>BFBZ01000005.1_pt489 | contig 493073 bp, 435 predicted proteins | sample 1888401 | NCBI WGS metagenome assembly BFBZ01 (sample SAMD00112614, study PRJDB3348) | symbiont metagenome | host: Chara braunii | reverse complement strand
TTCACACTCGGGAGCAGAAAAATGGGTTGCTGGAGTCATCACGGCCAGAGTCGCTGGCAGGACAAGATGGAACGGATGCAGTGGAAGATGGAGCGGATGCGCGCGCGCATGGAAGAGCGCGGGTTCGGCGGCGGCCGCAGCTATGCCGGCCCGTCGAGCGGCAACCGCGCCTTCGACGAATATCGCCAGGACACACTGCGCCGGCTGGAAGAAGAGCAGGCCGAATTCAAGGGCTTCCTCGATCGCCTGCGCCACGCCAAGGACAAGGCCGAGTTCGACCAGTTCATGTCCGAGCATCGCACCCGTCCGACCCCGCCGTCCAACGATCAGCCTCAGGGATAACGGCCCCCACCACCTGARCGCTGTGACGACCGCCCGTTTGCGYCAAGCAAGCGGGCGGTTTCGCATKGAGCCCGCTGGATTGCTCYTYGCGGTGCAAYTACACTRCGRCMATGTCCCGYTCCGTYCGRTTGTTCGATCTCATTCAGGCGCTGCGTCGCCACCGCCGCGCCGTCAGCGCTGTCACATTGGCCGACGAACTCGGCGTGTCCAAGCGCACCGTCTATCGCGATATCGAAACCTTGATCGCGCTGGGAGCGCCGATCGATGGTGAAGCCGGCATCGGCTACATGATGAAGCCCGGCTTTGTGCTGCCGCCGCTGATGTTCACCGAGGACGAACTGGAAGCGCTGGCGCTCGGCGGGCGCTGGGTGTCGCAGCGGACCGATCCGGACCTTGCGGTCGCCGCCGAAAATGCGCTGGCGAAAATCGCCGCCGTGCTGCCGGGGCCGCTGACCGCCGCGCTGGACAATTCCAGCCTGATCAGCGCTCCGGCCCGCTCCCCGGTGGAAGACACCATCGACCCGACCGTCGTTCGCGCGTCGATTCGCCGCCAGTGCAAGCTTCGCATTGCCTATGTCGATGAAAACGGCCGGGAGACCAAACGAATCGTCTGGCCGATCGCCTTGATTTATTACGAGTCGGTGCGCCTGCTGGTGGCGTGGTGCGAAATGCGCGTCAGCTTCCGCCATTTTCGCTCCGACCGGATCAGGCACGTTGCCGAGCTCGAGGAGCGTTATCCGAAATCCCGCCAGGCATTGATGAAAGCGTGGCGGGAGCAGGAGGCCATGCATCCGGGTCGCGCCGCCGACACGCGGGCTGCTGCCAGAAACTGACGCCGCTCCAGGGCATGATCCCGGCATCAACGTCATGCCAGAGATCGATCATGTTTCAGTATTTTGACGCGCTTCGCCTGCTGATGGCCTGGTGCGAACTGCACCCGGACTTTCGCCCCTTCCGCTCGGGTCGCATCGCACTCGGTCGGCGCCTGCCGAAATCCCGTCTGCCCAGGTCTCGATGCGAATCCCGGTGCGAGCACAACACCGTGTCGAGGCCGAGCGCCCACATTGCTGCCAGAAACTGACACGCCGCAGTGCGAGCGTCCCGAGTCCGAAAATCGCCCGCCTGTACGACACAGGCGGGCGGTTTTGTCTTCCTTATGTGGCAATGAATGTCGTGATGTCCTTGTTCAGCCGTGCCGCGTGGGTGACGAGCAGCCCGTGCGGCGCGCCCTGGTACTCGATCGTGCGCCCGTGGGTGAGGTATTCCTGTGTCCGCCGTCCGAATGTCAGTGGAATGGATTCGTCGGCGGTTCCATGAATGACCAGCAACGGCACGTCGATGCTGCGCAGGTCCGGCCTGAGATCGGTTTCGCTCAAGGCGTGGGTCATCTCGATCATGGCCCGCAGGGATGACTGCATCATCATGGCCACGGTCCAGTCGATGATGCTCTCCGACGTGCTGGCAACGAAGAACGGCCTGGCGTTGTCGCGCAGCCATTGCGCGCGATCGGCGAGCATCGCCGCGCGATTGGCGTCGAAGAATTCCCTGTCGACGCCCTGCGGGTTGTCGGCCGACTTCATCAGCGGCGGCGTGCCGCCTGCGATCAGCACCACACGGCTGACCCTGCTGGAGCCGTGCCGCCCGAGATAGCGCACCACCTCGCTGGCGCCGAGCGAATGCCCGACCAGGGTGATGTCATGCAGGTCGAGTTGCTCGATGACGCCGGCCAGGTCGTCGGCGAGCGTATCGCAATCATACCCGGTGCCGTTGTCCTCCGACCGTCCGTTGCCGCGCCGGTCGAATGCGACACAGCGAAAGCCCTGTTTGGAGAGCGGATACATCTGGTACTCCCAGAAATCCGAACTCATCGACCAGGCGTGAACGAACAGGATCGGCTTGCCGGTGCCCCAATCCTTGTGGAACAGCCGCAGCCCATCAGTCGTCGTGATGACGGGCGGCGGCCGGATTGCCGGCCTGTTGTCAGCGAGCCGTGAAGTGGCCGGCGATTTTTCCATGATGACGTTCATGTGACTTTCTCCCGTTGCAGAATGCTGCGCGAGTTGGTCACGCGGACGCGATGAAAACGATTACCTCGGAGGTCATGCGTTCGGTCATTTTCGGGCTGGTCGCCATGGGGGACGCCCGGCATGATACGGGAATGCGCACGGCGCCTGCCATCAGGCTGCCGGCCATCGTGCAAGGGTGACGTCCATGATCACACAAAAATTCGAATTCACGGGTGCGGACGGTCAGCGTCTGGTCGGGCAACTGGATCTGCCGGAGGGGCATCCGCGCACCTACGCGCTGTTCGCGCACTGTTTCACCTGCACCCGGAAATCCCGTGCCGCGGTCCGGATCGCTCGCGCGTTGGCGCTGAAGGGCATCGCGGTGCTGCGGTTCGATTTCACCGGCCTCGGCGACAGCGGCGGCGATCTCTCGGACAGCGGCTTCAGCGGCAATGTCAGCGATCTGGTCGCGGCCAGCACCGCCATGGCCGGCAAGGGGATGCAGCCGACGCTGATGCTCGGCCACAGCCTTGGCGGCGCCGCGGCCCTCGCCGCCACCGCGCAACTGCCTGATATCGCCGCGGTGGCGACACTCGCGGCGCCGTTCGATGTCGCCCATGTCACGAAATTGTTCGGCGACAAGCTCGACGAGATCACCGCGCAAGGCGAAGCGCAGGTCAATCTCGGCGGCACGCCGTTCATGATCCGCCGCGCCTTTGTCGAGGACCTCAGGGCGCACGATGCCGGATCGGTCATCGCGCACCTGAAGCGTCCGCTGCTGGTGCTGCATTCGCCGGTCGATCAGATCGTCGGCGTCGACAATGCCTCGTCGATCTTTCTCGCGGCCAAACACCCCAAGAGCTTCGTGTCGCTTGATCATGCCGATCATCTGCTGACCCAGGCGGCCGACGCCGACTATGCGGCCGATGTGATCGCCGCCTGGGCCTCGCGTTATCTTCCGATGCCACAGGAGCAGGCCGCCGGCGTGCGCGACGATTCCGTCGTGGTCACCGAAACCGGGGCGGGGAAATTCCAGGTCGAGATCAAGGCGGCCGGCGCGCGCTTGATCGCCGACGAACCGGTGGATGTCGGCGGACTGGGATCGGGGCCGTCGCCTTACCAGCTGCTGAGCGCGTCGCTCGGCGCCTGCACCTCCATGACCCTGCGGATGTATGCCGATCAGAAGAAGTGGCCGCTCAAGCGCGTTGGCGTGACCGTCAATCATGCCAAGCGCACCGAGGAGCCGCGCGACGTCTTTACCCGCGAGGTGTTCGTCGAGGGCGAGCTTGACGACGCGCAGCGCGACCGGCTGATCGCGATCGCCAACAAGTGCCCGGTGCATCGCACGCTGGAGCGGGGATCGGTGGTCGAAACGCGCAAGGGAACCGCGCAGATGCCGCCGCTGCTTGCGGAGCCGCCCGAGCAGCACTTCATGGATATGGAGAAGGCCTGCGATGACCAGGGCTGATCATCATTATGAGAATGCGCAGTCATGAATGATGAAACCAATCCGCCGCCGAGCAAGCTCACCCGCAGCAAGGAGCGCTGGGCCAGGGAAGGCCGCTTCCTGACCGGGCGAACATCGCGGCCGGAGCAGGAGCGGTTGCCGCCGGGTCAGCATCTGACCCGCGACTGGCCGGTGCTGGATCTTACCGGAACACCCGATATCGCGCCGGATAAATGGCGCTTGCAGGTGACCGGGGCGGTGCAGAACCCCGTGAGCTGGGATTGGACGCAGTTCCTGGCGCAGCCGCAGACGACCTTCGTCTCCGACATCCATTGCGTCACCACCTGGTCGCGTTACGACAACCGCTGGGAAGGCCTCTCCACCCGCGACCTGCTGGATATTGTTCAGCCGAAGCCCAACGCGGCGTTCGTGGTGCTGCACGGCTACGACAACTACACCACCAATCTCGCGCTCGAGGACTTCGCTGCCGAGGACGCGCTGCTGGCGCATCGCTGGTCTGACGCGCCGCTGGCTGCCGACCACGGCGGTCCGCTGCGGCTGGTGGTGCCGCATCTCTATTTCTGGAAGAGCGCGAAGTGGCTGCGCAAGATCGAGGTCCTCGGCCGGGATGCGCCGGGTTACTGGGAGGTCCGCGGGTATCACAACCGCGGCGATCCCTGGCAGGAGCAGCGCTACTCCGACGACTGATCGGGCCGGCGGGCGCAGGCCTCCTATGAATTTTCGGGCCGCGGCCGATCTTGCGTTGGCGTGAAGGGAGACTCATGTTCCCACCGGGCCGAACGACCGCGTCGGACGCTTTGGAAAGCTTGGACAATTGACCGCAATCTCGATTCTCGATCTGGCGCCGGTTCCTGCCGGCGCGGTGCCGGCCGACGCGCTGCGCAACACCCTTGATCTCGCGCAACACGCGGACAATTGGGGCTATCAGCGCTACTGGCTCGCCGAACACCACAACATGATCGGGATAGCGAGTGCGGCCACTGCCGTGGTCATCGGCCATGTCGCCGGCGGCACCCGCCGGATTCGCGTCGGCTCGGGCGGCATCATGCTGCCCAACCATGCGCCGATGGTGGTCGCCGAGCAGTTCGGCACCCTGGAGTCATTGTATCCCGGCCGAATCGATCTCGGCCTCGGCCGTGCGCCCGGCACCGATCAGCGCACCGTGCGCGCGCTGCGACGCGCGATGGACAATTCCGATAATTTTCCGAACGACGTGGTGGAGATCCAGGCCTTCTTCGCTCCGGCTCAGCCGGGGCAGGTGGTGCAGGCGGTGCCCGGCGCCGGGCTGAACGTGCCGATCTGGATCCTGGGGTCGAGCCTGTTCGGGGCACAGCTCGCCGCCATGCTCGGTCTTCCCTATGCGTTCGCCTCGCATTTCGCACCGGACGCCTTGATCCAGGCGCTGCAGCTTTATCGCGAGAAGTTCGAGCCGTCCGAACAACTCGCGCGGCCTTATGCCATGGCCGGTGTCAATGTGATCGCGGCGGAGACCGATGCCGAGGCGAAGCGTCTCTTCACCTCGGTGCAGCAGAGCTTCACCAACATGTTCCGCGGCACCCGCGGCCTGCTGCAGCCGCCGATCGACGATATCGAGACCTACTGGACACCGGTGGAGAAGCAGCAGGCCTCCGGCATGCTGCGCTACGCTTTCGTCGGCTCGCCGGAGACGGTGCGACGCGGGCTGGAGCGCTTTGTCGAGGCGACCGGGGTCGACGAGGTCATGGTCGCATCTGCGATTTTCGACCACGGCGCACGGTTGCGTTCCTATGAGATCCTCGCCGACATCGCCATCAAGCGACCGCTCGGTGCGTCTTCCGAGGGGCGGGCAATTGCTTGATGATCGCGGCGTGCCGCAGCGGCACGACGCGATGCGAGACAAGATGCAAGACAGGACAAACGTGTCGCCCTTCAACCGGCGTTCGGCAGCTCCCGCATCACGCGGCCGATGACAGCTGCGCCGGCCTCGATTTCCTGTGTGGTCCAGGCCGCAAAACCGAGGAACAGGCCTTGCCCGGTGACCGCTCCGGTAAAATGGCGTGACAGAGGCCGCGCGGTGACCCCCGCTTGGGCCAGCCGCCGCACGACATCGACATCGTTCCGTCGTGGGTCGAGATGGGCGACAAGCTGCATGCCGCCTGCCGGCGACGTGATCGTCAGGGTATCTCCCGCGGCGGAGCTGAGCGCCTGCACCAGCCGGTCCCGCCGTCCGCGATAGATCCGGGTCATTTTGCGGATGTGGGCCGCGAAATGACCATCGTCGATGAAGTCGGCGATCCCATCCTGCAGCAGAGCCGGCACGATCAGGCCGCTGTGACGCTGGGCCTTCTCGAAGGTCTCCACCAGATGGTCGGGCACGATGGCATAGCCGGTGCGGACATCCGAGAACATCGATTTCGAAAACGTGCCGACATAGAAAACCCCGCCGGCGTCGTCGAGGCCCTGCAGGGCTGCGACCGGCCGGCCGTCATAGTGGAATTCGCTATCGTAGTCGTCCTCGACAATCGCTGTGCCCGCGGCCCTGGCGAACGCGAGCAACCGATGCCTGCGATTGACCGGCATCAGGCCGCCGGTGGGATATTGATGCGATGGCGTGACGAAGATCAGTCGCGGACGATCGCGGCGCTGCTCGAATGATAGGCCGCTGCGATCCAGCCCGATGCCGCGAACCAGCGCGCCGGCGGCCTCGAGCGCCACCCGCGCGCCGCCATATCCCGGGCTTTCGAGCCAGGCCACGTCGCCGGCGTCGAGCAGAAGTCGCGCGATCAGTTCGATCGCCGCTTGAGCCGATGGCGTGATGACGATCTGTCGCGCCTCGGCTTTGATTCCCCGATGCTCGGTCAGATGCCGGAGCAGGGCAGCCTGCAGCGGAGGACGGTTCAGGACCGCCGGTCCCGGCGCGAGCCCGCGACGGGCGGCCCGGCGGAGACAGCGGGCCCAGATCTCATGCGGAAACGCGCGCGCGTCGGCGAAGCCCGGAAAAAATGGCTGCGGGTCGCCTTCGTGCAGGAAGGGCCAGTCCGCCCTGCGGACGCGCTCCGCCCATTGCGAGGCGCGCACGCGGGCCGGCGCCCGGCGAGAGGTCGCGTTGCCCGAAACCAGCTCCGCCTTCGCGACCGCCGCGATAGTGGGGCGCCGTCCCTGTGCGGCGTCGAGATAGCCTTCCATCACCAGCTGGTCGACGGCGAATGAGACGGTGTTGCGCGAGACCTTCAGATGGCGCGCGAGATCTCTGCTGGACGGCAGACGATATCCCGGTCGCAGCGCGCCGGCCGCAATGGCCGCGCGCAGCTGGGTGTAGAGCTGCCGCGTCAGTGTTTCGCTGGTGGCCGGTCGCAGGTCGAAGTCGATCAGGCCGGCCAAGGGTTCGCTCATCAACTGGCTCTATTATTTTTACAAAAGTGGATCTTTTATTGGGTCCAGTAGAGACTATGGTCGCTCCGCTGTCGAGTTCCATGATGGCGCGCAGCACCGGATAGCAGTTCATCAATGACCGAGACTTTGTCCCGCCGTGCGGCGCTCCTGCTGTTTGCGGTCGTTGTCGTGACCTGGGGGTTGAACTGGGCCGTGACAAAAACGCTGGTTCACAGCGTATCGCCGTTGTGGACCACGACAATCCGTTCGGCCATCGCCACGGCTGCCTTGTTCGCCCTCCTGATCGCGCGCGGGCAGTTGACAATGCCGCGTCGCGGCGACGTTCCCGTCATCCTCAGCATCGCACTGCTCCACATGGTCGCGTTCTCGGCGCTGGTCGCCTTTGGCCTCCAGTTCGTGCCGGTCGGACGATCGATCGTGCTCGGCTATACGACGCCGCTCTGGGTCGCACCCGCAGCCTGGCTGCTGCTCGGTGAGGCGATGACACGGGCGCGGCTGGCGGGGATTGGATTGGGCCTTGCCGGCCTGGTCGTCATGTTCAATCCACTGACCATCGACTGGGGCGATACGCGGGCCTTGCTCGGCAACGGCCTGATCCTGCTGGCGGCGCTGTGCTGGGCCGTCAACATCCTCTACGTCCGCGCGCACCGATGGATCTCGACGCCGTTTCAACTGGGCTTCTGGCAGACTCTGCTCGCCACCGTCGTTCTGTTCATGCTGGCTCTGTCGATCGATGGCGTGCCGCACATCGACTGGACTCCGGGTCTTGCGGGCGCATTCCTCTACGGCGGTGTCTGCGGCACCGCGCTGGCCTATTGGGCGATGGCGATGGTGAACCGCAGCCTGCCGGCGATCACAACGTCGCTCGGCATTCTCGCAACCCCGGTGGTCGGGGTCGTCACCTCCGTGGTTGTGCTCGGCGAGAAGGTCGACGCGTCCCTGATGCTCGCGATGGCGATGATCCTGGGCGGCATCGCCATCGGGACGATTCCCTCAGGGACGGGCGCGGCCGATCGACTGAACCCGCAATCGATTCCCGATGCAGCTGGGATCGGCCGCGGCGAATCCACCGCCTAGTTGTCGCGAATTCGAAGTTCCTGATCTGCCTGACCATTGCTGCTCGAGCCGCTCGCGGGCTTGGCTGTCGACGGGGATCGCTGACGAGGTGGGTGTCCGAACACCTGCCCATTGGCCTGCGACGGTATTCCCGTAACCCCAAAGCCCTGATCCGAATGGTCAAACCGTCGCATTTCGGCGGCACGGTAACCTCGCATTAACCATGATTAGCGTCTGGTTAGGGGGCGAAAATCACGTCGGCACCCCTTGGGCAGCCCTTGTTTTGACATGTTGCCGGAGACATTGGGGGCAAGCTCCGGGATGGGCTTTTTCCCATGCGACATGAATGACTTGCCGATGAGGGTTGGCTGAACGTGCTTGCCTGACGGGCTTGGGGCCGGATGTGGGATCCGGCGTGGTGGTCGCGTGAGCCGGCATTGCGGGCCGGTCGGGACAATGAATTCGCTGTGGACCAATTGAAGGGATATTGCCGATGAATCCAGCCGACGTCGCACAGTCGGCTCTGCCGATCGCCTCGGCCGACGTGTCGTTGATCACCTTGTTCTGGCAGGCTCACTGGATCGTGAAAGCGGTCATGCTGGGACTTCTGGGGTGCTCGGTCTGGGTCTGGGCGATCGCGATCGACAAGGTATTCCTGTTCGCCCGCACCAAGCGTGCGATGGACCGGTTCGAGCAGGCATTCTGGTCGGGCCAGTCGATCGAGGAGCTTTACCGCGGGCTGTCCGCCAAGCCGACGCATTCGATGGCCGCGCTGTTCGTGGCCGCGATGCGCGAGTGGAAACGCTCGTTCGAGAGCCAGGCCCGCTCCTTTGCCGGCCTGCAGATGCGGATCGAAAAAGTGATGGACGTGTCGATCGCCCGCGAGGTTGAGCGGCTGGAACGGCGGCTGCTGGTGCTGGCGACGGTCGGCTCGGCCGGCCCCTTTGTCGGCCTGTTCGGCACCGTCTGGGGCATCATGTCGAGCTTCCAGTCGATCGCGGCCTCGAAAAACACCTCGCTGGCGGTGGTGGCGCCCGGCATCGCGGAGGCGCTGTTTGCCACCGCAATCGGCCTTATCGCCGCCATTCCGGCGACTATTTTCTACAATAAGTTCTCGTCCGAGGTGAACAAGCAGGCCCAGCGGCTGGAAGGGTTCGCCGACGAATTTTCTGCGATTCTGTCACGCCAGATCGATGAACGCGCGTGACACTGTGCGTGACTGGATGCGTCGCTCGAGGCGTGGCTTTGGGAGTTCGCACGACAGGTGCCGGATGGTCCGGGGTGAGCATGTCCGAAGGTAGCCGTTAATGGGGATGGGCGCAGCAGGTGCGAGTGGCGGAGGACGGCGGCGCGGTCGCGGGACCCGTCGTGCCAATGTCATGGCCGAAATCAACGTCACGCCGATGGTCGACGTGATGCTGGTGCTGCTGATCATTTTCATGGTGTCGGCACCGCTGCTCACCGTCGGCGTGCCACTGGATCTGCCGCAGACCCAGGCCAAGAGCCTCGACAACGACAAGGACCCGCTGACGCTGTCGGTGAACCTGAAGGGCGAAGTGTTTCTGAACGACACTGCGATCCCGATTGACGAACTCGTGCCCAAATTGAAGGCGATTACTGACGCCCGCAATGGTCTGGATGAGCGTATATTCGTGCGGGGTGACAAGAAGGTCGATTACGGAACCGTCATGAAAGTGATGGGGCGGCTGTCGGCGGCGGGCTTCAAGCGCGTGGCATTGGTGACAGAGGTCGATCAGGGGACTTGAGGTGAGGCGGTGAAGATCGGCAAGATCGAGATCGACAAGACACTGCTGGCATCGGTTGGCCTGCATGTGCTTGTGCTCGGCTGGGGCATCGTGTCGTTCTCGACGCGCTCGCTCGAAGCGACGCCGATCGAATCGATGCCGGTCGATATCATCTCCGCCGATCAGCTCTCGAAGATCACCGCCGGCACCAAATCCGGCAAGAAGGAAAATCCGAAGCCGCTGGTCGAGAAGGTCGCCGACGCCACGCCGGTGGACGATCCCGTCGGCAAGATCGACGAGAAGAAACAGGTGGTGACGGCAGCAGCTCCGGAGCCGCCGCCCAAGCCGGTGGAAAAGCCGGTCGAGAAAAAGCCGGATCCGCCGAAGCAGGCCGAGAAGAAGGATGAACCGAAGCCGGTCGAGGAAAAGAAGCCCGAGCCGAAGGTCGATCCGATCGCGGAAGCGCTGAAGAAGGACACCAGCAAGAAGCCGCCGCCACCGAAGCCAGAGGCCAAGGCCGCGCCGCCGCAGCCACCGAAGCCGAAGCAGGACTACAAGTTCGACCAGACCAAGATCGCGGCGCTGATCGACAAGCGCGATCCGTCGCGCCAGTCCATCACCGGCGCGACGYTGAAYGCRTCGGCRTCGCTGGGMACGGCRCACGGCACSTCGCAGACCCTGTCGCAATCGGAGATGGATGCGATGCGGGCGCGCCTGGCGAGCCTGTGGAAYATYCAGCCGGGCACCGAGAAGCCSGAGGAGCTGTTYGTCACGGTGCGGATCCGCCTGACGCCGGACCGGCGGCTSGCCGGTCCGCCGGAAGTGGTSTCGCAYGGCARCTCRCCGCGYTATCAGGCGGCSGCGGATGCCGCGGTGCGCGCGGTGCTGCAGGGSCAGCCSTACAACATGYTGCGTGACCAGACTTACGASCAATGGAAATTCATGGACATCGATTTTGATCCGAAAACGATGTTTCGAAGCTAGTTAGTTTTTGACCGGAATGAGCCGACGAATGTCCTCGACGTTTTTTTCAAAGCCCGCCCTGACCACCACGCGACGAAATGTTCTGATCGGAGGCGCGGGAGCGGCCGCCGGCCTGCTGCTGCCGCGATGGGCGAAGGCGCAGACGCGGCTGCAGGTCCAGGAAGGGCAGATCGCCCCGCTGGTGATCGCGATTCCGAACTTCGTCGCCGGCTCGCCGTCGGACGGTGAGGTGGGCGCGGGCGTCGCCCAGGTCATCACCAACAATCTGAAGCGCAGCGGTCTGTTCGCGCCGATCGACCAGGCGGCCTTCATCGAGAAGGTCTCGAACATCGACGCGGCCCCACAATTCCAGAGCTGGCGCACCATCAATGCGCAGGCGCTGGTGACCGGCCGCATGACCAAGCAGCCCGACGGGCGGCTGAAGGCAGAATTCCGCCTCTGGGACGTGGTGTCGGGGCAGCAACTGACCGGCCAGCAATACTTCACGTCGCCGGAATACTGGCGCCGCATCGCCCACATCATCTCCGACCAGATCTATGAGCGCCTGACCGGCGACAAGGGATATTTCGACAGCCGCGTGGTGTTCGTCGACGAGAGCGGGCCGAAGGAACGCCGCGTCAAGCGCCTGGCGCTGATGGACCAGGACGGCGGCAACCCGCGCTATCTGACCCAGGGCCGCGATCTGGTGATCACGCCGCGGTTCTCGCCGTCGACCCAGGAAATCACCTACATGGAGTTCGGCCAGGGCGATCCGCGGGTCTATCTGCGCAACGTCGAAACGGGCCAGAGCGAGATCGTCGGCAATTTCCCCGGCATGTCGTTCTCGCCGCGGTTTTCCCCGGATGGCCAGCGCATCATCATGAGCCTGCAGCAGGGCGGCAATTCGAACCTGTTCGTGATGGACCTGCGCTCCAAGTCGACCACGCGGCTGACCGATACCCCGGCCATCGACACCTCGCCGTCCTATTCGCCGGACGCCGCGCGCATCTGCTTCGAGTCCGATCGCGGCGGCAAGCCGCAGATCTATGTCATGCCGGCAACCGGCGGCGCAGCGCAGCGCATCTCGTTCGGCGAGGGCATCTACTCGACGCCGGTGTGGTCCCCGCGGGGCGATTACATTGCGTTTACCAAACAGGGTGGCGGCCAGTTCTCGATCGGCATCATCAAACCCGACGGCAGCGGCGAGCGCCTGCTGACCTCGGGCTTCCACAATGAAGGGCCGACATTCGCGCCCAACGGCCGTGTGGTCATGTTCTTCCGCGACCAGGGGGCCGGTCCTTCGCTGTTTACGATCAACATCGACGGCCGCAACGAACTCAAGCTGCCGACCCCGGGGTTTGCATCGGATCCGGCCTGGTCGCCCCTGCTATCGTAAACGGAAATCCGCAAAATCGATCGGATCGTATGGGCCCTGCCCGGCAAGACTTGCCCAGGGTCCTGATATGATGTGCGTTTTTCCGTATTTCCGGTATCGTGAATACCTCTCGGTAACGATGTTCCCTCAGGAATGCTTCATGAGGTGCAGCTAAGACTGGGCGCGTCGATATCCGTAACCGACGCGAACCCATGCAACTGGCGGACCTTAAGCACATACCTGAAAAAGAACTGTCGCCATCGATCGCGACGGCGCTTGTCGATTCGCTTTTTCATAATTTTGTGCCGCTGCTGGCCGGGGTCGCGGTCAGCGCCGTGGCGTCGGTCATGACCGCGGTCAAGACCGGCAACCTCTGGCTGTGGCCTTGCCCGCTTCTCATGACCGTCATCTGCATCGCCCGCTCGCTGCAGATGTATCATTACGAGCGCGAGCGCCGCACCACGCCCCTGACGTTCGAGTTGGCGCAGTGGTGGGAGCGCCGATACAAGATCGGCATCTACCTTCATTCCGGCACCATGGGGCTGTGGTGCCTTGTCGTGCTGCTCGGAAGCGACGACGTGGTCGCGCATATGCTGTGCACCGGCGTGACCATCGGATATTCCGCCGCCAGCGTCGGCCGCAACTACGGACGGCCGTCGATCATCCAGTGGCAGATCCTGCTGGCCTGCGCGCCGATGTCGCTGGGCCTGGCGCTTCATGGCGACCTGTACTACGTGGGTCTGGCCATCCTGCTCGGGCTGTTTTTCATCGGCCTGAAGTACATCAATCTCAATCTTCACCAGATCTTCGTGAAGGAGCTGATGTCGACCGAATTGGCGGCGGCCCTTGCCGCGCAGTTCGATACGGCGCTCAACAACATGCCCAATGGCCTGTGCATGTTTGGAGCCGACGGCCGCCTCGCGGTCATGAACAATTGCTTCACCGACATGCTGCGGCTGTCCAGCGACCTGGTAAACCACGGCGCCACGGTTCGCGAGGTGGTGGCGGCATGCGTCGTTGCCAAGACGCTGTCGGCGTCGAGCGCCAACGCCATCGTTGCCGAAATCGAGGGATCGCGGGCCGCCAACATCACGACTTTCGATCCCGGTGCCATTCCGGAGCGGGCGCTGGAATGGACATTCCAGCCCATGGCCGGCGGCGGCACCGTGGCGCTCGTCGAGGACATCACCGAGCGGCGCAGCGCCGAAGCCAAGATCAACCACATGGCGCGTTTCGACGAACTGACGGGATTGCCCAACCGGCTGAACTTCCGCAACGAGATCCAGCGCATGCTGTCTTCGGCGGAAAGCCCGTCGCTGTCGGCATTGCTGTTCGTCGACCTCGACCAGTTCAAGCAGGTGAACGATACGCTCGGACATCCGTGCGGCGACCGGCTGCTGTGCACCGTGGCCGATCGCCTGCGCGAGATGCTGCGGCCGGAGGACTTCGTCGCCAGGTTCGGCGGCGATGAATTCGTGGTGTTCCAGCACAAGATCAAGTCGATCGAAGATGCCGCGACCCTGGCGCGCCGGGTGGTCAACCGGCTCAGCGAGCGCTACGAAATCGATCATCATCTGGTGGAGATCGGGGCCAGCATCGGCATCGCGACCACCTCCTCGAGCGGCGCGAATGTGGACGTGCTGCTGAAGAACGCCGACATGGCGCTGTATCGCGCCAAGGGGGACGGACGGGGCACGTTCTGCTTCTTCCGCGAGGAAATGGCGCAGACGGTCGAAACCCGCCGCACCCTCGAACTGGAACTGCGCAACGCGCTGGCCAACGAGGAGTTCGAGCTGTTCTACCAGCCGCTGGTCAACCTCAAGTCGGGGCGGATCTCGACCTGCGAAGCGCTGCTGCGCTGGAACCATCCGGAGCGGGGCTTCGTGCCGCCGTCCGATATCATTCCGGTCGCCGAAGACATGGGCCTGATCGTCGATCTCGGCCGCTGGATTCTGCGCAAGGCCTGCATGGAGTGCATGCAGTGGCCGCCGGCCGTCAGTGTCGCCGTCAACTTCTCGCCGCAGCAATTCCATCGCCGCGATGTGCTGAGTGATGTTCGCTACGCCCTCGAGGTCTCCGGTCTTCCGGCGCATCGGCTGGAAATCGAGATCACGGAATCGTCGCTGCTGCGCAACACGCAGTGGACGCTCGATGTGCTGGCGCAGTTGCGCGCGGCCGGTGTGCGCATCTCGCTTGACGATTTCGGCACGGGATATTCGAGCCTCAGCTATCTCAACAATTTCCCGCTGCAGAAGGTCAAGATCGACCGCTCGTTCCTGGAGGGGATCGACAAGGATCGGCCGCTGACCCTGTTGCGCGGCGTGGCGCGGCTGAGCGCAGACCTCGGCATGGCCGTGGTGGTGGAGGGCGTCGAGACCAATGAGCAGCTCGAATTGATCGGCATCGAGGGGACGATCACCGAGGCGCAGGGGTATCTGTTCAGCCCGCCGGTTCCTGCGCACCAGATTCGCCAATTGCTGAATGCCTCTCATGGCCGCCGCACCAAGGAAATCCGGGCTGTCGGCGAAACCACGCGGTCGCTGGCCTGAAATCCTCTCCTCAAATCAAGTGGATCGGCCTGCCGGGGGAATTATGATATTTTCGTGTCGGCGATCCCGACCTGGGGGTTAACCCTAACCAAACAGCCCCTTTGCAGGCGCGTTAAGAAACCGTTAACATTTTACCAACTCCGGCTGGAAACCTCGCGATCGTGCGGGAGAGAAAATGCGGTGGGTGCCGTCGTGCACGCGAAAATGAATCCTCACGAACGCAACATGGATATTCTCGATCGCGTTGATTATCGCCTTATCGAAACCGAGGCTGCGCGAGAGGAAATTTATCGGCTGCGCTATCGCGCTTATCTCAACGAAGGCACCATCGAACCACGCGCCGATCGCCGCGTGACAGACCGCTTCGACGACGCTCCGAATTCCTGGATATTCGGCGTCTACTTCGATGGAAGTCTTGCCAGCTCGATCCGTGTCAGCGTCGCAACACCGGATATGCCGCGGATTCCCTCCGGAGATATTTTTCCGGATCTGCTCGATCCCGAAATTGCCCAGGGCAAGATCATTGTCGATCCGAACCGGTTTGTCGCGGATCCGCTTCGCACCAGCCGGATACCTGAACTGCCCTATGTGACCGTTCGGCTGGGCTATGTCGCGTGCGAGTATTTCAATGCGGACATCGGCCTGGCGGCCGTGCGCGCCGAGCACCAGGCCTTCTACCGGCGGGTGTTCCTGCACAACGTGCTGTGCGCGCCGCGTCCCTATCCGGGATTGACGAAGCCGATCTCGCTGACTGCGGTGAATTATCCGGCGGTCCGCGAGAAGATTTTCCGGCGCTATCCGATTTTCCGTTCGACCTTCTTCGAGCGGCGCAAGCTGTTTGAACGGCGGCTCGAGCCCGCGACCGAATCGGTCGTGAGATTGCCTGAGCCTGCGGTTGGGCACGCGTCGATCGTGCCGCGCTGAGGTTCGATCGGACGTCGTCCCGGTTTCCTGAAAGAGGCCTCCGCGATCCCGCGAACGATGGATCGGGAACAGTGATGGCATGCGGCTTGCTTCGATCTGGTCGGATCAGGTGATCCTCATTGCAACCGGGAGCGCGTGCATGACCACCGCAGACGTCGCCGTACCGCCATCCTCGGCGAAACCCGCTCCGCTTTACAAGTCATTGTTCTTGCAAGTGCTTGTGGCGCTTGTGCTGGGCATCGTGATCGGCATAGCCTGGCCCGATGTCGCGATCGGCCTGAAGTTTTTCAGTGACGGCTTCCTCAAGCTGATCTCGATGATCGTGGCGCCGATCGTGTTCTGCGTGGTGGTGCACGGCATTGCCGGCACGGGCGACCTCAAGAAGGTGGGCCGTGTCGGGGTGAAGGCGCTGGTCTATTTCGAGGTGATGACGACGGTGGCGCTGGCGCTCGGGATCATCCTCGCCTTCGTGTTCGGTCCCGGCCACGGCATGAACATCGACACCTCGACACTGGATGCCAAGGCGATCAACACCTACGCCGACAACGCCCACAAGCTGCAGGGCGGTGGTCTCAGCGCCTTCGTGCTCAACATCATTCCCTCCACCTCGTTCGATGCGCTGGCGCGCAATGACGTGCTGCAGGTGCTGTTCTTCGCGGTGATCTTCGGCGTCAGCCTGTCGCTGGTTGGCGAAAAAGGCGAGCCGGTCGGACGGGTGATCGAGGCTGCATCGGCGGTGCTGTTCAAGGCGATGGGTCTGATCGTGCGCCTGGCGCCGCTGGGCGTGCTCGGGGCGGTGGCCTACACCGTCGGCCGCTATGGCGTCGGATCGCTCAAGCAACTCGTGTCGCTGGTCGTGTTGTTCTATGTCGCGGTCGCCTTCTTTGTGCTGGTCGTGCTCGGCGCCGTGATGCGGATGGCCGGTCTCAGCATCTTCAAGTTCCTCTCCTACCTGCGCGAGGAGCTGACCATCGTGCTGGCGACGGCGTCCTCGGACGCGGTGCTGCCGCAGATCATGCGCAAGCTCGAGTTCATGGGCGTCAAGGACTCGGTCGTCGGTCTCGTGATTCCGACCGGCTACTCGTTCAACCTCGACGCGTTTTCGATGTATCTGACGCTGGCGGTGGTTTTCATCGCGCAGGCGACCAACACCCCGCTGTCGATCGGGGATCTGCTGCTGGTGCTCGGGATCTCGCTGGTCGCGTCGAAAGGCGCCCACGGCGTGCCCGGTTCGGCGATCGTCATTCTTGCGGCGACCCTGAACGCCGTCCCGACCATTCCGGCGATCGGTCTGGTGCTGGTTCTGTCGGTCGACTGGTTCATCGGCATGGCCCGCGCCGTCGGCAACCTGGTCGGCAATTGCGTCGCGACGGTTGTGATCGCCGCCTGGGAAAAGGATCTCGACCGCGACAAGGCGATCAAGGTGCTGGATGGCGAGATTGCCGTCGACCTGACCGCGGCCTGAATCTCAAATCACGGGACTCTCCCGGTCGACTGCACGCTGAACGCGAAGTTCCGGCGCCAAGCGGCGGGACGTGCCCCGACCGGGCCGGTTCCGGCCGCGTTCAATGTGCGCTTTGTGGGCCACAGACAGCCATTTCCTGCGCTGCCACGACATGACTTCACCGTCGCGCCATATTTGCCACCCATTAACCATTCCAGTTGCTTTACGCCGATTCAGGGCATTTGAGCGGGTTCGGCAAGGTGTCATCAAGGTTGACGGAACGTTCGTTTAACCATCGCCCTGTAGACCGGTCTCACGAGTTCGAAGTTCGCTTGCGTGTGGCGTTGCTGCCGCGAATGCGCCTCGAAATAAGGACTGAACCGCCGCACCGGGCGATGTTGCAAAACGCGAGCGTGGAGGCTCCGGAATGATGAATCAGATGAGTATCCTCCAGGGATTCAAGGGGTTGAAGCTGGCCGCTGTTTTGGCCGTGGCGCTGTCGATGGGCGCCTGCGCCAACAAGAACGGCATGGGCGGCGCCGATGGCGGAATCGCCGGCGCGGCAACCCCGGGCAGCCAGCAGGATTTCGTCGTTAACGTCGGCGATCGCGTGTTCTTCGAAAGCGACCAGACCGACCTGTCGCCGCAGGCGACCGCGACCCTCGACAAGCAGGCGCAGTGGCTGCAGACCTACAGCCGTTATGCCTTCACCATCGAAGGCCACGCCGACGAGCGCGGCACCCGCGAATACAACATCGCGCTCGGCGCGCGCCGCGCCCAGTCGGTTCGCTCGTATCTCGCCTCGCGCGGCATCGATCCGAGCCGGATGCGGACCATCTCCTATGGCAAGGAGCGCCCGGTGGCGGTGTGTAACGACATCTCCTGCTGGTCGCAGAACCGCCGAGCGGTCACCGTGCTGAACAACGCGAGCTCGTAAGCTGCTTGTAAGCTTCGGTCGATCGTTGGCTTTGACGAGGACTTCGACGATCAACAGAGTTTGATTTCGACCGGCGCCCGAGGGCGCCGGTTTTGCTTTTGTGGCAGGCCTGACGCCGGAAGAGCCTTTGTAAAGGCCACATTTTCGGCGTACTGCATGCCTCAATAAACAGCTGCGACTGAACCTTATTCATCGGGTCAAAATGTCATCCAGATTTTACATGTTGGCGCGCGCCGCGATCCTTGTTGCGGCGATCGTTGTGCTGCCCGCTCATGCTTTCGCGCAGATGTCCGATGACGACAACGATCCGCAGCGGGTCGAGCGTCTGGAGAACCAGATCCGTCAGCTCACCGGGCAAAACGAGGAACTGCAGTACCGCAACCGGCAGCTCGAAGAGCAGATCCGGCAATTGCAGGCGGGGCAGGCGCCTGGCCAACCCGGCGCGCCCAATGTGGCCGCCAATCCGCCCGTGCAGCCGCAACCGACCTATCAACAACCGCCCCAGCAGCAGCCGTATCCGCAGCCGACCTATCAGCAGCCGCCGCCGATCCAGCAGCCTGCGGCGCAGGGGCGGCAGGCCGGCCGTCGCAACGATGCCTTCGATCCCAACCAGAATCCGAACGCACCGGGTGTGCCGCGCGCACTCGGCGGCGGCCAGATGCCGATCGATCCCAATGCCCAGCCCAATGCTCAGGCTGCGCCGCCGATCGGCGCGCCGGGCGGACGCGGGGCGGGCGAACCGCTCGACCTCGCCAACACCGCTCCGGGCGGAGGGGCCGCGCCGGGCGGACTGACCACCTTGCCTCCGGGCGCGACGCCGAAAGACGAGTTCGACCTCGGCATCGGCTACATCCAGCGCAAGGATTATGCGCTCGCGGAAGAGACCATGCGCAATTTCGTCCAGAAGTATCCGAGTGACCGGCTGGTGGCCGACGCGCAATACTGGCTGGGCGAGAGCATGTTCCAGCGGCAGCGTTATCGCGATGCCGCGGAATCCTTCCTGAACGTCACGACCAAGTTCGAGACCTCGGCGAAGGCGCCGGACGCCTTGCTGCGGCTCGGGCAATCGCTTGCGGCGCTCAAGGAAAAGGAAGCCGCGTGCGCGGCGCTCGGCGAGGTCGCGCGCAAATATCCGAAGGCTTCGGCCGGGGTGAAGCAGGGCGTCGATCGCGAGCAGAAGCGCGTCAAGTGCTAGAGCGGAAGCTGGAGCCTGCGTTCCGATTCAATCGGAGCGCAAAAGGCTCTAGGCTATGACCCGGACGACCAATCGTTCCGGGAGAATCATGCTGCGAGACGACGACGCCACACCGGTCACGGCCACGGAAGCCCGGCAGTTGTTTGCCGATCTCAAGGAGGTCGCGGCGATCGTCCTTGCGGTCTCTGGCGGTCCTGATTCCGTTGCGCTGATGGTTCTGGCGGCGCGCTGGCGCAAGGCCATCAAACGTGGTCCGAAGCTGATCGCCGTGACGGTCGATCACGGCCTGCGCCGCGAGGCGGCAGCCGAGGCGCGCACGGTCAAGACCCTGGCGACGTCACTGGACATTCCGCATCACACCCTGCGCTGGCGGGGGCCCAAGCCGCAGGCGGGCGTGCCGTCGGCCGCGCGCGATGCGCGCTATCGCCTGCTGGCGCGGCTGGCGCGTGACCACGACACGGTGCATGTGCTGACCGCCCACACCCGCGACGATCAGGCGGAAACCGTATTGATGCGGCTGTCGCGGGGCAGTGGCCTTGCCGGTCTTGCGGCGATGGCCCGCCAGTCACAGCGCGACGGCGTCACCCTGGTGCGCCCGCTGCTCGATATCCCGAAGGCGCGTCTGCTGGCCACCCTCGACAAGGCCGGGGTCGCTTATGTGGCGGACCCGACCAACCACGACACGACGTTGACTCGGCCGAGGTTGCGAGCGCTGATGCCCGCGCTCGCCCGGGAGGGTTGCGACGCGCGCAATCTGGTGCGGCTGGCGTCACGGCTGGCGCGCGCCAATGCGGCGCTGGAGACCCTCTCGGACGCCGCCGAGCGGGCGATGGTACATGTTGACCGCAAGTCGCGGAGCTCCGAGCTCGATGCCGAGATTTTTTTCTCGGCACCCGAGGAGATTCGGGTTCGGCTGCTGATGCGCGCCATCGATCGCGCCGGCCATGAGGGGCCCGCCGAACTCGGCAAGACCGAAGCGCTGCTGCGCGCCCTGGCGACGGCGCGTGGCGCGGGAAAAACACCGCTTTCCCTGAAACAAACCCTGGCCGGGGCCGTGGTCAGTTTGGGCCGGAATCTGATCGTGGTGAGCCCCGCGCCGCCACGCCGGCCGGTGCGAAACGCAAAATCCGGGGACAAACCTTAACCAGGGGCAAGGCAAGCCACCAAATCCGCCCTCATTTCACCTGGAATAGCGGTAAAATGCGCTAAATAGTCCCAAGTGGTTCCCTTGGCAGTAGCCGGGTGGACACCTAGATTGTATCCCTGTAGCGGGTGCTCCGAATCCGGGAACTTTCTGGGCGCACGAGGCAGGAAACTGAAAAACTGACAAGTCGACTGGAGCCTCGGCGAAACGCGTCGACGACCCAAGCTTTTTGAAGGACATAAGGTTGCGGTCCGCGCAGCCACGAAGGAATCCGAATGAACGCCAATCTGCGCAACTTCGCCCTCTGGGTCATCATCGTCTTGCTGCTGTTGGCACTCTTCACCCTGTTCCAGAACCCGGGTCAGCGCGCTTCGTCGCAGGACATCTCGTTCTCGCAGCTGTTGTCGGAGGTCGATCAGAGCCACGTCCGCGACGTGGTGATCCAGGGCCAGGAAATTCACGGCACCTTCACCAATGGCGGCAGCTTCCAGACCTACGCGCCGAACGATCCGACGCTGGTGAAGCGCCTGTATGACGGCAAGGTTTCGATCACCGCGCGTCCGCCCGGCGACAACGTGCCGTGGTTCGTGGGCCTGCTCGTTTCATGGCTGCCGTTCATCGCACTGATCGGCGTGTGGATCTTCCTCTCCCGGCAGATGCAGGGCGGTGCCGGCAAGGCGATGGGCTTCGGCAAGTCGAAGGCCAAGCTCCTGACCGAGGCGCATGGCCGCGTCACCTTCGAGGACGTCGCCGGCATCGACGAGGCCAAGGAAGACCTGCAGGAGATCGTCGAATTCCTGCGCGACCCCGGCAAGTTCCAGCGGCTCGGCGGGCGGATTCCGCGCGGCCTGCTGCTGGTCGGCCCTCCCGGCACCGGCAAGACCTTGACCGCGCGCGCCGTCGCCGGCGAGGCGAACGTGCCTTTCTTCACCATCTCCGGCTCGGACTTCGTCGAGATGTTCGTCGGCGTTGGCGCCAGCCGCGTGCGCGACATGTTCGAGCAGGCCAAGAAGAACGCGCCCTGCATCATCTTCATCGACGAAATCGATGCGGTCGGCCGTCATCGCGGCGCCGGTCTCGGCGGTGGCAATGATGAGCGCGAGCAGACGCTGAACCAGCTGCTGGTCGAAATGGACGGCTTCGAGGCGAACGAGGGCGTGATCCTGATCGCCGCCACCAACCGTCCCGACGTGCTTGACCCGGCGCTGCTGCGTCCGGGCCGTTTCGACCGCCAGGTCATCGTGCCGAACCCGGATGTGGTCGGTCGCGAGCAGATCCTGAAGGTGCATGTCCGCAAGGTGCCGCTGGCGCCGGACATCAACCTGAAGACTATCGCGCGCGGCACCCCGGGCTTCTCGGGCGCCGACCTGATGAACCTGGTCAACGAAGCCGCCCTGATGGCCGCCCGGCGCAACAAGCGCATGGTGACCCAGAGCGAATTCGAAGACGCCAAGGACAAGGTGATGATGGGCGCCGAGCGCAAGTCGCTCGTCATGACCGAGGAAGAGAAGCTGCTGACCGCCTATCACGAGGGCGGCCACGCCATCGTGGCGCTCAACGTCAAGGCGACCGATCCGGTGCACAAGGCCACCATCATTCCACGCGGACGTGCGCTCGGCATGGTGATGCAGCTGCCGGAGCGCGACAAGTTGTCGATGTCGCTGGAGCAGATGACGTCGCGGCTCGCCATCATGATGGGCGGGCGCGTGGCGGAAGAGCTGATCTTCGGCAAGGAGAAGGTCACCTCCGGTGCCTCGTCCGACATCGAGCAGGCCACCCGGTTGGCCCGCATGATGGTGACGCGCTGGGGCCTGTCCGAGACCCTGGGCACCGTGTCCTATGGCGAAAACCAGGACGAGGTGTTCCTCGGCATGTCGGTATCGCGGACGCAGAACGTTTCGGAAGCGACCGCGCAGAAGATCGACGTCGAAATCCGGCGGCTGGTCGAGGAAGGCTACAACGAAGCGACGCACATCCTGACCACCAAGCGCGATGCACTCGAGACGCTGGCCAAGGGACTGCTCGAATTCGAGACGCTGTCGGGCGATGAGATCACCGATCTGCTCAACGGCAAGAAGCCGAACCGCGAATCGGTGCTGGAGCCGACCGGACCGCGCACTTCCGCGGTGCCGCCGGCCGGCAAGCCGCGCCCGCGTCCGGAGCCCGATATCGGCACGGAGCCGCAGCCGCAGGCCTGAGGGCTCTCTCGCCTTGGCCGGAAGCTCCGGCAAACCTGTTGTGCAAAAGCTCGGCCTCAAGCCGGGCTTTCGCATTTTTGTGGAGGGCGCACCGGCTGCCTATCCGGTGCTGGTCGGCGAACTGCCCGAGGGCGTGACCCTGGCCGCGCAGCTTCGCGGGGCCATCGACATGATCCACGTGTTCGCAACCGAGGCGGACGTGCTGGCGCGGCGGCTGCCGGCCTATCGTGCGGCCATGAAGCCCGACGGCATGATCTGGATTTCGTGGCCGAAGCAGGCCGCTGGGGTCGAGACCGACCTGAGCGACACGGTGATCCGCAAACTGGTGCTGTCGCTCGGACTGGTCGATGTGAAAGTGTGCGCCATCGACGCGACGTGGTCAGGGCTGAAGGTCGTGATCCCGAAAGCCCAGCGTGGCTGATCCCATCGTCCTGAAACCGGTGGCCGGAGGGCCAGGCCTCGGTTCCGATGCGATCGGACCCGAGGCGGCTGGCATTTGCCTCATGCGAAACCCGGCGGCGGAGTGAAGCCGCCGAACTCCCGTTCGATCAGCTCCGCGAAGCGCAGCGGCGTGCGATCCTCGAGATAGGGCCCGACGATCTGCATGCCGTAGGGAAGCCCGTCCGGCGACCGCCCGATCGGCACCGCCGTTGACGGCAGTCCGGTCAGCGTCGCCATACCCGCCCAGACCACCTGGTCCTGATAGGGATAGGGCGTGCCATCGATCTCGAGCGTCCGGGTGCGCTGATCCGGCGAATGGTCGTGCAGGAAGGCCGGGGTCGGGGTGACGGGACACAGCACCACGTCGAATTCGCGGAACAGCCGTCGCCATTGTGCGGTGATGCCGATCCGCGCCCGGTCGGCCCTGACCCAGTCCGCATGGCTCGCAACGAACGCGCGACCGCTCACGGCGTCGAGCGTGTCGACGCCTGGCGGGATGCCGGCCACGGCCGCCTGGGTCGCCTTGTAGACATCGGGTGGCGCGTCGGCTCCGAATCCGGACAGCAGCAGCGTGACATAGGTCGTGGCCATCGCGGTGAGATTGGGCAGCAGCTCACTCTGCCGGGCAACCCTGGCGCCTGCCTTTTCGAGACCTAACGCGATTCGATCGAGGCCCGCGCGGACGACGGCGGATGTCGGCAGTAGCGGATGATTGTCGACCAGGAGGACGCGGAAATCCCTGAGTTCGGTGGCACGCGCCGGCGGCAAGGCCAGCGTATAGGCCACGGCCTCTACTTCATCGGGGCCGGCGAGCAGATCGACCGCCATTGTCAGATCGGCGGCGCTGCGTGTCATCGGCCCGACCACCGCGAGGTCCGGCGGCGCGAAAACCGCGGGGACCTTCGGCGGCGTATGCCCGCGCCCTGGCAGCAGCGTGCGCGTCGGCTTGTGGGCGAACGTGCCGCAAAAATGCGACGGCACGCGCAGCGAGCCGCCGATGTCGGAGCCGAGTGCGAGCGAGACGTAGCCGGCCGCGAGCGCGGCTGCCGAGCCGCCGGACGATCCGCCCGGCGTGCGCTTGAGGTCCCATGGATTGTTGGTGGTGCCGTAGATGTCGTTGTAGGACTGCCAGTCGGCCAGCGTGCGCGGCACGTTGGTCTTGCCGATCACGACTGCGCCGGCGGTTTTCAGCCGCGTCACCAGAACCGCGTCCTGCTCGGGCTTCCAGTCCTTGCTCTCGGTGAAGCCCCAAGTGGTCGGCAGGCCGGCGACATTGAAGGATTCCTTGATCGCGACCGGGATGCCGAGCAGGGCTCCTTGATCGCCACGCGCCAGTGCCGCATCGGCATCCTTGGCGGCGGCGCGGGCGCGCTCGAAATCGCGCACCACGACGGCATTGATCTTGTCGTCGAATTTTTCGACGCGCGCGATGGTCAATTCCAGCAGCTCGCTGGCCGACACTTTTTTCGCACGCAATGCGGCCGCCTGGTCGCGGACCGTCGCAAATTCCAAACCGTTCATGTGGTCTCCCGATGGTGTCGTCTTGCCTTGCTGGCCGGTCGCGGGACAGGTCATCCCGGCGACCGCGGCCGCCCCCGCCGCTGCGATGAGTTGGCGTCTGCTCGTCTCGATTGGCACATGCGCCTCCCGATGGCCGGGTCGTTGAAGCCGATGCAACGCGGTGCGCGCTGTAGGGGCTCTCACCATATCACGGTGTGCGGCAGTTCGACCCCGGATTTCCGCCCCGCAAGCGCCGGGGCGCGCGACGACATCGGGTGCTCTCGATCAATGCGAAAATGCAGGGCGGCCGGTCACGGCAGCCCGGTTGACTGAGCGGTTGTGTCGTTTCATTCACGGGCCGGACAATCCGATCTCATGCACCCTTCTCCCCATCTTCAACCGCATCATCAGCATCGCGCCTACTGGTCGCGCGACGGCATCGTTCCCGGCATCTATGCGATTGCGCCGATGCTGCCGGGCACGCTTGCCTTCGGCCTGGCGTTCGGCGCGCTCTGCGCGCAGAAGCAATTCTCGCTCGCCGAGGTCGAGGTGATGATGGCCATCGTCTATGGCGGCCTGTCGCAGTTTGTGGCGATCCAGTCCTGGCCCGACACGCTCACGGTCTCGACCATTGCGACGCTGGCGCTGCTCACCACCACGGTGAACATCCGCTTTGCGCTGATGAGCGCCAGTCTGCGGCCGTGGTTCGGCACGCTGCCGGCCTGGCAGGCCTATCCCTCGATGCTGCTGGTCACCGACGGCGGCTGGCTGGCCGCGACGCGCTACCGCGACCACGGTGGCGCYAATGCCTGGTTCTTTGTCGGCGGCGGCATCGTTCTCTACCTGGTGTGGCTGGTGTCCTCGGTGCCGGGCTTYCTGYTGGCCGGACAATTGTCCGATCCCAAAAAATATGGCGTCGACCTGGTGATGCCGGCGTTCTACGCCGCGATGCTGGTGCCGGCCTGGAAGGGGCCGCGGCGCGCGATTCCCTGGGTAATCGCCGGCATCGTGGCGCTGGCCGTACATTGGCTCGTGCCCGGCTACTGGTTCATCATCTCGGGCGCGATCGCAGGCAGTGTGAGTGCGGGGCTGATGAGCGATGAGTGAGATGCTGCGCTCCGACGTCATGATCGCGTTTCTGGTCATGATGGTGGTCACGGTGCTGTCGCGTGTCGGAGGCTATTGGCTGATGGGCTACATCACCATTACGCCGCGGGTCCGCCGCATGCTGGAGGCGTTGCCCGGATCGATCATCGTCGCCGCGGCGCTGCCGGTGGCCGTCAATGGCGGCGCGGTGGTGATGTTCGCCATTGCCGCCGCCATGGTCGTCACCATCATCCGGCGCAACGATTTCATCGCGGTGTTCACCGGAATGGCGGTGGCGGCGCTGGCGCGGGCGCTCGGCTTTAGTGGCTAGAATCTGCTGGCGTCAGGATTGAAAGAGTCGAGACTGAAAGAAGCGAGCCACCCGTCCGATCGCGTCCGCGGTTAAGGGGTCAGTATCAGAGAAGTCGAAGCCGTGCGCCTTGCCGGGATAGGTGACGAGTTTAGCTTCCACGCCGAGCGCTTTGCCCAACTTCACAAGTTCCTCGCCCTTCGCCAACGGCACGTTACGATCGGCGTCGCCGTGCAATTCGATGAGCGGAGGCAGATGTTTCACGTGCGGGACCACCGCGTCCGGCATTCCACCATACAGGACGGCGAGCGCGGCGACGCGCGCATCGTGAGCCGCCGTGTCGGCCGCGATATAGCCACCCAGCGAAAAACCGAGCAGCCCGATGCGGCCGGAATGATCCGGACGCGCGAGAATCGTTGTCACGGCAGACGAGGTTCGTTTTGACCAGTCCTCGAACCGCGCAACATTGTAGGCGTGGTGACGTCCCGGCGTGCTCTCTTTGGAATTGAGTGCCCGATCATCGGCCGTCGTGAAATAACGAAGAAAATATGTGTCGATGCCTTCTGCCGTGAGCGCATCCGCGTAGCGCTCGTAGGCACGGCGCCTGAATTCGATGCCGTGGCTGCCGTGCAGGACGAGCACGCCGGGACGTTTGCCGGGATGAGTTGCAGCGTATCGGGTCATGACCATGCCGCCCTCGTCCGTGTCCACGTGCAATTCTTCGGGCGTTGCGGCTTGCGCGGGACCGACGAGCGAAAGCGCGGCAAAACCTCCGAGAACAAATCTTCGATCGATCGTTTGCATCTTGGCTTCCACTCCTCATCGCCGCTGCCATCGCCTCATATCGCACTCTTCTGTCGATGGTGTTGCGGGGTGGCAGGTGGCGGACCCCGTATAGGGGGCCGTTTCCGCACTTATGCTGCAGTGCGAACCGACCATCTTGTCACCCGCTCTGAATTGGTGTTCAGTTTTAGAAGGGACAAGACACTCAATGGTTTATCGCCGAACTCATCAGGTCGTGCGCCGTCTCGCGGCGCGGCGGCATGCTATCCTCAATGCGGCCCGTGAAGCGGCCTCTGAAGGTGGGATGGCTGCGGTCCAGATCGCCCCGGTCGCGACCCGGGCCAATGTCGCGGCAGGGACGGTTTATCGCTATTTCCCGTCTAAAGCCGACCTGATTTCCGAGCTGATCGCCGATGTTTCGCATGATGAACTGACGGCGATCCGCCGCGCGGCCGATGCCGCTCCCGGTCCGTCGTCGGCTCTGGCGGCGGCGGTGACCACGATCGCCGTCCATGTGGTGTCGCATCGCAAGCTGGCCTGGGGCATCCTGGCCGAGCCGGTCGACGTCGATGTCACCGAATCACGCCTCGCCAGCCGGCGCGCCATCGCCGCCGAAATCAAACTGCGGATCGATGCCGCCGTCCGAGCCGGGCACCTGCCGGCCCAGGACACCGAACTGGCCGCCACCTCCCTGCTCGGCGCCCTGCACGAAGCCCTGGTCGGCCCGCTCGCGCCGACCGATCTCGACGACCGGACCCGGCTGCGCGACGTGGTGCAGACCGTGACGCTGCTTGCGCTGCGCGCCGTCGGTGTGATGGACGCCCGGGCGCGCGGACTGGTGGTCCAGGCGGTGTTGCCGGCCCAGGCCACCCTGCCGACAAAGCCGACGGTGCTCGCCGGCTGAGATCGCACGGGCCTGCGCTGCAGGGATCGTCAACGGCATCCTCGGTTGCCGAGTGACCATGATGCGGCCCCGCCGGCGAGAGGGAAACGCCTCCATGACGGACACGCTCGATCCCCTGGTGCTGGATCTGCTGGAATGGATTGACCGCGCGCCGCGCAGCTACACCGAGGTGATGGAGGCCTGGCGAACCTCATGTCCGCGGCTGACGGTGTGGGAAGATGCGGTCGATCGCGGCTTTGTCGGCCGCAAGCTGACGCGCGGGCAGGGCGCGCAGGTCGAACTGACGCCGGCGGGCCGGGTTTTCCTGTCGCGGAACGGACGCCCCGTGGCGGCGACGATAATGGACTCCGCGGCCGGATCGAACGCACACCGACAGGCCTGAGCCTGTCGGCGATCCATTGGGCCAAGAATTGGGCCGAGACCGGTGTGCCGAACGCCTATTTCTTCTTTCCGTCGGCGTCGAACTGGGCGAGATACGACCAGAGATCGTTCACTTCCTTCTCGTTCTTGATGCCGGCGAAGGCCATCTTGGTGCCGGGAACCTTGGCCTTCGGATCCTTGATGTACTCCTTGAAGGTCGCCTCATCCCAGGTGAGGCCGGATTTCTTGTTGGCATCCGAGTAGGAATAGCCTTCGGCCGAGCCGGACTTGCGGCCGTTCAGCCCGTTCAGCTCCGGTCCGACCTTGTTTTTCGCGCCTTCACCGATGGCATGGCATGGAGCGCACTTCCTGAACGATGCTTCGCCCGCGGCGACGTCCTGGGCCTTCGCGATCCCGCCGGATGCGGCCAGGGTGACGGCCAGGATCGACGCGGATAGAATCTGAGCTTTCATTCCAGATTTCACTTCAGTCTCCCGAGAAATTTTTCGTTGCGACGGGAGTCTGCCATCTCCGCGCGGCTTCGCACAAGCGCGGTGCGCCCAACGTGGCGCGGTGCTCTATCCAAAACGCAGCAGACGTGCTTGATTCCACATCAACTTCTGGCGAGAACAAGCGGCGAAAAAAGCCGCGCGGAGAGTTCCTATGTCGATCATGATGCCCGAGCCCGACCAGGGCGTGCTGGGCCGGCGCGCCACCATCGTGGCGGACCTGCGCAAGATCGTCCCCGGCGAAGGCGTGATCGACAGCGCCGCCGAGATGCTGCCCTACGAATCCGACGGGGTGACCGCCTATCGGCAGACGCCGATGGTGGTGGTGCTGCCCGATACGACCGAGCAGGTCTCCCGGGTGCTGCGCTATTGCCAGGACAACGGCATCAAGGTGGTGCCGCGCGGCTCCGGCACCTCGCTGTCCGGGGGCGCCCTGCCGCTCGCGGACGGCGTGCTGCTCGGGCTCGGCAAGTTCAAGCGCATCCGCGAGATCGATTTCGACAACCGTGCCGTGGTCACCGAGCCCGGGGTGACCAATCTGGCGATCAGCCAGGCCGTCGCGCACGCCGGATTTTATTACGCGCCCGATCCATCCTCGCAGATCGCCTGCAGCATCGGCGGCAATGTCGCGGAGAATTCCGGCGGCGTGCACTGCCTGAAATACGGCATGACCACCAACAATATCCTCGGCTGCGAGATCGTGCTGATGAGCGGGGAGATCCTGCGGATTGGCGGCAAGGCGGCGGAGACCTCCGGCTATGATCTGATGGGCATCATCACCGGCTCGGAGGGGTTGCTCGGGGTCATCACCGAGATCACGGTGCGGATCCTGCAGAAGCCGGAAACGGCGCGGGCGCTGATGGTCGGTTTCCACAGCGTGGAGGAGGCCGGCGAGTGCGTGGCGCGGATCATCGGCGCCGGGATCATTCCCGGGGGCATGGAGATGATGGACAAGCCGGCGATCCACGCCGCGGAAGCCTTCGTCCATGCCGGCTATCCCCTCGATGTCGAGGCGCTGCTGATCATCGAGCTCGACGGTCCGGGGGTGGAGGTGGATGAACTGATCCTGCGGGTGGAGGCGATCGCCAAAGGTTGCGGCCAGGCGACCTGCCAGATCTCGACCTCGGAGCAGGAGCGGCTGTTGTTCTGGGCTGGCCGCAAGGCGGCGTTTCCGGCGGTCGGACGGATCTCGCCGGACTATCTCTGCATGGACGGCACCATTCCACGCGGCAAGCTGCCGGAGGTGCTGACGCGGATTCGCGGGTTCTCGGAAAAATACGGGCTCGGCGTCGCCAATGTGTTCCATGCCGGCGACGGCAACCTGCACCCGCTGATCCTCTACGACGCCAACAAGCCTGGTGAAATGGACAAGGCGGAAGCTTTCGGCGCTGACATCCTGCGCACCTGCGTCGAGCTTGGCGGCGTGCTGACCGGCGAGCACGGCGTCGGGGTCGAGAAGCGCGACCTGATGCCGGACATGTTCAGCGAGATCGATCTGGCGCAGCAGCAGCGGCTGAAATGCGCCTTCGATGCGCAGGGGCTGCTCAATCCAGGCAAGGTCTTCCCGACCCTGCATCGCTGCGCGGAACTCGGCCGCGTGCATGTCCATGGCGGCAAGCTCGCGTTTCCCGATCTGCCCCGGTTCTGAGAGCGGATAGCCCAGTGGATACTCTCAAGGTACGCGACGCAGGGGATGTCGAGCAGGCCGTGCGTGCGGCGCTGGACGCCGAGCAGCCGCTCGAGATCGTCGGTCATGGCACCAAGCGGGCCATCGGCCTGCCGATGGCCACCAACGCGGTGCTCGATCTGTCGGCGCTCAACGCCGTGACGGGTTACGAGCCCAGCGAGCTGATTCTAACGGTGGAGGCCGGCGCGCCGGTCGCCGACGTGCTGTCGCTGATCGATTCAAAAAACCAGGAATTCGCCTTCGAGCCGATGAACACTGCGGCGCTGCTGGGAACCGCCGCGGGGGCCGGCACGATCGGCGGCATGATCGCGGCCGGGCTGGCCGGGCCGCGCCGGATCAAGGCCGGCGGGGCGCGGGACCACCTGCTCGGTGCCACCGCGGTGTCCGGCTTCGGGGATACTTTCAAGGCCGGCGGCAAGGTGGTGAAGAACGTCACCGGCTACGATCTCTGCAAGCTGATCGCGGGCTCCTGGGGCACGCTTGCGGTCATGATCGAGGTGACCATCAAGGTCATGCCCAAGGCGGAGAGCGAGACCACGCTGGTGCTGCGCGGGCTCGATGACGCGGCTGCCAACCGTGCCATGACCGCGGCTCTGGGATCGCCGTTCGACGTCTCGGGGGCCGCCCATGTTCCCAGGTCGGTGTTGCGCGGCAGCGGGCACGATCTTGCCGCGCTCGATTCCGCCCAGCAGGGCGTCACGCTGCTGCGGCTGGAGGGCATCAAGGCGTCGGTCGCCCATCGGGCCCGCTCGTTGGCGGACGCGCTCGCGACCTTCGGCAAGGCCGACAGCGTCGACGATGCATCATCCGCGCCGCTCTGGGCCGCGATCCGGGACGTGGTGTCGTTCGCCGCCGCCGGCCCCCTCGGGGCCTGGCCGGTGTGGCGAATCGTTTGCCCTCCCGCCGCGGGAGGCGCGTTCGGGCAAGCGCTGGCGCGCGAGACGGGTGGGGACGTGGTCTATGACTGGGGGGGCGGATTGATCTGGGCGGCGCTGCCGCCGGCCGCCGATGCCCATGCCGGCCTGTTGCGCCAGCGGCTGGCGCCGATCGGCGGCCACGCCAACCTGGTGCGTGCCGACGAGATGGTGCGTCACGCGGTGGAGGTGTTCCAGCCGCAGGAGGCCGGCGTCGCGGCGCTGAGCCGTCGCGTCAAACAGAGCTTCGATCCCAAGACCATTTTCAATCGCCATCGGATGACCAGGGACACCGGCGCATGAGAACTGAATTTTCGCCGGCCCAGCTCGCCGACCCGGATATCGCGGAGGCCGATAAAATTTTACGGGCCTGCGTGCATTGCGGGTTCTGCACCGCCACCTGCCCCACCTACGTGCTGCTCGGCGACGAGCTCGATAGCCCGCGTGGTCGCATCTACCTGATCAAGGAGATGCTGGAGAAGAACCAGCGCCCGACCCAGGAGGTGGTGAAGCACATCGATCGCTGCCTCTCGTGCCTGGCCTGCATGACCACCTGTCCGTCCGGGGTGAACTACATGCACCTCGTCGATCAGGCCCGGGTCAAGGTGGAGCAGGAGTATGCGCGGCCGCTGAGCGAGCGGCTGCTGCGCGCCGTGCTCGCGTTCGTGTTGCCGCGGCCCGGGATCTTTCGTGTCGGCATGGTGCTGGCGCGGCTGGGCAAGCCGTTCGCGGCGCTCTTGCCAACTGTCCAAACCGATTCGGCGGCGCCGAATTTCATCAGTCGTATCAAAGCGATGCTGGCCTTGGCGCCATCGCGGCTGCCGTCGCCGGGCCCGCTCGGCGGCACGGTGTTTCCGGCGGAAGGCGAGAAGCGGGGCCGCGTCGCCTTGCTGCAGGGATGTGCCCAGCAGGTGCTGTCACCGGGCATCAACGCATCGGCCATCCGCATGCTGACCCGCTGGGGCATCGAGGTCGTGCTGGTCGCGGATGAGCAATGCTGCGGTTCGTTGACGCATCATATGGGGCGCGACGACGATGCGTTGCGGCGGGCGCGGCACAACATCGACGTCTGGATCGCGGAGACGGAACGTTCCGGTCTCGATGCGGTTCTCGTCACCACGTCGGGTTGCGGCACCACCATCAAGGACTATGGCTACATGCTGCGCGAGGACAAAGCCTATGCCGAGAAGGCCGCGCGCGTATCGAAGCTCGCCAAGGATATCACCGAATACATCGCGGCCCTCGATGTCGCGTGGCCGCAGCAGCAGAAAGATCTCGTCGTCGCCTATCACTCAGCATGTTCGTTGCAGCACGGACAGAAAATCACGCAGCTTCCAAAAGAATTGCTTTCCAAGAGCGGATTCGTGGTGAAAGATGTGGCTGAGAGTCATCTGTGTTGCGGCTCGGCAGGAACGTACAACATTCTGCAGCCCGGCATTGCCAAGAGATTGCGCGAACGCAAGGTCGCCAACATCGCAGCAGTGAAGCCGGACGTGATCGCCGCAGGCAATATCGGATGCATGGTGCAGATTGCCGGGGGCACGTCGGTTCCAGTGGTGCACACCATCGAACTGCTCGACTGGGCGACRGGCGGTCCTCGCCCGAACCTCAATTGATCAGCCCCRTCGATCGGTGCGCGTGAGCRGGATCGGACSGCGGTGACGGGGCAAGAGTTCGGTGTTTGGTCAGGTCGATTCATTGCCATGAGCGGTTCATTGATATGAGGCGATTGGGCRTGAGGCGATAGGRCGCAAAGCGGCAGGCACCAGCCGGTGGTGTTGCGTTCTGATTCTGAAATTCTGTTTTTGACGGCGGCAACAGGAGGACCACAATGGCGAAGGCGAAGAAGAAAAAGGCGAAGAAGGCGAAGAAACTCGTGAAGAAGGCAGCCAAGAAGGCTGCAAAGAAGTCGGCCAAGAAGGCTTCGAAGAAAGCTGCCAAGAAGACTGCCAAGAAAACGGCAAAGAAGGCCGCAAAGAAATCAGTGAAGAAGAGCGCCAAAAAAGCCGCGCCAAAGAAAGCTGCCGCGCCGAAGAAGGCCGCCAAGAAGGCGCCCGCCAAGCGCGCTCCCAAGCCGGCTGCGCCGGCACCCGCTCCGGCCCCGGAGCCGGAAGTTGCCCTGACGCCGGTTCAGTCGGGCGGATGGGGGACCCCGGCCGGCGACCACGGCGCCGACGGCGGCGAGCACAGTTAAGTCCGACAACGGCAGGCGCAGTCGCCCGCATGCTTTGCGGGGCCACGCCTCGCCCAGGCAGGACGATGCATTCAAGGGCCGCAGCTCCCAAGCTGCGGCCCTTTGAGTTTCCGGGCTGAATTTCTGGACCAAGGCCGCCCGTGACTTCTGCCGCAATGCGAAAGACAGCCAGCGGGGCGAATCGCTGGAGGGGGGCGGGCGGTCCGCCGGTCGCTTGCCCTCGCGACTCCAAGCGTCCGAAGCGGTGGAGCTTCCGCGACAGACATGTTGTGTGGAAGCAACACTCCACAACAACCCTGCGTGGAAAGCTTCAAACGCCTAAAAAGGCGGCAAATGCACGCCTTTTTTGCTTCACGATTCCGCCAGATTTCCGCGAAGGTGACGACGGAAACATTTTCCAGCAGTCGCTTAGTTCCTTGCCCTTCGTGGCGCTCGGCAATGAGGCTGAAGTATCAACGATGATGGGGATCGTCATGAAGAAATTGGGTTTGTCAGTCGCGTTGCTCGCGCTGGGTGTCGGAGCAGCTTCCGCGGCTGATCTTCCGGCCAAGGTTTACACCAAGGCGCCGGCTCCGGTCGTTGTTTCGCCGTGGGATATCGCGTTTGGCGCCGCCGTGATGAGCGACTACGTGTTCCGCGGTGTGACGCAGTCGAACCACAAGCCGTCGGTGACGGCCTATTTCGAGCCGCGCTACAACATCAATCCGAACCTGCAGCTTTACGCCGGTACGTCGTTCGAGAGCATCTCGTTCGCCAACCGCGCCGCGGCTGAAGTCGACGTCTATGGCGGTATCCGCCCGACCTTCGGCGCTGCCGCGTTCGACTTCGGTGTCTGGGGCTACCTGTATCCGGGTGGACAGTGCATCGACAACGGCTCTGGCGTCTGCCCGCCCGGCGCGGCCGTCCTGCCGAATGGCAACGTCATGAAGAAGGACGTCAGCTTCTACGAGGCCTATGCGAAGGTCACCTACACCTTCAACGACTACTTCGCGATGGGCGGCAACGTTTACTACTCGCCGAACTTCCTGAATTCGGGCGCTGACGGCACCTACGCCTCGGTCACCGCCAAGGCGACTGCGCCGGGCACATGGTTCGGCACCAGCGGCGTCGGCGCCTACCTGTCGGGCGAATTCGGCCGCCAGTGGCTGGGAACGTCTGACTCGTTCTATTCTCTGACCGCTCCGTTCGGCCCCGGCATCAAGTATGCCGACTACAACACCTGGAACGTCGGCATCGGCTTCACCTACAAGGTGTTCACGCTGGACCTGCGTTATTCCGACACCGACCTGAGCAAGGGCAATTGCAACGCCTTCACCAGCGCGTTCAACGCCAGCGGCACGACCAACGTGACCGGGATCAATCCGGGCGGTGCGGGCACCAACTGGTGCGGCTCGACCTTCATCGCGAAGTTCGGCGCCGACCTGACGGCGATGACCAACCTGAAGTAAGTCGTCTTCCTCCAGAGACCTGAATCGGGCGGCAGAGCGATCTGCCGCCCTTTTGTTTTGCCTCCCACGCAGATCGCCGCTAAGACACCTAAGCTCCTCGGAAAGACTTTTCCGATCAGGGGTTTGGAGCGAATCTGAGCTGTTGATCCATTCCACTGGCCGGGCTGCTCCGGCCTGCCGATTGCAAGACTTCCTGCGACAAGACTGCTTGCCATGAGATTCAGCCGCTATGCCGCCCATTGGGGAGTACGCTCCAGGATCGCGCTGAAGCGCTGGATGCGGCGGACCCTGTTCCTGTTCGGTGGCATCACCGTCGGTCTCGCGGCGATCCTGATGGCCTTTCTCGCCGACACGGCCCAGGGCCTGTTCGGCCGTGTGCTCGGCGTCTCGCCCTATCTGGCGCTGCTGGTCACGCCATTGGGGTTCGGATTCGCGCTGTGGCTTGCCGTCAACGTCTTCCCCAATTCGCAAGGCAGCGGCATCCCGCAGGTGATCGCGGCGCTGCGGTTGCCGGACCAGGGCGCCCGGGCGCCACTGGTGTCGCTGCGCGTGGCGCTGGGCAAGATCATCGTGATGACGGTTGGCCTGCTGTGCGGGGCGTCGACCGGCCGCGAGGGGCCGACGGTGCAGGTCGGCGGCTCGATCATGTTCACGATCGGCCAGTGGGCGCCGTTCCGCCAGCCTGGCTTCCTGCTCGCGGGCGCGGCGGCCGGCGTCGCCGCGGCCTTCAACACGCCGTTGGCGGGCATCGTGTTCGGGATCGAGGAGATGAGCCGTTCGTTCGAGATGCGGACCAGCGGCCTGATCATCGGTGCGGTGATTGCCGCCGGCCTCACGTCGCTCGCGATCGTCGGCGACTACAACTATTTCGGCTCGACCGCGGCGGTGCTGCCGTTCGGCCGTGCCTGGCTGGTGGTGCCGGTCTGCGCGGTCATGTGCGGTCTCGCCGGCGGCCTGTTCAGCCGGATCCTGATCCTGTTCGCCAGGGGGCTTCCAGGCCGGGTCGGGACCCTGATCAAGCAGCACCCGGTCGCGTTCGCCATGGTGTGCGGATTGGGCGTCGCGCTTTGCGGCCTGGTCAGCGGCGATCATGTCTACGGCACCGGTTACGAGCAGGCGCGGGCGATCATCCACTCCACCAGTTCGGTCGATCACGCCTTCGGGCCCTGGAAATTCGCCGCCACGCTGCTGTCGGCGATCAGCGGGATTCCCGGCGGCATCTTCGCGCCATCGCTTGCGATCGGCGCCGGCCTTGCGTCGGACTTGAGCCTCGTCTTCACCCATGTGCCGATCGGCGCGCTGGTGCTGATCGGCATGGTCTCGTACCTGACCGGGGTGGTGCAGGCGCCGATCACCTCGTTCGTCATCACCTCGGAGATGACCAACGACCACGCCATGGTGATTCCGCTGATGGCGGCGGCGCTGATCGCCAACGCCGCTTCGAAAATGGTGGTGCCCGAAGGCCTGTATCACGCGCTGGCGAAATCATTCCTCAGGAGTCACCACGACCGAGCCGCGCGCGAGACGTCGATCCCCGGCCTGACGCTGTAGACGTCACGCCTTCGCTTGCTCCGCGGCATCCTCCAGCCTGAACTGGTCGGCGCTCCTGACCAGGCTGATCTTGTGCCGGTGAAAGGCGTCGAGGGTTGAGCGATGGCCGATGGAGACGATGGTTGCGGCCGGGAGGCTGGTTTGCAACAGCCGGTAGAGCGCAGCCTCCGACGGTTCGTCGAGCGAGGCGGTGGCCTCGTCGAGGAAAAGATAGTCGGGCACCGCGAGCAGGGCGCGGGCCACGCCGAGCCGTTGCTGTTCGCCGAGCGACAGCATCCTGTTCCAGTGCGCCTCCTCGTCGAGCCGGGCGGCCAGCGCGGGCAGTCCCACCTCGGCCAGGACCTGCTGCAGGCGTTGCGGGGTAAAGGCATCGCTGGCGGACGGATAGGCGATCGCCGCGCGCAGCGAGCCGACGGGGAAGTAAGGCCGCTGCGGCAGCATCATCAGCTTGGCGTGGGCGGGAATCGAAATGCGGCCGCTGCCGAACGGCCAGATTCCGGCGATGGCGCGGAACAAGGTGGATTTTCCCGAGCCGGACGGGCCACTCAGCAGCACACGGTCGCCGCCGTGAACCCGAAAGCGGTCGGCCGCCACCAGCGGCTGGCCGTTCGGCAGGCGGACCAGCAAATCATCGAGCGCGATGTCGGTTGTCGCATCGCCCGCCACCGTCTGGATGGCGTCGCCGGCTGAGACCAGCGTGCGGCTGTTGGCGATCGAGGTTTCAAAGCCGTCCAACCGCGAGACCACCGCGCTCCATTCGGCGAGCTGCCGATAGGCGCTGACGATGAACGACAGCGCGCCCTGCACGCTGCCGAACGCCTCGGCGGCCTGGATCATGCCGCCGAGCTGAACCTTGTTGGCGAAGTAGGCCGGGGCCACCAGCACGAACGGAAAGATCACGGCGGCCTGCGAGAAGCTTGAGGTGAACGCGGTGATCTTCTTGGTGCGGCTCATGATGCCGAGCCAGTTGTCGACCACGGCGCCGAACCGCCGGAGCAGCCGCTCGCGTTCCGCGGGCTCGCCCTTGAGCAGCGCGATCTGTTCGGAGTTCTCGCGCACGCGCACGAGGTTGAAGCGGAAGTCCGCTTCGTACTGTTGCTGGCGGAAATTCAGCCCGACCAGTGGCCAGCCGATGGCGTGGGTCAGCCAGGTTCCCAGGATCGAGTAGATCAGCGCGCCCCAGACCAGATAGCCGGGAATCGGGATTTCGCGACCGAACACGTGCAGCGGCGCCTCCGCCGACAGGCCCCAGAGGATGATGACAAAGGAGACCAGCGTGACGACGGCGTTGAGCAGGCCGAGACCAATCGTCAGTGTGAGATCGACGAACGATTTCACGTCATCGGTGATGCGCTGGTCGGGGTTGTCGGCGGCATCGCCCTGCAGCTGCATCCGGTAATGGTTGGCGTCGCTCACCCATTCGCCRAGATAATGCTCGGTCATCCATTTGCGCCAGCGGATCTGCAGCCACTGATTGAGATAGAGCTGATACACCGCGATCACGACAAAGATGGTGACCACCACGGTGAAGTAGATCAGYTCGTGGACGAAGTTGTCCCAGTTGTGCTCCTGCAGCGCGTTGTAGAAGCGATTGCGCCATTGATTGAGCAGGACGCTGATCAGCACGGTCCCGAGTTCGATGAGGATCACCGCCGCGAGCAGGCCCCGTCCGGCCCACTTGTCCTCGGAGCGAAAGTAAGGCCCCGCGATCCGCCACACGGTCGCGAGCATCGAGCCGATCCTATTCACAGATTGATATCTCCTGGAGGTGAGCTGCAACGATCTGAAATAACAGCGGAATCGCAGGACTTGCGACTAAAGTCGCATGTCTCGTGGTATACATCACCTTGTCCAAACCTTCATCAAGACCCTAGCATGCGACCGACGGCTGGGGAGCGAGACATCGACATCAAGAGGGCTCCGCGATTGCGCTGACCTGACGGTCGGCCGGGCGCCCACCTGCAAGGATTTCCGTAATCCCCAAATCGTTTCGGCCAGCCACGCCGGCCAGGCGAATCAAAAATGCGTGGGGAGGACATTCGATGTGGAATCAAATCTACAATCCGCTCAACAACACGGTGCTGTCGACCATCGCCGCCGCCATTCCCGTGGTCACGCTGCTCGTCCTGATCGCGACCAACAAGGTCAAGGCGCACATTGCGGCGATCATCGCGCTGATCGTCGCCAATCTGGTGGCGATCCTGATTTTCTCCATGCCCGCCAGCCTGTCGATCCGTGCCACCATTCTCGGCGCCGTCTCCGGCTTCTTCCCGATCGGCTGGATCGTCCTCAACGTTATCTTCATGTACCAGCTCACGCTCTCCACCGGCCGGTTTGAACTGCTCAAGCGTGCGGTCGGCGGTGTCACGGCAGACCGGCGGTTGCAGCTGCTGCTGATCGCGTTTTCGTTCGGCGCGTTTTTCGAAGGCGCATCGGGTTTCGGCACGCCGGTGGCGATCACCGGTGCGATTCTGATCGGCCTCGGCTTCTCGCCGCTCGCAGCCTCCGGCCTGTCGCTGATCGCCAACACCGCGCCGGTCGCCTACGGCGCGCTCGGCACCCCGATCCAGGGGCTGGCGTCGGTGACCGGTCTCGATCCCTACATTCTCGGCGCGATGGTCGGACGGCAGTTGCCGGTCTTCTCGCTGATCGTGCCGTTCTGGGTGGTGTGGGCGTTCGCCGGCTGGAAAGGCATGAAGGAGGTCTGGCCGGCGATTCTGGTCACCGGCGTCTCGTTCGCGGTTCCGCAATTCGTGATCTCGAACTACATCAATCCCTGGATCGTCGACATCGGCGCCTCGCTGATCTCGATGGGCTGCCTGATCGGCTTCCTCAAGATCTGGCAACCCAGGACGTTGTGGCTGTCGCCGGCCCTGCGCACGCGGGACGACTCCGCCACATCCGCGCCGCCGGCCAAGACAATGGACACGACGCCGCTGACCCAGGCCGAACTCTGGTCGTCGCTGCTGCCCTGGATCATTCTCTGCGCCATCCTGCTGATCTGGGGCACCGGCTGGTTCAAGAATGCGGTGAACCCGATCTTCAGCTGGAACTATGATGTTCCGGGTCTCGACAAGGAAATCCTGAAGGTCGCGCCCGTCGTTCCCAAACCGACGCCGGAGCGCGCGCAGTTCCTGTTCCAGTATCTCTCGTTCACCGGGTCCGGCATGCTGATCGCCGCGATCATCTCCGGCTTCATCATGGGACTGTCGCCGGGCAAGATGGTCGGCATCTACGGCCGCACCCTCAAACTGTGCGCCTATTCGCTGATCACGATCTCGGCGATGCTGGCGATCGGCACTCTGACGCGGCTGTCGGGACTCGACGCCACGCTCGGTCTCGCCTTCGCCGCCACCGGCGTGCTGTATCCGTTCTTCGGCACGCTGCTGGGCTGGTTGGGCGTCGCACTGACCGGGTCGGATACGTCGTCGAACATCCTGTTCGGCAACCTGCAGAAGATCACCTCGGAGCAACTGGGGCTGTCGCCGATCCTGATGGGCGCGGCGAACTCGTCGGGCGGCGTGATGGGCAAGATGATCGACGCGCAGTCGATTGTCGTGGCCTCGACGGCCACCCAATGGGTTGGCCACGAGGGCACCATCCTGCGTTTCGTGTTCTGGCATTCGATCGCGCTGGCCTGCCTGGTCGGCATTTTCGTCATGCTGCAGGCCTACATCTATCCGTTCACGGCGATGGTGCTGAAATAGTCCCTTGTCGAGATCTCACCATGATCCCCGCGGCGGGTGCCGCGGGGATTTCCTTGTGCGGGAACCGATGATCCTGCATGAGCGATGTCGCCAAAACGACGCAGTTCTTTGGCTAAAGCAAATCGTTGATCAGAACCAGCCGCGCGCCGACGCGGATGCAAAACCGGTGAGATGCTTGGAATGACTTTTTCAAAACGATCTTTTTCAGCGCGATCTTTGTCCACTGTTGCAGCATTTGCATTGACCCCGGTCATCGTTGCCGCCAATGCGCAGGCCGCCCGCGCCGAGGAGTTTCCGTTCGGAATGGAAATGACACTCGACAGCCGCCCGCTGCCCGGTTCGAAACGGATTCCATCCCTGGAAATCGGTGATCGTGGCGAGACCCGCATCGAGCTGTGGTGCAAGGGCGGCCGCGGCCAATTCTCCGTGGCCGGCGAGACCATCATCTTCATGCCGGGTGCAATGGAAGAGCGCGCGTGCCCGCCCGACAAGGCACAACTGGACGATGCGCTTTTGGCGACATTGAGCGAGGCGACCAACTGGAAACGTCAGGGCGACGCGATCTCGTTCATTGGCGCCAAGACGTTGCGCTTCCTCCTCAATACCAATTGAGCGTCGACTTCGCTGATCGACTGCGGTGGCCGACTCGGCTGATGCCGGGAAGTACCGACTTTGGTCGGCGAGGGAGGGCTTTCGTTCGAGCCGGACGACTCTCGTTTTGCTGGTGACTTAAACTCACCGGCGCGGAGGCGTTTTTATCGTTTTTCAGCCGGATGAGAAGCGACTAATCCGGGCATCCATTCGAGCTTTCGAAGAGAGATGCGATCATGACGACGATGAAGTCCGCTGGTTTCAGCTTGTCCAGAACGTGGCTGATGGTCCTGCCGCTGGTGGCCGCGATCCCGGCCGCAACGCCGGGGGTGACGGCGGAAGCGCCCGGCCTTTCACTACAAGGCACTTCACTACAAGGCACCTGGGTCATGACCTCGGCCTATGAGATCCTTGCCGACGGCACGCGCACCACCACCTATGGCGAACATCCCAGCGGTCTGCTGATGATCGACAAGGACGGGCGTTATTCATTGCAGATTTTTCGACCCGGACGACCCAAGTTCGCGTCTGGTGACAAGACGCGCGGCACGCCTCAGGAATATCGCGATGCCGTTCTGGGATCGAGCACCCATACCGGGCACGTCGTCATCGATCCGGTGAAGGACAAGCTGGTCTTCAAGATCGATGCCGCGTCCTATCCCAATTGGGAGGGCGCGCAGCAGGTGCGCGATTACACCTTCAAGGACGGCATCCTGACTTATTCGGTGCCCGCGAGTGCGTCGGGCAACGGCACCGTGGCCTATTCGATCTGGCAGCACGTCACGCCATGAATGCTGAACGCGGAACGTGGCCGTGACGTCCGTCGTTCAGCTTTCGCCCAGGATGATATCCGCACAGTTTGCGGCACCCTCGATGACGCCGGTGTAGCCGCCGGCATTGGCGTAGGCTGAGGACAAATAGAGGCCCGCGAGCGGCGTGCGCGGCGAACCTGCCGATGCGCCCGGCGCCGGTGCGAAACCGTAGACCGCGCCGCCATCGGCGCCAAGATACTGCCGCACTGACTGAGCGGTGTTGAACGAGGTCGCGGTGACCGCGCCCGCGAGACCGGGAAAATGGCCATCCAAATAGCCGATGATGGCGTCCTGCCAGCGGGTGCGTTTGGCGCGGTAGGCGTCGTTGTCGCCGGCATCCCAGTTCGACAGCCGGTCCGGGCCGATGATCGAGAGCACGTGGGGTGGCGCGGGGACACCGGAGTCGATCGCCGCATAATCCACGATCGCCAGCGGCGGGATGTGGCCCGCGGGCTCATCGGCCAGCAGCGATGCGGCCGTCGCGTAGTCCGCCAGACGCGTCATCCACGGCGGCAGCAACTGCGTGGAATAGCTGGTGACGCCGAATGCGCGCGGCGGTTGCGACAGTCCCAGTGTCAGCGCGAACAGCGAGATCGACAGCGCCTGGCCGGCATAGTGCCTGCGCAACAGCGCGCCGTCGCCGGCCGGCAGCAGGGCTGCGGTCATTTCCGGAGCGGCGTTGCTGACGACGCGCGCCGCGGCGACCATCTGGGGGCCGCTGCCGTCCTTTGCGGTGTGGGTAACGAGATATCCGCCATTCGCCTCAGAGGCGAGGGCGGAGACGCTTCGGCGCAGCAACACCTCGCCGCCTGCGGTCCGCACCGCGCGCGCCAGCGCACTCGACAATCGCTGCGAGCCGCCATTGACGAAGCAGGCTCCGTTGCGCAGATACAGGCCCTGCGCCTGCGCGAAAAATGCCCACGACAGCGTCGCCGGATCGTCGTGGTAGTAGCAGAGGTTGGCCGCCAGCGCGCATTTCACTGCCTCGTTGGCCCCGAACACCCGATCGAATTTCTGCTGCAAGGTTTCAGTGCCGTGCGCGGCGTGACCACGCGCGGCAATTGGCGCGGCGCTCTCTTCCATCTCGCGCAGGATCTGGTCGATGCCGTTGCGTGCATCCGGAAATTGCCGGTTCAGCGCGTCGCGCGCGGCGGTAAAATTGTCGGGCAGCGTCAGCGGCGATGCGATCGGTCCGCCGCGCACTTCGTAGAACGTGCCGGTCGGCGTCCATGTCACCGCGTCGCGCACGCCGGCGCGCGTCAGCGCATCGTGCTTGGGGTCGCTCGGATCGCGTGGATTGCTTGTCTCGTGCAGCGAGCCTTCGACAAAGAGGTCGCCGACCTTGTAGCTCGAGGCCGCGCCACCGACCGAGTTGCTGCGCTCGATGACCAGCACCTTGCGGCCGGCGCGCGCCAGAATCGCCGCCGCCGTCAGGCCACCGAGGCCGGCACCGACGACGACCACGTCATAGCGTGACAACGGCCCGGATGGCGTCATTTCCAAGAGGTGTTTTCCGAATCCCAGCGCTGTGCCTTCAGCTCCCGGGCAATTGCCGTCACGGTGTCGCCCTCATCGACGGGAACGCTTTCCTCCCCGCCGGAGTCCGACGCGTCGGAGAGTTTCAGTTTTGCGCCCGAGCTTTCGTCGGTGGTGGTGATCGAGGGGAAGCCGACCCAGAGCAGCAGCTTGTCGCTGCCGCCCGGCTTGTCGCTCGCGGCCATCGCGCTGAATTCGATGGTCTGCGTCAGCCCGAGGCCGGGCAGCGCGGCATGCGGCCGCTTGAAAGCGAACTTGATCTCGCCGTTGCTGTCGTTCCACTTGGGCGGAAGCGCCGTGGCCGATAGCGCCTTGGCCATCACCGCCGACACCGCCGCGGTGAGCTTGTCCTTGTTGATCTTGCTGCCGTCGCGCCAGTCGGCGGCGGCAAAGCGCACCGTTCGGTCCATATCGAGCTTGCCGGTGGTCCAGCCGGCCGAGAGCACGCCGGGGTTCGACTTCATCTTGGCGACGAAGTCGGCGGCGCGCTCCGGGTCGATGTTGATGTGAACGGCCTGCTCGCCCTTGCGCAGTTCATTGCAGGAGGGCAGCAGGCTGGAGAGTGAAATCTCGATGTTCTGGCCGCGCAGGCTGTTGATGAACTCGGAGATGCCTTCCGGCTTCACGCGCACCGCGACCGCCTCCGGCGAGGCCGAGGCGAAGTCCGCGGGTGCCACGACGATCTCGTCGTCGGCTTCCTGGCCTTCCTTGAATTCCTTTTCGCTGATGTCGGTGTTGTCGGTCGAGGCGATGGTCGACACGCTGGGGCCAATGGTGATCTTGCCCTCGAATCCGACACCGCTGGCCGATGACTTGCGGACCAGATTGACCATCACCGGCTGCTTGGCATCGATGCTTTGGGTGGTTCCGGTCAGCTTCTGGCCGTCCACGGTGAGCGTCGCGACGAAGCGGTCCTTGCGGTCGGGATTGCCGATCGCCGGATAGCAGACATCGAGCACCGCGGCCGTCACCTTGCCGGCGGCGCGGGTCTCTTTCAGCACGCTGTCGGCCTGGTCGTCCATGATTCCGCCGATCGAGGTGAAGTAGCGGACCTCGTTGGACGGCGGCGCGGTCTTGGTGTCTTTCTTGGCCTGGGCGTAGGCCGGCGAAGCACCGAGTGCGGTGGCAAGGATCAGCAGAGAGGGTAGGCCCGTCACGCGCATATCATGCCTCAGGACAGATTCGTTTTTAGCGGGGCGACATTCTCAAAATGGAACTGAATAGGCGAGCGATTTCTTTGCGGTGGGGATCTGCAGGGAAAGGGGCGAATCCGGGACCGCGTTCCAGAGTTAGGTCAAAAAACAAGGCCGCCCGAAGGCGGCCTTGCGTGTTCTGTTCGAGACAGGCGGGGCTTAGAAGCCCATGCCACCCATGCCGCCCATTCCGCCGCCGCCCGGCATCGGAGCTGCCGGTTCCTTCGGCAGTTCGGCGACCATGGCTTCGGTGGTGACGAGCAGGCCGGCGACCGAGGCCGCGTCCTGCAGGGCCGTGCGCACCACCTTGGCGGGGTCGATGATGCCCTTGGCGACCATGTCGACGTACTCTTCGTTCTGGGCGTCGAAGCCGAAGGTTTCACCCTTGCCTTCGAGGATCTTGCCGACCACGATCGAGCCTTCCACGCCGGCGTTCTCGGCGATCTGGCGGACCGGAGCCTCCAGCGCCTTCAGCACGATGTTGATGCCGGCCTGGACGTCCGAGTTCTCGTTGGTGATGCGGCCGACGGCCTTCTTGGCGCGGAGCAGCGCGGTGCCGCCGCCCGGAACGATGCCTTCCTGCACGGCTGCGCGGGTGGCGTTGAGCGCGTCTTCGACGCGATCCTTCTTTTCCTTGACCTCGATTTCGGTCGCGCCGCCGACGCGGATCACCGCGACGCCGCCCGCGAGCTTGGCGAGACGCTCCTGCAGCTTCTCACGATCGTAGTCCGAGGTGGTTTCCTCGATCTGCGCCTTGATCTGGTTGACGCGCGCCTCGATCGCCGGCTTCTTGCCGGCGCCGTTGACGACGGTGGTGTTTTCCTTGTCGATCACCACCTTCTTGGCGCGTCCCAGCATCTGCACGGTGACGTTCTCGAGCTTCATGCCGAGRTCGTCGGAGATCARCTGGCCGCCGGTGAGGACGGCGATGTCCTCCAGCATGGCCTTGCGGCGATCRCCGAAGCCCGGCGCCTTGACGGCGGCRACCTTCAGGCCGCCGCGCAGGCGGTTGACGACCAGCGTGGCCAGGGCCTCGCCTTCGACGTCTTCAGCGATGATCAGCAGCGGACGGCCCGACTGCACCACGGCTTCCAGCACCGGCAGCATGGCCTGCAGGCCCGAGAGCTTCTTCTCGTGCAGCAGCACGTAGGCGTCTTCCAGCTCCGCGGTCATCTTCTCGGGGTTGGTGACGAAGTACGGCGACAGATAGCCGCGGTCGAACTTCATGCCCTCGACGATGTCGACTTCGGTGTCCAGCGACTTGGCTTCCTCGACGGTGATGACGCCTTCGTTGCCGACCTTCTGCATCGCCTGGGCGATCATCTTGCCGATGGTGGCGTCGCCGTTCGACGAAATGGTGCCGACCTGGGCGACTTCGGCCGAAGAAGCGACCGGCTTGGCGCGCTTCTCGATGTCCTTGACGACAGCGGCGACGGCGATGTCGATGCCGCGCTTGAGATCCATCGGGTTCATGCCGGCGGCAACCGACTTCGCACCTTCACGCACGATGGCCTGGGCCAGCACGGTGGCGGTGGTGGTGCCGTCGCCCGCGGTGTCATTGGTCTTGGAGGCGACTTCGCGCACCATCTGTGCGCCCATGTTCTCGAACTTGTCCTCGAGCTCGATCTCCTTGGCGACGGTGACGCCGTCCTTGGTGATGCGCGGGGCGCCGAAGCTCTTGTCGATCACGACATTGCGGCCCTTGGGGCCGAGTGTGACCTTCACCGCGTTGGCGAGGATGTCGACGCCACGCAGCATGCGGTCGCGTGCGTCGCCGGAAAATTTGACGTCTTTGGCTGCCATGTAGAATTACTCCTGATGAAGCGTCCCATYGCCGGGRGCRGACCKGRCGTCCGCGCCKCGAMGGATGGGGCCGATGAACGRWGGTGTTTTGRRAATSCRGYCCGCYCYSWCGCGCCGGCAGSCKTGCCGCCGGCGTCGGAGCGGYGMRRGGCTCAGGCGAGCACGCCCATGATGTCGCTTTCCTTCATGATCAGAAGGTCCTCGCCATCGATCTTGACYTCGGTGCCCGACCACTTGCCGAACAGCACCTTGTCGCCGGCCTTGAKRTCGATCGGGATCAGCTTGCCGGCTTCGTCGCGKCCRCCGGGGCCGACGGCGACCACYTCGCCCTGCGAGGGCTTTTCCTTGGCGGTRTCCGGRATGATGATGCCGCCCTTGGTCTTTTCGTCGGCGTCGATGCGCTTGACGACGACACGGTCATGCAGCGGGCGGAATTTCGTTTTGGCCATGGGTGTTCCTCTGGTCTGCTAAGTGAAGTGAGGCCCGCGAAAGCAGGTCGGATGCGGCAGCCTTGGAAGGAAATAGTCCTGGAACTGCCGATTTCGTGCCGCCGGAGCGGCCCGAACGCATCCTTAGCAATCGAGCCTCAAGAGTGCTAACTATGCGCCCGGGGAAATATGGCCTGCCGCCGATCCTGTCAAGCAAAGGCCGGAAGGCCCCGGAAAGATCGAGCTTTTTTCGCCCCCGCCGGATGGCGAGAAAAGAGACGTCTGGCAGTTTAAGGCCTTGGTGACGTCATTATAGGATGATCTGGAAACCATATCGCGACAGGTGGCGTAGCTGGATGGACGACCCCACCGGTCCGATGGACTAACCGCGCCGGCCGTCGAGCGGGTGCGGCCGGGGACTTCTCGCTCAGGGGATCAGATGAACACCTCACGTTTTGCGCGCCGCGTCGCGTACCTTGGAACCGCGTCGCTCGTGGCGGCCTTTCTCGGCGGGTGCAGCGGCAGCATGCCAAGCCTCGGCGGGTTCGGCTCATCCCCCCAGCCGCAAGCCGACCAGGGCCCAGTCGTGGAGCCCGAGATCCCCGGCACCATCCGCCCGGATGAAATCGTCGGCCGGTGGGGCCTTGCGTCCTATCACAAGCCGGAAGACCGGGCGCGCACCGAGAACGCCGCGCGCGGGCAATGCAAGCAGCCTTATGTCATCAACCCGGGCACGTCCGGCGGGGTCATCATGCATCTCGCCGACGAAGCGACGCCGCAGGAATTGCGCATCAAGGGCAGCCGCAGCGGCAAGAATTATATCGGTCCGGCGGGGCCGGCCGGCGGCGAAAGGGACCGAGAGATCGTGTCGTTCGACGGCCGCGTGCTGATCACCCGCTTCATCGACAAGGACGCCGACGGCCGCTACGGCACCATGGTGTATGTCCGCTGCGCGCCGCGCGCCTGATCCCCGGAACTTGATCTCGACGGGGTCGGCTCGTTCATGAAGCGCGGAATCTTTTTCTTCGGTCAATAAACGAAAAGGGCGGCCATCAGTGTTCTGATGGTCGCCCTTCTTTTTGAACTGATCCGACGTGGTGCCGGCGCAGAGATCCCCGCTCAGCCAAACATCGCGTCGATGTCGTCTTGCGACGCGTGGCCGACTTCGTCGATGCCCTTCGGGCCGTTGAGCAGACGGGCGTCACCGACACGGTCGTCGATCACTGCGGGCGCATGGGCCTTGATGGCGTCAACGCCGCCCCAGATGTCCATCATGACGTTGATGTGGTGCTCGATGAACTTCATCGTGTTCATCACCTTGCTGATGCGCTGGCCGGTCAGGTCCTGGAAGTTGCAGGCTTCGAAAATCGCGACGACGCGATCCTGGATGTCTTCGCTCAACTGCGCCTGCTGATCCGGTGACTTGACCTTGACGAGGGCGCTGGCCGCCTGGTCGATGGCCTCGGCCGCTTCGAGGATCTGCTGGGTGGCTTCCTCGGTGCCGCCGACGACGGCGCCGAGTTCGCCGGTGACCCGTGCCATCTCGTCGCCGTTAAAGCTCTTGCCGTGCAGGACCGCGATTTCCTGCTTGGTGCGGTTGATGGCTTCGTGGATCAGGTCGAGTTCGATCTTGAGCTTCTCGCATTGCTCGATCTGCGCGCGATAGGTCTGCAGCAGCGCCTGGGCGCCTGCGACGTCCTGCATCACCGCGTCGTCGCCGGCTGCACGCGCGGGCGCCGCCATCTGCGCGCGGATGGCGCGCAGTTCGTTCATGATCTCGCTGTGCGACTGGATCACGTCGCCCGGCGCGGCGTCGATCATCGGCGTGCTGCCGTACTGGGCTTCTTCAATGCGAAAACGTTTGCGAACTGGCATGACAACTCCCCAACCCCTTTAATGAGAGCGTTGTAATGCAAGGTGTTTTAACGCGGGGTTCACGGGAACAGCGGCGCGCCAAAGTTCGTCCCGCCGGCGCACACCATCGATTAACCATGGCGCCGCCGCGTTCACCGAAAATAAACGCTGTGGGAAAGAACCGTGCCGAGTTGCGGTCGTGGTGAATCCAGAACCCGGTTCTGTTTACCAAACCGATGCGTTTTGAATCTTTAATCGTTGGCGTGGCGGGTGCGCAATTCGCGAGGCCCGCGACATCAGTTCGCCAGCGCATTCACGCGCAGTCCCGACGAAAAGTGCAGAGTACGTCGATGTTCAAATCATCTCCGTTTATCGTGGCCGGCGCTTGTGTGCTCGGCGCTCTCTCATCGCCCGCTCTCGCGGTGGAAGACAATTTCCTGCCCGCTCCGCTGGTCAGCCGTGCCGATCAGCCGGCGCCACCGGTGCCGATCCGCGTGGCGTATAACGAGCGCGCCGGCATGGGTGGCGGCTTCGTCGAATTTCTGTTCGGCGGTGGCGCTGCGGGGCCGGCGCCCGGTTACGAGCCGGCGCAGCGTTATGAAATGACGCCGGCGCGCCGCGATCAGCGCATGCTGTATCCGGCGGAGCGCGAGCCGTCCTACATGCCGCAGCAGGCCTATGAGCCGGCACGCCCCGGCTTCGATCCGAAGTACGAGAAGCAGATGGTGGAATACACCGGCCGGGAGGCCGCCGGCACCATCGTGATCGATACGCCGAGCAAGTTCTTGTATCTCGTGCAGGGCAACGGCAAGGCGCTGCGCTACGGCATCGGCGTCGGCAAGCCCGGCTTCACTTGGTCTGGCGTGAAGCACATCTCCGCCAAGCGGGAATGGCCGGACTGGACGCCGCCGGCGGAAATGCTGAAGCGCCGTCCCGATCTGCCGCGCCACATGGAAGGCGGCCCGGAAAATCCGCTCGGCGCCCGCGCCATGTATCTGGGATCGACGCTCTATCGCATTCACGGCTCCAACGAGCCTTGGACCATCGGCACCTCGGTATCGTCCGGCTGCATCCGGATGCGCAATGAAGATGTCATCGACCTCTATGGCCGCGTCAATGTCGGCGCCCGCGTCATCGTGATCTGACACCCAGCGAAAAATCGCGTCCAAACAATAACGGCCGCTCTCACGAGCGGCCGTTTGTTTGAGGTCAGACGACGCGATCAGGCGTAATCGCTGTCGCCGCCGCCGTCTGAATCGAATCCGTCGTCGTCATCGTCATTGCCGTAATCGTTGCTCGCATAATTGTCGTGATCGTTCTTGTCGTCCTCGGCGTCCTGCTCGGCATCCTGTTGCTTGTCGAGCATGGCTTGACGGGCATCGTCGTTGCCGCTCTTGCCGACATCGTTGAGGCCGGCATCGCGTGCGAGATTGCTGTTCGACTGATCGCCGCTCCATGGATTCTTCAGGCCGCCGCCGAGCGAGCCGGCATCGGCGAGGGATTGATGATTGCCGCCCATCAGGCCGCGAATGCTGTTCATCATCAGCGACCCGCCGATCGCACCCACGGCCGCCGCAGCCGCGGTCCCGAGGAAGCCGCTCCCGCCGCCGCCACCCGCGCCACCACCAAAGCCCGGAGCGCCGCCAAAGCCGGGACCTCCGGGAGCGCCGCCATAGCCGGCGGCCGCACGCGGATCGCCGTAGCCGGCATTGCGGGGATCGGCATAGCCGCTACCGCCGCTGTTCATGTTGTTTAGCACCTGGCCGCTGTTCCACACCGGTCCGCGCGAGGCGCCGCTATCGGCCGGGCGCACGTTGGGGACCGATCCGCGGGACTGGTTCTGCCCGAACACGGCATCGCGCATGGAATCGAGGAAGCTGCCGCCCGAAGGCGCCTGCTGCGGCTGAGCGCTGCCTTCCAGCTCTTCGATCCGGGCACTGGCACGCTTGAGTGCTTCGTCCTGCAGCAACGCGGTTTGCACCAGCGCATAGGCGGCGTTTGGCGCGCGGCGCAGACCTTCGATAATGGCCTTCTCCGCCTCCGGATCGCGGGGTGCGTTCTCCAGACCGGCGAGACGGTCGAACAGGTCGTCGATCAGGTGGCGTTCTTGCGGTGTCATCGTGTCCTCCTCCTGTGAGGCGAGGAGAATCTAAGAGCGCTTTGTGTCGCAAACAGTGGCCGGCAGATTAATTTTTCGTATGCGACAAAACGACCGGCTCAAGCAGCGTTATAACATTCGCTTCAAGCAGTTGCGGGAAAGCGTCGCCGGCGATGAACGCGTATTCACGTTCGCGCTGGTCGGTCAGCGGATCCAGGCCGACCAGGACGTCGTCGACAAAGCCGGGATGGCACATCACCAGGCCGTTGTCGGGCAAGCCTGCGAAAAACGCCGGCATCACCTGGCCGAAGTCGGCGTCGCGCGTGAAATCATAGGCGCCGGCAAATCCGGGATTGAAAGCGAGGCCGGCACGCTGGCTGCGGACGCGGAACTGGGCGCTGAGGGTATCCAGGAGCAAGGCCTTTGGATTGGTCAGCCGTTGCGACAGCGGCAGCGTTCGCCCGCACTGGCGCACCCATGCGTTTGGCGCGGCCTGCTTGACGGCGGCGAGAAACCCATCTCGCACCTTCGGGAACAACTGCACGTGCTGATGGCCGTCGACATAATCCGGCGGCCGTCCGAACAGCTCGGCAAAGGCGGCGAGCTGGGCGGCGATTTCGCCGCGGATGATTTCGGCATCGAGCCGGCGCAGCAGGCTCGCGCGCAGCAAGGTTGCAAGTGGAAGAAATGCGCCACCGTCAAGCGGACGAAAATACATGGTCAGTGGATGAAACGGCGCGGTCAGCGTGACGTGCAGGCCGATCGCGCAGGGGGCGTTCGCCACCACCGTCTTCAGCGCATCGACTTCTTCGCGCCCGATCGCGGGGCCCACCACCATCACCGAGGTGGCGTTGAGACGCCGGCGTTCGATCAGTGCGCGGATGCCGCGATTGACACCGGGGCTGAGGCCGTAATCGTCGGCACAGAGCCAGATGCGGCGCGGCGGCGGCGCCTGGGTCATTCCGCCGCGTTCCCGACGGAGTCGGTCGCGGATTTTTCCGGCTCGGCGCTTTTCACGGTGTGTTCGGCGATGAAATAGACCGGGCGGGCCTTCAGTTCCGACAGGATCTTGCCGATGTATTCGCCCATTACGCCGATCATCAGCAACTGCACGCCGCCGATGGTCATCAGGCCGACCACCAGCGACGGATAGCCCGGCACCGATTTGCCGGTGACGAAGGTTTCCCACAGGATCGAGAGACCGAACAGGAAGGCGGCGAAGGCCAGCAGCAATCCAAGCAGGCTGGCGATCCGCAGCGGCGCCACCGAGAACGATGTCAGGCCCTCGATCGACAGGCCGATCAGGCGGCCGGCGTTGAACGAGGTCTGGCCATAGGCGCGCGCTTCGGGCTCGTAGTCGACGCGGATCTGCCGGAAGCCGATCCAGCTGGCCAGCCCCTTGAAGAAGCGGTTGCGTTCCGGCAACTGGCGCAAGGCGGCGGTCGCCCGCGGCGACAGCAGGCGGAAGTCACCGGCGTCTTCCGGGATCTTCTGCCGCGCGCCCCAGTTGATCAGGGTGTAGAAGCCCTGCACCGACAGGCGGCGCAGCAGCGATTCATTGGAGCGGTGGGCCTTCGCGGTATAGACCACGTCATAGCCGTCATTGATCCAGTGGCTGACCAGGCGTTCCACCAGGTCGGGCGAATGCTGGCCGTCGCCGTCCATGAACAAGGTCGCGCCGCGCCGCGCATAATCGAGCCCCGCCATCAGCGCGGCTTCCTTGCCGAAATTGCGCGACAGCGACACCACCTGGATATCGATGACGGTCGCCGGCAGGCCGCGGGCAATGGTCAGCGTCGCGTCGGCGCTGCCGTCATCCACATAGACCACTTCGGTGGCGAGGCCGTGGCGCTGCCTGAGGGTCTGCGCCAATGCGATCAGCCGCTCGTGCAGCCGCACCAGGCCTGCAGCCTCGTTGTACACGGGCACGATGATCGACAGCCCTTGGGCCGCGGCCGTGCGGGCATCACCGGTCAGATTGGAAACGTCGGCACCAAGCATCATCGATCACATTCCGGTATGCCCACCGGGCCTCATTTGTGTGCATATATGGTAGTTGCTGCCCGCTCCGCTGCAAGTGGCGTTTATCGATCCCGCCGACGCGCCATCAGCGCGCCAGGAACGCTTCCAGCTTGGCGAACAGCGGATTGGCACGGTCCATCACATAGTCCAGCGACGCTACCGACACCGTGTCGGCGCCATGATCGCGCAGGAAGCTCGCCAGCGCATAGAGCTGCATCGGCGGGCAATGCAGCGTCACCATGCCGGATGAAGTCGGGCCGCCGAACGGCGACACCACGCCGAACTTCGACTTCGCTTCCTCGAGCAGCGCGGCATTACAGCCGGTGAAGCGGGTGCGAACTTCCTTGTAGGCATTGGCGCGGGCCCGCGAGGCGATGTGGTCGAGGATGATCCGCGCGGTTTCCCGTGCCGAGGCCGACCAGTCGGCGTCGCGCGAGGCGACCAGATTGGCCTGGCTGCGCAGCATCACGCCGTCGTCGAGCACCTTGAGGCCGTTGGCCGCGAGTGTCGCGCCGGTGGTGGTGATATCGACGATCAGTTCCGCGGTGCCGACCGCGGGCGCGCCTTCGGTCGCCCCCGCACTTTCGACGATGCGATAGTCGACAATACCGTGGCCGGCGAAAAAGGTCCGGGTCAGGTTGATGTACTTGGTCGCCACCCGCATCCGCCGGTTGTGCCGGGCACGAAACGCCGTGGTCACGTCATCGAGGTCGGCCATGGTGCGGACGTCGATCCACGCCTGCGGCACCGCAACCACCACATTGGCGCTGCCGAAGCCCAGCGGTTCGATCAGCGCCACCTTGCGGTCCGCATCGCTGATGTTTTCGCGGATCAGGTCTTCGCCGGTGATGCCCAGATGCACCGCGCCGCGCGCCAGGTTCGCCGCGATTTCGCTCGCCGAGAGATAGGCGATCTCGACATTGTCGAGGCCGCTGATGGTGCCGCGATAGTCGCGGGCGCCGCGCGGCTTGGCCAGCGCCAGCCCGGCGCGAGCGAAGAACGCATCGGCGTTTTCCTGCAGCCGGCCCTTGGAGGGAACGGCGAGAACGAACGGCTCGGTCATCGCGTGCTCCCTGCCGGTGCGGAGGCGGAGCCGGCGAGCGCCTCCATCCAGATCGAAAAACCGACCGCGGGGATCGGCACGGGCGCGCCCAGCCGCGTCATCAGCCCGTCGTAGCGGCCGCCGGCGACCAGCGGCTCGTCGCCGTTGCCCTTGCGGTGCAGTTCGAACTCGAAGCCGGTGTAGTAGTCGATGCCGCGGCCGAACGAGGTGGCGAACCGCGTCGCTGCAATGTCGACCCCGCGCGCGGCCATGAAGCCGATCCGGCTTTCGAACTGGTCGAGCGCGGCGGTGAGATCGAGCTTGGCGTCGGACGCGAGCGCCCGCAGCTGCGCCAGCGCTTCGTCGGGCTCGCCGGTGATGGTCAGGAAACGTTCGATCTGAAGACGGATATCCCGGGGCAAGGTGCCGCCGGTCAGGGTCGACTGTTCGAGGAAACGATCGGCGATTTCGGCCACCGACCGGCCGCCGACATTGGTCGCGCCGGCGATCGACATCAGGTCGGTGACCAGCGCGTGCGCCGCCTTGCGGTCGGAGCCGGCCAGCGCCGCCAGCACGCCCTCGTACCCCTTGCGCACGGTGTCGGTGGAGAGCGTCAGCCGTTCCAGGTCCTGCGCCAGCGAGGCCTTGCGGTTGAAGTCCTTGAGTAGCCGCCGCTTCCATGACGGCGCGAGCTCGAGCGCATCGATCAGGGCGGCGAACAGCGCCACGTCGCCGGTGCGGACATCGACATCGGTGACGTCGAACGCCGCCAGCGCCTCGAGCCCCAGCGCCAGCATCTCGGCGTCGGCCGCGGCGCGGTCGGTGCGGCCGAACGATTCGACGCCGGCCTGCAGGAACTCGCTGGCATGGTGGCCGCGATAGCGGAACACCGGTCCGAGATAGCAGAAGCCCGCCGGCCGTCCCGCGGCGGGGGAGGCAAGGTAGTCGCGCGCTACCGGAATGGTGAGGTCCGGCCGCAGGCACAGTTCCTCACCCCGCGCGTCGGTGGTGAGGTACAGGCTCTTGCGGATGTCTTCGCCGGAGAGATCGAGAAACGGCTCGGCCGGCTGCAGGATCGCCGGCTCGGCCTTGGTGTAGCCGGCCTGGGTGAACGACGACAGCAAGGCCTCCGCCGGTGCGGCGGATCCGGTCGCACGAGGGGCGGCGGTCTGGCTCATCTGTCGTCCATGTTCATCTGTCCGGGATCGGGAACCCTGCGTACCGGGTTCCTGATACGGTCATGTGTCAAAAAGTCGAAACGGGGCCGCCCTTTAACATGCCGCCCGCCGAGTTTCGACCACCATTCGCCGATCATCGGGGAAGTCACTTAATGGCTGGCTTCCCGGCTGGCTCGGGCCGGGGTTTTACAACCCATGCGTGTATAAATTCAGGCCGTCCAGTCACCCAGCGCAGCCTGGACCAGCGCGAGGGCGGCCACTGCGGCGGTGTCGGCGCGCAGGATCCGCGGCCCAAGCGACAGTGTCAGCACGCTCGGCTGGCGCAGCAGCAGCGTACGCTCCTCGGCCGCGAAGCCGCCTTCGGGGCCGATCAGCACGTCGATGCCGCCGCCGGCTTGCCGGCGCTGCGTCAGGGCGGCGACGGGATCGGCCACCGCAGCATCTTCGTCGCAGAAGATCAGCAGGCGAGCGCCATCGCGCTGCGCGAGATAGCGCTCCAGGGCCATGGGTTCCATGACTTCGGCGAGGCTGAGGATGCCACACTGTTCCGCGGCCTCGATGGCGTTGGCGCGCATGCGCTCGACATTGACGCGGCTGGCCTGCGTAAAGCGCGTCACCACGGGCTGCAGCCGTGCGGCGCCCATTTCCACCGCTTTCTGCGCCATATAGTCGAGCCGGGCGTGCTTCAACGGCGCGAACACATAGGTCAGATCGGGCAGGCGGTCCTGCGGGCGCGTCTGGGCTTCGAGAATCAGATGGTCGGGGCGCTTGCGGCCGGCGAGCACAGCCCGCCATTCGCCGTCGCGGCCGTTGAAGACCAGCACCGGGTCGCCGGCGCCGAGCCGCAGCACGTTGCCGAGATAATTACCCTGGTTGCGGTCGAGCGCCAGCGTGCCGCCTGTCGTCAGCGGCGAATCGATGAAGAGGCGGGGGCTGCGAAAATCGACCTGCGGCATGCGGATTCCCATCAAGGTTTCGTGTTCTATAAGGTTTTCGAGGGAAGTGGAGCCCCGGTTCACGCCGAGAAAGCGCGGCAAGACAGGACCTGAAACCTGCTGCCGCCTTGATCGGACAGGGGGCGCGACAGAAAACCGCTTTTTCGGGCGGCAATGCGCCGCGCTGTCGCCCTATTCCACGGGTTGTTAAGGGCTTTCGAGAATCGTAGAAGCCTGCAAGCGAGATATCGGGGGACATCGGATCTTGCCGGAGGAGAAGCTGTGACCGTCCCACACCACCCCAAGCACCGTCTGATCCTGCTGCTCGTGGCGGCGGGTTTTGTGCTGTCGATCGCCGGCGCCCACGCTCAGGGCGCGTTTCCTGCGCCGCTGCCCGGGCAGTCCCAGGCTGCGCCGGCCAGTTCATCACCTTTTCCGCCGGTCAATTCGGTAAGCAATAACGCGCCGGATCCTGCGTTTCCTCCCGTGAACGGCGCAACCGGCACGGCGTTTCCCCAGGCCGGCGCTGCGCCGGTGATGGGCGGTCCCGGTGCCTTCGGTGGCGCCTCTGGACCGCAGCAGCAGGCAGGGCCGCCAGCCAATGATGAGTGCATGAAGCACTTCCTGCCATTGCGACAGGATGCCGAAAAGAAAGCCGGGCTGATCAAGGCGGCGGGCGCGCGCAAGGCACCGCCGGATGAGGCCTGCAAGCTGATCGCGAGCTTCGCCAGCGCCGAGGTCAAGATGATCAATTTCATCGAGACCAATGCGAAGAAGTGCGGCATTCCGCCCGAGATCGGCCAGCAGATGAAGACCGGCCACGTCAACACCGAAAAAATGAAAACCACGGTGTGCAACGTGGCCCAGCAGCGTGCACAGGGCGGCGGCGGTCCCGCCGCGCCGAGCCTGAGCGAGGCGTTGGGCGCCAGCGTGGCGCTGCCCGAGGCGCGAAACGTCAAGCGCGGCGGCGCGACGTTCGAAACCCTCAACGGCAACGCGTTGTCGCGGTAACGGCTTGCCATGATCGACGCGACAGCACGCGTTGCGGATGCGACCCAGAACAACTGGGTCGACACCCGCGCGCCGGTGTGGTCGCGCCCCTACCTGCGGCTGTCGCGATTCGACCGGCCGATCGGATCCTGGTTGCTGTTGATGCCGTGCTGGTGGTCGGCGGCGCTGGCCGCCGGTGTTGCCGGCGATGTGCGGCAATTGCCCGGCACGGTGCTGCTGTTTTTCATCGGCGCCTTCGTGATGCGGGGCGCGGGTTGCACCTGGAACGACATCACCGATCGCAATCTCGACGGCAAGGTCGAGCGCACGCGCTCACGTCCGATTCCCTCCGGCCAGGTCACGATCCGGCAGGCGATGATATTCCTGGTCGCCCAGGCGCTGATCGGGCTGATCGTGCTGCTGCAGTTCAATCGTTTCGCGATTTTGACCGGGATCGCCTCGCTGCTGATCGTGGCGATCTATCCGTTCATGAAGCGGATCACCTACTGGCCGCAGGTGGTGCTGGGGCTGGCGTTCTCGTGGGGCGCGCTGATGGGGTTTGCAGTGATCCTGGCGCGGATCGATGCGGCGGCGCTGGTGCTGTACGCCGGATCGATCGCCTGGGTGATCGGCTACGATACCATCTATGCGCACCAGGACCGTGAGGACGATGCGCTGATCGGCATCAAGTCGACGGCATTGCTGTTCGGCGAGCGCACCAAGCCGGCGCTCGCGGTGTTCTACGGGCTCGCGGTGGTGCTGCTCGCGCTGGCCTTCGTGCTGGCGGGCGCGGGCATAGCGGCCTTCGTCGGGCTGGCGGTGTTCGCAGCCCATCTCGCGCGGCAGATCGTGCGCATCGATATCGGCAATCCGGCGCTGTGCCTGACGCTGTTCAGGTCGAACCGCGACGCCGGGCTGATCCTGTTTGCAGCACTGGTGGCGGACGCCGCGTTGCGCGCCGCCTGACGCGATCAATCCAGCGGTAACCGATCAGGCCACGCCGGCGCGGAGCGCATCGTGCAAATGCACCACGCCGACCGGCTTTTTGCCGTCGGTGACGAACAGCGAGGTGATTTTCGAGGAATTGAAGATCTCCACCACTTCGCTCGCCAACTGCTTTGGCGTCACGGTCTTCGGATTCTTCGTCATCACGTCGTCGACCCGCGCCGTCATCAAATCGGGCCGCATGTGACGGCGCAGGTCGCCGTCGGTGATGATGCCGCACAGGTGGCCTTTCGTATCCACGATGCCAACGCAGCCGAGCCCCTTGGATGACATTTCCACCAGCGCGTCCGACATCTCGGTGCCCAGCGGCTTCAGCGGGATGGCGTCGCCGGTGTGCATCAGGTCGCGAACGAATTTCAGCATCGCACCGAGCTTGCCGCCGGGGTGCAGCACGCTGAAATCGACCGGGGTGAAGCCGCGGCTTTCCAGCAGCGCCACGGCCAGCGCGTCGCCAAGCGCCAACTGCATCAGCGAGGAGGTGGTCGGCGCCAGATTGTGCGGGCAGGCCTCGCGCGCCTTCGGCAGCGTCAGGCAGACATCCGCCGCCTTGCCCAGGGTGGAGTCGGCCTCCGCGGTCATCGCGATCAGGCCGATCCGGAAGCGGCGCGAGTAATTGATCAGGTTCTTCAGTTCGACGGTCTCGCCGGACCAGGACAGCGCGATGATGACGTCGTCGGCGGTGATCATGCCCATGTCGCCATGGCTGGCTTCGGCGGCGTGCACGAAGAACGCCGGCGTGCCGGTGGAGGCGAAGGTCGCCGCGATCTTGCGGCCGATGTGGCCGGACTTGCCGAGCCCGGAGACGATCACGCGGCCGGACGCCTTGCGGATCAGCGCGACGGCAGCGGCGAACGGCATGCCGAGACCGTTCTGCAGGGCGGCGGAGAGGGCGCTGATCCCGCTGGCTTCGGCGTCGAGCGTGCGCAGGGCCGAGGCGATGGCCGATGCTTCGTCCGTCCCAAGCATTGGAGCTCGCGGTTTGGGTTGGGTCATGAACAATCCAAGAAAATGTCGGCGCCCGGCGCCAGGGTTGGCCGCTGTCTAGCATGTTCGGGTCGGGCAGGCGACCGCGCCCGGCGGATCCTCAACGGCCCATTAACCATAATTGTTTTAACTCCATTAACGACGTTTTTCGGCGCGTCGCCGCGAGGGCGTTTCGTCAAGCGTATGATTTATTGGAGTTATTTGTGAAAAGAGGCGGGCGGGTGAAGGTCCCGGATACGGGCCGCCGCAAGTGCGTGCATCTGATGCGCGTGCTGCCGCTTTGTCTTGCCGTCGCGGTTCCCGGTTTTTCTCCGGTGCGAGCCCAGACGGTGAATGCCGACATGTTCAATCCGCAGCGCGATGGCTTCTCGTCGAAAGACACCCTGCGCCGGACCGCGCAGGCCGGAGTTGATGACGGCACTCCGGCGCAAAACCAGAACAATGACGAGCCGCCGCCTCCGCCGCCCGCCCCCTCGCGCCTGGGCAATCTCCCGACCTGGGGCACGCCGGCCGCCTCCGGCGCCGCTGTCACCGGTTACGATTCGCTCGGTCGCAAGCGCAAGCCGGTGGCGAAGAAGACCACCGGGCGGCCACTGGGCAACACGACGTTGCGTGGACAGATCGGCGGCCTGCCGCCGCTCACCAACAATACGGCATTGCCGCCAGTGCCGAGCGGGCCGGTGGCTTCCGGCCCGCCGAAACTCGCGCCACCGCCATCGAGCACCGCCAACGGCATTCGCGTGCCGCCGTCGCTGGCGGGCCAGATCGACGGCCAGCCGCCGCGCCGCCGGCTTAAGGTCGATGACGATCCCTTCGGCGCGGTCGGCAGCTATTACGGCGCGTTCCTGTCGAAGGGCGCGATCGAGTTGTCCGGCGGCTACGACACCAACCCAGCGCGCGTGTCGCCGGCCAAGGGGTCGGCGTTCTGGATGATCTCGCCCGAACTGGTGATCGGCTCGAACTGGGAGCGGCATTCGTTGAGCGCGGATCTGCGCGGCTCCTTCACCGGCTATGGCACGACCTTTCCGGGCGACATCAGCGCGTCGAGCGGCGTGCCGACCACGCTCGACCGGCCCGATTTCACCGGCAAGATCGACGGCCGCATCGACGTTGACCGCGAGACCCGCATCAATACCGAGCTGCGGCTGCGGATCGCCACCGACAATCCCGGCAGCCCGAACATCCAGGCCGGCCTCTCGCGTTATCCGGTGTTTGCCGTCTACGGCACGTCGCTCGGCGTCGACCACGATTTCAATCGCCTGAACGTGTCGCTCACCGGCACCGTCGATCACACCTCGTACCAGTGGTCCAAGCTGACCGACGGCTCGACCAGTTCGAACGACGGCCGCGATTTCACCCAGTATGGCGGCATCGCGCGCGTGAGTTACGACTGGCGTCCGGGGGTCAAGCCGTTCGTCGAGTTCGAGGCCGATACCCGCGTGCATGACAACACCATCGACGATTTCGGCTTCCTGCGCGATTCCAATGGCGGTTACATCAAGGCGGGTTCGAGCTTCGAGCTGACGCGGCTGATCACCGGCGAGGCCTCGGTCGGCTGGCTGACCCGCAGCTATCAGGATGCGCGGCTGGCTCCGATCAGCGGACTGCTCACCAGCGCGGCGCTGACCTGGGCGGTGACGCCGCTCACCACGGCGAAGTTCATCGCGACGTCGTCGATCGATGAAAGCCCGCTGCCTTTCGTTTCCGGCGTGAAGACGCGCGACTACACCTGGCAGGTGGAGCATGCGTTGCGGCGCTGGCTGGTCGCCACCGCGCGGTTCGGCTACGGCACCTCGGATTATGAAGGCCTGGCACGCAACGACAGCCGCTACACGGTGTCCGGCGATCTCGTCTACAAGCTCAACCGCACCTTCTCGATCAAGGGGCAGTTGCGCCACGACTGGGTCGACAGCAATGTCGTCGGCGCCAGCACCCAGGCCACAGTGATGATGCTCGGCGTGCGCGCGCAGCAGTAGGAGACGGCATCTTCCGTTTGCGGTCAGTTCGGCTTGCTCCCGCGTTTGACCCTATGCGGTGATTGGCCGAACGCCGCTTTAAAGGCCCGGCTGAAATGCGAGAGGTCACTGAAACCGAAGTTCAGGGCAGCATCGGTGATCTGGTTGACCCGACCCTCGGCCAGGGCCTTGAAGCTTGCCGCCAGGCGTTGCTGCCACAGCCAGCGGATCGGAGTCGTTCCTTCAGCGGCAAACAGACGGTTGAGGGTGCGCGGCGCGATGTTCTGCGCCCTGGCGATGGCGTCGAGGTCCAGGCTGGAGTCGTGGAGATTGGCGAGGATATAGCGCTTCACCTGGGTGAGGCGCTTGCTGTGCGCCGGTGCCAGCTCGCTCTGGTCGGTCAGCTCAGCTTCCAGCGCCGTGGCGAAAATATCGAGTGCGGACGTTCCGAGACGGGCGATCACTTCATCGTTCGCGGGCTCGTCGAATTCAGCCAGCTGTCGCACGATCGACCCGGCGAAGGCGCCGAGTTTCGAGCCCTGAGGGATACGCTGGGCCGTCAGCCGGGATGCCGCCGGCAGGCGCGCTGTCAGCAGCGGGCGCGGAATTGAAATCATGATCGCGCGGGAGTGTTCAGCGAATTGCAGAACGAAGGGCTGCGACTGGTCGTGCAGGACGATATCGCCGTTTTGCATCCGCGCCTCCCGCCCATTCTGGGCCAGCGCAGCTTCACCCTCAAGCGCGAGCCACAGCATGAAATAGTCCCGTGGATCCCTGCGAATGTCCGCCGGGCCACGGGTCACCCGGATGCGGTTTTCGGCTGGCGTCGACGACCAGATGTCGTTGATTGCGAAGCTGCCGAATGTCCGGATGGTGACCTCGGCGCAAAAGTGCCGATCCGGCACCGGCCGGCATTCGGTGACCGAGAAGTCGCGGCAGGTGACCTGGTGCCAATGATCGAAACAGTCTCCCGGCCTGACGGCCGTCGTGCGCTTCGAAGTCTGCATCGGATGACGCTCCCAATATTCGAATCGTGGTCGAATGCGTGAAGCTCGATCGGCGGCTTCCAGACCGCCCGGCGGTTCGGATTAGGCATCGAATGAAGCGCCTTTGCAATATTCGGGGCAGGGTTCTTGCCGGGGGCTGGCAGGCGGAGTCCAAAATCCGGCAACGTCAGCCAAGCCGGATCGTCGCTTGGCTGCTATCGCTCGTGCTTCCATCAGGGAGAATGATCGATGCCTTACCAATGCGACGTGATCGACCCGGCGACGACGGTCATGGTGGTGGTCGACATGCAGAACGACTTCGTCGCCGAGGGAGCGAAGCTCCGCTCGGCGCAGGCTGCCGCCATGGTGCCGAAGCTGGCCAACACCTTGAAAATCTGCCGTGAGACGGGTGTGCGCGTCGTTTTCACCGCGCATGTGCATCGCCGCGACGGCAGCGACATGGGCCTCTATGATGATCTTTATCCGCCGATTGCGGATCGCTCCGCGCTGGTCGACGGCACCCCCGGCGTGGATATCTTCGCGGAGCTTGCGCCGGCGCCCGGCGAGCATGTCATCAAGAAGCATCGCTACAGCGCGTTTTTCGCCACCGATCTTGATCTCATCCTGCGGGAATGGGGAATCACGACGGTGGTCATTTCAGGCACGACGACGGAAAACTGCTGTCATGCGACGGCGCGCGATGCGATGTTCCGCAACTACAAGGTCGTGTTTCTCTCGGACGCCACCGGAACATTCGACTATCCGGACGTTGGTCAGGGGGCGATGTCAGCCGAGGAGGTCCATCGCGCAACGCTCACGGTACTGGCATTTTCCACGGCGCACGTGATGACCGCCGGCGACTTCATTGCGCGTCTCAGAGACCCGCGACAGGCGATACGCGTGGTCGGGTGAGCCGCGGCGCTGTCCTCAGCGTCCCCATCTCTTGATCGTTCCCTTCCGCTGGAAGCGCACACCGCTGCCGTCGCTGAGCCGGGTGGCGACAAAGCCGCCCTCGGATACGGCGACACGCTGCGGCGCCGCCACCTGGGGGCTGCGTCCGGTTTCCCACCATGAGGCGCGGTGGGAGGCGCGCGACAGGGCAAAACCGAGAATCTCCTCGATCTGGTCCATGGTCAGGACGAAATCGTCGCGGGTCTGCTTTGCCAGGTAATCGCGCAGGGGGTCGTAGTCGTTCACGTCGGCCTCATTCGTTATCCCGTTATTGGAAGACAATGGAGGGCCGGGTCAAGACCGCTGACAACGGCAGGGCGGGGTCCTCGGCGCTCGTCTGGTCTCAGAACAGTCCGGGCCGCTGCTTGCTGACCACGGTAATCCAGGTCAGCAGGGTGGCGGCGCCGATCATGACCAGGATGCCGCCGAGGCTGACGGCGATCTGCATGGCCACGCCGCCGGAGATGTCGTTCAGCATGATCTGGCCGGCGAGTGCCAGCAGCACGCCGAGGCAGTAGATCTGCAGCGAGTTCTCGCCGCAGCGGATCGCGCCGCGCATCGGCCATGTCATCAGCCCCCGCCAGTCGCGCGGGACAAACCGTGCGGTGAGCACGGCCAGCGCAAGGAAATGCAAAAGCCGCAACAGATCGAGGTCTGATTTGTCCACGGGATAAATGATCCTGGCCAGCGCCTGTGGGATCAGCGCTTCCAGCGGCTTGATGGTCCAGCTCAGCGCAATGACGAGGCTCAAGGCCAGATAGGTCAACGCGAGGACCAGCACTGTGCGCGACGTCACCCACGGCCACAACAGCTTGCCGCCTCCCATCGTCCACCAGGCACCGAATATGAACAGCACCTGCCACGCCAGCGGGTTGAAGTACCAGTCGTTGGCCGGCCACGCGGGAACTGTCCAGCCGAAGATGTGGACCAGCGCGTAGAGCACGAGCGATGCCGCCATTGCGAGGTTCGGCGCGCGCAGCAGCAGCCACAGCAATGGTGCGAACAGCAGATGATACACCACGAAGGTCGGCAGCACGTCGCTGTTCACCGGCTGATATTGCAGGATCGCGGCATGGGCCAGTGTCGGGCCAGGCTGTTCGAACAGGATGCGCATGTTGCTCTGGTCGGCAAACCGCAAGCCGGTGGCATAGACCAGCACCGCGCAGGCGAGTGTGAGCAGCAGGAACGCGGCATAGATGTCCCAGCTGCGCCGCAGCGTCCGGGTGATCACGCCACTCCAGCCCTGACGTCGTTGCGCGGCGCCATAGGCCAGCGCGCAGGTGACGCCGGAAATGAACATGAAGACTTCGGTGGTGTCGCTGAAGCCGTAGTTGCGCAGCGTCAGCCAGCTACCGACATTGTCGGGAACATGGTCAAGAAAGATAAACCATAGTGCGAGGCCACGGCAGGCGTCGAGCCGCAGGTCGCGGCCGAGCTTCTTGAGCCCGGGTGGCGCGCCCGGAAGGGGTTTTGGTGCGGCGGGCCGATCGTGCATCGGCGTGACAAGGCACGGCGGAGCCCGCAGTTCCCGGCAAATCCCGCAGTTTGATGAAACTTTGCGTTAACCCCGGTGCATATGACGGCGACCATCTAAAGGTTGCGGCAATCTATTGAGCGCATCGATGACTGGGAAACGACGGTATAGTCATGCGGCTGGACTACCCAGAACTCAGATCGGATTTCAGATCCTGGCGCATCTCCGCCAGGCTGCTGATGCTGTTCTGCGGACTGACGCTGCTGGGGTTCTCCGCCGTGTGCGGCAGCGTGATGCTCGACATGCGCCGGGGCGAGGAAGCGTTGGCGCGGCAGACCATGGAGAACCTGGTCTCGACCATCGATTCCGACATCAGTCGCAACATCGAGCTCTATGACCTGTCGTTGCGCGCGGTGGCGACCAACATGGTGGAGCCGGATGTCACAGGCGTCAGCAAACCGCTGCTGCACATGATCCTGTTCGACAACGCAGCCACCGCCAAGCATTTCGGCGCGATCCAGGTGTTCGACGCCAAGGGCGACCTGATGCTGGATTCGTCTACGCTGCAGCCGAAGCCGGAAAACCGTGCCGGTGAGGACTATTTCGAAGTGCATCGCGACAGCGCCGATCGCGGCTTGTACATGAGCCGGCCCGGCTTGCATCGCAGCACCTATTCGGTGGTGCTCAGTCGCAGGATCACAGGCAAGGACGGCACGTTCCTCGGCGTGGTGGTCGGCTCGCTACGTTTCAGTTATTTCCACGATCTGTTCGGCCGGCTGCAATTGCAGCCCGACGACACCATCACGGTGTTCCGACGCGATGGCGTCGTGATCATGCGCACGCCGTTCGATCTCGATATCATCGGCAAGGACCTGAGTTATGTGCCTGGCGTCCGGCGCTCGCTGACCGAGCCCAGCGGCGCCGATTCGCGGCCGAGCGTGGTCGATAATCTGCAGCGGCTTTATGTCTGGCACGACAGCGGCCATCCGCTGCTGGTCGTGGTCGGCAAATCCTGGGACAACATCTTCAGCCTGTGGCGCCGTGAAGCGTTGCGGATCGGCGGCATCATGCTGGCGCTGATCGTGCTGGTGATGGGAGCAACGATGTTCCTGGCGCGCGAGATCAAGCGGCGCGCCAGCGCCGAGGACCGGCTGGAGGAACTCGCCACCACCGATCCGCTGACGCAACTGCGCAACCGGCGCAAGTTCGACGCGGTGCTGGAGCGGGAGTGGCGGCGCGCGCTGCGTCATGACGAACCGCTGGCGCTGCTGATGATCGACGCCGACCATTTCAAGACCTTCAACGACATGTTCGGCCATCAGGCCGGCGACCAGGTGCTGGTGCGGATCGCCGGCAGCATCACCGAGGCGGTCATGCGCGCCGGCGACTGTGCCGCGCGCTATGGCGGCGAGGAGTTCGCCGTGCTGCTGCCCGGTCTCTCCGCAGACGCCGCGCTTGCGGTCGCGGAGGGGGTGCGGGCTAAGGTGGAGATGCTGTCGGCGGAGAAGTGGGCGACCACCATCAGCGTCGGTGTCGCTTCCATGATCCCGACAGCCGCAACGACGCCGGCGCTGCTGATCGAAGCCGCCGACAAGGCGCTCTATGAAGCGAAGTCGCGCGGGCGTAACCAGTCGTTCGTCGCCAAGGCGCCGCAGCTGTCGCTGGTCGCCTAGGACGTTTCCGACTCCATCGATCCCGGTCGCAATATGGAAACGCGCCATGGCAAAAAAGCCGGGGCTCTCCACCTGACGCAGATCTTTCCCGCCCGGTTGTCTCAGTTGCCGACCGTGATCTGTCCGGTATTGCTGATGACGGCGCGCACTGCCGGGCAGTCAGGCCCGAGGTTTTGCGGCACGATCAGCACGCCGGCGCGCAGCCCCGACAGGTCGGAGAGCTGCAGGAGTTTTGCACCGGCAACGCACGTGTCGGCAACACCTGCCTGTTTCAGTGCGGCGGCGATATCGGTCCCGGCAGGGGCATTCATCAGCATCGGTTTGGGAAGCGGCTTCTCGGAGGCGGTTTCCGTGTGCAGGAAATAGAGAAATCCCAGGAGCGCAGCGCCGATGAGGGGAAGCACGATAACGGTGACGCAGACCATCTTCTTGAACGCGAGCCGGAGGTAGGCGGTGTTGGTGAGCTGATTGGCTTCCAGAAAACGTGGCGCGAGTTCATCCAGGGCCGCGTCGGCGGAGGCGCGATTGGCCGGCGTTGCGGTCTCATCGTTGGAGATGCGCGTCTGCCGGAGATATTCATTGTAGAGGTTTTCGACCGAATTAAGCGGCGCCGCGTACAGTGCGATCAAGCTGTTGGCCTCCGCGCGGCTTGCCTTGTAGGTATTTGACGTTGCGAGATCCTTCAGCGGCGCGAGCGGCGTGGAGACGATATCGATCGCCCATTTCAGCGGCACCAGGCACAGGATTGTCAGCCCGACTAGACACCCCGCTGCGTACATCCGCGGCATCGTATCCAGATCGGTGATCTTGCTGACCAGGCCACCACCGATCACCAGGACGACGGTCGCACCCAGAATGGTGACGATCCATTTCGCGGTGTCTCTCAGCGCCGCCCGCTCGTCGTCATACTTCTTGTTCGGATCGGCGTCGGCCATGGATACGTCCGGAGTGACGACGCGATTCAGGATTCAGTAAACCCGGGAGCCGCCTTCGGCACCGGATGAAACTTGGGGTAGTCCCGTTCCTGCTTTTTTTCCGGCTCGGCCGGCGGCTTGTCCGGTTTCTTTTTGTGATCGTCCTGCTTGTCGTTGTCGGCTGCGGCGCTGGCATGTGTCGTTGGCTGCAAAGCCTCGTTGGGGCGATGTTTCATTTTTACGACCGGAATTGGGTGGAAGGGCGGATAGGGTTTCTCAGACGGTTTGCGCTTGATCACGGTGTTTCCCGCCGCAGGCGCAGTCGTGCCGGTTTTGGCGGTCTTGTCGCCAGCTGTCTTGTCGCTAGCTGTTTTGGCGTTCGCCGTGCGTATGCCGGCGACCTTGGCTGCCCTGAGATCGGCCGCCGTCGGCTTCTCGGACCTCGCCTTTGCGGCGATCGTCCCTGCCTTGACCTTGCGTGCCTTGACCTTACGCGCGTCGGCCTTCCTGGATATCCCAGCCATGTCGTGCTCCCCGCGGAAGACGATCAGGAATATGCCGCCGGACAATATTGCGGCACGGCCGCCCGGCGAATGAAGAATGACTCTTGAAAAACGCTATAACCTGACATCGCGACACCGCGTTGACAAGCTGAAACTCAGGGAAGGGCGGCGCGTCCGTCCGCGCAGGCGAAGCCTCATCCTGCGCGGCGCAACCCGGCGGTTCGCCCTCAGGATGAGGTATTCGCTTCAGTGCCGTCGGGAAACGACGCTCACATATACTGCCGCATTTCTTCCCGCAGGCCTTCACGCAGATCGTCGCGGTCCATCGCATAGGCGATGTTGGCGGCGAGGAAGCCGGACTTGGAGCCGCAGTCGTAGCTCTTGCCCTGGAACTTGAAGCCGTAGAAGGCCTGCGACTTGGCGAGGCCGAGCATCGCGTCGGTGAGCTGGATCTCGCCGCCGGCGCCACGTTCCTGGGTTTCGAGAATCTCGAAGATTTCCGGCTGCAGGATGTAGCGCCCGGTGATCGAGAGGTTCGATGGGGCATGCTCGCGCTTCGGTTTTTCCACCATGCCGGCCAGTTCGAACAGGTCGCCCTTCTGTTTGCCGACGCCGACCACGCCGTACATGTGCACGCTTTCCATCGGCACTTCCTCGACCGCGATGATGTTGGCCTTGTCGGCGCCGGCGGCGTTGGCCGCATCGATCATCTGCTTCAGGCCGCTCGGCTTGTGCTTCACCAGCACGTCGGGCAGCAGCACCGCGAACGGCTCGTTGCCGATGATGTCGCGCGCGCACCACACYGCGTGGCCGAGRCCGAGCGGCTGYTGCTGGCGGGTAAAGGAYGTSGCACCGGCTTCCGGCTGGTCGCGCGCCAGCAATTCCATTTCCTTGGTCTTGGMRCGTYCCTTCAGCGTRTCCTCGAGYTCGTAGGGACGGTCGAAGTGATCCTCGATCACGCCCTTGTTGCGTCCGGTGACGAACACGAGRTGYTCGATTCCRGCCTCCAGCGCCTCGTCCACMACATGCTGGATCAGCGGGCGGTCGACYACGGTGAGCATCTCCTTCGGCATTGCCTTGGTGGCGGGCAGAAAGCGGGTACCGAGACCGGCAACGGGAAATACGGCTTTGCGGATTTTCATGATGTCTCTTCGAAATGAACAGGACATGGTGCGAGGCGGGCGCGCCCAGGGAACAGCTTCCCCGGCGCACCCACCATGTCGTAGCAGATTTCGGGGCTTTTGCGGCGTCGATGCGGCGGCTTTTAGCTGCACCCATGAACTAATTCTAAGCACGCATCCTGCGCACCAAATCCGAGCACCGGGATCCGCGCCGCGGAATTGCAGGCGACCGGTCGCGCAACTGGCACAACTCTCCCTTCGCCCCTATCTGCACGAGGCGTTCCCACCTGCTGCCGCGTACGATTTTGATCGCGCGGCCTACCAAGTCATAAAAACGTCAGGAGACAAAGATGGAATACCGTCGTCTCGGGGCCTCCGGCCTCACAGTTCCCGTGCTCAGCTTCGGTGCCGGCACGTTCGGCGGCAAGGGCGATTTTTTCGCGGCCTGGGGCAACACCGATGCGACCGAGGCGCGCCGGCTGCTTGATATCTGCCTCGATGCCGGCGTCACCATGTTCGACACCGCCGACGGCTATTCGAAAGGCGAGTCGGAGAGCGTGCTCGGCGCCGCCATCAAGGGCCGCCGCGATAAGGTGCTGATTTCCACCAAGGCGACCTTCCGCTTCAGCGATGCGCCCAACGATGTCGGCTCGTCGCGTTTCCATCTGCTCGCCGCGGTCGATGCCGCGTTGAAGCGGCTCGGCATCGATTACATCGATCTGTTCCAGTTGCACGCCTTCGATGCGATGACGCCGCCGGAAGAGGTGATGTCCACGCTGGACACGCTGGTCCGCGCCGGCAAGATCCGCTATGTCGGCGTCTCGAATTTCTCCGGCTGGCACATCATGAAGTCGCTTAATGTCGCCGAGAAATACGGCTACCCGCGCTTCGTCGCCAACCAGACCTACTATTCGCTGATCGGCCGCGACTATGAATGGGAGCTGATGCCGCTCGGCCTCGACCAGGGCTTGGGGGCCGTGGTGTGGAGCCCGCTCGGCTGGGGTCGCCTCACCGGCAAGATCCGCCGGGGACAGCCGCTGCCGGAAACCAGCCGGCTGCCGCAGACCGCCGATCGCGGTCCGCCGGTGGCCGACGAGGATCTGTATCGCGTGGTCGACGCGCTCGACGAGGTGGCAAAGGAGACCGGCAAGAGCGTGCCGCAGATTGCGCTGAACTGGCTGTTGCAGCGTCCGACCGTCTCCACCCTGATCATCGGCGCGCGCAACGAAGAGCAGTTGCGGCAGAACCTCGGGGCCGTCGGCTGGAACCTGACCAAGGAGCAGGTGGCGAAGCTCGATGCCGCCAGCAAGGTGACGCCGGCCTACCCCTACTGGCATCAGCGCGGCACCTTCGGCGAGCGCAACCCGCCGCCGGTTTAATGCGGCAAATGGCCCTGTCTTCGCGAAAACTTGCGGGGCTGTTAAGCTGTTGGAAACCCTGTCCGGGCCTCTTTAGGGGCTGGGCAGGGCTTTCATGGATCGGGTGAGTTGGATGGCGACGGCATCGGCGCTGAAGCGGATTGTTATGGTCACGGCGGCGCTTGCGGCGCTGCCCGGCTTGGCGCATGCGCAAGGCTCGGGCGGCGGCGGCCCGGTGGTGCTGGACAGCGCCTATACCGGCTCGATCACCCAGCCGTCGCAGCCCAGCCGGCCGGCGCCGAACGTCCAGCGCACCACGGCGCAGTCGACCTTTCCGACATTTTCCTTCCCCTCGATCTTCTCGCCGCAGAGCCAGCCGGCGAGCCCCGGCTCGGGTTCGGGCGGCGCCAAGGAATGGAGCGGCGAGGACGGCGCTTCGGGCCATCCGTTGATGACCGCGCAGGCGATCCGCGAGGCGGCGGCGAACTTCGACAATTGCGTCGCCGGGATGTGGCCGGAAGCGGCGCGCCGCGGCATCTCGCAGGAGAGCTTCCAGCGTTTCACCCAGGGGCTGACGCCGGACCTGCGCATCATGGACCTGATGGATTCGCAGCCCGAATTCACCAAGGCGATCTGGGATTATCTCGATGTGCTGGTGAGCGACGCACGCATGCAGCGCGGCCGCGAGGTGCTGGCGCAGTACAAGACCACGTTTGATGCGGTCGAAAAGGCCTATGGCGTCGACCGTTATGTGATCGCCTCGATCTGGGGCGTGGAATCCAACTACTCGACCCTGGGCGGCGATCGCAGCGTGCTGCGCTCCACCGCGACGCTGTCCTGCGTCGGCCGCCGCCAGGCTTATTTCCGCAACGAGTTCCTCACGGCTCTGGAAATCCTGCATCATGGCGACCTGCGCCCCGAGCAGATGAAGGGTTCGTGGGCCGGCGCGTTCGGCCCGACCCAGTTCATGCCGACCGCGTTCAAGCGTTATGCGGTCGATTTCGATCAGGATGGCCGCCGCGACGTGGTCGACAATGTCGCCGACCTGATCGCCTCCACCGCCAACAACCTGAAGAAGGACGGCTGGCAGACCGGGCAAACCTGGGGTTACGAGGTCGAGGTGCCGCGCGGCTTCAACTACATGCTGGCCGACCGCGCCAAGCAGATGACACTCGCGCAATGGGAGCAACTCGGCATCAAGCGTCCGGGCGGCAAGCCGTTCGCGCGCAGCAGCGACAAGGCATTTCTGCTGGCGCCGGCAGGCGCCGAAGGGCCGGGCTTCCTGATGCTGCAGAACTTCCGCACCATCCTGCGCTACAATCCAGCGGAGGCCTATGCGCTTGCCATCGGCCACTTCGCCGATCGTCTGCGCGGCGGTCCCACGTTCGCGCAGGCCTGGCCGCGGCAGGAACGCGTGCTGAGCCGCGCCGAGCGGCTGGAGCTGCAGCAACTGCTGGCGCAGCGCGGCTTCTATCGCGGCGAACCGGACGGCCAGCTCGGCGGCGAAACCCGCAAGGCGCTGCGAAGCTTCCAGGCCTCGGTAGGCGCTGCCGCGGACGGCTTTGCCACGTCCGAAATGCTGGACCGGCTCCGCGGGCAATAGGCCTTATACAAGGTTTGACTTATATAAGGATAGGCTTGTATATCGCTCCCGTGAGATCACGGGAGGATAAGCGTGAATTTCGATCCCGCCTTTTACGTTGGCGCCGTCACCCGCACGGCGGAAACCCGCCAGCACAATGGCCGGCCGGTCTGCGCGGTCATTGCCGCGCGGTCCTATGAAACCGACCCCGACGACCTGTGGGACGCGCTGACCAGCGCGGAACGGATTCCGCGCTGGTTTACTCCGGTCTCGGGCGATCTGCGGCTCGGTGGCCGCTTTCAATTGCAGGGCAATGCCGGCGGCGAAATCCTGCGGTGCGAACCTCCGAGGTTGCTGGCGGTGACCTGGGAGTGCAATGGCCAGATGAGCTGGCTCACCGTGACGCTTGTCCCGGATGCCGATCGCGGCACCCATCTCCGGCTCGAGCATCTCGTTCCCGCCGACGATTCCCACTGGGAGCAGTTTGGACCCGGCGCCGTGGGAGTCGGGTGGGATCTCGCACTGATGGGGCTCGCGCGTCATATCGAAAACGGGGCTGCGGTCGATCCGGCCGAGGCGATGGCGTGGCTGGTGTCGGCCGAAGGCAAGGACGTCGTCCGCCGCAGCAGCGACGATTGGTGCCGGGCCTCGATCGACGCGGGGCTTGACGCTGAAAAGGCGAAAGCCGCGGCGGAGCGGACGCGCGCAGCCTTCAGCGGCGAGGCGATTCCGGAGAGCTGATGCACGCCTTCGATGTTCTCGGCGATCCGGTGCGGCGGCGCATTCTCGAACTGCTGGCGGAGGGCGAGCATGCCTCCGGCGAGGTTGTCGCCGTGGTTCAGCAGGAATTCGGCATCACCCAGGCGGCGGTGTCGCAGCATCTGAAAGTATTGCGTGACAGCGGCTTTGCGCAGGTACGGATCGATGGGCAGCGGCGCATCTACGCCATCGATGCGACGCCGCTGAAGGACGTCGATGGCTGGCTGCAGCGGTTTCGCGGATTCTGGACCCACAAGCTCGATGCGCTCGCCACCGAAGTCGCGCGGGGCAAGCGCGACCGCCGGTTGAAACCAAAGCCGTAACGCACCGGCGATCACACCTTGCCGAACAGCTCGGTCATGAACGCGGAGGCTTTCAGTCCGCTGCCGGTCAGCAGCACGACGGTGCGCTCGTTGGGGGAGATCCGGCCGGTCGCAAGCAACTGCTCTGCGGCGGCAGCGGCCATGGCCGAGGTCGGCTCGGCATAGAGTCCCATCCGGGCCAGTGTGCCGACGGCTTCCGCGATATCCGGTTCGGGCACCGCGACTGTTCCGCCGTTGGAGCGGCGGATGGCCTCGAGCACCTGCCTGAACCGCACCGGACGCTTGATGGCGGTGCCTTCCGCGATGGTCGGTGCCGTCGTGACCGGGACCAGGTCATCGGCACCGGCGACAACAGCGGCATGAATCGGTGAACAGTTCTGCGGCTGCGCCGCGAACAGCCGGGGAAGCCTTTGGATATGCCCGGCGCGCAACAGCTCGCTGAAGCCGATGTCGCAGCCCAGCACATTGCTGCCCGCTCCGGTTGGAATCACGATGTTGTCGGGAACGGCAAAGCCGTGGTCTTCCCACAGCTCRTASGCCAGCAGCTTGGTGCCCTGCAGGAAAAACGCCTGCCAGTTGTGGCTGGCATAAAAGATCTGCTCCGATTGGCGGATGGCTTCGCGCTCGGATTCCTCGCGCGGGCCGGGCACCAGCTGGACCTCGGCGCCGAAGGATCGCATCTGCGCGAGCTTGGCCGGCTGCGTGGTTGCGGGCGTGAGAATGCGAACCCGCAGCCCGGCCGCCGCGCCATAGGCGGCCATCGCGGCGCCGCCATTGCCGGATGAATCTTCCAGCACCGCCGTGACGCCTTGTTGGCTGTCTCTTATACACATCTAGATGTGTATAAGAGACAGGCATCACCGAGGCGCCGCGATCCTTGAAGCTTCCGGTCGGGGCAAACCATTCCAGCTTGAAGTGGACTTTTCCCGATGGCAGCTCGCCCTCGACCAGCGGCGTCAGACCCTCGCCGAGGCTGACGGGTTTCTCGATCGGCAGCGGCAGGGCGGCGCGGTAACGCCAGATCGAGCGCGTCGTGGTGTCGATCTCGGCGTGGCCGAGGCCCGGCAGCGGCGACACCATCAAGGCGTTGCCCTCCGGCGAGCGCCACAGTGGCGTGGTCAGGGGAAACGACTGTCCGGTGACGGGGTCGAGGTAGCTGTAATCGATGGACATGGGGGGAACCTGATGGCGCTGGCCCAAACCGGCATCGCGCGGGGCCGCGGGACGAGGGGTGAAACCGGATTGCGGGGATTAAACCACAATTCGCGGCCCCCGATCCCCGAAAGGGATGTTTTTGGTGCGGATTCAATATATTGGACTGCGACCCGGGTTCACCCTGCGGGGCGAATTTTGCCCGCGTAAGGCCTGATCTGCTAGTATTTCGAGGTTGCGAGTTTTTGCGCTCCAGATTTCCTGGCCTATGACAAAGCGAACATCGAGACCAACGCCGTTGCGCCGCATCCTGTCCGAAGCCGGCCCGCTGATCGCGATCACCGTGGCGGCGACGATCCTGTTCGGCATCATGGGGCCGGCCTCGGCGCAGTTTTTCGATTTTGGCTTCGGCCGGGCGCCGCCGCGGCCGCAGCGGGATATCCCGCAACAGCGCGGCGGTTTCGGTGGCGGCTTCTTTGCGCCGTTCCAGCAGATCTTTCCGAATTCTCCGCCGCCCCAACAGCCGCAGCAGCGCGCGCTCGACTATTCGCGTGCGCCGCCGCCGGAAAAGCGCGAGACGCCGGCCGAACGCAATGTGCTGGTGCTGGGCGACGCGATGGCCGACTGGCTCGCCTATGGCCTGGAAGATGCGTTCTCCGAACAGCCCGATATGGGTGTGATCCGCAGGCATAAGACCGTGTCGGGTTTGATTCGGTATCAGCCGAAGGGTGACCCTGCCGACTGGGCTGCGGCTGCGAAGGGCATCCTTGCCACCGAGCATCCCGATGCGATCGTGGTCATGCTCGGCCTCAACGACCGCGTGCCGATCCGTGACACGGGCGAGAAGGTCGACCCGAAGACCCCCGCCGACAAGAAGGCGGACAAGAAGGCCGGCACCAAGCCAGACGACAAGTCCCCGGATACGGATGCGAGTCCCGACGATCAGGCTGACAGCGATTCGCCTTCCATCATCGCGCCGGAAAAGGACAAGGCCGCGCGCGCGGGCGGCTCGACGGATTTTCGCGAAGATCGCTGGGTCGAACTCTACAGCAAGAAGATCGAGGAAATGGCCGCCGTGCTGAAGAGCAAGGGCGTGCCGGTGGTCTGGGTTGGCCTGCCGGCGGTCCGTGGTCAGAAGGCCACCTCGGACATGCTGTTCCTCGACGCGCTGTATCGTGACGGCGCCGGCAAGGCCGGCATCACGTATGTCGATGTGTGGGACGGCTTTGTCGACGAGGGCGGCCGCTTCATGCCGCAAGGACCCGACTTCGAAGGCCAGATTCGCCGGCTGCGCAGCGCGGACGGCGTGTTCTTTACCAAGGCCGGCGCACGCAAGCTTGCACATTATGTGGAACGCGAAATCACCCGGCTGCTGGCCGCCCGGACCGGACCGGTGGCGTTGCCGAGCGACCCCGGCATTCCCGACGTCAGCGCGCGCCCGGGCGGACCGCCGCCGCGGCCGCTGGCGGGACCGATCGTGCCGCTGGTGGCGTCGTCGGTCGGCACCGATGAACTGCTGGGAGGGCCCGGCACGCGGCCCGCGTCGGTTGATGCGCTTGCCGCGCGCACGCTGGTCAAGGGCGAAGCGCTTGCGGCACCCGCCGGGCGTGCCGACGATGCATCCTGGCCGCGCCGCGACATCGGACGGCTCGAACCGGGCAAGGACGTGCCGGTTGCGACAACACCGCCCAAGGCTGATACGCCACCGGTCGCATCCGCATCGCCCGATGGCGTCGCGCCGCCGGTAACACCGGTTGCTCCGGCACCCGCACCGAAGAAGAAGCGGACGCCGCCAGCCCCGCCGCCGCAGGACTTCTTCGGGTTCAGCACGCGACCCGCGCCTCCACCGCAACAGCAGATCCGGCCGCAGCCGCGCGACGGCTTCCCCCGCCCGCCGGCCAACGTCGGACGGTCCGCCGCGGCGCCTGACGGTGGTTTGTTCACCCGTTGAGGCGGGCGTTCGGCCGATGATTACTTAGGCCCGCTGGTATTCGAGCTGCCTCCAGCGATATCGCGAGCGAAGAAAGTCTCGCGATATCAAAGGAGGCGTTGGTAAATATTTCCGCTCCGAAGCGAATGGTAAAAAATTCATAATCGCTGAAACTTGTTTTCACACGGAACTTTTCAGCCGAAGATTGAAACTTCCCCGCTACGCCTGCCACTCATGGGGCAGACAGAGCATTCCCTGATCGACTCGACCCAGCTGCGCGCGGCGCAAGCGAGCGCGTGGCGACGGTTTCGTATCGATCCGTCGGTCACACTGCTGCTCGCCGGCCTCCTGCTTCCCAATGCGCTGTCGCTGGCGACGTTCACGGCCCTCGTCGATATCAGCCTGCCGCCACGCCCGACGCAGATGATGCTGTATTGCGTTGTTGCGATCAGTGCGCGCAAAATTCCGTTTGCTGCGACAGTGATCCTGTTCCTCGGCGTTCTCGCGTTCGACCTGGTGTTGACACTCTCGATGGCATTTGGCCTTGCGCCCACCGAACTCATGGCGGCGGCCGAGTATGTGCGCCGCATCAATATGCTGTCCTCACCGTTCTATGTTGCGATGATCGTCTCGATTGCCCTGACGACACTCGCCAGCCTGATGTTGCTGTCGCGCCGCAAGGAGATGGTTGGCGGCAATGCCGTCGTGCTGTTCGTGGCGACGTTGGCGCTTGCCGCGCTCGACATGATCTCGAATACGTCGGCCCATTTCGACTTCAACGCGATGCTCGGGCGCGACCGACCGATCGTCTCCGCCTACGAGGTCTCGGGATTCCGGAAGGTGGCGGGCACCAACGGCCGCAATGTCGTCGTCGTCCTGGTCGAAAGCCTCGGCTACCTCATGGATCCGAACGCGCGCGCCCGCATCGATGCGCCCCTGAACGGATCACGTGTCACCGAAAAATACACGGTGACGTCCGGAACCGCGGAATATTATGGGGCCACGACGTCGGGCGAGATGCGTGAACTCTGCAGCACGCGTGCCGCCTATGCGGATATCGCCCGCGAATCCGGTATGGGTTGCCTGCCGAGCAAGCTGAAGCGTCAGGGGTACAGCACGCTCGCGGTTCACGGCTTCTTCGGTGAGGTGTTCGATCGCCGCAATTGGTACCCGGATATCGGTTTCGACAAGGTCTTGTTCGGCGAAAACCTGTCGTCGCGGCTGACACGTCGCTGCGGCAATGCGTTTCGCAGCGTTTGCGATGCCGATCTGGCGCCGTTGATCGGCAAGGAGGCTGCCTATGCCAACGCACCGCGCTTCATCTACTGGCTGACGCTGAATACGCATATCCCCGTGCAGCCTGGAGACGCGATGACCAACTTCGATTGCGAGCACAACCCCAGCGACTTCGGAAGGGCGGATGTCTGCCGGATGGCGGAGCTGTGGCGCGATCTGTTCGGCGCGATTGCGCGGCTGGCACTGGATCCCGCGATCGGCCCAGCCGAGATCCTCGTTGTCGGCGATCATGCGCCGCCGTTGTGGTCCCGGCGTGGCCGCAGCCAGTTCATGCCGGGTAAGGTCGCCTGGTATCGGTTGACACCGCGCTGAGGCGTTGTGCAGCGGATATCGTTGCCGCACTTCGGTCATCGTGGAACTTTTTGCCTGTAGTTCCGCCAGTTCCAGCGGGAACGGTGACCAATCGCACGAGTTGATCGGCCTCTAGGCAATGGAGGACGATGATGAAGATCAGGAACACCCTTGCAATCGCTGTGCTTGCGCTGGCGCCGACCATGGCTTTCGCGCAAAGTGTGACCGTGGATAGTGCGCGCGACGGCGCCGCCACCGGAGGTGCCGTGGCCGGCCCGGTTGGTGCGGCCGTTGGCGGAACCGTGGGTGCGGCCGTCGGCGCCGCGGTCGATATCCCGGCCGCCGTTATCGGATCGGTGACCGGCGTTCGCGAACCATCTGTGGTGGTGCGTGAGCCGGTGGTGATCGGGGAGCCGTTGCCCGGATATGTCGAACTGCGACCGGTTCCGCGTTACCGCGATTACAGCTACGCGGTCGTCAACGATCGCCGCGTGATCGTGGAGCCGCGGACACGGCGCGTCATTCGCGTGATCGAGTGATCTCGATCAGGACTCGTGCATGCAGCATCGAAAAGCCCCGCCACGTGGCGGGGCTTTTTGTATGCGGGTGGTCCAGCTCTGCAAAACGCAGGGATTTGTCTGTGCCGGGCGCATCGATGTCCGCGTTGACAGCCGCAAGGATGTCGTCGACGATTTCACCCACTGCGGCTGCGAACGCCGCCAACGAACGGATCAACCGTTCAGCTCGACCAGCCGGGAGCAAGTGCCATGCCCATCGATATCCGACCCCTGAATGCCGAATTCGTCGGTGAGGTCTCAGGCATCGATCTGACGAGGCCGCTTGCGCGCGAGAATGTGGCTGCGATCGAGGCCGGCATGGACAGATATGCCGTGCTGGTGTTCCACGGCCAGGCCTTCACCGACGAACAGCAGATGGCCTATTGCCGCAACTTCGGCGAGCCGGAAAATACCCGCGGCGGCAGCGTCACCAGGCCGGAAGATGCGCGCCTGAAGCCCGGCATGGCCGACGTGTCCAATCTCGGCAAGGACGGCAAGCCACTGGCGCGCGACAGCCGCCAGCGGCTGTTCAACTTGGGCAACTGCCTCTGGCATTCCGACAGTTCGTTTCGCGTCATCCCGGCCAAGTATTCGATGCTGTCGGCCCGCGTCGTCAATCCCAAGGGCGGCAACACCGAATTCGCCGACATGCGCGCTGCCTACGATGCGCTCGATGACGAGACCAGGCGCGAAATCGAAGACATGGTGTGCGAACACTCGCTGATGTACTCGCGCGGGTCGCTCGGCTTCCTCGACTACAGCGAGGAGGAGAAGGCGATGTTCAAGCCGGTGTTGCAGCGGCTGGTGCGCACCCATCCGGTGACCGGGCGCAAGTCGCTCTATCTATCGTCCCATGCCGGCGGCATTGTCGGCCTGCCGATGCCGGAGGCGCGCGTGCTGCTGCGCGATCTGAACGAACACGCTACGCAGCCGCGGTTCGTTCATGTTCACACATGGAGGCTGCATGATCTGGTGATGTGGGATAATCGCCAGACCATGCACCGTGTGCGGCGTTACGACGAAAGCCAGCCCCGCGACATGCGCCGCGCCACGGTGGCCGGCGATGTGCCGACGGTGGCGCAGCAGGCGGCGGAATAACCATCCGTCGTCGCCGTGACCGCGCGGCTGCTCAACGCCTTTGCAAAGGATCAGTGACGAGCTTCATATCGAGGGCTTCGCTGGCGTCGAGCCAGCGAATCTCGTCGGTGGCCGACATGGCTTCGACCAGGGACGGCGAGACGCCCATCCGGGTCATGTAGCCCAGGATGATCCCCGCGGTCCGTTGCGTGTCGGCGACAACATCGCGGCCTGATCCCTCGGTGGTGAATCGATGCACACCCAGCTCCGATCCCTGGACGCCGAGACGAATCTTGCCGCCGGCATAGGCGAAGACACAGGCGCTGGCGCAATAGGATGGGCGCAGATGACCATCGGTGTCGAATTTTCCGACAGCGGTCGCAAGCCCGCGCGTGCGGATGATTTCGCCGATGATAATGGCCTGGTCGACGTCACCTCCCGGTGACGAGAACGCGACCGTATCGCCAGCGCTGAGCTTGGCGTCGTCGAGTTGGGTGCGAAACCAGCCCGCGGCGGCGGGTCCGATCCGGCCGCTGATGGCCAGGGCAGGGCGACGATCGGAACTGGCTGGCACCACCGACGCTGTCAGGCTCGGCGAGAGATATAGATCCTTCCAGTACGCCCAGGCCTGTGGCGTCGACAGGTCCCGGTAGGCGCGGGCGCCGACAAGGGCCAGCATCAGGACGAAGAACAGAGCGGAGAACAGCGGAATTTTCCTGCGCGGCGCCGGTCGTGGTTGCGGCGGCTGCGCATCGGGTCGCGGCGCGCCCCAGGGGCGTGCCGGCGTGTCGCTCGAAGCAGGAGGCTGGCTGGATTGGTTGTCGGAAGACATCTGTCGTCCTGTCGCAGCCGTCGAAGGCGCCGCCTGCGGCGCCTTCGTCACGTGACCGTCAGCGCGGCAGCGTTGTCGATCCCATCAGGAACTGGTCGATCGAGGCGGCGCACTGGCGGCCTTCACGAATCGCCCAGACCACCAGCGACTGACCCCGGCGCATGTCGCCGGACGAGAACACCTTCGACACCGAGGTCTGGTAGTCGTTGGTCGAGGCCCGCACATTGCCGCGCGGATCGAGATCGACGCCGAGCGTCTTCAGCAGGCCCTCGTGCACCGGATGCACGAAGCCCATCGCGAGCAGCACCAGATCGGCCTTGAGCTCGAACTCGGTGCCCGGGATCGGCTGCATCTTGGCRTCGACCTTGAYGCAATGCAGCTTGGTGACCTTGCCGTTCTCGCCGGWGAGCTTCTGCGTCAGCACCGCGAAGTCGCGGGYCGCRCCTTCCTGGTGGCTCGACGAGGTCCGCATCTTCAGCGGCCAGTTCGGCCAGGTCAGCGCCTTGTTTTCCTTCTCCGGCGGCTGCGGCATGATCTCGAGCTGGGTCACCGACTTGGCGCCGTGACGGTTCGAGGTGCCGATGCAGTCGGAGCCGGTGTCGCCGCCGCCGATGACAATGACGTCCTTGCCGGTGGCGAGGATTTCCTTGATGTCGCCGAGCGGCTCGTTGCTGACGCGGCGGTTCTGCTGCGGCAGGAAATCCATCGCGAAATGCACGCCGTCGAGGTCGCGGCCGGGCACCGGCAGGTCGCGCGGCGCTTCGGCGCCACCCGTGAGCGCGATCGCATCGTAGAGCCGCAGCAGGTCCTGCGGATCGATGCCACCGGCGCCGCCCACGGCCTTGCCGTAGTGGAAGGTCACGCCTTCGGCTTCCATCTGCGCCACGCGGCGGTCGATGATGCCCTTCTCCATCTTGAAGTCGGGRATGCCGTAGCGCAGCAGGCCGCCGGCCTTGGCGAACTTCTCATAGACATGGACGTCGTGGCCGGCGCGCGCGAGCTGCTGCGCGCAGGCGAGGCCCGCCGGGCCCGATCCGACCACRGCGACCTTCTTGCCGGTCTTCTCSGSCGCGAYYTCCGGCKTCAGCCAGCCATTGTCCCAGGCGCGGTCGACGATSGCGCAYTCGATGGTCTTGATGGTSACCGGGKTGTCGTCGATGTTCAGCGTGCAGGACGCTTCGCACGGSGCCGGACAGATGCGSCCGGTGAAYTCCGGRAAATTGTTGGTGGAGTGCAGCGTCCGGGAGGCTTCCTCCCAGTTGCCGTTRTAGACGAGGTCGTTCCAGTCCGGGATCTGGTTGTTGACCGGGCAGCCCGGCGTKCCCGGCGCAACCGAGCCGGTGCCGTGGCAATACGGRATGCCGCAGTTCATGCAGCGCGCCGCCTGGTYGCGCAGATCCTTSTCGTCGAGCGGAACGACGAAYTCCTGRTARTTYTTCAGCCGCTCGGCGACGGGCGCGTAGAYGCGWTCGTTGCGGTCGATTTCAAGGAAGCCTGTGATCTTGCCCATAGAAACGTWTGCCCCGGACTCTTACGCGCCGATCGCGATCTTTGGTTCTTCGGATTCGCGCTTCTTCATCTCGTTGAGCGCGCGGCGGAATTCCACCGGCATCACCTTGCGGAACTTCGGCAGGTAGGCCTTCCAGTTCGCAAGAATGTCGGCGGCACGGGCCGAGCCCGTCAGCTTGGCGTGGCGCGTGATCAGCACATGCAGCCGTTCGACGTCCGAGCCGGTCAGGTTGGCGAGCACGTCGACCTTGCCGTGGGCTTCGAGATCGCCGCTCTGGTGGAAGTTGTTCTCGGCGATCATCTCTTCCGACAGCACCGGTTCGAGCTCGACCATCGCCATGTTGCAGAGTTTCGGGAAACTGCCGTCCTCGTCCAGCACGTAGGCGACGCCGCCGGACATGCCGGCTGCGAAGTTGCGGCCGGTCTTGCCGAGCACCACCACCACGCCGCCGGTCATGTATTCGCAGCAATGGTCGCCGGCGCCTTCGACCACGGCGATGGCACCGGAGTTGCGCACGGCAAAGCGTTCGCCGGCGATGCCGCGGAAGTAGCAGTCACCCTCGATCGCGCCATACATCACGGTGTTGCCGACGATGATCGATTCTTCCGGCACGACGCCGGTGTTGGCGGGCGGCTTGACGATGATGCGGCCGCCGGACAGGCCCTTGCCGACATAGTCGTTGCCTTCGCCTTCGAGTTCGAAGGTGACGCCGCGGGCGAGCCAGGCGCCGAACGCCTGGCCGGCGGTGCCCTTGAGCTTCACATGGATGGTGTCGAGCGGCAGGCCCTCATGGCCGAACCGCTTGGCGACCACGCCGGACAGCATCGCGCCGGCGCTGCGGTCGGTGTTGTTGATCTCGGCCTCGATCTTGACCGGCGCACCGCGGTCGAGCGCGACTTGCGCCTGCGCGATCAGCGAGCGGTCCAGCACCTTATCGAGGTGATGATCCTGCGGCTCGGTGTGATGGATCTTCACGCCGGGCGCGGCCTTCTGCTTGAAGAACAGCTTCGAGAAGTCGAGGCCCTTGGCCTTCCAGTGCGCCACAAGGGCGTTCTGGTCGAGCAGCTGGGTCTGGCCGATCATTTCGTTGAGGGTGCGGAAGCCGAGCGAGGCCATGATCTCGCGCACTTCCTCGGCCACGAAGAAGAAGTAGTTGATGACATGCTCGGGCTGGCCGGTGAAGCGCGCGCGCAGCACCGGGTCCTGCGTCGCGACGCCGACCGGGCAGGTGTTGAGATGGCACTTGCGCATCATGATGCAGCCCGCTGCGATCAGGGGCGCGGTGGCGAAGCCGAATTCATCGGCGCCCAGCAGCGCGCCGATCACCACGTCGCGGCCGGTGCGGAAGCCGCCATCGACCTGGACCACGATGCGGCTGCGCAGCCGCTCGCGCACCAGGGTCTGGTGGGTTTCGGCGAGGCCGACTTCCCACGGGCTGCCGGCATGCTTGATCGAGGTCAGCGGGCTCGCGCCGGTGCCGCCTTCGAAGCCGGAAATGGTGACRTGATCCGCGCGYGCCTTGGCGACGCCGGCGGCAACCGTGCCGACGCCGATCTCGGAGACCAGCTTGACCGACACCTGGCCGTCCGGATTGACGTTCTTCAGRTCGTAGATCAGCTGCGCCAGRTCCTCGATCGAATAGATGTCGTGGTGCGGCGGCGGCGAGATCAGGCCGACGCCGGGCGTCGAATGGCGCACGCGGGCGATGGTSGCRTCGACCTTGTGGCCGGGCARCTGRCCGCCTTCGCCGGGCTTGGCGCCCTGCGCCATCTTGATCTGCATCATGTCGGAGTTGACGAGRTATTCCGTCGTCACYCCGAAGCGGCCSGAGGCCACCTGCTTGATCGCCGAGCGCATCGAATCGCCRTTCGGCATCGGCTTGAAGCGRTCGGCTTCCTCGCCGCCTTCGCCGGTGTTGGARCGGCCGCCGATMCGGTTCATGGCRATCGCGAGCGTGGTGTGCGCCTCGCGSGAGATCGARCCGAACGACATCGCGCCGGTGGCGAAGCGCTTGACGATGTCCTTGGCGGGCTCGACTTCGGCCAGCGGSACMGGCTTGCGCTTGTCTTCCTCGGCGCTCTTGATSCGGAACAGGCCRCGGATGGTCAGCAGCCGTTCGCTCTGYTCGTTGAGGATCTTYGCGAACGCCTTGTAGCGGTCCAGCGARTTGCCGCGTGCCGCATGCTGCAGCGCCGCCACCGATTCCGCGGTCCAGGCATGGTCCTCGCCGCGGGTGCGGAAGGCATATTCGCCGCCGACATCGAGCGCGTTCCTGAACACCGGCGAGTCGCCGAACGCATCTTCATGGCGTCGCGCGGTCTCCTCGGCGATCTCGGCCAGGCCGACGCCTTCGATGCGGGTGTGGGTGCCGGCGAAATACTTGGCGATGAAATCGGCCTTGAGGCCGACGGCGTCGAAGATCTGCGCACCGCAGTAGGACTGATAGGTCGAGATGCCCATCTTGGACATCACCTTCATCAGGCCCTTGCCGATCGACTTGATGTAGCGCTTGACGATTTCCTTGTCGTCAAGCTTGGCGGGAAGCTTGTCCTTCATCGCCACGATGGTTTCGAAGGCCAGATAAGGGTTGATCGCTTCGGCGCCGTAGCCCGCGAGACAGGCGAAGTGATGCACTTCGCGCGGCTCGCCGGATTCGACCACGAGGCCCACCGAGGTGCGCAGGCCGGTGCGGATCAGGTGGTGATGCACGGCGGCGCAGGCGAGCAGCGAAGGGATCGGGATCCGGTCGGTGCCGGTCATGCGGTCCGACAGGATAATGATGTTGACGCCTTCGCGAACCGCGGCTTCCGCGCGGCCGCAGAGTTCGTCCAGCACCTGTTCCATGCCCGCCGCGCCGAAGCCGGCGTGGAAGGTGGTGTCCAGCGTGCGCGACATGAAGTGCGATTCCGCGATCTCCGAGATCGAGCGGATCTTTTCCAGGTCGGCGTCGGTCAGGATCGGCTGGCGCACTTCAAGGCGCTTGGAGCGCGACATGCCTTCGAGGTCGAACAGGTTCGGCCGCGGGCCGATGAACGACACCAGGCTCATCACGATCTCTTCGCGGATCGGGTCGATCGGCGGATTGGTGACCTGGGCGAAGTTCTGCTTGAAATAGGTGAACAGCTGCTTCGGCCGGTCCGACAGCGCCGAGATCGGGGTATCCGTGCCCATCGATCCGGTGGCTTCCTCGCCGAGCGAGGCCATCGGGTTGAGCAGGATGCTGATGTCTTCCTGGGTGTAGCCGAACGCCTGCTGCCGATCGAGCAGCGGCAGGTTCGAGCGAGCGCCCTTGCCCGGCGCGTCCTTCAGGTCTTCCAGCACGATCTGGGTGCGGTCGAGCCACTCGCGATAGGGATGGCTCTTGGCCAGCGACGCCTTGATCTCGTCGTCGGGGATGAGRCGRCCCTTYTCCAGGTCGACCAGCAGCATCTTGCCSGGYTGCAGCCGCCACTTGGTGATGATCTGGTCTTCMGGAATCTTCAGCACGCCCATTTCGGACGCCATCAGGATGCGGTCGTCCTTGGTGACGAGATAGCGCGCCGGCCGCAGGCCGTTGCGGTCCAGCGTGGCGCCGATCTGGCGTCCGTCGGTGAAGGCGATCGCGGCCGGGCCGTCCCACGGCTCCATCAGCGCGGCGTGATATTCGTAGAACGCGCGGCGCTGCTCATCCATCAGCGGATTGCCGGCCCATGCTTCCGGAATCATCATCATCACGGCGTGCGGCAGCGAATAGCCGCCCTGCACCAGGAATTCGAGACCGTTGTCGAAGCAGGCGGTGTCGGACTGGCCTTCGTAGGAGATCGGCCACAACTTCTCGATGTCGTCGCCGAACAGTTCGGACGAAACCGAGGCCTGCCGCGCCGCCATCCAGTTGACGTTGCCCCGCAGCGTATTGATTTCGCCGTTGTGGGCGATCATGCGGTAGGGGTGCGCCAGCGACCAAGCCGGGAAGGTGTTGGTCGAGAAGCGCTGATGCACCAGCGCCAGCGCGGATTCGAAATCCGGCTCGCTCAAATCGGGATAATACTTGCCGAGCTGGTCGGCCAGGAACATGCCCTTGTAGACCACGGTACGGCAGGACATCGACACCGGATAATAGCCGGCCAGCGAGCGCTCGCGGCGCTGATAGATCGCGTTCGAGATCGCCTTGCGCAGGATGTAGAGCCGGCGTTCGAAATCGTTCTCGTCGGCGCAGTCGCCGCAGCCGATGAACACCTGCATGTTGCTGGGTTCGGTCGGCTTGACGGTCTCGCCGAGCGAGGAGTTGTCGGTCGGCACGTTGCGCCAGCCGAGCAGCAGCAGGCCTTCCGCCTTGATCTTCTCGGTGACGATGGCCTTGATCACTTCGCGCCACGGCTTCTCGCGCGGCATGAACAGCGCGCCGACGGCATATTGGCCGGGGCCAGGCAGCGTGAAGCCGAGCTCCTTGGCCTTGCGGGCGAAGAAGGCGTGCGGGATCTGCACTAGGATGCCGGCGCCGTCACCGGCGCGCGGATCGGCGCCGACGGCGCCGCGATGTTCCAGATTGCAGAGGATCGAGAGCGCATCGGAGACGATCTGATGCGACTTCTTGCCTTTGATGTTGGCGATGAAGCCGACGCCGCAGGAATCCTTTTCCAGGCTCGGATCGTACATGCCTTCGGCCGGCGGCCGCCAATTGTGCTCGTGAGGGGTAAGCCAGTCTTGTGCGGCTTCGGTCGTTTTCGGATGAGAGTCCGCCGACAGCGCCTGGGCACCGATTTCGTCGCGCTCGAACCTTGATCCGCTCATGTCCACCCTCTCACCCCAGACGCATCCCTAGCTTTATAGGACGCCTCCAAGACGCCTATTGTGTCGTATCTCGGCGCAGCTTCGGCGCGGCGGCACCAATTGATACCGCATCGCACCGGGCGAGCCATTTCAGGAGACGCTTTTCGATGTCTGCCGCTTCCGGCCYGACATCTGCCCATCCACACCGTCGCCGCGTCGTCGTCGGTGTGCCGGTTTCCCGGAAAAATGGGACAGCCGTGCTGTCCTAGCTCCGACCTTGCCAAATTTTTTTCTATCACACAAGCGCGTGAGAGTCCTCGCTCCCATGCATGGCTATGCAAGGAAGATGCCCACTTTGCGCACCGGATTGCGGCGATTGCGCCGTGATCCGGCCCAAGGTCCGCCGAATTTACTGGTGAATCTGCCACGATCGTTCAGAGGAACGATCAACCAACACCGGGGACACGCCGGGACGCATCACAGGAGCAAGGCGATGAGCCGTTTCATTTGGGGGTGGATAGCCACATCCGTCGTGGTTTTGAGCGCCACCGCAGTCCAGGCGCAGATCTATTATCCCGACGGTCCCGTCATTATCCGGCGTGGCCCCTACGCGGCCGTACCGTCGGGCCCAGTGGGCGGTGGTTATGACGATGAATCGCCCTATGACGAGTCGATCCCGCCGCGAGAGGTGATGCGGATGCTCCGCTCGACCGGGTTCCACCCCCTGGGGCCACCGGTGCTTCGCCGCTTCGCATATACGGTTTCGGCTGTTAACGCCCAGGGTGAGAATGGCCGCGTGGTGGTAGATGCGCGCAGCGGGCGCATCCTGCGTTTCATGCCGGACGCTGCGGGACGCGAGGAGGCCGCGACCGCGCCTGGCGCGCCGGCCACGGCTGCGGTGCCGAACCAGAAGACCAATGCTGCGCAGGGTGCGCCCAAGCCACCGCCGCCGCGTGTCGCCAGCCGCACCCCGCAGGCCCAGACCCCGTCCCAAGGCAGCGTTCAGGGCACGGCTCCCGGTGCATTTCAGGGTTCGGTCACGGTCCCGGCGTCGGCTGCGAAGCCTGCGGCCAGCACCGTTGGGACCGCACCGCCGGCCGATCCCGCGGCTGCCGCACCAACCAAATCCGCCGAAATCAAGCCGGCGGATGCCAAGCCGGCTACGGCCAAGCCGACGGTGCAATTGCTGCCGACCCAACCGATGCCGCCGGTTCAGGGATTGGATTGAGGCCGATTGATCTATCCACAGGCAGACTGGCGCAAAAAAGCGCCCCGGGGCACCGGGGCGCTTTCGTCGTTCAGAGAAGCAGGGAGGCGTGCGCGCGGTTAGGCGGCGACCTTCGTCACCTGCGCGTCCACGGTCTGGCTGCCGTTCGAGATCGCGATGGTCCGGGGCTTTTTGGCTTCCGGAATCTCGCGGACGAGGTCGACATGGAGCAGGCCGTGCTCGAGCGAGGCGTTCTTCACCTGCACATAGTCGGCAAGCTGGAACACGCGCTCGAAGGCGCGGGCGGCAATGCCGCGGTACAGCACTTCTGATTTGTCCTGGCCGGCGGAGGCGGATTTCTCGCCCTTGATCGTCAGCGTGTTTTCCTTCGCGACGATGGACAGTTCATCCTGCGAGAAGCCGGAGACGGCCACGCTGATGCGGTAGGCGTTCTCGCCGGTCCGCTCGATGTTGTAAGGGGGGTAACCGGGGGCGCCGTCCGCGGTGCTCTGGTCGAGCAGATTGAAAAGCCGGTCGAAGCCGATGGTGGAACGATAAAACGGGGTCAGGTCAAACGTACGCATAGGCAGTCCTCCTCAATTGAGCGAGTTGCAGTGAGCCCGCCAGAGTTGGCCGGGCTTTCATGTGTCGTGCAGCCTAGAGAGGCCTGCACGAAGGTGATATGGGAGGGTCTTCGTCGCGTTCAAGGGGACCGCTCGCGCGACCCCATCTCCGCGTTCCCGGCGTAAAAATCCTTCATTTTTCAGCTTTTTTCGGTTCCGGCCCGCCCGCATGACGCTCGTCTCGATTCCCGCCAACCCCGTTCCCGACGATGTCGTCAGCGGCACCATCAAGACGCCCGACGGCGTCGACCTGCGCTTTGCGCGCTGGGCGCCCCCGGCCAACCGGAAAGGCACCGTCTGTGTCTTCGCCGGGCGCGGCGAGGCCATCGAAAAGTACTTCGAGACCGTGCGCGACCTGCGTGACCGTGGTTTTGCGGTGGCGATGATCGACTGGCGCGGGCAGGGGCATTCCGCGCGGCAACTGGGCAATCCGCGCAAGGGGTATGTGCGGCGGTTTTCCGATTACGAGATCGATGTCGAGGCTTTCGTGCAGCAGGTGGTGCTGCCGGATTGTCCGCCGCCGTATTTCGCGCTGGCGCATTCGATGGGCGGCGCGGTGCTGTTGCGCCTCGCCTATGCCGGCAAGCGCTGGTTCGACCGCATCGTGCTGTCGGCACCGATGATCGACCTGCCGGGCCGCAGCACCTCGTTTCCGGTGCGCGCACTGCTGCGCACCATGCGTTTCGCCGGCTTCGGCGGCAGCTACGTGCCGGGCGGCGACAACGACATCGTCGGCACCGGGCCGTTCGTGAGCAATCCGGTCAGCAGCGATCCGGTGCGTTATGCGCGCAATGCCGCGATCCTGGAGGAGGATCCCACCCTCGGCATCGCCTCTCCGACCATCGCCTGGGCCGATACGGCGATTCGCGCCATGCACGGTTTTCGCGCGATGGATTATCCCTCGCGCATCCGCCAGCCGATCCTGATGCTCGCGGCAAGCCACGACACCATCGTCTCCACCGCGGCGATCGAGGAGTTCGCCTATCATCTGCGTGCCGGTTCGCATCTGGTGATCGCCGGCTCCAAGCACGAGATCCTGCAGGAGCAGGATCGTTACCGGGCGCAGTTCTGGGCGGCGTTCGACGCCTTCGTGCCGGGCACGCCGTTGTTCAAGTAGAGAATTGGCTCAAAAAACCGGATTGACCTCGCAACATCGGAGAATCATATGTTCGGCATCCATGATTTCTGGCTGTTCCTGGCGGCGGGGTTTCTGCTCAATGTCACGCCCGGTCCGGACACCGCCTATGTGGTCGGCCGCAGCGTGCAACTGGGATGGCGCGGCGGGGTGGCGGCCGCGCTCGGCATCGGCATCGGGTGCCTCGTCCACATCCTTGCAGCCGCGATCGGCCTGTCGGCGCTGCTGGCGGCCTCTTCAGCCGCGTTTGCGCTGATCAAGCTGATCGGTGCGGTCTACCTCTGCTACATCGGCATCCGGATGCTGCTGACGCGTGCGGACAAAGGGGCAGCGCCGGAGGCTGCGGCCCCGGCCGCCAACAGCCTGCGCCAGGTGTTCTGGCAGGGCGCCTTGACCAACGCCCTCAACCCGAAGGTGGCGTTGTTCTTCCTGGCTTTCCTGCCGCAGTTCGTCGATGCGGCGTCGCCGTCCAAGGCGATGGCGTTCCTGGTGCTCGGCCTGCTGTTCGATGTCACCGGCACCGCCTGGAATCTCGGCGTGGCCGTTGTCGCGGCGCGCGCCGCCAGCCGGGTCAAGCAGTCGCGGCAGGTCATGGTCTGGATCAACCGCGCGCTCGGCAGCCTGTTCATCTATCTCGGCGTGCGCGTCGCCATGCTGCAGCAACGCTGAGCGGACAACCGTTCAGCTTGCGGCTTGCGCGCTGTGCAGCAGCATCAGGGTGTTTCCCGCGAGGTAAACGCCGAGCAGCAGCATCCCCACCAGGAACCAGCGGCGAAACCCGTCCGCGTCCATGCGCGCACGCACGATCTGGCCGACATACATGCCGAGGAATGCCGCGATCATCGCCAGTGTCGCCGGCGCCAGTGTCGACATCGTCAATAGCCCCGCATCGGCGAGATTGAACGACAGCGCGACGGTGGCCGTGGTGAAGAACACACCCAGCGCCTGCACCAGTTCGTCCTTCTCCATGCCGATCGCCTGCATGAACGGCATCGAGGGGATCACCTGCACGCCGGTGGCGGCCGAGACCAGCCCGGTCAGCACCCCGACCACGCCGCCGACCCACTTTTCATGCGGCCGGTCGACGCGAAAGCGCACCTTGCTCAGGCCGATGACGGCGTAGATCACCAGCAGTCCGCCCAGGATGATAGTGCCGAAGCGCGCATAAGGCCCGGTCATCAGGCCGGAGCCGGACCAGATGCCGAGACACGTCCCGATCATCAGCGGCCACAGCCGCCGCACGATGTCGCGCAGATAGGGGCCGACGAAGGTCTGCCAGATGTTGGTGATGATGGCGGGCAGGATGACGATGGCCAGCGCGTGCGCCGGCGGCATCCGCGTCGCCAACAGGCCCATGGCGACGGTCGGCAGGCCGAGCCCGAGCATGCCCTTGATGAAACCGGCGAGCACGAAAACGGCGGCAATGGCTGCGAGCATCGATGGGGTCATGACTGGAGCGGTATCCTGAGTGGGGAGGCGCACATTGACCCAGGGTTGCCGCAAGCACAATCTGAAGGATATGGAAACATCCTTCGGATTTATCGAAGGCTGGTTGCCGCGCCGGCGTCGGCGGTCAAGGCTCGGGAGAGGCCCATGCGGTTCGATCTGGTCGATCTGCGGTTGTTCGTGGCGGTGGCGGAAGCGCGCAGCATCACCCATGGCGCCGAGCGCTCCGCGTTGGCGCTGGCCTCCGCCAGCGCGCGCATCAAGGGCATGGAGGTGGCGCTCGGCGTGCCCTTGCTGCGGCGCGAGCGGCGCGGGGTCGAACTGACCGCGGCGGGGGAAAGCCTGCTCGATCACGCCCGCATCGTCCTGCACGATGTGGAAGCGCTGCAGGGCGACCTGGCGGCCTATGCGCGGGGTGTGAAGGCGCATATCCACATGCTCTCCAACACCGCCGGGATGTCGGAGCACCTGCCGAAAGTGCTGTCGGCTTATCTCGTGGCCAATCCGCACATCAGCATCAATGTGGAGGAGCGCGAGAGCCCGCATATCGGCCAGGCCATTGCCTCGGGCGTGGCCGATATCGGTCTGGCGGCCGGCCATGTGGTGCCCGACAACCTCGAAACGTTTGCCTTCTGCGATGACCGGCTGGTGCTGGTGGCCGCGGCCAGCGACGACTTCGCGCGCCGCCGCCAGATCGATTTCCACGAGGTTCTCGGGCGGGATTTCGTCGGCCTGTCGGAGGGCAGCGCGCTGCAGGATCATGTCGCCAGCCACGCCGCCCGGCTCGGCGGACGGCTGCGCCTGCGCGCGCGGTTCAGGACCTTCGATGCGGTCTGCCAGGTGGTCGAAGCCGGCGTCGGCGTGGCGATGATGCCGGAGGTGGCCGCGCGCCGCGCCACCCGGACCATGAAGGTGTCGGTGGTGCGGATCCGCGACGCCTGGACCCAGCGGCGGCTGGTGGTCTGCATGCGCAGCTTCAAGGCGTTGCCGAAGCCGGTCCAGCAACTGGTGCAGCACTTGCGGGCCAGCGCGACGCTTTAGGCGCCAGTCCGGCGCTTTCTGCACAACCGTTCAAGACGGCCCTGGCCCTGCGGGATTAGCGTTTCCGGCAAGCAAGGTTCGCCGGAAGGGCTTCACATGGATATCGGTTTTATCGGTCTCGGGGTCATGGGGCAGCCCATGGCGCTCAATCTGGCGCGGGCGGGAACGCCGCTGGTGGTCTGGAACAGGTCCCCCGCCGGCAGCGAGCCGCTGCGCGCCGCGGGCGCGCGGGTTGCGGAGGGCGCCGCGGAGGTGTTCGCGCAGGCGCGCATCGTCATCCTCATGCTGCTGAACGACGCGGCGGTCGATATGGTGCTTCGCCGTGGCACGCCGGATTTCAAGACCACTGTGGCCGGGCACACCATCGTCAACATGGGAACGACCTCGGCCGACTACGCGCTCGGGCTCGAAGCCGAGATCCGCGCCGCCGGCGGCCATTATGTCGAGGCGCCGGTGTCCGGGTCGCGCAAGCCCGCCGAAGCCGCGCAGCTGGTGGGAATGCTGGCGGGCGAGCCTGCGGCCACCGCGGAGGTGCGCCCGCTGCTGCAGCCGATGTGCCGCGAGATCGTGGTGTGCGGGGCCGTCCCGGCCGCGCAACGCACCAAGCTCGCGGTCAACCTGTTCCTGATCACCATGGTGACCGGACTTGCGGAGGCCGCGCATTTCGCCGCGCGCCACGGGCTGGACATGGCGCAGTTCACCGCCGTGCTCGACGCCGGTCCGATGGCGAGCAGCGTGTCGCGGATGAAGATGCCGAAGCTGGTGGCCCGGGACTTCGCCGTTCAGGCCTCGATCACCGACGTGCTGAAGAACAACCGGCTGGTTGCGGAAGCGGCGCGTGCCGCCGGGATCGCATCCCCGCTGCTCGACGTCTGCCATGCGCTTTATGGCGAGACCCATGCGCTGGGGCTTGGCGACGACGACATGATCGCCGTCGTCCGCGCCATCGAGCAGCGCACGGCGGCGCTTCAGTCGGATCCTGGATGATGACGCATCAGGGATTGAGCAGCTTCAGCGCAGCATCATGAACGCGCCGGTCGCCCGCCGCCACGATGCGTCCGCCGCCCTGCGCCGGTTTGCCGTCCCAGGTGGTGACGATGCCGCCGGCGCCGGTGATGATCGGGACCAGCGCCGCGATATCGTAGGGCTTCAGCTCGGTCTCGACCACCAGGTCGAGATGGCCGGACGCCAGCATGCAGTAGGCGTAGCAATCGCCGCCGTAGCGTGACAGCCGGACGGTGGCTTCGATACGCTCGAAGATGGCGCGGTCGTTCCCATTCATCAGCCGCGGGCTGGTGGTGAACAGGGTGGCGTCGGCCAGCGAGGCGCAGCGGCGCACGGCCAGTTTGCGCTTGCCGGAGGGGCCGGTGTAGGTCGCCGCGCCGCCGTCGCCGGTAAAGCGCTCCCCGATATAAGGCTGATGCATCATGCCGAAGGCCGGTACGCCGTGGCGCATCAGCGCGATCAGCGTGCCCCAGATCGGCAATCCCGAGATGAACGACTTGGTGCCGTCGATCGGGTCGAGCACCCAGACATATTCGGCATCGGCGCGTTCGTCGCCGAACTCCTCGCCGACAATGCCGTGCTGCGGGAAGTTGGCCTTGATCAGCCGGCGCATCACGGCTTCCGCCGCGCGATCAGCCTCCGTCACCGGGTCGAGATCATGCCCGGTGTTCTTGTTCTCGACACCGAGCGAGGTGCGGAAGAACGGCAGGATGGTTTCGCCGGACGCGGAGGCGAGACGATCGAGGAAAGCGGTAAAGTCGATGACCGTCACGTTTCATCCTCATCCGAGTTCAGCGCGTCGGCGCGATGCGCTTCGCCGTATCCCAGTGCGTCTCATCCGGCAACATGCAGCAGCGGTTCCATCGCCTCGCGCACCACGGTGCTCACAGTTTTAAGAAAACAAGCGTCGACCCGAGGTGATGCACCGAGGCCGCGCCGAAGCCATCGGGCCGGATCATCATCAGGCGCCCATTCAAACTATGAAGCAAGGAATGGCGAATGCGGAAGGGGCAGTTCACATCTTTGAGGCCGTTGGTCTTAAAGATTGGCATTTTAGTTCATATCTTGGCGATCAACTCTGCAGATCTGGCCGGACTGGCAATCCCATGATCTGGGTAAGTCATTGAAAATATAGGGATTAAATTATGACATTGGTTGCCGGCGCAACAGATCAGTTATGCGAAAAAAGCATAAGTAATCTTTCGATTACACTTGCGTTTTGTGCGTCGCAGCTGCATATTGTTGCGGTGCGATAGCGCTCTGCGTTATCGCTGCCCTCCTTGGGCGTTTCCTCCCTAGACTTGGGCCGCTTGCTTTCGCAAGCGGCCCTTTTTTCTGTGCGGCTTGTTTTGTCTGCGCTGCTTGTTTCGCAGCGTCTGCATTGTCTCTTGTATTCAGGCTGTCCGCTTGAGTGCGATCGTCCGCTGTTCGTTACTCTGCGGCCGCTTCGAACGGACCGAGATTGCCGAGCGGGACCGCCGCCAATGCCCGCGCCAGTGTCGCGAAGTCGGCTGCGATCTGGTCGAAGCGTTCGGTGCGCTCCCGCTTGCGCTCGTCCATGTAGATCGCGCGGTTGAGTTCGATCTGAATGGTGTGCAGGCCGCTCGCCGGATTGCCGTAGTGCTCGGTGATGAAGCCGCCCGCGTAGGGCTTGTTGCGGCCCACCGTGTAGCCCATCGCCACCAGCGTATCTTCCACCACATTCGGGAGCTGGGAGGCGCAACTGGTACCGTAGCGATCGCCGATCACCACGTCCGGGCGTCGCGGTTCGTCGCGCGAGATCCCGATCGACGGCATCGAATGGCAGTCGACCAGGATCACCGTGCCGAAGGTTTCATGGACCTTGCCGATCAGCCGGCGCAGCGCTCGGTGGTAAGGCTTGTACAGCGCCTCGATCCGACTCAGGCCATCCTCGACGCTGAGCCGCTCGCGGTAGATTTCCTGCCCGTCGCCGACCACGCGCGGAATCGTGCCCAGGCCGCCCGCGACCCGCATCGAGCGGGTGTTGGCGAAACTCGGCAGCCGTCCGTTGAACATGCGCGGATCGAGTTCGTAGGGCTCGCGGTTGACGTCCACATAGGAGCGGGGAAAGTTGACCCGCACCACTGCGAAACCGTCGCGGCTCAGGCCCTCGATCATGTCGTCCATGAACGAATCTTCCGATCGCCGCAGGGCGCCGAGATCGATTCGCGAGGCGCTCAGAAACTCGCGCGGATAGATCGCGCCGGAGTGCGGGGAATTGAAGATGATCGGCGCCCGCCAGCTGGCGGGCTCGACGATCTCGAAGGGGGACGACAGTTCGTCGTCAAGCCGGGTCATAACGCTGTGCCGCTCTCGTTCTTGCTCGTTTCCAGAATTCTTTGGCGCGGAGACTTTCTGTCCATCCGGTGGGATGACAGCATATTTCGGCGCGAAAGTTGTCTATTTTATTCGTCTCAGGCGTGATTGTTTGTGGTCTCGCCGTTCGATGTCAGGAACCCTTCACCCGAAATTTACCGTCTGACCGGCTAATAGAGTGAGCGAATCGAACTCCGTCCGGGATCCAATGACCAGCGCCATGCACAAGATTCTCCTCGCCGAAGACGACAACGATATGCGCCGGTTTCTGGTCAAGGCCCTGGAAAACGCAGGTTTTCAGGTCTCGTCCTATGACAACGGCCTGTCAGCCTACCAGAGGCTGCGCGAAGAACCCTTTGAAATGCTTCTAACCGACATCGTGATGCCGGAAATGGACGGAATCGAGCTGGCGCGGCGCGCCTCCGAGCTCGATCCGGACATCAAGATCATGTTCATCACCGGTTTTGCCGCGGTGGCGCTGAATTCCGATTCGGAAGCCCCGAAAAATGCCAAGGTGCTGTCGAAGCCGGTTCACCTCCGCGAGCTGGTCAGCGAAGTCAACAAGATGCTGGCGGCCTGAAAAACCTCGATTTTCGGCAAAAGACCCGTAAAAGATCCCCAATCCCGTCCTTGCCTGCGCTCGCTTGAGCCGATATAGGGACGCAACCCCAATCCACGGTTTCGGGCGCGTAGCTCAGCGGGAGAGCACTACGTTGACATCGTAGGGGTCACAGGTTCGATCCCTGTCGCGCCCACCATCCCGGTTTCGGGACGGTCCCCCCTGTCCCCGCGGGTTCATCAGCAACCCGCCTTGATCCCATCCGGTCGGATATCGCCCTCCAGGTCGGCTGCATGGCCCGCGTGGCATGATGCCGAAAAAAACATTGGACCGTCGGCGAAAAGCGCGATGAGTTGGGGACGATGAAGTCAGACCTGCTTCTCGGTTCCCCAGCGTCAGACGATTCCAYGGCATCGGCGTCGGTCGATGCTGCGGCTGCGGCCAMCCGGATGCGCCGGCGGGTRGTGCTCGCGTCCATTCTGGGCAACGGGCTCGAATGGTTCGATTTCGTCTCCTACGGCTATTTCGCCAGCATCATTGCCAAGGTTTTCTTTCCGGCCGACAGCGATCTTTCGCTGATGCTGACCTATGCGACCTTCGCGGTGGGCTTTGTGGTCCGGCCAATCGGCGGCATCGTGCTCGGCGCCTATGCGGACCGCTACGGGCGGCAGCGGGCGCTGGCGCTGCTGATCGGCATGATGGCGTTCGGCACGCTGACCCTGGGGCTTACGCCCGCCTACGCCAGGATCGGGATCATCGCCCCCATCATCGTGGTGCTCGGGCGCGTGGTGCAGGGCATCTCGATCGGCGGTGAATTCGCCAGCGCCACTGCGCTGCTGGTGGAGTACGCGCCGGCGAACCGGCGGATGACATACGGAAGCTTTCAGATGTCCTCCCAGGCCCTGGGGCGCGTGCTGGCCACCGTGGTCGGGCTCTCCGTGCTGCTGACGTTCCCGCCCGCAACCGTGCAGGACGGCGCCTGGCGCATTCCGTTCCTGATCGGCTCGCTGATCGGGCCGTTCGGCTTCTATGTGCGCTACCGCCTCGCGGAATCGCCGGAGTTCCGGCGGCTGCTGGAGCACAAGGCGGATGTGGCGCGCGCGCCGGTGCGCGAGGTGCTGCAACATCATTGGCTGCCGCTGATCTGCGCGATCGGGCTGACGATCATCGGCACGTCGCTCACCTATATCTGGAACACGTATTTGCCGACCTATGTGGTCGAGCAACTCCATCTGCCGTTATGGGAAGGGCTGCTCGGCGTCGCCGTGACCTCCGCCATCGGCATCGGCACCTGTGTGCTGGGCGGCTGGCTCGCGGACACCTACGGTCCCTATCGAATGTTCTTCCTATTCACCGCGATCTCCGCGCTGATCTCCTATCCATTCTTCGCCTATGTGCTGGCCGCGCCCAGCTTCACGCGGCTGTTCATCGCCCAGTTCGTCGTGCTGACGGTGTTCGGGTTGCTGCAGGGCTCGGGGCCCGGTTTGCTCGCGGGCCTGTTTCCGGTCGCGGTGCGCTCCACGGGCATGGCGATCTCCTACAATGTCGGGGTGACGGTGTTCGGCGGCTTCGCGCCGCTGACCGTAACCTGGCTGATCGCCATGACGGGGAGCAAGCTGGTGCCGGCCTTCTACATCATCGGCGCGGCCGTGCTCTCGATCGTGGTGGTGGGCAGCACGCTCGGTGGCGTGCGGCGGCGCGCTGTTCCCGTTCATCCCTGAATGCGATTCGAAAAGGAGCTCTCATGTCCAGCGATTTTTCTTCCGTGCTACCGGATGTTGCCGCACGCGCGGTGGCGACGCGACGGGACCTGCACCGGTTTCCGGAACTGGGCATGATCGAATTCCGCACCGCGAGCATCGTGGCCGAACGGCTTGCGGCGCTCGGGCTCGACGTCAAGCTCGGCCGCGAGGTGATGGATTCCGCAAGCCGGATGGGCATGCCGCCGGAGGCCGTGCTTGATCGGGCCTACAAGGACGCCGAGGCCGCGGGCGCACCGGCGAAATTCCTGCCGGCGTTTGCGGGCGGGCACACCGGCGTGGTGGCAACGCTCAAGGGCGCTGCGCCCGGGCCGACGATCGCGCTGCGGGTCGACATGGATGCGCTGCCGATCATGGAGAACGACACCCAGGCGCATCTGCCGGCGCGTGAAGGCTTCGTATCATCCCGTCCCGGCGTGATGCATGCCTGCGCCCATGACGGGCACACGGCGATCGGGCTCGCGGTGGCCGAAGTGCTGGCGGGGGCAAAGGACAAATTGCGCGGCACCGTGAAGTTCATCTTTCAGCCCGGCGAGGAGGGCGGCCGTGGCGCGCTGCCGATGGTCAATGCCGGTGTGGTGGACGACGTCGATTATTTCATCGCGATTCATCTCGGTACCGGTGTGCCGAGCCGGACGTTTCGCCCGGCGGTGCGCGGGCATCTGGCGAGCGCCAAGCTCGACGTGACGTTCCGCGGGCGGGCTGCGCATGCGGGCGGACGGCCGGAAGAGGGCCGCAATGCGCTGCTTGCAGCTTCCAGTGCGGTGGTCGGGCTTTACGGAATTTCCCGTCATCATGCCGGGCGCTCGCGCCTGAATGTTGGCACGCTCAAGGCCGGGTCCGGACGCAACGTGATCGCGGACGACGCGGTCATGCAGATGGAGGTTCGCGGCGAGACCGAGGAGATTGCCGATTACATGCTGGCGCGCGCCGAGGCGGTGCTCAAGGGCGCCGCCCTTGCGCAGGACGTGGCGGTGGAGATCAAGCTGGCCGGGCGGACGACGGTCGCAGCTTCCGACGAGACGCTGTCGCGACGATTGGCGGCGGTGCTGTCGGGCCGGCTCCCGGGGGTGGAGGTCGATGCGCAATCGCACGTCACTGGCGGTAGCGAGGACGCGACCTATTTCATGCGCCGAGTCCAGGAGAAGGGCGGCCAGGCGATCTATGCGGTGGTGGGATCCGACATCCCGTCCGGCCATCACACACCGGAGTTCGATATCGACGAAAGCGATTTTCCGTGGGCGATCGACGCGCTGGCAACGGGAATCGTGGCGTTGGGCGCGGAGAAAGGCACCGGATAAGCGGCGTCCCCTAGCTCTTCTTCTCCAGAGTCTGCTCTTGCTGCTGCGGATTAGGCTTGAGCCGCGCAATGTTCGGAGGCGGCAGGCCGATGAATGCGAGCGCCATGAAGACCGGCAGCAAGCCGAACGTGATGAATCGTTTGATTGTCATGGCTGGAATGAGGGGTCTCGCGGAGAACGGAAAATCTTGCGGGCCTGAAGCTGATATTGGCGCTGCATTGCGCCAACATTGCAGACAACGCCCAGGGCCGCGGCTTGCACCGCACGCGTTCGTCAGGTCTTGCCAACGGCAGCCGTGCCCGGCGTCGACGCGAGCGGACGCCCGGGCGCTCCCTCGATCTTGAGATGCCGCTCCATGAAATCGAGGAACGCGCGCAGCCGCTGCGATTCCTTGCGCTTGCCGAGAAACGTGGCGCTCACCTGCAGCGACGGGCTTTCCCAGTCGGTCAGCACCCGCACCAGCCGTTTCGCCCTGATATCGTTCTGACACATGATATTCGGCAGGATGCCGAGTCCGACGCCGCCGATCACCAGCTCGCGCGCCACACCGATGTGATTGACGGTGATGCGGCCGGCTACGTCGATCACTTTCGCACCGTGGCTGCTGCGAAAATTCCACACACCCTCGGCGCGTTGATGCTCGGTCACGACGCAATCGAACCGCTCGAAATCGTCGACGTTCTTCGGTACGCCCTTGCGCTGGAGAAATGACGGGCTCGCATAGACGCCGCGGGTGATGCTGGCGAGGCGGCGTATGCCGCCGTGCATCTCGGGCAGGGTGCCCAGCTGCACCGCCACGTCATAGGGTTCGACCGACACATCGATCCAGCGGCTGTTGGCGTCGATCACCAGATGGATGTCCGGATAGCTGACGGCGAACGCCGCAATGGCGCTGCTCAACCAGCCGGTGCCGAAATCGACCGGCATGCTGACCCGCAACGTGCCGCGCAATTCGGTCTGCATGCGCGTGGCGCCGAGCCCGGCCTCTTCGACTTCGCCGGCGATCCGCTCGCAGTGCTCGTAGAGACTCTGGCCGACATCGGTGACCGCCAGTTTGCGGCCGCCTTTCTTGAACAGCACCGCGCCCGACTGGTCCTCGAGGAACAGCAGCTTGCGGCTGATGGTCGATTTCGGAATCCCGAGTTTCTTCGCGGCGGCCGTGATGCTCTGCGCGTTGACCACCTCGTAGAACAGCACCAGCGCGTTCAGATCGAGCTTTCTCACGCGAGCGGCCTCCCGGCTTTCCCGTTTCTCTGCGACGTTACGTCCCATTTATGGGACAATAGCAGTGCGAAAATGCGCTATCGTCCCGAGTTTGGCAAGCTTAGTCTCTTTTCAACGATGCCGGCCCGCATACGGAGGCGTTCAACACATCCCGCGGCGGCGCGGCCAACGAACGAAAAACAAGGGCTCATGCCCGATCCCTGGGGAGGGAACAGAATGACAAGTGGCTCGACACGCCGCGGATTTCTCGCGGCTTCCACTGCCGCGTCGGTGATGTTGCCGTCGACCATCCGCAAGGCGCTGGCAGCCGACATTCCGGTGCGCTGGGCCTCGCTGCAGCCGGGCTTCACGGTTCTGCCGGTGCAATACATTCTCGCCAACGGCCTTGGTCGCGGCAACGGCCTGAGCCTGCCTGATCCCGCGCCCTACACGGCGGTGTCGACCTATTACAACGACTTCGTCGCCGGCAATTACGACGTCTGCATCGGCAGCTGGGATACGTTCGCGGCGCGCTATCAGGCCGGCGTTCCCATCAAATATCTCTGCACCATCACCGACGCCAACATGATCGCGCTGCTGGCGCCGAAGTCGGGCGTCGCCGATGTCGCCAATCTCAAAGGGAAGACCATCGCTGCGCTGCAGTCGACCGGCACCTATCGCATGGTGCGCGCGCTGATCAAGGAAGCCTTCGATTTCGACATCGAAAAGGATGCGACCATCCAGAATGTCGACAACCCCGCTGCCTCGGTGACCCTGGTGATGGCCGATCGCGCCGACGCCGGCCTGTCCTGGGAGCCCAACATCACAACCGGGCTGATGAAGAAACCGGATCTGCGGGTGCTGATGAAGGCGGGCGATGTCTATCGCAGGCTCTCGGGACTGGACCTGCCGTATTTCGGCGTCGGAATCCGCAAGGAACTGCTCGACGCCAATCCCGGCATCGCCGCCAAGGTGGGCAAGGTGTTCGAACAATGCCTCGCCGGCATCAATGCCGACACGACAAAAGCGGTCGACCTGTTCGGCAGCAAGACAGGCGTGCCGACCGATGTGCTGAAGCACGCCATGGAATCCAAACGTCTCGCCTTCAACTACCGGCCGATGAGCGACGAGTTGTCGCGGTCGCAGATCAAGGTGGCGAGCGAATTCCTGGCCCGCAATGGGCTCCTGACCAAGCCGCTCGACGACAACTTCTTTGCCGCCTGAATGCGCACGCCGGAGCGAAACATGTCCCTCATGGCCGATGCCCAACGCCCGTCCGGTGCGGTACGCAGAAGTGACGCGGCACCGAAGCCGCGGATGGAGCCCGTCGCCAAGCCCTTGGCGTTTGCGATGCTGCGGCGAAATCCGGAAAGCGCGCGGGATATTTTCGCGACCTGCGTCGTGGTGGTGCTGCTGCTCGCGGCGATGGAGATCACCAGCCGTTTCGTGCCCGATTACATCATGCCGTCGCCGGTCGCGGTCTGGAATGCGGCGCGCGAGCTGTTCGTCACCGATCCCTATCATGTGGCGGTGACGCTGCTGCGGCTCGCTGTCGCGGTGACGCTGGCCATGATCAGCGGCGTGCTGGTTGGGTTGGCGATGGGCATGTTCCCGCGGCTGCGGCCATATCTGAAGGCCGTGGTCGTGATCGACACCGGCATCCCGGCGCTGTCCTGGATGCTGATCGCGGTGTTCTGGTTCAAGAATCCGGAATCCCGCATCTTCTTCATCCTGATGGTGATCCTGCTGCCGTTCTATGCCCTGAACATCTATGAGGGCGTGCGGGCGCTGCCGAAAGATCTCATCGACATGATCGAGAGCTTTCGCGCCTCGCGCTGGCAGGTGCTGCGTTATCTGATCCTGCCGCACATCGTGGCCTACATCTTCCTGACCACGCGATCGGTGATCGGCTACGCCATCCGCATGGTGATCTTCGCCGAACTGGTTGCGTCCGCGGTCGGCATCGGCGCGCGGATGAACCTGGCGCAATCGACCTTCCGGATCGACCAGGTGCTGGCCTGGACCTTCTTCCTGGTGATCCTGAATCTCGCGCTGCAGGCGCTGGTCACGGGGCTGGAAAAGATCGCGCTGCGTTGGCGCGCGGAGGCGACGGTGCGATGACACAGAATTCATTCGCTCAAAACCTTTCCGCTGACGAAGCGCTGATCGATGTGCGTGGCGTCAGCAAGACCTTCGGCTCCCATCTCGCCGTCGATGATCTGTCGTTGCAGGTGCGGCGCGGCGAGATCGTGGTTCTGCTGGGCCAGACCGGCGCCGGCAAAAGCACGGTGCTCAACCTGATCATGGGCACCACGGCGCCGAGCGCCGGTGCGATCCGGGTGGCCGGCGTCGATCCTCACGCCTCGTTCAAGGCGCTGAAGGGGCGGCTCGCGGTCAGCTTCCAGACCGATCGCCTGCTGCCGTGGCGGACCGCGGTCGAAAATGTCGAACTCGGCCTGCTGATCAACGGTACGGCGAAAGCCGAGGCGCGCCGGCGCGCGACGGAGTGGCTGGCGCGGGTTCGGCTCGATGGCGCCGATGATAAATATGTCCATGAACTGTCCGGCGGCATGCGGCAGCGGGTGTCGCTGGCACGCGCGCTGGCGATCGATCCGGAAATCGTCTTCCTCGATGAATCGTTCAGCCAGCTCGACCACGTCACCTCGAAGACGCTGCGCGGCGATTTCCTGAAGATCGCACGCGAGCTGCAAAAGACCTGCCTGCTGATCACCCACCGGATCGACGATGCGCTGGAGATGGCGGACCGCGCACTGGTGCTGAGCGCGCCGGCGAAGGTCGCGCTCGAGGTCGCGATCAGCGACGCCGCACGGGCCGATCCACAGCGGATGGCTGAACTGCATGACCAGATCGCATCCGCGATGCGCGTCGACCCACGTGTTGATGCGGACGCGGACGCCTGATCCCAACCAGAACCACACCGGAGTCGAATATTCATGGATTATCAGGACATCATCGTGAAACGCGAGGCGGGGTGGGTGGAAATCACCATCAGCCGTCCCGACAAGCTGAATTCGCTGCGCGAGCAGACCGCCGACGAGATTCTCGGCGTGCTCAGCGAGGTCGAGCACGATCGCGCGGTGCGCACCGTCATCCTGCTCGGCAGCGACAAGGCGTTCTGCACCGGCATCGACACCTCTGAATTCCGGATCGACGACAACGGTTATTTCGATTTTTACCGCTTCCGCAAGCGGGCGCGGAAGGTCAACCGCCTGTTCCGCGACGTCGGTGGCTTCACCAAGCCGCTGATCGCGGCGATCGAAGGTTTTGCCCTGGGCGGCGGTCTCGAACTCGCGCTGGTCGGCGACATCATCGTGGCTGGCGCCAATGCGAAGTTCGGGCTGCCCGAGATCAAGCTCGGCATGATGCCCGGCGGCGGCGGCACCCAGACATTGCCGCGGTTGATCGGCAAGCCGCTGGCGAAAGAACTGATGTGGACGGGACGGCGCATCACGGCCGCGGAGGCCGAGCGCTATCGCATCGTCAGTCATGTCACCGAGCCGGGCCAGGCGCTCGCCAAGGCCCGCGAAATCGCCGAGAGCATCAGCGCCAATGCGCCGATCCCGGTGATGATGACCAAGTCGGTGATCGATCGCGGTGTCGACATGTCGCTCGCCGACGGTTTCGAGGCCGAGGGCGACGCCTCCTTCCTGCTTTATTTCACCAGCGACCGCGACGAGGGGCTGAAGGCCTTTCGCGAAAAGCGGTCGCCGGAATTCCGCGGAGAGTGATCATGAGCACAAAAAAGCGAGATATCGTCATTGCCGGCTATTCGGAGACGGCGATCGACTTCAAGAGCGGCCGCAGCGCCTACGATCTCGGCGGCGAAGCCCTGGCTAAACTGCTGGCGGCAACCGGTATCGAGAAGGATGTCATCGACGGCCTCGCCGTCACCGCTCCCCTCAGCGAGTGTCCCAATCCGTTCTTTGCGGTCTACATGACCGAAGCATTGGGGCTGACGCCGACCTGGCTGAACTATGGCGGCACCGGCGGCTGCTCGGCCACCGGCGGGGTCGCGCGCGCGGCCTCGGCCATCCGCGACGGTCTCTGCGAGGTGGTGGTGGTGCTGTCGTCGGACGCGCCGAGCACCGCGTGGCGCGCCAACTATGGTGCCTACCGCTCGGAATTCCAGGATCCACCCGGCGTGCAGGGGCCGCCCGCGACCTTTGGGCTGCTGATGAGCCGCTACAACCATCAGTACGGCATCAAGTCCGCGGCGCTGGGCAAGATCGCGATCACCCAACGCGACCATGCGCGGCACAACGAGAACGCTTACGCCAAGTTCAAGACGCCGATCACCATGGCGGACTATGAGAAATCCCGCGTCATCGCCGATCCGCTGCGGCTCTTGGATTGTGTGATGTTCTGCGACGGCGCCAACGCCTTTCTGGTGACGACCGAAGCCAAGGCGCGCAGCCTCGGCATCAGCAAGATGGTGTATCCGACCGCGTATGCCGAAATCACCAATGTCAACGGCAACCAGTCGTGTCCCGATATCACCGAGACCGGGTTCTCGAAAATCGCGCCAAAGGTGTTCAAGCAGTCCGGGCTGACCGCGAAAGACATCCGCATGTTCCAGCCCTATGACGACTTCACCATCGCGGTGATGATGAAGTTCGAGGACTTCGGCTTCTGCAAACGCGGCCAGGGTAGCGACTTCACACTGGACACCGACCTCTCGCACAAGGGCACACTGCCGCTGAACACCGGCGGCGGCCAGATCTCGGCCGGCCAGCCGGGGCTCGCCAGCGGCGGACTGAATCTCGCGGAAGCCGTGCGGCAGATGTTCGGCGAAGGCGGCGGCCGCCAGGTCGACAATCCGAAAAACGCGCTGATCACCGGCATCGGCGTCATCCCTTACGCGCGGAACTGGGGCACCAGCGCCGCCATGATCCTGGAGGCCTGACAATGGCAGACGACAAGGTGGGACGTCCGGTCCCCAAACCCTCGGTGTATGTCGATACCCAGCCGTTCTGGGACGGCGTCAAGGCGGGGAAGCTGGTGCTGCAGTTCTGCAGGGATACCAACCGGTTTCAGCATTATCCGCGCCCGGTGAGCATCTACACCGGCAGCCGCAACCTGGAATGGCGCGAGGTCGCAGGCAAGGGCACGATCTACGCCTGCACCGTGATCCGCGTGCCGGGGCCCGGGCTTGACGGCCGGCTGCCGCTGTCGGTCGCCACCGTCGAACTCGACGAGGGCGTGCGGATCCTCGGCAACATCCTCAACGTTGATCCCGACACGGTCGCGATCGGGCAACGCGTCGAGGTGGCTTGGGATCGTCTCGCCGACGACGTGCAATATCCCGCGTTCAACGTCGTTTGAGGCTGCGATGCGATTAGAGACCATTCTTCGCGCCCAGGCGCGGCGGCATCCCGACAAGATGGCGCTGATCTGCGACACCGATCGGATCAGCTATCGCGATCTCGATCGGCGAATCCTGGGCGTGGCGAATGGACTGAAGGCGCGTGGCATCGGTCCGGGCGACCGGATCGTGCTGTTCCTGCCCAACGGCGTCGAGATCGTGGAGCTGTTTTACGCGGCCTTCGCACTCGGCGCCATCGTGGTTCCGGTCACAACGCGGCTCACCGCGCGCGAACTGCAGCACATCTGTGCCGACAGCCAGCCTCGCGCCATCGTGTTCGAAGGATCCGATACGGCCATCGCCGAGGTGTTGCTGGACAATCCCGATGCGGTCCGGATCACGACCGGCAAAGCGATCGACGGAGCGGTGGCCTACGCCGAGCTGCGAACTGCAAACGCGGCGCCGCTGCCGTCGTTGCCGATCACCTCGGACGATGCCGTCATCATGTACACCTCGGGAACGACGGGGAAGCCTAAGGGCGCGATCATCACCCACTCCAACGTGGTGACGCAGCACTGTTTCGTGAACGCGGTGGAGTGGGGGATCTCGAGCGCCGACCGCTATCTGGTCACCACGCCGCTCGCCCATCGCACCGGTTTTGCGCGGCTGGCCAATGCCCTGACACTGGGCGGCGTTCTTGTGATCATGACCAAGTTCGATCCGCGCGCGGCGGTCGAGACCATCGCCCGGGAGGCCATCACCGTCGCCGGCATGGTGCCGACGGTCTGCCGCATGCTGCTGCCGGAGATCAAGGCCGATCCGTCGCGTTGCGCCTCGCTGCAACGGATCGTGGTGACCGGTGAGGCTTTTCCCGTCGATCTCAAACGGCAGTTCCTGGCACTGCTGCCCGATGTGCGGCTGGTCTCGTTCTTCGCCATGACCGAAGTCGGCGGCGTGACGTCGCTGTCGCACGAAGAGCAGTTCGATCATGCCACCTCGATCGGGCGGCCGACGCCGGGCGTTGAAGTTCGCATCGTCGACGATGCCGGGCGCGATGTTGCCGTCGGCGAGCCCGGAGAACTGCTGGTGCGGGTCGGCGAGCCCGGGCGCTATTCGGTGATGCGCGGCTATTACAATCGCCCGGAGGAGACCGCCAAGGCGATCAAGGATGGCTGGATCCACACCGGCGACGTCGCAAAGGCCGACGACGACGGTTACCTCTACATCGTCGATCGCAAGAAGGACATGGTGCTGAGCGGCGGCTTCAACATCTACACCAAGGAGGTCGAGCAGGCGCTGCTGGAAAATCCGGATGTCGCCGATGCCGCCGTCGTCGGTGTGCCCGATGCGGTGTTCGGCGAGGCGGTGGCCGCCTTCATCGAGCCGCGGCCGGGTCACACCTCGACCGCGGCCTCCATCATCGCGCATGTCCGCGCGCTGGTCGCCGGCTACAAGAAACCGAAATACGTCTTCATCGTCGACACCCTGCCGCGCAATTCGCTCGGCAAGGTGCTGAAGCGGGAGTTGCGCGAGCAGGCTGTCGAGCTGGTCGCGGCTGCGCCGGATGGCGTGCGGGTCGAACAACGGGCGTGACGCGCGGCGATGGGACGGGCGCGCTACGACCGATCGGTGTCTGCGAACACGCGCGCATCTGCCTGTTCCTGCCGGGCACGCGGAAGCTCGGGAAATATCATGCGCAGGCAGGCTCCCCCTGATGGCCCGTCGCCGGCTTCGACGCGCCCGCCGTGCAGGCCCTGTCTCTTATACACATCTAGATGTGTATAAGAGACAGCGCTACGACCGATCGGTGTCTGCGAACACGCGCGCATCTGCCTGTTCCTGCCGGGCACGCGGAAGCTCGGGAAATATCATGCGCAGGCAGGCTCCCCCTGATGGCCCGTCGCCGGCTTCGACGCGCCCGCCGTGCAGGCCCATGATCTTGTGGACGAGATCAAGACCAAGGCCGGCGCCCCGTCCGCCCGGGTGCAGGCGATAGAACGGCTCGAACACGTGTTCGCGCTCAGCCGCCGGGATTCCGTCGCCCTCGTCCGACACCTCGATCCGGCCGGCTGCGGCGACGCGAACCGCGATCGTGCCGCGGCGTCCGCCATGATCGATCGCATTCTGCACAAGGTTGGTCAGCGCCCGCTCCAGTGACATCTGGTCGCCATTCACCATGACGTCTTCGCCCTCCGGTTCGAAGGTCATTTCGTAACCTGCGGCGAAGGCGAGCGGCGCGAGGTCGAGCACGACACGGCGTGCGATGCCGACGAGATCCACCTGATGGAACTGATCGGCTTTCTGATCGAGGCGCTGGAGGTCAAGCAACTGGCCCGTCATGACCGTCAGACGGGTGGCGTCTTCGAGCAGCCGGGCTTTCTCCGGTCCGGCCGGGAGCGAGGAGACCCTGGTCGAGAGAATGGCGATCGGGGTCCGCAGTTCATGCGCGGCGTCAGTGAGGAAACGCCGATGGCGCTCATAACCCTTGTCGAGGCGGGCGAGGGCCTCGTTGATCGCCCTGACCAGCGGAACGACCTCGGTCGGGACATCGGCCACCGGCAATTGCAGGCCGCGCCGATCGATGTCGATGCGTTGGGCTTGCGCTGCGGTCTCCCCCAGTCCGGCGATGGCGCGGCGAACCACGAATGGCGTAGCGACCAGGGTCGCCAGCGACATCAAGACGACGATCGGCAAAATAAGATTCAGGAACAGCAGCGGCGCCGTTGCGATCACCTTGTGCACGGACATGTGGCCGCCCGTGCCGGTCAGGATCTGGACCTTTCCAGCCGCGGTATCGACCCATTTGACGATCCCGGCGGGGGGCGACGCTTCTCCGATTGCCCATCCCAGCCGAGCGTCGCTGATGTGGTCCAGCGCGCCCGCGATCGGCTGAAAATCTGGCGGCACCGTGCCTTCCGACAGGTGCTGCCCGTGGGCGTCGCGGATGATGAACCAGAGATCGGAGACTTCCGTGCGAAGGCTTGCGAGGTCCGGCGTCGCCCGCAGCGTCAGTCTGCCGCCGACGTCACGCTCGATCGCGCTCCGAAGCACATCCAGCGTGCTGCCTTCATAACCATCGTCGAGCACGCCGCTGCGCCACAAGATCGCAGCCACCAGCAGGATCAGCAGGACCAGCACCGTCAGCACGGTTGCCTGCAGGGCGACGAGGCGCCCGACAAGGCGCCACTTCAGCGAGTGTGGTTGCAGCACGCTCACGGCGTTTCACGCAGAAGATATCCGACGCCGCGAATGCCATTGATGGTCACGCCCGCTCCGGCGTCGGTGAGTTTGCGGCGCAGCCGCGAAATATGCGTATCCAGCGCATTGGGCTGAACCTCGTCGTCGAGGCCAAACACCGCTTCCATCAGTGAGGCGCGCTGCACCATGCGCCCCATGCGGCGCACCAGCGTTTCCAGCACCAGCAGTTCGCGCCGGGGCATGTCCAGCACCGTTCCGTCGATGCTGGCCTCGCGATGCGCCAGATCGACACAGAGACGGCCGAGCCGCACGGTATCGGATCGCACGCCGGCGGGGCGGCGCAGGATGGCTCGCAATCTTGCGAGCAGCTCCTCAAAGGCAAACGGCTTGGCCAGATAATCGTCCGCACCGCTGTCGAGCCCGGCGATACGATCCGCGAGGTCGCCGCGCGCCGTCAGCACGAGCACCGGCACGGTGTTGCCGGCGGCGCGAAGTTTCGGAATCAGCGACAGGCCGTCGCCGTCCGGCAGCCGGCGATCGAGCACGACGGCATCATAGTTGCCGTCGGCGACGATGATCTCGGCTTCCGACAGGTCGGGCGCGTGGTCGATGACGATGTCGTGGCGGGTGAGGGCGACGCGCAACGCAGAGGCCATTTCCGGCTGGTCCTCCACCAACAGTATCCGCATCGATTGGTCTTTCGATCCTGTCTTGCCCAATTCCATCCACATTCTTTTATCGGCACTGGATTGCGGCAACCTTGCGGCGAGCCCGCGAACCGGCGCGCCGAGAATTTTGGACAACGACAGTTTCACGCAAGCTCCCCGTGGGACACAGCGTTCCATCGGCTGGTTCGATTGACTCGTCCGCCGATCGAGGCCGCGGTTCATCGCGGCAACGCTGGGGTTCACCGTGATGGATCGTCGATATGTCGTTTGCTGATGCTCTTCCGTTCTTTACCGCCTGGCTTCGCAATCCACTCCGGGTTGCGGCGGTGGCGCCTTCGGGCCCTGCCGCCGCGGCCCTGATGACCCAGGAGATCAACGCCCACACCGGCCCGGTGATCGAGCTCGGTCCGGGCACCGGCCCGTTCACCTATGCGCTGCTGGATCGCGGTGTTCGTGAACAGGATCTCACGCTCGTCGAATACGGCTCCGATTTCGTTCGGCTGCTGCAGGTGCGATTTCCGCGCGCGCGTGTGCTCTGGATGGATGCGGCGTGGCTTGAGAAGGAGACGCTGTTCGAAGACGGCTCGGTCGGTGCTGTCGTCAGCGGGCTCGGCATTCTCACCATGCCGCCCCGCAAGGTCATGGCCATTCTCAAGGGGGCTTTCCGCTATCTGCGGCCTGACGGCGCCTTCTACCAGATTACCTACGGCCCGCGTTGTCCGGTCGCCGATGCCATTCTCGATGATCTCGGTCTCGAGGCGCAGCGCATCGGGCAGACCATGCGCAACGTCCCGCCGGCCTCGGTGTATCGCATCGCCCGGCGCAAGCCGGCGGAGGCGTGAGCGACCATGGAAACCTCGAGCACGATCATGACGCTGCTGGGCTTCGGCCTTGTCGGGATAGGCTGCCTGGCCGTCGTCGAGAAATTCGTCCCGATTATTCCGTCCTATGTGCTGCTGATGTTTCTCGGCATGGCGGTGCCCGACAGTGCAACGCTCGGCCTGACGATCATGGTGACCACCGTCGGCTCCGTGATCGGCGCGCTGGGCTGGTACGCCTCGGGCTATGTGCTGGGTCCGCAGCGAATCGAGAAGCTGGTGGCCCGGTTCGGGAAATACGTCTTTCTCCGGCCCGCGCTCTATGCACGGCTGACGAATGCCTACCGCAGCAATCAGTTCTGGGTCACGTTGATCGGACAGACCTTGCCGACCGCGCGGGTTTATCTCGCGCTGCCCGCCGGCGTGCTCAGGCTCGAACTGCGCGCATTCGTCGCGGCGACGTCGATCGGCACGCTGATCTGGAACATGCCGCTGCTGTCCCTTGGATATGTCTTGCGCGGCAGCGGCCATGATCCGGTGGGCGTCGGCTTCTGGGTGGCGGCCGGTCTGATCGCGACGGAATGCGCGCTCCTGCTGGGCTTCCATGTCTACAAAAAGCTCGGGCCGGCCGCGCGCCGCGCCGTTACGAGCGACCGCTGTTGCGCGCCCCAGCATTCCATCGCCGTAGAGGGTCCATGAAAGTCCTGTTGTCTCGCTTGAGGCGCAACGCCGGTTCACTCGAATACACCGTTGCCGTCGCGATGATCCTGCTGTCCAGCTATCAGTTCGGCGTCGCGATCGCGGACGGGCAGCGGCGCGGCGCGGCCGTGGCCTGTCTGATCTTTCTCGCCGGCCTCTGCTGGCAGCGCACGATCTTCCGGCGGCGAACCAGCGGTGATGCAACCAAGGCCCTTGCCGGATTCGCCGCCGCCGCGGCGATGCTGCTGCGCGGCGATATGGGCGCGGGCAGGGGGGCGGTGCGAAGATCCTCAGGCCGTCGCGAAGATCAGCCGACCGCATCCCTGCCGCCGCACCACGACACCATCAAGGTGAAGACCCTGTTCATTTCCGATGTCCATCTCGGGACCCGGGGATGCCAGGCCGACCTGCTGGTGGAGTTCCTTCGGCGTCATGACGCCGAAACGGTGTTTCTGGTCGGCGATATCGTCGATGGCTGGCGCCTGAAGTCGAACTGGTACTGGCCGAAATCGCACAATGATGTGGTGCAGGAGCTGTTGTCCCAGGCCTGCCGGGGAAAGCGCCTGGTCTATGTCGCGGGCAATCACGACGAGTTCCTGCGCGACCATGCCGGATCAAACTTCGGCGGCATCGAGGTGGTCGATCGCGTGATCCACAGAGGCGTGGATGGCCGGGATTATCTGGTCATCCACGGCGATCATTTCGATTTCGTGGTGCGCCACGCGCGATGGCTCGCCTTGCTCGGCGATTGGGCCTATCGCGCCGCGCTCGTGTCCAATGTCGGCTTCAATCACATTCGCAGCCGGTTCGGCCTCGCCTACTGGTCATTCTCGGCCTGGGCGAAATCCAGCGTCAAGAATGCCGTCAGCTACATCGGACGCTTCGAGGAGGTGCTGTGCGCGGAGGCCAGGCGCCACGATGCTCAGGGGGTGATTTGCGGCCACATCCATCATGCGGTGATGCATGACGATTTCGGGGTTCGCTACATCAACACGGGCGACTGGGTGGAAACCTGCTCGGGCGTCGTCGAGCATCATGATGGCCGATTTGAAATCATCCGGTGGACCGGTCGGCAGTCGCACGCAACCGCGCGCGCGCCGGCCCCGCTGCCGCTGGCGAAGGAGGTTGCCTGATGCGTGTGCTGGTGGCCACCGATGCCTGGCGCCCGCAGATCAATGGCGTGGTGCGGTCGCTGGAACATCTGGCCGGCGAAGCGCCGTCGTTCGGCGCCGAGATCAGTTTTCTGACGCCAAACGGTTTCAGGACACTGCCGCTGCCCGGCTATCGCGAGATCCGCCTGGCTCTGACATCTCCCGATGCCGTCCGGCGGGCGATATCAGCGGCGCGACCCGACGCCGTGCATATCGCAACCGAGGGGCCGCTCGGATGGATCACACGGCATGTCTGCCGGAAGGACAGCCATCCCTTCACGACCAGCTATCATACCCGCTTGCCCGAGTATCTCGCAGCGCGGCTGCCGGTGCCGTCGACCTTGAGTTACGCCGCGTTGCGCCGCTTCCATAACAGCGGCGCCGGCACCATGGTCGGTTCGCCGACGCTCGAGCGGGATCTGAAGGCGCGTGGTTTCTGCCACCTCATGCGCTGGTCGCTGGGCGTCGATGCCGATCTGTTTCGTCCCCGTCGCGAGCGGCCGCTGGCGTTTCCCGGGCCGGTGTTTCTGTTCGTGGGCCGGCTGGCGGTGGAAAAGAATATCGAGAGTTTTCTGAAGCTCGATCTTCCCGGCTCCAAGGTAGTCGTCGGTGATGGACCGCTCCGCGCCGGCCTGCGGGCGAAATTCCCCGGCGTTCACTTCCTCGGTGTCCGGACCGGGGAGGCGCTCGCCGAGGTCTACGCATCGGCGGACGTGCTGGTGTTTCCAAGTCTGACCGATACTTTCGGGATGGTGATGGTCGAGGCCCTGGCGTGCGGTGTCCCGGTCGCCGCATTTCCGGTGATGGGCCCGCTCGATGTGGTGGGCCGATCCGGCTGTGGCCGTCTCGACGCGGATCTGCGCCAGGCCGCGCTCGGTGCACTCGATGTCCCGCGCGACCGCTGCCGCGCTCACGCCCTGACGTTCACCTGGCAGGCAAGCGCGCGGCAATTTCTGGACAATGTGCGACAGGCGAGCGGCGTGTTCGTTGGCGCCGCGTGAGGAGAGGGGCCGGTGCCGTCACTCGTCCTCGCCGGCATCTCCGAACTCGCGCAGCGATGCCCACAGGGTTTTGGCGATCTTCCGCACGGTGACCTCGGGCCGCTTGCCGAGCTGCTCGACGCTCCAGGTCTGGCCAGCGACGCGCAAGGCGCCGATGGTCGTCATGGCGAGCAGGCGAAGCTGGAACGGGTCGGACTTTCCTTTGGTGCGCGCGGCAAGCGCGTCCGCGAGCTGCTGCTCCAGCTTGGCGTATTTCAGGTGGTCGCGTGCGCGCAGGATCGGCGTGCTCTTGATAAGCTGGCCGATCGCGAGCGATTGCGGCGAGACCGCGCCGAGGATGGTGGCGGTCAGCGCCTCTTCGACCACCTTGGTCAGCGACTCCTTGGCCGGACGGGCTGATACCGCCGCCGCAAGCCGTTCGCCGAACTCGTCCTGCCAGGCGGCGACTACATCTTCCTTGGTGGGAAAATAGTCGAAGAAGCCGCGCTTGGAGACATCGGCGGCGGCGGCAATGTCGTCGACGGTGGTCGCCTCGAAGCCGCGGTCCAGGAACAGCGTCATCGCCGCGTGCGAGATGCGTTCGCGGGTCTGCCGGCGCTTGCGTTCGCGCAGGCCTTCCGTCGGCTTGAGGTTCTTCGCCTTCACAGGGGGCATCGCTTCGACCGGCTCGGGATTGCAACAAGATGCAGATACATCATTCGGCGCCGGCCGAAGCAAGGGCTTTGCGGTCAGGAGGCTTCATCGGCGGGGGCAGGACCGGCGAACCGGCGTGACAGGCCGATCGGCTGGCGGCGGGTGATTCGATACACGGAGGCCGGCGGAAGATTGCGGACCGTGCCCCCGACACGGACCGCCTTGAGGCCGAGCCGGTCCAGGATCGGACGCGGAACCGGGCAGCGCGGTCCATAGGTGAACTGATAGAACGCGCCGCCGGCGCGCAGGTATTTGAACGCGCCGGAGAGAATCAGCATCACCTTGCGCGGCGACATCGACAGCAGCGGCAGGCCGCTGATGACAGCGCCCACGGGGGCGCCATCGAACAGGTCGTACTGCGCGAGCTGCGACGCATCCATCCACAACACCCGGGCCTGCGGGTAGCGGAACTGCAGCATCCGCATGAAGTCCGACCCGTACTCGACCAGCGTCAGCTCGCTTTCGTCGATCCCGCGCCCGAGCAGGGCCCTGGTGAACGCGCCGGTGCCCGCCCCGAGTTCGAGCACGGGTCCATCCGAGGGGCGGATATCCTGGGTCATCATCCGGGCGAGATGGTCTCCGGACGGCGCCACCGCCGCGACCCGCAGCGGATCGCTGATCCAGGAACGAAAGAACTGGAAGAAATCGGAACATTCGGTGGCGGCTGTCATCTCAACTCCGGTTGCAGGCAGTGGATCGGACCTATTGCAAATTTGCACTTGGTGCACATATATCCGATCGGAGCGGGGTGCAATGACGGGCGATCGCCAGAGACAAGGAGCCGCAGCATGACCGATGAGACGACGCGCGATGAGGTGCGCCAACCCATGCGGCAGGGTTCAATGTCCCGGGGGGTGTTCGGGGTTTGCTTTCAAGTTGCCTGGGCGAGGGCAGCGCGCGATGCGAGAGACCGGCAGCGTCTCCCTCGACGGGGCGGCGAGATCCGCGATGTCCCCGCGTCGCGCAGTGACGCCGGCATGATGGTTGATGGCGAGAACGTGTTTGAACGTGTTCTGATCTAGCCGATGAAGCGCGTGGCTGCGGCTCGTTCGTATGAAACCGTGCTTCACTTCAATACGGGGGTCACTGATATCCTCCGGTTTCAACCGGCGTCCTGACCGGCACCGTCTGACGCCATAAACAATCGCAAAGCGACTTGCGGCGAGCATGGCTGGCCGATCGGACGCGTCGCTGCCGTGCGGCAACGGCGAACCGCGAGCCCTGTTCTGTTAACCTAAGCCTTGTGCGGCGCCATCGAATGCGCATTTATGCGGAATCTAAAACGCACCAGGAAATGTTACGAGCAATCCCGCCGTTTGCCCGTGAAGTTCAGTGCCCGAGGAAGCCATGACTGTCGAACCGGCAAGCCCATTCGCCAGCCGGTCGCCTCGGGACCAAAGCCTCTTCCGCAACCGGTCCAGTTGATACGGTGCAGCGCGACACGCGTCATCGCAGTGTCATGTATGATGGTTGGGGCCGATGAAATTGTCGATTGCAGATGCGAATACCAGGCGACTCATTTTATTTTGTATCCTGTTTACCTACCTGATGGGCTTCATGGCGAGGGTGCCGATCTACGACGACGTCTGGGTCGGCGCCTTGTTCTCTATCGGTATGGACACGTTTCTGGTCCTGGTGATCCTCGGTTTCCTGTGGATCGTCATGAGCCTGAAAACGGTCGAAATCAATCTCCGCACGCTTCTGATGACGCTGGTTGCCTCTGCCGTCGGCACCGGCCTCCTCATGCTGGTGAGCAACGGTGTGCGTCTTCTCGTGCCGGCGGTGTCGAACAATTACCAGTCGCGACCGTTCGTTGTCTTCGTTTATGTGGGACTTCTGTTCGGTCTCTATGGAATGGCAGCGCTCTGGATGAAAAGCCAGATGAAGGCCGCCGAAGCCGCCATCAACGCTGCCCATGCCGAACGCGCCGCCGCAATGTCGGAGCTCCGGCGCCTGCGCATGCAGCTCGATCCGCATTTTTTGTTCAATGCGCTGAATACGGCGCTGGTCGAAGTYGTCCATCGGCCKAAACGCGCCGTGATGATGTTGCGCGAATTGAGTGAATATYTGCGYTACTCGCTGGACATGGCGGATATCAACTTTGTSCCYGTCGCYGCCGARCTGGCGATGGTTCGCTGCTTTCTCCGCGTGCAGGAYATGCGCTTYGGTGCRAARCTGAAKGTCAGGCTCAAGGCGGAGAATGCCGTCAAGCARCGGTTGGTGCCSTGTTTCATGCTTCAGCCGCTGATCGAGAAYGCCGTCAAGTAYGGCATTCCGGACGACCGGGACGSMCTCAATATCACGCTCGATGTCGCWGCCATCGGCGAGGATCTYGTYGTCACCGTGACRAACGGCGGCAGTCTCAGYCTGTCCGASCGGCCCCGGCCMGGAACGAAGACGGGGCTGGCCAATCTCCGCGCCAGGCTYGCGCTCCACTTTCCCGASCGGCAYGCGTTTGARATCAAGCAGATCGRKGAAACCGTWTGTGTSACCTGCGTGYTGACGGGGCAGCCATGCTGAGAGTCGTCGCCGTCGATGACGAACCCAGCGCGCTGGCGGATATTATCAGCCACATTGATGGCGATTCACGGCTGAAACTGGTTGGTCGGGCGGGGTCGGCCGCTGCGGCGCGCCGGCTGATCGAGGCCGAGAGGCCCGACGCGGTTTTCCTCGACATYGARATGCCGGGCGGMAAYGGYTTTTCGATCATCGACGGGATGGAGAACGYGCCSAAGATCGTTTGCGTCACCGCCCATGCCGGCCATGCGRTYGAGGCTTTCCAGATCAGCGTCATCGATTTTTTGCTGAAGCCGATCGTGCCCAGCCGCTTCAGCATGGCYGTCGGCCGCCTGGAGAAGGCGGYCGCGCTYGATCAMYTGATCAGGGAYGTCGCACGGCGYTCGCTGCAGGAAACCACCATCACCYTGAGCGGCCACCATGAAAAGCAGCTTGTCCGCATGAAYGAGGTGCGSYTGCTGCTCGCCGAAGGCGATTACACGCGGCTTTATCTCGCGAAATCAACATCRGTGCTTTCCGGKCAGTCGCTCGGTCACATGGAGCAGATGCTGCCGTCGCCGCCYTTTGTCCGATTGAGCCGCTCCGTCATGATCAATYTGGGGCGTGTCGTTGCGGTGCGATCGCTGAAAGCCACRAAAGTGACYGTGCGTTTCGACGATCGCGAAGAGCCGTTCCTGCTCGGGCGGGCSGCGGCRACGAAACTCAAGCRGTATCTKACCCATCAMGCGCCGGAAAAGTGTRCTCGCTAGCCGATACACGTCGTTTCATCGACAATATCSGCTGCTTCATCGAGTTCTTATTCACCGGAAAAAGTCTTCGGCATATCCCGGCMTTGAGGAAAYCCACCARGGCCGGGGGTCAARATGTCACGAMGTCTTCTYGCCATCGCGAGTCCGCTTGCGCTGATCATGGTCTGCCTCAGCGGGCCSSTTGTTGCCGAAACCGGCAGCGGGCAACCATCACCGGKGCAGGCAAGCTCTCCAAAAAAYGCGRCGCWGGCGCAGCAAGGCGGCTCTTCCGCCAACGGCCATAGCGCRGCYTATCATGTSAGCGCCAACGGCGCGGCGACTTACACGCTGCCGATCCGCGTCGCGCCCGGAACGCGCAAGCTGCAGCCCGRYCTYTCGTTCGCCTACAGCAGCCAGGSCGCCAACGGACAGCTCGGGGTCGGGTGGGGCCTCAGCGGGCTGTCGCAGATCACCCGCTGCGGCGCGAACTATGCCACCGACGGCTTTGCCAGCGGCGTGACCTACAGCGCCAATGAYCGCTTCTGCCTCGACGGCGCGCGGCTGATGAACACCGCGGGCACCAAGGCAAATCCCTATTATCAGAACGGCAGCGTTTACCACACCCAGGTCGAAAGCTGGCGCAATGTCGTCGCCAACGGGACCAACGACGACGGCACGACATGCGGTTCGGGGCCGTGCTGGTTCGCGGTGACCCTGAAGGATGGCACGCAACTCGAATACGGCCGTGCCAACGGCGCCCAGTTCGTGGCGCTGGATGCCGCCGGGCAGAACCTGTTCGGGTCCGGCGGCAGCAAGCAAGGCTCGGTGCGCGCCTGGGCGCTCAACAAGATCACCGACCGCGACGGCAACGCCATTGCCTTCAGCTATACCAATGCGCCGGTGGCGTTTGACGGCACCGCTGTTGCCAACGCCGGCGGCGTCGGCGCGTATTATATCGCCCGCATCGACTACACCGCGAATGCTTCGGCCAGTCCCGCCACCGTGGCGCAGCGGTCGGTGCAGTTCTTCTATACCGGCCGTCCCGATCCGACGACGCAATACCAGGGCGGCGCCCGCGTCACCACCGGCGCGCGGTTGGCGAATGTCATGTCCTGCCTGAGCGCCGGAGCGATCACGTCCCTGACCTGTTCCGCGAACGGCGTCTCACCGGTGGCGTCCTACAGCTTGACCTACTGCGACCAGGACACGACCTGCACGTCGGGCTTCACCTCGCGCACGGGGCGCAGCGTGCTCTATTCGCTGACCGAGTGCGGAACGGACGGTACGACCTGCCTGCCGCCCAATATCTTCAACTGGCAATCGGGACCGAACACGGTCCAAAACATCAACGGTGCGACCAGCAGCCTCAACATCGTCAACGCCACCTGCGCCAGCGGGGCTGTCACCAGCTGGGCGGACTTCAACGGCGACGGGCTGCCGGACTGGATCTGCAACGACGCCTATAATTCCGGCTCCATCAAGGTGCTGCTGGCATCGCTCAGCGGGACGGCGACGCTCGTCCCGCCCACCAAAGCGTCATCTGACGGAACGCTGACCGGCGTAACGGCGAAGTGCAACAACGGCTCGGTGCAATGGACCAATTTCACCGCATCCGGTGATGTCGATTGGGTCTGCTACGACAACCAGGGCTACTTCTATGTCCTGGAATCGAACGGCTCCACCGTCCTGCCGACCCAGAACGGCGACCCCGTCGGGAGCGCGACGCCGGGCCGGCTGAAGGGCAACAACAGTGCGAACTATGTGCAGGCGCTATGCCCGGCTTCTGGAAACGTAGCCTGGGCCGATTTCAACGGCGATGGGTTCACCGACTGGATCTGCACCACCGGCAACAGCGGCAACCTGCTCGTCTATGTGCTGCTGTCGAATGGCGAAACCCTGTCCACCATCCAGGGTGGCACGCCGACCCAGCTGTCGAGCATCATACCGCTTCAGGTCCCCGCCATTTGCGCGAATACGCCGGTCTACAACTGGGTCGACTTCAACGGCGATGGAATGGCGGACCTCACCTGCAGCGATCCGCTGGGAGGCGGTGTTAGCGTCTTCCTGTCCACCGGCACCGCGATGGTCAGCGCCAATCCCGCCAACGGCGCCGGGCAGGTGACCAGCAGCGCCAGCTGCCAGGGCAATGCCATGATTCAGTGGGTCGACATCAATGGTGACGGACTGCCGGACTGGACCTGTGTGGCGACCAATTTGTCGACCGTCTCCATGCTGGTTGCGACCGGCACCAGCCTGGTCAATCCGAATCCGTCAGCCGGCTCGCCCGGCAATCCGGCAACGGCAACGCTGGGATGCGGAAACGATTCCCGCGCGATGCCGGCCTGGGCCGATTTCAACGGCGACGGTCTTGCCGACCTGATCTGTTATGCGCCGTCATTCAGTTCGATCTACTTCCAGCTGTCGTCCGGCACCGGAATTGGCGCACCGCTGTCGTCGCCGGTTACGAGCGCTGCGTCGTGCAGCGGCACGCCAGGCTGGATGGACTTCAACGGCGACCGGCTGGTCGATTGGATCTGCACCACATCGAGCACGGGCAGTGTGAATGTGCTGATCGGGGCGCCGTCGTATCCGGATCTTGCCACCACGATGACCAGCAGCCTCGGCGGCCAGGTGTCGATCAGCTATGCGCCGCTGACCAATGCGTCGGTCTACGGCCAGCTCAAGACACCGGACTATCCGAGCGGGAAAGTGCTTGGATTTCCGCAGCTCTATATTCTCGACCGTGTCCCGCTCTATGTCGTGTCCAGCTATACGCTGAGCAACGATCCCACACGCAACGCGTCGACCTACAGCTACAAGAACAGCCTGTATTACACCAACGGGCGTGTCGGGCTGCTCGGCCTGGGCTGGCAGGGCTTCGAGACCGTCACCGTCAACGACGTCTCGGTCGGCAATAATCTCACCCTTGGTTTCCTGCAGAACTTTCCCTTCACGGGCAAGATCGCCAGCGCGGTCGCCTGCACCGCGTCGTCGGCGCAACAGCAGTGCAGCAATGCGGGGGGCGACCAGACCACACTGTACACCGTGCGGCAGGCCTATTTCTGCGAGACCGGGGCCGGGAGCTGCCAGCAGGATCCGCGTTATGCGCCACTCGGCACGGATGCCGGCGTGACCCAGGTGCTGCTGGTGAAGAAGGGCGCTGATCATGCGAACTTCGGATATCGGCTCGAGCAGCTCTACAACTATGACAGCTATGGCAATCCGATCTATCAGGCGAATTTCGGCGACGTCGCCAATGGCGCCCGGCCGCTCTACACCTGCTCCAGCTATGCCAATACCCAGTCGCCGTGGCGGATCGGCTTCGTGCTCAACCAGAAGCAGTCGACCAATTCGGCCTGCCCCGCGGCCGACGCGTGGTCGAGCTATCAATACGACGCCGCGACCGATCTGAGCTGGACGCAAACCGCCTACGACGGCAAACAGGACGTCGCCGCGAGCGTCCGCTGGGACGATCGCAACAGCGGCTGGATCGGCAAGGTGATCGGGCGCGATGCCGCCGGCATCGGCAACATCATTTCGGTCGCAACAACGAACCAGCCGGGGAGTTCACCGGCCGCGGTCGCCAACACCAGCTACGCGATCGGGTACGATCCGGTTTTCAACACCTTCGTGCAGAACGTCACCACGCCTTTGGCGGATCCCAACAACTCCGGTTCGTCGCTGACGGCGACGCTGGCCTACGATGCCCGGTTCGGTACCCGGGTCGGCTCGAAGGGGCCGAACGGCACGGTCAACCTGTCGTGCGTCGACGCGCTCGGCTCAGCCAGCGTGGCGCAGGGACCGCTGGGAGCCGGCGGATCGAGCGGCGCCGACGTCAACTGTCTCGCCGGCCAGTCCGCCTTCTACGGCGCAACCGGCGTGTCGGCGGACTTCACCGGCGCCAGCGTGACGACGCTTGGTGCCACCACATGGAGCGCCGGCAATGCCGCGATCCTGCAGACCACGACTACGCGGACCGACTGGGCCAACGCCTTTGCCGGCGCGAAGACGCAATGGACGCAAACCTATCTCGACGGGCTCGGGCGGCCCTACCGCCGCATCGTGCAGGGCGACAACAACCAGAACAGCGCCATCGACGTCGTCTACCTCACGCGCAAGCGCATCAAGCAGGTATCGCTGCCTTATGCCGCCGGCGCGTCGCCGTCGTCATGGATCGTGGCCGCCTACGACCAATATGGCCGCAAGAAGCGCGTCACGGTGCCCTATGCGGGCCGGGACGCCAGTGCGCAGCCCGCGGCCCAGCCCTGCAGCACCGATGACATCGCCACCACCTCGACGATCTGCTGGGATTATGCGGCGCCCAACACCACGACGCGCACCGCTGCGGCCAACACCGACGCTCCAGACATCTCGAGCACCGAGTTCCTGTTCTTCAACGGCGGCCGCAAGACAACGACGCTGACCAATCAGGGCGGCACGGCGGTCACCAGTTACGGCTATGACAATCTCGGCCGGCCGAACTCGGCGCTGGATCCGCTCGGGGCCGCGTTGACACTCAAGCGCGATTCGCTGGGGCACACCTGGTCGGTGACTGACAGCGCCAACGGCACTGCGACCACGGACTACAATACACTCGGCCAGCTTCTGACGATGACCGACGCAGCCGGCGGTGCGTCGCAATTCGCCTACGACGGCCTGGGGCGCACCAAGACCCAATCGATCTCCGGTGCACTCGGCGAACTCGCCGAAGTCATTTCCTATACTTATGACGTGGTCGCGCCGTCGGCCGCGGCGGGCGTCGACTACGGTTATCTCAGGGGGCGCCGCAGCGGTGTATCGGCGGCAAAGCAGCGCGGCGGCAAGGCCACCTCGGCCTACGCTTTCGGCTACGACAGCTACGGGCGCACCAATGTCAGCACCCTGACGTCCGACGCCAAGACGGCGACCGTCACCGGCACGACCACCCCGCTGGGAGCGCCGCTGCAAGTCGTCTATCCCGACACGGCGAAGACGACGCTGAACTATGGTTACACGACGACCGGATGGCCGGCGTCCGTTTCGCTCGCCGGGAGCGGCGCATCGCTCGTCACCTACTCCAACTATTCGCTGAGCGGCCAGCCGCAGACCGTCACCTATGGCAGCGGCGTGGTTGAAAAATTCAGCTTCACCCCGCTTGGCCAGGTGCAGAACCACTCCGTATGGGGCAAGGGCGCGTCGGTGCCGAGCCTGATGGCCAACACTTATGTCTGGTCGCATCTCGGTCAGGTCGCGCAGATCGTCGACTGCACCAGCTCCGCCAATACCGGCAACGGCCTGTGCAGCGGCTTCCCGGCCGGAACGGGCGTGGGCGCGACCAACCTGACGGAGACCTACGGCTACACCTTCGATCGGCTCACCAGTGCAGCCAGCACGCAGTACGGCAGCCTCGGCTACCAGTACCACGCCAACGGCAACCTGACCCAGACCAGCGGTGGCGCGACGACCACCTATCAATACAAGTTGGTCGGGCCTGCCGAGGTCTACCAGGTGCTGACCGGCAGCAACGGCTTCAGTGCGAAATACGACCGCCGCGGCAACATGGTGTTCAAGCAGACACCGTCGGGCGAAAAATGGACATATGTCTACGATGCAAGTGGGCGTCTGATCGAAGCCCGCAAGAACAAGCTGCTGGTCGAGCGTTACGTCTACGACTACCGCGGCGCGCGCCTGCAGAAGGTGACGTACGCCACGGACGGCAAAACCGTCGCCGCGACCACGGATTACATCGGTTCCCTGATGGTGACTGCATCGGGCGGGACCACCGGCTCCGCGGCGCAAACCCTCAACCTGCTCGGGCCAGGTGGTTTGATCGGCACGCGATCGAACAATGGTTCGGCGTCGAAGGGAGTCTATTTCCATCGCAATCCGCTGACCCAGAGCACGCGTCTTGTTACCGACGGCACGAGCGGTTCGCTGCTGTCGAGCATCCTCTACCAGCCCTATGGCGCGACGGTGCAGACGACACCGACCAACTCTGGAGCCTATCGGTCTAAATTCCAGGGGCACGAACTGGATCAGGCGACCGGACTGTATTATCTCGGCGCGCGCTACTACGATCCGGCGATCGGGAGGTTCATCACCGGCGACAAGCAGCTTGGGGGAAGCCCAACCCAACAGGATGCGTTCAATCGCTACGCGATGGTGCTGAACAACCCGGTCTCCCAGTTCGATCCGAATGGACGCGGGACCTTCACCAAGTGTGCGGCCGGATTGGCGACCGCTGGTGCCACCATCGGACTGACCGCCGGCGCGATCACCGCTGGAATTGGCGGAAATGATGCCAGCAACAATGGGGATGGTGGCTGGAGCATCCACAATTCCGCCGTTGGCGTGATCGGCAGTTACGCAACAATAGGTGCGGCGATAGGTGTTGCGGCGACGCTTCCCTGCTGGGGAGTTGTTACCGGGGCCAAGAAGGCCGCTGGATCGTTGCGGAACTGGTGGAGCGGCAACGCCGATCCGGACGGTGATGCCGCACTGGATCGCGTTCTGGCGCGGTTTGGCGAAGGCGCTGATGACATCAATGCTGGCGTCCAGAGATTGAGAGGCCAGCGGGATGATGCGCGTGGCCAGCGCGATGATGCGCGTGGCCAGCGCGATCATCTGCAGACCGAAAACACGCGGTTGGATACTGACAATGACGCTTTAAGAGGCAGGAATGCCGATCTGGTTCAAGACAACGCTGATCTGACGGAACAAGTCGGAGACTTAACGCGACAGAATAACACTTTGACCACTCGGAATGAGGAGCTGGCAAGAAGATGCGAATCTTCATTTTCGGCAGAAACATCGATCGCGATTGGCGAGGGGGGCAAGCCGATCGGCGACATCCGTGTCGGTGACAAGGTCTGGGCGTTCGACGCCGTGCTCGGCAAGCCCGGTCTCTATCCGGTCACCCGCCTGCATGGGCGAACCGCGCCAGGCGTGCTGCGCGTCACCGTCGGCGATCAGGTGACCGAGGTGACGGCGGAACACCCGTTCCAGGTCCGTGGTCGCGGCTGGGTCAAGGCGCAGCATCTCAAGGCCGGCGATCGGCTGGTGGCGCTGCACGGCGACGATCATGTGGTGGCGAAGGTCGAGCCCGTTCCCGGCGCGCGCCAAGTCTACAACTTCGAGGTCGGATCGGCGCAGTCCTATTACGCGGATGGCGTGCTGGTGCACAACGGTGGCTGCAGCTGCAGCTGCAGCATGGACAAGAGCTCCAAGATCGATTTCACAGGCGAGGGCGCGGGCGACTCCGCCGCCGAAGATGTTGCCGCCAGTGCCGTCAGCGATACGGTCGAAGCCGGCGTCGATGTGGCCGCCGGAGTCGAGGTCGGCGTCGACACCGCGGCGGCCGCCGGCGGTAGCTTTTCATTCTCCGACCTCCTGATCGGATTTATCGGATTGCTGTTTCTGTAGCGAAGGGACCGAACGACGCTCATCGTCGCGAGGCCATTGACAAAAGGGAGAGACGACTATGGCGACAAGTGCGTGTGACGGCATGCAGATCACGGTGACCAATTCCAATGTCACCTATGCGGATGGGAGCGCGGCTTCGATCACGATCACCTCGGCTGGACCGGCGTCCGACGGCAGCGGAGGGACGCTCACTGATAAGAACGGAAATTCTCCGCCGAGCGTCCCGATCACCATCAACAACAACGGCAGCTATACCTTCACGGCGGCGTCATCGGAGGGATCGGGCGGCTGGGCCAAGGGCACGCTAAGCATCCAGTGCATGTATGCGCCCAACGGAACTTCTCCCGGCACGCCTCAGGTGCTGACCGTCAGTTACTCCGGCCAGCCCAGCGCACTTCCCAGCCACGCCAGCAACTGCACTGGCTCYGGCTCTGACTTGACCCAGACMGCCAACTTCACTGTGCAAGGCAGCGGCTCGCAGGGCAAGGCGAGCGCGTGCGGCGTGGGCTTCACGGTCATGAACGGCGGCACCACCGGCGGGAGCACCACGTCATCCAGTTCATCCAGCTCGAGCACGACGGGCACCGCCGCCGCGACTGCCTGACATCTTCGATCGCGATACGACGGATCCTGCTGGCCGGACCACAGCCAGATGAGCCGCCGGCCTGCGGGGCGAGGGCAGCAATTGCACCGTAACTCTCGCGGTCATGAACGATGACACGATGGGAACGGGCTCCCACACAAGCTGATCCAGCTCGGGCTGGATCAGCGCGATTGCGAGTGGCTGCCATCGCCGGAGGATCGACATGTTCACGACGATCGACAATGTGCTCTCCGGCGAGGAGCTCATGCGGCTGCGGACGCTCGCCGGGGCCGCGCTGTTCGACGACGGCCGCAGCAGTGCGACCGGCGGCGCGCGTGAGGCCAAGCACAACGAACAGATGCGTCCCGATGGCGAAGCCGCCGCCGAGGTGGATCGGATCCTGACCGACGCACTGCTCAGATGCGACGGCCTGCGCGGCTTCGCCATGCCGGCGGCGATGCAGCGGCCGCGCTTGAGCCGGTACGGCGTCGGAATGAACTACGGCCTCCATGTCGACTCCGCCTTCATGGGCGAGCCGATGGTTCGCAGCGACGTGTCGGTCACGCTGTTCCTCAGCGATCCCGATAGCTATGACGGCGGCGAGCTTGCCATCGACGGTCCGTGGGGACGCTTCAACGTCAAGCTCAATGCGGGATCGCTGGTGGCCTATCCGGCAACCACCTTGCATCAGGTCGTTCCGGTGACCCGCGGTGAACGGCTGGTGGCGCTGACCTGGATCACCAGCCGGGTGCGCAGTCACGACCAGCGCGAAATCCTGGTCGAGGTGGAGCGGCTGCGCGGCTTGATCGAGGGCGGCAGCGACATCGCGTCCAGCAGCGCGGTGCTCGCCAAGATTCGCGAGAACCTCCACCGCATGTGGTTCGATTCCTGAGATCGAGCCACACGTCGTTCGTTGCTTTATCGCGCCTCCGTTGTGGTTTATGGATTCCGCGCCAGCGATCGGCGCCGCGCCGCGACCACCCGTTCGGGCACAGCGGCTGCCGCATTGCCCCAGCTGTTGCGGACATAGGTGAGGACGGCCGCCACCTGGGCGTTGCTGAGTCGCCAGTCGAACGCCGGCATCGCCGGTCCGGTCGGTGCGGCGTCGGTGGCGATCGCGCGTGATCCCTGCAGCACCAGGCGCACCAGTGTGGTCGAATCATCCGACTGCACCAGCGCGTTGCCCGCCAGACTCGGGAACAACTGGCGCTCGCCGGTGCCGGCATCCTTGTGGCAGGCCGCGCAGCTGTCCTTGTAGATCGCCGCACCTGCCTGCATGACGCTGTTGCTCGCCGGCAGCGGGGCGGACTTCTCTGCCGTCCCGCCGGCGCCGCTGTCCTTGAGATAGGTTGCGATGGCGTCGATATCCGCGTCGGTCATGCGCGAGGTGGAGTGGGTGATCGCTTCGGCCATCGGCCCGGACGCAAGCGTCCAGGCATTGGTCCCGGTCTTGAGATAGGTGACGATGTCGTCCTTCGACCAGCCACCGATGCCCTTGTGCGGATCGGGGGAGATGTTSGGGGCGAACCAGCCCTGCAATGTCGCGCCGGTGAGCGCGCGGCTGCGCCTGTCGCCGCCTAGTATCGTTTTCGGCGTGTGGCAGGTGCCGCAATGCGCTGCGCCCTGCACGATGTAGGCGCCGCGATTCCAATCGTCTGATTTCTGCGGATCGGGTTGGTAGCGGCCCGGCGTGAAATACCGCCAGTTCCAGAATGCCATGGCGAGGCGAATGTTGAGCGGGAACGGCAGCTGGTTCGACACCACCCGGTTGTTCACCGGCGCCACCGTCGCCAGATAGGCCCGGATCGCCAGCACGTCGTCGCGCGTCATCTTGGTGTAGGCCGGATAGGGCATCGCCGGATAAAGCCGCTTGCCGCCGCGGCCGCGGCCTTCGTGCATGGCGGAAACGAAATCCTCGTCGCTCCACCGGCCGATCCCGGTCTCGGGGTCGGGGGTGATGTTGGGCGTGACGATGGTGCCGAACGGCGTCTGCAGCCCGAGGCCGCCGGCGAAGGGCTGGCCGCCGGGCGCGGTGTGGCAGGCGGTGCAGTCGCTGAGCACGGCGAGATAACGGCCGCGGGCGATACGATCGAAGCTCTGGTTGTCCTGCGCCGCGGCCGCGCCCAGTGTGGCAAGACTGATGGAGAGACTGAATGTGATGGAGAGAGCGACGCGCATCGATCCCTCCTTCAACCCAGCGGGCCGGGGTTTTTCAGATAACGCTCCTTGATCGCGTCCGCCGTCCAGTAGGCCAGCGCGCCCACCGTTCCGGTCGGGTTGTAGCCATGGTTCTGCGGAAACACCGAGGCGCCGCCGGGCACGAAGACGTTGTGCACGTCCCAGCTCTGGCAGTAGCGGTTCAGCACGCTGGTGGCGGGATCGGATCCCATCACCGTGCCGCCGGTGTTGTGGGTGGTCTGGTAGATGTTGATGTTGTAGGGGCCACGGCGCGGACTGGCCGTCATGTGCAGGGGATCGAGCGYYTTGGAAATSTCCGCCAGCCGCTCGGTCAGRTAGGCCGACATCTTCAGYTCGTTSTCGTGGAAGTCGAAYGTCATCCGCATCAAGGGCCGWCCSARCGGATCCTTGTAGGTCGGGTCGAGATCGAGATAGCAGTCGCGGTAGCTGTAGCTGCTGCCGTGGGTGGAGAAGCYSAGGCCGCGCTGATAGGTCTCCGCRGTGGCTTTYTTCCACGYCGCGCCCCATCGCGGCGTGCCCGGCGGCACGGAGCGCATCTGGATCGGACGGCCGCCGGTCGTGCCGAAGCCCATGTAACCSCCRCCGACRAAYCCCARYCCACTGTGGTCGAAGTTGTCGCCGTTATAATCGTCGATCATCACRCCGTGGGCGCCGGTGGCGATGAAGGGATTGAGGATCTTGTCCTTGAGAATGAGGTTGACGCCGGAGGTGGTCTGRTARGCGTAGTTGCGTCCCACCACCCCTTGTCCGCTCTGCGGGTCGTAGGCCTTGCCGATGCCGGAGAGCAGCAGCAGGCGCACATTGAACAGCGCGAATGCGCAGACCAGCACGATGTCGGCRGGCTGYTCCCATTCCTCGCCSGAGGTGTCGACATAGGTGACRCCGGTGGCGCGYTTGCCGRCGCTGTCGAGATTGATCCTGGTGACCTCGGATTCCGTCTGYGCCGTGAAGTTCGGRAASCGCAGCAGCGCCGGCAGCACGCAGGTCTGCGGGCTYGCTTTMGAATAATTGCCGCAGCCGAARCGCTCGCAGAAGCCGCAATAGGTGCATTGGCCCAGCTTGATGCCGAGTGGGTTGACGTAGGCCTCGCTCAAGGTCGCGGCGGGGCGCGGGAACGGTGAGTGGCCGGCTTTTCTCGCGGCCTCCGCGAACAGCGACGCGCCGAGCGTCTCCTTCATCGGCGGCGTCGGGTATTCCGACGAGCGCCAGCCTTCGAACGGATTGCCGCCGGGCTGGATCTGGCCGCGRATGTTGCCGGCCTTGCCGGAGATGCCGCAGAGYTTTTCGAAACGATCGTAATACGGCTCCAGTTCGTCGTAGCTCACCGGCCAGTCCTGGATGGTCATGTCSGCCGGCAGCATGTCCTTGCCGTAGCGCTGCTCCAGATGGCTGCGCAGATTGAARTCSGMSGGCAGGAAGCGCCAGGTCTGTCCGTTCCAGTGCACGCCSGCRCCGCCGACSCCGTTGCCGGGCAGGAAGCTCGCGAARCTGCGGATCGGCAGCGCGGTCTGGTTCATCTTGTTGCGGAAKGTCAGCGTCTCCTGCTCGGGRCGCAGGAACAGGTCGAGCCGCACCGCGTAGCGMAGTTCRTCCTGYGCATAGGCGGGAGGAAAGTCGGTGGCGGTGTCRCGCCATGGGCCGCGCTCGATCGCCACCACGTCGAGGCCKGCYTTGGCSAGYTCATAGCCSAGGATCGATCCGGTCCAGCCCAGRCCGATGATCACCACGTCTTTGCGCGGAAGCTTGCGTRCCATCATCTACTCCCGCGCSGTCCAGTCGGAYCGGCCCATGATGCTCACYGGCGGCAGGGGATAGGGYTCGTTGTGACGTGTCACCCAGTCGCGATAGTCGTAGCGCGCACCSGGRAATCCGACGAGCTTCCAKCCGGCCATGTCGCGGTTGCCGCCATAGATCGGATCGGCGAAGAARCCTTCCTGGGTGTTCTGCAGCAGCAGGTTRAAAAAMGCCGYKCCGTTGACRKTSCCGAGCGMRGCCTTGCCGGTCTCGATCTCGCCGAGCAGCTTGTCCTGGTCGGCSGGCGCAAGCTCCGCAAAGGATTTGCCGGCGAAGGCCGYCTTCACATGATCGCCGATCGCCTTCAGTGCCGCGCGATAACGCGCCGCCGGCGCATCGGGATTCTGATAGCCTTGAGTGGGGGCGCCGGGCATGAATGGCGGCCGCATATAGAGGCCTTCGGAGCGGCCATAAGGGCCGGCGAGTTGCCGGTCGATGAACACCGCGCAGCCGGCGTCCTTGCCGCCMGGGCCGCGATCGTCAGGCGGAATCAGGCGGTCGACGATGGCTTCGAYCAGYGYGGCTTCGTCGGCRGTGAAAAACAYCCATGGGCCGGGACGCACCGGGACGGGCGGCGTYGCCGAGCCCGGCCACCATGGCATGCCCAGGCTGATGGTGCGGGCGGAGGCGGACGTGGCTGTGATGAGAAGGGTGGCGGTTGACGTCAGTAACGAGCGGCGCGTGATCTGAAACGGCGGACCRGTATTTTGCACTGCAATGCCCCCATTGACAGCTTCGCCCAAGCTGCGCGTTACCYCCGGGGCTGRCCACTCAAATCATTGTGTGATGACACCGCGAGGAATCATCAAACGCGGAAGTCCCGTTGCTGGTTCCACGCGCCATGATGTCAGCACAGCGCTTKCGATTCAAGAACGCTGAGAACGCGATKAGCGCAGGGGCGTGCGCGCTCAGGGCGTGACSTCSRCYCGCGGCACSCCCTTTGGYGCGGTCTGCTGCTTCCAYGTGGAATTKGCGATRTGCACGGATGAGAAGGGCGGGCGYTCGACRTAGCGTCCRTCGCCTTTTTCSGCGCGCAGATCGCCGTCGGTCCAGACRAGCTTGCCGCGSGAYAGTGTCGCSGCRGGCAGSCCGGTGCARCKGAARCCYTCGAACACRTTGTAATCGATGCGRCTGATTTGGCYTTTGGCGGYGATGGTCTTGGTGGCCTTGGGRTCCCACACCACGAGRTCGGCGTCCGAGCCGACGGCGACGGCGCCCTTGCGCGGATAGATGTTGAGGATGCGCGCGATGTTGGCCGAGGTGACGGCAACGAACTCCTCCTTGGTCAGCCGGCCGGTGGTCACGCCCGCCGTCCACAGCACCGGCATGCGATCCTCGAGACCGCCAGTGCCGTTGGGAATCCTGCGGAAGTCCTCGCGGCCCAGCCGCTTTTGCTCGGTGGTGAAGGCGCAATGATCGGTGGCGACCACCTGCAGCGAACCCGATTGCAGTCCCGCCCACAGGCTGTCCTGATGCGCCTTGGCGCGGAACGGCGGCGACATTACGCGCCGCGCGGCGTGGTCCCAATCCTTGTTGCCGTATTCGCCCTCATCCAGGGTCAGGTGCTGAATCAGCGGTTCGCCATAAACGCGCTTGCCGGCGGCGCGGGCGCGGGCGATCGCTTCATGCGCTTCGCGGCTGCTGGTATGCACCACGTAGAGTGGTGCGCCGGTCATGTCGGCGATCATAATGGCGCGGTTGGTCGCCTCGCCCTCGACCTCGGGCGGGCGCGAATAGGCGTGGCCCTCCGGGCCGGTGACGCCGCGCTCCAGGATCGCCTCCTGCATCCGCGCGACGACGTCGCCGTTCTCGGCATGGACCAGCGGCATGGCGCCGAGATGGGCGCAGCGGGCGAACGAGTTGTAGAGCTCGTCGTCGTTTACCATCAGCGCGCCCTTGTAGGCGAGGAAGTGCTTGAAGGTGTTGATGCCGTAGGTCTTGACCACGGTTTCCATCTCGTCGAACACCTGCTTCGACCATGACGTCACCGCCATGTGGAAGCCGTAGTCGGTCGCGGCCTTCTCGGATTTGCGGCGCCAGTCCTGGTAGGCGGCGAGCATCGATTGGCCGGGCTCGGGAACGCAGTGGTCGACGACCATGGTGGTACCGCCGGTCAGCGCTGCCTTGGTGCCCCATTCGAAGTCGTCGGCGGAGACGGTGCCCATGAAGGAAAATTCGAGATGGGTATGCGGGTCGACACCGCCCGGCACCACATAACAGCCGCCGGCATCGATCACCTGCGCGCCGGCGGGGGCATCGAGTTTCGGGCCGACCGCGACGATGGTCTCGCCGTCGACGAGCACGTCGGCGCGGCGCGAATGATCGTGGTTGACGACGGTGCCGCCGCGAATAAGGATCGCCATGACAGATCTCCTGAAAGAGGCCTTGGTCCCGGATCGTTTTGTATTTCAGAGCAATTTGCAGGCCATTGTCCACGGCGGAGCGGGCGGAAAAAAGAGCAAATTCAAAAAAACAGCCGGTTCTGATGAAGATTTCCTGTGAACGTCCCAGCCAATGCGATACATCGCGACGACGTCCGCATCCCCTGTGTCCGCCATCCGCCGATCGCATGGGAAGGATCGAGAGCACCCACCAATGACATGTCCGCGAGCAACATGCCCATGACCCAGTCAACGCAACGCCCGTTCGGCCCCACCGGACACGACGTGTCCGTGATCGGGCAGGGCACCTGGTACATCGACCACGGCGATCGCAAGCGCGCGGTGGCCGCCCTGCAGCGCGGGCTCGACCTTGGTTTGACCCATATCGATACGGCGGAGATGTATGGCGACGCCGAGCTGGTGGTGGCCGAGGCGATTGCCGGGCGGCGCGACGACTGTTTCCTTGTCTCCAAGGTGCTGCCGAGCAATGCCTCGCGGCGCGGCACGGTCACGGCCTGCGAGCGCTCGCTGGCGCGGCTCAAGACCGACCGGCTGGATTGTTACCTGCTGCACTGGCGCGGCGGTTTTGCGCTGGAGGACACCGTTGCCGCCTTCGAGCAACTGGTGACATCGGGCAAGATCCGCTCCTGGGGTGTCAGCAATTTCGATGTCGATGATCTCGATGAACTGCTTGCAGTTGCGGGCAAGGGCCGGATCGCCTGCAACCAGGTGCTGTATCATCTCAATGAGCGCGCCATCGAGCATGCCGTGATTCCGTGGTGCGAGCGTAACCAGGTCGCGGTGGTTGCCTACTCGCCATTCGGGCACGACGACTTCCCCGATGCGCGCTCCGCCGGCGGCAAGGTGCTCGCCGGCATTGCGGCGCGCCATGGCGCGACGCCGCGGCAGGTGGCGCTCGCCTTCCTGGCGCGGCGCTCCTCGGTGTTTCCGATTCCGAAGGCATCGTCAGCCGATCACGCCGCCGATAACGCCGGTGCCGCGAAGCTGGCGCTGAGCGCCGATGACATTGCGGCGATCGACAAGGCCTTTCCGCGCGGCCCCAAGCCCCGCCATTTGCCGATGCTGTGACACGACCACGCAAGAACAAGAAAGCGAGACCACTTCATGACACGCAATTTTATGGTGCCTGGCCGGTCGATGGCCGTTGGCGGGCGCGGCATGGCCGCCACTTCGCATCCGCAGGCCACGCTGGCGGCGCTGTCGATTCTGCAGGCCGGCGGCAATGCCATGGATGCCGCGCTGGCCGCGGTCGCCATGCAATGCGTGGTCGAGCCGGCGATGACCGGGATCGGTGGCGATTGTTTTGTGCTCTATGCGCCGAAGGGCGGTACGCCGGTGGCGTTCAACGGCTCCGGCCGCACACCGGCCGGCACCGATCTGGAGAAGCTGAAGCGCGATGGGCTGACAGTGATCGCGCCGACTTCGCCGGTCGCGGTGACGGTCCCCGGCGCCATCGACGCCTGGTGCCATCTCAACAAAGCTCATGGCTCGATGCCGCTGGAGCGCGTGTTGCAGCCGGCGATCGACGCCGCCGAGAACGGCTTTCGCATCACGCCGCGGGTGGCGTATGACTGGGGCCGTTTCCGGACCAAGCTCGAGACCAATGCCGCCGCCGCGGCGCAATTCCTGCCCGATGGCCGCGTTCCCGAAGCCGGTGATTTGCGCGCGCAGCCTGCGCTCGGCAAGACCTTGCGGCGGATCGCGCGCGAGGGCCGCGCGGCGTTCTACACCGGCGAGGTCGCGGACGAGATCGCCGGGGAGCTGCAGCGCCTGGGCGGCAGCCATACCGTCGATGATTTCGCTGCACATCGCGGCGAAGAGGTGACGCCGATTACGGCGTCCTATCGCGGCCACGACATCTATGAGTGTCCCCCGAACGGCCAGGGCCTGGCGGCGCTGATGATCCTGCGTTTGCTGGCCGGCCATGACATCAAGGCGCTGTCGGAGGTCGATCGGGTGCATCTGCTGGCGGAGGCGACCAAGGCCGCCTATCGCGCCCGCGACGCCTATTTCTGCGATCCGGCATTCGGGCCGCTCGATGCATCGCACTTCACCAGCGATGCGTACATCGCAGGACTGAGCAGCAAAATCTCAATGGCGCGCGCCACCACCGCCGTCGACTGGGATCATATCGAACATCGCGACACCGTGTATCTCACGGTGGTCGACCGTGATCTCAACACGGTGTCGTTCATCAATTCGCTGTTCGCGGCGTTCGGCAGCGCCATCTATGCGCCGAAATCGGGCGTGCTGTTGCATAACCGCGGCTGGGGCTTCCGGCTGGATGCGGCGCAACCCAACGCGCTGGCGCCCCGCAAGCGGCCGATGCACACCATCATTCCTGGCCTGGTGATGAAGGGCGGACGCGCGGTGATGCCGTTCGGGGTGATGGGCGGCCATTATCAGGCCACCGGCCACGCCAATTTCCTGTCCAACGTGTTCGATCTGGGCATGGACATCCAGTCCGCGTCCGACGCGCCGCGCTCGTTTGCCTATGACGGCGCGCTGCAACTGGAGCCGACGTTTGCACGGACACTCGGCGACGATCTCGCGCGGCGCGGCCACAAGCTGGACTGGGTCGAGGCCCCGCTCGGCGGCTGCCAGGCGATCCTGATCGATCACGCGCGCGGCGCTCTGTTCGGCGCCAGCGACCATCGCAAGGACGGCATGGCGCTGGGGTATTAGGACGCGATTCATAAATTCGGGAGGGCGACGTGTGGCGAGTGCCTGCGTTACCCTCAAGACGTGGGGCGTTGGTTCGCATGTCTGCTAATCGAGCCAGGAACTCGTCGCGAGCTGTGGCACCCATGCAGGATCGACTCGATGTACATTACACCAGATGTGCGATCGCTATTTGTGTTAGCCGGATGGCAGTCCGGTCGTTGCATGGGCGTAAGCGCCAGAATACCACGGCTTCATCCGGCACGTAATATATTGGAGGAGATGGGTGGCCTTCATATTGGTCGGTGCGGACCCGGAATTGAGTGTGCTACCTCGGATCTGGCTTTCCATCCTTGCGAGGCGGACCAAGAGATTATTGCAACCTGGAGCGAATTGCTCGGGAGCAAGCTTATTGAAGTCGCAGAAGTACACCACTGCCATGGTTGGCTATTTGTTGACGAGTCTGAACGATGTTTTGGCGCAAGCCAAATACATGACGCCTTCTACTATGAGGGGCGCAATTTTGGTGAAGCAGTCGAACGAATTCTGCTTGGACGCAAAGCGCGACCAATGCTAAGGCCAAATCAGCATCAGGTTGATCTGTATGGCGAAACATTCACTCGCGGGCACCCAGCGATTTTCGAATATGGTTCCTAAGTTGCTGCATAAACAATGAGAGCTCAGGGTCAAAAGGCAACATTCCGAAATGCTCGGTGTATGTCTGCCTCACCCAAAGAGCGAACACTGCGCATTTTGAGCATACGCGTATAGCGCGCTAGCGGCGAGAGGAAGCTGCTACATGGTGCCGTACCCCATGAAAAAGCAGCGCCGTTCGCCGCTCATGGTGTGGCACCGCCAGACCTTGCCGTCCTCGCTTGGCGTGGCCTGGTCGAACGGCACCAGCTCCTTGAAGCGGGCGAGCCAGACGCCGTCGGGGCGGACCTGAACCTCGGTGGAGTCGAGCATTTCGCAGTCGGTGGGGCCGCAGCAGTGCACCCCGTCCTTGCCCTTGTAGGAACCTTCCGCAATCCAGTTCGGCCGGCCCTCCGCATCGTGCGCGAGGGACAGTCGGGGAGAACACAGGCTTAGCAAAATCAAGAAAATGATTGAGCGCATCACATCACCTCCTTATGCAAGAGGCGAAGCATCAATCATGCCAATAGCGCGGCGGATGCGGTATTCGCCCGCCAGGTTCGCGGGTTTTGCACAACCTGTTGCGCTGGTGCGTCATGTCGGGATGCGTGATCTCCATGATCTGTTGTTCGCGCGAGATGTTTCCGGAGGTGGAACCGGCGCGGCCCCGATACGGCTCGAAGATCAAACGACGCGCACAGCCTGAGTGATTATTGGCTTCGCGTTCGCTGCACCAAAAAGAGTCAATCACGCGAAAGTCACCGGTTTGCCAGTCGATCGCCATGATCGGATTTGCGATGATCCTTTCGCGACTCGCTTCTGCTGTCAGCCGCGATGGGCTCGGCTCATCGCTTGCGACTGCATTCGTGCGGCCTCCAGCAGATTGTCGAGCGCGGGCCGCGTTGCGCCCGTCTTCCATACGCACCAGGTCTCCGACAGGATGTTCGATTGCCGGATCGGCACGAACACGGCGCCGGCGAGGTTGGATGATTTCAGCGTGCGCGGCACCAGCGCGACGCCGAGACCGTTGGCGACGAACGACACCACGCTGAGCCAGTGCCGCACCTCGTGGCGCACGTTGGGCATGAAACCATCAGCGAGACAGGTGGCGATGATCGACTGGAAATAGTCCGGCGAGACGTTGCGGGAGAACAGCACGAAATCCTCATGCTGCAGGCGCGCCAACGACAGGGTGCGCGCGCTTGCGCAGGCGTGGCCGGCGGGAACGCAGGCAACGAATGGCTCGGCGTGATAGCGGAAGCCGTCGAGCTGCTCCGGCGTGCCGCGGCCATGGATGAAGCCGAGGTCGATCTCGTCGCGATGCAATGCTTCGATCTGTTCGGTCGAGTTCAGTTCCTGCAGCGAGAGCTCGATGCCGGGCGAGGCCTTGTGAAACGAGTCCAGGATATTCGGCAGGCCGCGATAGAGCATCGAGCCGGCAAAGCCGAGCCGCAGCCGGCCGCCCTTGCCGTCGGCGATCGCCTTGACCAGGGTGCGGGTTTCCTCGGCCCGGCGCAGCAGCAGATCCGCCTCGCGGTGCAGCGCGACACCGGCCGCGGTGAGGCTGACGTTGCGGCTGGTGCGTTCGAACAGTTTCGCGCCGATCTCGTCCTCGAGCTGGCGGATGGCGAGGCTCAAAGGCGGCTGCGACAATGACAGCCGCCGCGCCGCCCGGCCGAAATGTTTCTCCTGCGCGAGCACGGAAAAATAACGCAGCTTGCGAAGATCCATGACTGTCTCCGACGATCGATATCAATATGTATCACATATTGATCGGTCCAAATTTAATATTGGACGGTATCGATGGGATGGAGGACGATGGCAGCCTGTTTCATCCGCCCGCCGGAGACCGCGCCATGAAAGCCGATATCGATTTCGCCGGATCCATCCCCGACTCGCGCGGGATCAATCTTTATCGCGCCGATCGCGACGCCGCGGCCTTGTTCGCTCACTATCTGCCCGACGCGCTGTTCCGCCACCTGGCGCCGGCCTTCGACCGGCTTGGCGGGCTCGCCGGCGGCCGGCTGGATGAGTTGGCTGGGATCGCCGACCACAATCCGCCGACCTTGTCGGTGCGCCGGCGCACCGGCGAGGACTGCAATGTGGTGGGGAAGCACCCGGCCTATGTGGAGATGGAGCGGCTGGCGTTCTCCGAATTCGGGCTTGCCGCGGTGTCGCATCGCGGGGCGCTGGGCTGGCCGGAGCCGATGCCGCCGGTCGCGAAATATGCGCTGACCTATCTGTTCGTGCAGGCGGAGTTCGGCCTGATGTGTCCCGTCAACATGACGGATTCGCTAACGCGCACGCTGAAACGTTTTGGCGATCCCAATCTGGTCGGCCGTTTCATCGAGCGCCTGACCACGCTGGATTTCGACGACCTGACCCAGGGCGCGATGTTCATGACCGAGCAAGAGGCGGGATCCGACGTCAGCGCCACCGCAACGCGCGCGGCGCTGCAGCCGGACGGCACCTGGAAATTGACCGGCGACAAATGGTTCTGCTCCAACGCCGACGCCGATCTCGCCATGGTGCTGGCGCGCAGCGAGGACGCCCCGGGCATGAAGGGGATTTCGCTGTTCCTGCTGCCGAAGGTGAAAGGCGACGGCCTGCCGAACGATTACCGGATCCTGCGGCTGAAGGACAAGCTCGGCACCCGTTCGATGGCCAGCGGCGAGATCCGGCTCGAGGGCGCGGAGGCCTATCTGGTCGGTGAGCGGGGACGCGGCTTCAACCAGATGGCCGACATGGTCAACAGTTCGCGGCTGTCGAACGGCGTGCGTGCCGCCGGCATGATGCGTCGCGCCGTCACCGAGGCGCTGTTCATTGCGCGGCGCCGCCAGGCGTTCGGCAAGCGGCTGATCGAACTGCCGCTGATGCGCCGGCAACTGGCGAAGATGCTGGTGTGGGCCGAGCAGGCCCGCAGCATGATGTTCCTCACCGCCGATGCGCTGGAGCGCGCCAACCGCAACGACCCCACCGGTGTGAAGCTCGCTCGCGTCATGACGCCGCTGATCAAGTTCCGCGCCTGCCGCGACGCCCGCAAGGTGACGGGCGATGCCATGGAGGTGCGCGGCGGCTGCGGCTACATCGAGGAATGGTCGGATGCGCGGCTGCTGCGCGATGCCCATCTCGGCTCGATCTGGGAGGGCACCTCGAACATTGTCGCGCTCGATGTCTCACGCGCCATCACCCGCGACGATGCGCTGCCCGCCCTGAAGGCCTGGAACGAAGAGTTGCTGGGCGAGGCTGCGCTCGATGCGGGCACCCACGCGCAGTTCGCCGGTGCGCTGGATCGGGCTTGCAGGTTCGCAACCGAGGTGGCGGCGACGAAATCCGATGTGCTGGCGCGGCAGGCGGCGTCCGGCCTCTACCACATCACCTCCGCCATCGGCCTCGCGCACGAGGCCCGGGCGATCGGCGCACCGCATCGCCTGGCGCTGGCGCGGATGGTGCTGACGCATCGGTTGCTGCCGCGCGATCCGCTGGGTGGTGCGGATGATGAAGCCGATATCGACAGCGTGCTGGCGAGCTAATGCCCTGCCTGAGCCATTGATGGATTATTTGGCGACGCCTGCGTTGACGCCGACATAAACCCCGGTCCAGGGCTTCTCTGCGGTCGCAGGCGGCGTTTTGGCGTGAAGCGGGGCGGTCTGCAGATCGGTCCGCGTGGCGTCATAGGCGGCGGCCGCCGACAGCGGCGCAGCGGCATGTCCCTTTTTTGGCTTCTTGACCTGCGCGCTGGTGTCGTGCCCGCCGGTCGGACCTGAGGACGGCACCGCATCGTCGGCAAAGGCGCTGCCGGCAACGAGCGCAAGGCAGACGAGGCTTCCGAAGAGGGCACGGTGCATGATGGGTCTTTCCTTCCGCAGCGGGCTCATCCGCGTGTGGGCTGACGTAGCTCCCGGATATGTCGATTTTAGGTCTTCGCGGTCGGGGTCGCGAGAGGGAACCGGCTTGCCTGTGGCGCAAAAAAGGGGAGCGACGGCCTGGTGCCATCGCTCCCTGTTGTCCGGCCGTCAGTCTGCTGCGCTTACTTGGTCAGCGGGCAGCCGCTGTCCTTGGCGGACGGGAAGGCCTTGTCGCCGGGAATGGTCGCGAGCTGCTTGTAGTAGTCCCACGGCTTCTTGGATTCCGAGGGTTTCTTGACCTCGAACAGATAGAGGTCGTGCACCATGCGGCCGTTCGCCAGCACCTTGCCCTGGGCGAAGGCATCGTCCACCGGCAATTCCTTCAGCTTCTTTACCACGGCGTCGCTGTCCTTGGTGCCGGCGGCCTTCACCGCCTTGAGGTATTGCAGCGTTGCGGAGTAGGTGCCGGCCTGGATCATGTTCGGCATGCGGTTGGTGCGCTTGAAGAAGCGTTCGGCGAAGGCGCGCGACTTGTCGTCACGATCCCAGTAATAGGCCTCCGTCAGCACCAGGCCTTGCGCCGCCTGCAGCCCGAGGCCGTGCACTTCCGAAAGGGTCATCAGCAGGCCGGCCATTTTCTGGCCGCCGGCGACGATGCCGAATTCGGACGCCTGCTTGATCGCATTGATGGTGTCGAGACCGGCATTGGCCAGCCCCACCACCTTCGCCTTCGAGCTCTGCGCCTGCAGCAGGAACGAGGAGAAGTCGGACGAGTTCAGCGGATGGCGCACCGATCCCAGCACCTTGCCGCCCTTGGCCTTGACGATGTCGCTGGTGTCCTGCTCCAGCGAATAGCCGAAGGCGTAGTCCGCGGTGAGGAAGAACCAGGTGTCGCCGCCCTGTTCGGTCAGCGCGCCGCCGGTGCCGACGCCCAGCGCGTGGGTGTCGAACGACCAGTGGAAGCCGTAGGGTGTGCAGGCGTCGCCGGTGATGCGCGACGTCGCGGCGCCGACCACGATGTCGATCTTCTTGGCCTGCTTGGACAGATCCTGCACCGCGAGCGCGACGGAGGAGGTCGTCAGCTCCGTGATCATGTCGACGCTGTCGACGTCATACCATTTGCGGGCGATGCTCACCGCAAGGTCCGGCTTGTTCTGGTGGTCGGCGTTGACCAGTTCGATCTTCTGCCCCAGCACTTCGCCGCCGAAGTCCTCGATCGCCATCTTCGCCGCTTCCACGGAGTATTTGCCGCCGTAGTCGGCATAGACGCCGGACTGATCGTTGAGGATGCCGATCTTGACGCCCTGCGCCGACGCGGCGCCACCCAGCAGCAGGCTGCAAGCGGCAACGGCGGACAAGAATCTCAGTTTCATAAATGCCTCCCGGCTTTTCGTTCGGTACAGCCGATTTGTTTCGGCGCAATGGTTCTACAGGAAACCTGTCGCTCGGCGCGATCAGACCTTTTTCCAAGATCGATGATCAAGACCGTTTCCCGGCGTCACCGGTCATGGCCGGCATCCGCAGGCCACGCCGGGCCGATCGGGCTGCCGGGCATTCTCCCAATTTCGCTAGACCAATTGAACCAAGTTGCGGCCGCTCGCAATGTCGTGCGGCGGCCGCCTGCGACAAACAGTCCAAAAGTTGAATGCTGCCAACGATTGTCTGCAGCAATGATTTAAGCCATGGTCCCGTCACATGAGACCAATGGTTCAATTGGTTTAGTTGAGTCGAGTTTCTCGCCCGATGAACGCAAAACCGTTCGAATCACCGCCGGCGTCGCTCAAGGCCTCGCCGTCCGCCACCCGGCTTCTTGCCTTGTTGCGCAAGATGATCGACGAGGGCGATTGGAAATCCGGCGAACGCATCCCGACCGAACGCGATCTCGCCCAGCAATTCCGCTCCGCGCGCAACACCGTGCGCCGGGCGCTGAAGGTTCTCGAGGAAGAAGGCCGGATCTTTCGCGAAGTCGGGCGCGGCACCTTCGTGACGTCGTCGCCGCGGTCGCAGCCCGACTATCTGGCGCGGCGAATCGAAAGCGCGAGCCCGCTGGAAATCATGGAAGTGCGCTTGATGGTCGAACCGCAGGCCACCGAACTCGCCGCGGCCCGGGCCAACGGCGCCGAACTGGATGCCATGACCAGTTGCCTCGACCACAGTGAAGCCGCGGCGACGATCGCGGATTTTGAAATGTGGGACGGGCTGTTTCATCAGGCGCTGATCGCCGCCTGCCGCAACCAGCTGCTGATCGACATCTATGACGCAATCAACGCGGTGCGCCGGCAGGCGGAATGGGCCGCGCTGAAGGAGCGGGCCATGACGCCGGACCATCGTGTGCGCATGCAGACCCAGCATCGCCGGATTCTCAATGCCTTGCGGGCGCGTGATGCGAAACTCGCCGCAGCCGAGATGCTTCGGCATCTGCAGGATGTGATGCGCAATCTGGTCGGAACCCAGGTTCTGCTCGATTGACAGCTCCTTCTGGATTGACGGGCTGCTCGACCAGAGCGGCGCTCCACCAACTACACATCGCAATCAATCAAAAAACGCGCAGGGAGAAGATCATGAATCGCCGGGACATCCTCAAGGCGGCCGCCGTTTGGCCGCTGGCGCAGGGCGCGCTGTCGTCACTGGATATGGCGGCGCTGGCGCAGAGCGCCTGGCCCACGCGCACCGTCACCATGATCGTGCCGTTCCCGGCCGGCGGCCAGGCCGATCTCGCGGCGCGGCCGGTGGCGCTGGCACTGGAGCGCATCCTGGGCAAGCCGGTGGTGGTGGACAACCGCGCCGGCGGCGCCGGTGGATCCGTCGGCAATGCCCAGGCGGCGCGCGCCGAACCGGACGGCTATACGCTGTTGATGACCTTGTCGTCGCTGGCGGTGCTGCCGGAAGCCGATCGGCTGTTCGATCGTCCGGTGGCTTATGAGGTGTCGCAGTTCGCACCGGTGGCGCGCGTGCTGGCCGATCCCACCGTGCTGGCGGTGCCGGCCTCGGCGCCGTGGAAGACGCTGCAGGACTTTGTCGACGATGCCAGGAAGCGCCCGGGCGAAATTACCTACGGCTCGTCGGGGCCCTACGGCACGCTGCACATCGCGATGGAAATGTTCGCGGCAAGCGCCGGCATCAAGCTGCTGCATGTGCCGTTTCGTGGCGCCGGTCCGGCGCTGACTGGACTGTTGTCCGGCACGGTGCTGGCGCTGGCATCCGCGCCCGGTGTGCTGCGGCCGCAGGCCGATGACGGCAAGGTGCGTGTGCTGGCGAACTGGGGCGCGGAGCGCGTCCCGAGTTTCCCGGACGTGCCGACGTTCAAGGAGCTCGGCTACAAGGATGTGGAATTCTACATCTGGGCCGGCCTGTTCGCGCAGAAGGCGCTGCCGGAGCCGATCATGACCAAATTGCGCGCGGCCATGGGCGATGCGGTGAAAAGCCCCGAAGTGGCCAAGACCTTCGAGACCGCCGGCAGCCCGGTAGCCTATCTCGATGCGCCCGAATTCACAAAATTCGTCGAGGCCGACAGCGCACGCCTGATCGCGGCGGTGAAGAAGATCGGCAAGGTCGAATAATTTTTGAAACTGCCAAAAAACACGCAAGAAAACCCACGAAGGCAAAACGATGAAGTTTGCATCCTATTCTCATCAAGGCGCGACGCATCTCGGCGTGGTCGACGCCGCCGGCAAGACCGTGCGGCCGATCGCCGGCGCCACCGACATGGTCGACCTGATTGCTCGCTATGAGACGCTGAAGCCGCAGTTGGTGCCCGATGCGTCGGCGCATCCGCTTGCGGATGTGCAATTGCTCGCCCCGATCGCGGTGCCGCGACGGAACATCTTCTGTGTCGGCAAGAACTATGGCGAGCACGCGAAGGAATTCTCGCGCTCGGGCTTTGAGGCCGGCGCGGTGAAGGGCGCGGAGATCGACGAATATCCCGCGGTGTTCTCCAAGGGGCCGAACACGGTGGTCGGCCCCCATGACGACGTCAAGCTGCACGCGCACATCACCTCCAGCGTCGATTATGAGGTCGAACTCGCCGTGATCATCGGCAAGGGCGGCAAGGACATCGCCAAGGCGGACGCCTACAACCACATCTTCGGCTACACCGTGGTCAACGACGTCACCGCGCGCGATCGCCAGAAGAATCACAAGCAATGGTTCCTCGGCAAGACGCTGGACACGTTCTGCCCGATGGGTCCCTGGATCACCACCAGCGACGAACTCGATCCGGAAAACCTCGAGGTCAAATGCTGGGTCAATGGCGAGCTGCGCCAGAATGCCAACACGCGGGATCTGATTTTTGATATCCCGACGCTGATCGCCACGATATCGGCGGGACTGATGCTGGTTCCCGGCGACATCATCGCAACGGGCACGCCGGCCGGCGTCGGCATCGGCTTCAACCCGCCGAAGTTTTTGAAATCCGGCGACGTGGTGGCGATGGAGATTTCGCACATCGGCCGGATCGAGAATACCTTCGTGGCGTGATCCACTCCAGGCCCTCTCTTAAGTCATTCCGGAAGCCGCCAACGGGTCCGCGCGAAGCGCGGCCCGATGACAGGCTCCGCGGCTATCCGGAATCTCGACGGCGCCGTAGAGACGAGAGGCTGAGATTCCGGGTTCGTCGCTTTGCGACGCCCCGGAATGACGTCGAAAATCAACTCGCCGCCGCAGCCAGCTCACAGACATCAACCCATTCAGCCGACGTCAGCTCTGCCATCCGCTCCGGCGAAATCCGCACTGCGCTGTTGGTGGCGCCGGCGGCCGGCACCACTTCATCGAACGCTTTCAGCGACACGTCGCAATAAACCGGCAACGCCGTTGGCAGCCCGAACGGGCAGACGCCACCGACCGGATGGCCGGTGGCTGCGACCACCTCCTCGGCGTTGAGCATCCGCGGCTTGCCGCCGAACACCGCGCGCGCCTTCTTGTTGTCCAGCCGCGCGGTGCCGCAGGTCACCACCAGCAGCACGCGGTCGCCGACCCGCAGCGACAGGGTTTTGGCGATGCGCTCCGGCGTGACGCCGAAGGCTTGCGCGGCGAGCGCGACGGTGGCGGAACTCTGCGGTGATTCCAGCACGGTGATATCTGGCGCATGCGCGGCAAAGAACGCGCGGACCGATTCGAGACTCATGGCGTTATCCTGGGAGACCAATCAAGGCGGGAGACCGTACCATGCCCAAAACGGCCGGAACTCTCAAGCACGCGCGCCGCAAGCGTGTGGCCAAAAGAATAAGCAAGGCGACGGCAAAGAGCCGTCATAACGCGCGGCGCTGGTCGGGGCGGGTGACGCAGACCAGCGATGCGCTCGACCTGAAGAAGGATGTCTTCAAGCTGGACAGTCCGGCGGCGATTGCACGCTCGCTGAAACGATCGGCGGAACGCAGCCATCGCCGCAAGAGTGATCCCTATCGCTCCGCCATGTCGATGCTGGTGTTCTATATCAACCGCGCCGGCAAGAACCTGTCGCAGACCCGCCGCCGCAGGCTGGAGTCCGCCAAGGACGAGTTGCGACGGGCGTTTGGGCGGGCATAGCTACTCATCTTCCGAAGGAATGAGACGACGGCTCGTCCGCCGAAGCTCAGTCCATGTCTTCAATCGTCTGTGTCTTCAATCGTCCATATCTTCAATCATCCATGTCTTCAATCGCGATGTCGCGTCGCGCGTGCATGACGCGGATGACGTCGACGCCATAGGATGCTTCGACGTAGAATATGATGTAGTTGCCAACCGGGAAACTTCTCAGACCTTTGCCGAGTTCAGGCCTTTCACGTCCCGCCTTCGGCGTGTTGGCAAGCATCTCGATCGTACGATCAATCCGCTCGATAAATGTCGTCGCCGCAGTTTCGTTGTCATCCGCGATGTACAACCAGATCTCGATCAGATCTTCACGCGCCTGAGGGCGACGCGTTTGCCTATTTGGCATCAGAGCGGGCAGATTTGCGCCGTTTGGCTTCCGCTAAGATATCTTCGACATCAAAGTCCTCGGCCGGACCACTCTCCAGGCCTTTTCTGATCTCTGCGCGCAGGGCATCGAGCTTTGCTTTGCGGCGCTCTTCACGTTCTTCGATCAGGCGGAGACCTTCCCGCATGACTTCACTTGCGGTGCTGTAGCGGCCGCTTTCGACAAGCTCCTTGATAAAGCCCTCGTAGTGCTTTCCGATAGTATAGCTGGTCGCCATGGCGCCTCCGTATATATCATAATATACTATTTAATGATATATACGGCAAGCTCACCCATCATAATGTGCGACGCTCTTTCCACGTTGTGCGAGATAAGTCGTCGCCGCATTGCCACCGAACACGCGCGCTTGCGCGGCCGCATCCAGCGACGACATCAATTGTTGCGCGGTCGAGAACCAGCGGCCGTAATCGGCCGCCAGCGTGACCACGGGCCAGTCGCTGCCCCAGATCAATCGCTCGGCGCCGAAGCAGCGCAGGAGATGGTCGGCGTAGGGTTTGATATCATCGATGGTCCAGCCGGCCGGTGCCTCGGTGGCGAGGCCGGAGAGCTTGCAGGCCACGTTTGGAAACTGCGCCGCAGCGGCGATGTCGTTGCGCCAGGCGTCATCGTTGCCTGCGCCGATCTCGGGCTTGGCGGCATGATCGATCACCACACGCAGCTGTGGATGGCGTTCGAGCACGGGGAGCAGCCGCCGCAGATGCCGGGGCTTGAGCAGCGCGTCGAACACCAGGTCATACGCGATCATGGTCTCGAATGCGGGCGCCAGGTCCGCGCGTGCGAGCCAGTCGTCGTCGGCGATGTCATGCACCATCGGCCGCAGGCCGACCAGCAACGGATGGGCTGCGAGTCGCGCGATCGCGGCCGGCGCATCGGGGGCGGTAAATTCGGTCCAGCCGACCACGCCGGCGACGAACGCTGTTGTGTCGGCGATCTCGAGCATGAAAGCGGTCTCGGCTTCGGTCGGCGCGGCCTGAACCAGGATGCTGGCGGAGATTCCGTGTGCGGCGAGATGCGGGGCCACATCGTCCGGGCTGAAGTCGCGGTAGATCGCGCCAAGCGCCGGTGTCAGCCATCCATAGTCGCCGCGGGCCATGCGCCAGAAATGCTGATGCGCGTCGATCCGCGGCGTGGTGGTGACAGGTGTCATGGTCACATCGGAACCGGAACGTGGGACTCGAGCAGGCCCTCGGCCTTGAGATCGCTCCAGAGACCAGTGGGAATCTTTTGCGACAGCGATGCGATATTCCGGCGCACCTCGTGATCCGAGACCGCACCGAGCACCAGGCTGGAGACGGCCGGGTGCGCGAGGGCGAACTGCAGCGCGGCGTCGGCGAGTTTGGTGTCGTGCGCCCGGCACACCGCTTCGATCCGTTCGACGCGGGCCATGATGTCCGGCGGCGCCACCGCATAATTGTAATGCGCGCCGGGCCGCGCGCCGGTGGCGAGAATGCCGGAATTGAACACGCCGCCGAGCAGGATGCCGAGGCCCTTGCGCTCCGCCAGCGGCAGGAAACTCGCCAGCGCCGGCTGTTCCAGCAGCGAGTAGCGCCCCGCCAGCAGCATGGTGTCGAAATCGCCGGCCCGGGCGAAACGCTCGCACATGTCGGCTTCGTTGAGGCCGACGCCGATCGCCGTGACGGAGCCATCGCTGCGCAGGCGATCGAGCGCGCGGTAGGCGCCCTCCATCGCTTCGCGGAAGCGCTGTTCGATCATGTCGGCGCCGTGGGTCCAGACGTCGACGTCGTGGATCAGCAGGATGTCGATGCGATCGACGCCGAGCCGCAGCATCGACTGCTCGACCGCGCGCATGGTGCCGTCATAGGAATAATCGACCACGGCAGCATGCGGCAAACCGCCGACAAAGCCCCCCGGGCCGCTCGATGGCCCGGTCTTGGCGCGTCTCGGATCCATCCAGCGGCCGACCTTGGTCGACAGCACGAAGTCATTGCGTGGGGCGCGGCGCAGCGCGGTGCCGCAGCGATGCTCGGCAAGGCCGTAGCCATAGAGCGGCGCTGTGTCGAACAGGGTGATGCCGCAGTCCAGCGCCGCCGCGACAGTGCCGATGGCGGTGGCCTCATCAAGGCGGGCATAGAGATCGCCGAGCGGCGCGCTGCCGAAACCGATGGTGCTGACATTCAGCTTGGTTCGGCCGAGTGGACGGAGCGGGACAACGGGCTGTGCAGTCATCCCGCAATGTTAGCGAGCAGCGTCCGCAAATGCGAGCCCCGGCGATGGACCGCCGGCGCGTCTCACATGTTGAGCAGCTTGCGCGCGTTGGCCTTCAGCACCTTCGGCCTGACCTCGTCGCGGATCTCGAGCTTGGCGAAATCGGCCATCCAGCGATCGGGCGTGATCACCGGCCAGTCGGAACCGAACAGCATCTTGTCCTGCAGGATGGTGTTGACGTAGCGCACCAGGATCGGCGGAAAATATTTCGGCGACCAGCCGGACAGGTCAATGTAAACGTTAGGCTTGTGGGTCGCCACCGACAGCGCCTCTTCCTGCCAGGGGAAGGAGGGGTGCGCGAGAATGATCTTCATGTCGGGAAAATCTACCGCGACGTCGTCGATGTACATCGGGTTGGAATATTTCAGCCGCATGCCGTTGCCACCCGGCATGCCGGAGCCGACCCCGGTCTGGCCGGTGTGGAACAGCGCGATGGAACCGGCTTCCGCAATCGCCTCGTACAGCGGATAGGCCATGCGGTCGTTGGGATAGAAGCCCTGCATGGTGGGATGGAATTTGAAGCCCTTGATGCCGTGTTCGGCGATCAGCTTGCGCGCCTCGCGCGCGCCGACCTTGCCCTTGGCCGGATCGATGCTGGCGAACGGAATCAGCACGTCGGAATTCTGAGCCGCGAGTTCGGCCATTTCGTAATTGTTGTAGCGGCGGAAGCCGGTCTCGCGCTCAGCATCGACCGGGAAGATCACCGCGGCGATGTTCTTGGCGCGATAGTAGGCGGCGGTTTCCGGCACGGTCGGCGGATGCTTGTGCGGCGACTTGAAGTATTCCGCCATCGCAGCCTGGAAATCATCGTAGCCGTCGTCGCCGTGGGTGCCGCAGGGCTCCTCCGCATGGGTGTGGATGTCGATGGCGATGACGTCGTCGAGATTGGGCATGGCTGATACCGGCGCAGGAGGGGCTGGATTGGACCAGACTGAGATTGATTATATCTTATAATGAATTTTGTCGAGACGCCACCCGTGAACGGACGAAATCCAAGGTGACGGAACTGGCGGCCGCCAGATCAGTCAATGATGCGATCGAAGCGGCCTGATCGACCGCGGGCTGGAGCATGACGGTTGCGTCGGGCAGGAATTTCGCCAATGATTCCAAAAGACAATGGAGCCCGCCTGCGCTGGCATCAGGCAGTTTTCCTCGGAAAACGCCTTGATCGGATTGACATTCCACCGTCGCATGGCTTAGAACCCGGCACGTCTCGCGCAGCCCGGCTGCCGGCGGGATWTTCCCGATTTTACGTTGTTTTCCGGCCTTTGAATGCGGGCCTATCAACGAGCAGGTTTGTCATGAAGGTCCGTAATTCGCTGAAGTCGCTGCGTGGCCGCCATCGCGCCAACCGTCTGGTTCGTCGCAAGGGCCGGGTTTACGTGATCAACAAGGTGCAGCGCCGGTTCAAGGCCCGCCAGGGCTGAGCTGAAAAGGCTGAGCTCGCAAGGGCTGATCCGTTCGACTGGTACTCCGGGCTGTCGCTCGGTTTCTGTCCATATCACGCCCGTTTGACGCTGCGGCACTTTGCAGTGCGAAAAAGCACGTCTACACTTCGCCGATGTCAAAACGATCGGCGGCCCTCACTGTTGGATTCCTCACCCTTGGGTTGATGCTGGCCGTGCCGGCGGGCGCGCAGCAGCGTCCCCAGATCGGGCCGCAGCAGAAGAAGCTGCCGGAACCGCCGAAAGAGCTGCCGCGCATCGGCGGCGACAAGACCCGCAATCTCGATTTCCTGTTCGGCGCGCTGAAGGCGGCGCCGGATGAAGCGAGCGCCAAGCACGTTGAAGCCCGGATCTGGGCGATCTGGTCGGCGACGCCGAGCGATACCGCCGCGCTGCTGATGGCCCGGGCCCGCCTCGCCATGGAAGCGCAGAAGCTCGACGTGGCGCTCAAGCTGCTGGACACCGTGGTCAAGCTGCGGCCCGACTACATCGAGGGCTGGAACCGGCGTGCGACGGTCTATTACCTGAAGAATGACTACGTCCACTCGCTGGAGGACATCCAGCAGGTGCTGGTGCGCGAGCCCCGCCACTTCGGCGCGCTGGCCGGCCTCGGCATGATCATGAAGGAATACGGCGACGAGAAGCACGCGCTCGAGGCCTTCCGCCAGGCGCTGGCGGTCAATCCGCGGCTCGAGAAGATTCCCGATCTCGTCAAGACGCTGACCGAGAAAGTGGAAGGCCGGGATATTTAATCCTGTTTTTGGCGGGGAGATCCGTGCCGGCTTGCACGAAACCGATCCTTCCTGCTCCCGTATTTTGTTTGTGAAAAAATCGATCCGAATGGTCTCCATGATCTTGCTTTGTGTTGCGGTCGCGCTGGGCGCGCTGGCGCTGATCACCCAGCTCGGCGTTCTCGTCATCCAGCGCAACCATGCGCCATCCGGGCAGATGATCGAGGTCGCGGGTGGGCGGCTGCATGTGGTCGATATCGGCCCGCGCACGGCATCCGACCGAAGGCCGCCGCTGGTTCTGATTCACGGCGCGAGCTCAAATCTCGAAGCGATGCGCCGGCCGCTCGGTGACCTGCTGGCGAGAACCCATCGCGTGATCCTGATCGATCGTCCCGGCCATGGCTGGAGCACGCGTGATCGGCTGACTGATTCCACGCCGGCGATCCAGGCCGCGATGATCGACGAAGCGCTGGGCAAGCTCGGCGTCACCAGCGCCATCTTCGTGGTGCACTCCTGGGCCGGCGCGCTCGGTCCGGCGATGGCGCTCGAGCATCCGTCTCGCGTCGCCGGCCTGGTGATGCTCGCGCCGGTCACGCATCCCTGGCGCGGCGGTGTGGCCTGGTACAACGAGCTGGCCGCGACACCCGTGATCGGCCCGCTGTTCGCACGCACGCTGGCGCTGCCGATCGGCGCGGCCATGATGGACGCTGGCGCCGGATCGGTGTTCCTGCCGCAGATCATGCCGGCGCATTACGTCAGCGACACCGCGACGGCGCTGCTGTTGCGGCCGTCCGAATTCCTGGCCAACGCTCACGACCTTGTGACGCTGAAGGCCGCCGTTGCCGCGCAGGCGCCGCGTTATGGCGAGATCAAGGTTCCCGCCGTGGTGATCGCCGGCGATACCGACAAGACAGTCTATATCGACGTCCATTCCCGGGCCTTCGTGGCCGCCGTACCGCAGGCGAAGCTCGTTGTGCTGCCCGGGGTCGGTCACATGACGCAAAATGCGGCGCCCGATGTCATTGTCGATGCGATCGAGGCCCTGATGGCCGACATGGCGCCGGCGTCGCAAGCCGCCGCCATGCCCTGAGCATCGTTGCGGAGCCGGCATTCCCCGCCGATCCGGCCGGGACCATCAAGTTGACGCACAAATCGATCATAACTCGTGCGTTTGATGACTTTGAACGGTTCATCGCAAGGGAGTTCTTACATGAAGACACAGGGATCGGCCGTCTGGCGTGGCGGCATCAAGGACGGCAAGGGCGCAATTTCGACGAAGAGCGGCGCGCTCAACGAATATCCTTATGGCTTCGCCAGCCGCTTCGAAGGCAAGCCGGGCACCAACCCTGAAGAGCTGATCGGCGCCGCGCACGCCGGCTGCTTCACCATGGCGCTTTCGCTGATCCTCGGCGAAGCCAAGCTTACCGCCGAGCAGATGGACACCACCGCGGAAGTCACGCTCGACAAGGTCGCCGATGGCTTCGCCATCACCGCCGTGCATCTGACGCTGAAAGCCAAGATCCCCGGCGCCGACGACAAGACCTTCCAGGAACTGGCCGCGAAGGCCAAAGCCGGATGTCCGGTGTCGAAGCTGCTGAAAGCCGAAGTCACGCTCGACGCGTCGTTGATCAGCTAAGCCTGTCGCGCAGCCCGTAGCCCGCATGAGCAACGCGATATGCGGGAGCGGCATTCCCTGTCGTTCCCGGATGTCGCGCTTCGCGTTCATCCGGGCTACAGCTCAAATCACATGACGTGCGGCGGCGACGTGCTCACACGTTGGCGTCGCCGTTCGGTCCGACGGTGGCGATGCGCACCATGTTGGTGGTGCCCGGCGTGCCGAGCGGAACGCCGGCGACGATGATCACCCGCTGGCCGGAATTGGCGAAGCCGTCGCGGAAGGCGATGCGGCCGGCGCGCTCCACCATGTCGTCCTGGTCGTGGGCGTCCTCGGCAATCACGCAATGCACGCCCCACACCAGCGACAGCTTGCGGCCGGTGGTCTGGTTCGGCGTGATCGCCACCACGGGTGCCTTCGGCCGTTCGCGCGCAACGCGCAGCGCGGTCGAGCCGGAACTGGTCCAGCAGATCAGCGCCGAGAGGTCCAGCGTTTCGGCGATCTGCCGCGCGGCGTCGGCGATGGCGTCGCCCACGGTGGCCTCGGGCTCGGGCCGCTGCGAACTGATCACGCCGCGATAGGTCGGATCGCGCTCCACCTCTTCGCCGATGCGATTCATGGTGGCGACCGCTTCGATCGGGAATTTTCCGGCGGCGGATTCCGCCGACAGCATGATCGCGTCCGCGCCCTCGAACACGGCGGTCGCGACGTCGGAGACCTCGGCGCGGGTCGGCACCGGCGACTGGATCATGGATTCCAGCATCTGGGTCGCGATCACCACCGGCTTGCCGGCGCGGCGCGCGAGGCGCGTCATCTGCTTCTGAAGTCCGGGCACCCGTTCGGCCGGCAGCTCGACGCCGAGATCGCCGCGCGCCACCATCAGCGCATCGGAGACGTCGACGATTTCCGGCAGGCGGTCGATCGCCTGCGGCTTTTCGATCTTCGACATGATCGCGGCGCGGCCGCGGGTCAATTTCTTGGCTTCGACCACGTCTTCCGGACGCTGCACGAACGACAGCGCGATCCAGTCGACGCCGGCCTGCACCGCGGCTTCGAGGTCGGCGCGGTCCTTCGGCGTCATTGCCGACACCGGCAGATCGGTGTCGGGCAGGCTGACGCCCTTGCGGTCCGACATCTTGCCGCCGATCACTACGCGGGTGATCGCACGCTCCGGCGTGGTGTCCTCGGCGATCAGCCGCACCTTGCCGTCATCGAGCAGCAGCGCGTGGCCGGGACGCAGGGCCGCGAGAATTTCCGGATGCGGCAACTGCACGCGGGTCTTGTCGCCGGGGGCCGGATTGGAATCCAGCGTAAACGTTTCGCCATTGTTGAGCTGGGCGGCGCCATTGGCGAACTGGCCGAGCCGCAGCTTCGGGCCCTGCAGATCGACCAGGATACCGATCGGCCGGCCGTAGCTGGTCTCGACATTGCGGATGGTCTCGATCAGCTCCCGCATCTTGTCATGCGAGGTGTGGCTCATGTTGATGCGGAACAGGTCCGCGCCCGCCTCGAACAGCTTGCGCAGTGTCGCGCTGTCGGAGGACGCAGGGCCGAGGGTTGCGAGAATCTTGATGCGCCGCAGGCGTCTCATTGTTTCTGTCCTGGTACGGCGCCCGGAGCAATCGCGGGGGGTGCGGGGGGCACGCCGAGTTGCGGCGGCCCACCTGGTCCACCTGGTGAATTTGGCAAGCCGGGCAAGCCCGGCCCGGGCTTCTGCTGTTCACTCGATTCGGTCAGCTGCACCGTCCAGGCGCGCTGCTCACCGGTGTCGACTTCGAAAAAGCCGGTGCGGTCGTAACCGCGCGCCAGGCAGTCCTCGGTGCCCTTGATCGTGAACTCCTTGTCACGCGAACACATGAAGGCCTGTCCGGACCATTCGCCGCCCCGATCATAATCGACGGCGTAGATGTAATAGTATCGTGCGACAAGCGTGCCACGCAGCAGCGTCTCGCAGGCGCGCGCGGACACATTCCACCAGCCTTCCGTGGTCCAGCCTTCGCTGTCCTTGTAACCCAGCGCGATGCCGACCCGGCTCGAGGTGTTGTTGCAGAGACGGAAGTCGGCCGCGGCGGGGCGGGTCCAGCCGCACAGCGCCACCAGCACGACCATCGCCGCGAGCAATCCCAAGGGACGCTTCACGGCGCGCGGACGATCGGAGGGGCGTTGTGGGCGAGAATCGGGTGCAGTCATTTAATCCAAATATATCAATCGATTGTTGATTTCGCGTAACCGGCATAGCCTGTCAACGGCATGGGGATCAATTCTCGATGGCGGGAAGGGCGGTCCCCTGAGCAGGCATCACGCTCGATTCTGCCGGTGATATGGCAAAATGTGTGACAATTCCTATCTTTAGCGACGACGAACCATAACAAGTTTGGGATCAGACCATGGCGCTTGATGACAAAACCAGAACAGAACTGGAAGCTGCCGTATTTCGGCGTCTGGTTGGGCATCTGCGGGAGCGGACCGACGTCCAGAACATCGACCTGATGAACCTGGCCGGGTTCTGCCGCAATTGCCTGTCCAACTGGCTCAAGGATGCGGCCGATGAAAAGGGTGTCGCGCTGACCAAGGACGAAAGCCGCGAGGCGGTCTACGGCATGCCCTACGAGACCTGGAAGGCGAAACATCAGAGCGAAGCCACGCCTGCGCAGCTTGACGCGATGAAAAAGAGTCACGCCGGACATTGAGGGCGCTGTTCCGCGCCCCCTGTCCGGATCACTTCGATGCGGTCTTGCTGGACATGGTGACCACCTGGACGCGCCGGTTGGCTGGATCGGTCGGATTGGCCGGGTCCTTGGGTTTCGACTTGCCGTAGCCGACCGTCACGAGGTCCGCAGCGGCGACGCCATATTTGTCCACCAGATAAGTCTTGATGGAATCCGCCCGCCGCTCGGAGAGCTCCTGATTGTACTCTTCGCCGCCGCTCGCGTCGGTATGGCCCGCGACAACGAACGTCGATCCCTTCAGTCCGGGATCGGACAGCGCTTTTCCGAGCGCGGCCACTTGCGGCACCGCCTTCTGGGAAATCTCCGCCGAGTTGTATTCGAACGTGATTTCCAGATCGACAGCCGGCCTGTCCTGGGCAATCGTGGCGATCTGCTCGCGCTCGCCGAGCGACAGCGAACGTGTCGGCCGGTTGCGCAGCGAGTCCAGGAATTTTCCTTGCGCTGCGGTTGCGGCGGCGTCCGGGGCAGGTGCCGCGGTCAGGCTGCGCGAAACCCGCGGTTTGGTCAGCGCGTCGCGAATCTGGTCCGAACTGATGTTGTCGCCGGCCTGGGCGAGGCCCGCCGTCAGCGTCAGCACGGCCACGCACGACATCATTGTGCGGCTGCCGATCGAATTCACTTTCCTGAATGCTTTCAACATCGTTGCCTCCTGCGCGAGACGCCCGCCGGTTCGGCGTCCGGTCACGCTTTCCAATCCGCCGGTCGAACCAGGTCTGCGGTCCTATCGCATTTGTGTCCGCCCCGCGGTCCGCGGTTCAAACGGACAGCCTGATCGCTCAACGCACGCCGTAGCCCGTGAACTCGTTGACGATGTTGGGATCCAGCGCCCTGGCTTTGGCGATATCGCGCTCGCCGTCCGCGGTGGCGCCGCTGCGCAGTTTTGCGAGGCCGCGGCCATAGAGTGACGACGCCAGGCGCGGATTGGCCGCCAGCGCGGCATCAAAATCCGTGATGGCGTTGCGAGCCTGTCCGCTCTTGAGATTGAGCAGTCCGCGGCTGTCGAGGGCATCGGCAAAACCGGGGCGCAGTCGCAAGGCTTCGTTGCAGTCTTTCGATGCGCCGGGAAGGTCGCCGATCACCGTCCGCGTCCAGCACCGATTGTTAAGGGCTTCGACATCCCTGGGATTGAGACGGAGCGCCTCGTCGAAATCCCGCAGCGCGAGCTGGTAGGCGCCCTTGCTGGCATGGAGCTGGCCACGCTTGTACCAGGAGGCCTGGTCGTTCGGATTGGCCGCGATCTTGCCGTTCAACGTCGTGATCGCCGGATCATCGGCCGGAGACGAGGAGCTGGGTGGGGGAATATTCGCGATCACAGGTGGCTTCGCTTCAGTCGATTTGGCTTCAGTCGATTTGGGTTCAGTCGGCTTGGGCGTTTCGCTCGCAGGCGCTGGGGGCTTGAGTTCGGGCAGCGGTTTGGTCGTTGCGACCGGCGGGGGCGTGGGGTCGATCCGCTTCGGCAGCGGCGCAAGCCCGAACGCGAAAGGCTCGCTCAGCGAGGACACGAGCCAGGGCACCTGTGCGCCCTGCGATGCCTTCGACACGCCATCACGCACCCGGTTGAACATCTCCTGGGCGGTGAGATCGGATGTGCCGATCTGCTTGAGCCACTCACCGACCAGCAGGCTCTGCTCGCCGGCGGGGAGCGCGATGGAGTCCGGCGCGGCCGAATACATGGCCAGCGTGCCGCTCGTTGTCGTCAACGGCGCGAGACCGGCAAAATTGCTGCGGAAACGCCGTTCGAACGGATTGCGCCGGGATGCATCGAGCAGCGCGATCCTGACGGTCGCGCCACGGCTTTTGAATTCGCCGAGAACGGCATCGAGACTGACGCCGTCGCGCGCCACGTCGCTCTCGGCCCAGATGCTCGCGTCCACCGGAATCAGATAATTTTGGCGGCCGGCCTGAATGCCGATGCCGCTGAAGAAGATCATCGCGACGGAGCCCTGTTTGATCCGGCCGTAGAGTCGATCGAGCGCGCGCTGCATGGCCTCGCCGGTCAGGTTCTCGCCGGTCTCGACCTCGAACCCGTAACGCTTCAACTCTTCGGCGACATCGCGTGCGTCGTTGATCGGCTCCTGCAGCGGTGTGTCGGCGGCGGTGTATTTGGCGTTGCCGATGACCAGCGCGAACCGGTTGCCGTCGATCCGGCTGACAGCCGCGCGCGACGGCGACGCCGGCATCAGCAACAGCGCGAGACAGGCACAAAGGACAAGGCGGATGAGCATGCGACGCCGATCCAAGACGTCATGAGGTTTGCGTCGCCAGGACTCTAGAGCTTTTTCCACGTGGATAGAATCGAAATGGGCGAACTGGCGCCCACTTCGATTGAAATCGTCGACATCCACGCCGTCAGCCGCAAGAGCGGGCGGTGCTTGTCCCAAAAGCTGCGCCACGGTCCGTCGCTAGCGTCCGCGGCCCCGGCCGCCGCCGTATCCGCCACCATAACCACCGCCATAACCCCCGCGGCCGAAACCTCCGAGACCGATCCCGATGCCGCCGACCAGCGGGACGGCTGGGGGCGCGTCGTAGACGACATCGTCGTCATCGGGGCGCGGTCGGCGCCGGCGCGGCGGCGGGTCTTCGGCCACGCGCTTCGGTGGCTTCTTGATGCTGCGCTTTGGCGGCGCATCATCGTCGTCATCGACTTTCTTGATCGTGGGTGTCGCCTTGATCGGCTGGACGCCGCACGGGCAGGTCGGTCCATTGAGCGACGCATTGATCAGTCCGGGCGCGGCGGCGTTGGCGTTCAGCGAGCGGTTGCGCGTCCGCTCCGCAAGCTTGCGGGCGGTGATGGCAAGATCGCTGTTCGGGTAGGTTTGCAGAAACGCCTGGTAGGCTGCGCCCGTATTGACGAGCACGGTGGTTTCCCACGCGATCATTTCCCGGCGCCGGTCGAGCACCGTGCGCACCCGCGCTGCGAGCGGCGGCTGCGTGTAGAGCGCCACGAAGGCCTCGTAGCCTTCGACCGTATCGTCGGCCACCAAGAGGTCGTAGGCCGCCTGCGGCTCCTTGCCTTTCAACTGCTTCTTCCAGTCGTCCGCCGAGCGTTTCGGCGTCGGCGTGGCCGCTGCGTCGGCCTGGTTCTGTTGCGGAAAGAAACGGAACGCATCGGTCAGCGACGAGCTGTCCCAGGGGGTCTGCCGCCCGGACGTCTCCTGGTTGACCGCGACGCGGACGCGCTTGAGTGCCTCCTCGATGGAGAGGCCGGGCTCGCGCGCCGCTTTCAGCAGCGCGGTTGTGTAGGGGCTGTTGATGCCGCGGCCGTCTTCCGCCTCCGCTCCCGGCGATGTCGAATAGGAGATGAAGGTGCCGGTGGTGCCGGTCTTGGCGTCGACTATCGCAAACCCATGACCAGCGCTCTTGCTGAGTTCGGGGAACGGATTGTTGCGGCAGGCGTCGAGCAGGAAGATGCGCATCCGGTTCGGCACCGAACTCAGCGTGTTCAGGATGTCGTTGAGCCGGACCGCCTGCAGCGGTACGTCCGCGTCGCGCTTGGGATCGACATCGACAGGCACCAGATAATTCTCGCCGTCGATCTGCAAGCCGTGGCCGGCATAAAACACCAGCGCGACGGTGTCCGGGCCGGTGTTTGCGATCTTGGCGGCGAAGGCGCTGACGGCGGCGCGCATGTCGTTCTGCGTCAGGTCCGACGCTGTCTGGACGTCAAATCCTGCGTCGGTCAAAAGCTGCGAGATCATTTTCGCATCGTTGGCCGGGTTGGGCAGTGCGGGGACCGAGCGATAGGCGGACTGTCCGATCACCAACGCCACGCGACTGTCGGCATGGGCGTCGCGCAGGGCAATCAACTGTGATCCCAACAGGGCGGCTGCAATGAAGAGAGCGGAACGCAATGGACGAAACATGGCACCACCTCGCAGGCGATGAGCGAAACAGCGTGCACAATGCCGGCTGCCGATTTTAAGTCTGGTGAGCTGGCGCTCTGGTTCAGCTGTCCTGTAAGGATTTTGCGGCCAGGACCGTTTGGAACCAGGTTCGCCGCAGCGGGCCAATAGCCGGTTCCGGCGATGCGCACATCGGCAGCGGGCAAGTCCGCGAAGCGTACAGGATTGTCGCGAAAACGACTGTGAGACACGTCACAGTCGGCCCCGAGGCGGCTCTGGGTCGTCTGGTGCGGGAATCGCCGAAATCGCGCCGTTTCCTGCCCACATGCAATCAAAAATTGCCAGCAGGCGCGTGTTCTCGACAACTTCCCTGTGGGTCGCTGTGGATGAGCGCCATCCCGCCTTGACGGCAAGCGCCAGTCTTATGAGTGTCTTTTTAAGATGTCTTGCGTAATCCCGGGCTCCGTACGCGGCGCGGTGACTCGCGCAGGCTGATCGGACGCACACCGAACAGGGTGTTTTCACGCGGCACGGAGTTGTCCGGCCGGGGAATGCCTTGCTGCTCAATTCAATTTGCCACTCAGGAGTAAGCGATGGCCACCTCTGCCGCCGTCATGGAACAGGACTCGCCTTCAACCAGCTTYGCCAAGGATCAGCTCAAGGCCATCATCGAGCGCATTGAACGGCTGGAAGAGGAAAAGAAGACGATCTCGGACGATATCCGCGACGTCTATGCCGAAGCCAAAGGCAACGGCTTCGACGTCAAGGTGCTGCGCACCATCGTTCGTCTGCGCAAGCAGGACGCCAATGAGCGCCAGGAGCACGAAACCATCCTGGAAACCTACATGCAGGCACTGGGGATGCTCTGAGGAGCCGCGGGCCTGCTCCATCTGTCATGACGCACGTCGCAACCCGGCTTTGCCCGGGTTGCTTTTTTTTCAGGCCCATCGTCGAGGTGGGAGCCTCGGGGATGCGGGTGGTTGAGAGGGGCAGTTTCGCTTTGGCGCGGGCGACGCCCGTCAGCGCAGCGACGCGGTCCGCGTCACGAAGGAGGCCGTCGTCAGGGTGGCGATGGCGGATCCCGTGAAACGTTCGCAATTGATGCCGAGCTGCGGATCATCCGAGAACGTCATGGCAATCGCGGTGTTCGGCTTCACGAACAAATGCCGCATCACGGTCATGTCCTGCTCGCCGAGCGAACTGGCGAGCATCGCGGTCGAGGCGCTTGGCGCGAGAATCATTGCTCGCATCCAGACCGCATTGCCATTGGTGGCCGGCGAGATGCGGGTGGTGGTTGCCACCACCGACGGCTGGCCCTGCTGGCCTTTGGTGACGACAGTGACGATTTCCGCCGCCATCGGGTTGCGCGCCGGCGAGGCCGGTCGGGTCATGCGCGGGATCGGGGCGCTGGCGGCGACAATGCGGGTCCGGTCGATCGGCGCCACGGGTGCGTAGGCCAGCGCCTGCGAGCCCGGCGGAAGGCTGGAGGTCGATTGCGGATCGACGGATGCGAAGGCGTTTCGCGCGGAGAGCGCCGCCACCTGCGCCGGGGTTGCCTGTTTCGGCTTGGTCGGCTCGTCGCCCCAGAAGCCGCGGGAATTGATGATATCGGCCGGGGTCTGCGGCTTGGGCTCGGCGGAAGCGGTCCTGGTCGCGGGGCGGTTCGCCGTCGGGCTTCCGGCTGGGGTCCCCATGGCAACAGGCTGCGTGTCGGCGGAGGCGACCTGGTAGGAGGCCGTCTGGTAAGTTGCGGCGGCCGGTTTGGCGCGCGGCAACGGAATCGGGCCTGCCGGCTTCGCGGCGTCGACGGACGCCACCAGCGCGGCGGGGGTGACCTTTGCGGCGTCGGCGGGAGCGCTGTTCGCCGGGCCGCCTTCATCATCCTCTTCCGCCGCCTGCTTGCCGCGGAACAGCGATGCGAGCAGGCTGGGCTTGCTGGCGAAGCTGCCGCTGTCGTCATTGGCCTTGCGGCGCTGCATGTCAGCCAGCGCGAGCTCATAGCCCGGCAGCGGATTGCCGTCGGACGGCACATGCACGGTGCGGCCGTTCGGGAACACGCGGACGAGCTGGTCGTGGGTCATGCGCGGCCAGTGCCGCACATTGCCGGTGTCGAGATGGACGAACGGCGACCCGGAGGTCGGGTAGAAGCCGACGCCGCCGCGCTGCAGCCGCAGCCCGGCAAAGCGGATCTGCTCGAGCGGCACGCCCGGAATGAAGAAGTCCATCGCATGCCCCAGCATGTGCTGGCTGAAACGCGCCACGCCGGTGTGGGCGGAGCGGCGGCGAAGCATGGCGTTGGTGGCGGGGGAGCGGTAGGCGGAGATGATCTGGATCGGCTGCTTGCCGTCGACGTCGCGATAGACTTCCCAGAGGATATCAAACAGATGGCGATCCATCGTCGTTTGATCCTGGCTGCGCCAGTCGCGGAGGTAGTGATTGATCTGCTTCAGCGCGTCTTCGTCGTAGCGGCCGTTGCGCTTGAAGGTGACCGTGAGGTCTTCGCCGGAATGGGTGTGATGGAAGGAGAGGGTGCGGGTATCGCCGGCGGCCGTGGCGTCATGAACGCTGCGCGCGCCGCCAAAAAGCATGAGCGCCGCCAGACCGAGGCAGACGCCGGCTTTTGGAATCGACGCAAAACCAGAGCTGCGTGCGAAACGGCTCAGCACGTCAGAACGATCCCCTCAAGACGACCCATTTATGCTTCGCGACCCATTTGCTTCGCGAAGMGCGCGAACYTCCTCGTYACCCCATGCAGCGAGGAAGCGTGAATGCAGTCTTAACCAGTCTTAATCAGGAAGGGTTAATCGAGATTTACGAGCCCCCCGATCAACCACCCGTGATGGCGTAGTCCCGGAGTATGGCAAAAAAGAGCCGCTGAATACCACCCATTAAGAGGTGTGGTTAACGAACAAGGGCCTCGCGGTCGGCGAAGCCCTTGTTATTTCTATTAAATTTTTAGCCCGACCGAGGTCAGCGCGTGTAGATCCGGCGCTGCTGCGGACGGACCGGAGGCGGCGGGGTCGGTGATCCGCCGAACAGCCGCTCGAAGAAGTTGAAGCCGTTACCGCCGCCGCCGAAGCCGTCATTGTTCATGGCGACGCCCTGCGGGATATCCCCCTTCGGGCGGCTGTAGCTCGGCTGCGCGTGAGCCACCACGGCTTCCAGATCCTTGTTCTGGCCGTTGCGCAGGATAGCGAGCATCTGGCTGTCGCGRCCGTAGATGTCCTTGCGGAATTCCAGCTTGCCGGCGTCATCGACGAARGCGGTCTGGTAGGTGATGTTCACCGGGATCGGGGTCGGGAATTTCAGGTCGATCTCGCTGGAGCCGTACATGCTGCGGATCTTCTCCGGCGTGTAGCGCTCGTTCGGCATCGTGATGTTGAGCAGCGTCGCCGCATACTGATCCGGGTTCTGCACGCGCATGCAGCCRTGGCTGAACGCACGCTCGTCCTTGGCGAACAGGTACTTGTCCGGGGTGTCGTGCTGATAGACCAGGAACTTGTTCGGGAAGTTGAAGCGGATGCGGCCAAGCGCGTTGCGCTCGCCCGGCGGCTGCCAGACATGAATGCTGCCGTCGCGGCTGCGTTCGAGCTTCAGGCCGATGCGATCCAGCGCGCCGGGATCCTGCTGCAGCGCCGGCAGGTATTCGTTGTAGATGATCGACGGCGGCACGTTCCACGTCGGATTGACGGTGATGTACTTCATCGTTTCCGTCAGCAGTGGCGTGGCGTGGGTGCCCGGTTTGCCGGTGACGACGCGCGTGGTCCAGACCGGCGCGCCATTGTGCATCACGCGGAGCGTGTAATCTGGGATGTTGAGAATGACATAGGCGTCGCCGATCGACGGAGCGCCGAGATCGCGCGGCAGCCAGCGCCAGCGCTCCATGTTGACGCGGACGATATCGATCTGCCGGTCCTTCTTCGGGCTGTTCAGCGCGCGGATCGTCTGCGCGTCGAGCACGCCGGTGGCCTTCAACTCGTTGTTCGCCTGGAATTTGCGAACGGCTGCGGCGACCTTGTCGTCATAGTGGGTGTCGTCGGCATTTTCGGTGAGGCCGAGACGGGCGCGCAGTTGCGGCACGCGCGGATCGTCCATCTCCACCGCGGCCTGTTTCTTGCGGGCCGGAACGAACTTCAGCGGTTCGCCGTCCGCAATCGGAGCCGCCTGGCTGTCGGTCTTGCCGCGCAGTTCGGCGAGCTTGGCCTTCAGCGCCAGATAGCCCTTGTGTTTCGGATTGTAGCTGTCGAGCGTGGCCGCCACATCTTTTGTGGACGCGATCTTGGAAATCACGTCGGCCGGATCGATCGGATGCTCGGGATACAGGATATCGCCGCTCACCTGCGACCAGTGCATCCGGCCGCTTTGGGCCTGACGTGCATAGTCGAGGATGCTGGCCATCAGCTTGAGCTCGGCTTCCGCCTGCGCGTCCGGGGTGGTCGCGGCCGCGAAGTCCGGCGCCGGATAGTCGGCGGGATCGAGGCCGTCACTCGCCGCATCCTTGAGGCGGGCGATCGCGGCCTTGGCGCGGGCGTTGACGACACCGCCTTCGGTCAGCACCGGCGCGTAGTCGCGGCCCTTGTAGAAGGTCTCGATGGCGGCGCGCTCGTTCTTGCGATCGAAAATCTTCACGCCCCTGGCGCCGATCAGGTCGCGCAACTTGTCGGCGACCGGCTGGTCGGCGGCGGGAACGGAAGAGGCCGCCTGAACTGGGGCCGGCGCAGTGTCCTTGGGAGCCGCGGCCGTATCCTTCGGCGGCTCGGCGGGCGCCTGCGCAGCCGGCTGTGCTGCGGTATCGGGAGCCTTGTCGGGGATGCTTGCGGTGGCGTCCTTCTTGTCGGCAGCGACCGGCGCTGCAGCGATGTCGGGCTTGGCCGCAGTCTCCGGCGTGATGGCGGCTTCGGACTTGGCAGCAGCTTCGGGTTTGGCAGCAGCTTCGGGTTTGATGTCGGCTGCGGTCGGGGGCGGCACGTTCGCCGGCTCCGGCATCGGGACCGCCGCGTCGATGGCGAGTTCGGCAGGATTTTTGGCCGGTGCGGATGTCGGGCCGGATTGGGCGAATGCGGCCGACGACGACACCACGAGGAACGTCGCCGCGATCGCGCTCAGCATACGATCGTATCGGCCAGTCGAAGCATTCTGCATTCTCTCACCCCATAGTGATGAATCTGTCCCGACGGAGACAACTCACCGTGTTCAATGTTCCACTGCGGGCTGTTTCGCCGCGCAGTGTTCCGTGATCAACCGTTCCGTTATCAACCGTTTGCAAAGGCGCCGGTTTCATCGCGGCATCTTGCACCACGACGCATACACAAGACATATACGCGGCCGACACAGGCGACCAGCGCCAGCGGATCAACTCACGCAAAACTGACTGCAAATCGGACGGTGTTGCAACGGTTTGCGCGCTTTGCCACGCGCTTTTCCTTGGTCTGTCACCGCGCCGCAACGGTTCAAGCGCAGTGCAATATTTGTCGCATCGCGAATCGATCAAAAAACCACCGCAGGCTCAAGGCGATGCCGTGGAGGCTTGCGCAAACCTCAATCACCGCCCGTGCTGGTTCCCGATGTCTCGGTTCCCGCTTCGTCGAGCTTGCGATAGAGCGTCGAGCGGCCGATCTTCAACCGCCGGGCCACCTCGGACATCTGGCCGCGATAGTAGGAAATCGCAAAACGGATGATCTCGGCTTCCATCTCCTCCAATGGGCGGATCTCGCCGTCACCCGCCAGCATCGCCAGGTTTCCGGCGGCGGGCATCGGCGGTGCGATCGGGATATCGGCGCCGGCGACGACGGCCGGAATCGGGGAGGGGGCCGGCATCACGTTCAGCGGTGCGCTGGGCGCGATGGCCGGAGCTGACGTTGCGACGTGCACCGCGGCCTGTGCGACCACCTGGGGGAAGTCGGCGATGCCGAGTTGCTCACCCTCGCTCATCACCACGGCGCGGTAGACCGTGTTCTCGAGCTGGCGGACGTTGCCCGGCCAGTCGGCCTGCGACAACAGCGCCATCGCGGCGCCGTCGACACTTGCAATGTGGCGGTTCTCCTCGGCGCAGAACCGCGCCAGGAAATGCCGCAACAGATGCGGAATGTCCTCGCGCCGCGCCCGCAGCGGCGGCACCGTCAGCGGCAGCACGTGCAGGCGATAGAACAGGTCTTCGCGGAAATGTCCGCCCTTCACATGATCGAGCAACTGCCGGTTGGTCGCCGAAATGATCCGCACGTCGACCTTGATCGGCCGGCGTCCGCCGACTGCCTCGACTTCGCCTTCCTGCAGGGCGCGCAGCAGCTTGACCTGCGCCGCGAGCGGCAGTTCGCTGACCTCGTCGAGGAACAGTGTGCCGCCGGAGGCCTCCACGAACTTGCCGGTGTGTTTTTCGGTGGCGCCGGTGAACGACCCCTTCTCGTGGCCGAACAGGATCGATTCCACCAGATTGTCGGGAATGGCGCCGCAGTTCACGGCGACGAACGGCTTGCTGCTGCGGTCGCTGGAGCCGTGGATGGCGCGCGCGATCAGTTCCTTGCCGACGCCGGATTCGCCTTCGATCAGCACGGGGATGCCGGAGGCGGCGGCCTTCTTCGCCGTGCGCAGCACGGTGTCCATGGCCTCGCTGCGGGTGATGATGTCCCTGAAGGTCAGCTTGCCTTCGCGGCTGTGCTTGATCCGCTGCAACTCGCCCTTCAGGGCGCTGGCGTTGAGCGCATTGCGCAGGGAGACCTGCAGCCGTTCGGCGCCCACCGGCTTGACCACGAAGTCCTGGGCGCCCGCGCGCATGGCGGAGACCACATTGTCGATGCCGCCGTGCGCGGTCTGCACGATCACCGGGATATTGATGTTGGCCTCGCGCATGCGGGCCAGCACACCCATGCCGTCGAGCCCCGGCATCACCAGGTCCAGCACGATGGCGTCGATGTCGGCGATGTCGGGGGAAATCAGCGTGGCGAGAGCTTCGTCGCCGCTCTCCACCACCACCGGCTCGTACCCGAATCGCTGCACCATGTTCTCGACCAGACGACGCTGCACCGCGTCGTCGTCAGCAATAAGGATACGCGTAGGCATCACTCAACTCCTGTCCCGAATTGGGGCAATGTGGCGGTAGAACGTTAAGGCGCTGTTAAGACCCGGCGACGTGGTCCCCGATATCAACAGCCCGTCATGAGGATGGTTGACGGTGGCGTGCTGGCCCCGCGGGGCGCGGGATCCCGCCCGGCACGGGTTTTGTGACCGCAAGGGGGTGTCATGGTTCGGCGTGGACCCGAGCTGCCCGTCCGCACGGCCGTCTTTCGACGTCGCCAGGATACGGCGACACTTTGTTCCGTTGGGCTCATGCGTTCCATTGGGCTCATGCGGCTCGCGCCTCGAGCCGTTCGCCAATCCGCGTCATCACGCTGCCAACCATGTCAGCAAAGGCCCGATCCCGCTGCTGCCGCCAATGCGCGTCGTGAGTTGCTTTCAGCGCCGCGACCCGTGACATGTTGAATGCCCGGCCAAGTTCGCCATGCTGAATGTCAATCAACGCGTGACACAAGAACACGGCGAGCTTGCGCGGCTTGGCGAGGCCGACGCGCGGTGGCCCCCGCAGCGCCGCGGCTTCGCAACCGGCCTGTTCCGCAACAGCCTCACAGACGATTGCAATTTGTGCGGCCTGGTCGATGGTCTCCCAGGTTTCCCATATGGCAGGCTTTTCCATGCAGCGCCCCGCTGTGGATGGCCTGCTGGCCGCCAAGACGCGCCTGCGCGTGTCCCGTTACTGTTTCCGGAGCAGGCCCCAATGCCTCATTGCATCGCTGGAACGCGGCGAGTTTGCGACAGGCGAGGACATTCGTGCGGTTCGGAGCGACGAATCGAGGGGCAACATGCGCTAACCCCTTCCTGCCGTTCGGCAACTGGTGCCCGCTCTGCCTGTATTGAACATCAAAGCCCGGTTGCCACGTGGTGGACCGCGAAATTGGTGACAGGCGACTCGGCGCGTGATTCAATGCGGGCTGGCCGGAGTAGCGCCCATGATCCTTGACCGCCGAAATTTTCTTGCGGGTGTTGCTGCCTTGGCGTTCGCTCCTGTGTTGCCTGCGCAAGCGGAAGGCGGTCGCTTTATCCGGGTTTATGCGCCGCGCTTCTCGCAAGCCATGGCGCACGACGTCGCGGCCGATTGGCTGGAGTTGTGCGCCTACCATTCGGCCTGGCACTATGACGGCGATTATCCGGACGGAATGGCCTTCATTCGTCATCGGATGACACGTTTGACCTATCACCTGACGACCGATGAGGACGGTGGGGTCTGCGCGACACAGGTTTCGACCGAGTGCTGCCCCGCGAACGAGGCCGCCGACCCCGACTATGTCGTTGGTCACGCGGCGCGGCGCGTGGCGAGCCACATCATCCCCTTCCACCGCGATGCGCATGCCCGATGCTTTTTTATCGCGTTCGAGCCGCTCGCCGATGAACCTTCGTACAAGGAGTCTTGGCGCAGGCCGATCCTCACGCCCGCCCCGCCCATTCCAATCATCCCGCTTGATCTCCCGGCGCCGCAGGCATGACCCTCCGAGGTGAGGCGTTCTGCCCATCGAGATCTTGCCCATCGCGCGATATCGGGTGCCGCAGCCTGATTGAGCGCCATTGCGCGGCTCTCCCGAAAGCAACACCGCTGAACGAATGCTCCATTTCATCAGATCGTCATCGGATCGGCGGTTGATCGAACCGGTTCGCCGCACATATGCTGCGGGTGGATGTGGTCGCGGCGGAGGCCGTGCCGCATCTTTCTTGCCCGTTCCTCCCGCCTGTTCCTCCTGTCAAGCCAAGGTTCACGTCTTTCATGCCAGCGAAATCAGCGACCCGACGCGCCGCCAAGCCTGTTCTAAAAAAGCCTGCTTCGAAAAAGGCGGCCGCGAGCAAGACCATCGCCAAGTCTGTCAAGAAGAGCGCAACGAAACCCGCGAAGACCCCGGCCACCAAATTGCCGGAATGGAACCTGGCCGATCTCTATGCGTCGATCGACGCGCCGGAAATCGGGCATGATCTCGACAAGCTCGATGCCGACTGCGTGGCGTTTGAGACCGCCTACAAGGGCAAGCTGGCGGAAGGCGTTGCCGGCACCGAGGGCGGCACCTGGCTCGCCGCCGCGGTGAAAGCCTATGAGGCGATCGACGATCTGGCGGGCCGGCTGGTGTCGTTCGCCGGTCTGGTCCACGCCGGCAATACTGCCGATCCCGCGATTTCGAAATTCTATGGCGACGTGTCCGAGCGCATCACCGCGGCGTCGGTGCATCTGCTGTTCTTCACCCTCGAACTCAACCGCATCGACGACGCGCTGATCGAAAAGGCAATGGAGGTCCCGGAATTGGGCCACTATCGGCCCTGGCTGGAGGATATCCGCAAGGAGAAGCCGTACCAGCTGGAAGACCGCATCGAGCAGCTGTTTCACGAAAAGTCGGTCAGCGGTTATGCGGCCTGGAATCGGCTGTTCGACCAGACCATCTCGGCGCTGCGCTTCAAGGTCGGGACCAAGGAGCTGGCGATCGAGCCGACCCTGAACTTCTTGCAGGATCGCGATCCCGGCAACCGCAAGGCGGCGGCGCAGGCTCTCGCCAAGACCTTCAAGGCGAACGAGCGCACCTTCGCGCTGATCACCAATACGCTTGCCAAGGACAAGGAAATCTCCGACCGCTGGCGCGGGTTCGGCGACATCGCGGATTCCCGGCATCTGTCCAACCGGGTCGAACGCGAGGTGGTGGACGCGCTCGTGGCCTCGGTGCGTGCGGCCTATCCGCGCATTTCACACCGCTATTATGCACTCAAGGCGCGCTGGTTCAAAAAGAAGACCCTGCCACATTGGGACCGCAATGCGCCGCTGCCGTTCGCGGCGACGGGGACCATCGCCTGGCCCGATGCGCAGGACATGGTGCTCAACGCCTATGGCGCGTTCTCGCCACGCATGGCCGACATCGCCAAGCGCTTCTTTGATGATCGCTGGATCGACGCGCCGGTGCGGCAGGGCAAGGCGCCCGGCGCCTTCTCGCATCCGACCACGCCCTCGGCGCATCCCTATGTGCTGCTCAACTACCAGGGCAAGCCGCGCGACGTGATGGTGCTCGCCCATGAACTCGGCCACGGCGTGCACCAGGTGCTGGCGGCGCAAAACGGCCCGCTGATGGCGCCGACGCCGCTGACGCTGGCCGAGACGGCGAGCGTGTTCGGGGAGATGCTGACCTTCCGCAAGCTGCTCGACGAGACGCGCGACCAGACGCAGCGCAAGGCGATGCTGGCGGCCAAGGTCGAGGACATGATCAACACCGTGGTGCGGCAGATCGCGTTCTATTCGTTCGAGCGCGCCATCCACACCGAACGGCGCAACGGCGAACTGACCGCGGAGCGGATCGGCGAACTCTGGCTCTCGGTGCAGGGTGAAAGCCTGGGGCCGGCGATCGAGATCAAGCCGGGCTACGAGACGTACTGGATGTACATCCCGCACTTCATCCATTCGCCGTTCTACGTCTACGCCTATGCCTTCGGCGACTGCCTGGTGAACTCGCTTTACGGACTTTATTCAAAGGCCACCGCGGGGTTCGCCGAGCGTTATTTCGCCCTGCTGTCGGCCGGCGGCACCAAGCACTATTCGGAGCTGCTGCGGCCGTTCGGGCTCGACGCCAAGGATCCCACCTTCTGGGACGGCGGCCTCTCGGTGATCGAGGGCATGATTTCCGAATTGGAGGATATGGGGTAGCGCGCAGCACGGATTAGGGCGTTCTTCCGCGATCGGAGGCGAGTCCGGGAGGTCCCGCTCGCCGTTTCGCCGTTTCCATATCGTGAAAAATCCGCCGAACCGCGTTGCATGGCTCGCATGAGGGCGGTTTAATCGCTCGTATAAGATTTCGGCGGACGTTGCCCTCGCTGCGCAATTGGGCTAATTCCCGATACGTTTTGAGGACTGGAGGGGACCCCATGGCTGACCATAGCGAAGTTGCCTACACCACGGCAGACGGCAACGATTATCCGGCGCACGAAGCCACCTACGAAGGCTTCCTGAAATTCGCCACCTGGGGCACCGGCGCTGTGATCGTTCTCCTCGTCCTGATGGCGATCTTCCTCGTCTGAGCATTTCCGTTCACTGGCAATCGGCCGGTGCATCACGCGATCGGCCGATGCTTTTAAGTTGTGCGCGACCGGTCGGCCGCGGGAGGCATCATGAAAATTGCTATCGCCAAAGAGATCGATTCCGCTGAGCCGCGGGTCGCCGCGGTGCCGGACACCGTGAAGAAATTCAAGGCGCTGGGCGCCGATGTCGCGATCGAGCCGGGCGCCGGCATCAAGTCCGGGGTGCCGGACGCGGAGTATCAGGCCGCCGGCGCCACCGTTGCGGCCGACGCCGTCAAGGACGCCGACATCGTCATCAAGGTGAAGCGGCCGGAGGCCAGCGAACTCGCCAACTACAAGCGTGGCGCGCTGGTGATCGCGATCATGGATCCCTACGGCAACGACGCGGCGCTCAAGAGCATGGCCGATGCCGGCGTCGCCGCGTTCGCGATGGAATTGATGCCGCGTATCACCCGCGCCCAGGTGATGGACGTGCTGTCGTCGCAGGCGAACCTCGCCGGCTACCGCGCGGTGATCGAAGCAGCCGAAGCCTTCGGCCGGGCCTTCCCGATGATGATGACCGCTGCCGGCACCGTGCCCGCGGCCAAGGTGTTCATCATGGGCGTCGGCGTCGCCGGCCTGCAGGCGATCGCGACGGCGCGGCGGCTCGGTGCGGTGGTGACCGCCACCGACGTGCGCCCGGCGGTGAAGGAGCAGGTGGAATCGCTCGGCGCAAAATTCATCGCGGTCGAGGACGACGAGTTCAAGCAGGCGGAAACCGCCGGCGGCTACGCCAAGGAAATGTCGAAGGAGTATCAGGCCAAGCAGGCCGCGCTCACCGCCGAACACATCAAGAAGCAGGACATCGTCATCACCACGGCGCTGATTCCCGGCCGGCCCGCGCCGCGCCTGATCAGTGCCGACATGGTGCGCTCGATGAAGCCGGGCTCGGTGCTGGTCGATCTCGCAGTCGAACGCGGCGGCAATGTCGAGGGCGTCAAGACCGGTGAAGTCGCCGATATCGACGGCGTCAAGATCGTCGGTTTTACCAATCTGGCGGGACGGGTGCCGGCCTCGGCCTCCGGCCTTTATGCGCGCAACCTGTTCTCCTTCATCGAGACGCTGGTCGACAAGTCGACCAAGGCGCTCGCCGTGAAATGGGACGACGACCTCGTCAAGGCCACCGCGCTGACCAAGGACGGCGCCGTGATCCATCCGAATTTTCAGCCGAAAAGCGCATAAGGAACGCCGCCATGGAGCATGCTGTACAGCTCGTCGATCCGTTCGTGTTTCGGCTGTCGATTTTCGTCCTCGCCGTCTTTGTCGGCTATTTCGTGGTGTGGTCGGTGACGCCCGCGCTGCATACGCCCTTGATGTCGGTGACCAACGCGATTTCGTCGGTCATCGTGGTCGGCGCGTTGCTGGCGGTCGGCGTCGCCCTGGTCGGCGACGGTGAAGCGTCGTTGTGGGCGCGGGGCTTCGGTTTCGTCGCGTTGATTTTCGCATCAGTCAATATTTTCGGCGGCTTCTTGGTCACCCAGCGCATGCTGGCGATGTACAAGAAGAAGCAGAAGTAAGCAGGGGCCGTCATGAACGCCAATCTTTCCGCACTGCTTTATCTGGTCGCCGGAGTTCTCTTCATTCTGTCGCTGCGCGGGCTCTCGAGCCCCGCCTCGAGCCGGCAGGGCAACTTCCTCGGCATGATCGGCATGGGCATCGCCGTGGCCACCACGCTCGCGGCGCACCCGCCGTCGGGCGGCACCGGCTGGATCCTGGTGATCCTCGGCATCGCCATCGGCGGCGGCATCGGCGCCGTCATCGCCCGCCGCGTGCCGATGACCTCGATGCCGGAACTGGTCGCGGCCTTCCATTCGCTGGTCGGCATGGCGGCGGTGCTGGTCGCGGCGGCTGCGTTCTACGCGCCGGGCGCATTCGACATCGGCACCCGCGGCAATATCCACGGCTCTAGTCTCGTGGAAATGTCGCTCGGCGTCGCCATCGGCGCGCTCACCTTCACCGGCTCGGTGATCGCGTTCCTGAAGCTGTCGGGCCGCATGAGCGGCAAGCCGATCATCCTGCCGGCGCGCCACATCATCAACATCGTGCTGGGCCTGGCGCTGATCTTCTTCATCTATGGCCTCGTCAGTTCGCAGAGCACGCTCGACTTCTGGCTGATTACCATCATCGCGCTGGTGCTCGGTGCGCTCCTGATCATCCCGATCGGCGGCGCCGACATGCCGGTCGTGATCTCGATGCTCAACTCGTACTCCGGCTGGGCGGCCGCCGGCATCGGCTTCACGTTGGGAAACTCGGCGCTGATCATCACCGGCGCGCTGGTCGGCTCGTCGGGTGCGATCCTGTCCTACATCATGTGCCACGCGATGAACCGGTCGTTCATCTCGGTCATCCTGGGCGGTTTCGGCGGCGAGACGGCAGCGGCCGCCGGCGGTGGCGGCGAGGCCAAGCCGGTCAAGCTGGGCTCGGCGGACGACGCGGCCTTCATCATGAAGAACGCGCAGAAGGTCATCATCGTGCCCGGCTACGGCATGGCGGTGGCGCAGGCGCAGCACGCGCTGCGCGAAATGGCCGACAACCTGAAGAAGGAAGGCGTCGAGGTGAAGTACGCCATCCATCCGGTGGCGGGCCGCATGCCCGGGCACATGAACGTGCTGCTGGCGGAAGCCAACGTGCCCTACGACGAGGTGTTCGAGCTCGAGGACATCAATTCGGAGTTCGCCCAGGCCGACATCGCCTTCGTCATCGGCGCCAACGACGTCACCAACCCGGCGGCGGAAGACGACAAGACCTCGCCGATCTACGGCATGCCTGTGCTGCAGGTCTGGAAGGCGGGCACCGTGATGTTCATCAAGCGGTCGCTGGCCTCGGGTTATGCCGGTATCGATAACCCGTTGTTCTATCGCGATAATACCATGATGCTGCTGGGCGACGCCAAGAAGGTCACCGAGAACATCGTCAAGGCGATGTGACGGGCCGGCTGCGCGAACAATAAGTGCCAAAACAGAACTTATGTGATTAGCTCCCTGCAAGGAATTGCAGGGAGCTTTGTCATGTCCGAGGCTGTCAGTGTCGATACCGGAACCCATGAATTGCTGTGTTCGGTGCGCGACCGCGTCGCCACCATCACCTTCAACCGCCCCGAGGCGCGCAACTCGCTCTCCGATCACCTGACGCCCGCGCTGCGGCGCATGATCCGGCAGATGGGCGACGATCCCGTGATCGGGGCGCTGGTGATCACTGGTGCGGGAACCGCGTTCTGCTCCGGCGGCGACGTCAAGGGCATGGGCGGCCGCGGCGCGCTGAAAACCGAGACGCCGTTCGAGGAAAAGGTCGCGCTGCTGCGCGAGCGCCAGCGCACGCTGACGGGCGCCCTGGTGAGCCTGCGCAAGCCSACCATCGCCGCGCTGCCGGGGCCGGCGGCCGGCGCCGGGCTTGCGATCGCGCTCGCCTGCGACCTCCGCATCGCCGCCGAATCCGCCATCATGGCGACCGGCTATGCCAGGATCGGCCTGACCGGCGACTACGGCGTTTCCTGGCTGCTGACGCGGCTCGCCGGCACATCGCGGGCCCGCGAATTGATGTTCCTGGCCGACAAGATCGATGCGCGACGTTGCGAGGCCCTGGGCCTGGTCAACCGCGTGGTGCCCGACGCCGACCTGCAGAGCGAAGCCTTCGCGCTGGCCAGCCGGCTCGCCAATGGCCCGGGTGCGGCATATGCGGCGATCAAGGACAATCTCGATCTGGCGCTGACGGCGGATTTCCTGACCTCGCTGGACCACGAAGCCGAGAACATGGTGAAAGCCGCCGGCACGGCGCAGCACCTGTCTCTTATACACATCTAGATGTGTATAAGAGACAGGCCCTGGGCCTGGTCAACCGCGTGGTGCCCGACGCCGACCTGCAGAGCGAAGCCTTCGCGCTGGCCAGCCGGCTCGCCAATGGCCCGGGTGCGGCATATGCGGCGATCAAGGACAATCTCGATCTGGCGCTGACGGCGGATTTCCTGACCTCGCTGGACCACGAAGCCGAGAACATGGTGAAAGCCGCCGGCACGGCGCAGCACAAGGAAGCCGTGCGGGCCTTCGTCGAGAAGCGGCCCCCGAACTTCGGCTAGACATCGGGCAGGCGACACGGTCGCAAAGGGGCGCTACTCTTCTCACCCTGAGCGTCATGCTTCGGGAATGAAGGAGATCAGCGACATGAGCGTACACGGTCCGATGCCACGATCGTCGTGGATGTTTCCATCGCTGGCCGTGCTGTTCTTCGCCGCGACCGTCGTTTTCGGCCTGTCGTACAAGCCGGGGGTGGGCGGCCTGGTATTCGCGGTGGTGTTGCTGGTGATCCTGTTCGGAACCGTATTTGCCGCCGTGCATCACGCCGAAGTCATCGCCGAGCGGATCGGCGAGCCCTACGGCACGCTGCTGCTGACACTGGCGGTGACCATCATCGAGGTGGCGCTGATCGCGACGCTGATGCTGGGTGAGGGCCCCAATTCGGCGTTGGCGCGCGACACCGTGTTCGCCGTGGTCATGATCGTCTGCAACGGCCTGGTCGGGCTGTGCATCATGGCCGGCGGTTTGCGGTTCCGCGAGCAGGAATTCCAGGTCTCCGGGGTCAATCTTTACCTCTGCGTCCTGATCGTGCTGGCGACCATCACCCTGATCATGCCGAACTACACCCTCGCAGCGCCGGGGCCGCTCTACTCCACAGCCCAACTTGCGTTCGTCAGCATCGTCACCATCATCCTCTACGGCGTGTTCCTCTACACCCAGACCGTCCGGCACCGGGACTACTTTATTGTCGGCGAGATCGACCAGAGCGGGCCCGACTCGCATACCTCGAACCGGACGCTGCTGATCAGCCTGTCCCTGCTGCTGGTGTCGCTGCTGGCGGTGGTGTTGCTGGCGAAAAAGTTCTCCATCGTGGTCGATGCCGGTGCGGCGATGATCGGGGCACCGCCCGCCTTTGCCGGCGTGCTGGTGGCGCTGCTGATCCTGCTGCCGGAGAGCGTTGCGGCGGTTGCCGCAGCGCGCAAGAACGACCTGCAAAAGAGCATCAACCTGGCGCTGGGGTCGTCGCTGGCGACCATCGGGCTGACCATCCCCGCCGTTGCGATCGCGACCTTCGTCCTCGACAAGCCGCTGGTGCTCGGGCTTGGCGCCCGGGAGATGGTGCTGCTGATCATGACCATCCTGATCAGCATGCTGACGCTCGGCACCGGCCGCACCAACATCCTGTTCGGGCTGGTTCACATGCTGGTGTTCGCGGTGTTCGTGTTCATGGTGTTCGCGCCGTGAGCACTCGCCGCCGATCGGTTCATCAAGCTGACTTGAGGCTGACTTCGGAGCTGACTTGTCGGTGAACAGGACGGATTAAACGACGTTGCCACCGAACCGACGCAGTTGATCCCTCAATCGGCCCAAAAGTTCCCGCATCAAAACGCGGGGAAAAGGCGGGTCACGCTGGGTCATGCTGAAATACGTATCGCAATTCTTCCTTCAGATTTTTCCATCGGTGGTCGCGACCGTTGTCGGTGCGTACATCGTTAATCATTACGTGATCCCGAAATCGGGATCCGACGCGCCGAAGACGGCTGCCTACTCCAAGGCCACGCCGGGAGCCGACGACGACCAGGGCGCGATCGACGTGACCCCGAAGCCGGACGCGGCCGCGACCCAGGACAGCAAGTCCGAAGCCAAGGGAGAGGCCAAGGCCAAGCCGGCCGAGGCGGCCAAAACTGAACCCAAGAGCGAAGCGAAGACCGAGACCAGCAAGGGCGAACCCAAGCGGTCCGCGGCCCGTGAAAAGCCGGCCATCCGCGTGGTGCTGCCGGGCTCCGCCGAGACGGCCGCAGCCCCGTCCGCCGCCGCTCCGTCGGCCCCGACCCCGCCTGTTGCGTCCACCGCCCCGGACGAGCATCGCGACCGGGATGCCAATGAACTCGCCCGCGCGGCAATCGAGCGCCTGCGCAACACCGGTTCGGCAGAGACGCCGCGGGTCGAGACGCCCCGCGTTCAGGATGCTGCGCGGGAAATTCCGCGGGAACCGGCGGTTCGTGAGCCAGTGCGTGTCAATGTGGTTGCCGTCCCCCCGGTGCAGCCGCGCGCCGTGGTGCAGCCGCTGCCGCCGCCGGTCAACGTGATGGCGCCCAGCGCCGACAACGCGGTCGACCCGCTGATGCAGACGCCGCCCTACGCGCCGCCGCCGCGGGTGGTCGACGCCAATCGGCTGGTTCCGCCCGCCGACATTCCCACCGGATCGCGTCCGCTCGATCTTCAGGCTGCCGCGGCGAAGACGTCGGTGGCCGACGATATGCTGTCCGCCGCGCGCTCGGTGATCCATACCATTGTGCCGCAATAGGGCGCTCAGGCGGCGCGGATCCCGATATGAACGGGGTCGAATTTCCACAGCAGACGACACGGGCCTCCAGGCCCGTTTTTTTGTGCCATAAGGCTTGTGTTCATTGTCGCGGGCAGGCCCCGCACCTGTCCCGGTTCGGTTGATGACGGTCGTGCGATGGATCGCTGGCGGCGCGATCGCGGTTTATCTGGCCGCGGTCGTCGCGATGTTCATCTTCCAGCGCGCCCTGATGTATCCGGCTCCGGACACGGCCAGAACGTCGCCGGCGGCTGCGGGATTTGCCGAGGCCGAGGAAGCCGTGCTGGATACGCGCGATGGCGAGAAAGTCATCGTCTGGCATGTCCCGCCGAAGCCGGGAAAGCCGGTCGTCATCTTCTTTCATGGCAATGGCGATGTGCTGGCATGGCGGGTGCCGAGCTTTCGCGCCATCGTGGCCGATGGCACCGGCCTCGTCGCGCTATCGTTTCGCGGCTATGGCGGATCGACGGGCAAGCCCACCGAGCAGGGGTTGCTGAATGACGGCGTGGCTGCCTACGATTTCGCCGCCACCCGCTACAGCGCTGATCGCTTGCTGCCGTGGGGCTATTCGCTGGGCACCGGCGTCGCGGTCGCCATCGCCACCACGCGTCCCGTCGGCAAGCTGATCCTGGAGGCGCCCTATACGTCGACGGTGGATGTCGCCGCCGCAGCGTTCCCGTGGCTGCCGGTCAGCCTGCTGATGCGCGACAGGTTTCCATCCGATATCCGCATCGCTGCGCTTAAGGCGCCGCTGCTGGTCATGCACGGCGAGCGGGATACGGTCATCCCCATACGGTTCGGCCGGCGACTCTTCGATCTGGCACCTGAGCCCAAGCGATTTGTCGCATTTCCGCTCGGTACCCACGTCAATCTCGATGCGCTCGGCGCGATCGACACGGTCCATAAGTTCCTGACCGGCACGGATTGAGCGGCAGCCGAGCAGGCAACAAAAAACGCGGGCTGGACGCCCGCGTTTTCGTCTCAAATCGATATGGGCTTAGCGCGGTCCGCGCGGACCTGCGCCCGGGCCACCAGCACCGGGGCCACGACCGCCGCGATCTGCACCGGGCGCGCCGAATGCCGGCTTCGGCTTCATCGGCAGCAGGCCTTCACGCTGAAGCTTCTTGCGGGCGAGCTTGCGGGCGCGGCGAACGGCTTCAGCCTTTTCGCGGGCCTTCTTCTCGGAGGGCTTTTCATAATGACCGCGGAGCTTCATCTCGCGGAAAATGCCCTCGCGCTGCATCTTCTTCTTCAGCGCCTTGAGAGCCTGGTCGACGTTATTATCGCGAACGAGAACCTGCACGCGGCATCCTTTTGTCTGTTCAAATCAGAAATTCGGAAGATAGCGAAGGACCGGCTAAGGCCACGCCTTTCGCATCAAGGGCGCGGAGATAACAGATCAAAGCGGGAATGTCCACCTTGCGGGCCGATTTTTACGCATGGCACGGCCGCTTTGTTGGCCCGGTTCCGAGAGCCTATTTCGCCGATTTTCCGGTCGATTTGACCTCTGTGACGTGGCCCATCTTGCGGCCGGGACGGGCGGCGCCCTTGCCATAGAGATGGACCGTGGCACCGGGAACGGTCAGCCAGTTCCCGTAGCTGTCGATGTCGTCCCCGATCAGGTTGGTCATGGTGACCTCGCCATGGCGGACCGGATTGGCCAGCGGCCAGCCGGCGATGGCCCGGATGTGCTGCTCGAATTGCGACACCGAGGCGCCATCCAGCGTCCAGTGCCCGGAATTGTGCACCCGCGGGGCAATTTCGTTGACCAGCAGGGTCGGTCCAGCGGCGCCGGGAACCACGAACAGCTCGACAGCGAGCACTCCGACATAATTGAGCGCATCGGCGATTTTGGTGGCGACGGCGCGGGCCTGGTCCGCCAGCGCATCGGAAATGCGCGCCGGGGCGTAGGAAAACTTCAGAATATGATCGCGGTGCTCGTTTTCCGTGACGTCGAAACAGACCACGTGGCCATCGGCGCTGCGCGCCGCGATCACCGAGATCTCGCGCTCGAACGGCACGAAGGCCTCCAGGATGGCGGACTTGGTTTCGAGATCGGTCCAGACGCCCTCCAGGTCGTCGTCCTCGCGCACCAGGATCTGGCCCTTGCCGTCATAACCGAAGCGGCGGGTCTTGAGCACCGCGGGCCGCCCGATCTGCGCGATGGCCGCTTTCAGGTCCTGCGCCGACGACACGTCGACATAACGCGCCGTCGCGATGCCGAGCTTGGTCACGAAGTTCTTTTCTGCCAGCCGGTCCTGGGTCGTTTCCAGCACCCGGGTGTCGGGCAGCACCGGCCGCCGCGCCTCGAGAATCATCGCGGTTGCCGCCGGCACGTTCTCGAATTCGTAGGTGATGGCGTCCACGTCGGAGGCAAACAGTTCAAGGGCCTCGACGTCGGCATATTCGGCGCAGGTTGCATGCTGCACCACATCGAACGCCGGCGAATCCGGATCGGGGGAAAACACCTGCGCCCGCAGCCCAAGCCGCGCCGCTGCCAATGCCAGCATCCGGCCCAACTGTCCGCCGCCGAGAATTCCGATGGTGTCGCCGGGCTTCAGCTTCACCTGCTTTGAAGATGTCACGAAGTTCCCTCCGGGCGTTCTTTCACCGCCTCGGTTTGCCGCTTGCGCCAGTCCGCAAGTCTGCCGGCCAGTCCGGCATCGTTGAGCGCCAGCACGCTGGCCGCGAGCAGGGCCGCGTTGATCGCACCGGCCTTGCCGATCGCGAGCGTTCCGACCGGAATGCCGGCCGGCATCTGGACGATGGAGTACAGTGAATCGACGCCTGAGAGCGCCTTGGATTCAACGGGAACGCCGAACACCGGCAGTTCCGTCAGCGACGCCGCCATGCCGGGCAGGTGGGCGGCCCCGCCCGCGCCGGCAATGATGATCTTGAAGCCGGCGTCTTTGGCGCCCTTGGCGAACGCGAACAGGCGGTCGGGGGTCCGGTGCGCCGAGACGATGCGAGCCTCATGGGGAACCCCCAGGGTCGTGAGGGTTTCGGCGGCATGGCGCATGGTCTCCCAGTCGGACTGGCTTCCCATGATGATGGCAACGGCGGCGGTCATTCAGACAATTCTTTGTAAAATCCGGAATCAAAAACACCGTATCAGGCTCGGACGGTGCATGTCTTCTAGCGATGTGGACTGGCGGCCTGTGCTCAGAACATGCGCCCGTTCAACGATTTGGCGAGCTCCGGCGGCGTTGTCGGAGTTACCCTTGCCGAACCGGCCGGCGCTGGCAAGCACCGTGGAATGAACTATCCTGTCATGGTGAATCGAGGCAACAGCCTTGAGTCCAGATTCCGCGACCCCAAGGCCATGCCCAAAACCAAACCCAAACCGCAATCCAGGTTGAAGCCCAAAAGTGGCTCCAAATCCAAGCCCGACTCGAAGTCTGGTTCCAAATCTGGTTCCCAGCCCGGCTCCGGACCTACGCAAAATCCCCGACCTTCCGGTTCGAGCCGGGCCGGCGGCAAGCCCGAGGCGGCCACGGCCAAACGCTCGCAGGCGGGCCGCCTGCGGCGCAAAGCCGCGCCGAAGCGGAAGACCATGCCGAAACCGGCAGATATCGCCAAGCTCGAGGGGCGGCTTCGCCGTCTCAGGGCTGAGCTCGTCCGGGCCAAGGGCCGGATCGTGGAGCTGGAGGGCTGGGCCGAGACGGACTTCCTGCTCGATATCCTGAACCGCCGCGGCTTCGAACGCGAGCTGACCCGCGCGATTGCCTACATCAAGCGCTATCCGGCCAGCGGCGCGCTGATCGCGCTCGACGTCGATCGCCTGAAGCCGATCAATGATGCGTTCGGTCATGCGGCGGGCGACGCCGTGCTCAAGGGCATCGTCCATGTGATCTTGAAGCATGTGCGGTCGTCCGATGTCGTCGGCCGGCTCGGCGGTGACGAGTTTGCCGTCCTGCTGTGGAATTTGAGCGAGGCCGATGCGCTGGCAAAAGCGCACGCGCTTGAGGAGGCGATCGATCGCCTGACCTTCGTGTTCCGCGGTCGCTCGATGACTGCGGGCGCGTCGACCGGCGTGACCGTTCTCGTCGCGACGGATGATGCGGTGGCGGCGCTGGAGCGCGCGGATACTGCTATGTATCACCGCAAGAAGCATCGCCGTGATGCAAGGCTCTGAAGAAGCAAGGCTCTAAGAAGCAAGGTTCTCTAAAAAAATAATGCTCTGATCGCTTGGTTGCACGGCGACGTTTTCGTCCGCGCGATCAGGCGATGATGTCGGGCGTGATCTGATCTTCAATAAAGGAAATCCGATCGCGGAGCTGCAGCTTGCGTTTCTTCAGTCGCTGCAATCGCAGCAGATCGGGGGCGGGCGAATGCTGCAGGGCCTCGATGGCAGCGTCGAGGTCACGATGTTCCTGCTGCAGACGCGCCAGCTCCAATGCGAATTCGTTGTTATCCTGATCGGTCATTGTCTGTGGCGGTTAGAGTCTGCGGCGTGAAGCGTGACCGGGGGTCGGCCGAGCGCCGTCGGTCAGGCGAGGTTCCGCATTCTCATTGCAGAAAATGATGGTCTCTGCCAGCGGCGGTATCAAGAGGCGACGTCGTGTCTGTCATGGTCGGTCACAAATCGTTACGCATATTGTTGCAGCCGCGAAATGGTGGGCAGACACCGGTTCGCCGCAGAATCTATTTGGACTCATCGAAATAGGCAGTTTTCCTCACGCAAGCGGATTTCGATCGACTCCAGAACGTTCCTGTCGACAGCCGTATTGGCTCATGTACAATCGAGCGTCCAAGTCCAGAGCTGAGGTCCATCTGATAGAGGAGACTTCTTATGGCGATTGAGGCGCATCTCGTTGAACTGGAACGTAAACATCGGGTTCTGGAAAGCGAATTGCACGATGCCCTGAGGCATCTATCCACAGATAATCTGTGGATCGTCGAACTGAAACGCCGAAAGTTGATGGTCAAGGACGAGATCGAGCGCTTGAAGCACGTCGCTCACGAAACCCTCCACTGATTGACTGACACCAGATTCTGAGATCCGCGAGTCTCTAGATACCAACAGTCATCTACCAACAGTCATCGCTTCGCATTGTCGCGGGCAGCACATCGATATCCTGCCCGCGCAATGCTCCTGCCGATCCCCAAAAGCAGACTGCAGGCCAAGCGTCGGTTGTTCGCGTGATCGTCCTCGCGCGAAAATCGATGGAATTCGCTTAAACCGCCGCGAGATCGGCGACGTGGTCGGCGATGGATAGCGACGACGTCAAGCCCGGCGATTCGATGCCGAGCAGATTGATCAGTCCGGGGACGCCGTGATCTTGCGGGCCCTGGATCAGAAAATCCTGAACGGCGACCGCTGGCGGCACGATCTTGGGCCGGATTCCGCTGTATCCGGGCGTCAGCGCGCCGTCGGGCAGTGTCGGCCAGTACCGGCGGATGGCCGGATAAAATCGCTCCACCCGGGCGGGATCGACCTCATAGTCAATCGTGTTGACCCATTCGACATCGGGTCCGAATTTCGCTTGCCCGCCCAGGTCCAGCGTCAGGTGGACACCGAGGCCGCCCGGCTCCGGCACCGGATAGATCAGGTGCGTGAACGGGGAACGGACGCCGCAACTGAAATAATTGCCCTTGGCGAAATAGGCCGTGGGGATCTGTTCGATCGGCATTCCCTCGATGCTGCGGGCGATGGCCGGCGCATTGAGCCCGGCGGCGTTGACCAGCAGCCGGCATGCCAGGCTCATCGGCGCCGCGCCACCGACGTCGACAGAGATCTCGCCCCCACCTGCGGCGGCGTGGAGCAATGGGGCGTTGAATGCGATCGCGGCACCTGCGTCCTCGGCGTCGCCACGCAGCGCCAGCATCAAGGCGTGGCTGTCAACGATTCCGGTGGAGGGGGACAGCAGTGCGGCCGTGCAGTTCAGCGCCGGTTCGAGCGCATGGGCGGCAGCGGCATCAAGCAGTTCGAGGTCGTTGACTCCGTTGGCCGCGGCCCGCGCCCGGATCGACGCCAGCTTTTCACTGTCGTCCGCCGTGGTCGCGACGATGAGTTTGCCGCAGCGGCGGTGCGGAATGCCGTGATCGCGGCAGTAGTCATAGAGGGCGCGCTTGCCGTTGACGCAATGGCGCGCCATCAGGCTCCCTGCCGGATAATAGATCCCGGCGTGAATGACTTCGCTGTTGCGCGACGACGTTCCGGTTCCGATATCGTCCGCGGCCTCGACCACAATAACCTCGCGGCCGGCCTGGGCCAGGCGGCGGGCGACGGCGAGGCCAACCACTCCCGCGCCGACAACGATGCACTCGACTTTGTCCATTTCAAACTCAGATGCTGAGATTTAGTTCTTGGTAACCATACGGCGTCTCGGTGACGCCGCTTCTTTTATCACCGCATTAATCATGAAAGGGCAATTGCCTCAATTTAAGTCAAGTTCTGAAGCCCTCAGGGTACGCGTTTACCCGATTCAAACGAGTGCAACCAGACACTCCATCCCGATTTACGCGAGTGGCTGGTGAAGGGCATGCACAGGCAGGTGGGCGGCAAAGCGATCGTTCTCGCGATGGCCGTCCTGTGCGCGCTCGCGGCTGGGAGCGCCCCGGCCCTTGCCGCGCTCGACGCCAGCGCCGACCCCAGCACGATCTGGCAGATCCTGCTGACCGGCTTCGTCATTTTCGCATTCCTTGCCGCGATCATCATATGGATCATGTCGGCGCTGGAGAAGGCGAAACGCGCCAACCGGAGCAACACCGCCTTCGTCAACGCGGCCCTCAACAACATGAACCTTGGCATCGTGATGGTCGATGCGAACAAGGGGCTGGTGTTCTGCAACGACAGCTATTTGAAGATCTACGGCCTGTCCCGCTCCGATCTGCGCCCGGGAATGTCGGGGCGCGAACTCGTGGAATTGCGCCACCGCCGCGGTCTGCTTGGCTGTGCTGTGGAGGATTTCTTCCGTGAGGTCCGCAGCGAGTCCGGTTATGTCACCGAGCTTCCCGACGGCCGCGCCATCCTGGTCAAGCACCGAGCGTTGCGCAACGGCGGGATCATCTCGACTCACGAGGACTGCACGGAACAGCGGGAGCTGTCGCGGCAACTCGCCACCACCAAGCGCTTCCTTGAATCGGTCATCGACAACATTCCGGTTTGCGTCGCCGCCAAGAACATCGAGGACAGCCGGTATATCCTCGCCAACCGGGCCTTCGAGCAGTTCTCGCGGATGCCGCGCGAGCAGATCATCGGCAAGCTCGCCGAGGACATCTTCACCCTCAAGACATCGATCAACGTCAACGATCTGGATCGTGCGGCGCTGGCCTCGCCGACCGGGCAACTGCGTTCGGAATTCACGGTGGAGCGCAACGGCTACGATCGGATTCTGGACAGCAACCGGGTCGTTGCGCGCAACGCCAACAACGAACCGGAATTCCTGATCGCTCTGTTCGAGGACGTGACCGAGCGACGCAATCTCTCCAGCGAACTTGAGAATACGAAGAAGTTCCTGGAGATGATCATCGACAACGTCCCGGTCGCGCTCGACGTCAAGCGCGTCAGCGACGGCCAGTATCTGTTCGTCAACCGCAGCGCCGAGAAGATCTTCAATCGGGAGCGCGAGGCGGTGATCGGCTGCACCGTGGAGGAGATCTACGGTTCGGCGGCGAAACTGATCGTGGAGCGCGACAACATCGCGATCCGCAAGAAGGGACAGACCACGGAAGAGCAGCCGATCCAGACCAAGAACGGCCTGCGTCTGTTCCTGACCCGGCGGGTCACGGTGCTCGACGAGGCCGGCGAGCCGCGATACCTCATCAAGACCAACGAGGACATCACCGATCGCCGGCAGACCGAATCGCGCATGGCCCACATGGCCTATCACGACACCCTGACCGATCTGCCGAACCGCCCCGCCTTCATCCAGGCTCTGACCCAGATGATCGACGCCTGCGGCGGGTCGGATGAGGAGTTCGCGGTTCTGTCGGTGGACATGGACCGGTTGAAGGAAGTCAACGACGTGTTCGGCCATTCGGTCGGCGATCAACTGCTGATCGAGACGTCGCGCCGCATCCAGGACACCGCGCGCGGCGGGGTCGTGGCGCGGCTCAGTGGTGATGAATTCGGGCTGATCATCGATGGCGCACAGCCGCAGGCGGCTCTTGCGCTGGCGGAACGGCTGATGGCGGTCATGAATGAGGAATTTACGATCGACGGCAAGACATTGCGGGCCGGGCTGACCATCGGCATTTCGGTGTTTCCGCGCAATGGCATGGATGCGGCTTCGCTGCTGGCGAATGCCAGCGTCGCCCTGTTCCGCGCCAAGGCGAAGGGGCGCGGCTCGGTCAGCGTGTTCGAAGCGGAGACCGACCAGCAGATTCGCGATCGCCGCGCGCTGCACCAGGATCTCGCATCGGCAGTCAGGAATGGCCAGCTCTCGCTGTATTATCAACCGCAGGCGCTGACCGGCCACGATGTCATCGAACCGGAATTCATCGGCTTCGAGGCCTTGGCGCGCTGGATTCATCCGCAACGCGGCTTCGTGCCGCCGAGCGATTTCATTCCGCTTGCGGAAGAGAGCGGCCTGATCGTCGAACTCGGCGAATGGATCCTGCGCGAGGCCTGCCGCGAAGCCGCCTCGTGGACGAAGCCGATGCAGGTCGCGGTCAATTTGTCGCCCGCGCAGTTCCAGCACGGCGATCTCGTCGGTCTGGTGCATTCGATCCTGCTGGAGACCGGGTTGCAGCCGGGCCGGCTGGAGCTGGAAATCACCGAAGGCGTTCTGATCGAGGATTTCGAGCGTGGCCTGTCGCTGCTGCGGCGCCTGAAGGCACTGGGCGTGCGGATCGCCATGGACGATTTCGGCAGCGGCTACTCATCGTTGACCTATCTTCAGGCGTTTCCGTTCGACAAGATCAAGATCGACCGGACCTTCGTGCTCAATCTCGGCCGCAATACCCAGTCCGCGGCGATCATTCGCGCCATGATCGGGTTGGGTCACGGCCTCGATATCTCGATCGTGGCCGAAGGCGTCGAGACCCAGGATCAGCTGACCTTCCTGGCGCAGGAAAATTGCGATCAGGTGCAGGGCTATTTCCTCGGCAAACCGGCACCGATCACGCAGTATGCGGGCATCGTCGGCGAGCTCCCGCAGGACGCCGATATCCGCAAGACCGGCTGATCCTGATCCGCCACGGCTGGCTTGCCCCTCATCGTGAGGAGAAATGAGGCAGCCTCCGTGACGGATTGCTGAGGACACCTCCAAAGCGCTGCCTTGGTTTTGCGGACGCCGCTTGCCATGCTCCGAATCGGAGATAGGCGCGGATGGCTGATTACGATCTCGCGATCATCGGCGGCGGCCTCACTGGCACGAGCATCGCCCGTGATGCCGCAGGCCGTGGTTTGCGTGTGTTGCTGCTGGAGCAGGGCGATCTGGCCTCCGGCGCCTCTGCGGCAGCCTCTCCCCTGCTGCTGGCCGATCCCTGGGAGTCCGGGTGGCGCGCGCTGTGGAAGGCCGCGGCGGAGCGTGACATCTGGATGCAAACGGCGCCGCATCTGGTCCGGTCTGTCCGTTGCATGATGCCGTTGCCGGCGCGTGAGCTGCCACCATGGCCGGGGCGGCTGGCACTGAGCCTCCACGATCGTTTGGCGCGAGTGTCGGGGCCACCCGCCGGGATGGTCGCGCGCGATCACGATCCGCTTGGCGTGGCCCTGAAACAGCCGTCCGGTCCCACCTTCGTCTGTCGCGGCGGGTTGGCCGACGTCGTGCGGCTGACCGTCCATTGTGCCGTGGATGCGGCGGAGCGCGGTGCCGACATCTGGACCGGGGCCAGATGCATCCGCGCCGATCGTTCGGATATCTGGCGGCTCGCGGTCGTCAACCGCGGTCAGCGCCAGATCGTGTCGTCACGTGCGCTGGTGAACGCCGCCGGCGGCTGGGTTGCCTCCGTCGCGGAAACCGTATTGCGATTGCCGCCCCCCAGGGTCGTGCTGCGGCGATCGAGCCAGGTCGTCGTCCGCGGCTTGTTCGATCATGACGGCGCTTATGTCGTGCGCACCGCGGATGGGCGGTCGCTCTACGCCGTGCCTTTTGGGCAAGGCTTCACACTGATCGGTGCGGTGGAGCGGGATTTCGCTGGCGATCCGGCCGCGGTGCCGGCATCGTCGCGGGATGTGGCCGATCTCCTTGACGTCGCCAATCGCATCTTCAGGGAGCAATTACTGTTGTCCGACACCCGCCATGTGCTGACCGGCGTGCATGTCGTTGCTGGCGATGGTTCACCCACCCCAGGTGACGGGGTTGTCGGTCTGCAACACGCGGCTGGCGAGGCGCCGCTGTTGACCGTATTCGGCGGCACGGTGACCACCGCACGCAGGCGCGCCGAAGCGGGAATGGCCGTTTTGGCGGCTTTTTTTCCAATGCCGGCTTCCTGGACCGCGCAGGCGACGCTTCCCGGCGGCAACATTCCCGCCGCGGATGTCGGAGGTTTTATCCTGGCCGCGGGGAAGCGATGGCCTTTCCTGCGCGAGCCGGCGCTCCGTCGCTTGGTGGAGGCCTACGGCACCCGAATCGAAAATCTGCTTGACGGCGTGCGCGTTCCGGACGATCTCGGCCCGATGTTCGGCGAGGACCTGTCGGCGAAGGAAGTGCGCTATCTGATCGGGCAGCAATGGGCGCGGTTTGCCGACGATGTCATCTGGCGGCGCTCTCGGCTGGGCCTGACCATGGCCGCGCGCGATCGAGAGAGGCTGGAGCAGTTCATGACAACGCGGGCAAGGGTGTCCGGTGATCCCGCGGCGAGGGACGATGGCTGAGGACCGGGCATCCGCAAGAGGGGATGAAGGGGCCGGCACCCCGCTGCTGCGCATTGCCGCAGTGGTCAAGCGGTTCGGCGGCTTTGTTGCCGTCGATGGCCTTTCGCTCGATATCAAGGCCGGAGAGTTCTTTGCATTGCTGGGTCCCAGCGGCTGCGGCAAGACCACGCTGCTGCGCATGCTGGCCGGCTTTGAGGCCCCCGATGCGGGGGCGATCCTGCTCGACGGCCGCGATATCGCGCCGGTGCTGCCGCATCGCCGCCCGGTCAACATGATGTTTCAGAATTATGCGCTGTTTCCCCATCTCACGGTGCGCGACAACATCGCGTTCGGCTTGAAGCGGTCGAGTTTGCCGAAAAACGAGATCGATACGCGCGTCAGGGAGATGCTGGCGCTGGTGCGGCTCGACGGGCTCGAGGCGCGCAAGCCGGATCAGCTATCCGGCGGCCAGCGCCAGCGCGTGGCGCTGGCCCGGTCGCTGGCGCGGCGGCCGCAGATCCTGCTGCTCGACGAGCCACTGGCGGCTCTGGACAAGAAGCTCCGCGAAAGCACGCAGGCCGAATTGATGGAGCTGCAGCGCCGTCTCGGCATGACGTTCGTTATTGTGACCCACGATCAGGAAGAAGCCATGACCGTCGCCGATCGTATCGGTGTCATGGACCGTGGCCGGCTGGTGCAAGTGGCAACCCCTCGCGAGCTCTACGAGGCGCCGGTGTCGCGCTGGGTCGCGGGCTTTGTCGGCGACATCAACATGGTCGAAGGCCGGATCGTTCTGCATGCGGGGGATCGCATCATGATCGCCGTGCCGGATATCGGAACCATCGCGGCCTTGCCGACATCGCAGCCGTCGTCCTCCGACATCAGTGTCGCGATCCGGCCGGAAAAGATCCGTCTGGAGAGATTCGACTCTGCGGCCAGTGATGCCGAGGCCGGCAATGGGGGCTTCAACCGCTTTGCCGGCGACGTGGTCGACGTGAACTATCTCGGCGGTTCGTCGGTCTACAAGGTCAGGCTGGATAGCGGCTCTGTCTTGCGCGCGTCGGTGACCAACGCATCGCGCCGAACCACGGATGCGATCGCGGCCGGACAGCGGGTGACGGTGTCCTTTGCGGCGGCCGACTGTGTGGTGCTGGAGCAATGAGGCCATGACCGGACGCCGCATCTTCACCCGGCCCGCGCGGCTTGCCACCATCGCGCCCTATCTGTGGATGCTGCTGTTCTTTCTGGTGCCGTTCGGCTTCGTGCTGAAGATCAGCCTGTCGCAGACCGCGATCGCACAGCCGCCCTACGTGCCGGTGGTTTCGCTGACCGCGGGGTGGGAGAGTTTCAAGGGCGCATTGTCGCAGCTCAACTTCGATAACTTCACGTTGCTGGTCTCGGACGATCTTTATATCGTCTCATACCTTCGCAGCGTCGGCGTGGCGCTGGCGTCCACGGCGATGCTGCTTGCCATCGGCTACCCCGTCGCCTACGGCATGTCGCGGTTGCGGCCGTCGTTGCAGCCGCTGGCGATGACCCTCGTCATTGTGCCGTTCTGGACCTCTTTCCTGATCCGCATCTACGCCTGGATCAATGTGCTGCAGCATGACGGTATCTTGAACACCGTGCTGCTGGCGCTGCATGTCATCGACAAGCCGGTGGTCTGGTTGTCCACCGACAGCGCGATGTATCTCGGCATTGTCTATTCGTATTTTCCATTCATGATCCTGCCGCTCTATGCCACGCTGGCCAAAATGGATCAGGCGCTGCTGGAGGCCGCGGCCGACCTCGGCTGCTCGCGCACGAAGGCGTTCTGGCTGGTGACACTGCCGCTGTCGCTGCCGGGTATCGGCGCCGGCGTGCTGCTGTGTTTCATCCCGATTGTCGGCGAGTTCGTGATTCCGGACCTGCTGGCCGGGTCCGACCGGCTGATGATCGGACAGACCCTGTGGCTCGAGTTCTTCAGCAACAAGGATTGGCCAGTGGCCTCCGCCATCGCCATCGTGCTGTTGCTGCTGTTGCTTGCGCCCCTGCTGCTTTACGAGAAGCTGCAGCGACGGCAGCTCGACGGGGCGGCCTGATGGCACAGCGCTCGCTGGTGAAACTATCCGCGTTCAATGCCGTCTCGCTGGCGCTGGGCCTGGCATTTCTCTACCTGCCGATCCTGATCCTGGTGATCTATTCGTTCAACGCCTCGCGGCTCGTCACGGTGTGGGGCGGCTGGTCGCTGCGCTGGTATGACGAGTTCTTCCATGATCGCGCGATGCTGGAAGCGGCCTGGATGAGCCTGCGCGTCGCGTTCTGCTCGGCGACGGCTGCCACGGTGCTGGGCACGCTCGCGGCGGTGGCGTTGTCACGCGGCGCCGGCTTTCGTGGGCGTACCCTGTTCTCCGGCATGCTGTATGCCCCGCTGGTGATGCCGGAAGTCATCACCGGCCTGTCGCTGCTGCTGCTGTTCGTCGCGTCGGGGATCGAGCGCGGCTTTTGGACCGTGACCATCGCGCACACCACGCTGACCATGTGCTTCGTCACGGTGGTGGTGCAGTCAAGGCTGAATGGGCTCGACCGCAGCCTGGAAGAGGCGGCAATGGATCTGGGATGCGCGCCCGCGCAGGCCTTCTTCGCCGTGACCTTGCCGCTGATCCTGCCGGCCGTGATCGCGGGCTGGCTGCTCGCATTCACGCTGTCGCTCGACGATCTGGTGATCGCAAGCTTTACCACCGGGCCCGGCGCGGCGACGCTGCCGATCCGGATCTATTCGGAGGTGCGGCTCGGTGTGAAGCCGGAGATCAACGCGATCTGCGCACTGGTGATCGCCGGCGTCGCCGCCGTCATCGTGGTCGCCTCGCTGGCGTCGAAGCTGTCGAGCACGCGGGGTGAGAGCGCGGCTCCGCTGTGACCAGGTGGAGCGACAGAGAACCCAACCCGGGTGTGTCGTCAGGAAAGTCAGTTCGAGCTGGGCGTCGCTGACGCCGCATCCTTGGCGGGCGCTTCCGCGGCCGCCGGCGAGGGGCTGTCCGTCGTGGCCGGCTTTTGCGCCCCCTTGAAGCGGTCGATCACCGAACGCACCGCGTCCCGTGTCCGAACCGCATTCAGCAGCGGCGCTGAGGCCGGGGAGCGGCGGATCAAGGCGTCGGAATCCGGGAAGATCAGCGGATCATCCCACGGACCCTGCACCACGAACGGCAGCTCAAACGCCGGCGGTGTGTTCGGAGCGGAGACCAGGCTGGCAACACCTTTCAGATCATACTCCCGCGCCGGTACGCTGGCCGTTCCATTCAGGACCAGCCGGGCCGAGGGACCCTCGATGCGTGCGTCCTCCGTGCTGGCGGTGCCCTTGTCGAACTTCACCACGACATTGAGGGTGGTGAACGGTGTGCGGCCGCTGCGGAATTCGCCGGCGCCGGACAGCGGGCGGCGCTCCAGCCGGCGCAGCAGCTGTTCGACATTGAAGCCGATCAGTGCACCGTCGTGTCCCGTCAGCGTCGCCGTGCCGTCGAGGGATTGCGTCAGTTCATAAGCACTGGTGCCGGACGCTTCCAGCGCGAGATTGAGATTGCCGCGGCCTGCGAGCTTGCGATTGCCGAACACTTCGCTGGCGAACGCCTCGAGATCCACATCGCTGAATTGAAACTGCGCCTTCATGTCGGCGGTGGCGTCGGTGCGCGCCAGTCCAAACGACCCCTTCAGCACACCGCCAAAAACCTGGGCCTCGCCGACGCTCAGCGCCAGGGTGCCGTTGCGCAGGTTGGCGCCGATCGCGGTGCGACCGAATTTCGAAGTCCCCGCGGTCACTTTGCCGGCCGAGAGGCGGACATCGAGATCGGTCGACGACAGGCTGCGCAGGTCGAACGCCTGCCTGTTCCAGTCACGGGCGCCGCTGGCCAGCAGGCGCATGGTGTTCACATAAGGGGTGATGTCGAGCGCATCGGAGGCCAGCGTCGCCTGCAGCGACTGGCGACTGTCGTTGCTGTAGGTGAGCACGCCTTCGGCGACATTGCCGTCGATTTCCATGTTGACGTTGGTCAGCGCCACCTGCGGGCCGACGACGTTGGCGCGGGCCTTCAATGCGAAGCGGCCAAATCCGCCGTCGCCGGGCAAATCGTGACCCGCCCAGCGCAGGGCGTTGCGCAGCGAGGCGGAATCGGCCGTCAGCGTTCCTTCCATCATCAGGCTGGTGCGGTCGGCAACGGCGCCATCGAATGCGAACTTCAGGAGCTTGCCGGCGATTCGTGCCTTCAGACCCGATCGCTCACCGGACAGCGCTGCGATGAAATCATTGATGCTGAGGCTGCCGTCGATGCGTTCCCCGCGCCAGTCGAATTGCCCGGTGGCCGCGAACGAGCGCGAGATCGAGGGCCATGCAAACGACATGTCCGCGCCCGTCACGGTTTCAAGCATTTGATGGGCTGCGTCCTGGTAGACCAGCACGCCATCCTTGATCTTGATCTCCGAAAACGAAACCATGCTGTCGACGCCGGGCTTGATCCGTTGCGCCAGCGTCTCGGCGATCGGCGTCCAGTTGCTGCGGCCCTCTGCGCTCCGTGTCACGGTGATGCGCGGCTGATCGAGCGTGACGTCGGCGATTTCAAAGCGCTGCATCAGCAGCGGTATCAGGCGCAGATTGGCGGTGAGGGTCTCGACGCTCAAGGCCGCCTCGGTCGCGCCACCGCCCCTGAGGCCGACACGATGAAGCTCGACGTAGCTGCCCGGAAACAGCGAGACATGGACGTCGCCGTCGACGACGAGATCGAGGCCGGTCGCCGCGCGGAGTTGATCCTCCACGGCACGGATCACCGTATCGCGATCGGTCAGCCAGGAGACGGCAAGCAGCCCGACCACCACAACGCCGACGAACGCCGCAATCGGCGTCCCGAGGCGCTTTATTCCCTGGGCTATCGTCAATCTGAAATCCGAGTTGGTTTGCTGGTCGGGCGGACCCGGGGTCCGGCCATCATATTCGGCAACTTGATGGTTTTTCTTGACGCTTTCAAGGCCGCCGAAGGCTGGAGCGGGCGGTGTGGGCGCCGTCCACCGGCTCCGCGCGGCGCAAGCCCTGCTCCCCGGTCATGATGTCGCGCCGGGGGGCTGCTGTCCGGTCCCGATGATTGACGGGTCTCGGCGATTTCGCCTAATAGTCTCTCGCAACTCCCTCCATTTTCTCATCAGGTTGGACAGCGATGAACAAGGTCTATCCGGACGCGAAATCCGCGCTCGACGGCATCCTCAAGGACGGCATGATGGTCATGTCGGGCGGCTTCGGTCTGTGCGGCATCGCTGAAGCGCTGTCGGACGCGCTGCGCGAGTCCGGCGTCAAAGGGCTGACGGTGGTGTCCAACAATGCGGGCGTCGACGGCATCGGCCTGAGCCGCCTGCTCGAGACGCGCCAGATCAAGAAGATGATCTCCTCCTATGTCGGCGAGAACAAGGAGTTCGAGCGGCAGTATCTGAGCGGTGAGCTCGAGGTGGAATTCTGCCCCCAGGGCACGCTGGCCGAGCGCATCCGCGCCGGCGGTGCCGGCATTCCCGGTTTCTATACGAAAACCGGCGTCGGCACGCTGATCGCGGAGGGCAAGGAGGTCAAGGAGTTCAACGGCGAGAAATACATCCTGGAGACCGGGTTGTTCGCCGATCTCGCGATCGTCCACGCCTGGAAGGGGGACACCGCAGGCAACCTGGTGTTCCGCAAGACAGCGCGGAATTTCAACCCGATGATGGCAACTGCGGCGCGGATCACCGTGGCCGAGGTCGAGCATCTGGTGCCGGCAGGCGAGATCGATCCCGATCATATCCATACACCCGGCATCTACGTGAAACGCATTGTCGAGGTCGGCACCGCCAACAAGCGCATCGAGCAGCGCACCACGCGCAAGCGCGCCTGACGAATCGAGAGGAGAAGCTCAATGCCCTGGACTCGCGAACAGATGGCTGCCCGCGCCGCGAAGGAGCTGCGCGACGGCTATTACGTCAATCTCGGTATCGGAATCCCGACGCTGGTGTCGAACTTCATTCCCGAAGGCGTCGACGTGCAGCTGCAGAGCGAGAACGGCATGCTTGGCATGGGACCGTTCCCCTATGAGGGCGAAGAGGATCCCGATCTGATCAATGCCGGCAAGCAGACCGTCACCGAATTGCCGACAACGAGCTATTTTTCCAGCTCGGATTCATTCGCGATGGTGCGCGGCGGCCATATCGACCTGTCGATTCTCGGCGCCATGCAGGTGGCCGAAAACGGCGATCTCGCCAACTGGATGATCCCGGGCAAGATGGTCAAGGGCATGGGCGGCGCGATGGATCTGGTCGCCGGCGTCAAGCGCGTGGTGGTGGTGATGGAGCATTCCGCCAAGGACGGTGCGAAGCTGCTGCACCGCTGCAACCTGCCGCTGACCGGCGAGAAGGTCGTCGACATGGTGATCACCGATCTTGCTGTGTTCACCATCGACAAGCACGGCAATGACGGCATGGCGCTGGTCGAGCTCGCTGATGGCGTCACCCTCGACGACGTCAAGGCAAAGACCGAAGCGAGCTTCCGGGTTGCGCTGAAGAACACCTGACATCGCCACACCGTACGGAAATGGAAAAACCGCCCCGGCATAGGCCAGGGCGGTTTTTTCATGACGTTGAAAAGCGTCGGACGCTCAGACTGCGGCGGGCAGGTGAATCTGCTGGCCCAGCGCCTGCTCGACCAGATCGAAGGTGTCGAGCACGACACGCATGCAGGCCAGCCGTCCGCGCTTGAACTGGGCGAAATAAGCCGCTCGCACGCTGATCGGCTTGTTGGAGTCGACCGCTGTCAGCGAATAACGCACCAGCGATGACGCCTGTTCGTCGCCGAGCATGACCGATTCCCGATCGAAGCGGCGAACACGAACGTTATCGGCGATCTGCCGGCACACTTCGATCACCGCTTCCTTGCCGCGCCGTGCGCCGAGAAACGGAAACATGTCGATTGGTCCGTAGATTGCCCAATCGATTTCGTCGTCCAGGATGGCGTCGAGCTGGTCCATCTCACCGTCGTTGATAGCGAGATGCAACGCACGCGAAAAACGCCAGAGGCTGTGCTCTGTCATTGTGCTGATTCCAAAACTGAAATGCAAAAGAACAGCAAACGGCCCTCTGGCGCCTTCTTTGGCGCTGCGCCGGGATGCTGCATTCCCACTGTTGATCGTTGGTACACGTATGAATGTGACAGCACAATTGCAATTATTGCATTGCACAAATGTCGTGGTATGCCAGCACATGCCCGTTTTGGCAGCAGAGACGCCCGAAAAATCCGGAAAGGCACCACAAGTGGGTGGGACTCGGAGGGACCTTCAGGGTTCCCGCTGCGTCCGGGGCTCGCCGTCACGGAGGGCCAGGATCCCTAGCCCGACAGCGCCGGCCAGCCCGCCGATGACCGCTCCGATCGGCATGAAGGTCATGAACACCAGCATGCCGCTGTAGCCTTCGAAACTGCTGGTCTCGAAATAGCCGATCCAGGCAAAACCGGCGCCGACGCCAAGCAGCGCTCCGCCGAGCAGGCCCAGGACAAGTCCCACAAAAACCAGCAGAATCATTCTCATTCCAGACTTTCGTCCGTCTGTGGAGCGTGTTGCTGGGGGATTGGTCGCGGCCGGGCGCAAAACGTTCAAGGAGAGTTCCGCAACGAAGGTCTGGCGTCTGGGGGTATCAGTCGGCTCCCCGGGCCAGTCTCGTATCGGGCAATCACTTCACCCAGTCGCAGCAACTCGCCACCGGCACCGTTGCGAAGAGGCAGCGGTCGAGGGGAGCTTCGGCCACTAGTCTCCGGCGGTCATGGCCAGTTTGACGCTGGAGGCGAAGGCTTCGGTGAGATCGCGTCCCAGCAGTTGCTGCAGCAAATCGAGCGAGTCGAAAAATGCGCGGTGCTCGAGAATACGGCCGTTGCTCAGGGTAAAAAACTCACCGGTGGCGAACTTCACGACACGCTGGTCGCTGCGCTTGGTCAAGGTGACATCCGAGAGGGTCGCGACCCGCAGGCCCTCGACGGTGATGAACCGCACCGAGTAGCTGCGGCTGGAGTATCGCTCCTGCTGGATCCGGATCGCCTCCGCGATCCAGGACTTGCCCTGCTTGAGACCGAGATGTGGAAAGATCTCAACCGGCGCATAAGTCAGGGAAATGAATCCGTCGTCGCAGCATTGCTCAACGCGTGCCGCGTCCCCGGCATAAAAGCCTTCCAAAAAAGTCAGCACGCAGTGGCGGGCTGCATTCACGTCCATGACCGAACCTACGCAATACGACAGCAAGACAACGGCCCTGCACTAGTAATGGAACCGGCTGCCGATCAAGCCAAATGGGTCTGCAACGTTACCGTTTTCTTATGACATGCCTCGAGATTGCAAACATCGTGAGAGCATCGGCCGCGAAGTCGCGCGAACTTTGCCGTCAGCACACTAGTACACTTTCGCGCCGGGGGCGATGGCCTCGGCACCGCCCTGGTTCTCCCGCGGGGAGAGCACGATAATCTTTCCCCTCGCATCCGGCGCACCCAGGACCAGCACCTCGGACAGGAAGCCCGCGATGTTGCGTGGCGGAAAATTGCAGACACAAACGACCAATGAGCCGATCAATTCGTCGGCCGCATAATTGGTGATCTGCGCGCTGGACCATTTCTCGCCGAGATCGCCGAGGTCGATCCGCAGCTTCCATGACGGATTGCGGGCTTTCGGGAACGGCAGCACCTCGAGCACGCGCCCGACGCGCAGGTCGATCTTGGCGAAGTCGTCATAGGTGATGGGATTGGAATTTGCAGGGATAGACATCGGCTCGCACGTTGATTGGGACATTCCGGCGTTCTTACAGCGCATCCGCGCGCTGCGCCATTGGGCCTGTCACCGCTCCAGCAGCTTCACCGTCACGCCCATGTCAGGTGCGGCGTCTTCGCCCCACGCATAGAGCGCGGTGAGGACCGGCCGCAGCGAATTGCCGCGTTTGGTCAGGCGGTAGACCACCTGAGGTCGGTCGCCCCGGCGCGCAACTCCCCGCGTGGCAGCCATGGATTGCCGTGCCACGAGGCCACGATCCTCGAGATCGCGCAGACGCTCGGTCAGAACCTTGTCGCTGAGATTGGGGATGCGCGCACGCAGTTCGCCGTAGCGTAGAGCGCCGTCCTTGAGGTGGGCGAGAATCACCGGCTTCCATTTGCCGCCGAGCACTTCGAGCGTCAGCTCGACCGGGCAGCCGAATGTGGTGGGCAGTCGCTTGAGCAATGAATGTGTCCTCCAGCCCGACTTACCAAACGGTGCGTTGCCGCGGTGCACGTGATCGCTCTAGCTCGCCGCCGGTGCGCCGCGAGGCTGCGGTGCACAACCGAGGAGATCACATGAAAATCATCGCCTATGACCGCTTCAAGCCCGGTATCACGATGGAGACGATCAAGCCGTTTATCAAGGACGAAGTCGCCAATGTCTGGCGCCTCTGGAAAGCCGGAATCGTTCGTGAAAATTATGCGCGCGCGGATGTGCCCGGCGTTGTCATTGTGTTCGAATGCGATAGCCTCGATGTGGCAAGGGCCTATGTGGATGATTTTCCATTAACCAGAGCCGGGCTGCTGGAATGGTTCTTCATCCCGCTCGATGCGCCATTGCCGCTGGAGTTTCTGTTCGATCCCGCCATCGACATCACCGAGCCCTACGATCGCACCCGACCGCCGGGAAAAAATTAAAGGATTTCTCATGAAACGCATGCTCGACCTGCAGATTCCACAAACGCTGGCTGATGTCTGCGACCGCAAGACGCTGGCTTTGCTGGTCTACGATATGCAGGTCGGCATCGTGAAGCAGCTCGAGAATGGCGAGGCGGTGGTCAAGCAGGTGGTGCGCGTGCTGGATGCGGCGAGACGCGCAGGCGTCCGGGTGATCTTTACCCGCCACCTGTCGCTGCCCAGGGAATTAATGGGCGCGTTCCAGTACCGGATGGCGATGGCCTGGCAGCGCCTGGACGATCCCGCCAGGGTCGAGCCCTGGTTCTTGCGCGATGCACCGGGCTTCGTCATCGTGCCGGAGCTGGCGCCCCGGCCCAGCGAGGCGATCTTCGACAAGATCACCATGTCGGCATTCGAAGGTACGCCGCTGACCATCACCTTGCGTGACTGCGGGATCACGGCGGTTGCGATCACCGGGATCGCGATGGAAATCGGCATCGAACCGACTGCGCGCCACGCCGCCGATCTCGGGATCATTCCGGTGGTGGTGACCGACGCCTGCGGTGCGGGACATCCCGAAGCCGCTCAGCGTTCAATCGACGGCCTAACGTTCGCCGGCGATGCCATGATGACAACGACCACAGAGTTTTGCGGTTTGCTGGATGCATCCCGCATAAAGTAGCCGGCATCACGTCAACGCTTTTTCCATCGACCGCGATGGCCCGGTGCTCCACCTGAAGAGCGTGGCGACGGGCCCGGGCTTGCGCCGGGACGGTAGAGCTTGGATTCCATGCCTGGTCCCATCTCGTCGAGGTTCGGCTTCTTGGCACGGCTGCCCTTTGACGATGGCGGCAGATTGGCGGCATCGCCATACTTCTTCGTACCGGCGTAGGCGCCGGCTTTTCCCGCTACCACGCGCTGCTTGGCGGTGGGATCGTCCACCACGGCCAACTCCGTGGCGCGCAGGCGCTTGACCTCGTCGCGCAGCCGTGCCGCCTCTTCGAAGTTCAGGTCGGCCGCCGCCTCGCGCATCCGGGTTTCGAGGTCGGCCAATACAGCCTCGAAATTGTGACCGATGCTGATGACATCGTCGGCCATGCCGCCGTCGCCGACCTCGACCAGCACGTGGTCGCGCTCGTAGACGCTGTTCATGATGTCGCCGATCGACTTCTTGACACTCTCCGGCGTGATGCCGTTGGCGATGTTGTAGGCGACCTGCTTCTCGCGGCGCCGATCGGTCTCGGCGATGGCGCGCTCCATCGAGCCGGTCATCTGGTCCGCATACAGAATGACCTTGCCGTCGACGTTGCGTGCGGCGCGGCCGATGGTCTGGATCAGCGAGGTCTCGCTGCGCAGGAAACCCTCCTTGTCGGCATCGAGGATTGCCACCAGCGCGCACTCCGGAATGTCGAGGCCTTCGCGCAGCAGGTTGATGCCCACCAGCGCATCGAACGCGCCCAGCCGCAGATCGCGGATGATTTCGATGCGCTCGATGGTGTCGATGTCGGAGTGCATGTAGCGGACCCGGATGCCCTGCTCATGCAGGTATTCGGTGAGATCCTCCGCCATGCGTTTGGTCAGTACGGTTACCAGCGAACGATAGCCTGCCGCCGCGGTGGCGCGGACCTCGCCGACCAGGTCGTCGACCTGGGTGCGGGCCGGACGGATGTTCACCGGCGGATCGATCAGCCCGGTTGGCCGGATCACCTGCTCGACGAACACGCCGCCGCTTTCGTTCAATTCCCAGGCCGATGGCGTTGCCGACACGGCGACAGACTGCGGGCGCATCGCGTCCCACTCCTCGAACCGCAGCGGGCGGTTGTCCATGCAGGAGGGCAGGCGGAAACCGTACTCGGCCAGCGTCGCCTTGCGTCGGAAGTCGCCGCGGAACATGCCGCCGATCTGCGGCACGGTGACATGGCTTTCGTCCATGAACACCAGCGCGTTGTCAGGCACGTATTCGAACAGCGTCGGCGGCGGCTCGCCCGGCTTGCGACCGGTGAGATAGCGCGAATAGTTCTCGATGCCCGCACAGCTGCCGGTGGCTTCCATCATTTCCAGATCGAAGGTGGTGCGCTGTTCGAGGCGCTGCGCCTCCAAAAGCCGGCCCTGGGCATTGAGCTGATCAAGCCGCCACTTCAATTCGGATTTGATGCCCTTGATGGCCTGAATCAGCGTCGGCCGCGGGGTGACATAGTGCGAATTCGAATAGACCTTGATGAACTCAAGCTCGTCGCTCTTGTGGCCGGTGAGCGGATCGAATTCCTCGATGCTGTCCACGACGTCGCCGAATAGGTTGACGCGCCAGGCGCGATCTTCGTAGTGCGCCGGGAAGATATCGATGGTGTCGCCGCGCACTCGGAAGGTGCCGCGGGTAAAGTCCGCGCTGGTGCGCTTGTACTGCAGCGCCACCATGTCGGCGATGATCTGCCGCTGGTCGATGCGTTCGTTCTTCTTCAGCGTGAACGTCATCGCGGTGTAGGTTTCGACCGAACCGATACCGTAGATGCAGGACACCGAGGCAACGATGATGACGTCGTCGCGCTCCAGCAGCGAGCGCGTCGCCGAGTGGCGCATGCGGTCGATCTGTTCGTTGATCGAGGAATCCTTCTCGATATAGGTGTCGGTGCGCGGGACGTAGGCTTCCGGCTGGTAGTAGTCGTAATACGAGACGAAATACTCGACCGCGTTGTCCGGGAAGAAGTTTTTGAACTCGCCGTACAGCTGCGCGGCCAGGGTCTTGTTCGGCGCCAGGATGATCGCGGGGCGTTGCGTCGCCTCGATCACTTGCGCCGCCGTGTAGGTCTTGCCGGACCCGGTGACGCCGAGCAGCACCTGGGTGCGGTCGTTGCGCTGGATGCCTTCGACCAGTTCCTTGATCGCCTGGGGCTGATCGCCTTTCGGCGTGTAGTCCGACTTGATCTGGAAACGGACGCCGCCTTCGGATTTTTCCGGGCGGGACGGCCGGTGTGGCGTCCACACCGCCAGGCTGCCGTCGTCCTTGCGGAATTCGGGGCGGCCGTCGCGGATCAGGTTCTCCAGCGCTTCCGCGGTGGCGGCGACACCAAGGGCCTCCATCTTGTTGCGCGCCGGGCGCGCCAGCGTGTCGTCATCCTCGACATCGAGACCGAGTTGCTTGGCCAGTTCCGGGTCCAAGGTCGGGATCGACGCGCTGGTGCCGTAATTGGCCTGCGGAGCCTCCTCGAAGCCCGGATCCTCGCGTCGTGCGCCGGGCGGCTGCGGTTGTGCGCGCAGCGGATTGGCGCGGGCCAGCTTGGCGTTTCGCGTCATGTTACGGTCGGGCAGCGGATCCGGCGGCAGCCCCTCGGCGGCCTTGGTCGAAGCACGGGCGCGATGCGCGGCGGCTTCGCCGCCGGAGCGACGTTCCCACGAGTTTTCCGGCGGCGGTTGCAGGCCGGTCTGTGAGCCGACACCGCTTTCCCCGCGATTGATCGCGGGATTCAGCAATTCGGCGAGCGCAGGCGCGATCGGCTGCACGTCGGGCCGGTGTGCCTTGGATTTCGGAGTCTTCGGTTTTTTGGGTTTGCCGGGGGGAGTCGCCATGGGCGGAATATGGGTCGGTTTTTCGGCCAATAAAAGACCGTTTCGGAACCGGCAGGGAAAATTACCAGTGCTGAAAGTCGATGTGGCACCCGGCCGCGGGGCAAAGCGCCGCGATACGGAAACTGACCATCGCACGCCGCCGTAGCTCCAGCGGCACCGTTGCCAGATCCTCCGCCACACCCAAGGGAGTTCGACATGATCTTACGTTCGCTCGTCGCCGCATCGGCGGCGCTCCTCGCGACATCCGTATCGGCAGGCGCCGCACAGGTTGCTGCCCTGATCGGCGGGGATACCATCGCGTTGGTCGATACCAGTCAGAAGCAGGTTACCGGCAGCGTCAAGGTGACCGGCATGTCCGGCGCGCTGGTCGGCATCGACGTTCGCCCCGCCGACGGCCTGCTGTATGGCCTGGTCGACGACGGGACCGTGGTCACCATCGCCAGGGATGGCAAGGCAACGGCGAAATCCAAGCTCGACACCGTGCTTGCCAAGGGTGTTGCCGCGACCGTTGATTTCAATCCGGTTGCGGATCGGCTACGGGTGATGGGCGCCGACGGCACTAATCTGCGCGCCAATGTCGATGACGGCAAGGTGACCAAGGACGGCGACCACAAATATGCCGATGGTGACATGCACAAGGGCGAGAAGCCCAACATCGTCGCCGGTGCCTACACGAACTCCGTGAAAGGCGCCAAGGAGACTGCACTGTTCAATATCGATGCGACCATCGGCGGCCTGATCAAGCAGGCCCCGCCGAACGATGGCGTTCTCAGCGCGGTCGGCAAGCTCGGCATCAAGGCCGATACCGTGGCCTTCGACATCTGGTCGGACGGCAACGGCAAGAACGAAGCCTGGTTGATGGCGGGCGACACGCTTCACAGCATTGATCTTGCCACCGGCAAAGCCACCGAGGCCGCCAGGATCACCGGCGTGAGCGGTCCGGTGAAGGACATTGCGATCCTGCCCGAAGGTTGATGTCAGGAACGGCCTTGCGGCGCTGCGCGACACGCGCGGCGCCGTTACATCTTGTGAGATTGTGGCCGTGATTTTGAACCAGCGTCATGCGCTAACGCATATCACGTCGGCGCGATGCGAGGGGCGCGCCATTGACTTCACAACGGAGATTGAGTGAAGTCGATGTTCATGCAACGGCATCTAAAACGACATGCCGGCGAAATTACACGCAGGAATCATTCAACAGGATCGTCCCGATGATCGACCTCCACTACTGGCCCACGCCCAATGGCCACAAGATCACGATGTATCTCGAGGAAACCGGGCTGGCCTACAAGATCTTCCCGGTGAACATCGGCACCGGCGATCAATTCAAGCCTGACTTCCTGGAAATCTCGCCGAACAACCGCATGCCGGCGATTGTCGACCATGCTCCGAAGGACGGCGGCAAGCCGATCTCGGTGTTCGAATCCGGTGCGATCCTGACCTATCTCGGGGAGAAAACCGGGAAGTTTCTGTCCAGCGATGTTCGCGTCAAGTTCGACACGCTGCAATGGCTGTTCTGGCAGATGGGCGGGCTCGGTCCGATGGCCGGGCAGAACCATCACTTCGCGATTTATGCGCCGGAAAAACTGCCGTATGCCATCACCCGTTACGTCAACGAGACCAACCGCCTCTACGGTGTGCTGAACAAGCGCTTGGCCGATCGCGAATTCCTTGCCGGCGACTATTCGATCGCCGACATGGCGAGCTATCCCTGGGTGGTGCCTTACGAGCGGCAGGGCCAGAAGCTCGAGGACTTCCCCCATCTCAAGCGCTGGTTCGAGGCGATTCGCGCGCGGCCGGCGACCGAGCGCGCCTATGCGTTGTCCAAGCAGGTCAATCCGAACGCCACCACGATCCGCACCGAGGAGGAGAAGAAGATCCTGTTTGGGCAGACCGCGGCTGTCGTGAGGAGCTGAGATCATGGCGCGCAAGCTGTTCGAACTGGTCGGCACCGACGCGGAACGTCCATTCAGTCCGTATTGCTGGCGCACGCGGATGGCGCTGGCGCACAAGGGTCTTGATGCGGAAACGGTGCCGTGGCGCTTCACCGAGAAAAGCGCCATCGCTCCGCACAATTCCGACAAGGTGCCGGTGCTGCTCGATGGCGACACCACGGTGGTGGATTCCTGGGTGATCGCCAACCACCTCGAGGACACCTATCCCGATCGTCCTTCGCTGTTCGGCGGCTACGGCGGCCGGGCGATGGGCCGCATGCTGAACTGGTGGGGCGACGTGGTGATCGTTGGCGGGATCTTCCCGCTGATCGCCGCCGACATCCACGGTCACCTGCAGCCGGTCGATCAGGCTTACTTCCGCCAGACACGCGAGGCGCGGCTGGGCCGGACTCTGGAAGAAGCCGCGGCGACCCGCGACAAGGCCGTGGAAGGTTTCCGTAAATCGCTCGATCCGCTGCGGCTGACACTGCGTTCGCAGCCATTCATCGGCGGCACCACGCCGAACTACGCCGATTACATCGTGTTCGGCGGTTTCCAGTGGGCGCGGGCGACCAGTCCATTCAAACTGCTTAAAACTGACGATTTGATTTTCGCCTGGCGCGAACGATTGCTCGATGCCTTCGAAGGTCTGGCGCGGCGATCTCCCGGATATGAGATCTAGCGCTGGTTGCACTTCCTGTCACAATGGGGATGATGAATCTCCGTTTCGGCAGGCGGTAATGACCGATTTCTCCGCAATCGTTCCCTGGATCGGCGCGCTCGCCGGAGTCCTGACAACCGTCTGCTGGCTGCCGCAGGCGGCCCGATTGATTCGTTATCGGGACACGCGGGCCATTTCGTTGTGGACCAACCTGGTTTTCTTCGCCGGGCTGGTGTGCTGGCTGACCTATGGCGTTGCGCTGTCGGACTGGGCGCTGATCGGCGCCAACGCGATATCAATCGTATTCACATCGGTCATCATCGCGATGAAGCTGCGCTACGGCTAGCAACCGCAGCCTGCAAGCAATCCGGACACAGGCAGTCTTCACCGTCGACCGGCATCGGCAGGCGTGCCGTCTCCGCGTGGCACCAGCAGGATCCTGACAGGTCGCAGCCGAACGTGGTTCCGCAGCGCGGGCACGACAGCCGGCGCGCCGGTGTCGTTTCAAGCGGTTGCGAACCTAACGGATTTGTCACGAATTCCACCTTGGTTTCCGGTGCATCTTTCATCTCGGGTTCATCACCGGGCACCCTATAGTTGGGCCATCAGGTTGCCCGACGCAATGTCCGTGGATGTCGGATCCGAATGGGGTGTTCGACACGGAACATCGAGCATCGCGCGAGAACGCCAGAAGAGAACTCAATGGCCCGTGATCCGCAAGCCGCTCTCGTTGCCCTCAACAGATTTGGTCTCGGCGCCCGCGGCGGCGCATCCAGCGATTTCGCCAGCGCGGCCTCCGATCCGCGCGGCTTTGTCAAAGCCGAATTGGGCAAGCCCGGCGTGGCACTGCTCGAGGCGCCCGGCCTGCAGGATACGCCGACACTGGCGAAGGCGCTGTTCGACTACCAGGCCGAGGTCAAGCAGCAGCGCGAGGCGGCGAAGATCGCCGCAGCCAATTCCGACGACAACAAATCCAATGACGCCAAGCCCGAGAACGCCAAGCCTGAAAACGCGATGGCCGCTGCGGTCAAGCCGGGCGACATGGCCTCCGCCGATGCCATGTCAACCAATCCGCCGACGCAACCACCCAAAGCCCAGTCGCAGCCGCTCAACGTGGTCCAGAAAACCTACCGCGCCGAGGCCCTGGCGCGCTTTCAGCACGCCGGCCTTGCCGAGGTCGGGTTTGTCGAGCGCCTGGTGATATTCTGGTCCAATCATTTTTGCGTCTCGGCCAACAAGGGACAGCCGGCGCACATCTGGGCCGGCGCGTTCGAACGCGAGGCGATCCGGCCGCATGTGCTGGGACGGTTCGGCGACATGCTGCAGGCGGTGGAGCAGCACCCGGCAATGTTGTTCTTCCTCGATAACCAGCAGTCGATCGGACCGAATTCGAAAGCCGGGCAAAATCGCAAACGCGGGCTGAACGAGAATCTCGCGCGCGAAATCATGGAGCTGCATACTCTCGGTGTCGGCAGCGGTTACACCCAGGCCGACGTCACCACGCTGGCGCGCATCATCACCGGTTGGACCTATGCAGGTCGCGACGGCCGTCTCGGTCCGCCGGGAACGTTCGTCTTCAATGCCAACGCTCATGAACCCGGATCGCAGACCCTGTTGCGCAAGACCTACGACGATCGCGGCGTCGCGCAGGGCGAGGCGGCGCTGTCGGATATCGCGCGACAGCCGGCCACCGCCAGGTTCATTGCCACCAAACTCGTGCGGCATTTTGTGGCGGACGATCCGCCGCCGGCCCTGGTGGCGCGGCTGGCGGATGTGTTCGGCAAGACCGACGGCGACCTTCGTGCCGTGGCGGTCGCGCTGCTGGAATCCGACGCCGCCTGGCAAGCGCCGATGACCAAGCTGCGCACGCCTTATGACTATCTCATCGCGTCCGGGCGGTTGCTGGCGCGGCCTCCCGAAGAGCCTGGTCGTATGCTCGGCGCGCTCTCGCTGCTCGGCCAGCCGTTATGGACGCCGGCGGGACCGAACGGATTCGCCGACACCAATGCGGCCTGGGCGTCGCCCGAGGGCATGAAGCTGCGGCTCGACGTGGCGTCGCAGCTTTCGTCGCGGGTTGCCGATTCGGTCGACGCACGTGATCTGCTCGACACCGTTGCCGGGCAGGCCGCGTCGCCGGAGACCCGCCAGACCGTGGCACGCGCCGAATCCCGGCAACAGGCGCTCGCATTGCTGCTGATGTCGCCGGAATTCCAGAGGAGATGACGCCAATGGAGATGAAGATGGAGTGTTGCGAAAGCCAGACCTTGCGCGGCCTCAGCCGGCGCTCGCTGCTGCTCGGGTCTGCCACGTTCGCGGCCTGGGCGTATCTTCCGAAATTCGCCCGTGCCGCCGACGGTCGCGATCCGCGCCTCGTGGTCATCATTCTGCGTGGGGCGCTGGACGGGCTCGCCACGGTGGCGCCGGTTGGCGATCCGGATTACGCCGCCCTGCATGGATCGATTGCGCTCTCGCCCAAAGGGCCGCATGCGGCGATTGGGCTGGATACCTTCTTTGCGCTGCATCCCTCCATGCCGGAATTCGCACGGATGTATCGGGACAAAAAGGCCGCGGTGGTGCACGCGGTGGCGACGGCCTATCGCGAACGCTCGCACTTCGATGGCCAGGACGTGCTCGAAAGTGGCTTTGCCGGACCGGGGCGGGTGCAGTCGGGCTGGCTCAATCGGGCGCTCGAGAACTTGCCGCGCGGGCAGCGTGTGATGAGTGGCCTTGCGGTCGGTCCCACCACGCCGCTGGTGCTACGCGGCGCGGCCCCCACGGTCGGCTGGGTGCCGGCCACGCTGCCGCAGGCGGCCGACGACACCGCGATGCGGCTGCTCGATCTCTATCGCCATCGTGACCCGGCGCTGGCGTCGTCGTTCGCACAGGGATTGCAAATCGAGAAGATCGCAATGCCCGGCGACGATGCGATGAAGCCGAAGCCCGGTGTCAGCGGCATGCGGATCGCCGCCAAGGGCGCGGCCAAGCTGATGGCCGCGGACGATGGGCCGCGCATCGCGGCGTTGGCCTTCGACGGCTGGGACACCCACGCCAACGAGGGCGGCCCGGTTGGCCGGCTCGCGCAACTGCTGGGCGGACTCGACGGCGCGCTGTCGGATTTCGAGAGCGGGCTCGGCGACCACTGGCGCGATACGGTGATCGTGGTGGCGACCGAATTCGGCCGCACCGCGCGGATCAACGGAACCGACGGGACCGATCACGGCACCGGATCGGTCGCGATGCTGATGGGAGGCGCGGTGAACGGGGGGCGCGTGGTCGAGATGTGTATAAGAGACAGGGTCAACGGCACGCAGGGGACCGATCACGGCACCGGCACCGTCGCGCTGCTGGCGGGCGGCGCCGTGAAAGGCGGCCGGGTGATTTCGGACTGGCCGGGCCTGAAGGTCGCCAACCTCTATGAGGGGCGCGACCTGAAACCAACGACAGACCTGCGCGGCGTGATCAAGGGCGTGCTGCAGGACCACTTAGGGCTCAGCGAGCGCGTGCTCTCGGCGTCGGTGTTCCCGGACAGCGGTGCGGCGAAGCCTGTGGCGGGATTGATCGTTTAACCCATCGCCAAGCGCTCCTCACATGAAAAAGGCCGACGCGGTGTCGGCCTTTTGCCTTGAAGCGATCAGCCTTGGATGGGGTGGCGATCAGTATTTCGCCAAGATCGGGCCACCGAACTTGTAGTTGATGCCGACGCGGCCGGTATCGAACGTATGGCTGAAGCGATAGGTCGCGAAGGAAATCGGGAAGTTCACCGGGTCCGATATCGTCACGTTGCTGCGACCGAGATCGACATGGAGATATTCGCCCTTCAGACTCCAGTTCGGAGCAAAGGCCCACTCCACGCCCGCGCCGGCCACCCAACCGATCTTCGTGTCGCTTGTGCTGCCCATGAAGGTGCCGCTGGTCGGGGGATTGAATACGTTCGTCGCGGTGCTTTTGGTGCCGCCATAGGCGAGACCGCCAGTGCCGTAGAACAGCACCCGGTCGACCGTTACGCCGACACGGCCGCGGAATGTGCCAAACCAATCGATCCGATCGCGACCTGTTGAAACGCTCGGAACGGTTCCACCTCCGCCGGGGAAGGTGACCGTGGAGGTGCTGCCGATCGCCGCGCCCTGGATGTCGGTCTCAAGGCCGTAGACCCAGATGCCCTGTTGCCAGTTATAGCCGATCTGGCCGCCACCGAAGCCGCCGCCATGTTTGGCGCCGAGCGATCCGGGCGTCCCGCCGGCGGCGACAGCAGGCAGGAAGCTGGCGGCTGCCGGCGCCGTCGTAAAGTCACCGAGCTTTCCCGTTGAGCCTCCAAACGAGCCGCCTCCGTTGACGCCGACATACCAGCCCGTCCAGCTATAGGCGACGTCAACCATCGGAGGGGCCTTGGTATAGGGCCGTGCCGCGAGGTCAGCAGCGCTGGCGGATCCGATCATCGCAAAGCCAATGAGGGCGATTGCACTGCCGGTAAAAATCTTCATGGGGATCTCCTTGTCGAGAGCAAGGTCTGATAGCAACGGCCTTCATCAGGCGACGTTCGCGGCCGGCAGCCCTGCAAAAAAATTCGCGCTTCCAAAACGGCATTTCAAATTGACGAGATCAATTTAGACAAATGCTTCGCAGAAAACTGTGCTGCGCGGGACACACACAGAATCCAACTGGAATGGACATGATGGTGTTTTCCTCGACGCTTCGGACCGTGAAAAATCCTTCAATTTATTGAAATTGCTAATGTATTTATCAGGCTGTGAGCCTCCTGTCGGCGTTGCCCGGAATGACCAGGATGCTCAAGGCTCTCGTACAGGATCACCTCGAGCACGGCGAGCCCGGTCGCAGGATTCAGTGGGTGGCTCCGCAACCGGTACAAGTCTTGATCGAGATGTCTGTGCGTCGCTGCGCGGCGGCGTCAAGCCGCCGTGATCCTGTCGACCTCGGCCATATCGTCCGCACTCAGTTTCCAGGCGATGGCCTTCACGTTCTGCTCGACCTGCGCGATAGAGGTCGCGCCGGCGATGACGCTCGAGACTTGCGGCCGGGCGGCGAGCCAGGAGAACGCCAGCTCGAGCAGGGTGTGGCCGCGTTCCCTGGCAAACGTCTCCAGCGCCTTGGTGATAGCGAGGTTGCGGTCGTTGAAATAACGATCCCGCAGGTTTTCCACCTTTGCGAGCCGCGTGCCCTCGGGAATTTTCCCGTCGCTGTATTTTCCGGTCAGGAGACCGTTGGCGAGCGGGAAGAACGGCAGCAGGCCCATGTTGTAGGCCTGTGCGGCCGGCAGCAGGTCCGCTTCGATGCCGCGCACCAGCAAGCTGTATTCGTCCTGGCAGGAGACGAACGCCTGTGTGCCGAGGCTTTTGGCAATGAGCTGCGCTTCCGCCACGCGCCAGGCCGGGAAATTGGAGCAGCCGATGTAGCGCACCTTGCCGGAGCGAACGAGGTCATCCAGCGCGCGCAGCGTCTCATCGATCGGCGTGCGCGGATCGTAGTCATGCTGCTGGTAGAGGTCGATATAGTCGGTCTTCAGGCGCTTCAGGCTGGCTTCGACGGCGGAGAGGATGTAGCGGCGCGACGCGCCCTGCTTCTCGCCACTGTCGTCCATCGCCTTGCTGAATTTGGTGGCGAGCACGATATCCTTGCGGCGCTCGCCGAGCACATCGCCCAGCACGGTTTCCGAGCCGCCGCGCCCGGCGTAGATGTCGGCGGTGTCGAACAACGTAATCCCGAGGTCAATCGCCTTGTGAATGACCTTGCGGGAGGTCTCGGCGTCGGTGCGCTGGCCGAAATTGTTGCAGCCGATGCCGACGGCGGAGACGCGCAGGCCGGAGCCCCCGAGATTACGAATGTCCATGATATGATCCTAGAGGTGGGACGCGACGTGATGGGACGGCAGTCTGATGGCTGCCGCCCGTTCTCGCAAGTCGCATGATGGTGAGGCGATCAGGCCATGCCGGGCACGGCGGTTGCCGATTCAGGGGCTTCCGCGGGTGGTTTCCGTGGTGGGGTGCGCAAGGCGGCAGCGGTCATCTGCCGCACGGACTTTTCTGCGGCGCGCGCGATCTGCTTGCGATCGGCGCTCATGTCGTAGGCCATGGACGGGCCCCAGCTGACGGTGACGTCGACGGCGCCCGACAGCAGCACACCCAGCATGTGCGGCATCAGATCGACGTCGCCATACCAGGCGAGCTTGTCGCGCAGCGCCCGGCCGGTCGGTACGCCGCCGATGCCGACATAGGCCAGCGACAGCGGCTGAACCGCGATACTGGAATGGTGCGTCTCGTCGCCGAGCGCGTGATGCACCGATCCGACCAGCGCGGAGCGGAACGGCAGAACCCGGTTGCCGTCACTCGACGTGCCTTCCGCAAACAGCACCACGGTGTCGCCGTCGCTCAGGCGGTTGCCCATCTCGCGGGCGACTTCACCGGTCTTTTGGCGCCGCTCGCGCTCGATGAATATCGTGCGCTGCAGCTTGGCGAGCCATCCGAACAGCGGCCAGCTCGCGACCTCGTGCTTGGCGACAAACACCACCGGTGCGACCGCGGTGATGACGATGATGTCGAGCCAGGAGACGTGGTTGGACAGGATCAGCAGCGGCTGATCGCTCGAACGCTGCCCGATTTCCCGGATACGAATCCCGATGATGGCGCAGACGGCGCGGTGATACAGGTGCGGGACAATACGCTGTAGCCGCGAATTGAAGAGAATGCCAACCAATTGAAACGGTAGCAGCACGAGTGTCAGCAGCAGAAGGGCGAGAGCGATCAGAATAACGCGGATCATCGGTTCGGCTTCGTCAAGGCTGGCTTTCAGAGGGACATGGGGAACCTGGATATCGGTTTGCAACGCAAAATACGAGAGCAAAAAAGACACGCTTCGAAAGACGCTCTTTGTTTGAAAGACACGCTTTGTACGGGGGCACGGCCACGAACATCGGCTTTGCAAAAAAAAGCGGCCCCGGTCAGACGCGGCGACTGACGGGGACCGCTCAAAGCATCTTCCGGCAGGTCAGAGTCGCCGGCAATGCTCGACTCTCAGAATGAGCGCATGTTGCCCCGGCAAAAACCTTGTCTGCTTTTGCCGAATTTGCGCCGGCACGCTTGATCAGCGACGGGGGGTAGACCAGCGTGCGATCGAACGCTAGCCCGGTTTTGTTGTGCATTTATGACGCGGACAGGTTGTCCACAGTGCGGCCGGAGGGCCGCTGCTCCGCTGCGCGTAGTGTTCGCGCGGGATGGCGCGTGATCCATTCGCTGTTGCCACGTGCGCTGCGCTGCGCCAGCAGAATGTCGCGGTCCGCAGGATCATCAGTGCGCCGGATGAGATCGGTGATCGGCATATAGCTCAACATGCGGCCGCCGTCGGGCAGGGCCGCGCAGCGGAAACGCAGCACCTGGCCGTTGGTCAGCTTGAGATCGATCGGTGTCGGGTCGCCGCTGCGAACCTGCGCGATACGTGTCGAGATGTATGAACCGAGTTCGTCTTCCGGCATTTCGTAGGCATGGGTGTCGCGACCGTGATACATCAGCGCCACGAATGGCGGCTTGCTCCGCGCCTGTTGTTCGCTCAGCCTGAACATCTCGCGAAAGGCGCGGTTGATGAATTGGGCGCGGGTGTCGGTATCGAGCAGCACCACGCCGATATCCATCTCGTCGAGCGCGCCGGACAGCTGTTCGAGCGCGGAGCGGCGTTCGCGCTCGCGGGTGATGACGTCGATAAATTTGGCGTGCAGCAGACCGATGGTGATGGCAGCGGCCGGCGCCGTGATGCAGACGGTCGCCAACCGCGCGAGCTGAATGCCCGTGACTGCGGGCGGCCCATACGGCATCAGAAACAGCACGGCGAACAGGATCGTCGTTACAGCGCTCACAAGACCGGCGCTCGATCCACCGATCGCCGCCGAGATGGCCACCGCGCCGATGCAGAGCGATGCGGCGTCGGGAACGGCCACGACCCGCCGGTCGACGACGAAAATCGCGACCGCCAGTGCGGCCGTTGCAACAGGTCCGGATACCGTTCGCCAATCCAAGCGCATGGACTTCACCGTTCGCGCTCAGACTAACGCCGCAAGTGTTGCATGTCTGTTGTGGTAACATCGTGTTTTGGCCGGTTGTGCTAACAAAGCCGGAAGGCCAACGCCGCGGATTTCATGAAATTTGAATCAAAAGTCGGGTGCACACTCGTCTGCTCCCTCATTTGATGGGGTGTGCTGCGACTGGCCAGCCCTTCGCAGTCGTCGGCGGTCAGGCGCGTGGTGATGTCGTGCCGTCGTTCACGGAGCCCTTGGGATCGGCCTTGTCCCGATGTCTCGTGGTGTTTTTGTCATGCTTCACGCGGATTCCGGCTATTTCGGTGCTGGCATCACGTGCTGGACGCGGCTGGCCTGATCACCGCGCGTGCCGGTCGCAATCAACAAAGTGGTGGTGAGCACGATCGCAATGGTCAGCGATGCGGTCACCAGGACAACGGGCGTTTTCATCGAGGCTCTCTGTCGAAGAAGCGAACCGCGCTCTATCGTGATGCGAAATGACCGGCAGATCCGATGGGGAAAGTGCGTGCGACGATCGCAGTCGTCACGCAGGCATCGCGGTTACCATCCTGATCGACAGCATGGTGAGCGTGACGATCAGGCACAGCGACAGCGATCCGATCGCGAGCGAGGCCGCGATGCTGTTCTTCAGTCGAGAGGCGGCTAGTGCGGCGCGGTTTCCAAAACCGTGTCCGGCACCCGGCGACCGCGTCATGGCCGTTTTCCCTGGCTCAAACATGTTGCGACGTACGCGCTGCGGGCGAATCACCGCAACGCCGCAATATGACAAAAACCACGGTCGAGATTGGGGCGGCTCTAACCCGCTGGATGGCAAAATAGAGGCAGAAAGCCGACGGAAATCCGGTTATCCCCGCTGTTTCAGCCCTTCACTCGGCGGCGATGCCGGCCTGATCTTCGGGAACCACGGCGGGGGCCCAGTCCATCGGCACGAATCGCGGTTCCCGCTCGACGCGCCTGAGCCATGCGCGGACCTTGGGGAAGCCCGCCAGGTCATAGTCGCACTGGTCGGCGACGTGGGTGTAGGCGTACAGCGCGATATCGGCGACCGTGAGCTGGTTGGCGGCAAAATAATCCCGTGTCTGCAGATGATCTTCCATCACCTGCAGCGCGCGATACCCGCGCTCCATCCAGTCCTCCAGCGAATAGGCATGCAGTTCGCGCCCGCCCTTGACCAGCGAGAGCCAGAAATAGGCTGCGCCGATATTCGGCTCGAGCGCGTGCTGTTCGAAGAACATCCACTGCATCGCGTCGGCGCGGTCGAGCCGGTTCTCCGGCGCCAGCGATGTGCCGATCGCCACGTACCAGAGGATGGCGTTGGATTCCGCCAGATAGCGGCCGTCGGCCACTTCCAGCAGCGGCACCTGTCCGTTGGGATTCTTGGCGAGGAATTCGGGGGTGCGGCTTTCGCCCTTGAGGATGTCGATTTCAATCGCACGATAGGGGGCGTTCAGCAGCGCCAGCGCAAGGCGAACCTTGTAGCTGTTACCCGAGCGCTGCATCGTGAAAAGCTTATACATCAACCGCAATTCGGCACGCGTCGCCACCGCCATTCCCCATCTGACGATGCAACAATGGGGTGTGGGATCCTGTGCTGCAACCCCCTGTATTTTGAAAAAGTCAAAGTGCGTTGCAGCATACGCCGGGTACAGCAAAACATGCTGGCACCACCAGTATCCATGTGTCAGGCGCGCGCAATGCAGCAGCAGAGGATGCTCACATCGTCAAAATCCTCTGGCCAAGATCACCTGCAAGATCACGTCGAGATGCGGGAGCCGGCACGCAAGCTGGCGTATCGATGGCATCCGGTCGTGGTTGCAGCGGCCCCTCGGACGGCTCCGGCATTCGGAGCAAGCAATACCTGACGAGTTTGCTTTTTGCTGCAGTTGCGTTGGTGATCCTGGGTGCGATGCCACTTGACCCGGTTTGTCGAAAATGAGCCGTTTGCCGATGAAAATTGGCGAATGTTGCGCCGCTCGCGGGGCGTATCCAGAGGAAAGCCGATTTCGCAGTGGCCTGCGCCTGGAGGGCTTTCACGCATCTTTTCGGTCAAGCTTCTTGCGGTGCAGCGTCGTGAGCTTTAGGGTGCCGTCCTGCCCACAAAACCCGACTCGCGCGCGTGTCCGCTCGCGGTTGTTCGCAAGGAGAAGATGATGTCCTTCCTGTCTGCCTCGCTCGCCCGTGTGAAGCCGTCCGCGACCATCGCGGTCACGGATAAAGCGCGGCAGCTGAAAGCGGCGGGACGAAATGTCATCGGCCTCGGCGCTGGCGAGCCGGATTTCGACACCCCGGCCAACATCAAGCTTGCGGCGATCCATGCCATCGAGGCCGGCAAGACCAAGTACACCGCGGTCGACGGCATTCCCGAGCTGAAGGAGGCGATCATCGCCAAGTTTCAGCGCGAGAACGGCCTCACCTACAAGCCGAACCAGATCACGGTCGGCACCGGCGGCAAGCAGGTGCTCTACAATGCACTGATGGCCACCCTCAATCCCGGGGACGAGGTCATCATTCCGGCGCCGTACTGGGTGAGCTATCCGGAAATGGTGGCACTCGCCGGCGGTGAGCCCGTGGCGGTGGTTTGCCCGGCCGAGCACGGTTTCAAGCTGCAGGCGGCCGATCTCGAGCGCGCGATCACGCCGAAGACCAAGTGGATTATCCTCAATTCGCCGTCCAATCCGACGGGCGCCGCCTACACCCATGCCGAGCTGAAAGCGCTGACCGACGTCCTGGTCCGGCATCCGCAGGTCTGGGTGATGACCGACGATATGTACGAGCATCTGGTCTATGACGATTTCAAGTTCGCGACGCCCGCGCAGGTCGAGCCGAAGCTCTACGACCGGACGCTCACGATGAACGGGCTGTCGAAGGCTTATTGCATGACCGGATGGCGTCTTGGATACGCCGCGGGTCCGGAAGTTCTCATCAATGCCATGCGCAAGCTGCAGTCGCAGTCGACGTCGAACCCGTCATCGATCGCCCAGTGGGCGGCCGTGGAGGCCCTGAACGGGCCGCAGGAGTTCATCCCCGAGAACAACAAGGTGTTCAAGGAGCGCCGCGATCTCGTGGTGTCGATGCTGAACCAGGCGACCGGGATCAACTGCCCGCGCCCGGAGGGTGCATTCTACGTCTATCCGTCCTGCGCCGGCACTATCGGCAAGACCGCCCCTTCCGGCAAAAAGCTGGAGCTGTCTCTTATACACGGGTGCATTCTACGTCTATCCGTCCTGCGCCGGCACTATCGGCAAGACCGCCCCTTCCGGCAAAAAGCTGGAGACCGATGAAGATTTCGTGACCGAGCTGCTCGAGAGCGAGGGCGTGGCGGTGGTGCAGGGGTCGGCCTTTGGCCTTGGACCGGCGTTTCGCATCTCCTACGCGACCAAAACCGCGGATCTCGAAGACGCCTGCAAGCGCATCCAGCGCTTTTGCGGCAATCTTCGGTAACCCTTTAGATTGCTTCTGTGTTGCTCGTTCGCACTATCGCGGCTTTTTTTGGAAAGCGCCATGTTTTTGACACGGCGTTTGAGTCATCGTCTGCCCGCGTCAAAACACCAAATTTCCCGGAGTTAAACATCATGCGTCTACCTGCCCTCATCGGCATCGCTACCGCGACGCTCATCGCGTCATTCGCATCCGCCAATGCCCAGAGCGTTCAGGCGGGCATCCTCGAATGCCAGGGCGGTCAGAACGTCGGCTTCGTCGTCGGTTCGGCGACCGAATTGCAGTGCGTTTTCCGCAGCAACGACGGCCGCTATGCCGAGCCGTACATCGCCAGCGTTCATCGCTATGGCCTCGACCTTGGCGTCACCCAGCAGACCGGCCTTGCCTGGGCCGTGAACGCCCCGACCTACCGCGTCGGACCCGGTGCGCTGGCCGGCCAGTACGGCGGCTTCGGCGCCAACGCGACCGTCGGTGTCGGCATCGGTGCCAACCTGCTGGTTGGCGGTTCGGCCAATGCCTACTCCCTGCAGCCGCTCAGCCTGCAGGGCCAGACCGGCCTGTCCGCTGTCGCCGGCATCGTCGACGTCAGCCTGCGCCCGGCCGACTTGCCGCGCCGTGGTCATCGTCGCCACCACCATCGTCATCATCACTGAGGCGGTCCGGCCCCGACGATCGGGCCGGGGTCTCTGTGCGAAATCGAAAGGCCCGCTTCGGCGGGCCTTTTTTTGTCGCGGCATTTCAAGCGCGGACTGTTGCTGCGGCGTCATTGAACATTGGTTGCCGCTATGGATAAATGCCGACGGTTTTGACGTATCGCGCACGTTTCTCGCGTTTGCTGTCACTCGTTTTCCGTCGCCGTCTGCGACTTCACCCGGAGACCCTTCATGCGTCGTCTGTCTGTCCTGCTCGGAGCAGCCGCCATCACGCTCGCTTCGTCCGCAATCGCCAATGCCCAGCAAGGGCGTGTTCAGGTCGGCGTGCTGGAGTGTCGCGGCGGTTCGAGCCTCGGCTTCATCGTCGGTTCGGTGACCAACCTGTCCTGTGTGCTGCGCGCCGATGGTCGTGCACCGGATTATTATGTCGCGCAGATCCGCAAGGTCGGCCTCGACCTCGGGATTACCGAGCAGAGTGCGTTGGCCTGGGCGGTGTTTGCGCCAACCAACCAGATCGGACACGGCGACCTGTCCGGCGGCTACGGCGGTGTGCAGGGCAGTGCGACGGTTGGCGTCGGCGTCGGCGGTAACGCGCTGATCGGCGGTTCCGCGAATTCGTTCGCTCTGCAGCCGGTCAGCCTGCAGGGTCAGGTGGGTGTCAGCATTGCGGCCGGTGTTGCCGAGCTGACGCTGCGTCCCGGACGCTGACGAACGTTTATCCTCGCGCAATTTGACGTGATTTGACCGGATCGGGCCGATACGAACCTTCGTATCGGCCTTTGCATGTGTGCCGGGCGGGATGGGACTGGTGGCTTGACCGTCCGTCGGCCGTCATGTTGCAGAGCCGCAAGTTTCGTTCTTGCCAACCGGGCGGACCCCTGAGACGATCCACTCTGCCGACCCAATCATGGGCCGAGCTCCAGTCAGGAGGCGGCAATGGGACATGACGTCAGAAGTCCCCGCGGTCCCCGGTGCATAGCGCTGGTGGGCCCATTCCAAAGCGGTAAGACCACTCTTCTCGAAGCTATCCTCGCGCGTACGGGCGCAATCCCCAAACCAGGAACCGTTGAAGCAGGCACCACTTTCGGTGATTCATCACCGGAGGCGCGCAGCCATCGCATGAGTGTCGGGCTGACCGCCGCCACAACCACCTTCATGGGCGATACCTATACGTTCATCGATTGTCCGGGATCGGTGGAATTCATTCACGACATGCGCGCCGCGCTGCCGGCGGTGGATGCCGCAGTGGTGGTCTGCGAAGCCGACGAGCGCAAGCTGCCGCAGCTTCAGATCATCATGCGCGAACTGGAAGACCTCGGCATTCCGCGTTTCCTGTTCTTGAACAAGATCGACAAGGCGGACCGGCGCGTGCGCGAAACGCTGGCGACACTGCAGCCGGCCTCGCGGATGCCGCTGGTGCTGCGGCAGATTCCGATCTGGAACGACAATATCATTGCAGGCTTCGTCGCTGTCTCTTATACACATCTAGATGTGTATAAGAGACAGGATTGCTGCAGCGCGCCTCGCGGACGCCGCTGCTGCTCCGGCAGATCCCGATCTGGCAGGGCAGCATCGCTGTCGGCTTCATCGATCTCGCGCTGGAGCGGGCGTTCGTTTATCGCGAGCATCTGCCTTCCGAGGTTGTCGCGCTGGAGGGCGGCGATCTCGACCGCGAGAAGGAAGCGCGCTTCACCATGCTCGAGAAGCTGGCCGACCACGACGACCGGCTGATGGAGCAACTGCTGGAAGACATTCCGCCGCCGCGCGATGCGGTGTTCGACGACCTTGCCAAGGAATTGCGCGACGGGCAGATCTGCCCGGTGCTGCTGGGGTCGGCAACGCGCGAGAACGGCGTGCTGCGGTTGATGAAGGCGCTGCGGCACGAGTGCCCGGGCGTGGAGGCGACCGCGAAACGCCTCGGCGCCACCGCGGCCGGCAAGGATGCGATCGCCTATGTGATGAAGACGACGCATCTGCAGCATGGCGGCAAGCTTTCGCTCAGCCGGGTGCTGTGCGGGCACATCGAGGAAGGCGCCACGGTGCAAGCGCCAGACGGCCGCGCCGGTCGCGTGTCAGGCATGTCGGCGGCCTCCGCTGCGAACGACACCAAGCGAACATCGGCCGATGCGGGCGATGTGGTTGCATTCGGCAAGCTCGACCAAATCAAGACCGGTGATACGATCTCGTCGGGTAAAACCGCGCCGGCATCACTGGTCGAGATTGCGCCGCTACCCCCGGTGCTGGCGATTGCGCTTGCAGCCGTTGACCGCAAGGATGATGTCAAGCTCGGGCAGGCGTTGACGCGATTGTACGAGGAGGATCCGTCGCTGACCGTCATCCACGATCCGCTGACTCATGAAATGGTGGTGTGGGGGCAGGGCGAGATGCATCTGCGGGTCGCGCTCGAGCGGTTGCGCGATCGCTTTGGCGTGAACGTCAAACAGCATCCACCCGGGGTCGGCTATCAGGAAACCATCCGCAAGCCGATCACCCAGCGCGGGCGTCACAAGAAGCAATCGGGCGGCCATGGCCAGTTCGGCGACGTGGTCCTCGACATCAAGCCGTTGCCGCGGGGCTCCGGCTTCACCTTCACGGAGAAGATCGTCGGCGGGGCGGTGCCGCGCAACTACATCGGGGCGGTGGAGGAGGGGGTCAAGGACGGCCTGCTGCGCGGTCCGCTCGGCTTCCCGGTGATCGATGTTGCCGTTACGCTCACCGACGGCTCCTATCACAGCGTCGACTCGTCCGATCTTGCGTTCCGTACGGCGGCGCGCACCGGCATGGGCGAGGCGCTGCCACAGTGCCAGCCGGTATTGCTGGAACCGATCTATGTGGTCGAAATCGTCTGTCCGACCGAGGCGACGGCGAAGATCAACGCCATCCTGTCCGGCCGGCGGGGACAAATCCTGTCGTTCGACACCCGCGAGAGCTGGTCCGGGTGGGATACGGTCAGGGCGATGATGCCGGAGGCCGAAATCGGCGACCTGATCGTTGAACTGCGGTCGGCGACAGCGGGGGCCGGCGGCTTCACCCGGCGGTTCGACCACATGGCCGAAGTGACCGGTCGGGCCGCGGAGCAGATCATCGCCGCGCATCGCACGGCGGCCTGACCCCAGCTGTCGGAACGACAACAGAGGCGCTGTTCGCAGCGCCTCTTTTTCGTGGCCGGGAGTCCAGCATGGAAGATCACATGTCAGATCCTAACATGCATTGTAATTTCACTAGTTGTGATGTTTAGTACATCATAACTGAGATTTGAAGAGCGAATGATCACCTCCGCCCAGATGCGCGCAGCCCGAGCCTTGCTCGGCATCGACCAGCGCCAGCTCGCTGAGATGTCCGGCGTTTCGCTGCCGACGATTCAGCGCATGGAAACCAGCGACGGCACGGTGCGCGGCGTGGTCGACACCTTGATGAAGGTCGTCGAGGCGTTCGATCGCGCCGGGGTCGAACTGATCGGAGACAATGCGCAAAGCATCGCCGGTGGGCGAGGGGTGCGCTTGAAGCAGCCGAAGCCACCCGACCACCGCTGAGAAAAACCAGCGATCGCGTGAGACCGATCGCATCAACGTCTGGATGCGGCAGGAGAGGATCACAATGGCCGCCACCGTTCTTCAGCCCACCTTCATCGAACTGTTCACGCCCAAACTCGTGACAGTTCTGCGTGAGCGCTATCGGCTGGCCGATTTCCGCGCAGACGTGGTGTCCGGCCTGACGGTTGCGATCGTCGCGTTGCCGCTCTCAATGGCAATCGCGATCGCATCGGGTGTGACGCCGGATCGCGGACTCTATACGGCGATCGTCGGCGGCTTCGTCGTGTCGTTGCTGGGCGGCAGCCGGTTTCAGATCGGCGGGCCCGCCGGCGCATTCATCGTGCTGGTCGCAGCCACGGTCCAACTGCACGGGCTCGATGGCATGATCCTCGCCACGCTGATCGCAGGCTTGGTCCTGCTGGTCGCGGGTCTGCTGCAGCTCGGCACTTTCATCAAATATATCCCTTATCCGGTGACGGTTGGTTTCACAGCCGGCATTGCCGTCATCATCTTTGCCAGCCAGCTCAAGGATCTTTTCGGTCTCACGCTGGCTGGCGCCGAACCGGGCGCACTTCTGCCGAAGCTGCAGGCGCTGGCCGCGGCGTGGCCGACCGCCAGTCCGTCCGCCGTCGCGCTGTCGGCGCTCGGGATCGGCAGCATCGCAATCCAGCGGATCTATCGGCCGCACTGGCCGGGGCTGCTGATTGCGGTCGGGTTGGTCACGCTGGTCGCGTGGGCCTGGAATCTACCGGTGGACACCATCGGCACGCGTTTTGGCGGCATTCCGCGCGGGCTTCCCGCGCCGCATTTTCCCGAGATCACGCTCGACAGGATCAGGGACGTGTTGCCGTCGGCGCTGTCGTTTGCACTGCTCGGCAGCATCGAGAGTCTGCTGTCTGCGGTCGTCGCCGACAGCATGACGGGGCGGCGCCACCGCTCCAACTGCGAATTGGTGGCGCAGGGCGCAGCCAACGTGGCGTCGGCATTGTTCGGCGGCATCTGCGTCACCGGGACGATCGCGCGCACCGCGACCAATGTGCGCTCCGGTGCGCGCGGCCCGGTGTCGGGCATGTTGCATTCGCTTTTCCTGTTGTTGTTCATGCTGCTGGCGGCGCCGCTTGCGAGCTATGTTCCGCTCGCCGCGCTTGCCGCCGTGCTGGTGACCGTGGCCTGGAACATGGCCGAGCGACATGCGTTCGGCACGCTGGTACGCGCGTCGCGTGGCGATGCCGTGGTCGTTCTTGCGACCTTCCTGCTCACCGTATTTCGCGATTTGACCGAAGGTATTCTGGCCGGCTTCGGTCTCAGTTCGCTGCTGGTCCTGCATCGGATGGCGCAAGCCGTTGATGTCGAACATGTGCCGCCTTTGATGGAAGCGGACCGTGCCGATTCCGCCGACGGCGGGCAACGGGCGCCATACGATTCCTCGCTCGCGACCGATCCGGATGTCGCGGTTTATCGCATTTCCGGTGCGTTCTTTTTTGGTGCGACGGCGACAGTGGCCGCCGCGTTCGAGCGAATTGCCGAGCATCCAAAGGCCTATGTCGTCGATCTATCCGCGGTCCCGATGCTGGATTCCAGCGCCGCGGCGACGCTTGAGGGCGTCGTGCGCAAGGCTTCGCGCAGACAGGCGCGCGTCTACATAACCGGGGCCCGGGCCTCGGTCAGGCACACGCTTCTGCTTCATGGTGTCCGGCAGCCGCAGGTCCGTTTCATGACCAGTGTCGCAGCTGCCGTCGAACTGGCGCATGCCAACATTCGCGCCGCGTCCCCGCCGGCCCCGTCTGGCTCGAGTTCCGGCCCTGCCTGATTGACTCGCTGCGGCTGGACGTGGTTTGACCCAGCCAACGGGCACCAAAGCGTCTCACGAAAATCATCGGGATAGGTCGGATCATCATGTCATTGACACTGGCTCAGGCTGCCAAAATCATCGAAGCCGCGCTGCAAAAGGCGCGCGATCTCAAACTGAAGCCGGTCGGCATTGCCGTGCTTGATGCCCGCGGCGTGCTGGTGGCGTTTTCCGGAGAGGATGGCGGCGGCCTGTTCCGCCCGGATATCGCCCGCGCCAAGGCGTATGGCTGCCTTGGCTTCAATTCCGGTGGTCGGCCGCTCGCGGTGCGCGCGGCCAAGCAGCCTGAGTTTGCCGCGGCGATTTCCGAGATCAGTGGCGGGCGTTTCGCGCCGATGCCGGGTGGCGCGCTGGTGCGCAACGCCGACGGCGACATCATCGGCGCGGTCGGCATTTCCGGAGACACCTCCGACAATGACGAGGCCTGCACCATTGCCGCCATCGAGGCCGCCGGACTGAAGGCCGATGCGGGCGTGTAACCAACCATGAGCGATCTTCGTGCGGCATGCCTGATCGGCTGGCCGGCAGGGCATTCGCGCTCGCCGGTCATCCATAAGTATTGGCTGAAGACGCTCGGGATTTCCGGTGATTACCGGATCGAGGCGGTGCCGCCCGACGCCGTGGACGATTTCGTCAACCAACTGACATCGCGCGGCTATGTCGGCGCCAACGTCACCATTCCGCACAAGGAGAGGATGCTGGCGCTGACGATGCCGGATGCCCGGGCGCGTGCGGTCGGCGCAGCCAACACGCTGTGGTTCGACAACGGTGTGCTGCGATCGACCAACACCGACGCCGAAGGCTTCATCGACAATCTCGATGCCAGCGCGCCGGGGTGGGACAGCGCCGAACGGGCACTGGTGCTCGGCGCCGGCGGCTCGTCGCGCGCGGTGATTTTCGGATTGCTGGACCGTGGCATTGCGCAAGTCCATGTCGCCAACCGGACGCCGGCGCGCGTACAGGAACTGGTGGAGGCCTTCGGCGAGAAGGTTCATATCGTGGCGTGGGATGCGATCGACGAGGTTATGCCCGATGCCTGCTTGCTTGTGAACACCACATCGCTCGGCATGACCGGCCAGCCGGAACTCGTGGTCGATGTCGGGCGATTGCCGCGGAACGCCGTGGTCGCCGACCTGGTCTATGCACCGCTGGTGACGCCGCTGCTCGCCTCCGCCCTGGCGCGAGGGCTGCGGACTGCGGACGGTCTTGGCATGCTGCTGTATCAGGCGGTACGTGGCTTTTCGTTATGGTTTGGGCGTATGCCGCAAGTGACGCCGGAACTGCGGGCGCTGGTCGAAGCGGATCTCTTCACACGCAAGTGAAGCGGTAACAATCCGGGAATAGAGGCGTATCTCCAGGGTTAGGGGTAGGTTGACCCCACCCTCTCACGTTACTCACTTGGATATCTCATGCCTCAAAAAACTCTGAAACTCGTCGCCGCGGCGATCGTGCTTGCGGTCGTGTCGAGCTCTGCTCCCTCGTTCGCCCAGCAGCAGGGCCCTTCGCGAATCCGCGGCACCATCGACAGCGTCGATGGCAATACCCTCACGGTCACCGCCCGTGACGGGTCCACCCAGAAGATCGGCGTCGCCAGTGATGTGGTCGTCACCGGGCTCGTCAAGGCAACGATGGCCGACGTGAAGTCCGGCGCTTATATCGGCGTGACCGGAATGCCCCAGGCCGACGGCAGCCAGAAGGCGATCGCGATTCATATTTTCCCGGAGTCCGCACGCGGCACCGCTGAGGGCTTTCGCCAGTACGATCTGCGTCCGAACAGCACGATGACCAACGCGACCGTGGCCGCGCAGGAAGTCGAGGGCAACGACGGCAAGTCGCTGGTGGTCAAATACAAGGACGGTGAAAAGAAAGTCCAGGTATCCCCGGATACGCCGATCGTGAGTTTTGCGGACGGTGACAAGAGCGAACTCAAGGCCGGTGCCAAGATCATCGCATTCGTGACCAAGGCGAGCGACGGCACGTTGTCGTCGAAACGCGTACTGGTCGGCCGCGACGGCATCACGCCGCCGATGTAAGGTTTGCCTGAACGCGAAAATGAAAAGGCCGGCGTCTAGCACGCCGGCCTTTTTTGTTTGCGAATACGAACCGAAGCTGCCGCGATTTGATCGCGCCTTACTCCGCGATGACCTGCGGCCCGATCTCGCTGATCTTGTTGATTCCGCAGAGCCCCATGGTCACGCTGAGCTCCTTCGCGATGATGTCGATCGCCTTGGCCACGCCGGCTTCGCCCCCGGCGCCGAGGCCATAAATATACGAGCGTCCGATCATGCAGGATTTCGCGCCGCGCGCGAGTGCGCGCATCACGTCCTGCCCCGAGCGGATGCCGCCATCGAACAGGACTTCGGTCTGCGAGCCGACCGCGTCCACGATTTTCGGCAGCACCGAGATCGATGACGGCGCGCCATCGAGCTGGCGGCCGCCATGGTTGGAAACCACCATCGCGTGCGCGCCGGTCTTCACGCCTTCGCGGGCGTCCTCGACGTCATGGATGCCCTTGAGGATCAGCTTGCCCGGCCAGATGCTGCGGATCCATTCGACATCCTTCCAGTTCAGCGAGGTGTCGAACTGCGACGCGACCCACTCGGAAACCGACGCAAGGTCGGTGGTGTTGGAGACGTGTCCTGCGATGTTGCCGAAGTTGCGGCTCTTGCCGCGCAGGATGCCGGCCACCCAGCCCGGCTTGGTGATGAAGTCGACGATATTGTTGAACTTCAGCAGTTGCGGCGGCACTGACAGCCCGTTCTTGATGTCGGCGTGGCGCTGGCCCAGCAGCTGCAGATCGACCGTCAGCACCAGCGCGCTGCATTTCGCCGCGATCGCGCGTTCGATCAGGGCTTTGCAGAAGCCGCGGTCCTTCATCACATAGAGCTGAAACCAGAACGGCTTGTCCACATTGGCGGCGACATCCTCGATCGAGCAGATCGACATGGTGGACAGGGTGTAGGGAATGCCTGCGGCCTGCGCGGCGCGGCAGGCGTGGATTTCGCCGTCGCCATACTGCATGCCGGTGGAGCCGACCGGCGCCAGGATCAACGGCAGGCTGGCCTTCTCGCCGAGGATTGACGTGCTCAGGTCGCGCGAGGAAATGTCGACCAGGATCCGCTGCCGGAGCTTGATCTTCTGCAGGTCCTCCCGGTTCGCGCGCAGCGTCTCCTCTGCATAGGAGCCGGCGTCGACATAGCCGAAGAACGCGCGCGGCACCCGGCGTTTGTGAAGCTGCCGCAGGTCCTCGATGCAGGTGATGTCTTTCATGGAAGTTTCCAGCCCTATATTCGTTGCCAGCCCGCCGTCATCGGCCATGGAACGGTCGCGGTGGCGGGACGTTGTCTTGTGTCGTAGTGCGGAGCGCATCATGGCCGATACGAACTCGGACGAAAAGCACAGCAAAAAGACCAGCACAAGTCCGGTTTCGGACAAGGCTGCCCTTGATCGGGCGCTGGACGAAGGTCTGCAAGAGACGTTTCCCGGATCGGATCCGGTGAATGTGACCCAGCCGGCACCGTCGAAGAACGATCGCCACATCAAGCGAGCCCGATAGGTCGGGTAACCCGCGCAAAAGGATCTTTGCGGCCGGGGGGAGTGACGTCATGGCCGGCACGGCCCGTCGCCAGGAGGCCGATCCGTCAGGCCCGCTCGACCGGGGTCGGGTCCGTCAAACGCGAATTCGCGATTCCGGCGGGGGTCGCAAGACGAACGTTGCGGTGTCCACGATCTATATTTTTCTTTTAATATCAATCACTTGTATTGGATTCGCCGGTCGGCGATCGGTAATGATTCATCATATTTTTTGAAGTCGCTTTTGTCTCAAACGCTTTATAAGCGGCTCCGACGTATAATCATGGCTCGCGTTCAGGGGGATGGACGCAGAGCGGGGGAATAATGGCTCGCAAATATTTTGGAACTGATGGCATCCGGGGCCGCGCCAATGGCGTGATCACGCCGGAGCTGGCACTCAAGGTTGGACAGGCTGCAGGGCTGGTGTTTCAGCGCGGCGATCATCGCCATCGTGTGGTCATCGGCAAGGATACCCGGCTCTCGGGATACATGATCGAATACGCGATGGTGGCCGGCTTCACGTCGGTCGGCATGGACGTGCTGCTGCTCGGCCCGATGCCGACGCCGGCGGTGGCGATGCTGACGCGCTCGATGCGCGCTGATCTCGGCGTGATGATTTCCGCCTCCCACAACCTGTTCGACGACAACGGCATCAAGCTGTTCGGTCCCGACGGCTACAAGCTGTCGGACGATGTCGAGATGCAGATCGAACAGCTGATGGACGAGAGCATCACCAAGAAGCTCGCCGGCAGCGCCAGCCTCGGCCGCGCCCGCCGCATCGACGGCGTTCATGACCGTTACATCGAATTCGCCAAGCGCACGCTGCCGCGCTCCCTGAGCCTGGACGGTGTCCGCATCGTGATCGATTGCGCGCACGGCGCCGCCTACAAGGTGGTGCCGGAAGCGTTGTGGGAACTGGGCGCCGATGTGATCTCGATCGGCGTCGAGCCTGATGGATTCAATATCAACAAGGATTGCGGCTCCACGTCGCCGGAAACGCTGCGCAACAAGGTGCGCGAAATGCGCGCCGATATCGGCATCGCGCTCGATGGCGATGCCGACCGGCTGATCATCGTCGACGAACGCGGTCAGGTGGTCGACGGCGACCAGTTGCTGGCCGTGGTGGCGCAGAGCTGGAAGGAAGATGGCCGGTTGTCGAAGCCGGGCATCGTCGCCACCGTGATGTCCAATCTCGGTCTTGAGCGCTATCTGGCCGGCGAAGGGCTGTCGCTGGTGCGCACGCCGGTCGGCGATCGCTACGTGATCGAACAGATGCTGGCCCAGGGTTACAATGTCGGCGGCGAGCAGTCGGGGCACATCATCCTGTCCGACTACAACACCACCGGCGACGGCTTTGTCTCCGCGCTGCAGGTGCTCGCGGTGATCCAGAAGCTGGGACGTCCGGTGTCGGAGGTTTGCCACCGGTTCGATCCGCTGCCGCAGATCCTGAAGAACGTCCGTTATCGCAGCGGCAAGCCGCTCGATGATGCCGAGGTGAAGTCCGCGATCACGGCGGCGGAAAACAGGCTGAACGGCCACGGCCGGCTGCTGGTCCGCTCCTCGGGCACCGAGCCGGTGATCCGGGTGATGGGTGAGGGCGACGACCGCGACGTGGTCGAGGAAGTGGTCGACATCGTGGTGTCCGCGCTGAGCCACGCCGCCGCCGCGTAACGCATGATCCGGATCGGATCATGCTCAGACAAAGCAGAACACGGATATGATCCAACTGGGTTGGATCAGATCCTGTCGATCGTAAGGCTTTATCCACGTTTGCCGCAACGCAGCCATGGTGAAATGGCGCTGGTTTCACTTCGGCCGGCGCCATAAAACACCCTCGGATCCCCCACCATTCCGATTGCTGGATGTTGCCGTGAACAAGCCTGTCGTCATCAATGAGGACGCTGTTGCCGTGCCGACGGTGACGTCGGCGGGCGCGCCCGGCCTGATGACGGCTGGCCCCGCCTATGCCGTGCTCGGCAGCATCAGCTTTTCGCATTTCCTCAACGACACCATGCAGTCGTTGATTCCGTCGGTGTATCCGATCCTGAAGGACAACTACGCGCTCGACTTCGCGCAGATCGGCTTGATCACGCTGGTATTCCAGGTGACCGCGTCGCTGCTGCAGCCGCTGGTCGGCATCGTCACCGACAAGAAGCCGATGCCGTTCTCGCTGGCGGCCGGCATGGGCTTCACCTTCTTCGGCCTGCTCTTGATCAGCGTCGCGCACCACTATTACGTCATCCTGCTGGCCGCCGCGCTGGTCGGTCTGGGATCTGCGGTGTTCCATCCGGAATCGGCGCGCATTGCGCGGCTCGCCTCCGGCGGACGTTTCGGCTTTGCGCAATCCGTGTTCCAGGTCGGCGGCAATTTCGGCTCGGCGATGGGGCCGGTGCTGGCGGCGCTGATCGTGGTGCCGTTCGGCCAGCCGTCGCTGGCGTGGTTTTCCCTGATCGCGGCGCTGGCGATCTTGATCCTGTGGCGGATCGGCCGCTGGTACAAGCCACGCATCGTGCCGCGCAAGTCGGCGCAGCTTGTCCGCGATCCTCACGCACCGTCGGCGCTGCGCACGGCGAGTGCGATCGCGATCCTGATCGTGCTGGTGTTCTCCAAGTATTTCTACATGGCGAGCATCGGCAGCTACTACACGTTCTACCTCATCCATAAATTCGGTGTGTCGACCCAGAGCGCGCAGCTTTACCTGTTCCTGTTCCTCGGAGCGGTCGCTGCCGGCACGTTCTTCGGTGGTCCGATCGGTGATCGCATCGGGCGGCGTTACGTGATCTGGGTCTCGATCCTCGGCGCGTTGCCATTCACGCTGCTGCTGCCGCACGCTGATCTGATGTGGAGCGCGGTTCTCAGTGTCATCATCGGCTTCATCATGGCGTCGGCGATGCCGGCGATCATGGTCTATGCGCAGGAACTGATGCCGCATCGGTTCGGCATGATCTCGGGGCTGTTTTTCGGCTTCGCATTCGGGGCAGGCGGCATCGGCGCCGCGGTGTTCGGTGAAGTCGCCGACCGCATGGGCATCGATTTCGTCTACGCGATCTGTGCGTTCCTGCCCGCGATCGGCTTGCTCGCGGTGTTCCTGCCGAATCTGAAACGCGGCGCCAAAGCCTGATCGTCACGAGCGGTTGCGACTCGTCTCCATTGCAGAGGGAACAACGATTCGGCGGCCGATGAGTCGCGCCGTTCGTGCACGGTCGGTTCCCGAATTTTCGTCAAGAGATCGTTAAGGTTTGGGCCCGCGCGCGGTCGCGGCGCCTCAAGATGATACCTGCAATGATCATTCGTCATCGAAAATCAACCTTAATTATTAGGGTTAAGTGCCGCTTAAACATTTGGTGCCATCGTCCTGTTGTGAGTTTTTCGTGAGGCCTTTTGCGTCGTCTGCCTCACCGGACGAAAGGGACCGACCAATGCGTAATCTGAAGTATCTGCTCGCCGCCACCGCGGCATCGTTATTGTCGACCGCGGCGCTGGCTGCCGATCTTCCGATCGCGCCGCCGCCGGCCTACGCTCCGCCGCCGCCCGCCGACTTCGGCGGCTGGTACCTGCGCGGCGATATCGGCTTCAGCAACCAGAATGTGAAGAATGTGCGGGACACCCGGGACGCCGCCTACAACAACGTCTCGGTGGGCCAGACCAGCAACTTCGATAGCGCAGGAATTTACGGCGTCGGCGTCGGCTATCAGTTCAACAACTGGTTCCGTGCGGATATCACCGGTCAGTATCGCAGCAGCGCCAACTTCAAGGGCGTCGACACCGTCACCGGGGTTGGCCCCTTCGCGGGCTTCGTCGGAACCGATCAGTACACCGCCAGCAAGTCCGAATTGCTCTTCCTTGCGAACGCGTACGTCGATCTCGGCACCTGGTGGTGCATCACGCCGTTCATCGGCGCCGGTGTTGGTACTGCGCGGGTGTCCATCAACGATTTCACCGACACGGGTGACTTCATCAACGGTGGACAACGACACAGCTTCACCACCGCCGGCAACGCATCGAAATGGAATTTTGCCTGGGCGGCTCATGCCGGCCTGGCGTACAAGGTCAATCCCAGCCTGACGATCGAGCTGGCCTACAGCTATGTCGACATGGGCAGCGGCATTACCGGTCCGACCAATTCCTTCGATCAGTCAACCGTCGTGAACGGTGCTCCGTTCGCGTTCAAGAACATCACGTCCAACGACGTGAAGCTCGGTGTGCGCTGGTCGCTCGATCCGACCCCGGTGTACGCGCCGCGGCCGCTGATCACCAAGGGCTGATCGCTTTCCTCTCCACTACCAACTTCACGGCGCGGACGATGTCCGCGCCGTTTTCTTTTTGTGTCGCGCACGCAGATGTCTGAACGCGTCGCGTGCCGGACACTGTCAATTCAACCGATCGCGTGGCCAGGCAACGATTGATTAAGGTTAACGCGTAATACTTCAGGCCATCAGGTTCGGTGTGGAGTGTCGTCATGCGTCGGTGGGTAATTGCAGCGGTGTTGGCCGGAATGGCGCAGGGTGCGCAGGCCGCCGATCTCCCGGATTTGTCCGATCTCCCGATCTTGCGCGGCGGTTTGACCGAAGGCTTGAGCAAGTCCTCGGTGAACTGGCAGGGCGCCTATGTCGGCGGCCAGTTCGGTTATAGCAGCGGCACCATGGATTTTAGCAAGGCGACATCGTCGCTGACATCGTCCATGCTGCAGAATCTCAGCTATCAGCAGACTGTTTCGGATTGGAGCCTGCTCGGCAAGTCCAGCCCAAGCAGCACCAGCTTCGGCGGATTTGTTGGATGGAATTCACAGTGGGATGACGTGGTTCTCGGCATCGAAGCGAATTATAGCAGGCTATCGAATTTTTCTGGTTCATCCGCCAATGCACTGGTGCCAATCAATATCCCTGCAGGCTGTATTGCTCCGCCCCCAAATACGACGGATGTCTGCGGCGTTGCGCTGAGTGGCGCCGCCTCCGCCAAGGTCACTGACGTCCTCACCTTGCGCGGCCGCGCCGGCTGGGCGATCGACAACTTCATGCCATACATGTTCGTTGGCCTGGCGCTTGGACGAGCTGACATTACACGCAGCGCAACGACAGTGGAGACAAATGATTTTTATAACACCACCACTGGCGCCCGCGTGGGTTCAGCGGCGCCGCTCACGCTAACCCAGACGCAGTCGGGCACGGGCAACTTCATGTACGGCTACACTGCCGGCCTGGGGCTGGAGGCGATGTTGTTCGGCAACGTGTTCGCGCGTGCCGAATATGAATACGTCAGTTTCACCAATATCAAAGACATTCCAATTCACCTCAATACGGTGCGTGCGGGTGTTGGCTACAAATTCTGATGATGTCGTGAGCGGGATGTCATCGGTCCGCTGCGACATCGTCGCTTGTCGTTGAGCAGTTGACTCCCCCGCGCGGCTCTGTTTCGCTTTGTATCGCGTCGCATTGACGCGCCACGGGGCACCATGAAAATCCACGGCGATACCAATTCAGGCAACTGCCTGAAGGTAAAATGGGTGTGCGATCATCTCGCGCTGCCCTACAGCTGGGTCGATGTCGACATCATGAAAGGCGAGAGCCGCACACCGGCCTTCCTCGCCATGAATCCGGCGGGGCAGGTGCCGCTCGTGGTGCTCGACGATGGCCGCATGCTCGCGCAATCCAATGCCATCATTCGTTATCTCGCCCGCGACAGCGCGCTGATCCCCACCGACGCGTTTTTGGCGGCGAAGATGGACGAGTGGCTGTTCTGGGAGCAGTACAGCCACGAACCCTATGTGGCGGTCTGCCGCTTCCACATGGTGTATCTCGGCAAGGCGCCGGGCGAGCTCGATCCCGAAAAGGTCAAGCGCGGCTATGCGGCGCTGGCGCGGATGGAGCAGCAGCTCCGCAGCACCCGATTCCTGGTGGGAGACACGGTCTCGCTCGCCGACGTGTCGTTGCTGGCCTACACCCGCCTGGCCCATGAGGGCGGTTTTCAGCTGGACGATTATTCGGCGCTGCGCCGCTGGATCGGCGAGGCGGAACAGGCGCTTGGCGTCAGCGGCTGAACGCTTCGGGTGGTCCGCATGCCACGGTTGTGATCGGCTGGGACGGAAGTTCCTTGACGATTGCCTGCATTTTCCATAAATCCGCTGGCGGGATACCTCTCCCCACCGAGAGGCAGCTATCTGGAAGGATAGACTATGACACAGGCGAAGCCCGCCACGCGGCCTCACGTTCCGCATTTCTCCTCCGGCCCCTGCGCCAAGCGCCCCGGTTGGACCCCCGAAAATCTCAAGGATGCAGCCCTCGGCCGATCGCATCGCGCCAAGGTCGGCAAGACCAAGCTCAAGCTCGCGATCGATCTGACGCGCGAAGTGCTTGAAGTCCCGGCCGACTACAAGATCGGCATCGTGCCGGCGTCCGACACCGGTGCCGTGGAAATGGCGCTGTGGTCGCTGCTCGGTCCGCGTCCCGTCACCACCATCGCCTGGGAATCGTTCGGCGACGGCTGGGTCACCGACGTGATCAAGCAGCTCAAGCTCAAGGACGTGACCAAGCTCACCGCTGGTTATGGCGAGATCCCGGACCTGTCGAAGGTCGATCCGGCGTCGGACGTGGTCTTCACCTGGAACGGCACCACTTCCGGCGTGCGCGTTGCCAATGCCGACTGGATCAAGGCCGACCGCGAAGGCCTGACCATCTGTGACGCCACGTCCGCTGCGTTCGCGCAGCCGCTGGACTGGCCGAAGCTCGATGTCGTGACCTTCTCCTGGCAGAAGGCGCTGGGTGGCGAAGCCGCGCACGGCATGCTGATCCTGTCGCCGCGCGCCGTGGCCCGGCTGGAAAGCTACACGCCGCCGTGGCCGCTGCCGAAGATCTTCCGTTTGACCAAGGGCGGCAAGCTGATCGACGGCATCTTTGTCGGCGAGACCATCAACACGCCGTCGATGCTCTGCGTCGAGGACTATCTCGATGCGCTGAACTGGGGCAAGTCGGTTGGCGGCCTCAAGGGCCTGATCGCGCGCGCCGACGCCAACACCAAGGTCATCACCGACTGGGTGGCGAAGACGCCGTGGGTGGATTTCCTGGCCGCTGATCCCGCGATCCGCTCCAACACCTCGGTGTGCCTCAAGGTCGTCGATCCGGCCATCACCGCATTGTCTGCCGATGCGCAAGCGGCCTTCGCCAAGGCGCTGGTCGGCGCGGTGGAGAAGGAAGGCGCCGGTTATGATCTCGGGCACTATCGCGATGCCCCTCCCGGCCTTCGCATCTGGTGCGGAGCCACGGTGGAAGCCAGTGACGTCGCCGCGCTGACGCTTTGGCTCGACTGGGCGTTCGCCGAGGCCAAAGCCTCGCAGGCGAAAGCCGCCTGATTGTCGAAGCCCTCCCTCACGGGAGGGCTTTCGTCCTTCTGATGCAATTTCAGCTCTGACTTAAACCCGGCCGGATCGGCCGATCCCTCCTGTCATGGAGGATGAAGGGACACTTCGATGGCACCCAAGGTTCTCATTTCCGACGCACTGTCTCCCGCCGCCGTGCAGATCTTCAGGGATCGCGGCGTTGAGGTCGACTTCCAGCCCAACCTCGGCAAGGACAAGGACAAGCTCGCCGAGATCATCGGCAACTATGATGGTCTCGCCATCCGTTCGGCGACCAAGGCGACGGCGAAGATCCTCGAAAAGGCGACGCGCCTGAAGGTGATCGGCCGCGCCGGCATCGGTGTCGACAATGTCGAAATCCCCGCGGCGACCGCCAAGGGCATCATCGTGATGAACACGCCGTTCGGCAATTCCATCACCACCGCCGAGCACGCCATCACCCTGATGCTGTCGCTGGCACGCGAGATTCCGCAGGCCGATGCCTCGACCCAGGCCGGCAAATGGGAAAAGAACCGCTTCATGGGCGTGGAGATCACCGCCAAGACGCTCGGCATCATCGGCGCCGGCAACATCGGCTCGATCGTGGCCGATCGCGCGTTGGGGCTGCGCATGAAGGTGGTGGCGTTCGATCCGTTCCTGTCGCCGGAGCGCGCCAAGGATCTCGGCATCGAGAAGGTCGAGCTCGACGAGCTGTTCAAGCGCGCCGACTTCATCACCCTGCACACGCCGCTGACCGACAAAACCAAGAACATCATCGATGCGGCGGCGATCGCCAAGATGAAGCCGGGCGTGCGCATCATCAATTGCGCCCGCGGCGGCCTGGTCGACGAGCAGGCGCTGGTCGATGCGCTCAATTCCAAGCACGTCGCGGGCGCCGCCTTCGACGTGTTCGTCGAGGAGCCGGCCACCAAGAACGTGCTGTTCGGCCATCCGAACGTGATCTGCACGCCGCATCTTGGTGCCTCCACCACCGAGGCGCAGGAGAACGTCGCGCTGCAGGTCGCCGAACAGATGTCGGATTACCTGCTTACCGGCGCGATTTCCAACGCCGTGAACTTCCCTTCGATCACCGCCGAAGAGATGTGTATAAGAGACAGCTCCACCACCGAGGCGCAGGAGAACGTCGCGCTGCAGGTCGCCGAACAGATGTCGGATTACCTGCTTACCGGCGCGATTTCCAACGCCGTGAACTTCCCTTCGATCACCGCCGAAGAAGCCCCCAAGCTGAAGCCGTTCATCGACCTGGCCGAGAAGCTGGGATCGTTCGCCGGCCAATTGACCGAGAGCGGCATCGCCAAGGTGCAGATCACCTATGAGGGCCAAGTCGCCGAGATGAAGATCAAGGCGCTGACATCGGCGGCGCTGTCGGGCCTGCTGCGGCCGATGCTGGGCGACGTCAATGTCGTCTCCGCGCCGGTGGTGGCCAAGGAGCGCGGCATGGTGGTGGATGAAGTGACCCGCGCCGCACAGAGCGATTACGAAAGCCTGATCACCGTGACGGTGACGACGGAGAAGCAGGAGCGCTCGGTCTCCGGCACCGTCTATCATGACGGCAAACCGCGGCTGGTCGACATCAAGGGCATCCGCGTTGATGCCGAGTTCGGCAAGACCATGATCTACGTCACCAACGAGGACAAGCCGGGCTTCATTGGCCAGTTCGCCTCGCTGCTCGGCGACGCCAAGGTCAACATCGCGACCTTCCATCTCGGCCGCAACAAGCCGGGCGGGGATGCCATCGCGCTGGTCGAGGTCGACGGCAACGTCCCGGCCGACGTGCTGGCCAAGACACTGACCCTGCCGCATGTGAAGCAGGCCAAGGCGCTGACTTTCTGAGCGTCTCGCAGGTGTTTGAAGCCGCCGCGCCTCGAGCGCGGCGGCTTTGTTGTGTCAGCTACCGGGCGTCCGGGTTGCGGCGATCACGTCGCTGACCAGGCGCGCGACGCCCTCCACATCGTCCTTGTCGCGCGCCACGGCCAGACGCACGATGACCAGCCGTTCGGACGGGATGATGATCACCCATTTCCCGAACGAGCCCTTGGCGATGAAGGCATCGCGTGGCATGCCGAGGCTGGTGCGGATGCCGGCACCGTAGCTGTCGCCGAGATTGGTCCAGAACCCTGCGCCGTAGCCGACCCAGGCGTTTGGCGTTGGGGACGCGCTGTAGCTGGTCCAGCCCTGTGGAAGCACGCGTTTGCCGCCGATCACGCCGTCGTCGAGATAAAGCAAACCGAAACGGGCCCAGTCGCGCGCGGTTGCGAACATCTGGCTCGATCCTTCCGGTGTCCCGGTGGCGTCGAACTCCAGCGTCACATTGTGCATGCCGAGCGGGCCGAACAGCTCGCGCTGCGCCAAGCGCAGCACGTCCGCGGCGTGGCCGCCCGCTGCATCCCGGATGATGCGCGACAGGATCACGGTGTTGCCGTCGTGATAGTTCCAGGCCTGGCCCGGCGCGGTTTCCAGCGTCGCTGCCTCGGCGAATCCCGCCATGTCCGGTTCTATGAATTTCATCCGGTTGACTGGATCAAGCACGCTCTTCAGCGATGCGTTCAGCGAGCTGCCCATCGCCAGGCCGCTGGTATGGCGCAGCAGATGATCGATGGTGATGGCGTGCCGCGGATCGTCGGGGTTTTGCCACAGCGCTACGGGCGCGGGCTGATCGACCGTGAGCTTGCCCTGGCGCACCAGAATTCCGATCAGGGCGTTGATCACCGATTTGGTCGCCGACCAGCCGTGGATCGGCGTATCGACGCCATACCCCTGCGCATAACGTTCGGCGATGAGTTTGCCGTTCTTGACCACGACCACCGCCTTGGTGTGCCGGAACGGCGGCGTGTCAGGTTCGACGAAGGCTTGCGACAGCGCGAGCTTCAGCCGCGGATCGGTGGTGTCGACTTCAGCGGCTCCGGCGATGTCCGGGAGCAATGGTGGCGTGGCTGCCTCCATGGGCGGCAACACGTCATCCATTGGCCGATCGTCATGAACCATCGTGCAGCCCAGGCCGTCGCGAAATGCGGCCCGGCTTGGCTCGCCGCCGAACAGCGTCGTCGTCACCTGTCTGCGGGTGCGGTCGATATCGACGCCCAGACCCCAGCTGATCAATCCGACACCAGGCATCGCATTCGTGGTTTCGGACAGAACCTGGTCGGGGTTGCGCCCAGCGATGAAGGTTTCCGAGCACAGGACGTGGGCAACAAAGCCGGTGGCGATCCCTGGCGCGTCGCTCGACCCGGCCGCGGTCAGGACGGCGCCGATGCTCAGGGCTGTTGCCGCGGCGGTTGTCAGGATCAGGATGTTGCGTCTTCTCATGGGCTCGTCTCCGGTCGCTGCGCTTGAGCGCGTGCGGAACACAAGCCTGACGGATGCGGCAGCGGCTCGCCGGGTTTGGAATCGATCTGGCCGAATGCTGGAAGAGGCTCGCCGATTTCAAAATTTCGAACGGAAATCAGATGGTTGTGCCGCCAAGATTGACCCGCCGATATTCGGTCGGTGTCACCCCGGTCTCGGTCTTGAAGGCGCGGTTGAACGGTCCCAGCGACTGGAAGCCGGCATCCAGCGCAATGGTGGTGACCGGCACTTCGGACTGGGCCGGATCGGACAGCGCCGCCTTGGCCTCCTCGATCCGGTAATTGTTCAGGAAGACGTTGAAGTTGCGGTAGCCGAGCTGCTGGTTGATCAACCGGCGCACCCGGTATTCCGGAACGCCGAGCCGCGTGGCGAGCGTCCCGATGGTGACGCCCTCGTGACGGTAGATTCGTTCATCCGACATCAGCCGGTTGAGCGCATCGGCAAGCCTTGGGTCGGCTGAAACCGGGGTGTCGATCTTTGATGGGCCGGCCTGCTGGAGAGGCGCGGCACGCACAAAGAGGTCGTCGCCGGCGGTGCGCATCATCGACCACGCGATGGTGGCCACGATGCCGGCCAAAGCCAGGGCGTTGATCACGCTGAAGAGCAGCGATGGCGGGTCGCTGCCGGGAACGAGCTGCAGGAGGGTATTGATCCCGCCATAGATCGCGGTGGCAGCCACGATGAATACCCGCAGCCTCCGGCGCGCCTCCACGAGGTCCGCGGACCAGGACGCGATGCTCTGGCCGACGGCGAGAGCGATGAAAACGAGGGCGATCAGGGTCAAGGCCATGCCAAGCAAATGCGGGCTCGCGCCAGGGTCGGGCGCAAGCACGACACAGTTCAGCAGGCTGAGGGCAACGATCGCCGCCCAGACCGCCCCATGCCACGGGCGGACCATGAAACCATCGTCGAACAGGGCCCGTGCGAACAGCCAGAAGACGACAACGTTGCCGGTCGACAGCGCGATCAGGGGCGCGCGCCACCATGTCACCTGGTGGCCGAACCCTGCGGCCGAGCTCAGCGCATAGGCCGCGGATCCCAGCGCAAAGGCGGCTGCCAGGCGCGCCGCTGTGCTGCGGCCGAAGTCACGCAGCAAAATCGCGATAAGCAGCAGCAGCATCGCCGTGGTCCCGGCGCGCAGGGCAAGGTCTATCGTCGAGAGCGCCATGCGATCAGCTTCATTCGCGAGGGTAAGTTGATGTCAGGTCGGCACCAAGGATAGATCGAGTCCCGATTTGGTTCAATTTGCAAGGGATCTTGCAAGGCATCTCGCTGGAAAATGATGTCGCGACCAACGGCTTTGCCGTCGATCCCCCATCCGGGAGATGTGAAGGCGCCGCAACACATCTAATGCAGCGCTGTCGCCTGGCGCATCGCGCCTCCAGATTCCGAATCGTGTGATTGGATGGACGATCCCATGCAGGATGTAGCACCAAAACAAGTGCCGCCGGCCGGTCCGTTGGCCACCCCGGAGCCCTGGAATCTGGTGGCCGATGCCTATGCCGCCGAACTCGTGCCGCAGTTCGAACGGTTCGCGCACGACGCGTTGCGGCTTGCGGCCCTGCCAGCCGGCTCGCACATCGTTGACGTTGCCAGCGGCCCCGGCACCCTGGCTTTGATCGCGGCGCGTTCAGGCGCGATCGTCAGCGCGATCGATTTTTCGCCGACCATGATGGCCAATCTTCACCAGCGTGCGATCGAGAGCGGTGTCACCGTCGATGCGCGGCTTGGGGATGGCCAGGCGCTGCCGTTCAAGGACAACAGTTATGACGCCGCTTTTTCCATGTTTGGCCTGATGTTTTTTCCGGATCGCGCGCGGGGCCTGCAGGAGCTGCGCCGCGTACTGCGGCCGGACGCATGCGCTGTCGTGAGCAGCTGGGCGCCGTTCGATGATGCATTTGCGCTGGTGATGGAGAGCATCCGCTCCATGTTGCCGAACCTGCCGTTCGCGCAAGGCAAGGCGCCGCTGGGCGACCCCGGCGAGTTCGCCGGCGAAATGACTGCTGCGGGCTTTCGCAACGTCGCGATCGACTCCGTCGGTCACGACTGGACCGCGCCGTCGCTGTCCGAATTCTGGAGCATGATCCAGCGTACCACGGCGCCGATCGTGCTGCTGCGCCACAAACTGGGCGAACAGGCATGGGAGGAGATCGCGCGCGGGGTGTTCGAACGGTTGCGCGGATCACTCGGCGAAGGTCCCGTCACATTGACCTTCAACGCCTATCTCGGCCGCGGCCTGAAATAGCGGCGATGCTCACGTCGCCGTTGGCGTCGTCTTGCCGGCGAGCGCAGCCGGGGTCTGCGACCATTCGGTGACGCAGCGCTCCAGGTCCCGGAAATTCTGGTGGATCTGGTCCAGCGCGAAGCCGAGTGCGAAGAAGTGCTCGATGGCTTCCGCCGTCAGCGCCCGCGTCAACCCCTCGCGGCGCACCACCGAGATTTCCACGGCATAGGTCTCCAGCGCCAGCCGCACCGCATCAAGCGGCGGTGGATTACCGCGCGCCACCAGTGCGTTGCCGCAGCCGCGCATATAATCGGTGAAGGCGTTGCTCACCTGCGTCAGCGGCGTATCGAGGCGCGTCTGCAGCACTTCGGGCAGCGGCATCGCCACCGCGCGGCCCATGATGACAAGGTCGTGGCGCAACCGCAGCAGCGTACGCAACAGCGGGCCGGTCTCGGGCTCGGAGGCGAGCTTGGCCGATCGCTCGTGGGCCGCCTCCGCCGCGACCGCGTCGAGCCGCACCAGCGACTTGCCGATGCCGTCCTGAATCTGGTGCAGCGACTCGACGTCACGGCCATGAGTGATGTCGGAGACGAGCTTGCTGAAAGCGCTGGCCATCAGGCTGAGCGTGCGCGCTGCCGCTTGGATCGCCTGATCGTGTGCGCTTGATGGGAACACCAGCAGCGAGACCGCAAGCCCGGTCGATGCGCCGAGTGTCACCTCGAGGACGCGGTAGATCGCGGACTCGAGCGCGCTATGGTGGGTGATGGCTGGCAGCAGCAGCACGATCACGGCAGTGACCGGTGCGGTGTTCATGCGCGGGTTGAGCACCGCCAGCAGCGCCAGTGGTGCCACCGCCAGTGCCAGGACGGCGAGCAGCGCGATCTCGCTCTCGTGCGGAATCAGCACGGCGATGGCGCCGCCATAGATTGCGCCGCCCAGCGTGCCGATCATGTAGTCGGTGACGGCCCGCAGCGAACGGCCCACGCTAGCCTGGGTCAGGATCAGCGCGGTCATGACCACCCACAGCGGCAACGGCATCTTGAGGGCGAGCGCCAGCGCCAGCGACAGCAGCGCCGAGATGGTGATCCTGAGCGCCAGAATCAGCTGGGTCCGGCGCTGGTGGATGCGGATGCGCAGCCATACGAGTTTGCTGATCTTCGTCAAGCTGAGGGTCCGGTGCAATCGGTTTGGACGATGGGATGAACCCGCCCTTGGTAGTCCGGCTTGCCGGCCATCGCAATGAGAAAGCCGGCATTCGATCCGCCCAAGCGTGGGCTTTACAACCTTGCGCGGTTTCCTGTTAGGCTTGCCCCAACGGCGCAGCGTTGGCGCCGATCAAAAACAAGGCTTGGGAGGATCTCTCGATGCGCGCGCTCCGCGTTGGCCACATCGCCGCAATGTTGCTGGTCGCAATCGTTTTTCCGCCGGCGACCGGACAGACGGCAGATGCCGTCAAAATAGGCGTGCTGGCCGACATGAGCGGCACCTATGCCGATATCGGCGGCCAGGGCTCGGTCGAGGCCGTGAAGATGGCGGTCGAGGATTTTGGCGGCAAGGTTCTGGGCAAGCCGATCGAGATCGTGTCGGCGGACGGCCAGAACAAGCCGGACGTGGCCGTCAACATCGCCCGCAACTGGTACGATTCCGGGGTCGACGTCATCACCGACATTCCGACCTCGGGCATGGCGCTGGCCGTCATGCAGCTGTCGCGCGACAAGAAAAAGATCGCATTGGTCACCAGCGCCGGCAGCTCCGACATCACCGGTAAATCCTGCTCACCCTATGCGGCTCACTGGACCTGGGACACTTACGCGATGTCGCACGGCACCGGCGAGACCATCGTGAAACGCGGCGGCAAGGAGTGGTTCTTCATCACGGCGGATTATGTCTTCGGCCAGACACTCGAACGCGACACCGCCGCGGTGGTGATCGCCAACGGCGGCCGGGTCCACGGCGCGGTGCGCCATCCGCTCGGCACCATGGATTTCTCGTCGTTTCTGCTGCAGGCGCAGGGGTCGCGCGCCAATATCATCGGCCTCGCCAATGGCGGCACCGACACCATCAACGCGGTCAAGCAGGCGATCGAATTCGGCTTGCCCCAAGGCGGCGCGCAGCTCGTGGCGTTGATTGCCTTCATCAGCGACATCCATAGTCTCGGCCTCAAGGACGGGCAGGGCCTGCTGCTGACGGAGGCGTTCTACTGGGATCTCGACGACGCCACGCGCGCATGGTCGCGCCGGTTCTTCGAGCGCACCAAACGGATGCCGAGCATGACCCAGGCCGGCGCCTATAGCGGCGTGCTGCACTATCTCAAGGCGGTGCAGGCGGCCGGTACCCGCGATGCAGATCAGGTGATGGCGCAGATGCGTGCGATCCCGATCAATGATTTCATGACCCATGACGGCAAGCTGCGGATCGACGGGCGGGTATTGCGCGACATGTACCTGTTCCAGGTCAAGAAGCCCGAGGAGTCGAAGTCGGAGTGGGATCTCTACAGACTGGTGGCGAAGATTCCTGCCGAGGAAGCCTTCCGCCCGTTAAACGAAGGCGGCTGTCCGCTGGTCAAATAGGCTGGCAGGTGGGGCACGCAGCGGAGTTATTTCCGCGATGCCATGAAAATGCCGCCGAGCACCAGCGCATAACCCACAATGTGGAACAGCTCCAGCCGTTCGCCGAGGAAAACGATCGCCATCACCGAGCCGAACACCGGGATCAGGTGGATGAACGGCGCCGCGCGATTGGGCCCGATCAGCACAATGCCGCGGTTGAGAAAGAGATAACCGAGGATCGAGGGAAACACGATGGCGTAGCCGAGCGACAATGCTGTCGTCAGGTCGAACACCGGCCAATCACCTGCGATCATTTCCGAGGCCATCAGCGGCGACAGCAGCAGCGCGCCGCCGGTGACGGTGCAGGCGAACAGGGAGAACGGGTGGATCTTCGGCCGCTTCGGCATCAGCGCCGAGTAGATGCCGAACACCAGCAGCGCGAGCGTCAGCATGACGTCGCCCCTGTTGAAGTGCACGCGGGCAATGGCCGTGAGATCGCCATGCAGCAGGATGGTAAATACGCCGGCCAGCGAAATCGCGATGCCGAGCGCTTGCGCGAGCGTCAGCCGCACGCCGAACAGCACCAGCGACCACAATGCCACGAACAGTGGTCCGGACGACTGGATCAGCAGGCCGTTCAGCGCCTGGGTATAGCGTAGGCCGTCATAGGCCAGCACATTGTTGGCGGCATAACCGGTGAGCGACAGCACCAGCAGCATCGGCATCGATTTGCGGATGACTGGCCAGTCCTGCCGCAGATACGGCCACGCCATCGGCAGGATGATCGGCACCGCGCCTGCCCATCGGATACAGGCCAGCGTGTAGGGCGGAATGTGCCCGACCACAAAACGGCCCAGCACGAGGTTGCCGGCCCAGAACAGCGAGGTCAGGCTGAGCAGCAGATAGGGCTGGTTGATCAGCCTTTGAAACATCGACGATCGATACGGAGGACGTTCTGCAATGGTCATACGGCGATGGTCATAGAGTCATGGTCATGGAGTCATGGTCACGCGGCGATTGTCATGAGAATCGGGAAGGCCGTGACTGCGCACAAACAGATCGGATGCTGGCGCTTGAAAACATCAGCAAACTCGCGATGACGAGTTCGCAGATCTGATGGTATGATGTGTCTCAGTTTGCTGGCATCGACAACACCCAATGCCGGGACCGTCCTATGTGCAATTGACTGCGGTCCGATTGGGCAATGACCTGCCCGCAAAAATGACAGGCGTATGTTTAACGGCCTCAGGCCGCACGCCGGATGCGGCGCCGGCGCCATGTGATGCCGATGCCGAGCGCGCATCCAATAGCGACAAGAAGGCCGATCATCAGGCTCCAGAACCGCCCGCCGGGCCGGTCGACGGTGCGTGACCACAGCGACGGCGCCTCGCCTGCGCGCGCGAGGCGGAAGGCGACGAAGCTGTCGCCGATCGAGGTGCCGGACTCCGAATGGCCGCCCGCGGCGATTGCGACGTATTGTTCACCCTGCCAAAGATAAGTCATCGGATTGGCGATGCCGGGAACCGGCAGGCGGCCCTGCCAGAGCTCCGCACCGGATTTCGCATCGAAGGCGCGCAGATAGGCGTCCATGGCGCCCGTGAAGACGAGGCCGCCTTTGGTCACCAGCACGCCATTGAGCAGTGGCGTTCCCCAATGGAATGCGGCGCCGAGCGGAGCGAGGTCTTCGGTCGTTCCGACGGGCGACTGCCACAGGATCTTGCCGGCCTTGAGATCGACCGCCACCAGTGTGCCCCAGGGCGGTGGATTACACAGCATGCCGAGCGGCGATTTGACCACTGCACGGGTCATCGCGAATGGTGTCCCGGTCTGGCCGCCGAAATCATGACCAGGCGGCGCCTTGTAGTCGCTGCCGAGCGATGCCCGCGGAATCAGGGTGACGCGATGCACCGCTCGGCTGGTGTTGGCGTAAAGGATCTGGTTGACCGGATCGAACCCAACGCCGCCCCAGTTGATGCCGCCGCCGGTCATTGGAAACAGCAGCGTGCCCTGCGTTGACGGCGGCGTATACAGCCCCTCATTGCGTGCGCTCGCCAACTGGTCGCGGCAGGCGGCGCGGTCCCAGAACGGCAGCAGGCCGAACGCGTCCTTGGCGGAGATGGTCTGCGGCACCAGCGTCGGAACATGAGTTGGGAACGGTTGCGTCGGAGACAGCTGGTCGCCATCGGCGGCCTGCTGCGGCACCGGCCGTTCTTCCACCGGCCAGATTGGTTGGCCGGTGGATCTGTCGAGCACGAACACAAAGCCTTGTTTGGTGCCCTGGATCAGCACGTCGCGCTGGCCGCTGCCGGTGTCGATCCGGGCGAGGGTGGGTTGCGCCGGCAGGTCGTAATCCCAGACATCATGGTGCACGGTCTGGAACGACCACACCAGCTCGCCGGTTTCGATGCGCAGCGCGACGATGGAGTTGGCATGCGCGTTGTCACCGGGCCGCTTGCCGCCCCAGAAGTCCGGACTCGCCGACGACGTCGGCAGAAACAGGAGTCCCGCCGCGTCGTCGACCGACATCGGCGCCCAGACATTGGCCGCGCCCGCGATGGTTCCGTCATGATTGAACGGGTCCCAGCTCCAGCGAATCGCGCCGGTGCGCACGTCGATCCCATGGACATGGCCGCGCGGCGCGTCGGCCCGGCGGTTGTCGGCGATCGAGGATCCCACCACCACGACGCCATGGCTCACCACCGGCGCCGAGGTGATCTGGAATTCACCCGGCCATTCCAGCGGCATGCCGGCGTCGATCCGGACCTCGCCATTGTTGCCGAAATCGATACAGCGCTGTCCGGTTCGGGCATCCAGCGCGATCACACGTGCATCGTTGGTGCCCATGATGATGCGGCTGTGGCACGCCGCATCCTCCGCGCGGGTCTCGTCGCGCCAGTAGGCGACACCGCGGCAGGTCCACCGGTTGGCGGGGCGCAAGCCTGGGTTGATGTTCAGGTTGAATCGCCACTTCTGCGCACCGGTGCCGGGGTCGAGCGCAACGACGTCGTTGAACGGCGTGCATGCGATCAGGCTGTCCTCGACGAACAGCGGCGTCGCTTCCGATTTGGTGCGCGCCATAAGCGCGGGCGACTTGGTCTGCAGGTCGCCGGTGTGGAATTCCCAGGCCTTGACCAGGAGGTCGACATTGCCCGGCCGGATCTGGTCGAGCGGCGAGAATCGCGTGCCTGCCGCGTCGCCGCCCCAGTGCTGCCAGGCTGCGGCGGGGGCAAGCGGGAGCAGGGCAAGGGCAACCAGCCAATGGAGCCGCGTCATGATCGTAATGCAGTCCTCTGGTCGCCCGGTACGCCAGTTTGACCGCGAGCATGGTCCGGACTCCAAGGGCCGCGCAAGCGTAAAGTTGGACCATGCGCGGAGCGCGTTAACGACGTTCGGCCCGGCGCTGCAGTCTTAAAATCGCCGGTGTGCTGCGGGCTGTCGGCCCGGGCGCGAGGCCTGGCGGCCGTCGCCCGCGTTAACATCTCCAGAAAATAGTACCTCCAGCACACGGCAAATGCGGAACCGGTCGCTTACAAATCCGGCGCTAGCATTGCCACGCATACGAGCGGTTCTCGGCGAATATTTTTGAAGCATTGCGACGAACGAGACGGGGCATGAGACGTGCATTTTTGATGGCGAACGTGCGGTCGAAGGCCGCCCGTGTCGCCAAAATTGCAGCAATGCGGATCCGTGCATTCCGGCGCGACAAGCGCGGCAACATTGCCTTGCTGTTCGCATTGACGCTGGTGCCGATGGTTTATTCGGTCGGCGCGGTCATCGACTACACTCTGATGACCAGCGCAAAAGCCAAGCTCGACGCGGCCGCCGACTCCGCCGTGCTTGCGGCGGTCAATCGGGATGCGCTGACATTGAGCGCATCGATGGCTCAGACGATTGCCTCCGACATGTTCAACGCGCAATCCAACGTTGCCTGGGTTCTCTCGAAAAGCGCCGCGGTCAACGTCAACGACACGGCTAACGGTCGCACGGCGACCATCAGCTATTCGGCGCAGGTCCAGACCCAGTTGATGGGGATGGCGGGATTCAGCAGCCTGACGTTCGGCGGCACGTCGACGGCGAATTCGGCGCTTCCGACCTATGTCGATTTCTACCTGTTGCTCGACAACACGCCGTCCATGGGCGTTGCGGCCACGCCGGCGGACGTCGCGACAATGGTCAGCAACACCCCCGATAAATGCGCCTTCGCATGTCACGATTTGTCCAACTCCAACGACTACTACAAGCTGGCGCAGAATCTCGGCGTGACCATGCGTATCGACGTGGTCCGGCAGGCCACCCAATCGCTGATGGACATGGCGGCTTTGGCGACCGCCGTGCCCGCCCAGTTCCGGATGGCGATCTACACCTTCGGATCCTCGTGCAACGGCACCGCACTGACCACGATCACATCCTTGACGTCGAGTCTGTCGAGCGCCAAGACGGCGGCCAATGCCATCGATCTGATGAGCACGCCCTATCAGAACTATAACAGCGACCAGTGCACCGATTTCGACAACATCCTGGCCGCGATGAACAAGGTGATCACGACGCCCGGATCCGGCGTGTCGTCGGCGCCCCAGAAGTTCCTGTTTCTTGTCTCCGACGGCGTCGCGGATGCCGCTTATCCCGCCACCTGTACACAAAAAACCACCAATGGCCGGTGCCAGGAGCCGCTCACGGTCGCCACCTGCACGGCGATGAAAAATCGCGGCATCCAGATCGCGGTGCTCTACACCACCTACCTGCCATTGCCGACCAACGCCTGGTACAACACCTGGATCGCGCCGTTCTCGAGCCAGATCCCTGTCAACATGCAAGCCTGTGCGTCGCCCGGTTTCTATTTCGAGGTGAGCCCGACCCAGGGAATTTCCAACGCCATGAATGCGTTGTTTCAGAAAGCGGTAACCCAGGCGCGCCTTACCAACTGATCGAGCGGATATCCGCGCCGTGTCGATCGGTCAGCCGAACTGCTGCGCGAGCGCTTTTTGGGTCGCAGGGCGCTCCGCCATGCGGTGGCGATGATCCATCACCTTCGGCAGGCGGGTAAGGTCGACGCCATCGCCCTCCAGCCATCCTGCGATGGTGAACAGATAGGGATCGCAGACCGAATAATGCTCGCCCATCACCCAGGGCCCTTTCAGCATGCCGTTCTCGATCAGCTCGAAGCACGCGCCCATGGTTTGCGGCACCTTGCGCTGCATGGCGGCGATTGCTTCGGCATCGTCGACCCAGCGGTGGCCGCGCCGCGAATGCGCATGTGCCACGTGCACCGTGGCGCAGAGATAATTGTTGAACGCCTGCACCTGCGCGAAGGTGAAGGGATCGGCAGGAGCAAGGCCCGCCTGTGGAAAGCTTTGCGCGATGAAGGCGAGGATCGCCGGCGTCTCGGTCAGGATACCCTGGTCGGTGACCAGCGCCGGCACGCGGCCCTTCGGGTTGATCGCGAGATATGACGGACTCTGCTGTTCGTTCGCCTTGAAGTCGACAGGCACGGCCACATAGTCGGCACCGGCGTCCGCAAGGGCGATATGCGAGGCCAGAGCGCAGGTGTGGGGAGCGAAATATAGCTTCATCATTGCGGCGGCCTTTCCAGCATATCGGTTCATGTCGGAATGAGCGGATTGGTCTTCTCGGATCGCATCTTCGGCTATTTTCGCGCCGCGATAAACACCCCCGAGAGCACCAGCGCGAAGCCGACCAGATGAAACAGTTCCGGCCGCTCGCCGAGAAATGCGATGGCCATCGCCGCGCCGAACACCGGGATCAGGTGAAAGAATGGCGCAGCCCGATTGGCCCCGATCAGCTGGACCCCGCGGTTGTAACAAAGATAGCCAAGGGTGGAGGGGAAGATCGCCACATAAGCCAGCGACAGCAGGCTTGATGTCGTCATGACCACCGGCGGCCCATACAAGGCGTCCCAGATCACCAGGGGGATCAGCGACAGCGCGCCGACGCCGACGGTGAAGGCCAGAAACGACAGGTTGTGAATCGGTGGCCGCTTGACCGAGAGCGCCGAATAGATCCCGAAAATCGCCAGAGCGGCCGTGAAATAGATGTCGCCCCGGTTGAACTGGATCGCGGCCAGAGCCTCGAGATGGCCCTGGGTCAGGATGGTCAGCACGCCAACCAGTGAAATTGCGATGCCGCCGGCCTGCATCCAGCTCAGCCGTACACCGAGCAGGATCAGCGACCATACCGCGACGAACAGCGGGCCGGCGGACTGCAGCAGCAGGCCGTTGAGGGCCTGGGTGTATTGCAGGCCGTAATAGGCCAGCGTGTTGTAGATGCCGATTCCGGTCAGCGACAGGAACACCATCAATCCCAGCTGCTTGCGGATGGCGGGCCAGTCGGCGGCGAGATGCCGCCAGGCCAGCGGCAGAATCAGCAGCGTCGCGCCGCCCCAGCGGACAAACGACAATGTGAACGGCGGCACCACGCCGGCCAGATGGCGTCCGACAATGATGTTGCCGGCCCAGAACAGCGAGGTCAGGCTCAGCAGCAGGTAGGGCTGCTGTCCAAGCCAGCCGATCGGCGAGGGCCTGCGGGACAGATCGGAAACCGTCATTTTTGCGGTACTTCAGTGACTATGGTGGGGAGCGCCCGGGCTCCGGGCCGGTTCGAATCGGATTCTGGCGCCGGATTGCCGGAATAGCTTCGCCGGCGATTGCGACAATGAAGGATTTTCAGGGGATATCAATGGTTTGGCTGCATCGTGCCCATGCGTAAAACGCCCATTTGGCTTGCGTCAGCAGCCCGCATCCTTTATCCGGTTGATTTGTCTCACATGCGAGCGGCCCCGGCCGCAAAGTGAGTCGTTTCAACCCTTCCTGGTGATGGATTTCAGGGGACTTTTGCGAAATGGCCAATGTTGTCGTCGTCGGCGCCCAGTGGGGCGACGAGGGAAAAGGCAAGATCGTCGACTGGTTGTCGGAGCAGGCCGATATCGTCGTGCGCTTCCAGGGTGGCCATAATGCGGGTCACACCCTCGTCATCGACGGCAAGACCTACAAGCTGGCGCTGCTGCCCTCGGGCGTGTTGCGGCCCTCGAAGCTGTCGGTGATCGGCAATGGCGTGGTGTTCGACATCCAGGCCTTCCTTGATGAGGTCGAGCGGCTGCGTGGCCAGGGCGTCGCGGTGTCGCCGGACAACCTGCGCATTGCCGAAAACGTCACCCTGATCCTGCCGCTGCACCGTGAACTCGACGCACTGCGCGAATCATCCAACACCGGCACCGCGATCGGCACCACCCGGCGCGGTATCGGCCCCGCTTACGAGGACAAGGCCGGCCGCCGTGCCATCCGCCTGATGGACCTCGCCGACCTCGACGCGCTGCCGCACAAGATCGATCGCCTGCTGGTCCATCACAACACCCTGCGCCGCGGCCTCAATCTGCCGGAATTCAATGCCGGCGAGATCCTCAAAGAGCTGTCGGCGCTGGCGCCCAAGGTGCTGCCGTATGCGGAGACGGTGTGGAACCTGCTCGACCAGAAGCGCCGGGAAGGCAAGCGCATCCTGTTCGAAGGCGCGCAGGGCGCGCTGCTCGATGTCGATCACGGCACCTATCCTTATGTCACCTCGTCGAACACGGTCGCGGCGCAGGCCGCCACCGGCACCGGCATGGGGCCGGGCGCGGTCGGTTATGTGCTCGGCATTTGCAAGGCCTACACCACCCGGGTCGGCCTTGGCCCGTTCCCGACCGAACTCACCAACGAGATCGGCGAAGAGATCGGACGCCGCGGCAAGGAGTTCGGCGTCAACACCGGCCGCAAGCGGCGCTGCGGCTGGTTCGATGCGGTGCTGGTGCGGCAGACCGCGCGCACCTGCGGCATCAACGGCTTGGCGCTGACCAAGCTCGACATTCTCGACGGCTTCGACGAGATCGAGGTCTGCGTCGGTTATGAGCTCGACGGCAAGGAGATCGACCACCTGCCGGCCGGCGAAGGCGCGCAGGCCCGGGTCAAGCCGATCTACGAGACCATCGAGGGCTGGAAGGAGCCAACCGCCAATGCACGGTCGTGGGCTGATCTTCCGGCGCAGGCGATCAAGTACGTTCGGCGTGTGGAAGAGCTGGTCGGATGTCCGATCGCCTTGCTTTCGACAAGCCCGGAACGCGAAGATACAATTCTGGTACAGAATCCGTTCGAGGCTTAATCCGTTCAAGGCTTGAGGCGCGTAGTCCGCAAAAGTGGGGACCGGTTTTGCGATCAGACTCCGCGCAAGTTATAAGTTAGAGGGCCTCCGAATGGCCCGTAAACTGGACGTTCATGGCTGATTACTACCCGCTCATCGCCCGTGCGATTTCCGGCCTGGATCCCGGGGCTCCCGGCGAGGCGCGTCGTGCATTGTATGAACGGGCGCGCACCGCACTGATCGCGCAACTGCGCAGCGTGCAACCGCCTCTGACCGAAAGCGAGATCACCCGCGAGCGCCTGGCGCTGGAAGAGGCGGTGCGCAAGGTCGAATCCGAGGCGGCCCAGCGTGCCCGCATCGAGGTGCCGAAGCCCGATCCACTGGCGCGCACCCGCCCGGGCGATGCCCTGCGCTCCACCGTGCGTGCCCGCGCCAATCCCGTCGATCCGAACGCGCCTAGTCGCCCTGCGCCGCCGCCACAGCCCCGCGCGGACCGTCCGCCGCTTGGCCAGGATGAGGCCCAGCGTCCGCCGCGCAACCTGCGGCCCGATCCGCCGGCACCGCCGCCGGCGAATCGCGATACTTCGCGGCCCCAACCTCCCGGACGCGGCGCTCCGCAGCGCCCGGCCCAGCCCGGCGTTCGCGGTTTCCGTGATGTGGTGGCAGATGCCGACGATCTCGGCGGCGCCGCCGCGCAGGCCAACCGTGCTGCACGCCGTACCTACGCCAATGTGCCGTCACCGTCGCCGGAGTTCGACCGCATTGAGCCGAGCCTGGACAACCGCGTCGATCCGATGGCGGAAGCGTCCTACGGCTATGACGACGATGTGGCCGATGACCATGCCCGCTACGAGGACCGTCCGGCGGCCGCGCCGCGGCCCAAGCCCGGACCGCAGCGGCCGGCCAAACAGCCGAAACCGCCGCGGGTACCCAGCCGCTTCCCGCTGAAGTCGGCGTTGATCCTCGGCGTGGTGCTGATTCTCGCCGGTGTCGGTTTCCTGGTCGGTCCGAAGGCATGGATGTCGCTCAGGGGCATGCTGAAGTCGCAGCCGGTGGCGGAAGCACCGAAGGCGCCGCAGTCCGACAATGGCAGCCGGCCGAAGATCGCCGATCGCACACCTGTCTCTTATACACATCTAGATGTGTATAAGAGACAGGTTTCCTGGTCGGTCCGAAGGCATGGATGTCGCTCAGGGGCATGCTGAAGTCGCAGCCGGTGGCGGAAGCACCGAAGGCGCCGCAGTCCGACAATGGCAGCCGGCCGAAGATCGCCGATCGTGTCGGCCAGCCCGGCTCGTCGCAGATCGCGCCGGTGGCCCAGAAGGTCGTGCTCTACGACGAAGACCCTGCCGTGCCGGAAGGCAAGCGCTACGAGGGCACGGTGGTCTGGCGCACCGACCAGATCGCCGGCGCCGCGGGCCAGCCGCCCGACCTCGCGATTCGCGCCGACGTCGATGTGCCTGACCGCAAGCTGAAGATGACGCTGACCATCCGCCGCAACAACGACGCGTCGCTGCCGGCGAGCCACACCGCCGAACTGACCTTCACACTGCCGCCGGATTTCAACGGTGGCGGCGTCGCCAACGTTCCGGGCGTGCTGATGAAGTCCAACGAGCAGACCAAGGGCGTGCCGCTGGCGGGCCTGGCGGTGAAGGTGACCGACGGCTTCTTCCTGGTCGGGCTGTCGAACGTCGACGCCGACAAGACGCGCAACATCCAGTTGCTGAAGGAACGCTCGTGGTTCGATATTCCGCTGGTCTATACCAATCAGCGCCGCGCCATCCTGGCGGTCGAGAAGGGGGCGCCCGGAGAGCGGGCCTTCAACGAGGCGTTCGCAGCTTGGGGCCAGTAGCTTTGGGGCCAGTAGTTTTCGTTTCCAATATGTCAGGTCCCGGACGATGGAGGTCCGGGATCAACAGCGGGCAGGGGTAGTTTAGAATGCGGATCACGCTTGTCGGCTCCCGTCATTTCGGCGTGACCGTTTTCGACATGCTGCATCAGCACGGTTTTGGCGTCGCGCGCGTCGTGGTGCACGATGGCGATGATCGCCTGGCGGCCGCGGCCCGCAAGGCGAATGTCGAGGTCACCGTGCAGGCCAATCCGAAGGTTGTGGCGGCGTCGGAAATTGCGCCCGCGACGGATCTGATTATCACTGCTCACAGCCACGCCCGCGTCAGCCGCGAGGCGCTCGCCACCGCGAAATTCGGTGGCATCGGCTATCACCCCTCGCTCTTGCCGCGCCATCGCGGGATCGCCGCGGTGGAGTGGACCATCAAGGAAGGGGATTCGATTGCGGGCGGCACCATCTATCACCTCGCCGACCGCATGGATGCCGGCGCGATCGTGATGCAGGACTGGTGCTTCGTGAAAAAGGGCGAGACCGCCCGCGAACTTTGGGAGCGCGCGCTGGCGCCGCTCGGTCTCAAGCTGCTGGCGGAAGCAATCGATCACGCCAAGGCCTTCGGTACCCTGCCGTCGAAACCGCAGGACGAAGCCTTCGCCACCCAGGCGCCGGCGCTGTCGCCGCATTAACAACGATAGGACGCAGAAGAAGGCGATGCGCCTCGCCACCCACCGCCGTCGTCGCCCGACTGTGAGGAGCCGCTTCAGGCCACCCGCCCACCTCATCAATGCCCAGACTGTATCGATCGATGCCCAGTCTAAAATGGTCGGGCATCGGCCCCGTCCCTAGTGTCCCTTCCCAACAAGCAAGGGTTCGTCTCGCGATCGACAGCGTCGCGCGGCGATTTTCGGGAAGGTAACAGCCATGGTGTCGATCCCCCAGACGGTGACCGCGAGCAGTGGGCGGCTGCGTTACCAGATCGTCCTGATGATCTTCGCGGTGACGGTGGTCAACTATGCCGACCGCGCCATCGTCTCGATCGTGGGCGCGCCGCTGTCGAAAGAACTGGCCATCAGCCCGGTGGCGCTCGGCTACATCTTTTCCGCGTTCGGCTGGTCCTATGTGGCGGCACAGATCCCCGGCGGCTGGCTGCTTGATCGCTACGGCTCGAAGCGCGTCTATGGCTTGAGCATCCTGCTGTGGTCGATCTTTACGTTCGCGCAGGGTTCGGTCGGCTTCTTCGGCGGCGGAGCGGCAATAGCGTGGCTGTTTGTCCTGCGATTCCTGGTGGGCGCGGCGGAATCCCCGTCGTTTCCCGGCAATGCGCGCATCGTCGCGGCCTGGTTCCCCACCGCCGAACGCGGCAAGGCGTCGGCGATTTTCAACGCCGCGCAGTACTTCGCCCCGGTTCTGTTCGCGCCGCTGGTGAGCTGGATCACCCAGCGCTTCGGCTGGAGCTACTCATTCTTCGTCATGGGCCTGGTTGGCATTGCGCTGTGGGTGGTGTGGGGCCGGGTGATTCATGGTCCGCGCGAACATCCCGCGATCAGCGAGGCCGAACTCACCTACATCGAGCGCGGCGGCGCGCTGATGCAGATGGATGGCGCAGCAGTGGACACCAGCCAGCACCGCCCTTTCGCCTGGAGCGATCTGCGGCAGCTGCTCGGAAACCGGATGCTGCTCGGCGTCTACATCGCCCAGCACTGCATTACGGCCATCACCTACTTCTTCCTCACCTGGTTCCCGCTGTACCTGATCAAGGACCGCGGGATGTCGATCCTCAATGCCGGCCTCGTCGCCTCGCTGCCGGCGCTATGCGGCTTTTTCGGCGGGGTGCTCGGCGGCGTGATCTCCGACGCGCTCTACCGCCGCACCCGGTCGCTGACATGGGCCCGCAAGATTCCGATCATCGGCGGCATGCTGCTGTCGATGACCATCATCGTCTGCAACTACGTCACCTCGCCCACGCTGGTGGTGGTGGTGATGGCGATCGCGTTTTTCGGCAAGGGCGTCGGCTCGCTCGGCTGGGCGGTGGTCTCGGACACCTCGCCGAAGGAGATCGGCGGCCTCAGCGGCGGCCTGTTCAACATGTTCGGCAACACCGCCGGCATCACCACCCCGATCATCATCGGTTACATGATCCAGCACACCGGTTCGTTCAACGGCGCGCTGGTCTTCATCGGCTTCAATGCCTTCGTCGCCATGGCGGCCTATCTGTTCGTGGTCGGTGAGATCCGCCGGGTCGAATTGCGCAAGGCGTGAGTGCCGCACGCCGATGAGGCCGACGCGCAGCGATAATGTTGCCGGACCCGTCGGTCGCATCGCTCCGGTTCCTGATCTGGCCGCCGATGTGCGGTCCGATCCTGCGCAACCCCAGCAATCGGCGCGCGGCAGGGGCGCGACAGCCGGCGTTGCTGTCGCTGATCGATCCATGCTAGAGGCTCGCCGCAGGGCTTCGATCAATAGCGAACTGGCATCGATGTTCGACATTATGCAGCTGCGGTGTTTCGTGGCGGTCGCGGAGGAGCTGCATTTCGGCCGCGCCGCGGCGCGGCTCAACATGACCCAGCCGCCGCTCAGCCGACAGATCCAGGTGCTGGAGCGGATCATCGACGCGCCGCTGCTGGAGCGCACCAGCCGCGCGGTGCGGTTGACGCCCGCCGGCCGCAGCTTCTTGCCGGAAGCCAAGCGCATCCTGAAACTCGCGGCGAGCGCCTCGTCCACCGCCAAACGGATCGCGGCCGGCAAGACCGGCGGCATCAAGATCGGCTTCACCGCCGGCGGCGCCTACTCCTTCCTGCCCCAGCTCGTCACCGCGATGCGGCGGCGGGTGCCGGAGGTCGATCTGTCGCTCAAGGAAATGGTCAGTGTCGACCAGATCGAGGCGCTCGGCTCCGGTGAGATCGATGTCGGCCTGTTGCGGCCGCCGGTCGGCCGTCCGGAACTCGAGGCGCTGCGCGTCGTCGCCGAGCCGCTGGTGGCGGCGGTGCCGGCCGGCCATCCGCTCGCCAGCCGTCCGAGCCTCGCGTTGAGCGATCTCGATGGCCAGCCTTTCATCATGTACGCCCCCTATGAGTCGCGTTATTTCTACGACCTGCTGGTGAGCGAGTTCGCGCGCGCCAAGGTGCTGCCGCGCTACGTCCAGCATCTCAGCCAGATCCATTCGATCCTGTCGCTGGTGCGCGCCGGCCTTGGGCTCGCGATGGTGCCGGAGACGGCGGACGGCCTGCGCATGGAAGGCGTTTTGTTGCGGCCGCTGCGCATCAAGGCGCCGCGACCGGTGGAGATGTTCCTGGCCTGGCGCCGCGACGGCGACAATCCGCTGCTGCCGACAGTGGTGGAGGTCGGCCGGGAGATCGCGGCCGCTTGATCATCTTCAGCACCATCGATGCAGAACTTGCATCGATCGAGCCCGTCTTTGGCTTGGACGGTGGATCACGGCGCGCCTATCACCGGATCTGAAAATGCAGGTGCCGTGCCACGCACCGCTGTCGCAGCCTCAAGAGGAGAATTTTGACGTGACCAGCAAGATGACGCCGCGCGAGATGGCCAGCCAGATCGGGGGCGGCCTGTTGTCGTTTCCGGTCACGCCATTCAAGGCGGACCTGTCGTTCGACGAGCAACGCTATCGCGACAACCTCGACTGGCTCTGCGGTTACGACGTCGCCGGGCTGTTCGCAGCCGGGGGCACCGGCGAGTTCTTCTCGCTGACCCCTGCCGAGGTGACGCAGGTGGTCGGCATCGCCGTCGCAGAAACCCGGGGCCGCGTTCCGGTTCTCGCCGGCGCCGGCTACGGCACCGCGATCGCGTGCGAGATGGCGGTGGCCGCGGAGCAGGCGGGGGCCGACGGCCTCCTGCTGCTGCCGCCCTATCTCATGAACTCCGAGCAGGACGGGCTTGCGGCGCATGTCGAAGCCGTCTGTGCCTCCACCAGGCTCGGTGTCATCTTCTACAACCGCGATAACGCGCGGTTGTCGGAGGCGACGCTGGAGGCGCTGTGTGCGCGCTGCCCCAATCTGGTCGGCTACAAGGACGGCGTCGGCGATGTCGAACTGATGACGCGCATTCACATCCGGCTCGGTGACCGGCTGACCTACATTGGTGGGCTGCCGACGGCGGAGACGTTTGCTTTGCCCTATCTGGAAATGGGCGTCACCACGTATTCCTCGGCGGTGTTCAATTTCGTGCCTGAATTCGCCACCGCCTTCTATGCCGCGGTGCGCCGCCAGGATCGCGCCGCCGTTCACGCCGGGCTGCGCGATTTCATCCTGCCGCTCATCGCCATCCGCAACCGCAGGAAGGGCTACGCCGTCTCCATCATCAAGGCCGGCATGAAGGTGATCGGGCGCGATAGCGGCCTGGTGCGGCCGCCGCTCACGGATCTCACCGCCACCGAGACGGCCGAACTCGCGACGCTGGTGCAGGGGCTTGCCGTCAAGCAGAAGGCTGCCTGACGGTACGGCGCAACCGCACTATGGTATGAGTTTGAGACAATGACTGCATAAGCGCCGGGTTTCACACGGTGCGCAAAGGGAACAAGGGATCAGCCATGGCGCAGCCGCAACCGTCTCCGGGCAAGCCGATCTATATCCGCATGCGCGAGGGCGACAATGTCGCCATCGTCGCCAACAGCGGCGGCCTTCGTCCCGGTGCGGAATTTTCCGGCGGCCTGCGGCTGGTCGAGCAGATCCCGCAAGGTCACAAGGTGGCACTGGCCGACATCGCCAGCGGCGAGCCGATCCTGCGCTATGGCGAGGTGATAGGTCACGCCGCGGCCGATATTGCCAAGGGAAGCTGGGTCAAGGAGGCGCTGGTGGTGATGCCCGATGCGCCGCGGCTCGACAACCTGCCGAAGGCGCGCGGCGCTGCATCCGCGTTGCCGCCGCTGGAAGGCTACACCTTCGAAGGTTATCGCAATGCCGACGGTTCAGTCGGCACCCGCAACATCCTGGCCATCAGCACCAGCGTGCAGTGCGTCGCCGGCACGGTGGAATTCGCGCTGAAGCGGATCCGCGAAGAGTTGCTGCCGAAATATCCCAATGTCGACGATGTCGTCACCGTCACCCACGCCTATGGCTGCGGTGTCGCCATCAATGCGCCTGGCGCGGCGGTGCCGATCCGCACGCTGCAGAATCTGGCGCGCAATCCCAATTTCGGCGGCGAGGTCATGGTGGTCGGCCTCGGCTGCGAGAAGCTGCAGCCCGAGCTGCTGCTGCCGGAAGGTCTGGTCGAGGGTGCGGAGGATGACGACATCGTTCGCATGCAGGACGAGCGGCTGACCGGATTCAGCGAGATCGTCGACAGCATCGTCACGATGGCCGAGCAGCGGCTGAAAATCCTCGATCGCCGTCGTCGCGAAACCTGTCCGGCGGCCGATCTCGTTGTCGGCATGCAGTGTGGCGGCAGCGATGCGTTCTCGGGCGTGACGGCCAATCCCGCGCTCGGCTTCGCCGCCGATCTGCTGGTGCGCGCCGGCGCCACCGTGATGTTCTCGGAAGTCACTGAGGTCCGCGACGCGATCCATCTGCTCACGCCACGCGCCGTCAACCAGGATGTTGCCGACGCGCTGATCCGCGAAATGGACTGGTACGATCGTTATCTCGAAACCGGTGCTGCCGACCGCAGCGCCAATACCACGCCCGGCAATAAGAAGGGTGGCCTGTCCAACATCGTGGAGAAGGCGATGGGGTCGGTGATCAAGTCCGGCACCAGCCCGATCGCCGGCGTGCTCTCGCCCGGCGAGCGCGTGCGCGACAAGGGCCTGATTTTTGCCGCGACGCCGGCGAGCGATTTCGTCTGCGGCACCCTGCAGCTGGCCTCCGGCATGACGCTGCACGTCTTCACCACCGGCCGCGGCACGCCTTATGGCCTCGCTGCCGCGCCCGTGATCAAGGTCTCGACCCGCAGCGATCTGAAGAAGCGCTGGCACGACCTGATCGATGTCGATGCCGGCACCATCGCCACCGGCGATGCCACCATGGAAGAGGTGGGCTGGGAGATTTTCCGCCTCATGCTCGATGTCGCCAGCGGCCGCAAAAAGACCTGGGCCGATCACTGGGGCATCCACAACGCGCTGGCGCTGTTCAATCCCGGGCCGGTGACGTGAGATCGTTAGCCCGCGTGGCGCGTCGCGCAATTGATTTCGAGTTGGCGGTAACCTTCGCAACTTGATTCAAGTCGCGTCGCAATCGTTGCCAAATTGCCATAGGCGGAACTTGCGCGCATAAGTTGCGGCGTGCAGGGTTTCGCGATATTGCTGATCGTGTTCGAGCAGTGTGCGGGGCGGGGGCCAGAGCCGTTGCGGAGAACGCGATGCATCGCGGCGTGGGCCGGCTGTTGCTGATCGTCCCTGTTTTTGCGGGATTGGCGCTGACATCGCGCGCAGAAGCCCGCTGCGTCAACACCACGACTGGCGGGCAGGCCACCGATGGCGTCGACATGCCATCGTCGGGACAGGCGGTGGTTTGCGATACGGGCACGCCGAACCCCTCCACCACGACGGTGACCTCCACGACAGGCAGCACCGGAGTCAGCATCACGGTGCAATCGGGCGCCACGGTCAGCACCACCGCGCGCGCGATCGGACTCAATGGCAATGCCAGCAGCGTGCTCAATCAGGGCGCGATCAGAACATCCGGCTTCAACGCCTTCGGCATCGCTTCGACCGGCAACGGCAATACGCTGACCAATGCCGGCACTATCAGCACCACCGGTGCGAGCGGTCATGGTTTGAGCGCGACCGGCAGCAACAGCACGCTGATCAATTCGGGCACCATCGCGGTCAGCGGCGCCGGCGCCAGCGGCATCCGGTCCACTGAAACCACGGCTGCCACCACGATCACCAACAGCGGCAGCATTGTCGCGAGCGGCGCGCCACGTGCGGGCGTGCCCGCCAACGGCGTTTCCCTTTTCGCCGGCACGTTCCAGAATCTCGCCGGGGGCACGGTGTCGAGCACCCAGGCGTTCGGAGTCTCCGGCGGCGACGGTGGCGTGACGGTGCAGAACGCAGGTACCATCACCGGCGGAAACGGCACCGCGATCCAGCTTGGCAACGGCAACAACGTCATCCAGGTGACCGGCGGCCAGATCAACGGTGCAATCGTCAGCGGCAGCGGCAACGACCAGTTCACCTGGAGTGGCGGCAACATCAACGGCGCGATCGGCCTTGGGGCCGGCAACGACGCCGCGACGCTGCGCAATATCACCGACGCGCAGCTGGCGACGGTGCCGGTGATCGACGGCGGCGCAGGCACCGACCATCTGGTGTTCGACAATTCTGCGTTGACCGGTTTCGGCCGCTTCATCAATTGGGAAAACGTTGCTCTCACCAACGGCACGAGGCTGACGCTCGACGGCGCGGGGATGACGCTGGGTGATGCCGGCACCGGTACCGGCGCGGTGGCGATCGATGCGTCCAGCACGTTGTTTGCAGGCAACGGCGCCAATCCGGTAATTCAGTCGTTCACTGCGGGGCAACTGGTGACGGTGACCAATGCGGGCACCATCGATCTTACCAACGGCGGATCGATTGCCGCCAACACACTGACCATTGCGGGCAACTACATCGGCATGGGCGGGACGCTGCATCTCAACACGGTATTGGGCGCGGACAATTCGGCGTCCGACAAATTGGTGATCGCGGGGGCCGGCGCCTCGGCGAGCGGAGCCACGAGCCTCATCGTCAGCAATGCGGGCGGTGGCGGCGCGGCGACGGTGAGCAACGGCATTAATGTTGTGCAGGTGGCGGGCGGTGCCACGACTGCGGCCGGCAGCTTTTCATTGGCCGCACCGGCCGTCGCCGGTGCGTATGAATACATGCTGTTTCGCGGCGGCCTGAATGGCGCCAATCCGGACAACTGGTATCTGCGCTCGGCACTGGTCGTGCCGGTGACGCCGGGCGAGCCTCCACCGCCCCCGCCGCCACTTCCCGTCACCGAGCCGACGCCGCCGGGCACGGCAGTCATCGAGCTGATCCGTCCCGAGGTCGCGGTGCAGAGCATTGTGCCTGAAGTCGCACGGACGCTTGGCCTTGTCGCGCTCGGAACGTTCCACGAGCGGCGCGGCGAGCAGACGCTGCTGGAAACCGCGCCGGCCGCCTGGGGCCGGGTGTTCGGTCAGCATGACAAACAGGATTTTTCCGGCGGCGTGCGGCCGAGTTTCGACGGCAGCATTGTCGGCTTCCAGGCTGGTCTCGATCTGCTTCGGTTCGAAACTTTTGGTGGTGTGCGCAACCTGATCGGGCTCTCGGCCGCACGCAGCCGGGCCACCGGCGATGTCAACGGCTTCGTGCTTGGCGTCGAAGGCAATCGGGCCGGCACCATGGATCTCAGCGCCACCAGCATCAGTGGCTACTGGACCATGATCGGCACCGCCGGCTGGTATGTCGATACGGTGCTACAGGGTGATTTCTTCGACGGATCGCCGCATTCTGACCGGCAGATCGGCGCCAGCATTTCCGGATCGAATTTTCTGGCGTCGGTTGAAGCCGGTCTGCCGATTTCGCTCGGCGATCGTTTTGCGATCGAGCCGCAGGCCCAGTTCATCTATCAGCATCTTGGGCTGAACAGCACGCAGGATGCGCTCTCCACCATCGCGTTTGCGCCGTCCGATGTGGTGAATGGACGCATCGGCCTGCGGCTGAAAGGTAATTTCGGCAGCGGTGCCGCGACCTGGACGCCTTACCTGAAGAGCGACGTGTGGTGGCGCACGTCAGGGGCCGACCAGGTTGCGTTCGCGACCAATGTTATATCGACCTTGCGTAACTCTGGTCCCGCAGTGGAAGTGGGCGGCGGTGTCAGCGGCCGGCTGACCGAGTTCATCAGTCTTTATGGGGAAGGCAGTTATCGTTGGGCGATGGACGACAGCGCCAGGATCTACAAGGGCAATCTGGGCCTGCGCGTGGCGTGGTAGGTTTGGACCACGAAGAAGCCGACGCCGTCAGGCAACAGCCAACAGCTCGATCCAGCGCAGCAGGTTCGTCGCCATGTACTCGCTGTCCGTGGTGTGCTGCGAGGCCGCCTCGTCGTCCAGCACCCGGCCGCAGGCGTCGACATAGTTCAGCAGCGCAATGTCGTCGGGCTGCGTCACCCGGCAGAACTCGTCGTCGAGGAAGATCGTATAGTCCCAGTTCGGGGGATCGGCGAGCGAGCGGTCCTTCGAGATCAAGAAGCGCGACGGCGCGAGCCCACGGGCGGCGAGCGCGCTTTCCACTGCCGGAAGCCGTCGCATGAAGGCTTCGTCAAACGGGCCGACGCTGCTTCGAAGTGTGATCGACATCACAGGCCTCCATGGGCTGCCATTCGGGCTGCACTGTCGAATTAGTCGGCATGTCGGAAAGGCGGGTTCATGCGCTGGGTCCGCCGGGCGCAATAAAAAAAGCCGGCGTCGCCGCCGGCTTTTGTGAGGTTCGTCACACTTCCAAGATCAAGACACGATCAATGCGCGTGCGCGAGCTCGCGGCTGTGATCCTGCTGCCGGGCGATGGTCGTCTTCACCGCCGACTGCACCTTCTCGAAGGCGCGGACTTCGATCTGCCGCACGCGTTCGCGCGACACGCCGAATTCGGCGGCGAGGTCTTCCAGGGTCATCGGCTCATCCGCGAGGCGACGGGCCTCGAAGATGCGGCGTTCGCGGGGATTGAGCACGCCCATCGCGCCGTTCAGCGCGTCGCGGCGGTGATCGTATTCCTCGCTCTCGGCCATGATGGCTTCCTGGCTCGGCGAGTTATCGACCAGCCAGTCCTGCCATTCGCCGGGTTCGCCGTCGTCTCGGATCGGGGCGTTGAGCGACGCGTCGCCACCGAGGCGGCGGTTCATGTCGACAACGTCCTGTTCCGTCACGCCGAGGCGCTTGGCAATCAGCTTCACCTGGTCGGGGCGCATATCGCCTTCGTCCAGAGCGGAGATCTTGCTCTTCGCCTTGCGCAGGTTGAAGAACAGTTTCTTCTGGTTCGCGGTGGTGCCCATCTTCACGAGCGACCACGAACGCAGGATGTATTCTTGAATTGACGCCTTGATCCACCACATAGCGTAGGTGGCGAGACGGAAGCCTTTTTCCGGCTCAAAGCGYTTCACSGCCTGCATCAGGCCGACGTTGCCYTCCGAGACGACCTCGGATATCGGCAAGCCGTAGCCGCGATAGCCCATGGCGATCTTGGCCACGAGCCGGAGATGGCTGGTGACGAGTTGGTGTGCCGCGTCGCGATCGTCATGCTCGCGCCAACGGCGTGCAAGCATGTACTCCTGCTGGGGTTCCAGCATGGGGAATTTGCGGATCTCGGCGAGGTAATGTGCAAGACCGGATTCTCCGCTGAGAACCGGTAACGTAGCTGCTCGGGCCATTCTTGCGCCCTCCAGAGTGTTTCAGACCCCCGATAGCGGCGGGTCAGGCAGGTCTGCTGCTGTGTCAAAGCCAGTAGAACTGCGATGTTCCGCGCTGGGACATCCAGCGCAGGTGCACAATACACGAACGGGGGTCGTTAGGGGAAGGATACTGACCTGTCACGTTGCCGTGACACGTCTTAAATCATTGTAATATTGATGCTTTCCAAAAGGGCCTGCGTCATCCCGCCGCGGCCAGGGATTTTTGCAGGAGAAGCAAATCCTCCGGCAAAGCCGCCTCCCAGTGGAGAATTTCTCCGGTTCCGGGGTGCTCGATCGCCAGAAGGTATGCGTGTAGCGCTTGGCGACCGAGGCCCTCGAGGGCGGTCTGGGCGCCGGCCCCCAGTTGCCGGGCCTTGGTCTTGAAACCGGAGCCGTAGACATCGTCCCCCAGTAGCGGGTGGCCGATATGGGCGAGGTGAACCCGGATCTGATGGGTGCGGCCGGTCTCGAGCTGGCAGGCCAGCAGCGACGCCACCGGCTTGCCGTCGCGGCCCGGATAGCTCTCCACCATCTCCCAGTGGGTGATGGCGTCGCGGCCGCCCTCGCGCACCGCCATCTTCTCCCGCGCATGCGGATGACGGTCGATCGGCGCGTCGACAGTGCCGCGGGGACGCCCCGGGGCGCCCCAGGCGAATGCCATGTAGCCGCGGCGCAGCGCGCCGGTGCGGCCATGGTCGGCGAACTGGGCGCTGAGCGAGGCGTGGGCGCGATCGTTCTTTGCCGCCACCATCAGCCCGGTGGTGTCCTTGTCGAGGCGGTGCACGATGCCGGGCCGGCGCACCCCGCCGATGCCGGAGAGACTGGCGCCGCAGTGGGCGATCAGCGCATTCACCAGCGTCCCGGTTTCATGGCCGGCGGCGGGATGCACCACCAGGCCCTTCGGCTTGTTGAGGACGATGATGTCGTCGTCCTCGTAAACGATATCGAGCGGAATGTTCTCCCCGGCCGGTTCCGGCGCAATCGCGGGCGGAACGTCCACGACGATGGCGGTGCCGGCGGCCACCTGGTGCGACGGATCGCGCACCGCCTGGCCGTCGATCGACACCTGGCCGGCGAGGATCAGCGCCTTCAGCCGCGAGCGGGACAGGTCCGGGCTGCGCACGGCGAGCACGCGGTCGAGCCGCGAGGCGCCCTCGTCGCCAACGACGATCACCTCCCTTGGACCGTCGGCGGAAACCGCGTCCCCCTCGGGCAAATCGTCGTCCTGAAGCACATTGTCTCCCATCGCCAAACCTGCTTGAAGGGGCCGCATGACCGACACCGTGACCGACCCCAATCCGGAACAAACCGCGCTGATGGCGGCAAAAGTCCGCCGCATGATGCTGATCGCTGGATTGACCACCGGCATCGGCATCGCCGCGGTGTTCATCGCCATCGGCTACCGCCTTTTCAAGAGCGAGGGAAGTGGGCCTGCGGCCGACCTGACCGCCACCCTGCCGCGGGGCGCCAAAATCGTGAGCACCGGGGTGGCCGGCGACCGCCTGATCGTCACCCTGGACGTCGGCGGAACCACCGAAATCCGCACTTTCGACGCCCGCACCCTGAAGCCCGCGGGCCGGCTGAAATTCGCCAACGAGCCGTAAGGCTTGTCTCGGTCAACGTCGGGCAGGGCGCCTCAGCGGCCTTTTTCGTCCCGCCGCGGCTGCATTGTGACCTTGCAGTTGCGGCCATTCGCGGTTATTCCCTGCCGCAACGCTCCCTTCGTCTAGCGGTTAGGACGCGGCCCTCTCAAGGCTGAAACAGGGGTTCGATTCCCCTAGGGAGCGCCATTGTGCCGCGCCGCGGCAGCTTCAATCCCCAGACATTTCGCCGCTACTTGCAGGTCCGAACACCAGATCACGGACGCAGTTGTCAGTTGGCGTGCCATCGGGCACATCAATAGGGCGCGGTCTCCCGGAGATCGCCGACCGTCTCAGCTCAGCGCGAAGTGCTTGCGCGCGCGTCCGAACAACGAAAGGCACCACGCCCATGGCCACCAACACGGCGGAGCTCGAAGCGCTCCTGATGCAGCGGTCGCTCACGGATCCCGAGCTCGTAGCGGCGGCGGAAGGGGCCGCGAATTTCCGCATCCTGCCGAATGCCACCGTGATCAAGGTCGGCGGCCAGAGCGTGATCGATCGGGGACGTGCGGCGGTTTATCCGCTGGTCGACGAGATCGTGCAGGCCCGCAAGGCGCACAAGCTTCTGATCGGGACCGGGGCCGGCACCCGCGCCCGGCATCTCTATTCGATCGCGGCCGGGCTGCGCCTGCCGGCGGGCGTGCTCTCGCAACTCGGCGCCTCCGTGGCCAACCAGAACGCGATCATGCTGGCGCAGCTCATGGCCCAGCATGGCATCTCCGCGGTCGACGGCGCCGGGCTCTCGGCCGTGCCGCTTTATCTGGCCGAGGTGAACGCCGTCGTGTTCAGCGGCATGCCGCCCTATGGCCTCTGGATGCGGCCCGCGCCGGAGGGCGTGATCCCGCCCTATCGCACCGATGCCGGATGCTTCCTGGTGGCGGAGCAGTTCGGCTGCAAGGCAATGATCTATGTGAAGGACGAAAACGGCCTCTACACCGCGAACCCGAAGACCGCGAAGAGCGCCACCTTCATCCCGAAGATCTCGGTGGCCGAGATGAAGGCGAAGGGCCTGCAGGACTCGATCCTCGAATTCCCCGTGCTCGACCTGCTCGCCTCCGCGCGCTACGTCCACCAGGTGCAGGTCATCAATGGCCTCGTCCCCGGCAATCTCACCCGCGCGCTCGCCGGCGAGCACGTCGGCACCATCATCACCGCGAAGTAGGAGCCCTGACATGGACAAGGTTATTCGGGGCAAGATCACCAAGGGCGCGGCCACAGGTGGCAAGACCGCCAAGGGCATCAAGCATGTGGCTTCACCGCTGGCGCGGCAGACCCTGCTCGACGGCGCGCTCACCGGCCCCGTCGCCGGCAATCGTCCGATTCCGCTGTTGCCGTGGCTGCAGGTCGTCAAGATCGGCGGCCGGTCCATCATGGATCGCGGCCATGAGGCGATCCTCCCGATCGTGGACGAGATTCGCAGTCTCCTGCCCGAACACCGGCTGCTGATCCTGACCGGGGCCGGCATCCGCGCGCGCCATCTCTACAGCGTCGGTCTCGATCTCGGCTTGCCGGTCGGCTCGCTGGCGCCGCTTGCGGCGAGCGAGGCCGGACAGAACGGCCACATCCTCGCCTGCCTGCTCGCGCCGGAAGGTGTCTCCTATATCGAGCATCCGACCATTGCGAGTCAGCTCGCCATCCATCTCGCCGCGGCCCGCGCGGTCGTCGGCAGCGCCTTCCCGCCGTACCACCACCACGAATTCCCGACGTCGCGCATCCCGCCGCATCGCGCCGACACCGGCGCGTTCCTCATCGCGGACGCGCTTGGCGCGGCCGGCCTCACGATCGTCGAGGACGTCGACGGCGTGTACACCGCCGACCCCAACGGGCCGGACGGCAAACAGGCCAAGCTGCTGCGTGAGACCAACTTTAATGATCTTGCGAAGATGAAGAAGGCCACGCTGCCGTTCGATCGGACCCTGGTCGAAGTGATGGCGAACGCGCGTCACATCGCGCGCGTGCAGGTGGTGAACGGCCTCGTTCCGGGCCGCCTCACGGCCGCGCTGCGCGGCCAGCACGCCGGGTCGATCATCCACACCGGCGCGGCCAAGGATTGAATGCCGACCTCACCTCGCCCCGCTTGCGGCTGTCGTATTCACACATCTCGTTGGGCGGCGTCGATCAACTTATGACCGTCATCCTGAGGTGGCCATTCGCAGAATGGCCCTCGAAGGACGACGGCCGCTGACTCTCGGGCCGTCGTCCTTCGAGGCTCGCCCAGCGGTGCAAGTGCACCGCAAGGCTCGCACCTCAGGATGACGGGTCCAGCTCATCTAAACGCTTGATACAGGCTCTCTCTTGCGGCGGAAATGTGTGAATTCGACAGCCGCTTGCGGGGAGAGGTCGCCGCGCTCTTGCGCGCCATCCGTTGCCGCAACGATTCACTCCGAACTCATCGTGCTGATGGCATTGATCGAACGCATCATCTTGCCCGCCGTCGCGCCAATTGATGCAGCACGGTGTCGAACGTCGGCACCGCTCCGGTGTCCCGGAGCCACGTCTCATACAAATCCCTGAGCTCCCCCGGCGTCAGGCCGAATTTACGGCGGAACGCCCGGATGAAAGTGGAGTCGCTGCTGAAGCGCAATTCGACCGCAAGGTCGATCAGGCGCTTGTCCTGGGCGCCTGACGAGATCAGGAGCTGCAACGCATGATTGAGCCGCTGCTCGCTGATGTAATGCGCCAGCCCGCCGTCGGCCTCAAACAGCCGATAGAGGCTCGCGCGCGAAATCTGGAACTGTCGGCACAGCTCGCCCGCGGCGAGCGTGTCGGTGAGATGGCCCGCGATGTGGCGCTTGATCATTGCAAGATAAAGATGCCGCTCGGCCCGTTCGACGCGCTGCGCGGCATCTGCCGCACCGGCGGCCGCCGCGACGATGTCGGCGATCGCCTCGATCGTACCCTCGGCGCTGCCGGACACCGGCTCGTCGCTCAGCGTGAGCGCCGTGAAATGGCTGGCGAGCAGGCGCGCATGGGGATGGTGCGCGGGCAGCAAGGTTGCGGTTGCCGAATCCGGATGGGCGAGGCGCGGCGCCAGCATCGCGCGTTGCAGGATGATCGCCGTCAACTGGGTGCTGCCGCTGCCGGAGCGCAGCACGGTGCGGTTTGGCTGCGCCATGTCGACCAGGAAGATGTCGCCGGGGCGCGCCGTGATCTCGCGCCGTCCGGAGCTGAACCAAATCTCGCCTTCGCCACAGAGGGCGATCTGATAGTGATCGAGGCCGCCGCGGGCGATATGTGCGGGCGTCCGGTCATATTCGAGGTCACTCACGCGCGACTCCACCAGCAAGACATTGCCGGTCATCCTCGGCCGCGAAGTGAAATGAAAATCCTCCTCGGGCGTGAGCGGGATCAAGTCGCAGATCTCGGTGAGCTCCACCCGCAGCGCTTTCATCGCGTCAGGTCCGCGCAAGCCGTCGCGCGTGCCGTCATCCGGCGGCGGGCTCTCGTTCACGGCGCGGTCCACAGCATTCCCCCGACACGGTCAGGCCGCGCGGACGAAGACCGTCCGCAGCACAGACATCCACGCACTGTATCTACCGATCCGGACAAGCCGGAGCAACCGCGTGGAAGTGGCAATGCCTGCCGCGGCAGTTGTGATGCAATTGCATCAGTGCCGGAGGGAATTCGGGACTGAGACTCCCGGCACATCGGCCATGCGATCGGCTTGCTAAGGCTTGTCCGGATCCGTCCATCCGCCGCGCGTGCCTCTTTTTGATCGCGTGCGGCACAGCTCGCGTTCGAGATCGGTTTATGACGGTTAATTTGCGGTTGGTGGTGCACTTGCTCCCTGTTTCGTCGAAGCGTTCCCGATGGCGAACTGTGCTGATCGGAATTTTGTGCAGAGCGTCGCCCCCACCCTCGATTAACCGTCGGTCCTGGCGCGGAGAGTGGCTTCTCGCAACGGCGTTGACGGTTGCTGCGGCCGTTCTCCCGCGTCCGGCGCTCGCGTTCGGAGGGGCGGGCGGCCAAGGAGATAATGGCGTATCCGGCGGCACTGGAGGTGGAATCACCGGTAGCCTGGAGATCGGGGCCACCCCCGGCGGAGCCGGAATTTCTGGCGGCAGCGGCGCTGGAGGTGGCGGTGGCGGTGGCGACGGCGCGGATAATGCGGCCGCCGGCGGTGCCGGCAGCAGCGGCAGCGGGGGCACGGCAGGCCACAGCTATATTGGATCCAATGGATCCGCTGGAGGAAACGGGACAGGCAACTCCGGCGGCGGCGGTGGCGGCGGGGGCTATCCGGGTGGTTATGATTATACTGTTGGCACGAGCGTCAGCGGCTCCCTGACGGGCTTCAATGGCGGCAACGGCGGCAATGGAGGCAACTCCGCCGGAAGTATCGGTGGCGGCGGCGGAGGCGGTGAAGGTGGGTTTGGCTACTCGCTGGTGAACTATCCGGCCGGAAGCAACAGCGGAACGATCACAGGCGGCAAAGGCGGCGATGGTGGGACTGGGGGGGCCGGCGGAAACGGCGGATCGGGTGGAGCGGCGGTCTACCTCGGCGGATACCCGAACTCAGCGATCACGTTTACGAATTCAGGGACGGTGACGGGCGGCAACGGTGGCCTGGGCGGTGCCGGGCTCTATGGAAGTGCCTTCAATGGTCACGTGGGCGCCGGCGGAGCAGGTATCGTCGTCTACGGCGCGGGTAACACGATTATCAACAGCGGGGCCATCAGTGGTGGATTGTCCGGCGACGGCGTGCGGGCGGATGCGATCACCTTCCTCACCGGCGCCAACACGCTGACACTGGGATCGGGCTGGAGTCTCACCGGCAGTCTCCAAATCCAATCCGGCAGCGTCACTTTTGCGCAGTCGATCAACGCCGATGTGGGAAATACAATTTATGGAGCCGGCTCGCTGGTCGTGAATGGAGCCGGAGCGATCCTGACCCTGTCAGGCACAAATAGCTATTCAGGCGGCACGACGATCATGGCCGGCGGTGGACTCGCCGTGACCAACGGCAGCGCCATCGGCTCCGGCGCGTTGACCTTCAATGGGGGCCTCTTGCAGGCGGGTGCCAGTGGGGTGAACCTCGGCAACGGTGCCGGCATCAATATCGCGGGCGGCGCGATCGACGCCAATGGCTTCTCCATGACCTATTCCGGCGTCATTGGAAACGGCAATGGAACGACCGGCGCGTTGAGAATCCTCGACAGCGCGGGTGGCGGCCGCGTGATCTTGACTGGCGCCAACACTTATTCCGGTGGCACGATCGTGTTCGGCGCACTGCAACTCTCCGGCGCCGGTACGCTCGGCGCGGCGACCGGTACGACGAACGTCTCCGGCGGCACGCTCGATCTCGGTGGCACGACCCAGACGCAGGCGGCGGTCAATCTCGCCGGGGGCACGGTTCAGAACGGCAATCTCAATGCGGCGATCATATCCAGCGGCGGCGCCCTCAACGGCATCGGCGGCACCGCAAGCCTGACGACGACGGGCGGCACGACCATCATCACCGGAACCAACACCTATACCGGCGGGACCACCGTGAACGGCGGTGTGCTCAATGTCGATGGCACGCTCAGCGACCCCACCGTCAATAGCGGCGGCACGCTGACCGGCAGTGGTTCGGTCGGCGGCACGTCTGTCAACGCCGGCGGAACGTTTGCGCCGGGCAGTGGCGTGCCCGGCAGCTTCATGACGATCAACGGAAGTCTCGCCTTCCAATCCGGCGCGACCTATCTCGTCCAGCTCAATCCCGCGATGGCGTCCCATGCGAATGTTACGGGCGCGGCAACACTCGGCGGTGCCACCGTGACCGCAGTTTTCGCCAGCGGGAGCTATATCAGCAAGACCTACACCATCCTCACCGCGGCCGGCGGCATCAGCAGCACCTTCGGCTCGCTGGTCAACACCAACCTGCCGACGAACTTCCACACCACACTGAGCTATGACGCTGACAACGCCTATCTCAACCTCGCCCTGAACTTTGCGACCCCCAATGGGCTGAACCGCAATCAGCAGGCGGTTAGCAACGCACTGACGAGCTCATTCAATGCCAATGGCAGCATTCCGCTCACGTACGGCGCACTGACGGCTGCCGGCCTGACCCAGGCCTCCGGTGAGCTCGGAACCTCGTCGCAACAGACGACCTTCACCGCGATGGGCCTGTTCATGGGCGTGCTCTCCGATCCCTTCGCGCAACGGAGTGGGGCAATCGAGCCGGCCGGCGGTGCGTCCGGCTTTGTGGACGAGGACAGTTCCAGCGCTTATGCCGCACGCAAGCGGACCGACGCCTTCGCGATGGTCACGAAAGCGTCGCCGCAGATGCTTGCGCAGCGCTGGAGCGTGTGGACCGCAGGCTTCGGCGGCTCGCAATCCACGGACGGGAATGCGGCTCTCGGCTCCAGCGATACGACAAGCCGCGTGTTCGGGACCGCCGTCGGCGCTGATTACCGGTTTTCGGCCGAAACGCAGGTCGGCTTTGCGCTGGGCGGCGGCGGGACCAATTTCAGCGTCGCCAATCTCGGCTCCGGCCGCTCCGATCTGTTCCAGGCCGGCGCCTATCTGCGTCACTTCAACGGGCCGGCCTACCTGTCCGCAGCACTGGCCTATGGCTGGCAGGACATCACCACAGATCGCATGGTCACCATCGCGGGGGTCGATCGCCTCCGTGCGGAGTTTAACGCCAACGCCTATTCCGGCCGCCTTGAAGGCGGCTATCGCCTGGTGATGCCGTGGATCGGCGGCATCGGCATCACACCCTACGGCGCGGCGCAGGTGACGACCTTCGATCTGCCGGCCTATGCCGAGCAGGTCGTCTCCGGCTCGTCCGCGTTCGCCCTGAGCTACGCCGGCAAGAGCGTGACGGATACCCGCAGCGAACTCGGCTTGCGCGGCGACAAATCGTTTGCCGTGCCGGACGGCGTGCTGACGCTGCGCGGCCGCTTCGCCTGGGCCCACGACTTCAATCCCGATCGCGCCATCGCGGCAACCTTCCAGGCTCTGCCCGGCGCGAGCTTCGTCGTGAACGGCGCGGCGCAGGCGCATGACTCCGCGCTGACCACGGCTTCGCTGGAGATGACGTGGCTCAACGGCTGGTCGGCGGCGGCAACCTTCGAGGGCGAGTTCTCCAGCGTGACGCAAAGCTACGCCGGCAAGGGTGTGGTGCGGTATGCCTGGTGATGCGGACCCGGCGCGACCGGGCCGATCAGATGTGATCGATGTCCGTCAGCGACGACGCCTCTTCCGCGAAGCGCGCGTCATCAAGGCCGATCATCCCGGCCGGTACACGCCCCGCTCGTCCACCTGCGCCCGCCCGTCGGCGACGAGCTCTTCCAGATGCTGGGAAATCGTCCGCGCTTCGGCCGCATCCACCCAGGGGCTGTCATGGCCCGGCGGATAGAGCAGCCGCTGCGCCACCAGTTGCGTCAGCGTCTTCGGTGACTCGCGGAGCATGTCCAGGAGGCGCGCCTCGCGGTCGTCGAGTTTGGCGGCATACGCGGCGAGATCGTCGAGGAAGCGCGCGCGGTCGGTGTAGACGCCGCGATGATGGGCCGTGACCCACACCTTGGCCGGGATGTCCGGCAACTGCGCCAGGCTGCGGCGGAAATCGCGCAGGCTCGAACTCGCGTCGCCGTAGTAGGGTCCGAAGCCGGTCAGGTCGATGTCGCCAATGAACGCCACGCCCTCCGGCTCGACCAGCAGCACGCAGTGGCCGGCCGTGTGCCCGGGCGCATGGAAGGCGCGCACGCGCAACTGGCCGAGATCCCAGCATGCGCCATCCGCGTAGCCCTGCGCGTCGGAGCGCGGCGCGTAGAAGAGATCGCGCTGGAATGTCGTCAACATCTCCGCAATGCGGGCCGCATCGGTCAAACCGTAGGAGGACAGCAGGCCGTTCCAACTGCGCGCCGCCTCCAGGTCGGCCTCATGCACATGCACGGCGGCGCCGGGGAGGCGGTGCAGGCCGGCCATGTGATCTTCGTGGATATGGCCCATGATCACCAGCTCGGTGGCGTCGAACTCGGGGCCGATAAAGTTGGAGACGAGCGGCGCGTCCAGGGCGGCGCGAATATCCGAGCCCCGGACCAGCACCTGGTTGCCATCGGGGTATTTCCCGTTCTTCTCACCGAAGAAGACGGAGACGCGGCCGAAGTCGGCGCGCCGGATCGGCTCGCGCGGTTTATCAGGAACAAAAGTCAAGCCGGCAATCCTCCCCTGGACGAGCCTGGCCGCGTGATGGTTCGCGGCGTTCGATGGCTGTGTCGTGAAACATTCCGCAGGCCGGAAGACACCCGGAATATCCGACGATCATGTCATATGAGACTCAACGACAAACGATTAAAATGCAAGGCTCCCAATACGAGGTCCGCGCGGTGCGCGTTGTTCGCCTGGCGAAACTCAGTGCGCGTTGATTGGCGCGGCGCGCGCGGTATAGTGTGCCTCTGCAATCAGAAGGTCACTTGCCGAACAAGGTGAGCATGATTGAAGATGCCGCCTCGTCAGCCGGGCTTGGGGAGCGAACATCATGAAGATCGAGGCTATCCTGCCGCCGAAGGGCCGTGATTATCGTCTCGACCTGCTGCGTGGCTTCGCCAACTGGGCGATTTTCCTCGATCACATTCCCAACAACGCGGTCAACTGGTTGACCCAGCGCAACTACGGCTTCAGCGACGCCGCGGACATGTTCGTTTTCATCTCGGGTTACACGGCCTCGTTCGTCTATGCGCGCATGATGCTCGAGCGCGGGTTCATCATCGGCGGCACCCGCCTCGTCAAGCGAGCCTGGCAGATCTATGTGGCGCACATCATTCTGTTCGTGATGTATATCGCCGAGATCGGATATCTCGCTCAGCGCTACGGTGATCCAAACCTGGAGAATGAATTCAACGTCGCGGGGTTCATGCACAACCCGGCCGAGACGCTCTATCAGGGCCTCATCCTCGCATTCAAACCGGTCAATATGGATGTGCTGCCGCTCTACATCCTGCTGATGCTGGTGTTTCCGCCGGTGCTGTGGGCGATGTTGCGGCGGCCGAACCTGACGCTGGTGGCCTCGTTCCTGCTGTATCTAGCCGCGCGCCAGTTCGGCTGGAACCTGCACGCCTATCCAACTGGTTCGTGGTATTTCAATCCATTTTGCTGGCAATTTCTGTTTGTATTCGGCGGATGGTTCGCGCTCGGCGGTTCACTCGAGTCCAGGCCGGTGATCCAGTCGCGCGCGCTGATTGTGCTCGGCGGCGCCTATCTGGTGTTTGCCCTGGTCATGACCATGGCAGGGCGCTTCCCCGAACTCGCCCAGCTGATGCCCGCGTGGCTTGTCGATGCCTTCAATCCCAACGACAAGACCAATCTTGCGCCTTATCGCCTGCTTCATTTCATCATTCTTGCCTTCTTCATCACGCGGTTCATGGCGCGTGACTGGACGGGACTGCAATGGCCGATCTTCCGGCCCCTCATCAAGTGCGGCCAGCAATCGCTGGAGGTGTTCTGCATTGGTGTCTTCCTCGCGGTCGTGGCCCATGTGGTGCTGGTCGAGGTCTCCGGCGCGCTCTGGATGCAGATCGTGGTCAGCGTCGTCGGCATCGTCTTGATGACGCTGCTCGCTTATTACCGCTCATGGTCCAAGGACGCAGACAAGAAGCCTGCGAAGGTTGCCACGGCGGCCGTGCCGTCGCCGCCGTGACGTCGCATGTCCGGGGCTTGCCAGCGGCGCGACTTCTGCACGCTCAGTCCAGCGTGAAGTATTTGGCATCGGGCTGGCGCGTGCCCTTGACGTCGTCGCTGGAGGCGGCGTCCTTGTAGTCGTTGCCGAAGTGGGTGCGGACATAATTGACCACGGCGGCGACCTGGGCGTCGTCCAGGAATCCGCCGAAGCCCGGCATCGCCTTCTGTCCATTCAGCACCAGGTAGATCGGGTAGCCGGCGCTTGCGAGATTTTGGTCTTTGGTCAGCGCCGGGTAGGCGCCTGCCCCCACCGCGCCCTTGCCATCCGGCATGTGGCAGCCCTGGCAGATCGACGCATAGAGCGCCTGGCCATCCTTCGCCGGAAACGCGCTGGCGCCGACCACGCCGGCCGAATCGGCGTGCACTGGGCCGCTCGTTCCTGTCAGAGCCAGCATTGAGGCGATCAAGACCATCCGGATCGGTGTCATTGCGCGATGTCCATCTTGGCGGGATTGCGGATCAGGTCACGAAAGGCGGGGTCACTGAAACATCGTCTCAGCCTCCGGAGACGACGCGTTTGTGCAGCCGGTCGATGGCGCTCAAGGACGAGAGGATCGCCCCTTCCTGCCAGGCGTTGACATAGGAGCAGTGTTCGCCGGCGAGCACGGTGCGGCCATCGATCGCGCAGAGGTTTTTATAATGGTCCTTGCGTGTATCGTCCTTCCACATGCCGTAGCAGCCCAGCGTCCATGGCACCCGATGCCAGGCAACGGCGATGCCGTTGTCGAACTCCTTGGTCATTTGCGGATGCAGCTGGCTGCCGTATTCAACGGCGCGCTTGACGCGTTCCTCGGGCGGCAGCGCGGTAAACTCGACGCCGTTGACCCCGAACATGTAGGCTCCGAGCAGCACGCCTTTGCCCGGCTTCAGATAGTCGGTGCTGGGATAGGAAATCTGGCCGATCGGCAGATCGGTGAAGCTGATGCCGCCATAGATGGCCTCGTCCTCTTCCCAGAACCGGCGTTTGAACTGCAGGCCCACCTTGATGGACGGGGCATAGGGCACGGCATCGATCGCCGCTTGCAGCGTGCTGGAGAAGTTGTTCTTGACCTGGCTCAGAACCGACAACGGAATGGTGCAGATGCACCAGTCGGCCTTTACCTGCTGGTTGGCCTTGCCGCCCTTGGTGTCGGAATAGGTGATCGTGACCCCTTTGTCGCTCTGGTTGATTTCCGTCACCTTGGTGTTGAACCTGATCAGTGAACCGACCTCGCGCGCAAAGGCCTGGGCGATCATGTCCATGCCGCCGACCGGCTGAAACAGCGTCTGCTCGTATTCGAAGGTCAGCGGGAAATTGAGATAGGACCACAGGCCGGAGCGCATGATGTCGTCACGCGCGATCGGCGTGGACGGAACAGGGGCCCCGTCAGGACCGCCGCCGGGCTCCTTGTCGTAGCCGCGCATGGCGCTCGCCGTTTCCGGCGTATAGGCGTAGTTCTTGTCGAGCGCGCCCCAGCGTTTCAATGCCTCCAGGATGATCTCGCGGTCTTCCTTGGTGACGGCTTCGTCGAGTTTGCCCTGGTTGGTCGCCTTGGACAGCAGCTCCGACACGTAGCCGTTGAAGTCCGACATGATGTGGCGGGATCGCTGCGGCTTGCCGCCGAAGGCCTTGCTGTTGTGCAGCAGGGCATTGGCGTTGAGTTCGACGAACGGCTCGAGCTTCACCCCCAGCGTCTTGCAATAATGGATCAGGGCGCGGTGATGGTAGGGAATGCGCCACGGGCCCGGGTTGATGTAGAGGCCTTTCTCGAAACCGCAGGTCTGGGTGAAGCCGCCCAGCTCGGTGTAGCTGTCGCCGCCGCGCAGGGTCCACGAGCGTCCGCCGGCGCGCTCTCGGTATTCGAGGATTTTAACCTTGTATCCGGCCTTGCGCAGCTCGAGCGCCGCCGTCATGCCGGCCAGTCCGGCTCCCAATATGACGACGGATGCACCCTTCGGGTTTCCCTCGAGTTTGATCGGTCCATCAAAATCGGATTGCGCGGCATGACCGAGGCTGTCCATGGCTTGATACATGACCGCGGCACTGGTCGCCGTTCCGATCATCGTCAGCAGGCCTCGCCTGTCCATGGCGCTGCTTATGGCGCCCAAACGATTGGTCACGCGTCATCTCCCTGGCTCGGGCCTGAGTTCTACCGTATATGTACGGCGCTCTACCTTGAGTTGTGAAAGTCGAACCCGAATGTGGCTTTGGAAAGGCGTCGCCGACCTCGCCGTTCTCGCCTTGACAAGGAAGCTCCTTGAACCCCGCGTGCGATTGGCCAGAAGGCGGCAAACGCGCGACATCTGCGCCGGAAACCAGAGGACATCCCCATCACGCTGAGGTAAGCAGGCCCGGGCAAACCGGGCCTTTCATCTCGGCTTTTGGTTGTCAGTTTGTTACTTGCTGAAGGACGCTGCGATCGTGGACAATCACCATTCTCCCCAGCTCTCGCTCGCCAAAGATAAAATCCGGGTTCTGCTGCTCGAGGGCGTTAACGACAGCGCCGTGGAGCTGATCGAGACCGCGGGTTATTCCAGCGTGACGCGGTTGACGAAAGCGCTGGAGGGCGAGGCACTCAAGGAAGCCATCAAGGGCGTCCACATTCTCGGCATCCGTTCGCGGACACAGATCACGCCCGAGGTTCTAGAGGCTGCCGACCGGTTGATCGCAATCGGTTGCTTCAGTGTCGGCACCAACCAGGTGGATATCGATGCCGCGCGCCGCAGCGGCATTCCGGTCTTCAATGCGCCGTTCTCCAATACCCGCAGCGTGGCGGAACTGGTGATCGGCGAGATCGTCTTCCTGTTTCGCCGGATCGTCGGACGGTCCAATGCCGCCCATGAGGGGCGCTGGGACAAGTCTGCCAATGACAGCCTCGAGGTTCGCGGCAAGACGCTCGGCATCGTTGGTTACGGCAATATCGGCTCGCAGCTTTCCTATCTCGCGGAAGCGATGGGTATGCGGGTCATCTTCTACGATCACACCGACAAGCTTCGCCACGGCAACACCGAGCCGACCGCGACCCTGCACGAGCTGCTGGCACAGAGCGATGTCGTGACCCTGCACGTGCCGGAGACGCCGGCCACCCACGGGATGATCGGCCGTGATGAAATCGCCGCGATCAAGCGCGGCGCCTTCTTCATCAACAACAGCCGCGGCACGGTGGTTGACCTCGGAGCGCTCGCCGAAGCCCTGCGGGACGGCCGATTGCGCGGCGCCGCGGTCGACGTCTTCCCCGTCGAGCCGAAATCGAATGCGGATCGTTTTGTGTCGCCGCTGCAAGGCCTGGAGAACGTCATCCTGACCCCGCACATTGGTGGCTCGACCGAGGAGGCGCAGGAGCGGATCGGCGCCGAGGTCGCGCGCAAGCTCATCGATTACAGCGATACCGGTTCGACCATGGGCGCTGTCAATTTCCCGCAGGTTCAACTGCCGGCCCGGCCATTGGGGACACGGTTCATCCAGGTTCAGCGCAACCTGCCGGGCATGCTCGGCCGGCTCAACGAAGTGCTGGCGCGCCACTCGGTCAACATCGCCGCGCAATATTACGAGACGGCCAACGATGTCGGCTATGTGGTTCTGGACGCCGACGCGTCGGCCGCGGACAGCCAGCGCGTTCTCGCCGACATTCGCGCCCTGGAAGGCACGATCCGTGCCCGATTGCTCTATGAATACAAGGCTTGAACGCCGTGCCGCACTGGTCCTGGGCATCGAGTAGCGGGCCCGGCCGCTCAAAGGTGTCGTCATCGCCGGCTTGCAAGGAATTGATCGGCGAGGGCGTTCGCGATTGCGCGCATTGTGCGTAGAGTGTTTGCAGCGGCAAACTGCTCTAGCCTCAAGGCAGACACACCCATGACACCCAATGAACACGGGCTTGTCGTGATCGACAGCCCGAACACGATGGCCGAGACGGAACAGCGGCTGGTTGCGGCGCTCGATGCGGCAGGATTAAAGGTCGCCGCAAGGATCGACCACGCCGCGAACGCAACAAGCGTCGGCCTCGAGCTTGCTCCCACAGTTCTCTTTATCTTCGGCAGTCCCAAAACCGGGACCGGACTGATGGAGCTGGCGCGCACCATCGGTATCGATTTGCCGTTGAAGATTCTGGTCTGGGACGAGAACGGCCAGGTCAAGGTCGCCTATAACGACATGACCTATCTGGCCCGCCGCCACGGCCTGGATGCCTCGCTGCCGGTTCTCGGCCAGATTATGACGTTGGTGCAACGTTTTGCGATGGCCGCCGCGAGCCGGTAGCAGGGCCGTCGGGGGCCGAGGTGACAAAATCGTAAGCTGCGATTCAGCTGGAACGCTGGTATTCATGTTCAGCCGGTGCAGAAGGATGCGATTCATGACACCAGACGCGCAATCTGTTTCGTTCGCCCCCCAGGCGGTTGTGAGCCCCGGGATCGTTGCCAGCATTCCCTATGACGAATGCGTCGAGCGACTGGCACGCACAGTCGACAAACACGACGATGCCGACCTGGATGAACTGGCCTCTCTCATCAGCCAACTGGCGGTTGTGATCGAAATCTGAGGCAGCTCGCCGCCAACGCGGTAAACCTGACGTTAAACCTGTGCGTTCGCCGGCGACGCCACTGCCGAGCGAAACGGTGATGACGGTCCAAATCCGTCACCCTGAAAACGGCCACCTCTCCCCCGAACGGCTGGCCCATGACGATTATTTGGCGATTATTTGGCGATTATTCCGGCCATGTCGCATGGCAGCCGGTTTGATCGATTTGTCATAATCACCCCAACTATTTCTTAGACACGCTGCTGTAGCCGTTGAGGTCGCGGGGCATGTTGTTTCGTTCGATGTCGCTGACGCAGCGCAGTATCGCTGTTGCTGGCGGTCACATGAAATTTCGTTCTTCGTTGCGCTCAAAGCGAGCCGCAGACTTCGATCGGGCTGCGAGGTGTTGGGACCACCGCGGCGAACGAAGATGCGGACCCGTACGCGAAGTGCGCACCGTCGGCGGCGCATCCGGGTTCGCGGGCGTCTCCGATCGGCTCTTGATGAAGTGAAAGGCGTTTACGTGGAATCCAAAGGTTTTGCCATCGCTGGCGTTTCAAAGCTTGTCAGAGTGTTTTGCTCGAGGGAGGAGAGCTTCGTGCGCGCGCTGTCTCAAGGTGCTTCGTCCGCGCCCGTCATTTGCGTCGTGGATAACAAGAGGCACACCCGGATCTTTCTTCGCGATGAGATCGAGGGGCTCGGATTCATGACGCAGGAATGTGCCGATGCCGACGAACTCGCGTCGACGCTGAGCAAGGTTCCCGATGTCGTCGTCTCGCGCATCGCCGACGACCCGAATGAGACCATCGAGATCCTGAACCTGCTTCATGCCCACCGATTCAGAGGCAACATTCTGTTGGTCGGCTCTGAAGAGACGGCGACGACGACGGTGGAGAATTGCGGTCGCAGGCTGAAGCTCGCGATGCTTGCCCCGCTGGGGGCGCCCTATCGCGCGGTCGACCTGCACGATCGTCTGTTCAAGTTTCTGCCGCCGCCACAGTCGCGCAGCTGGTCGGTGGACATCGCCGACTCATTGCGTCACGAGCGGTTCGAGCTTTGGTACCAGGGCAAGATCGATGCGCGTCGTCTCGAGATCCGCGGCGCCGAAGCTTCCATCGTGTGGCGTGATTCGGCCGAGCGCGCGGTGTCGCATGTGCACGTGCTGGGCAAGGAGGATCATCCGCATCTGGAGCAACTGTCGGAGTTCGTCATGACCAGGGCCGTGCAGGACTGTGCGTCCTTCTTCGGCGAGGGCGGCCACCCCGGTTTCGCCATCAACCTGCCGGTTCTCCGCATCCCGGATCAGCGATGGGTCGAGCAGATCAACGCGCTGGTGGCCGGCCACCCAGCGATGCCCACGCTGCTTCTGCAGATCCGGGCGGCGGATTTCGCAGTCAACCGCTCCAGGATCGCAGGGCTTCTCCGCACTGCCCGGCGCAGCAATGTCGGCATCTCGATCGACGATTTCGACGAAGATGTCTTTGCGCGAGGCGTGTTCGAGGATATCCCGATTCTCGAGATCAAGGTCGATCATACCGTGCTGCCCGACCATCCCAATGACCGTCGCAGGTATGCGAGATGCAACAAGATTCTGGACCTCGCCCGGCGCCACGGGGTGCGCGCCGTGGTGAAGGGCGTCGATGCGCCGTATGCCTTTTCGCTGGCGCGCGACATCGGATTCGACCAGGTGCAGGGGCCGCTGTTCGGGGGGCCGGCGACGCCTGACAAGTTCGCGCGGACCATGCTGCCGCGGCAGTCCCGGTTGTCGCGACAGGTTTCGCGACACTGACCAGCCGGCGTTCTCCACGAATCGCCGCGGCTTCGCGGGACCCGACCGACTGCCGAAAAGATGACTCTTGTAAATTCCGGAGCAGGGATGATTGTAGGTCGGTCGACGCCTGTCTGCGTCGCGCTAGACCTAAGGAGCCGATCCCAGTGCCGTCGTCCACCGTCACGAAACCGGAGTTGATGCCAGGAGGCACCGATTCCAGGTTTCGCAGCTTCATCCACAATTTCCTCGCCTTCAGTGCGCGGGTCGATCAGTGCAGGAGCGGCTTCGGCGAACAGCTCGGGATTTCGGGAATTGCCTATACGACACTGATTTCCATTGCCCATCTCCAGGAGGAGGAGGGGGTCGGCGTCAGCCGTATCGCCGAGCATCTGCATTTGTCCGGCGCGTTCGTGACCATCGAAGTCTCCAAGCTGGTCAAGGCGGAACTGGTCAGGAAGCGGACCAACAAGACCGACCGGCGGCGGGTGCTGCTGACCGTGACGCCGAAGGGGCGCAAACTGCTCGATGGCCTGGTCACGGTGCAGGCGCCGATCAATGATGCGTTGTTCGACTGCCTGAGCGCCGCGGAATTTGAGCAGTTGTCCTCGATGATGGCACGGCTGGTGCCGTGCGGCGACCAGGCCATTTCGTTGATGACGTTCATGACCAAGAAACCCGCGGATGCCGATCTCGCCGGATCGTCCGAAGCGGCGGCTCCGGGTCGGTCCGCGCGCAAGGCGGCGCGGAAAGCCTAAACCCCCTCGTCTCATCATTCTCGGAAATCATTGTGCGCTGCCGCATAAACCGGCAGGCGCTGCTGCACGTTTGCGCTTGACTGCCTTTCAATAATAGCTTTCAATCAAAGCTATTAATTCGGAGGCCGGTCATGGTGATCGATCAGCGCAGCTTTCGCAGGGCCCTGTCGCAGTTTGCGACCGGAGTTGCCGTGATCACGGCACGCGGCGAGACCGACGAGGCGATCGGCCTGACCATGAGTTCCTTCAACTCGGTGTCGCTGGAGCCGCCGCTGGTGCTGTTCAGTGTCGACCGGCGCGCCTTCAGCCTGCCGGCGATGCTGGCGGCCAAGGGCTATGCGGTGAATATCCTGAGCCGCGAGCAGGAGGCGCTGTCGAACCAGTTCGCCAAGTCGCTCGGCGACAAATGGAGCAATGTGGCGCATTCGCTCGGGCACGCGCAGGCGCCGCTGCTGCACGGCGCGCTGGCGCACTTCGAATGCGAACCCTATGCGCACCATGACGGCGGCGATCACGTCATCTTCATCGGCCGGGTCGTTCGTTTCTCGTCCAGTGAGGACGGCGATCCGCTGACGTTCTTCCGCGGCAAATATCACAGCCTCAGCCAGCACAACCCGAGCGAGCCGATGTGGCCGCTTCCGATTCACTATTGAACAAGCAGACGACGCAAACAGGGAGCATGCCGATCATGAAAACCGGTGACACGCACATTGCAGGGCTTCGCGACGGACGAACCGTGTTCATCAACGGCAACCGTGTCGACGACGTGACGCGCCATCCGGCGTTCGCGCGTTCGGTGCAGTCGGTCGGCAAGCTGTTCGACTTCGCTGCCGCGGCCGAAAATCGCGATCTGATGACGTTCGCGACGCCGTCGGGCGGCCGCGCCAACCGGATCTGGCAATTGCCCGAGACCTTCGATGACCTGATCGAGCGTCGCCGCGCGCTGGAGGCCTGGGACGGCCTGCATGCCGGCTTCCTGGGCCGCGCGCCCGACCATGTCGCCTCCTGCATCGCCGGCATGTACATGGGCCTCGATGTGTTCGAAGCCCACGACAAGGACCGCGCCAAGGCGCTCTCCGATTATTATGCCTATGCGCGGGACAACGATCTCTACCTGACCTATGTGATCATCAATCCGCAGGCGGATCGCTCCAAGGGCGCGGCCCAGCAGAAGGACGCGTTCCTGACCACTGGCGTGGTGGACCAGGACGCCGAGGGCATCACGGTGCGTGGCGCCAAGATGCTTGCCACCGGCGGCATCATGGCCGACGAGGTTTTCGTCACCTGCATCCAGCCGCTGCAGCCCGGCGACGAGAACTACGCCCTGTCGTTCGCGATTCCGATGAACAGCAAGGGCCTGACCATGCTGTCGCGCAAGTCCTACGAGGCAGCGGCTCCGTCGGTGTTCGACAATCCGCTGGCCAGCCGGTTCGACGAGAACGACGCCGTGCTTTATTTCGACGACGTCAAGGTGCCGTGGGAGCGGATCTTCGTCTTCAAGAACCTGGAGATGTGCCAGAAGCAGTTCCACGCGACCCCGGCGCATGTCTACCAGAACTACCAGGCGATGATCCGCCTGTCGGTGAAGGTGCGCTTCCTGATCGGGCTTGCGCGCCGCGCCGCCGAGATCAACGGCGTGCTGAACTTCCCCCAGGTGCGCGAAACGCTGGGGCAACTGGCGGCCGAAGGCGGCATGATCGACGCGCTGGTGGCGGCGATGGAGGCGAAGGGATATCGGCACGGCCGCTATTTCGTGCCGGACCGCCATACGCTCTATGCGGCGCAGACGCTGACCCAGCAGCTTTATTCGAAGATCCTCAACACGATTCGTGAGCTGTCCGGCGGCGGGCTGATCATGTTGCCGTCGTCGACCGACGATTTCCGCAATCCGGAGATCGCAGCGCTGATCGAACGCACCCAGCAGTCGCCCGCGGCCTCTTCGCTCGAGAAGGTGAAGTTCTACAAGCTCGCCTGGGACGCAGTCGGCTCCGAGTTCGCCTCCCGCCATCAGCAGTATGAGATGTTCTATGCGGGGGCGACCTTCGTCACCAAGGGGCACTCGTTCCGTTGCTACGACTGGAATGCGGCCTCGACATTGGTGAACAGCATGCTCGCAAGCTACGACCTCGCCGACGAACTCGGCCGGCCGCAGGCCGCCGCCTGAGCCGACAAACAGGAGATCTCATCATGCCCGTGAACAAGATCCACGACGAATTCCACACCCTCGATATGTCCTCGGGATGGGAAGTGCCGGCCGGCTACCCCAGCGGCATCCAGCAAAAGATCCTGTCCGGCGCGCTCGACGAGACGAACCGCCGCGGCAGCCGCAGCCGGCTGCTGCGGTTCGAGCCCGGCGTGTTCACCACCAAGCCTTTTGTCCACGAGTACTGGGAAGAGGTGTTTCTGGTGTCCGGCGACCTGACGGTCGGCAACGACGACGCCGGTAAAGGCGGCGAGAGCTATCAGCCCTTCACCTATGCCTGCCGCCCGCCGGGCGCCGTGCATGGTCCCTTCAAGTCCGAGAAAGGCTGCATCCTGTTCGAACTGCACTACTTCGATCCGGTCTGAACCACAGCGAACGGAGCCCTGGCATGATTGCGCAACAGCTTATCAACGGCGTCATGCTGGGCGCGATCTATGTCCTGGTCGGGGTGTCGTTCACATTGGCGATCGGCATCCTGAACTTTCTCAACTTCTCCATCCCCGGCCTGTTCATGGTCGGGGGCATGGTGACCTGGGTGCTGTTGAAAGGCGGCTGGCACTGGAGCCTCGCGATGGGTGGCGCGCTGTTTGTCGCGGCGTTGATCGCACTGCTCGTCGAGCGGCTGTCCTACCGGCGCAGCCGCAACAGCGATCCCGAAGTGCCGCTGGTGTCCTCGCTCGGATTCCTGGTGCTGTTGGAGAACCTCGCCTTGGTCACCGTTGGCTCGGACCAGCAGGCGTTTCCGGCGCTGATCGCAGACTTCAACATCCGCGTCGGCGATCTCGTCATCGGCACGGCGCAGATCATCAGCCTGGTGGTGGCGTTGCTGCTGGTGGTCTGGCTGTCGGTGATGCTGCGCCGGACCAGTCTCGGCCGGCAGATCCGCAGCATCGCGGAGAGCCGTGACACCGCCATCTTGCTGGGGATCGATGTCGATCGATTGATCCCCCAGGTGTTCGTGTTCAGCGCGCTGTTTACCGCGCTCGGCGGCATCCTGTTCGCACTGAACTATCTGCAGGTGTCGCCCTTCATGGGCGAGGGCGTCGGCTTCAAGGGCATCGCCGCCATGATCATCGGCGGCATGGGCAGTGTGTGGGGCGCGGTGATCGGCGGCCTGCTGATTGGGCTCGCCGAAGTGCTGTCGATCCGTTTCCTCGGCGCCGACATGGTCAACATCGCCGTTTATGGCGCGCTGCTGGTGCTGCTGATCCTGCGGCCGCAGGGCCTGTTCGGCCGCCCGCCTGCCCGGGAGAAGCTGTGATGAGCGGCTATCAGCTCGGTCTCCTGGTCATCCTCTGCTTCAACGTGATCGCGGCCTATGCGGTGTATCTGCCGCTGGCGGCGGGGCAGCTCAATCTCGGCATTGCCGGTTTCATGGCGATGGGCGCCTACACGGCGGCTTATCTCACCAATGAAATGGGCTGGGGACTGGGTGCCGCGATTCCCGCGGGCGGCGCGGCCGCAGGGGTGCTCGCGCTCGTCGTGGCGATCCCGATTTTGCGCACCCACGGCATCTATCTCGCACTCGCCACCTTCGCGCTGGGTCAGGTGATCTCGGCGGTTTTCCTGAACCTCGAAGTCGTCGGTGCCGCCGCCGGCTACCAGGTCATCGCCTATGCGCAACCGGCGGTGGTCATCGTGGTCACCATCGCGGTGGTGCTGTTCGTGGTTCTGCTGTCGCGGACGCGGTTTGCCCTGTACCTGACCGCCATCAAGAACGACACGGTGGTGTCCGACCTGCTGGGGTTGAACGTGCGCGCGCTGCAGGTGGCGGCATTCAGCATCGGCGCGGTGATCGCCGGGATCGGTGGCGGACTCTACGGGCACCATTTCAGCTTTGTCGAGGCGCAGCACTTCAATGTCGCGCTCAGCGTCTACACCGTGCTGTATGTGCTGCTCGGCGGTACCCAGACGGTCTGGGGCCCGCTGGTCGGCGCGGCCTTCTTCACCCTGGTGCCCGAATTGTTGCGGGCCGGCGGCGGCTGGCGTTATGCGCTGTTCGCGCTGTTCATCATCGGCTTCATGGCGCTGCGTCCACAGGGCCTGGTGACATCTGCGCTCGGGCGTTTTCTGTGGCGAATGATCGGGCGCGGCGGCGGCACCCAGCAGGTGCGGTCATGACGGCTGAAGCACCCATCCTGATCCTCGATCGCGTCAGCAAGTCGTTCGGCGGCCTGCAAGTCATCCGCGATCTCGCATTTGCTGTTCGGCGTGGCGAAGCCACCGCGCTGATCGGCCCCAACGGGGCCGGCAAGACCACGGTGTTCAACATCATCAGCGGGGTCTATCAGCCGTCGTCAGGCCGGATCGTGCTTGATGGGCAGGACATCACCTCGGTCCCGTCACGCCGGCGGATCGGTCATGGCATCGCGCGCAGTTTCCAGAACGTTCGGCTGATGCCGCATCTCTCGGTGTGTGAGAACCTGATCGTCGGCCAGCACGTCCGCGCCACCGGTCTGCTCAACCTGCTGACGCCGTTTCGGCTTATGCCGAACCACCGTTGGCGACGACAGGCGATCGACGCACTCGCGGAAGCCGGGCTTGCCGGCTATGCGGACGCCATGGTCGGCGAATTACCTTACGGCATCCGCAAGCGGATCGACCTGGTCCGCGCCATTTTGGCGGGGGCTTCGCTGCTGATGCTCGACGAGCCCGCTGCCGGCCTCAATCCGACCGAAACCGAGGCGTTGCGCGGGCACCTCGAGCTGCTGAAGGCACGCGGCGTCACCCTGCTGGTGGTCGAGCATGACATGCATTTCATCGGCCAGGTCTGCGACCACGTGGTGGTGCTGAACTTCGGCGAGAAGATCGCTGAAGGGACGCTGTCCGCTGTGCAACAGGATGCCCAGGTGCGGGCGGCCTATCTCGGTTACGACGAGGCCGCCTGATGACATTGCTTTCCGTATCGGATCTGTCGGTGGCCTACGGGCGGGTGACGGCGCTGGACAATGTCTCGCTGTCGGTTCGTGCCGGTGAGATCGCGACGGTGCTGGGCGCCAACGGCGCCGGCAAATCGACCCTGTTGCGCACCATCGTCGGCGCGGAAAAGCCGGCGGCTGGCGCTATCCGCTTCGACGGCCAGGATGTCACGGCCAACCCGGTTCACCGGCGCCTGGCGCAGGGCATCGTGCTGGTGCCGGAAGGCCGCCGCATCCTGATCTCGCTCACCATCGAGGAAAACCTGCTGGTCGGTGCGCACCTGCGCCGCGACAGCGATGGTATCAGGCGCGATATCGCCGCGATCTATGAGCGCTTCCCCAATCTCGCGACGCGTCGCCACATGGCGGCCTCCTGCCTGTCGGGCGGTGAGCAGCAGATGCTGGCGATCGGCCGCGCCATGGTGGCCCGGCCCCGGCTGATGATGCTGGACGAGCCGTCGCTCGGCCTCTCGCCGTTGTTCGTCGCACGGCTGTTCGATCTGATCCGGGAATTGAACCGCGACGGCCTGACCATCCTGCTGGTTGAGCAGAACACGGCGAAGGCGCTGTCGGTGGCGCACCACGCCACCGTGATCGAGCTCGGCCGCGTGGTGATGGCGGGTGATCCCAAAGTGTTGCAGGCCGATCCACGGCTGCAGGAAGCCTATCTCGGCCGCAGCGCCGAGCCGCCGGCCGACACGCGCCTGGCCAGACAAGCGATGTCCTAATCACAGCAAAGGGGTGAGGCTATGAAGCGAAACAAGTTTTTCCTGACGGGGCTGATGTCGAGTCTCGCTCTCGCGGTTGCGGGGCAGATGGTGGCATGCCCTGCACATGCCCAGGATCTCGTTCTTGGGTTCTCGATGGCCAAGACCGGGCCGTATGTCAGCCTCGCCAACACCAACGAGATCGCGGTCGATCTCGCGGTCGATGAAATCAATGCCAAGGGCGGCATCGGCGGCAAGCCGATCAAGCTCGTGAAATTCGACACCGGCGGCGATCCGAAGCAGGCGGCGCTCGCGGTGCGTCAGTTCGCCGAAGACAACAAGGCGCTCGCGGTGATCGGCCCGTTCAGCTCCGGCGAGGTGCGTGTCGCTTTCCCGGCCGGTGAGCGGCTCGGCATCGTGCAGATGTCGATGTCGTCGTCGGCTCCGGCGCTGACCAAGGATTTTTCCTATGCGTTCCGCAACACCCGCGATGAGCGCATCGTGATCGACCAGGTGCTGGCGGCGTTGAAGGACAAGAAGCTGCCGTTCGCAACTGCGGCCACCGCCTATGCGACCGACGATACGGTATCCAAGTCGGTCGGCACCATCGTGCTGCCGGGCCTGTTCACGAAATACGGCCTGACCCAGAAGGGCGCCGTCGACTTCCAGTACAATGCGTTCGACCTGTCGCCCCAGGTGTCTCAACTGGCCCAGATCAAGCCCGACATCATCGGCCTCGGTGCGCCGCCGGAAGCCGCCATCAATCTCGCCAAGGAGCTCAAGCGCCAGGGCGTGGTGGCGCGTGTGATCGGCGGCACCACGGTCGCCGATCCGGATCTGCCGGCGCGCATGGAAGGCGCGGGCGATTCCATGACCATCGGCACCACGTTCTTTGCCGATCTCAACGATCGCACCCGCGCCTTCGCCAAGGAGTTCGGCGTCCGCGCCACCAAGGCGGGAATCGCGCGCCATGAGCCGAACCAGCAGGACGCCTCCGCCTACGACATCGTCTATCTCTATGCCGAAGCGCTCAAGCGCGCTGCGGTGACGGGGGACGCCGACAAGGTCGCGGCCGAGCGGACGTCGGTGCGCGATGCGCTCGCCAAGCTGAAAGGCTATGCGGCGCTCGAAGGCGAGATTTCCTTCGGTGAAGACCGCGACTCGATCAAGCCGATCTACGTCGTCGAAGCGAAGGGCGGCCGCTGGATCCTGCTCGACACGCGACACGGCGAATAGGACTTGAGGCAGCGCCATCGCGGCGGTGACAGGACCGTCGCGATGGCGGGTCGGCGCGGAGCTGCCTTGAGGAATGGAGTGTAGCTGGCGCGCGTGTTTTGGGGCATAGGTGCGGGCGGGAGGATCGCTCACGCGATCAAGCAATCAAAAAGCAGACTATTAAAGATCGCCGCCTTGACGTCATCACTTCACGTGCCGCAGTCCTATCTCAAGGCCGCCCTTTGGATGGCCGGCTGGCTTGCGCTGATGCTGCTCCTGCTGGTCGGGGGCCGCGAGGCCACCCGTGAACTGAGTGTGTTCCAGGTCACCGAACTGCGCTCGCTGATCGGATTCTGCCTGTTCTATCCCCTAGTGCATCGGCACGGCGGTTTCCGAGCGATGGCGACGGCACGGCCGTTACAGCATATCGGCCGCAATGCCGTGCACTATGCCGCGCAGTATCTCTGGTTTCTGGCGCTGACCTTGATTCCGGTGGCGCAGGTGGTGTCGATCGAATTCACCATGCCGATCTGGACCGCCATCCTGGCCGCACTCTGTCTCGGCGAACGGATCACGGTTCGCAAAAGCATCGCCATCGCGCTCGGCGTGATCGGCGTCGCCGTCATCGTCCGTCCCGGAGGCGGCACGAGCAATGTCGGTCAGTTGATCATGCTGGTGGCCGCGGTCGGCTTCGGCACCTCGATCGTGATGATGAAATCGCTGACACGCACCGATCCCGTGGTCGTCATCATTTTCTGGATGCTGGTCATCCAGTGCGTCATCGGGTTCAGCCCCGCGTTCTACACCTGGACCTGGCCATCGGCCCACGTCTGGCCCTGGGTCGGCATGGTGGCGTTGTGCGGCACCTTCTCGCACTACTGCATGACCAATGCCATGCGCTATGCGGATGCGACCATCGTGGTGCCGATGGACTTCCTGCGGGTGCCGCTCAGCGCCGCAGTGGGCTGGCTGGTCTATGCCGAGAACCTCGATCTCTATACCGTCATTGGCGCCGCGGTCATTCTTGCGGGCAACATGCTCAATCTCACCCGCAGCGCGCCAATTTCGGCCAGGGTGCCGATTTAGGGGCAGGTCCAACCGTCGTGCCATCCGGTCCCGCGACACGTCTTCCCTTCGAGCATGATCTTGTGACGTCGGCGTGTTAATGCTTCAACATCTCCGAAGAAGGGGAGCCGTTTGAGGCGTTGGACAACGGATAAGCGAACGTTGCGGGTTTCTCCACGCGCCGGTGTGCCATTGCGTGGGTGGCGGCTTGTCCGTGCGGCGTTCCTTGCGGCGGCGTTGGCCATCGCGCCATTCGGCGTCCAGGCTCAGCAAGCTGGCTCTGCGTCCTCCGGTCGGGTCGCCGCCTACGATCTTCCGGCCCAGGACCTCGACACAGCGCTCAACGCCTACATCAAGATCAGCGGTGCGCAGGTGTTTTACGAGACCGCGTTGACCGCCGGCCGACGATCGGCGCAGGTGAGAGGACGGCTCGCGCCGGCTGCCGCCTTGCGAGCGCTGCTCGCAGGAACCGGGCTTGCCGCGCGGCGTGTCGACGATGATGCCTTCAGCGTCATTGCCGCGGCCGCGCGCGATGCAGCCGATGCGCCGGTCACGCCGTTTGCGCAGGGCAGTCATTTTGTCACGGCGTTGCAGGCAAGTGTCCTCAGGGCCCTGTGCAGCAATCAGCCAACACGGCCCGGTGACTACAGGATTGCGTTCGAACTCTGGGTGGGCCCCACGGGCAAGGTTCAATCCAGTGTTCTCGTCGGCTCCACGGGAGATGCGGTGCGTGATACGGCCCTGATCGCAGCACTGCAGAACGTGGCGGTTGGCGCCGCACCGCCTCCGGACATGCCGCAGCCGGTCATCATGGCCATCGCTCCCCGGTCGCCGCAGCAAACCGGCGACTGCGTCGGCCTGCCGTCGGGTGGGGCGCGTTAGTCAATCTGTCATGTAATCCGGATAGACCGTCATCACTCTATCATGGATGTTGCCGCTGGCAGGCCGCCGCACGGCTCGAGATCCGCCGGACAGCGGCGAAATCGGGAGCGAATGGTGCGCTCCCAAGCCGGTCAGGCGGCTGGGTTTCGGTTTGGTCGATGGCGGACACGACTTGGGCGGCGTTGCGTGGGCTGCTGATTGAACGATATGAAGACTTCAAGGGCCGCCTGACCCGCCAACTGGGGTCGGAGGAGCTCGCCAGCGAAAGCCTGCACGAGACCTGGCTGCGTTTACACCGCGAAGACGAGATCGGCGCGGTGCAGAACCCGCCGGCCTATCTTCTGCGCATTGTCATCAATGTCGCGATGGATCGTTTGCGTGGAGAAAAGCGCCGGGCGCATCGATCCGAGATCGAAGCGGTGCTCGAAATTGCCGATTCAGCCCCAGATCCCGCGCAGACGGTGCAGGCTCGGCTCGAGCTCAAGGCGCTTGAACAGGCGATCAGGGGGCTGCCCGAGCGAACCCGTGCCATCCTCGTGGCGTCTCGGCTGGAAGGGCTGACCCATCAAGCGATTGCGCAGCGGTTGGAAATTTCCAAGCGCACGGTCGCCTATGAGCTGGAGCGCGCGATCGCTATTCTGGAGGCGCGCCTCGACGAGAAGGACCGGTTGCATTCGCGCGTCTCCGGAATCGTCTCAGGATCTGGAGGACCCGGCGACACCGCCAGGCAGCCGGCCCCTAATGCGAGCGATAATGAGGAATGAGCACGATTAAGGATCCCTTGGACGAGCGAGAGCCGTTGCGGCAGGAGGCCTGGAAATGGGTGCTTCATGTCACGTCCGGCGATGCGACGAAGGCCGATATCGCCGAGCTCAAGCGGTGGTGCGGGCGCAGCCGCCTTCACGCCGAGGCCTTCGCTGCGGCGAGCGGTCGCTGGCGTGCGATCGGACCTGCGGCGACGAACGCGATACTGCAGTCCGGCAGGACACCACGCGTTGAGGCCGCGAGAGGACGCGGAGCAATCGGACGCCGGGCGTTTCTTGGCGGCGCGCTGGTCGCATCCGCGGCGGGCGCCGTGGTGCTGGCGAACCGGCCACCTTTCGGCTTGTGGCCGTCGCTGAACGAATTTGCCGCCGATTACCGCACTGGAACCGGTCAGCGACGTCAGATCGCGCTGCCCGGCAGCGTCTCGGTGGACCTGAATACCCAGACCAGTCTCAATATCCGCAAGGCGACAAGTGACCGGATCGATCGCATCGAACTGATCGCCGGCGAAGCTGCGATCGCGACCACCTCGCATCAGATCGAGGTCGTCGTGGCGAATGGCCGGGTGTCGGCCGACAGCGTGCATTTCAATGTCCGTTATGACGGCGCCGAGGTTTGCGTGACGTGCCTCGGCGGTCGCGCGCGCGTCGATCAGCAGGGCCAATCGGCGACGATTTCGCAAGGCGAGCAGGTATCTTACGGCGCGCGTGGCCTGATCCAGGCGACGGCCGCCGATCCCGTGGCCGTCGCGGGATGGCGCGAGGGGGACCTCTTTTTCCGCGATCAGCCCCTGGCTCACGTGATTGAGGAGGTCAATCGGTACAGGCCCGGGAAGATCGTGCTGATGAGCGAAGCTCTCGGCCAGCGGCGGGTGACTGCTCATTTCAAGCTTGATCGGCTTGATGTCGTTATCACCCAGCTGCGGGAGAGTTTTGGCGCCCAGGTCCGATCGCTGCCGGGCGGCCTCGTGGTGGTAAGCTGACGCAAACCGCCGGGGGTGGCGTGGGGAACTCGTAGCCCCTGTTCTAGAATTCCGCGACCGCCAGAAAAATCATGGACACGTTGCAAACTCCTCTTCGCACGATCGTCTAAAGGCGTCGGAACAATCTTCCGACAGGCAATGTCGATGGCTCTGCCTGTCCTCCCCCGCCGGTCGAGAAGATTTTGCATGCCCATTCCCCACGTCACATTCCCGCAATATCTTGATCGCTCACCGGGCCAGATTTCGTCGAAGCCAGGGAGACGGGTTGGCACGGCATGGCTTGCCGGAACCAGCATGCTGGCGCTGATGCTGGCCGGCATCGGCAGTGCCGCGGCACGGCCCTTCGGCAGCGTTGCCGCGACGACAGCGGCGCCGACCATCGCCAGTGATGCCGCAACCGCCGCCGCTCAGCAGGCCACGGAGGTCGCAAGGCAGAGCCAGAGCGCGCTCACACGTGCATCGCAGGCGATCCAGGCCCTGCAGGCCGCACAGGCGGCTGCCCGCGGGGCCGCCGCAACGGCGCAGCGCTCGGCCGCGCTGCCTCAGGTGGCTGTGCCGAATGGTCTCGGGGCGGGCGGCCTCCAGATCGCGTCGGGTGCGATGCCCGGTTCCGGTCTGTGGAAGGGGGCCGATCTGCCGACCCAGTCGGCCAGCGGCGGTCAGACCACCGTCACCGTCAATCAGACCGCGCCGCAGGCGATCCTGAACTGGCAGACCTTCAACGTCGGCAGCCAGACCACGGTGAATTTCAACCAGCAGGCCAGCACCTGGACCGCGCTCAACCGCGTCGTCGGCAATCTCGGCCCGAGCCAGATCCTCGGTCGGGTCAGGGCCCCCGGACAGGTGCTGGTCATCAACCAGAACGGCATCATCTTCGGCGGCGCAAGCCAGATCAATGTCGGCTCGTTGATCGCGTCCAGCGCCAACATCACCGACACCCAGTTCCTCGCCGGCGGCATCTACTCGGCTCAGAGCGGCGGCGCCTACCTGCCGAGCTTCACCGGCGCCGGCGGCAAGATCGTGGTCGAACAGGGCGCGTTGATCACCACCAACGCGCCGGCGTCGGTCACCTCCGGCGGCGGCTTCGTGCTGATGATGGGCACCGAGGTCGACAACGCCGGCTCCATCACCACGCCGAAAGGACAGACCCAGCTTGCCGCCGGCGATGCTTTCGTCCTGCGCAAAGGCTACGGCACCGACGCCAACCAGGGCTCCACCACCCGCGGCAACGAGATCGCTCCGCTGTTCTCTGCCGGCAGCACCAGCGGCACTGTCACCAACACCGGCCTCATTATGGCCCAGCAGGGCGACATCACGCTGGCCGGCCACGCCGTCACCCAGGACGGCATTTTACTCTCCACCACTTCGGTCAATCAGCGCGGCACTATCCATCTGCTCAACTCGGCGTCGGATGCCACGGGCAGTGTCACGCTGACCGGCAATGGCATCAGCCTGATCCTGCCGGACCTTGATTCGACCGACGCCGCCCTCAATTCGCAGCGCGATGCACTGATCGCCGCATCAGGCGCCAACGGCCTGGCCACTGGCCAGTTCGACAATCTCTCGACCCTTGCCGACCGCAAGGATCAGTCCCGGATCGAGATCGTGACCGGTGGTCTCGTCGACTTCAGGAATGGCTCGCTGACCATGGCCCGGGGCGGCCAGGTGGCGGTCTCCGCCGGCAAGCGCGTGTTCGCCGAAAACGGCTCCGTCATCGACGTCTCCGGCACGGTCGGCACCGTGCTGCCGGTGTCCGCCAATGCGGTCAAGGTCAATGTCCAGGGCAACGAGCTGCGTGACAGTCCGCAGAACCGTGACGGCGGCGTGCTCATCAACAGCAACATCTGGATCGACGCGCGCGATCTCACCCTGGTGCCGGCCGGCACCGGCGGCTATGCATCCGACCGTTACTACACCGCGGGCGGCCTGCTCGAAGTCTCCGGTTATCTCAACAACACCGGCCACAAGATCGGCGAATGGACCGCGGTCGGCGGCAGCATCACGCTGTCGGCCCCGGAAGTGGTGGCGCAGCAGGGGTCCACCTTCAACATCTCCGGGGGCTCGGTTCAGTACCAGGGCGGCTATGTTCAGCAGTCCTACCTGCTTGGCAGCGACGGCCGCATCTACAACGCCAACAATGCCCCGGCCAACCTGACCTATACGGCAGTCGCGAATGGCTTCGTGGTCAACCACGCGCATTGGGGCATTGTCGAGGTCTATCTCAGTCCGTTCGGCAAGGGCAGCGTGCGCTGGGAGGATGGCTATACCTTGGGGCGGGATGCCGGCCGGCTCAACCTGTCGACACCCACCGCGGTCTTCGAGGGCACGATCCTCGCCAACGTGATCGATGGTGAACAGCAGGTCGCTGCGCGCCCTGTCGGCGTCACCGATGGTTACAAGCTGACGCAAAACACGGTGCCGCTCGCCGGCACGCTGGCGCTCGGGCAGTACACGGGCTTCGGCCTGACCGGTGCCTACGGCACCGATGTCAGGTTCGGCAACGTGGCGCCGATCACCGGCGGCCTTGGGGTAACCGATGCGTTGCCCACCACGCGCAACAACACCGCCTGGTTCGATGCCCCGTCGCTCAGCGGCTTCGGCCTCGGCGGCCTCAATGTCGCCACCGCCGGCAAGATCTCGGTCGATGCGCCGCTGAACCTGACGCCCGGCGGCCAGATCACCTTTGTGGCGCCTGCGATCGCGCTCAATGCGGACATCACCGCCCATGGCGGCAGCATCGTCCTCGGCAACATCATGTCGGCGGTCTTGGCGAGCGGTCAGCCGGTGCAGTGGTGGGCGCTCACCGGCAGCGGCACCCCGGCGTCCGTGAGCATCGGCTCCGGCGTCACCGTCGACCTCAGCGGGCTGTGGACCAATGCGCTGACCGACCCGAACGACCAGTCCGGTCTTGCCTTTGTCAATGGCGGCAACCTCACTGTATCCACCACCGGCGGCATCGCGCTCGCCAGCGGCAGTGTCGTCGACGTCTCCTCCGGCGGCGCCATCCTCGCCACCGGCAAGACCAAGGGCGGCACCGGCGGCAGCGTAAGCCTGATCACCAACGATTATTCGCACCTCGGCGCGACGAACTATTTCAGCACCGACCGCTCGGCGCCGCTGGTGTTCGACGGCAGCGTGCGCGCCTACGGCTTCAACGGCGGCGGCACGCTGACGCTCAATGCCGGGCAGAGCGTGGTTATCGGAGACGATGCGTCGCTCGCTGGCGGCACGCTCAATGCCAACACCCCGGCCGTCACCAGTCTGCGGCTCAGCCAGGCCGTGGTGATCCCCACCGGCGGCGTCATCCCGCTGAACTACTCCATGCAAGTTGCGACCGTTCCGCTCGATACCCCGACGACAGCTGTACTGAGCGTGACCTTGCAAACAAACAAGGCGATCGTGACCGGGGCCGATTGGGTGGTGCCGGTTGGCCTGGCCGTTCTGAACAATGGCGCGACGATTTATCAAGCAGGACAGACCGTTCCGGCCGGCACGACGATCACCCAGTTTAGCGGAGCGTTGCCGGCGGGCACCGTGCTGCCTTCGGCCGTGTTCACTCAGGGATTGGCTATTCCAGGCGCGACCGTGGTCACGGCGTCGTACCATGCCGGTGACGTGATGCTGGCGCCATTGACGCTGCTGCAAGGCACGCTGGTGCCGGCCAGCACGGTGTTTGCGACAGCGGTCGCGGTGCAGCCGGTGTTGATGGTGTCGCCCGATCTGTTCGCATCAGGCTTCAGCCATTATGCGGTCAGCGGAGGTTCCGGTCTCGCCGTCGGCAGCGGTGTCAGCCTGTCGCCGGTGGTGCCGGTCTATCGGTTCACCAGTGACAGCTTCGCCGCGCGCAGCGGCAGCGATCCGTCGGCCGTGGCCACTCTGTGGCTGCCGCCGGCCTACATCGAGAATCCCCTCACGGGGACACTGACCTCGCGTGGCGGTGCCGATTTGACTCTGGCGAGTCTTGCCGATTTTGCCTTGCAGCCGAACGCCGCCATCGCCGTCGATCCGGGGCAGGGCGTCACCATCCTCGCCAACGGGCAGACCACGATCGCGGGCCGTATTACCGCGCCGGGCGGTCAGATCACGGTCAATAGTGTTGTGGATCTTCCAGGCCAGATCCAGGCGGCCGGCGGCACCGGCACTTTCGGGCTGACGCGCTCGATCTGGATCGGTGAGAACGCCGTGCTGGATGTTGCCGGGCGAGCTGTGGTCGCGAACGATCAACTCGGCCGGGCCTACGGGGTAGTGCAGGGTGGTGGCTCGATCCTGCTTGGGGGTACGGGCGTCAACGATCAGGCGAGCGACGCTTTCATTGTTATCCGGCCCGGTGCCAGGCTCGACGCATCGGGGACGTCGGCGGTGCTCGATCTGTCCGCTGGACTGTCGCCCGCTACGCCGTCGCGGCCGACCCTGGTTGCGAGCGATGGCGGCAGCATCGGTCTCTACTCCAACAACGGCATGTATCTCGATGGCGACATGCGCGCTGCGGCTGGTGGAGCAGGCGCGTCGGGCGGCACCCTCATCCTGGATCTGGTGAGCCGCCTGTACACGCCGCAAGTCCCGGGGCCGAGCGCGCCGAATGGTATCGGCACGGTACCTGATGCGATAGAGAAGCTGCGCAACATCACCATCGTGCAACACAGCCAGGCAAGCGGGCTCGCCGCCAATCTGACGCCGGGAGCGGTGGACCCGGCGCTGCAGTTCGGCACCACGGTGCTCGGCGTCGATCAGATCCAGGCCGGTGGCTTCAGTGCATTATCGCTCCGCACCTCCGACCTGTTCGTATTCAAGGGCGACGTCAATCTGGCCATGGGCCGCAGCCTGTCGCTGTCCGGCGGCATTTTGACCGTGGCCGACAGCACGCCCGACATCAATGTCGTGCTGGCGGCTCCCTATGTCCGGCTGGACGGCTGGGTCGAGCACCAGGCCGACCAGTTCGGCTACAACCCGGGCCTCAACAGCGTCAAAGGTCAGAGCCTGCGGCGCAGCGACAGCAATTTTACGGTTGCCGCGAATCTGATCGACGTCAGTGGCACCCTCCGTTTCGGTATTCACGGTCATCAAGGCAGCGGTTCGGTTAACTACAGCGGCAACGGTGCGTTTCCGGCGTTCTCCACCCCCGACGGCACCAACGTGAGCGGGCCCGACATCGTCGATGCGATGGGATTTGGAAACGTCACACTGCAAAGCTCCGGCGATGTACGTTTCGCCACCAGCGCTCTCACCACCAGCGGGGACCTGACGATCAGGGCTGCGCAGCTCTATCCGCTCAGCGGTGCCTCGGCGACGCTGACGGTCGGGCTCGGATTGTCGCTCAACATCTATGGCGGCATTGGCGATCAGACGTTCGATCCCGATGCGGTGCTGATGATCCGCAGCAATGGCGGTGCGATACCTGCAGTTCCCGCCTCGGTGTTCGGAAGCATTTCCTTCATCGGTCCGACCATCGATCAGGGCGGTGTCGTACGTGCCCCGCTGGGAATCGTTGCATTCAATTCGAATGCTGGTGTGAAGGGTACTGCGCCGGTCTCCGGCAGTGTCGTTGTTTTCCGCACCGGCAGCATCACGTCGGCCAGTGCCAACGGCCTCGTGATTCCGTTCGGCGGCACCACCGACGGCATCGCTTATCAGGGAGCAGACGGCACCCTGAACGACCTCGGTTCCACGTTGGTGAACACCGGCTTTAATCTCGTATTGCCGACGGGGATCACGGTTACCGCCTCGTCGGTGGTCGGTGAGACGGGCGCGGTGCTCGATCTGTCCGGGGGCGGCAATCTCACTGGCGCCGGTTTCGTCTCGGGGCGTGGCGGCTCGGTGGACGTTTTGAGGACCGCGCTGGCCAACGCCAATCCGGCCAACAGCTTTTCGTCCGCCGGCAACAACGTCTACGCCATCATGCCCGGCTACGCCTCGGCCTATGCACCGGTTATCGCGACCAATGGTGCGGGTGATCCCGCGATCGGTCGGCAGGTGACGATCGGTGCCGGAGTGCCGGGCCTGGCGGCCGGCACCTACACGCTGCTGCCCTCGAGCTATGCGCTCTTGCCCGGCGCCTTCCGCGTCGAAATCGGCGGCACGACCACCTCGCTTGCCGGCGCGGTTGGTGTCGGCAGCGGTTCCTACGTGACGACCGGCATGCTCGGCATCGCCAATACCGGCATCCGCAACAGCCTGCCGACCCAACTGGTGCTCACGTCCGGTCAAGCGGTGCGCAGCTTGTCGCAATACAACGAGATGAGCTACCGCGATTTCGCACTCAGTCAGGCCGCAACCTTCGGCTCCGTGCGGCCGCGTCTGCCCGACGACGGCAAAGTCCTGATACTCAATCTCGGGGGCGATAGCAGCCAGGCGCTGAGCTTCTCCGGGTCTGCCCTGTTCGGCGGAACTGCAGATGGCATTACCGGCAGCTTGATCGTGACCTCCTCGGCGCCGAGCCAGATCCTCGATATCACTGCGCCTGGCGCCGCGGCCGTCGCCGGCCATACCTCGATTTCGAGCGCCGATCTCAATGCCTTCGATGCGGGTACGCTCCTGATCGGAGGGGGAAGCTCGTTTTGGGCTGACAACGGCAACGGTACCGGAAGCCGGATATATTTCAACGGCAGCGGGACGGTCAATATTCTCGATGGCGCGGTCGTGAGGGCCGGGCAGGTGTTTGCGAGCGGCAACAGTGTCAATGTTGCTGGTGGCGCCACGATCGATACCCGCGGGCTCGGCACGAGCGGTCTCGATTCAAAACTCGGTTATCTGTTCGGCAACGTCACCAGTGAAGCCACGCAGGCCGGCGGTCCGGCGGTGCTGGCGGTGGCCAATGGCTGGCTGAATTTCCTGCCGGTCATCGGCAACAGCAGCATCACCATCGCCAGCGGCGCGTCGTTGCTGACCGAGGGCAGCATCGTGCTCGCCGCGCCCGGCTCGCTCACGATGGGCGACGTCAATTTCGGTGCACGCTATCTCACTGTGACCCAAAATCAGATCAATGTCGGTGACGCTGCCTCGCTTGCAGCTGCGCAAGCGGCGGGCGTGTTGCCGTCCGGCTGGACTTTGAACCAAAGCGTGCTGGACAGGCTGCTGCATCCGTCGACGAGCGCCGGCGTGCCGTCGCTTCAACAACTGACGCTGACCGCTGGCAGCTCGCTGAGCTTCTTCGGCACTGCGGCGCTGGATGCGACCAGCCAGGCCGGCGGGCCGAGCGTGCAACTGGTGCTGAATACGCCAGCGATTTATGGCCTCGGCGGCACGGGCGACACAGCCAGCATCGTCGCCGACAATTTCGCCTGGAACGGTATCCGCACCGGCAACGGTTCGACCGACGCGCACACTGGCGTTCCCTATGGCAGCAAGGCACCGGGTGCCATCCTGCCGGGTGGCGCCGGGACGGGTTCGGGTCAGCTCAACATCGCGGCGGCGGAGATCCTGCTCGGCTATGATGCCAACAGCCGCCCGACGGATGGTGTAACGCTCGACCGGATTGCCGTGGGTTTCTCGACTGTCAATCTCACGGCACGTCAAAAAATAACCGCCAACAGCACCGGCACACTGTCGGTTGGCCAGACCCGCGACAGCGCCGGGAAACTGCAAGGCGGCAACCTCAACCTGACGACACCATTGCTGACCGGCACCAAGGGCTCGTCGCTGAGCTACAAAGCGGGCGGCGCGGTGCGGGTGACGGCACCGGTGGGCGTGGGGCCGGCTGCGACCGCGGCCGTCACCGATCTCGGCGGCACCGTGTCGTTCTCGGGCGACAGCGTGTTGGTCGACACGTCGGTCGCGTTGCCGAGCGGCAAGCTGACATTGAACGCCACCAACAACATCGATCTTGGCGGCAACGCCCGTATCGATCTCTCGGGCCGCAGCATCGCCTTCTTTGACGTCACCCAGTACAGTTGGGGCGGCGACCTGGTGATGACGAGCGCGCACGGTGACATGACCCAGGCTGCCGGTTCTGTCATCGACGTCTCGGCGGCGAACAACAGCGCGGGAACGATCTCCGCCGTCGCCACGGACGCGGCGCATGGTCACGTGTCGCTGAACGGCACGCTCAATGGGGTTGCGACGGGCGGGTACCGCAGCGGCGGCGTCAGTCTGCAAGCACAGAGTCTCGGTGATTTCGCCGCGCTCAACCTCAAGCTCAATGCCGCCGGCTTTTTCGGCGCGCGCTCATTCGATGTCAAGCAGGGTGATCTCACCATCGGCAACGAGGTGAAGGCCAATATCGTCTCGATTTCCATCGACGGTGGCTCCCTCGCCGTGAACGGCACGATCGACGCCAGCGGCGCGGCGCCCGGCACTATCCGGCTGTCGGCCCGGGACAACTTGACGCTCGGATCCGGCTCCGTTCTCGATACCCACAGCACGGTGCTGCAAACCGACAGCTACGGCGCGCCGATTGAGGCCAGCAACACGGCTCATGTGACGCTGACCACGTCGCAGGGCATGGTCACGCTTGCACAAGGCGCGACCATCGACATGCGTTCGGCGGACGGCGTGGCGCGAGGTAAGCTCGAGATCAATGCTCCGCGCCTCGGCGGCGCCAACGGCTCGGGGGCGGGGGCGAACGATATCGCTGTCGACGCTTCGCACAGCCTGAACATCCGTGGGGCCGCGAGCATCGCGGTCAACGGCTTCCGGATCTATACGGACGCACCGGTGGACCCTAACGACGCAAACGGTCAAATCATCACGCAGGCGTATCTCGACGGCATCGATCTCGTCAGCGCGGCGTTCATCAATGCCGCGCTTGGCAACAGCGATCTGCAAAATCGACTCGCCGGGCTGAAAGCCTACAATGCCGCCGATCGTCAGGTTTTTCACCTGCGTCCCGGCGTCGAGATCGACAGCGCCACGCCGACCGGCAATCTCTCGACCTCGGGCGATCTCGATCTGTCGGGTTATCGTTACGGGCCGAACGCGGATCGCAACCCCGCGTCTCCCACTTATGGAGCCGGCGAGTCCGGCGTGCTGACGATCCGTGCCGGCGGCAATCTCAAGATCAACGGCAGCATCAACGACGGTTTCGCGCCGCCGCCGCCCTCTCCCGATAGTCTCAAGGTGCTGGCATCCGGCGTCCTGACGACATCCTACACCGTGTCGATCAATGGCGCGGAGCTTGGTGCCGGGTCGTCGCTGCCGACCCTCTTGGGCACCGACCCGGTCGTCACCTTCGGGATCAAATTGCCGTTGCCGCCGACCTTCAGGATTATCCGGGACCCGAACGCGGCACATCCGCTGCCGATCGATGTGACGCTCAAAACGTCGCTCAAGGTGCGCCAGAACACGGTAATCCATGGCACCATCACGGATGCCAATGGCAAGGTTCTGTTCGCGGCGGGTTCCAAGACGCCGCCGGGCGTCGTCACGACCTTTCCGCCGGGAACCGTGATCGGGAAAGGCAACTACGCCCTTGGCATCAATGGCAGCAATGCTCTGACGCCAACGGCGCTTAATGATTGGCCAGCCAATACCGATATCTATTTCCTTATAGGCTATACCTTTGCTCAACCCGTTGCACTCCCGGTCGGGACGGTGCTTCCAACGGGAATGAATGTCGCGAGCCTGACCGCTGCCGGCGATCGCAAGGTTTGGGCGATCGCACCCATGCTTGCGCCCGGCACGCAGTCATGGTCGATGCGTCTGGTCGGTGGCGCCGATCTCGGCAGTGCGGACAGCCGCGGGCTGATGTCGATGACAGCGCTTCAATCTTCGGGGTCCGGCAATGTAGTTCTCAACGATCCGTTCAGCATCGGCCTCACCGGCACCGGCGGGCCGAGTGTGGGAGTCAGCGTGGTTCGGACCGGCACCGGCGATCTCGACATTCTCGCCAGCGGCAACTATCAGCAGTCCTCGCCCTTCGGCGTCTACACTGCCGGAAGCGCCATCACCGTCGACGCCGCTTATAATGTCGGCCGAGCAACGCTCCCTGACGGCACGGTGCTGGGTGCGGCCAATTCGGCCTATGCGGATACGCTCAATCCGCAGCGCATGTATTACACGGGGAGCGGTGGCGATGTCCTTGTGATGGCGCAAGGCGACATCGGCGGCATGCTGACTCCCTCCTCGAACCTGGTAGGCAACTGGCTGTGGCGTCAAGGCGGGGCGGGCATTGGCCAGGCAACTGCGTGGGGCATCAATTTCGGCAGCTATACCAGCGATGCTGGCTTCGGTGGCAGCGGTCCTTTCCTGGGTCTGGCGGCGTTCTCCGGCATCGGCGCACTCGGCGGCGGCAACGTCACGTTGACCGCGGGCGGTAATATCGGCAACGCAGGCCAAGGCATCGTCGCCGCGGTCGGTGGCAGTGGCCGTGTGCTGGCCGATGGCACTCTGGCGCAGACCGGTGGCGGCACACTCTCGGTGACGGCGGGCGGCAATATCGGTACCGGCGGCAATCAGTTTGTTGATCTGCGCGGTAACACCAACGTTGCGGCAGGTTCGTTCGGCAGTTCGACGTTGACCAACTTCGGCTACAACAACAGCGATCCTCGGCCGCTCAATCCACTGACGCCCTATGCCGTGACCAGGATCGCGGGCGGGTCGTTCGCGGTCGGTGACGGAGTGATCGATATTCGCACCCGCGGCGATCTCGCCATGGGCGGCGTCGACGATCCAGGCCGCGTCGGCCTCGGGCAGCTGACCGATGCCGCCACGGCCGCGGGCCCTGGGCAGGGCGCGAGCTGGTTCACACTCTGGACCGACAAGACCGCGATCGATCTGTTCGCGGCAGGCGGTAGCCTGTCGCCGTTCGGAGGGAGCAACCTTCTGCCGTCGCTTCTTCGGGCGGTTGCAGCGAACGGCAGCATCTACCTGCAGGGCGGCTACGCCATGATGCCGTCACCCGATGGCGCGATCGAACTTCTCGCCAGCAATATGATCGTCGCGCAAGGCAATCTGTCTCGCGCATTCGGTCCACTCTCGACGTCACTGTCCAGTCTGGCGACGCCGTTCAATCCTGGCTGGGCGCTGCGTCAGGCGACGAATAGCAAGTGGATCATCGCCGACTCGAACTTCTGGGATAATCCCAATTCGCCGGCTGACGGCGGCACACCCGCCTATAGTTATAACGACAATGGCGCCACCTATGGGGGCCCTGGCGGAACGCCGTTCGTGTTCGGGCCGAACACCGTCACCGACAACAGTGCCGCGAGCAGCGGCGTGATCTCCCGCATCTATGCCGTCAACGGCGATATCATGGCTCTCAACTACGGCGAGAATTTTGTCTCCGGCCAGTTTGTTGGCGGCCAGTCCGTCTACATAAACTACTATCGCGCGGCCAAGCCGGTTCAAATCCTGGCCGGCGGCGACATCGTGAACCTGAAGGGGTTGATCCTTCAAAACGATCCCGCCGATGTCTCGATGATCGCGGCGAGCGGCAGTATCATCTACGCGGGGTTGAATTCTGACCCTATCGGCGGGGTGGTCTATCCGGGCCTCCAGATCGCGGGCCCTGGCACGCTCGAGGTGACCGCGGGCAAGAGCATCTATCAGGGATCCGTCGCGAGCATCGACAGCATGCGCCCGCTGGTGGCGGGCGATACACGGCCGGGCGCCAGCATCGTGCTCCAGGCCGGCGTCGGCAAAGGTGCGCCGGGCGTCGGGCAAGTGGACTGGACGGATTTTGCCAGCCTCTATCTCGATCCGGCCAATCTTGCCGCGCAAGGACCGCTTGCGGGGCAGCCTGGCAAGGTTGCAAAAACGTACAACGATGAGCTCTATCAATGGCTCGTCAGCCGTTTCGGCTATGGCGGAACGAAGAGCGATGGGCTCGCGTACTTCCGGGCATTGCCGTCGGTCCAGCAACGGATCTTCCTGCGGCAGGTCTACTATGCCGAGCTGACCGCTGGCGGTCGCGAATATAATGACTCTTCAAGTTCGCGCTTTCACTCCTATCTGCGTGGCCGTGATGCGATTGCAACTCTCTTCCCGGCTGGGTCTGGGGCCTACAAAGGCGATATCAATCTGTTCACCGCCACATCCGGCACTCCGGGGGCAGCCAACTTCCGGATCAACAGTGCCTATGCTCACACCGATTTCGGCGGCAGTATTCAATTGCTCGCGCCGGGCGGGCAGATCGTTCTCGGTACCGAAGGCCTTGCACCGGGAGCCGATGCCGGCCTCATCACCCAGGGTGAGGGGGATATCCAGATCTACAGCCAGAACAGCGTCTTGCTCGGCCTGTCACGCATCATGACCACGTTCGGCGGCAATATCCTGGTCTGGTCGGCGGAAGGCGACATCAATGCCGGACGCGGCTCCAAGACCACGACGATCTTCACGCCGCCGAGGCGCGTCTACGACGTCTACGGCAATGTGAGCCTTTCGCCGAACGCGCCATCGTCCGGCGCCGGCATCGCCACCCTCAACCCGATCCCGGCGGTGCCGCCCGGCGATATCGACCTGATCGCGCCGCTCGGCACCATCGACGCGGGTGAGGCGGGTATTCGCGTCTCCGGCAACATCAATCTCGCGGCGCTGCAGGTGGTCAATGCCGCCAATATCCAGGTGCAGGGTAGCGCTGCCGGCCTTCCGACGGTGCAGGGGCCTCCGGTCGCTGCGCTGACGAGCGCATCCAACACCGCCGCGGCCAGCCAGCAGGGCGTGGCGCCACCGCCGTCGAACAACGACCGGCCTTCGATCGTCATCGTCGAGATCCTGGGGTACGGCGGCGGCGACGGCGGCACTCCGCCGGCCGGGGACAGCGCTCCACGGGACAAGAGCAGGGATCAGCAGGGCTACAATCCCAACAGCGCCGTTCAGTACGTCGGTGCCGGCTCGCTGACCGACGAACAGCGGCGAAAGCTGATCGAGGACGGGAAGCTCTGAGCTCGCTTTGCCGAGTCGAGGTCCGGCGGCAGCCGGACCTCCAGGGGGACAATAGGGGGACCGTGAAATACAGGGAACGCAGCGTCTGGAGCCGTTGATGGTGACTCCTGGCTCCGCTCCGAGATGGGCGATTGTCAGCCGAGCACGCCGTATTTCTTGAACCAGGCCTGCATCTGGGTCCAGCCGTCCTCGGCCGCGTCCTTGCGATAGCTCGCGCGATAGTCGGCATGGAAGCCGTGCGGGGCGCCGGGATAGATCTTAAAGTCGGCGGTCTTCTTTGCGGCCGCGAGCGCAGCTTTCATTGCCTCGACCTGGGCCACCGGGATGCCTTGATCCGCCTCACCGTAAAGCCCGAGCACCGGCGCCTTCATGTCGGGGACGAGCTGCATCGGGCTCTTCGGCCACAGCGGATTGGGAGCATCGACGGGCGGGCCGTAGAACGCGACGCCGGCCTTCAGCTCGCTGCTGTGTGCGGCATATTCCCACACCGTGCGCCCGCCCCGGCAGAAGCCGATGATGCCGAGCCGGCCGGTATTGCCGCCCTGGGCCTTTGCCCAGGCCACGGTGCTGTCGAGATCGGAGAGCAATTCGGCGTCCGGCTTGGAATTGACCAGCGGTAGCAGCTGGGACATCTCGGTGATCTTGGTCAGATCGGTGCCCTTGCGGAAATAATAGTCGGGCGCAACGGCGAAGACGCCGAGCTTGCCAAGCCGGCGCGTCACGTCCTTGATGTATTCGTGCAGGCCGAAGATCTCCATCGCGACCAGCACGACCGGCGGATTTTTTACACCGGCGGGCCGGGCGAAATAGACCGGCATCTCACCGTCGGCGACCTTGACCTTGGCGTCGCCCGCCTCCAGGCCGGTGGTATCGGTGTTGATCACATCCGCGCGGACCGGCCCCGCGGCCAGTGTGTATCCCGCGGCCGTGGCGGCTGATGCCGTCATGAAGGTGCGGCGCGACAGCGGTGCTGTCTTTGTCAGTCCGATGACATCGGGCGTCAGCATGTCGTGAGAGGACATCTTGTTTCTCCGTTGGCGAGGGATGGGACGGGCGCGGTCTCGTGTGAGAGTGAGGTCGTTCGAGAGAGGGCCGACAAACAACGGCATACGGTCAACAGAACGGTGGCGATGGTGTAGTCCATCGTCACCGCCGGTGTCTGCATCGGTGTCTTCAAAAGTGCGAGAGCTAGACGATGTAAGGCACACGCGAGATCAGGTTGAGGGCACGAAACTCCTCGACCCATTCGGCGACCTTGGCCTGCGACAGTTGGAGGTGATGGCGCAATCTGGTTGCCGCAACCCGTCCGTCGCGGCTGCGCAGGGCTTCGATTATGGGGAGATGTTCGTCCATGAAGGAATCGATCTGCGGGCCCTTTCCCAGCGCGGCCCGGATATGCTTGCCGATGACGAAACTGCAATGGGTGCGTTTCAGCGCCTCGATCATCTCGCGGTTCCTGCCGAAACCGAGGCATCGGATATGCAGGTCACCCTCGAGCTCGTCGAGTTCGGCGACACCCACCGCAGGGCGGGCGGGGATGGCCGCACGCAATCGTTCGGCCATGGTGTCGAGCATATCTGGCGGGATTCGTGCCGCTGCGGTCTCGGCCAGCGGCGGTTCAAGGTTCAGCCGCAGTTCGAAGATGTCGCGCACCCGGTCGGTATCGAGCGGCACGACATACCAGTGTGCCTTGGCGCCTTTTTCCAGAATGCCGACGGCCTGGGCGCGCAACAGCAAATTGCGGGCGACCGTGCGTCCGACGCGAAAATGGCGCGCCAGTGCCAGTTCGTTGACGCGAAAGCGGCCGAAGATCGAACGGTAGATGATGTCGCGCTCGAGGTCGTAATAGAGCGTGTCCCAGGCATCGCTGCGGACGGCCTCGACAGGGCCGTCGGCCAGCCCCAGCATTGCCGGGGTAATGGCGATCCGCTGGGGGTCCGCCTGCCGCCGCCCGGCGATCACGCCACGGCCATCGAACCGGCGGACCAGGCCCAGCTGTTCCAGTTGTTCGAACGCCTGGCGCACCGGCGAGCGGCTTGAGCCGAACAGCGTGGCAATCGCGTGTTCGGACAGCACGGCGCCCGCGGGCACATCGCCGGTCTTGATCTGTTTCGCGAGCGTATCCTTGATCAGCGCGTAGGCCGGCCGCTTGCGCCGGGTCTGTAGCCGCTTCGGCACCAGCATGGCCGGTCGTTGTCCGCGGCGCGCTGTCTCGCGACCATTTCGAGGGCTACGGACGGCCATTGAGCAAACATCCCCTGCAACGCGCCGCCTGGTACGATCTTTGGCTATTGCATGCAATGTACAGTCATGGTTAGGTGCCGGCAAGTCAAGGGTGGCAACGGCAGGATGAAGGCAGTGCGGCCTTACAAAGGTGTATTTCCCGTTGCTCCGACCGTGTTCGATGACCGCGGGGAACTGGATCTCGACGGCCAGCGCCGCTGTATCGATTTCATGATCGATGCCGGTTCCAACGGCCTTTGCATCCTGGCGAATTTTTCCGAACAGTTCGTGCTGACCGACGACGAGCGCGAGCGCGTCATGACCGCGGTGCTCGATCATGTTGCCGGGCGTGTGCCGGTGATCGTCACCACATCGCATTTCTCCTCGAAGATCTGCGCCGAACGCAGCCGCCGTGCCCAGGATGCCGGGGCTGCCATGGTCATGATCATGCCGCCGTATCACGGCGCGACGTTCCGTGTTCCGGAAAAAGGCATCTACGATTTCTTCGAAACCGTAGCCGGCGCGATTGATATTCCGATCATGATCCAGGATGCGCCGGTCAGCGGCACCTTCCTGTCGGTCAGCCTGCTGGCGCGCATGGCGCAGGCCATTGCGAACATCCGTTACTTCAAGATCGAAGTTCCGATGGCCGCGGCGAAGTTGCGCGATCTGATTGCCGCCGGCGGTGCCGCGATCGAAGGGCCATGGGATGGCGAGGAGGCGATCACGCTGATGGCCGATCTCGATGCCGGCGCCACCGGTGCGATGACCGGCGGAGGTTATCCCGACGGCATCCGCCAGATCGTGGATCCTTATCTCGCCGGCCGCCGCGATGAGGCGGTGGACGCGTATGCGCGCTGGCTGCCTCTCATCAACTATGAAAACCGGCAATGCGGCCTGCAGGCCTGCAAGGCTCTCATGAAGGAAGGTGGCGTGATCCGTTCGGAAGCAGTGCGTCATCCGCTGCAGAATTTGCATCCGTCGACGCGCGCCGGCCTGATCGAAATCGCGCGCCGCCTCGATCCGGTGGTGCTGCGATGGGGTCGCTAGGCGTGAAACGACGCAACCATGCCTGTGCGACGCAGCATGACCAAGGTTTAATCATCACGACATCGTAGTGACAGTGGACATGCTCCGAAGTTTTCGCATCTAATTCACAGCAATAAGCCGACATAAAAAAATCGGCATAACGTGGGAGGACTGAATGAAACTGACGAGACGTGATTTTTCCGCCGTGTTGGCGGCCGGTGTCGCGGCACCCGCACTTCTGCGAAGCGCGCGCGCGCAAGGTGCGACGATCAAGATCGGGATGTGCGCGCCGGTCACCGGACCTGCAGCCGAATCCGGCAAGTACGCCATTACTGGAGCGAAGATCGCTCTGGAGCAGGTCAACAAGGCCGGCGGCGTGCTTGGCAAGCAGCTCGAACTCATTGTCGAGGACGATCAGACCACCAACCCCGGCATCGTGCTGGCGTTTTCCAAACTCGCGGCACAGTCCGATATCGTGGCGTTCCTCGGCTCGATCCGCTCGACCCAGGTGCATGCGATGCAGCCGGATGTGCTGAAGCTCGGCAAGCCGGTGATGATCGGCGGCACCGATCCGGCGCTGACCCATCTCGGCAATCCCTGGCTGTTCCGCTATCGCCCCAATGACAGTTATTCAGGCCGCGTGATCGCCGAATACGGCGTCAAGACGCTCGGCAAGAAGAAATGGGCCATCGTGCATTCGACCGACGCCTTCGGCACCGCCGGCGGCAAGGCGCTGACGGACGCGCTGGGCAAGCTCGATGCGCCGCCGGTGCTCGACCAGGGATACGCCAACCAGAGCCAGGATTTCACTCCGGTGGTGCTGGCGATCAAGCAGTCCGGCGCAGACATTCTCGGATCGTACTTCACCTTCGAGAACGACCTCGGCATCTTTGCCCGGCAGTTGCGCCAGCTCGGCGTCAATATTCCGTGGGTGGGATCGCCATCGATCGTCAATATCACCGCGCTGAAGCTCGCGGGGCCGGCACTGCATGGCACCTTTGGCGTCGCCGACTATGCGGAAGACTCCAGTGAGGGCTCGAAGAAGTTCGGCAAGGCGTACCGCGAGGTCGCCAAGGTTGCGCCGGACAACCAGAGCTCCTGGCCGTACGATGCGATAACGGTGCTCAGTGCGGCCATCAATTCGGCCAAGTCGACCGAGCCTGAGAAAATCCGCCAGGCGATCCTGGCGATCAAGAAATTCCCCGGCGCCGAAGGCGAATACAATTTCGACAAGAACGGCGACGGGTTGCACGGCTACAACATTGTCAAGAACGAGAAGGGCAACATCGTCTTCGATAAACACATCGAATTCGATGACTGATTGAGCGAGGCCCCTTTCCGGCGGAAAGGGGCCGTTTCGCGTGTTCAGCGTACCGCCTCGGTGCGGGCGCGCCCGATCCCCTCGAACAGAGCGCCCTTCATGGATCTCGTCCTGCAACTGCTCTTTACCGGCATCGGCATCGGCGCCGTGTACGCGCTGGTGGCGCTCGGCTTCGTGCTGATCTTCCGCGCCACCAATGTGGTGAATTTCGCGCAGGGCGAGTTTTCCATGGTGGCCGCCTATCTGATGGTGGTGTTTGCGGTCGATCTGGGATGGCCGTACTGGCTGTCGTTCCTGGTCTCGCTCGCGGGAATGGCGCTGCTCGGCGTCATTTTCAATCTCGGGGTCTATTATCCGCTGCGGAACCGGAGTTTCCTGCCGGTGATCATCGCCACCATCGGCGCTTCGATTCTGCTCGCCAATTCCGTGCTGGCGATCTACGGCCCGCAGCCGCAGGTGCTGGAGGGATGGTTCGAGACGCCCGGCATCCAGCTCGGCCCGGTCTATCTCGACAGCCAGTATCTCCTGATCATCGCGGTGACGATCGTGCTCGTGATCTTTCAGTACTGGTTCTTCGAGCACACCCTGATCGGCAAGAAGCTGCAGGCCACCTCACAGGACAAGGAAATGGCCTCGCTGCTCGGCATTTCCGTCTCCACCATGATCATGATCACCTTCGTCTATTCCGCGGTGCTGGGCGGCATTGCCGGCATCCTGGTGGCGCCGGTGCTGTTCGTGTCGATCCAGATGGGCTCGACCATCGCGCTGAAAGCGTTCGCCGCCACCATCATCGGCGGCTTCGGCGATGTCGCCGGTGCGATCATCGGCGGGCTGGCGCTCGGCATCATCGAGACGTTCGGTGCGGCCTACATCTCGGTTCCCTACAAGGACGCGTTTGCATTCCTGGTTCTGGTCGTCTTTCTGGTGTTCCGTCCGCAGGGCATCTTCGGTGAACGGGTGGCGGAGAAGGCATGAGCTCATCCAGCGAAAATCTTCCCAAGGATATTGCCGAGGATCTCGCCAAGGATCTCGCAATGGCGTCCGCCGCGCGATCGACGCCGGCGCTGGTCCGTCATCTGCCGTATTTCGTCGGAGCCGTTGCGGCGGTCGCCTTCGCGGGGCTGGTGCCGTTCGACGGCTATATCCTCAACATCCTGATGCAGGCCTCGACATTCGCCATCGCGGTGTTCGGCCTCTCGGTGGTGCTCGGCCTTTGCGGCCAGATCAATCTCGCCCAGGCCGCCTTCTTTGGCTTCGGCGCCTATGCCGTCGGCATCGGAACCACGGACTATCACCTGAGCTTCTGGATTTGTCTGGCCGCGGGAGCCCTGTTCGCGCTGGGGGCAGGCGCGGTGCTCGGCATGTCCACGCTTCGGCTTGGCGGCCACTACCTCGCCATGGTGACGATTTCGTTCCAGCAGATCATCACCCTGGTGATGATCAACGCTATCGGCCTGACCCATGGTCCCGACGGTGTCGGCAACATCGGCCGTCCATGGCTGTTCCAGTCGTCGCAATCCTATCTGGCGTTCTGCGTGGCGGCGTTGGCGCTGGTCGGCTACTTCGTCTGGCATCTGCCCGAAACGCGGGTCGGACGCGCCATGCGCGCGGTGCGCGACAATGAACTCGCCGCCAGCATCGCCGGCATCGATGTCTACCGGACCAAGGTCGCGGCGTTCGCGCTGTCGGCGCTGCTCGGCGGCATTGCCGGCGGACTGTTCGCCGGCGGCTTCGCCTATGTCAGCCCGGACCAGTTTTCGTTCGCGGAATCAATCGTGTTCCTGACCATGGCGCTGCTCGGCGGCGTGGCGTCACCGATCGGCTCGGTGATCGGAACCGGGCTGCTGATCCTGATTCCGGAATGGCTGCGTTTCCTGAAGAGCCTGCCGGGACTGTACCTGGCGATCTACGGTCTTTCGGTGATCCTGATCGTGCGCTTCATGCCGGATGGCATCTGGGGCTTCGTGCAGGTGATCGTCGATCGCTGGCGCAGCAAGCCTGCCGCGCCGCCGGCGGCGCCGGCGCTGCAACTGAACCCGGCGAAGAGCGGCGGCGACATCGTGCTCGAGGTGAAGGGGCTGGCGAAATATTTCGGCGGGCTGAAAGCGGTCGACGGGGTCGATATCAACGTGCGCCGCGGCGGGGTTCATGCGCTGATCGGCCCGAATGGCTCCGGCAAGACCACCACGCTCAATGTGCTCTCCGGTCTCTACAAGGCGACCGCCGGGCAGGTGCTGCTTGACGGCGTCGACATCACCACTATGTCGGCCCATGCCCGCACCATTGCCGGGCTTGGCCGCACCTTCCAGAACATCCGCCTGTTCCGCTCGATGACGGCGCTGGAAAACGTCATCATCGGGGCCGAGCGGCCGGGTAATACGCTGAACGGCGGCGGCAGCCATGCCGCGCTTGCCGAGCGGGCGATGTCGGCGCTGACCTTCGTCGGACTGGGCCGGCGTGCCAACGAGCTCATCACCAGCTTTTCCTATGGGCACCAGCGGCTGATCGAGATTGCCCGGGCGCTGGCGGGAAATCCCACCTTGCTGCTGCTGGACGAGCCCGCCGCCGGCCTGAACTCGAGTGAGAAGGTCGAGCTGCATGAATTGCTGAAACGCATCGCGGCACAGGGGCTCACCATCCTGATCATCGATCATGACATGACCCTGGTGCGCGAGGCCGCGCAGCACATCACGGTGCTGAACTTCGGCCGCCGCATCGCCGACGGTGAATCTCTGGCGGTGCTGCAGCATCCCGATGTCATCTCCGCCTATCTCGGGAGCGAATGATGGCGCTGCTGGAAGTCAAGGATCTCAACGTCCGCTACGGCGAGATCGAGGCGCTGCGCGGCGTGTCGTTCACTGTCGAGGCCGGTCAGGTGGTGACGCTGCTCGGCTCCAACGGCGCTGGCAAGTCCACCACGCTGCGGGCGATCTCCGGCCTGACCAAGCCGTCGAGCGGCGACATCATCTTCAACGGCCAGTCGATCGCGGGGCACAGCCCCGAGCAGATCGTCCGCCTCGGCATCTCCCATGTGCCCGAGGGGCGACGGGTGTTTCCCGGACTGACGGTCAAGGAAAACATCATGCTTGGCGGCTCGAACCGCCGCGCCGGCAAGTCGGAGTTGTCGCGCGAAGCGGATGCGATGTTCGACCTGTTTCCGGACATCCGGAAGTTTTCCAATGCACTGGGATGGACCTTGTCGGGCGGCCAGTTGCAGATGGTGGCGGTGGCGCGCGGCCTGATGGCCAAGCCGCGGCTGCTGCTATTGGACGAGCCCTCACTGGGCCTGGCGCCGGTGATCGTGCAGGCGGTGTTTCGCATCATCACCGAAATCCGCCGCCGGGACACCACGGTGCTGCTGGTCGAGCAGAATGCACGCATGGGACTGTCGGTCGCCGATCATGGCTACGTGCTGGAAACCGGGCGGCTGGCGCTCGGCGGCAAACCGGACGAGTTGTGGAGCAACGAAGCAATAAGAGCCGCCTATCTCGGTGGCCACGCCAGGGCTGCCGTCTAGGGCTGCCGTCTGAACTGACGCCGGCTCACGCGAAACGCGAGGTACAATCATGGTTACAATCCAGTCCCAGAAGCTGATCGATTTCGTCGCCGACATCTTCAGCCATGCCGGCTCGTCGGAGGCCGAGGCCAAACGCATCGGCACCTATCTGGTGACAGCGAATCTCACCGGCCACGACAGCCACGGCGTAATCCGGGTGCCGGTCTATATGCGCTGGCGCAACAACGGCAACATCGTCCCCGATCGGACCGTGAAGCTGCTGGTCGATACGCCGTCGCTGGCGGTGATCGACGGCTGCTGGGGTTACGGCCAGACCGTGGGACCGCAAGCCGTCGCCATCGGCATCGAGAAGTGCAAGGCCGCGGGCCTGGCCGCGATCACGCTGCGCAACTCCGGGCATATCGGCCGGATCGGCGACTGGGCGGAGATGGCGGCCGCCGAAGGCCTCGTTTCGATTCATTTCGTGAATGCCGCGGGGTCCATCCTGGTGGCGCCCCATGGCGGCGTGGATCGGCGGCTGTCGACTGCGCCGTACTGTGTTGGTATTCCCCGGATCGGCAAACCGCCGATCGTGCTCGATTTCGCCACATCCCTGGTGGCCGAAGGCAAGGTGCTGGTGGCCAGCCGCGGCGGCAAAAAACTGCCCAAGGGCGCGCTGATCAGCCCTGAAGGGGAACTGAGCGAGGATCCGTCGCAGCTTTACGGGCCTTATGAGGCGGAGGGCGCCCGCGACCATGCCCAGGGTCATGGTGCGATCCGTGCATTCGGCGACCACAAGGGTTCGGGTCTGGCGCTGGTCTGCGAACTGCTGGGCGGTGCGTTGTCCGGCAACGGCGCGACCAGCTCGCCGCGCAAATTCTCCAACGGTATGTTTGCTGTTTATCTCGATCCTAAGAAGGTCGATATCGATCAGTTCTTCGACGGCGAAATCACCCGCTATGTCGATTATTTCAAGGCCAGCAAGCCGATTGCAGGGCAGGGTGGGGTGCTCGTCCCGGGCGAGCCGGAAGCGCGGATGCGCGCTGAGCGTACTGCGAACGGTGTGCCGCTGCCCGACGAAACCTGGGCGGCGATCACGGCCACGGCCCGCGATGTCGGCATAGGTGAAGAGCGCATCACGCGCGCAGTGGGATAGCTGGACACATAAAAATCGCTATGCTTGCCGCAGCAATTCGGCAGGCCAACAACAGGAAACAATGATGGCAAACAAGGTCAAGGAAATCTGGGCATCCGGCAAGGCGGTGGTCAACGCGTGGTTGGCGATCCCGTCGGGCTTCTCGGCGGAAGTCATGGCGCAGTGCGGTTTCGACAGCGTGACTGTCGACCTGCAGCACGGCGTGCAGGACTATCTCTCCATGGTCCAGTGCTTCCAGGCCATGAATGGCCATCCGGTGACGCCGATGGTGCGGGTGCCGTGGAACGAGCCCGGCATCATCGGCAAGGTGCTTGATGGCGGCGCCTATGGCGTGATCTGCCCGATGGTGAACACCAAGCAGGAAGCCGAAGCGTTCGTCGCCGCGTGCAAGTATCCGCCGCGCGGCACCCGCAGCAACGGCCCGATCCGCTCCGGGCTCTATGGCGGCGCCGGCACCTATCAGCAGACCGCCAATGCCGAGACGCTGTGCATTCCCATGATCGAGACCAAGACCGCGGTCGAGAACATGGAAGCCATTCTCGATGTCGACGGCATTTCGGGCGTCTATATCGGGCCGTCGGATCTCGGTTTCTCCTATGGCCTGGTGCCCAAGCTCGATCGTGAAGAGCCGGAGATCCTCAAGATCTACGACAAGCTCCTGAAGGAGTGCGACAAGCGCAAGATCTATCCCGGCATTCATTGCAGCGGCGCCGAAGGCGCGGCGCGCAACATTAAGATGGGATTCAAGCTGGTGACGCTGTTGAACGACAGCGGCCTGCTCGCCCAGTTCGCAAAGTCGTCGGTGGCGCAGACCCGCAAGGATTCCGAAGGCCGCGCCTGATATCTGAAACCTCGGTCCCGACAGGTGTCGGGACCGAGGTTTTTATTTTTGGAAACACCAGCAACGGAGATTCGCATGGCTCCCCCTCCCGTCATCCGTCTGCACCCTGACGATGGTGTGGTGATCGCGCGTGCGACGCTGCTGCCAGGCGCCGTGATTGCTGACGGCATCACCACCGTCGATCGCATTCCCGCCGGCCACAAGGTGGCGGTGAAGCCGATCGCGATGGGCGAACCGGTGCGGCGCTATGGCCAGATCATCGGCTTCGCGACCGCGCCGATCTCGCCCGGCCAGCATGTACATACGCAGAATTGCGGCATGGGGGACTTCGCGAAGGATTATGCGTTCGGCGTCGACGTCAAGCCGACGCCGAATTTCGATCTGCCGGCGACGTTCGAAGGCATTCGCCGCCCCGACGGGCGCGTGGCCACCCGCAACTACATCGGCATTCTCACCAGCGTGAACTGCAGCGCCCATGTCGCCGGCATGGTGGCCGATGTGTTCAAGAAGAATCCGTTCACCGGCCACAACCCGCTGGCGGACTTTCCCAATGTCGACGGCGTGGTGGCGCTGACCCACAAGACCGGTTGCGGCATGACCCAGGACGAGCCGCTGGCGCTGCTGCGCCGGACGCTCGGCGGCTATGCGCGCCACGTCAACTTCTCCGCCGTGGTCGTGCTTGGCCTCGGCTGCGAGGTCAACCAGATCGGCGGGTTGATGCAGGAACAGAAGCTGTCTCTTATACACATCTAGATGTGTATAAGAGACAGGCCTTGCAGTGCGGCGGTTCCGACGGCTACTCCGGCGTCTCGGCCAATCCCGCGCTGGGCGCGGCGAGCGACTTGCTGGTGCGTCACGGCGGCACGGTGATCCTGTCGGAGACGCCGGAAACCTACGGCGCCGAACATCTGCTGACGCGCCGTGCGGTGAGCCGCGAGGTCGGTGAGAAGCTGGTGGCGCTGATGCGCTGGTGGGACGACTACACCGCGCGCGAAGGCGCCGAGATGAATGCCAACCCGAGCCCCGGCAACAAGGCCGGCGGCCTCACCACGATCCTGGAGAAATCGCTGGGCGCCATGGCCAAGGCGGGCTCGACCAATCTGGTCGATGTGGTCAATTATGCGGAGGCCGTCACCAAGAAGGGCTTCGTGTTCATGGACACGCCCGGCTATGACCCCGTCGCGGCAACGGGGCAGGTGGCTGGCGGCGCCAATCTTGTCTGCTTCACCACCGGCCGTGGCAGCGTGTTCGGCTGCAAGCCGTCGCCCTCCATCAAGCTCGCCACCAACACGCCGATGTACAAGCGGATGGAAGACGACATGGACGTCAATTGCGGCACCATCCTCGACGGCGACGAGAGCGTGCAGGAGTGCGGCCAGCGGATCTTCGACCTGATGTTGCGGGTCGCATCCGGCGAGCCGACCAAGAGCGAAAGCTTCGATTTCGGCGGGGCGGAGTTCGCCCCCTGGGTGCTTGGCGCGACCATGTAACGCGCGTGGCGCCTGCTGGCTTGCGGCTTGCATAATGTCGGTGCGGCCCTCAATGTAGGGCCGTACGCTCCGCCGCATCGTGAACTGGACCAGGTGATCCGCGCCCGATGACCGATACAAGCTATCCTCGCGACCTGCGTGGCTATGGCCGCAACCCGCCCGACCCGCGTTGGCCCGATGGGGCCCGCGTCGCGGTCCAGTTCGTGGTGAATTTCGAGGAGGGCGGCGAAAACAATATCCTCCACGGCGATCCGGCCTCGGAAGCGTTCCTGTCCGATGTGCTGGGGGCGCAGCCATGGCCCGGACAGCGCCATGCCAACATCGAATCCATGTTCGAATACGGCTCGCGCGCCGGCTTCTGGCGGCTGTGGCGGATGCTCACCGAACGAAAGATCGGCGTCACCGTATTCGGCGTGGCGACCGCGCTCGCCCGCAATCCGGAGATCGTTGCGGCCATGCGCGAGGCGAGCTGGGATATCGCCTGCCATGGACTGAAATGGATCGAGCACAAGAACATGTCGCGCGACGAGGAGCGTGCCAGCATTGCCGAGGCGATCCGCGTGCATACCCAGGCGACAGGTGAACGTCCCGTCGGCTGGTACACCGGCCGCTCATCGATCAATACCAATTCCCTGGTCATGGAAGCCGGCGGATTTCTTTATCTGTCGGATTCCTACGCCGACGACCTGCCGTACTGGCTCAAGGGACCGGCAGCGTCGCAGGTCATCATCCCCTATACCCTCGACAACAACGACATGCGTTTCATCAACCCGCAGGGCTTCAACACCGGTGAGGACTTCTTCACGTATCTCAGGGATGGCTTCGACGTCTTGTATGCCGAGGGTGAACGGGCCCCGAAGATGATGTCGATCGGGTTGCATTGCCGGCTGGTCGGCCGGCCCGGCCGCGCTGCGGGTCTGCAACGGTTTCTCGATCACGTTGCGAAGCACGACCGGGTCTGGATGCCGACCCGCCGCCAGATCGCGCAGCACTGGCACGATCACCACAGCGGCCTCGCAGCCGCCGCGCCGTCCTTGTCCTGAGGACCAGCCCGATGCCGCCGATCAGTCTCGACGATCTCAACGCCAAACCCAAAGCGGATTTCGTCGCTGATCTGGCCAACATCTTCGAACATTCGCCATGGATCGCGGAAGCTGCCGCCGCCCAGCGGCCGTTTGCGAGTGTTGCGCAACTTTTGGCGGCGATGACCGCCGCCGTGCAGCAAGCGTCGCCGGATCAGCGTTTGGCGTTGATCAAGGCGCATCCGGATCTCGCCGACAAGACCCAGCGCGCGGCGGGGCTCACGGCCGATTCCCATTCCGAACAGAACAGCATCGGCCTCGACCGGCTGTCGGACGCTGAATATGCCGCCTTCGAGCGGGTGAATACAGCGTATCGCGCCAGGTTCGGCTTTCCCTATATCGTCTGCGTGCGGCGTCACACCAAGGATTCCATCCTGCGCGACTTCCAGCGGCGGCTGCCGAACGACGCAGCGACGGAAGCTGGCCACGCCATCGGCGAGATTTGCCGGATCGCGGCCCTTCGCCTCGATCAGCAAGTTTCAGGCAGCGAACGTTTGGCCGTCAACGGCCGGCTTTCGACCCATGTTCTCGATACCCACAGCGGCAAGCCCGCGGCCGGAATCGCCATCACCCTGATCGAACTGTGCGCGCTCGGCGAAAACCGCGTGATCGCGCGTGCGGTGACCAATGCGGACGGCCGCACCGACCAGCCGCTGATTCATGGCCGTCCGATGCCTATCGGACATTACGAGCTGAATTTCCGCACCGGCCCTTATTTCGCGACCAGGCAGGTGCCGCTGTCCGATCCGCCGTTCCTCGATCGCATCCCGATCCGGTTCGCGATCGCGGAGCCGGAAGGGCATTTGCACGTGCCGCTGCTGGTGACGCCGTGGAGCTACGGCACGTATCGCGGAAGCTGATGTTCAACGCACGGCACAGTCCGTGGGGCGGATTAGCGTTAGCGTAATCCGCCGCTAAGTGTGTGCAGTGACGTGCGATGGCGGGTTACGCTGCGCTAACACGCCCTACGATTCATCGAATATTTTCAGCGCCTCACACATGCTCCGCGGCCGCGGCCACGCCCTTGGCCTCCGTCCGCGCGCTTTCACCGCTGCCGATGCCATTGAAGAAGGCGTTGAGGATGACAGCCACCAGCGCCGCCAGCAGGATTCCCGACTCCAGCAGCGGTTGCAGATCGTGCGGTAGCTGCCTGAAGAAGTTCGGCGCCACCAGCGGGATCATGCCGAAGCCCACCGCGATGGCGACCACGAACAGGTTGAAGCGGTTGGTCCTGAAGTCGACATTGGTCAGGATGCGGGCGCCGGTGGCCGCGACCATGCCGAACATCACGAGGCCGGCGCCGCCGAGCACGACTTGCGGCACGGCCTCGACCAGCGCGGACATCTTCGGCACCAGGCCCAGGACCAGCATGATGACGCCGCCGGCAATGGTCACCCAGCGCGACTTGATGCCGGTGACGCCGACCAGGCCGACATTCTGCGAGAACGATGTGTAGGGGAAGGTGTTGAAGATGCCGCCGATCAGGGTGCCGACGCCATCGGCCCGCAGGCCGCGCGACAGCGCCTCCTGGTCGACCTTCTTGTCGGTCATCTCGCCGAGCGCCAGGAACATGCCGAGCGACTCGATCATCACCACGATCATGACGATGCACATGGTGATGCATGGGACCAGATAGAATTTCGGCAGGCCGAAATGGAACGGGGTCACGATGTCGGCCCAGGATGCGGCCACGACTTTCTCGAAGTGCATGACACCGAGCAGGCTAGCGAGGATGGCGCCGGCGATGATGCCGAGCAGCACGGCGACATTGGCGACGAAGCCCGAGCCCCATTTGATCAGCCCGAGGATCACCAGCAGGACGAACAGCGCGATGCCGAGCCCCTGCAACTGGCCGTAGCCCGGATTGGGGAAGGCGCCGGGCACGCCGTCGACCACCTTGGTCAGCGTCGGCAGGCCGCCGCCGGCCCAGTTCACGCCCACCCGCATCAGCGAGATGCCGATCACCATGATGATGGTGCCGGTCACCACTGGCGGGAACAGCGGCAACAGGCGGCTGATGAAGGGCGCGGCAATGATGCTGAAAAGACCGGCAACGATCACGGCGCCGTAGATCCCAAGCAGCCCCACGTCCGGCGCGGCGGCCATCGACAGCATCGGCCCGACGGAGGCAAACGTCACCCCCATCATCACCGGGAGGCGGATGCCGACGCCGGGAAAGCCGATGCCCTGGATCAGCGTGGCGAGCCCGCAGGCGAACAGATCGGCACTGATGAGAAAAGCGACATCCTCGGGCGAGAGCTTCAGCGCCCGCCCGATGATCAGCGGCACCGCGACAGCGCCGGCATACATCACCAGAACATGCTGCAGGCCGAGGGCGAACAGCCGCGGATACGGCAGAAGCTGATCGACCGGATGCGTCCTCTGGTCGACGGAAGAGATGTCGCTGCTCATGTGATCTGCCCCGTTTTCGACTGCCCCCCGGCAGTATCCCGCCTGATCTAATCGCATATTCCAAGCGTGTGCCAGATCGAGTTCACCGGCACGACCTTAGATGCGTTGCAACAAGGGGGATTTCTTGGAAGGATATGGGCGGGGAGCGTGCCGGGCGCGTTGCCCCAGCCTTGCCGCGGCCACCTTCGGCGAAGTCCCGCGGCACGATCGGAGATACAGACGTGGCACTTGTTCAAAACAGATATGGCAAGGGACGGGTTCGCGTCATGCGGATCCACAAGACCCCCGAGCGGCACGAGGTGAGCGAGCTGACGGTCAAGGCGATGATCGAGGGCGATTTCAGCCGCGCCTACACCCACGCCGACAACGCGACCTGCATCTCGACCGATACGGTGAAGAACGTGGTCAATGTGGTGGCCCGGGAAAACCTGGCGCTGTCGAACGAACAGTTCTGCGATGCCGTGGTGCGAAAGCTGTTCGACAGCTACCCGCAGATCGCGTCGGCCACGGTCAGCGCCCATGAGACCAAGTGGACGCGGCTCACGGTCGGCGGCAAGCCGCACGCCCACAGCTTCGTGCTGGACGGCAACGGCAAGCCGTTTGCCCAGGTGAGGGCCACGCGCGGCGGCGATACGGCGATCCGTTCCGGCATCGATGGCTTCACCTTCATGAAGACCACCGAATCCGGCTGGGCCAATTATGCCAAGGATCCTTATACGACCATCCCGGAAACCAACGATCGCATGTGCGCAACCAGCATGGAGGCCTCGTGGCGCTGGCGCGCGGCGCCGAAGGACTATGCGCTCACCAACGCAAAGATCCTCGATACCCTGCTGGAGGTGTTCGCAACCACCTACAGCGCGAGCGTGCAGGACAGCCTGTACCGGATGGGCGAAGCGGCGCTTGCCGCGGTGCCGGAGATTCTCGATATCTCGATGGCCTGCCCCAACAAGCATTACCTGCTGATCAACCTGTCCGCATTTGGCCTGGACAACGCCAACCAGGTGTTCCTGCCGACCGACGAGCCGCATGGCCAGATCGAGTGCACCGTGGGGCGCTGACGGCCGCTTTGATCGCCCCTCCGCGCTTGATATAAGCTGGCCGGAGCAAACACCGAGAGGTCGGGACGGATCCTGACCGGAGATCAGCCCCCGGCATGACAGCGCAATCGACCATCTCCGCCGCGGTTTCGCTGGGCGCGGACATCACCAGCCGTATCGATCAGCTGGCGCGGATTTCCGCGGAGGAGGGTGCGATCACGCGGGTGTTTCTTTCGCCGGAACACCGCAGCGCGGCGGATCTGCTGCTGTCCTGGATGCGCGACGCCGGAATGGCCGCGCATCTCGATGCCATCGGCAATGTGGTCGGCCGTTACGAAGGCGAGCGGCCGGGCTTGCCGTGCCTGATGCTCGGCTCGCATTACGACACGGTTCGCAACGCGGGCCGCTGGGACGGGCCGTTGGGGGTTATCACGGCGATCTCCTGCGTGGCCGCGCTGCACCGGCAGGGCCGCCGATTCCCATTCGCCATCGAGGTGGTGGGCTTTGCCGATGAAGAGGGCGTGCGCTTTGCATCGACCCTGCTCGGCAGCCGCGCGGTGGCCGGCACCTTCGACGACAGTGCACTGGCGTCGAAGGATCGGGACGGCCTGTCCATGCGCGACGCGCTGGTGCAGTTCGGCCTCGATCCGGAGCATATTGGTGCAGCGGCCCGCGCGCCGCGCGATGTGCTGGGCTATGTCGAGCTGCACATCGAGCAGGGACCGGTGCTGGAGGCGGAGCATCTGCCGGTCGGCGTCGTCACCGCGATCAGCGGCGCCACGCGGCTGGTGGCCTCGCTGCAGGGCATGGCAGGGCATGCCGGCACGGTGCCGATGGGGCTTCGGCGCGATGCACTGGCGGGCGCTGCCGAATGCATTCTGGCGATCGAAGGCTATTGCGCGGCCCGGCCGGGATTGGTTGGTACGGTCGGTCATATCCTGGCCGAACCCGGCGCCACCAATGTGATCCCCGGGCGGGCCTCGTTCACGATGGACATTCGCGCCGCCGGCGATACCGGCCGCAAGGCCGCCGTGACCGACCTCATCAAGCAGATCGACACCATCGCGCACCGGCGTAACCTGGTGCCCGCCGTCACCGTGACTCACGAAAATCGCACGGTGATCTGCGCCGACTGGCTCAAGGCGCAGATTGCCGACGCGGTGGCGAAGGAAGGTCATCGCGTGCGTGAGCTACCGAGCGGCGCCGGCCATGACGGCATGGCGATGATCGACATCACCGATGTGGCGATGATCTTCGTGCGCTGCCGCGGTGGCGTCAGCCATCATCCGGACGAGCACGCGGATCTGGCCGACGTCGAAGCCGGCGCCCGCGTGCTGTTGCGGGTGATCGAGAATTTTCAGCCACGGCGGGATACGCAGACGTGAAGACTCCTCAACGCCGCATGCGGTAACGTGCCGGCGATCGCTTACCAGCAGAAACAAGAAAACGGCAACGAAACGGGTCAGGAACCAGGCAATGGCGTCAACAAAGAAGAAAATCGCGTGGGTTACGGGCGGCGGGACCGGCATCGGTTTCAGCGGTGCCAAGGCGCTGGCGGCGGATGGATGGAGCGTGGTGATCTCCGGTCGTCGCACTGACGTGCTGGAGCAGGCTGCGCAGGAGATCGGCGGCGAGGTCTCCGCCATAGCGATGGATGTCGGCAAGGCCGCCGATGTGGCGAAGACGGCGCAGGCCATCCTCGCCAGGCACGACCGCATCGATCTCCTGGTCAACAGCGCGGGCCTCAACGTTCCCAAGCGCAGCTGGGCCGACGTCACCACCGAGGGCTGGGACCAGGTGGTCAACATCAACCTGAATGGGTTGATGTACTGCATTCAGGCGGTGCTGCCGGCGATGCGCGCCCAGAAGGACGGCTGCATCATCAACGTCGCATCCTGGGCGGGCCGGATCGTGTCCAAGCTGACCGGCCCTGCCTATACCGCCAGCAAGCATGCGGTGGTGGCATTGACCCATTCGCTGAACATGGAAGAGTTTCAGCACGGCATTCGCGCTTGTGCGCTGTCGCCAGGCGAAGTCGCGACGCCGATCATGAAGCTGCGCCCGGTGCCGCCGAGTGAAGCCGACATGGCGCGCATGCTCCAGGGCGAGGATCTCGGCCGCACCATCGCCTTCGTCGCCAACATGCCGCCGCATGTCTGCATCAACGAAATCCTCATCAGTCCGACCTGGAATCGCAGCTTTGCCGGTGCCGGTCCTTGATTTGGGTGACGTGATTTGCGAGATCATGCCATGCGATTTGGATTGATCCATCTTCTTGCCGGTCTGGGCTGCGCCGGCATCGGGCTGCTCGATGTGCAGCCCGTTGCCGCCATGGAGATCAGCCGCGCGGTTGCGGCGCTCTATTCCGATGTCTCCGCCTATCCGCCGAAGCCGGGCCAATTGACCGTCTGTTACGGCCTGATGTGCCGGCGCCGCGCCGAGTTCGCATTCACGACCGGTGATCGCGCGGCTTTGGCCACGATCATGGCCGGCGGCAAGTCATCGGCCGCCGCCGAGCGCGCCGCCGTGCAAAAAGCCGTGATCTGGTTCGATCGCAGGCTCGGCCCGATCCTCGGCACCAACAAGCGGGTTGCCAACGCCGACTTTCGCGCCGCCGATGTCACCACCAATTTCGATTGCTGGGATACGACGCGCAACGTCACCGGGCTGCTGGTGATCATGCAGGATTGGGGGTTGTTGAAGCATCATACGGTGGGCGATCCGCGCTATCGTGGCAATCCGCTGCTCGGCCAAACGCCGCACAACACGCCGATCCTGATCGAGCGGGCCAGCAATGTCCAATGGGTGGTCGATCTGTGGACACGGGCCTACGGCCAGGCGCCCGAGGTGATGACCGCGGACGAGTGGATGCGGCGGGACTAAACAGGTTATTTGGCTCGTTCTGCCGCCTCATGCTGCTCACGCGCGGTCGATGGCGGGAACAGCAGCGTCAGACAAGCGCCTCCCTTCAGCCCGGTCGTGATCGTGGCTCGACCGCCGTGTCGGTGCATGATCTCCTGGACAAGGTTGAGGCCGAGGCCCAATCCGCGTCTCTTCGGCTGAAGTCGATGAAAGGGCTCGAAGACACGATCCCGCTCTTCGAGCGGAACGCCCTGCCCTTCGTCCGTCACCTCGATAAGCGGGGCGTCGGTCACACGCACAGTAATCGTACCGGCGCGACCGCCGTGCTCGATGGCATTCTGTATCAGGTTCGTCAGTGCCCTTTCGATTGAATGTGGGTCACACGAAACCATCGCCGCGATGTGTGGTGCTTCGAACGAGACTTGATACCCGGCGGCGAAAATGAGCGGAGCCAAGTCCGCTACGACACGCTGCGCCAGGGCTCCAAGGTCAACGCGGAGGAGTTGAACCGACGGTTGATCGAGACGCTCGAGATCAAGCAATTGCTCGGTCAGCGTCGACAAGCGTGCCGCGTCTTCGAGGAGGCGGATCTTGTCGGAACTCGCCTGGAGCGACGCTACTCTCGTGGTCAGGATTGCGACAGGTGTTCGTAGTTCGTGGGCGGCTGCGGCCAGAAAACGCTTGTGACGCTCGTGGCCCCGGTCGATCCGGCCGAGAGCGGCGTTGATGGCCCGAACCAAGGGCGCGGCCTCGAGCGGGACGCCGTCGAGCGGCAGGCGAACGCTGCCTTTGTCGAGTTCGATCTGTCCGGCTCCTGCGGCGGCCTTGTCCAGGCCCGCCAACGCGCGACGGACGACCCATGGCGTGACCATGAGAGCTGCGATCGCCATGACAAGGAGCGTTGGGAGGACCTCTTTCAGGAAGATCAGCGAGATTCCCAGCATGATAAGGCGAGGTGGAAGTTGGGATTCTGGTCCCGTCAGCACCTGGACGTTGCCGGCGCCGCTCGTCACCCATCTGATGCGGGCGGTGGGCCTTGGCGGATCCAGCATGTTCCAACCGAGCCGGGCCTGGCCGATATGATCGAGCGCATCGCCGAGTCTGTCGTATTCAGGCGGGACTGTGCCTTCGGACAGTCGTTGTCCATTGCGATCTCTGATGACGAACCAGAGATCGCGAACCTCGGTCCGCAGCTTTTTGAGATCTGACGTGGGGCGTAAAACCAGCGCGCCGGTCTCATCGCGCGCCGCCGCTTCGCGCAGGATTTCAACTGTGCTTTCCACCGATTTGAAATCGAACAAAACCCCTGAGGCAAACAGGCCTGCGACAATCAGCATGATGACCGCCGCCTGAAAAGCCATCAGTCGCCAGATCAATTCATGCCGAAGCGAATGCGGTGGCCGCACGTTCAGCCGGTCTCCCGGATGAGGTATCCGATCCCGCGAATGCCGTCGATTGTTGCACCGGCATCCGTCTCCGCCAGCTTGCGGCGCAACCGCGAGACATGGGTGTCCAGCGCGTTTGATTGGATCTCGTCGTTCAGTCCGAACACCGCCTGCATCATGAAATTGCGCAGCACCATGCGCCCCGTCCTGCGCGCCAGAGTCTCGAGCACCAGCACCTCGCGGCGCGGCATGAGAAGAATCTGCCCGGCAACACGGGCTTCGCAATGCGCGAAATCGAACGAAAGCCGCCCGATTTTCACGATATCGGCTCGCATCATGGCGGGGCGGCGGAGAAGGGCACGCAGGCGTGCCAGAAGTTCGTCGAACGCGAATGGTTTTCCAAGATAATCGTCGGCGCCGTGGTCGAGGCCCGCAACGCGGTCGATCAGGTCGCCACGAGCGGTGAGCATCAGCACCGGTATGGCGTTGCCGCTTGCGCGCAGCTGGGGGATGAGGCTGAGGCCATCGCCGTCCGGCAACTGGCGATCCAGTAGCACCGCGTCATAAGTCTCGGAAGAATCGGCCAGAACGGTAGCTGCATCGGACAAGGTCGCCAGGTGATCGACCACCATGTCCTGGCGTGTCAACGCGGCCTGCAGGGCCGATGCCATCGCCAATTCATCCTCCACCAACAAGATTCGCAAGAACCCTCCTGATCCCAGCCTTCCAGACTCGCACCCGCTGCCAAATCTGCCAAGGCCGCTTATCAGCCTCTCATTGCAATAACATTGCAACTGGTCGATCTGGCGAGAACGTTCCCGTGTGTCTCCGATGCCATGCAGGCTCAATGTCTGGATCCGATCAAGGCCATGCGGTCGCGAATCGGCGATGACCGCATGATGCGGGAATCGACATCAATGCYGCGGATCGGATAAGCCATGCTCGCTACTGAGACCTTTTCCTTCTTTCGCGCCTGGCTCGGCGATCCGCTTCGCGTTGCCGCTGTGGCGCCGTCCAGCACGGCTCTGGCGCAACTGATCACACAAGACGTCTCTGCCGAAAGCGGTCCGGTTATCGAACTCGGCGCCGGCACTGGTGCCTTTTCCGCCATGCTTCTTGAGCGCGGTGTGTCGGAAAAAAATCTGGCGCTGGTTGAGTCCAGACCGGATTTCGTTGAGCGGCTTCAGGTGCGTTTTCCCGGTTTGCGTGTGTGCCGGATGGATGCGGAACAGTTGCGCGAGGCCAGATTATTCGCGGAAGCCAGCGCAGGTGTCGTGATCAGCGGCCTTCCGGTGATTTCGATGCCGCCGCGAAAGGTCGTCGCCATTCTGAGCGGCGCATTCGGCTATCTGCGCCCGGATGGTGCATTCTATCAATTTACCTACGGACCGCGCTGTCCGATACCGAAAGCCCTGCTGGACCGTTTGGGGCTCAGGGCCATGTGCGTCGGTCATACCTTGCGTAATATTCCGCCGGCTTCGGTGTATCGCATCACCCGGCGAAAATCGCCGATGTTGGCGCGGCGGTGAAGGCTTCAGTGTCCGACGTCCCGTGCGGTCAGGTCTCCGCGTCGTCGCGCTTGCGCAGCAGATCCGTCGCGAGATCCGACAATGCCGGGCGCGGCAAGGCCGCAAACGGCAGCGGGCGCGTCACTTCGATCGCTGCGAGACCGAGCCGGGCGGTCAAAAGCCCGTTCAGGACGCCTTCGCCCAGCCGCGACGACAGTTTCGCGGCAATGCCGTGTCCCAGCACCTGCTGAATGAGGCTGTCGCTGGCGGCGAGTCCGCCGGTGATGGCGAGGTGCGCGATCACCTGGCGCGCCAGCTTGAGCAGGCCCAGCGCCCCCGGGCGGCCGCCATAAAGCCGCGCCAGCTGCCGGATCAGGCGGGCGGCGGCGGCGAACACGAACAGCACGTCGACCACGGCGCGCGGGCTGACCGCGGTGACGATCGACACCCGCTGCGCCACGCTGGAGATCATCCGGCGGGCTTCCTGGTCGAGTGGGCTCATCAGTTCGCGCTCGGCGAGCCGCAGCATGTCGGCGCCGTCGATGATGTCGGAACTCAGGCCCTGCAGCGTGCCGCGCGCATGCGCCAGACGCGGATTGCCGTGGGCGATCTTCAGGAGGTCGCGCACGATGGCGCCGGCTTCGTTGCGGTCGTCGCTGACGAGGGTTGCCGCGGCGCGGGCATGGAGCTGCTCGATGGTGGCAAGCCGCAGCAGGCCCAGCGTCTCCCGCACCACGATGGCAATCAGCGCGACCACGAACAGCAGCCCCAGCCCCAGGCCGATGAAGCCCAGCCCCTCGCTGCGATTGAACAGGTCTTCGATCAGATTGGTGATGCCGAGGCCGACGCCGAGCAGCACAAGACCACTGAGCGATCCCCAGAACAGGCGGCCCCAGCGAAAGCCTTTCGCGGGGGCGATCATGCTGTCGTCGAGCGGGACGGGGAGAGCCGCAGGTTCGGGTTCGGTCACCACGTGCACCGTGCCGCGGGCAGGGCGGCCGGCTTGATCGTCGGGCGACATCACGACCACGTTCGGATCATCGAGCTTGAAGGTCGCCGGCCGGCGGGGTTCGCTCATTGCAGTCGGTCTCCGATCAGGAATTGGAGCGCCCGGTCGAGGCGAATGTGGGGCAGCTGCGGCGTGTCGGCGCCGCCAGCGGCGAGCACCGGCGGCCGGAAACGCAGGAAACGGTAGTCCGCATGGTCGGCGGTTCCATGACTCAATCCCTTGAAATGACTTAATCCCTTGAACCCGGCCTCAGCGCTGTCCGCCGCTGCAAACAGGCCGTCCAGCTCCGTCGGCAGGTCGCCCGGGAAGGTCGCCACCTCGGTCGTGCCGTCGAACGTCTCGCCATTGGCGACCTCGCCCTGCGCCGGGGTGCCGACGATCGAGGGCAGTTGTTCGTGCCCGCGCTGGACACGGGCCTCGCGGGTGGCGCGGATCGCGGCCAGCGCCACCACGTCCACCGCCGCACCGGAGAATTCCGCCTGGGCCACCGCGCGTTCCACCATGCGCTTGAGGATGGCCTCGAGGCGATCGTGGCTCGCATGGTGCAGGTGATCAGCCTTGGTGGCGGCGAACAGGATCCGGTCGATCCGCGGCCGCAGCAGCGAACTGAGGAAGGTGCTGCGGCCGACCCGGAAACAGTCGAGGATGCCGGCGAGCGCCGCCTGCAGGTCGTGCAGCGCCTCGGGGCCGGCATTGAACGCGGCCAGCGCGTCCACCAGCACGATCTGGCGATCAAGCCGGGTGAAGTGGTCGCGGAAGAAGGGACGCACCACGACGTCCTTGTAGGCCTCGTAGCGCCGCTGCATCATCGCCCACAGCGATCCGTCAGGGGCCGTTGCACCGTCGGGGACGTCGAGCGGCGCGAAGGTCAGCGCCGGCGATCCCGCCAGATTGCCCGGCATCAGAAAGCGTCCCGGCGGCAGCAGGCTCATGGCGAAGCGTTCGTCGCGGCAGGCCCGCAGGTAATCGGTGAACAGACCCGCCGATGTCAGCGTCGCCTGCTCGTCGGCGCGTCCCAGCGGGTCAAGTGTACCCAGGTGGGCGTGCCAATCGGCCGCAAGCGGCGCGCGCGGTCCCGCGCGGGAGAGCGCGAGGCTTTCCGCCGACCACGCCTCGTAGCTCTTGCTGAGAAGCGGCAGGTCCAGCAGCCATTCTCCGGGATAATCGACAATGTCCAGTGTCAGCGTGCGGTCGGCGCCGTTGCGACGCTGGTAGTCGATCACCAGCCGCAATTCGCTGATGTCCGTCGTCGATTGCGGCCATGACCGCTGTTCGATCAGGGTGCGGAGGTGGGTCTCGTAGGCAAAGCGCGGCACCGCATCGTCCGGCTGCGGTTCGAGGCGCGCTCGAACGATGCGCCCCGTCGCAAAAGCATCGAACACCGGAAAGCGGCCGCCACGCAGCAGGCCGTGGATCAGCGATGTGATGAACACCGTCTTGCCGGCGCGCGACAGGCCGGTGACGCCGAGCCGGACCGTCGGATTGAACAGATGATCGCCATAATCGACGATCGCCTGCAGCGACAGGCGGGCCCCTTCGACRAGATTGGAAAAACGTGCAGCCATGGCCGGATCAAACGTGGATATTCGAGGAAAATCAATGAATCAGAGCTAAGGTTCGGTGTTTGAACCGCAAGGACGTCCGAATGACCGGCAGGGACGACAAACTTCCGCCGCTTCGCCGTTGGATCAAGCTCGTGTCATGACGATTTTCAGACTGAAACAGCTGGCGTCGAGTGCACTGAGCGGAGCCCCCAGGGGGGTGAGCTGGAATTACGATCGCGCCGAGCTGTGGGCCGATGGCGTCGTTCATATCGTCGGCGTCTGCTGCGGCCTGGTCGCCGCGGTCGTCCTCATCGTTCTCGCCAGCGTCTATCTCACCGGGGCCCAGGTCGCGGCCGTCGTGATCTATGCCACCGGTCTGCTGGCGATGCTCGGCATTTCGGCGACCTACAACCTGCTGCCGGTGTCGCGCTGGAAATGGCGGATGCGCCGGCTGGATCACTCCGCGATCTATCTGCTGATCGCCGCCACCTACACCCCGTTCATCGTGCAGATGAAGGGCAGCATGACCGCGCTCGGCCTGCTGATCGGCGTCTGGTCGGTAGCCATCGTGGGCATCGTGCTGAAGATCTCGCTGCCCGGTCGCTTCGACCGGCTGGCGATTGTGCTGTATCTCGCCATGGGCTGGAGCGGGGTGATGATCTACGACACCGTGGTGTCGTCGCTGTCGGCCCTGACACTGGGGCTGATCGCTGCGGGCGGGGTGCTGTACTCGCTCGGGGTCGTTTTCCATGTCTGGGAGCGCCTGCGTTTCCAGAATGCGATCTGGCACGCTTTCGTTTTACTCGGCGCGGCCTGTCACTATACTGCGGTGCTCGATCTGGTTCTGGCCCCATCCCTGGCCTGACCGCATTTTATAGTCTGTTTCCCAACCGCAGGATCAATGCATGCACGTGCAGGGCAAAGTCGTCGTCGTCACCGGAGGCGCCAACGGCATCGGCAAGGCGCTGGCCGAAGTCTTCCATCGCGAAGGCGCGGCGAAGGTCGTGGTCGCGGATCTTGACGGGGAGGGGGCCAAAGCCGTTGCGGCTTCCATCGGCGGCGCTGCGTTTCGGACCGATGTCGGCAATGAGCAGGATATCCGGCACCTGATCTCGGAAACAGAGCGGCAGTTCGGTCCCATCGCACTGTTCTGCTCTAATGCGGGAATCGGCGGTGGTTTCGATCCGTTGTCGGTCAATGCCGGCGGCGCGTCCGACGATCCCTGGATGAAGAGCTGGGCCGTCAATGTGATGGCTCATGTCTACGCCGCGCGCCATCTGGTGCCGCTGATGCAGGAGCGGGGCGGTGGTTACTTTCTCAACACGGTGTCGGCTGCGGGGCTGTTGTCGCAGGTCGGCAGCGCGGCCTATTCCACCACCAAGCACGCCGCGGTGGGGTTCGCCGAAAATCTCGCCATCTCGCACCGGGCGCATGGGGTGAAAGTGTCGATCCTCTGCCCGCAAGGCGTCGACACCAACATGCTGCGCGGGCTGCCGAAGGGGCCGCAGTCGTCGGACGGCAATCTCAGCCCGGAGGCGGTCGCGGAATCCGCACTGCAGGGCATCGGGCAGGAGCAGTTTTTGATTTTGCCGCACCCGCAGGTCGCGGGCTACATGCGCGCCAAGCTCGACAATTACGACCGCTGGATCGGCGGCATGGCGAAGATCCAGGCGAAGCTGCGAGAGTCGACGGCAGGCTAACCTCAGCCGGTTTCGCGTCAGTGCTTTTGCCCGTAGAGAATCGGCACGGCTGAATCCACCATCACCTCGACCAGACTGACGCCCGCATGGCCAAAACCTGCCGCCAGCGCCGCAGTGAGGTCTGCGGCGCGCGAAACCCGCACCGCATGGCAGCCGAGGCCCTCGGCAATCTTGACGAAATCGATGCCGGGCAGATCGAGGCCAGGCACATTGCGCACCTGCATCACCTGGCTGAACGAGCGCATGGCGCCGTAGCCGGAATTGTTGATGACAACGACCGTCAGCGGCAACTGGCGCTGTGCCGCGGTCCACAGCGCCTGGATCGAGTACATCGCCGAACCGTCGCCGATCAGGCACACCGTTCGCCGTGCCGGTTGTCCCAGCGCAATGCCGACAGACGCGGGCAGCGACCAGCCGAGCCCACCGCTCGCCATGGTGTAGAAACTGTCGGCGCCGCGCATCGGCAGGAATTTTTGCATCGCCGGACGATGCGACGGGGCCTCCTCCACCAGCGCCGCATCAGCGGGCATGGTCATTGACAAAGCATGCATCAGGAATTCGACGGGAATCGGATCGGAGGCGCCCGGCGCCGCTGCCAGTGTGCGACCGGCAGGAACCGCGCGCCGGGTGTCGGGCAGCTTGTCCAGCAGCATGGTGAGGGCCGGCTTCATGGTGGCGAGAATGCTGGTGCCCACCGGTGAGACCGCGGCCGATGTCGCGTCGTCAGTGATCTGGAACAGCGTCGTGCCATTCTCGAAGATGGTGGCATGGCCCTCGACATGGAAGGTGAACACCGGCGCGCCGATCACCACCACCAGGTCGTGATCGCGCAAGGCTTCGGACAGCTGCGCCGGCGAGGCATGCAGGAAACCGGCGAACTGCGGATGCCGCTCCGGGAAACTGCAGCGCGCGGAGAATGGACTGACCCACACTGCCGCGCGGCTGCGCTCCGCCACCTGGACGGCGAGATCCACCGCCTGCGCGCGATCCACGCCCGGGCCGATCACCAGCGCCGGTGCGTTGCTGTTCGCAAGCGCGGTGACCAATGCGTCCATGGCATCCGGATCGGGGCCGATCTCGCGGCTGACGCGGCGTATGTCGACCGACTGGGTCTGATGGGTCCAGTCGTCGATCGGCACCGAGACGAAGGTCGGGCCGCAGGGCGCCTGCATCGCGGTGTGGTAGGCGCGCGCGATCGCCGCGGGGACGTCTTCGGCCCGTGCCGGCTCGACGCTGTATTTGACATAAGGCCGCGGAAACTCCGAGGCGCGCTCGGCATAGAGGAACGCATGCAGCGGCAGGATGCTGCGCGCCTGCTGGCCGGCGGTGATCACCATCGGTGTCTGGTTGCGATGCGCGGTGTAGATGTTGCCAAGCGCGTGGCCGACGCCGGCGGCCGAGTGCAAGTTGACGAATGCGGCATTGCGGGTCGCCTGCGCATAGCCGTCCGCCATGCCGATGACGGTGGCTTCCTGCAATCCGAGGACATATTCGATGTCATCCGGCCAGTCGCTCAGGAACGGCAGTTCGGTCGAGCCGGGGTTGCCGAACACTTTCTTGATGCCGAAACCGCGCAACAGGTCGAATGTCGCCTGCTTGACGCTGACCGGTGCGCGATTGCTTTTTGCGGTTTTGGCGGACACGGCTGACATCCTTGCTGTTGCAATGCGCCGATGCGAGCTTTCGTGCCATGCACCGGCGCGTCTAACTACCCGTGCCGGGCGTTCACGCGCAAGGGCGGGTTACGCAGGAGTTACCACGCCGCCGTTCCCTTCATGGTGGGCACACCGGAATGGTTCGCGCTCCACACCTCGAGACCGCCTCCGGTTTCACTGGCGTTGAGGCTGAACTCGGCACCGTCGAACAGCGGATTGACGCCGCGATAGCTGAATGTCTTCGGCGCAGTGCCCGCCCGCAGCGCGGCGGTGAACTCCACCAGCAGCGACGCCTGCAGCGGGCCATGGACGATCAGGCCGGGATAGCCTTCGACCTTGGTGACGTAGTCGCGGTCATAATGAATGCGGTGGCTGTTGAAGGTGATCGCCGAATAGCGGAACAGCAGCACCGGATCGGCGAGATGGGTGCGGCGATGTTGTCCAGGCGCTGCCGCTGCCGGCGCCGGTGATGCGGCGGAAGACGGTCCGGCGGCCTCGCGATAGACGATGTCCTGCCGCTCGCGGATGGCGACGCCGCGGGGCGTTGTGACCGTGTGCTCCACACTGACGAAACACAACGTTCCTGTGCTGCCGGTCTTCAGGGTCACATCGGTGATCTTGGAGGCGCGGGTGACCTCGTCGCCGACCTGAATGCGGTCCAGGAAGGTGAGCTGACCGCCCGCCCACATGCGCCGTGGCAACGGCACCGGCGGCAGGAAGCCGCCACGGGTGGGATGGCCATCCGGCCCCACCGCCGATAGCGGCACCACCGGCTGCGCCAGGCACCAGTGCACAGTCAGCGGGGCCGGATCGCCCTGCTTCGGCTGGCCGGGATCCTGGAACAGCACGGTGCGCAGCCCGCGGACGAGCTGCGGCGTGACCAGATCTGAAGCGCTCTCGCTGCGGCCGATCCAGCTGCGCAGGTGATCGAGGTCGAGGGGCTCGCTCATGAGCTTTTCCTTTGGCTCTGCAGGGTCTCTTGAATCTGGTCGGTGTGCTCGCCGATGGCCGGCACCGGCGTGTAGGTGCGCTTCTGATCGACGAAGATGGCGCCCGGCGCCGGATAGGCGACAACGCCTTCCGGCGTCCCGACCTCGATTCGCCGCAGATGCGGATGCGATGTCAGATCGGCCATGGTGTTCACCTCGGCAAAGGCGATGTCGGCGTCGGCGAGACGCTGCAGCAGCGTATCGCGCGAAAGGGTCGCAAACACATCGCCGACGGTCTTGTCGGTCAGCGCGCGGTTGCGGACCCGTTCCACCATGTTCTGGAAGCGCGGATCATCCGGCAGCGCCGGCACGCCGAGCACGTCGGCGCAGAGCTTCTTCCACTCCCGCTCGCTCTGGATCGAGATCAGGATGTCCTTGCCGTCCTTGGAGCGGAACACGCCATAGGGTGCGATCGAGGGATGCGCCAGGCCCATGCGCTTCGGCGGATTGCCGGCCTCCGCATTCAGCAGCGGCACCGTCAGCCAGTCGGCCATCACGTCGAACATCGAGATCCGGATGTCAGCCCCCTGGCCGGTGCGCGAGCGCGCGATCAGTGCTTCCAGCACCGCAGCTTGCGCGGTGGCGCCGGTGGCGACGTCGACGATCGAGACGCCGACACGCGAAGGGCCCTCGGGGCCGCCGGTGATCGAGGCGAGACCGCTCTCGGCCTGGATCAGAAGATCGTAGGCCTTGCGATGGGCGTAAGGTCCTTCATCGCCATAACCGGTAATGGTGCAGCAGATCAGCGACGGATAATCCTTGCGCAGCCGCTCCAGCGAAAAGCCGAGCTTGTCCATGGAGCCGGGCTTGAGATTCTGCACCAGCACGTCGGCGCCCGCGATCAGCGCCTCCAGCGTCTTGCGGCCGTCGGCGGATGCGAGATCGATGACGACCGACTTCTTGCCGCGGTTGAGCCAGACGAAATAGCTGCTCTGCCCCTTGGCGGCAGCGTCGTAGCCCCGGGCGAAGTCGCCTTCCGGCCGCTCCACCTTGATCACGGTGGCGCCGGCGTCGGCGAGGCGCGAGGTACAGAACGGCGCCGCGACGGCCTGTTCGACGGCGATGACGGTCACTCCTTCAAGCGCGCGCATGGTTGGCCTCAGTAAGCTGTCTCTTATACACATCTAGATGTGTATAAGAGACAGGGATCAGGTTGGTCGAGATCGGGGCGACCTGATAGAGGCGCGTCTCCCTGAACTTGCGCTCGATGTCGTACTCCTCGGCAAAGCCGAAGCCGCCATGGGTCTGCACGCAGGCATTGGCGGCGTCCCAGGAGGCATCGGCGGCCAGCATCTTGGCCATGTTGGCCTCGGCACCGCAATCGATCCCGGCTTCGTACTTGCGGGTGGCTTCCCGCACCATCAGCTCGGCAGCCCGCATCGCCGCATAGGCCTTGGCGATCGGGAACTGAATGCCCTGATTTTGGCCGATCGGCCGGCCGAAGACGTTGCGTTCCCGCGCATAGCGCGCGGCCCGGCCGAGCGCGTCCTGGCCAATCGCGATCGCCTCGACCGCGATCAGGACTGTCTCTTATACACATCTAGATGTGTATAAGAGACAGGCCGAACACCACGCGTTCGCGGGCGTAGTCGGTCGCCTTCTTGATGAACCATTTGGCGTCGCCGACACACTCCGACGCAATCAGGATGCGCTCGGCATTCATGCCGGACAGGATATAACGGAAGCCCTTGCCTTCTTCGCCGATCAGGTTTTCCGCCGGCACTTTCAGATTGTCGAAGAACACCTCGGTGGTGGCGTGGTTCATCATGGTGCGGATCGGCCGGATGGTCAGGCCGTTGTTCTTCGCCGCCTTCATGTCGACGATGAACACCGAGAGGCCGTCGGTGCGCTTCGCGGCCTGGTCCTTCTGGGTGGTGCGGGCCAGCAGGATCATCAGGTCGGAGTATTCGGCGCGGCTGGTCCAGATCTTCTGGCCGTTGACGATGTAGTGGTCGCCTTCGCGTTTCGCGAACGTCTTGAGCGACGAGGTGTCCGTGCCGCTGGTCGGCTCGGTGACGCCGAAAGCCTGGAGCCGCAGTTCGCCGCTGGCGACACGCGGCAGCCACTTCGCCTTCTGCGCGTCATTGCCGTGCCGCAGCAGCGTGCCCATGGTGTACATCTGCGCATGGCAGCCACCGCCGTTGCAGCCGGCGCGCTGGATTTCTTCCAGGATCGCGGCCGCCGCCGACAGCTTCAGCCCGGCGCCGCCGTATTCCTCGGGGATCAGAACCGAGAGATAGCCGGCCTTGGTCAGCGCATCGACGAATTCAGCAGGGTAAGCCATCTCGCGATCGAGCTTGCGCCAGTACTCGCCGGGAAACTGCTCGCACAGCTTGCCGACGGCTTCGCGGATGTCCTGGAATTCATCGGTGTCGATCTGGGTCATGACGGTTGGCGATCTCGCGTAAGAGCTGTCCCGGTGGCGCGCATGGACGCGGCGCTACACGTGCGGACATGGTGAACACCCCTGTTCTGAGAGATCACCTCGCTCTTTGCAACGCCAATCGTCCCCACCATCTGCATGGGCCTATGCCGACGGAACAAGCGACACTCGCCCGTTGGGTCAGGCGATATAATCGAGGAATAGCAGCTATAAGCCGGCCGACAGCCGCTCAGGACGGAATACGGACCGGGAGCTCTTCGTACCCCTTCACGAAGCTGGAATAGACCCGCTTCGGCTCGCCGACCACTTCGATCGTCTCGAAGCGCTTGAGAATTTCTTCCCACACGATCTTCAGTTGCAATTCGGCCAGCCGCATGCCGACGCAGCGGTGGATGCCGAAGCCGAACGACATGTGCTGGCGCGGCCGGGCGCGGTCGATGATAAAGCTGTCGGGATTTTCGATGACCTCGCCGTCGCGATTGCCCGAGACGTACCACATCACCACCCGGTCGCCCTTGCGGATGGTCTTGCCGCCGAGCTCGGTGTCCTGCAGCGCGGTGCGGCGCATGTGCGCCAGCGGCGTCTGCCAGCGGATCACCTCGGGCACGAAGCTGTCGATCAGTGCCGGATTGCTGCGCAGCTTGTCATACTGATCGGGGTTTTCGTTGAGCGCGAGCACTGAGCCCGTCATGGTGTTGCGGGTGGTGTCGTTGCCGCCGACGATCAGCAGGATGAGATTGCCGAGCAGGGTGTCCTTGTCCATGTGACGCATGGCATCGCTGTGCGCCATCATCGAGATCAGGTCGCTGCGCGGCTCCACATTGACGCGCTCGTTCCACAGCCGCGTGAAATAATCGGCGCACTCGCCGAGTTCGGCAAGCCGCTGCTCTTCGCTGTCGTAGATCATGCTCTTGGGCAGCGCGGTGGCGAGATCGGACCAGCGTGTCAGTTTGCGTCGATCCTGCCACGGAAAATCGAACAGCGTGGCCAGCATCTGCGTGGTCAGTTCGATCGACACCCGGTCGACCCAGTTGAATGTTTCGTTGCGCGGCAGATTATCCAGGATCTGGCAGGCTCGTTCGCGAATGAGAATCGCCAGCTTGTCGAGATGCACCGGCGTGAACATCGGCGACACCGTCTTGCGCTGCGGCGCATGCATCGGTTCGTCCATGGCGATGAAGCTTGGCCAGGCATAGTCCGGTCCGACATCGCGCAACGCGATGCCGCCGAGCTTGACGTCGGACGAGTAGATCGCCGCGTTGGTGTCGACATGCATGATGTCGTGATATTTGGTCACCGACCAGTAGTTGCCGACCGGGCTGGTGGTGCAGTAGTGCACCGGTTCTTCATTGCGCAGACGTTCGAAATACGGCCACAGCGTGTCGGAGCGGAATAGCTCCGGGGCGCCGGGATGGAAGTCCGCCAGCGGCATCGCGTAGGCTTTTTTGCGGGCTTCCTGCTGAGCCCGGCGTTGTGCGCTGTCGATCGTTCCGTGCATTCTCTGATCCTTGATTACGGCCGGTTGTCGACCCGTTGTATCACCCGGGAATCCGCACCGGTAGCGTTTCATAGCCCTTGACGAAGCTGGAATAGACCCGCTTTGGCGGCTCCATGACCTCGATCGTGTCGAACCGCTTGAGGATTTCCTCCCACACGATCTTGAGCTGCAGTTCCGCGAGCCGCAGACCGACGCAGCGATGAATGCCGAAGCCGAACGACAGGTGCTGGCGGGGGCGCGCGCGGTCGATGATGAAGCGGTCCGGATGTTCGATGACGGTGTCGTCATGGTTTCCCGACACGTACCACATCACGACCTTGTCACCTTTCTTGATCTGCTTGCCGGCGAGCTCCGTGTCCCTGAGTGCAGTCCGCCGCATGTGGGCCAGCGGGGTCTGCCAGCGAATGACCTCGGGCACGAGACTGTCGATCAGGGCAGGATTGTTGCGCAGCTTCTCGTACTGATCGGGGTTCTCGTTCAGCGCGAGCACCGAACCGGTCATGGTGTTGCGGGTGGTGTCGTTGCCGCCGACGATCAGCAGAATGATGTTGCCGAGAAATGTCTTGGGGTCCATGTCGCGGGTTGCGTCGGCATGGGCCATCATCGACAGCAGGTCGCTTTTGGGCGGCGCGTTGACGCGCTCATTCCAGAGCCTGGCGAAGTAGGCGCCGCATTCCTCCAGCTCGGCCTGGCGCCGGTCTTCCCCAGCCTGATCCGCCGGGATCGTGGTCGCGACATCGGACCATCGCGTCAACTTGCGGCGGTCCTCCCAGGGAAAGTCGAACAGCACCGCGAGCATCTGTGTCGTCAGTTCGATCGACACCCGATCGACCCAGTCGAAGGTCTCGTTGCGCGGCAGCGTATCGAGGCACTCGGCGGTGCGTCGTCGGATCGAGTGGGCCAGTTCGTCGAGGTGCGTCGGCGTGAACATCGGCGCAACGGTCTTGCGCTGGGCGCTGTGTTTGGGTTGATCCATCGCGATGAAGTTCGGGCGGCGGAATTCCGGCTTGGCGTCGCGGATGGTGATCCCGCCGAGACTCGCCTCCGACGAATAGATGTCGTGGCTGGTTTCGACCTGCATGATGTCGTTGTACGTCGTCACTGACCAGTACGGCCCGAACATGCTGTCGCGGCAGTAGTGGACCGGATCCTCGCGGCGCAGCCGTTCGAAATAGGGCCAGAACGTGTTGGTGCGGAACAGCTCCGGATTGCCGACATCGAAGTCTTCGAGCGGGGTGGCGTAGGCCTTGTCGCGGGCGATCTGGATGTCAGAGGCGGATCCGTGCCCGGCCTGAATCGCGAGGTCCATGATGTTTCTCCCGAACTGCCCTTGTGGGGCAGGTTGCCGTCGTTGCGGCTGCCGCGGGGGCCTCGCCGAGGTCGCCGTCGCAGGCAGATTGTTATGGTCGATTACACCGGTTCGAAACGGTGAGAGCAAGCCGCATCGTCGGCTTTCACGCGGCCTCTAACGCGATGCTGATCCCGGTTTTCTTCGTTCCGCAGCAGCCCGTAAACCAGCGCTGGAGAGCCTTTATATACCATCTATGCCATTGTTTTTGCGTACTAAATATCTTTACAACTGCCCAAAAACGGGTCGAAATTTTCTAAAATTTTAAGTGTTGTATGCCAGAAATTGGAACCTGGGCAGCTGAGGAAACGCAGAATGCGACTTTTCAACTCATCACAGGATGTGACGGCCAAACTCGAGGCAATTAACCGCTCTCAGGCCGTCATCGAATTCAATCTCGATGGCACGATCATTACCGCCAATGAGAATTTTCTGAATGCGCTGGGTTACCAGCTCGACGAAATCCAGGGCAAGCATCACAGTCTCTTTGTCGATGATGCCACCCGCAACAGCGCGGAGTATCGCGCGTTCTGGGATTCGCTGCGGCGTGGTGAATATCAGGCGCGCGCCTACAAGCGTGTCGCCAAAGGCGGGCGGCCGATCTGGATCCAGGCGTCCTACAACCCGCTGTTCGACCGGAAGGGCAAACCGTTCCGCGTCGTGAAATTCGCCACCGACATCACGGCGACGAAGATGCAGGCAGCCGATCACGAAGGACAGATCCAGGCGATCCACAAATCGCAGGCGGTGATCGAGTTCAATCTCGACGGCACCATCATCACCGCCAACGAGAACTTCCTTAAGACCATGGGCTACCGGCTGGAGGAGATCCAGGGCAAGCATCACAGCATGTTCGCGACGCCGGCCTATCGCAACAGTGCGGAGTACCGTGCGTTCTGGGACGCCCTGCGTCGCGGAGAATATCAGTCCGGCGAGTACGAACGTGTCGGCAATGGTGGCCGTGCGGTCTGGATCCAGGGTGCCTACAACCCGGTCAGCGACGCCGACGGCAAGATCATCAAGGTCGTCAAATTCGCCATCGACACGACCCAGCAGGTGCAGGACCGCATCCGGCGTGGCGACGTCCAGAAGACCATCGACAGCGATCTGCGCTCGATTTCGCAGGCGGTGGCGACGACGTCGGAGCGGGTGACCTCGGCGGTGTCGACCTCCACCCAGGCGTCGTCCAACATGCAGGCGGTAGCCACCGGTGCCGAGGAACTGGCTGCGTCGGTCGGTGAAATCAGCCGCCAGGCCTCCGATGCGCTGCGCATCTCGCAGCAGGCCGTGCAGCAGGCGAACGAAACCAGCGCCATCGTCTCCGGTCTTGCGGCTGCCGCACAGAAGATCGGTGACGTGGTCAAGCTGATCAACAACATCGCCGACCAGACCAACTTGCTGGCGCTCAACGCGACCATCGAGGCCGCGCGTGCCGGCGAGGCGGGACGAGGCTTCGCGGTGGTCGCGTCCGAGGTCAAGAGCCTCGCGACGCAGACTTCGAAGGCCACCGACGAGATCAGCGGCCAGATTGCCGAGATCCAGGGCACCACGACCAATGCGGTCGACGTGATCGAGGCCATCACGCAGACGATCTCCCGTGTCAACGAGATCTCGTCGGCGATCGCGGCCTCGGTCGAGGAGCAGGCCGCTGTCACGCAATCGATCTCGGCAAACATGCAGGACGCGGCCAAGGGCGTTACCGACATCAACGCCAATATGAGCGAAATCGCCGCGGAGACCCAATCGGTCGACACGGCGACCCGCAAGGTTGCGGAGGCCGCACGGGCGCTAGCCTGAGCCGCTAATCTTTCGAAGTGTCACCTGGCGCTCTTCTCTTGCGATCTGGCCCGTGGCAATGTCCCGGGCCAGACACCATTTTGGGCCGGCGCGCAGACGTCGGCCGGCGGGAGAGAGACCAGAGATGCTTCCCAACGCACAGCGCATGTTCAACTTCGATCTCGGCGAGACCGCGGACGCCATCCGGGAGACCGTGCGGGATTTTTCAGCCAACGAAATCGCGCCGCGCGCCGACGAAATCGACAAGAGCAACCAGTTTCCGCGCGACCTCTGGCCGAAACTCGGCGCATTGGGGCTCCATGGCATCACCGTCGAAGAGGACTATGGCGGCTCGGGGCTCGGCTATCTCGAGCACTGTATCGCCCTGGAGGAAATTTCCCGCGCCTCCGCATCGGTCGGCTTGTCCTACGGGGCGCATTCCAATCTCTGCGTGAACCAGCTTCGTCGCAACGGCAGCGAGGCCCAGAAGCGCAAATACCTGCCGAAACTGATTTCGGGCGAGCACGTCGGGGCGCTGGCGATGTCGGAGCCGGGCTCCGGCTCCGACGTGGTGTCGATGACCACCCGGGCCGAGAAGAAGGGGGACCGTTATGTGTTGAACGGCAGCAAGATGTGGATCACCAACGGTCCGGTCGCCGAGACGCTGGTGGTCTATGCCAAGACCGATCCCGCGGCGGGGCCGCGCGGCATCACGGCTTTCATTATCGAAAAGGGCATGAAGGGGTTTTCCACGGCGCAGAAGCTCGACAAGCTCGGGATGCGTGGTTCCGACACCGCCGAACTGGTGTTCACGGATTGCGAAGTGCCGGAGGAGAATGTGCTCAGCGATGTCGGTCGCGGCGTCAACGTGCTGATGTCAGGCCTCGACTATGAACGTGCCGTGCTCGCGGCCGGACCGCTCGGCATCATGCAGGCGTGCCTCGACGTGGTGATGCCTTATGTGCATGAACGCAAGCAGTTCGGCCAGCCGATCGGCAGCTTCCAGCTGGTGCAGGGCAAGGTCGCGGACATGTATGTGACGATGAATGCCTCGCGCGCCTATGTCTATGCGGTGGCGAAGGCCTGCGACCGCGGCGAGACCACCCGCGAAGATGCCGCCGGCGCCATCCTTTATGCGGCAGAACGGGCGACGCAGTGCGCGCTCGATGCGATCCAGTTGCTCGGTGGCAATGGCTATATCAACGATTACCCGACCGGGCGACTGCTGCGCGATGCCAAGCTCTATGAGATCGGCGCCGGCACCAGCGAAATCCGCCGCATGCTGATCGGCCGCGAGTTGTTCGAGAAGTCGGCGTAATCAATCGAGCACTACGGCCCGAGATTGTTGACCTTGGTCACCCAGGCGCGAACGCTCGCCAGCACATCAGGCAAGACCTCGCGTACCTCGCCCACCGTCATTCCAGCGCGAATCCGCGGGTCGTAGAGGATGTTCAGGATGTACTGGTCGTAGATGTCGAAGAACCCCATCTGGATGCTGTCGTTGAACATCGTCCATTGCACCGCGCTGGTGTCGTTGATGGGGCCCAGTGACTGCAGCAACTCTTCATAGGCGCAGTCGAAAAATGTGAAGTCGCCATTGTCGACCGTAAGCAGGACGTCGGAGTTCAGGATCTCGAAACTGTCGTTCTTGCGGAAGCCGGACAGGCACTGCGGGTCGAGCGAACTGCGGATCTGGCGCGCCTTGTCGGATCCGTACATGGAGGTCATGGTCCGAAACAGGTCGCGATCCCTGACCATCGTGACCACCACATTGGCGTCGTCGCGGGTTTCGGCGACGGCAATGTCGAGATTTTGAATGCGCAGCGCGATGTCGGCGACGACACCCACCAGTTGCGCGCGCCGGTCGGGGCGATGAGCGGCGTCGATGAAAACGCGGACCGGCTTTTCATATTTGCGGATACGATCGACGCGTCCTGCGAGATGATATTCCGCGCCGAAGGCGGTTCTGAGGAAGCCGTTGATGATTTCGGCGTCCGTAAAGGTCTTCTTCTCGCTTAGCTGGCGCTGCGCGATGGCAGGGACGTCAGCCGGGGCCACAGGCGTGGTTGCGCCGCCGCCGAAGAAACCGGTGAGAAGGACTGCAAGGCCCTGGAGGGCCCTGCTGGATCGGGGACGTCCGTGCATCAGGGCGACGTTGCCGGATGATCCCATCCCGCGCAAGGGCATCGCCCGCTTGAAACAAGACGAAATAAAACAGGCCGGCGACGCCGGCCTGTTTATTTATTGGGCAGTTCAGCTTGCGCCGGATTCGCCGGCATGCCGAGGCATCAATTTTTCACGATCACGGTAGCGCCGACAGACACGCGATTGTAGAGGTCGATCACATCGTCGTTGACCATCCGGAAGCACCCGGAGGAAACCGCCTGACCGATGGTCTCGGGCTCGTTGGAGCCGTGGATGCGATACAGAGTTGATCCCAGATACATGGCGCGGGCGCCCAGCGGGTTTTCCTCGCCCCCCTTCATGTGGCGCGGCAAATCCGGTCGGCGTCGCAGCATCTGCGCCGGCGGGGTCCATTCCGGCCACTCCTTCTTCGCCGTGATGCGATGCACGCCGCCCCAACGGAAGCCGTCGCGTCCAACGCCGATGCCGTAGCGGATGGCCTGGCCGTTGCCGGTCACGAAATAGAGCCGGCGTTCGGCGGTGTTCACCACGATGGTGCCGGGGGCAAAGTTTCCGGGAAAGCTGACATTGGTGCGGGGAACGGGACCGCTGCCACTGGAACTTCCGAAGAAGCCGAACTGGGAGCGCCGGTTCAGCGGTGCGCCACCGGAGGCGAAGTCCTCGTAGAAGCTTTGGGCGGTTGCGGCGGTCGTCCCGGCGACGATGGTAGCCAATGCAAAAATAACAGCGGCAAGACGAGTCATTCGAGTCCTCGCATGATGTCTATTCCGTCGGCAATGTAATGTGGTGACGGTCTCCGAGAAAGGCCACAATTAGGCCTGCTTCGCAAGTTGCCAGTCATACGGACGGCGATTTTGGGGCTGGCCGTTGCCCAAAAACGTCGGTCGGCGAGGAAGAAGATCGGAATTGCAACCCGCCCATGACGTTGCTGCACGGTATTCCGCGGGACAGGCTTTGACGAACGCGTTGAAGGATGATTGTTCTTTTCCGCCGGTTCGACGAAATCCTCATGAACACGCAAGAACAAGATACCAAAAACCTGAGAGCAAGGAAGAAACGATGAACGGAGCGGAAAGTCTGGTGCGGACGCTGGTCGCAGGCGGTGTGGACGTCTGCTTCGCCAATCCTGGTACGTCGGAAATGCATTTCGTGGCGGCGCTGGATCGCGTCGAGGGCATGCGCTGTGTGCTGGGGCTGTTTGAAGGCATCGTGACCGGCGCCGCAGACGGCTATTACCGGATGAAGGGGACACCGGCCTGCACCCTGCTGCATCTCGGGCCCGGTCTCGCCAACGGTCTTGCCAACCTGCACAACGCCAAGAAGGCCAATTCCGGCATCGTCAACGTCGTCGGCCAGCATGCCACGTTCCATCTCGGCTACAATGCGCCGCTGACCTCGGACATCGAGGGGCTGGCACGGCCGATGTCGGCGTGGGTGCGGTCGTCGCCGGATGCGACCTCGGTGGCGCGCGACGGCGCTGACGCCATTGCCGCGGCCAGGGGGCAGCCGCCCAAGGTCGCAACCCTGATCCTGCCGGCGGATACCGCCTGGAACGAAGCCAATGGCATCGCGCAGGTGCCGGCGGCGGAGCAGCGCGCGGGCTTTTCGCCGCAGGCGGTCGAAGAGGCGGCGCGTGCCTTGCGCGGCGGCGAGCAGTCGCTCCTGCTCCTGACCGGCAGCGCACTGACCGAGAAGGGGCTTGCGCTCGCGGCCCGCATCAGCGGCAAAACCGGATGCAAGGTGCTGAGCCAGACCTACAATCCGCGCATGGCGCGCGGACGCGGTCGTTTCTTCGTCGAGCGGATTCCCTATGTGGTCGAGGCAGCGCTCCCCGTCCTGAAGAATTTCCGCGATATCGTCCTTGTCGAAGCCGCCGATCCGGTGTCGTTCTTCGGCTATCCCAACAAGCCGAGCCGGCTGCGGCCCGAAGATTGTGCGGTTCATCACATGTGCGAGACCGGAGACAATTCGGTGGCCGCGCTCGAGGCCCTGGCGGATGCGCTGGGCGCGAAGGAAGCCGATGCCAGGCCGCAGAAGCTGGTCGATCTGGTCAAGCCGACGGGGGCGCTGACCCACGCCTCGATCGCCATGGCGATCGCGTGCGCGATCCCCGAGAATGCCATCATGGTGGATGAATCGGTGACCACCGGCCGTGGCTTCTTTCCGCCGACGGCGGCTGCGGCGCCGCACGACTGGCTGCAGAACATGGGTGGCTCGATCGGGTTCAGCACGCCGGTTGCGACCGGTGCCGCGGTGGCTTGCCCCGACCGAAAGGTGATCTGCATGGTGGGGGACGGCAGCGCGATGTATACGCTGCAGTCGTTCTGGACCCAGGCGCGCGAGAATCTCGACGTCACCACCATCGTGTTCGCCAACCGGACCTACCAGATCCTGAAGGGCGAGTTCGCGGGCGTCGACGCCGGCGAGCCCGGCCAGCGCGCGCTCGACATGCTCAACATCGATCGGCCGGCGCTGGACTTCGTGTCGCTCGCCAAGGGCATGGGGATTGTGGGCCGCGCGGTCAGCAACGTCGATGATTTCAACGCAGCGCTGGCCGAGGCCAATGCGCAAAAGGGTCCGCGGGTGATCGAAGTCCAGATGTAAGCGGAAACAAGAACGGCGCAGCGAGGTCGCTCGCTGCGCCGCTGGTCGACACGTGGCCGCCGGTGGTCAATCCGCGCCCTCATCCGCAAGGATCGGCCCAAAACTTTCCCAGCGCTCGCCCTTGAAGCGGATCATCTGCAATTGCTTGATGACTCGATAGTCGGTGGGTGTCGTGCTGATCGACATGCCGGGCAGCAGCAGGTCTGATGCGATATCCTTGATGCTCGCCGCCTGCTTCATGATGTTCTCGCGCGTGAGATCGTCGCCGCACTGGCGCAGCACGTGTTCGAGCAGCTGCGCGACACCGTAGCCGTAGGTGTTGAAGCTGCTGTTCTTGTCACCATCGGGATAGTACTTGTCCATGAAGGCGCGCCATTTCTTCATGCCAGGGTCGTTGTCCCAACTCGGATCGCCGGGGTCCTTGCCGTAGTTGACGCTGATGATGCCCTGGGAGTTCTCGAAGCCTGCGGGCTTGAACACCCCGCCGACCGATTGCGAATTGATGTCCAGGATGTGGACTGGATTCCATCCGAGTTCGGCCACCTTGCGGATCGCCTGAGCGGAGAATTTGGGGGTGCTCATGTCGTAGAGCAGGTCGGCGCCGACGGTCTTGAGTTTCACGATCTGGGAATCGATGGTCGGGTCGGTGACCTCGTAGGAGGCCTCGGCGATGATCATCGAGGCGGCCTTGGCGCCCAATCCCTGCTTCAGGCCGGCAAGGTAGTCCTTGCCCATGTCGTCGTTCTGATAGAGGACGCCGATCTTCGCGTTCGGGTAATTGGCGAGGATATAGCGCGCGTAGATACGACCTTCGGTCTGATAATTGGGATTGTATCCCATCGTCCAGGGATAATTCTTCGGGTCGGTGAACCGCGCCGCGCCGGTCGATGCGAACAGGTGCGGCACCTTCTTGCTATTGAGATATTTCTGTACGGCGGCGTTCGGTGCGGTGCCCAGGATCTGGAAGGTGAACAGGACTTCGTCGCTTTCCACCAGCTTGCGGACCTGCTCCACGGTCTTTGGTGGATTATAGGCGTCGTCATACTGGATGAAGTTGATCTTTCGACCGTTGATGCCGCCCTGCTCGTTGATCATGCGAAAGTAGGCGGCCTGGACTTTTCCGATCGTGCTGTAGGCGGATGCCGGACCGCTGAACGGCATGGTCTGGCCGATCTTGATCTCGGTGTCGCTGGCGCCGGGATCGTAACGTTTCTGCGCCGAGGCTGTCGTTCCCGAGACCGCAAGTGCAAGCGCGGCTACAGTGGTCAAAGACAGCAATTTGATGCTCATTTGAAGCTTCATGGATTCCTTCCCTATCGACGCCGGCTTATGGCCGGTCCTGATCCCGTTGGTCTGGTCGAGGAGGGGCAGACTGCGTCATTCTTGTTGGCCGGACAAGGCGATCATGGATTGTGCGATGCGGCAGCCAGTGCGCTTGGTGCTCTCGCTTGTCGGCGGTCTGCGGAGCTTTTGACTCAAAATTCGGCGCCGAGCTTAAATGATTTGAGAGGTATTAATCTGCCGCCGCATTAAACGTTCGGCAGCCATTGTGGCCGTAGATTGCCCGCGGCAGCGAGACGGCGCGGAAGGGCGAATTGATGATGACGACGCTTAAGCAATTTCTGCGCTGCGAGTCGGGCGCGACCGCAATCGAGTATGGTCTGATCGCGGCCGGCATCGCGATGGCGATCGTTGCGGTCGTCTCCCAGCTGGGGGGCTATCTGGGGACGAATGTCTTTACCCCGATCGCGAACAACATCCTGGCGGCCAAGTAGCGGTCTCAAACGCGGTCGCGTTTCTTTCCTGCGGGAGATTCGCTGTGCGTGACGTTCCAGTCCAACTCAACTCAGAAAATCAGTGACTTGGGGCTGCCGCCGCACACCGTCGTCGGAAGACGGTTCGTCAACATCGATATCCATGTTGGTTGCGACCACGGTTCTCAACCTCATCTCCGAGGCTTTGTCTACTGTCATACCGGCCTTGAGCGGATCTGCGATCTTCATAGCAGCGTCCAGAATTGGGCCTTCGGGAGCCGGAAAATCAAAAGATAGAAGATACAGTGCCGTGGCGATGTAGGCAGCTGCTTCGTTTTGCGAACGCGCCCCCCCTCTGGGGCCTTTGAGATCGATCAAAGCATGGACGCTTTCGTGGACTAAGACAGCTTCGAGCCAAGTTGGATCAGAGATTTGCGTCACCGTGGGTATCCCGATCGTATCGATCTGATCGGCATAAGCTCCCCAGGCCTCCCTACCCGGGATGTTATCCTTGCCCTGAACGCTGATATGGTAGGTGGTGATGGCCATCGCCACAGCATGGAAACCGGCTCCATCGATGTGGTAGGGGCCTAGTCTGAAGTCGATCGCTTGAACTGGCATGCCGCTAAGAAGGCGAATGGTGCGGTGGCGAAGGCTGTGTCGAAGGATCCATTGGAAGTCATGCCGACTTCCTGTCGGTGTCCCTGGAAGATCTAGTGGCCACGCCATTTGCTCGTCTCGCTCAGCTTCAACAAGTTAGTCGGGAGGATTGCGCGGTGGTTCACAACTGAACGAATGTTGAGAGGTGTCGGCAGGGAAAAGATGAGCAGGTCGCGCGTGACCAGTTGTTCTGATGGGGTGGTCGTGTGGGGCCCCACGGAGGGGGGCGGTGGCAAAAATCGCCAATTCAAGGAGACGGCTCGACTTGAGCGGGCGGATTTTGGACGAATGTGGACGTCAAAATCTGATAGTTTTGCGCTTAAGCGGTGCCATCAATTGATGGCAAGAGGTGCAAAATCTGCATTTGCAGCAGTTTTGATGGTGGGCGCACAAGGGATCGAACCTTGGACCTCTCCCGTGTGAAGGGAACGCTCTCCCGCTGAGCTATGCGCCCGGAACTCGCTCTCGTCGATCCTGCCGCTGAAGACCTGATCGCACGATGGAACCCGCCGGTTGTCCGGAGCCGCGATTTACGGAACGGGGGGCAGGGGTGTCAAGCTCTGGACCCCCGCCAATTCCACAAATCAGGGCATTGATCGGGCCGAAGCCCCAATCAGCCGGTCTGGCGGGCCCGCGAGGCGTGGGATTGCAGCGCCCGGATGCGGTCCGCCAGGGTGCCGCCCGCGTTTACGACAATCCCGCTGGGTGCGGCGCCGTTGGTCGGGGCCGTTTTGGCGCCAGCCGCCGGTTCCGCCGCCAGAATGGCCTCAATCGGGGAATCGGGCCCTTCGATGGCCGAGGCCAGTTTCGCGACCTCGGCCGCGATGTCATTGATTCGCTCGCGGAGCAGGGCGTTCTCCATCCGCTCCGTGGCCCAGGAGCTCTCCGTTTGCTGCTGGATCACATTGAGGTCGCGCTGCGCTTTGGCGCGCTCGTCCTGCGCCACGCGCAGCTGGTCGGCGAGCGTGGCGTTCTCGGCGCGCAGTTTCTCGACCCCCGGAGACTTGGTCTCGCCTGATTTGGCGGCGCCGGCGGCGGCCAGTTCCTGCTTCAGGGCCTCCTCGACCTTGCTGGACGCTTCGGCCTGCTGTCGCAGCTGGGCGTTTTCCTGCTCACGCTGGGTCAGCAGCGCGGCCTGCGCGGCCAGGCGGCTTTCGAGGTCGCCCACCCGGCTGCCGAGCGTCTCGGCGTCCCGGGCATGCTGCGACCGTTGGCGTTCGAGTTCGTCGGCATGCTGGGTCAGGCTTTCGGCGCGGCTACGGGCTTCGCTGAGGTCGCGGATCGCGGTGTCGGAATTGCCGCGTTGTTCGACGAGCTTTTGCTGGGTGGCGCCGAACTCGCGCTCGGCATCGCCGACGCGCTGCTTCAGCGCCTCGACCTGGGCGTTGACGGCGGCCAGCTCCACCTGGCGGGTTTCCGCTACCATCGAGCGGTCAGACAGCTCATGGGTCAGCTTGTCGAGTTCGCGCTGCTTGTCCGACAGGGCCTGTTCGGCGGCGCGCAATGTCTGGGTCTTGGCGGCGAAGTCCTCTTCGGTGACGTGGAGCTGGTCCTTCACCGCCTTCTCGCGCGCTTCGAGTGCGAAGATCACGGCACTCTTCTCGCCGAGCTCGATCTTGAGCCGATTGATCGCATCGGACTTCTTGCCCAGTTCGGCGAGCTGGCTGGTGGTCTTGTTCTTGAGCTGGTCGACGCTCATCTCGAGCCGTCGCGCCGACATCGCGAATTCGGCCCGCAGCTGATCCTTGTCGGCCTGGATCTCGGCCATCGACAATGGCGTCGCCGCTTCGAGCCGTTTGGTCGTCAGCCGCACCGCCCGGTTGTGCACCAGCGGAAGGATCATCAGGCCAAACAGCATCGAGATCAGAAAACCGATCGCCAGATACATGATCGGTTCGACCATAGGGCGGACTCCTGCGCGAGAAACTCTTTGTTCACCATGCCATGGTGGTCAGCCACAAATCCAGCTGGACCGCGAATTATCGTGAATCGCGCAAGTTTTCCAACGGGAAAGCAGGGTCCTGGAACCCGAGGGAGATGCCGAAATATGTGTCGAAACAGGTCAGGTTGTCACAAATCGGCCGACCGGTGCTCTCGCCGGGATCAGAATGGATTCCAGGTCGCATTGGGGGTGAATTTCAGGTACCCGACATTGGCCCCCAGCCGCAGGCCGAGACCGGAGCGGATCGGTACCAGCACGATGTTGTTGGCGGTCAGCGCAGTCATGCCGAAGCCACCGACGACATAGACCGATCCGGCGATCCCGCCAAAGCGCTGATAGATGGCGTTGGTGGCGGGCAGATTATAGACCAGCATCATGGTGCGGGCGCCGTCGCCACCCCAGTCGAACCCGAGCGAGGGTCCCTGCCAGTAGACCCGCAGGTCGCCCGCGTTCTTGGTGTAAAGCGTTCCCTCGCCATAACGCAGGCCGGCGACGAACGCACCGCTTCCTTCCTCGCCCAGGACATAGCCATTGGGCAGGCCCCACTGGCTGACCGCTTTTTCGATCACCGAGGCGAGCTCCCGCGACACATTGCCGAAGAACCGATGCCCGGCGACGGTCAATTCGTCGGAGCTGTAGGTTCCGCCGCGCGGCTGCTGCTGCGCCGCTGCGGGCACCGTCCAGCAAACGATCGCCGCAAACATCACCGCTGCCAGGCGTGAAGCGAAGGTCATGAAGGCCTCTCGTCCCAAAGATGAAAAATCGTGGTCCAAAAACGTGATCTTGGGTTTAACCGGATTCTGAGAAAGATGGATTTAGGATCAACCCCTTCTCCGACTCAACCGGTTATCCGCATCAACTATGACGGCACAGCGGCAGGAAATAAAAGGGCGATGGCTTGAATTGGCCCGGATTGCGGCAGTTTGCGGCCTCGTTATCGGTGTCTGCAGCGGCTCCTTCGCGCTGGCTGCGACCACCGAACGGCTGGTCGTTGACCGCTTGACCGGGCTTGCGCTCGGCGGCACCGACCCGGTGGCCTATTTCACCGACGCACGGATGCTCACCGGCCGGCCCGACATCGAGCTGTCGGCGCAGGGGGCTGTCTGGCGCTTCCGCAACGAAGACAACCGGGCGTTTTTCCTCGCCGCCCCGGACATCTATGCGCCACGGTTCGGCGGCTACGATCCGGTGGATGTGGCGCGGGGCGTCGCCGTCGCCGGGCTCCCCCGGCTGTGGCTGATCCACGATCAGCGGCTGTATCTGTTTTCCCGCGAGGAAAGCCGCGATGCCTTTGCTGCCGATCCGGGAAAAATCCTGCAGGCCGCAGTGGCTGGCTGGCCCGGCGTGCGCGAGACCCTGGCGCAATAGACCGCTCGTCCCGCGCCCGGCGTATTGGCCGGCAAAAGCCTCAGAACACCGCGCGCGATGGATCGCCCCAGACGATGAATTCCGGGATGATGAAATCGTCCCGGGTCTCGCCGAAACGGATCGGATGGCCCTGGGAATTGCTGACCATCCCGCCGGCCGCGGTCACCACCGCATGGCCTGCGGCGACGTCCCATTCGCAGGTGGGCGACAGCCGCGGATAGATATCGGCGCCGCCCTCCGCCACCCGGCAGAATTTGACGGCGGAGCCCATGGTTTGCCGGACGGCGCCCGGCCGGGCGTCGATGAACGCCTCGGTGCGCGGGTCGCCGTGCGAACGGCTGGCGGCTGCGATCCAGGCTCCGTCAGGAAACGGGCGGCTGCGGATCGCAGTCGCCGAACCGACCGTGCCGTCGGCTCCGACGGAAAGCCGTTCCGCACCATGTCCCACGACACCGCGCCAGACCAGCCCGAGGGCCGGGGCGCCGACAATGCCGAGCAGCGGCTGGCCGTCGGTGACCAGGGCCAGATTGACGGTGAATTCCTGGTGGCCGGCGACGAACTCGCGCGTTCCGTCGAGCGGGTCGATCAGGAAAAAGCTGTGCCGATAGGGCGGAGAGGCCTGGCTGGCCCGTTCCTCGGAGAGCGTCGGCACGCCGGGAACGAGCCGGGCAAGCCCCTCGGCAATCACCGCGTCCGCGGCGAGATCGGCTTCCGTGACCAGGGATCCGTCGGTCTTCCCCATGACCTCCATGGCCCGCCGGTTGACGTTGAGGATCGCCAATCCGGCGCGAGCGACGAGATCAGTGAGCGGGGCGAGCAGCGCCAGGGCGGCATCGCGTTCGAGAACCAAGGTTTTCACGGACGTCCTCTGTTGGTCAGGTCGCATTGCCGGCCAACCCGCGCGGCGCGTGTCTCCGGCATACCAACAAGTGGCTGGCATTGAAACCGTGACACGCGGTCCCGCCGATCGTGCCGGCACGCGAACGGTAGCAGCAGGACCTTCCGCGGTGTATCAAACCGGTATCCAGTTTGATTCGCCGTGTTTGCCTTGTGTTGGCCTTGCGGCTTTCCCGAGGACCGAACCATCAGGGAATGACACCCATGTCCGACACCCCAGCCGCCGGTTCCGCTCCCGATGCGCTCGAGCTTGCAGCTTTGCTGTGCTCGCGTGTCTGCCACGACCTGATCAGCCCGGTCGGCGCGATCGTCAACGGTCTCGAGGTGCTGGACGACAATCCGAAGGATGAAGACCGCGAATTCGCGCTCGATCTGATCCGCAAGAGCGCCCGCACCGCTTCGGCGCGGCTGCAGTTCTGCCGGCTCGCGTTCGGTGCCGCAGGCTCGTCGGGGGCCCAGATCGATGTGGGCGACGCCCAGAACATGGCGCGCGGCCACTTCGAGGACGCGAAAACCAAGCTGACCTGGAATCTGCCGCGCGTGCTGCTGCCCAAGAACAGGGTCAAGCTGTTGCTGAACATGCTGGTGATCGCCCAGCAAACCATTCCCCGCGGAGGCATGCTCACGGTCGACCAGGTCGGCGATGGCGATGCCATGAGTTTTCGCATTCGCGCCGAGGGGCTGAATGCCCGCATCCCGCAAGCCATCGCTGACATCCTCGCGGCCTCGACCACGGGGCATGTCGACGCCCATGCCGTCCAGCCCTACTACACCCGATTGCTGGCGCAGGCGTGCGGTCTGACGGTGACGCTCGTTGCCGATGGCGATGCCATCGTGGTGGCCGCGGCTTGAGCGGCAGACCGGTGTGTTGAAGATCCGTGCATTAAGGATTGATTGACGGATTGCCGACAGGTCGACGCAAATCCGCCCATCTCCTTGTCGAATCCTTTCTTTTCCAATTGCTCAACTAAAATTAAACGCTTTGCATCGAAACTGATCAGGCCCTGAAAGGCGCGCTGCGGTCGCGCGCCTCATGCTCGAAGGCTTGTTCATGGACGATCTTCTCCGCGAATTTCTGACCGAGACCAACGAAAGTCTCGATACCGTCGACAATCAGTTGGTGCGCTTCGAGCAGGATCCCAACAACGCCAAGATCCTCGACAACATTTTTCGGCTTGTTCACACCATCAAAGGGACGTGTGGTTTTCTCGGCCTGCCGCGCCTCGAGGCGCTGGCGCATGCCGCCGAAACGCTGATGGGCAAATTCCGTGACGGGATGCCGGTGACGGGACAAGCCGTCACGCTCATCCTGACCACGATTGATCGCATCAAGGACATTCTCAATCAGCTCGAGATGACCGAGGCGGAGCCGGAAGGCACCGATCACGATCTGATCGAAGAGCTTCATCAACTGGCGGAGCGCGGAGCGGAAGCGATGGCCGAGGCGCCTGTCGCGGCAGAACCGACGTCGCCGAAAGCCGACACCGGCGGCATGCCCTACCAGGTGCTGGAGCGGCCGCTGCGGCCCGGCGAAGTTTCGCTGGACGATCTCGAGCGTGCCTTCCGCGAGACCGAAACCGAAGTGGTGTCGCCACCGCTTGCGCCGGTGGCGCACGTTGAGCCCGCAAACCACAGCAAGCCGGCGGCCGCGCCGGCTGCGATGGAAACCGCGGCGCCGAAGCCGGCCGCCAAAGTGGCCGCGCGCAAGTCCGTCGTCGAGCAGGATGTACCGGTCGGCGACAGCGACAAGATCTCCAACCAGTCGATCCGGGTCAACGTCGACACCCTCGAACATCTGATGACCATGGTGTCCGAGCTCGTGCTGACCCGCAATCAGCTGCTCGAGATCAGCCGGCGCAACGAGGACAACGAATTCAAGGTGCCGTTGCAGCGGCTGTCGAGCGTCACCGCCGAGCTGCAGGAAGGCGTCATGAAGACGCGCATGCAGCCGATCGGAAACGCCTGGCAGAAGCTGCCACGGATCGTCCGCGATCTGTCGAGCGAACTCGGCAAGCAGATCGAACTCGAGATGCATGGCGCCGACACCGAACTCGATCGCCAGGTGCTCGACCTGATCAAGGACCCGCTGACGCACATGGTGCGCAACTCGGCCGATCATGGGCTCGAAACCCCGGCCGAACGTCTGAAGGCCGGCAAGCCCGAGCAGGGCACCATTCGTCTGTCCGCCTATCACGAAGGCGGCCACATCATCATCTGCATCGCCGACAATGGCCGTGGGCTCGACACCGACCGGATCAAGGCCAAGGCCGTGGCCAACGGCCTCGTCACCGAGGCCGATCTCGAGAAGATGACGGAAGCGCAGATCCACAAGTTCATCTTCGCGCCGGGCTTTTCCACCGCCGCGGCGATCACCAGCGTCTCCGGCCGTGGCGTCGGCATGGACGTCGTGCGCACCAACATCGACCAGATCGGTGGCACCATCGACATCAAGTCGGTGCCCGGCGACGGTGCCAGCGTCACCATCAAGATTCCGCTGACGCTCGCCATCGTGTCGGCGCTGATCGTCGAAGCCGCGGGCGACCGGTTCGCGATTCCGCAGCTATCGGTGGTCGAGCTGGTCCGTGCGCGCGCGAATTCGGAGCATCGGATCGAGCGGATCAAGAACACGCCGGTGCTGCGGCTGCGCAACAAATTGCTGCCGCTGACGCATCTCAAGAAACTGCTGAAAATCGACGACGGCGAGCAGAGCGATCCGGAAAACGGTTTCATCGTGGTGACGCAGGTCGGTGGCCAGACCTTCGGCATCGTGGTCGACGGCGTGTTCCATACCGAGGAAATCGTGGTCAAGCCGATGTCGACCATGCTGCGGCACATCGGCATGTTCTCCGGCAACACGATTCTCGGCGACGGCGCGGTGATCATGATCATCGACCCGAACGGGATAGCTCAGGCGTTCGGCACCGCGATTGATGCGCACCATCAGATCGCCGAAGAGAACAATGCGGCCCGTCACAATGTGACGGACCAGACCACCTCGCTGCTGGTGTTCCGCGCCGGCTCGACCCAGCCGAAAGCAGTGCCGCTCGCGCTGGTGACGCGCCTGGAAGAGCTGTCGATCGACAAGATCGAACAGTCGAACGGACGCTACATGGTGCAGTACCGCGATCAACTGATGCCGCTGGTGCAGATCGAGGGCGTCGAAATCCGCACCTCCGGCGTGCAGCCGATCCTGGTGTTCTCGGACAACGGCCGCTCGATGGGCCTCGTCGTCGACGAGATCATCGACATCGTCGAGGAGCGGCTCAACATCGAAGTCGCCAGCGTTCGCCAGGGCGTGCTGGGATCGGCCGTGATCAAGGGGCAGGCCACCGAGGTGATCGATGTCGGCCACTTCCTGCCGATGGCGTTCGCCGACTGGTTCAGCCGCAAGGAGATGCAGGTGTCCGCCTCGTCGCAGACCGTGCTGCTGGTCGACGACTCGGCGTTCTTCCGCAACATGCTGGCGCCAGTTCTCAAGGCCGCCGGCTACCGCGTCTCGGTCGCAACCAACGCCCAGGAAGGCCTCGGCGTGCTGCGGTCCGGGCAGAAGTTCGACGTGGTTCTGACCGACATCGAAATGCCCGACATGAACGGCTTCGAATTCGCCGAGGTGATTCGTGCCGACCGCAAGCTGAGCACGACGCCGATCATCGCGCTGTCGTCGATGATCTCGCCAGCCGCGATCGAGCGCGGCCGGCAAGCGGGCTTTCACGATTATGTCGCGAAGTTCGATCGGCCCGGCCTGATTGCCGCGCTGAAGGAACAGACGTCCGAACTGCACCACGCGGCCTGAGGAAACAGTGATGTCGACCAAGACCGACGCGATCCAGAGCAACATCACCGAATACGTCACCACGATGATCGGTGGCCAGCTGTTCGGCCTGCCGATTTCGCGGGTGCAGGACGTTTTCATGCCCGAGCGCCTGACGCGGGTACCGCTGGCGTCGAGCGATGTCGCCGGCGTGCTGAACCTGCGCGGCCGGATCGTCACCGCAATCGACATGCGGTCGCGGCTCGGTCTGCCGAAGAACGACGATGGTCGGCCGCCGATGGCCGTCGGCGTCGAACTGCGCGGCGAATCCTACGGCCTGCTGATCGATACCATCGGCGAGGTGCTCAAGCTCGCCGACGACACCCGCGAGGTCAATCCGGTCAATCTCGATCCGCGGATGGCGAAGCTGGCCGGTGGCGTGCACCGGCTCGATGGGCAGCTCATGGTCGTCCTCGACGTCGACCGCGTGCTGGAGATTCCGGCCGACAAGCTGGCGGCCTGAAACGAAGACTGAAACTGCGAAACGGATTCTGCGAACTCCCGAACGGGACCTGTGAAATGAGACTTGGAAGAAATCGAGGTTGAAAATGAAGACGTGTCTGGTCGTCGATGACTCGAGTGTCATCCGCAAGGTCGCGAGGCGTATTCTCGAAGGTCTGGATTTTCAGATCAGCGAGGCCGAGGACGGCGAGAAGGCGCTCGACGCCTGCAAGCGTGGATTGCCCGACGCGGTGCTGCTCGACTGGAACATGCCGGTGATGGACGGCTACGAGTTCCTGCGCAACCTGCGCATGATGCCCGGAGGCGACCGGCCCAAGGTGGTGTTCTGCACCACCGAGAACGACGTGGCGCACATCGCGCGCGCGCTTCATGCCGGTGCCAATGAGTACATCATGAAGCCGTTCGACAAGGATATCGTGACGGCGAAATTCCATGAGGTTGGGCTGCTCTGAGCGGCACCGGCACCTGTTTCGTTGTGTTGTGTTCGGCGTTTTTTCGGTGAGTAATGAGTGTTGTAACAGCGACGTCCCGCGCGTCGGCTTCCGCGCAATCGGGGCCGATCCGCGTCATGGTGGTCGACGATTCCGTCGTCATCCGCGGACTGATTGCCCGTTGGATCGAGGCGGAGCCGGACATGGCGGTTGCCGCATCGATGCGGACCGGTCGTGACGCCGTCAACAACATCGAGCGCTGCGATCCCGATGTCGTGGTGCTCGACATCGAAATGCCGGATCTCGACGGCATTTCGGCGCTGCCGCTGCTGCTCGCCAAGAAACGCGATCTCGTCATCATCATGGCGTCGACGCTGACCCGCCGCAACGCGGAGATCAGCTTCAAGGCGCTCTCGCTCGGGGCCTCGGACTACGTGCCGAAGCCCGAGAGCACCCGCGAACTCAACGCCGCCGATAATTTCAAGCGCGATCTGCTGTTCAAGATCCGCAATCTCGGCGCCCGGCTGCGCCGCCCGGTCGTTGCGCCGCCGATCGCACCGGTGGCGCCGACGCCGCCCGCCCAGGCGCGCATCCTGCCGCGTCCGGTTGCCGCCGATGCGCCCATCGCTCTCAAGCCGTTTGGAATGATCGCGCCGCGCGCGCTGCTGATCGGCTCGTCGACCGGCGGCCCGCAGGCTCTGCTGTCTCTGGTCGCCGAGATTGGTCCGGTGATCGATCGTGTCCCGGTGCTGATCACCCAGCACATGCCGCCGACATTCACCACCATTCTCGCCGAACATCTCACCCGCGCCAGCGGTCGCCCCGCCCACGAGGGCGTCGATGGTGAGGTCATCAAGCCGGGCCGGATCTACCTGGCGCCGGGCGGGCTGCACATGCGCGTGGCGCGCAAGGGCGCCAATGCCGTGATCGCGCTGGATGACGGCCCGCAAGTCAATTTCTGCAAGCCCGCGGTCGATCCGCTGTTCTCCTCCGCCATCGACATCTGGCAGGCGGCCATTCAGGCCGTTGTTCTCACCGGCATGGGGGCGGACGGCATGCGCGGTGGCAAGGCCATCGTCGAGGCTGGCGGCAGCGTGATTGCGCAGGATGAGGCCACCAGCGTGGTCTGGGGAATGCCGGGCGCCGCGGCGCACGCGGGAATCTGCGCGGCGGTGCTGCCGCTCAACCAGATCGGCCAGAAGCTGGTGCGGATTTTTGCCGGGAGCCGTGCATGACGCAGCCCACGACCCAGTCAATGTCGCCGCTGGACTACGAGTACCTGCGCAAGCTGCTGAAGGACCGCTCCGGTCTCGTGCTGTCGGCGGACAAGCAATATCTGGTCGAAAGCCGGCTGGTTCCGCTGGCGCGCAAATCGGGCCTCTCCGGCATAGGCGAACTGGTGTCGAAGATGAAAGCCGGTTCGGAGGCGTTGACGGTCGATGTCGTCGAAGCCATGACCACCAACGAGACATTCTTCTTCCGCGACAAGGTGCCGTTCGAGCATTTCCGCGACACCATGGTCCCGAAGATGCTGCAGGCGCGGACCAATCGCAAATCGCTGCGGATCTGGTGTGCAGCCGGCTCGACCGGGCAGGAGCCGTACTCGCTGGCGATGGCGCTGAAGGAAATGGGATCGCAGCTGTCTGGCTGGCGGCTGGAAATCCTCGCCACCGACATCTCGCTCGAAGTCCAGGAGAAGGCGAAGGCCGGAATCTACAGCCAGTTCGAGGTCCAGCGCGGCCTGCCGATTCAACTGCTGGTGAAGTATTTCAAGCAGGTCGGCGAGATGTGGCAGATCAATGCCGACATCCGCGCCATGGTGCAGCACAAGCCACTCAACCTGCTGCACGACTTCTCGCATCTCGGCGTCTTCGACATCGTGTTCTGCCGCAACGTGCTGATCTACTTCGATCAGGAGACCAAGATCGGCGTGTTCAATCGTCTGGTGCGATCGATCGAGACCGATGGCTTCCTGGCGCTCGGCGCGGCCGAAACCGTGGTCGGACTGACCGATGCGTTCAAGCCCTATCCGGATCGCCGCGGACTGTATTTCCCCAACACGCTGCCGACGCGTGCGGCGCCCGGGCTTGTGCCGGCGATGCCGTCGGCGGCCGCGAAGCTGGCAACGATCGCGCGCTGAGGAAGGTCATTGTCACGGCCGCCTGCTTTCCGCGTGACGTGATCGCGGTCCACTACAGGATGGCGTGCGGAATGAAGCGCGACAGGTTGCCGGTGATCGGATCCGCGTCTTCGCGGATCGACAGGCCGCAGGGCGTTTGCCCCACCAGCCAGCTTCCCAGCACCGGATACTGACCGGAAAAGTTCGGCAGCGGCGCCAGGGCCTGGCGGATATGGCCTTCCGCGCCATAGGGGCCCGGCTGCTCCTCCAGGGTTTCACCACCGCTGACGATGGTGACGTTGGCGCCTTCACGCGAGTACAGCGGTTTGCGGACGTAGGAGCGCCCGAGGTCGGCCGCGGCCGGATCATCGTCGAAATAGGCCGGCAGCAGGTTGGGATGGCGCGGAAACATCGCCCAGAGCAGCGGCAGGATGCCCTTGTTGGACAGGATCATCTTCCAGGGCGGTTCGACCCAGCGCGTTGCGGCGCCTTTCAGTTTGGCGCCGAAGTCCTCGCGCACCATCCATTCCCAGGGATAAAGCTTGAAGGCGAGCTCGATCTGCCGATCCGCGAGGTCGACGAAATCGCCGGTGTCGCGCCATCCGATCTGTTCGATGTCGATCTGGGTGGTGCCAAGCCCGGCCTGGCGGGCGACGTCTTCCAGATAGGCCAGCGTGCCGGCATCCTCCTCGCTGCCCATCATGCCGGTGAGATGCAGGTGGCGCCCTTGCCCGAGATGGCGCCAGGTGTCGATCAGCCGCTCATGCAGCGAATTGTACTGGTCGGCGTGCCGGGGGATGATCTGCCGTTCGATCGCCTGCTCCAGCCAGGTCCATTGAAACACCGCGGCTTCGAATAGCGAGGTCGGCGTGTCGGCGTTGTACTCGAGCAGTTTCGCCGGGCCTTTCCCGTCGAAACGCAGATCGATGCGGCCGTACAGGCTGGGGTCGTTGCGCTTCCAGCTGGCGGCGATGTAGGTCCAGAAGCTTTCCGGGATCTTCAAGAGTCGCAGATAACGCTCGTCGTCGACGGCGCGTGCGACCAGTTCCCGGCACATGCCGTCGATCTCGCCGGTCGGCGTCTCGATCTCGCGTTCGATCTCATCGAGCGTCAGCGCATAGTAGGCACGTTCGTCCCAATAGCGTTCGCCGTCGGGCGCGAAGAAGACGAATCCGGTCGCGGCGGCGGTGGCCTGCCAATCGTCACGCTCGGGACAGGCGATRCGCTGCATGATGATCGTCAGCCGCCGGCATGTTGGTGCGGGGCGGCATGTTCCGTGAATCCGTGGGGTGAAGCGCCGAAACCTCCGCGACTGTTGCAGGCAGTGTTGGTCATGGTTCCGGGGAACAGGATGCCAGGCCGGTTGGGGTCGCAATCGCGGGCCAGCGCGAGTGTGCCGGTGAGGCTGGTCGCGGCAGCGGTGCCCATGAACTTCAGAACAACCCGGCGCGAGCGTTTCATGCGGTTCGGTCCATCGGCAGCTTCGCCCGCAACATTCACTCACGTTTCTCGGGGCGGAGCAAGCAGCGCGGCGCTCAGCCGCCGCCGGAAAAATGCGAGGCAAAGGAGTGCGCAAACGAACCGAAACCGCCGCGCGACACCGACGATCCGCCATTGCCCGATGCGTGGCTGGAGGTTGAACCGCTCGATGCGGATGATGCGGAATCGCTGCTGAAGAAGCTGGTTCGCGATCCCCACGAATGATAGCCGCTGCCGCCCGACGACGATGACGACGATCTGCGGACGCAGCCGGTTTTCGTGTCGTTCGGACCTGTCGTGCCGTTCGGGCCTGCGATCGCGGTGCGATCGGGTGAACAGTTTTCGCTCGGCATCAGGGAATAGGCGGTGCCACCGACGGCCGCCGTTCCCATCAGCAGCAAGGCGACATGGGCGGAGCGCTTCATGCGGGCCGCCTCAGGTGCTCATCGACGCGGCGTTCAGCGCTCCGGCGGCGAGCGACGACAGGCCCAGCCAGATCGCCGGCGCCAGTTCGCCGGCGGCGATGCGGGCGGACAGGTTGGGAACCGGAATCTTGACGATGAAATAGACGATGATCTGCACGATCAGCGCGATCGCGCTCCAGATCAGGCAGTCGAACACGTTGGCGGCATGGGTCATGGCGCTGATCACCGGCAGGGTGAAGCCGAGCAGGCTCAGCCCCAGCGCGATGGCCGCGCTCGGCACGTTGTCGCGGATCAGCTTGAATTCGTCGTGCGGGGTGACGCGGGTGTAGACGAACAGATAGGCCAGCACGGCGACGATCGCGGTGCAGAAATAAACCAGGAACGCCGGCAGTCCGGCGAGCGATTGCAGAATCATCGGTGCAGCCCCCTTCGCGTCGCGAAACGCGCCATCATCCATTCATTGGTTGTCGATGCAAGTGGTGGGGAGGTTCGATGTCAGCAAAAACTGATGCCGATTCCGGGCGCGCTCGGGGCTGGACGACCACGCCTGGGCGAAGAGGTTTCAGGTTTAAGCCTCTGCTACTTATATTGCGTGTGCTGCGACGCGGATTAGGCAGGGCAGGCCGGATCCAAAGCTTCAAGGATGCCAGCTATGGTTCTTGATCGAGACTCTCAGACTAGGTTTCTAAATGTCGATCTCGATATTCGCACTCATCAAGGTCTCGCAGAATTACTGGTCTCTCTCGAGAGATCTATGTTCGTGCTCTACAAAACCAGTACGGATGCATTTCTGGAGTTGCTGGGGGCTTCCCGTTCCCTCGAAGATGCGGTGGTTGAGCTGATCGACGTCGTTGAACGATTGCCGCAAAAGGCGAGAAACATTTGGGATCAATGCGAGTATCGCAGGTTCAATGTGGGCTTGCAGAGCGGGAAAGAGCCTCACGACAAGCTTTTCTTGATATCGAACCAGTCAATCGCGAAGTTGGCCGGCATCGGAGCTGAAATCGCTATTACCGTGTATGCGCCGCACAAGGACGGAGAGGCCGCTGCCCAAACAAAAACCCCGCCATTCACGGCGGGGTCCAGTCGGGAGGAGTGAGCCTTGAGAAACCCTCGCGGCTCGCCGTGAAAGCGTCAGGCGGGAATCCGCACATCTTCCTCGTGCGGCTCGCGCAGCACGTAGCCGCGGCCCCAGACCGTTTCGATGAAGTTGCGGCCTTCGGAAGCGTTGGCCAGCTTCTTGCGCAGCTTGCAGATGAAGACGTCGATGATCTTCAGTTCCGGTTCGTCCATGCCGCCATAGAGATGATTGAGGAACATCTCCTTGGTGAGGGTGGTGCCCTTGCGGAGCGAGAGCAGCTCCAGCATCTGGTATTCCTTGCCCGTCAGGTGAACGCGCTGGCCGCCGACYTCGACCGTCTTGGTRTCGAGATTGACCACGAGATCGCCGGTCTGGATGACGGACTGGGCATGGCCCTTGGACCGRCGCACGATCGCGTGGATGCGGGCGATCAGTTCGTCCTTGTGGAACGGCTTGGTCATGTAGTCGTCGGCGCCGACGCCGAGACCCTTCACCTTGTCCTCGATGCCGGCGAGGCCGGACAGGATCAGGATCGGTGTCTTGATCTTCGAGACACGAAGCTGCTTGAGAACGTCGTATCCGGACATGTCCGGCAGGTTCAGATCGAGCAGGATGATGTCGTAATCATACAGCTTTCCGAGATCGACCCCTTCTTCGCCGAGGTCCGTCGTATAAACGTTGAAGCTCTCGGATTTGAGCATCAATTCAATCGACTGCGCGACGGCGCTGTCATCTTCTATCAGCAAAACGCGCATGCCAGTCCCCTATAATCCGCCGCTCCGGGCGTCAGGTCGAGCCGCGAGCCGTGCGGCACTGGAAACGCCTTTGAACAACTGATTCGGACCCTGACCTGATATGGTTAACAAAACCTGATTCGTGTGCGCAAGCTCTATCGGTGTAAAATTCGCCGAATCGACCTAAGATCTTGCTCTAAACCAGTTTTTTGTGCCCGCTCGTGTTCAAGTTCCACTTTAAGAATCGGGGCTAACCGACTCTTACGACTCGCACCTTCGTTCTGACGTGCGCGTGCTCTCAGTTACCAAAGACAGTGACGCAATGATTAACGATGCGGGTAAACACGAAGTTAAGGGCGGCGCCTACCAGTTCCAAAACTTAAGGTTTTCGCAATGAAAGCGCTCGCGGAACAGATCGGCGATATCGAAGGCGTCAATATTTATGGCCGCGTTGTGGGCGTACGCGGCCTGATGGTCGAGATCGCCGGTCCGATCCACGCCATGTCGGTCGGCGCACGTATCGTGGTCGAGACCGGCGCGGATCGTTTTATCCCCTGCGAGGTGATCGGATTCAGCGGCAGCAATGCGGTGGTGATGCCGTTTGCCGGCCTCGAGGGGGTTCGCCGGGGCTGCCGGGCGGTGATCGCGAATGCGGCCGGGCAGGTCCGGCCGTCGCCGGCCTGGCTCGGCCGGGTGCTCAATGCCATGGGCGAGCCGATCGACGGCAAGGGGCCGTTGATGCAGGGGGCTTCGCCGATGCCGTACCGCAATGCGCCGCCGCCGGCGCATTCGCGCAAACGCGTCGGCGCGCCGCTCGACCTCGGCGTGCGCTCGCTCAACACCTTCCTGACCTGTTGCCGCGGCCAGCGCATGGGTATCTTCGCCGGCTCCGGTGTCGGCAAATCCGTGCTGCTGTCGATGCTGGCGCGCAACGTCGATGCCGATGTCTCGGTCATCGGGCTGGTCGGCGAACGCGGCCGCGAGGTGCAGGAGTTTCTCCAGGACGATCTCGGCGACGAGGGTCTGGCGCGCTCGGTGGTGGTGGTGGCGACCTCGGATGAGCCGGCCTTGATGCGCCGGCAGGCCGCCTATCTGACGCTCGCCATCGCGGAGTATTTTCGCGATGAAGACAAGGATGTGCTGTGCCTGATGGATTCGGTGACGCGCTTTGCCATGGCGCAGCGCGAGATCGGCCTGTCCGCAGGCGAGCCGCCCACCGCCAAGGGCTATACACCCACCGTGTTCACCGAATTGCCGAAACTGCTGGAGCGGGCTGGCCCGGGCACCCGCCAGGGCACCATCACCGGCATCTTCACCGTGCTGGTGGACGGTGACGATCACAATGAGCCCGTGGCCGACGCGGTGCGCGGCATTCTCGACGGCCACATCGTGATGGAGCGCGGCATCGCCGAGCGCGGCCGCTATCCGGCGATCAACATCCTGAAGTCGGTGTCGCGGACCATGCCGCGGTCGGCCGATCCGGCGTTCGTGCCCGTCATCACCCGCGGGCGCCAGGTGATGGCGACTTATGCCGATATGGAGGAGTTGATCCGGCTCGGCGCCTACCGGGCAGGGTCCAGTCCGGAGGTCGACGAGGCCATTCGCCTGCACGGGCCGCTGGAAGACTTCCTGCGCCAGGCCAAGAATGAGGCCACCGGCATTCTGGAAGGCTACCAACGGCTTGAACAAATTGTCGGGACCTTGGAAACGGAACGCTAACTTTGTCGAGCCATGATCCCAGCTACTTTGGAGTAAATGCCGGCGGGGCCCTTCCRGGGGACCGGCATCGTCCCGTGTTCGTTAGGGGACTTCTGGGGAGTACGAGTCGATGAAGTCACGAGAAACGCTGATCCGCCTGAAGAAATTTCAGGTCGATGAGAAGCGCAGGCGGGTCGCCCAGATCGAGGGCATGATTGCTGATTTCCAGCGGATGTCGAACGACCTGGAGCGCGAAATCAACCTGGAGCAGGAGCGCGCCGGCATCAACGACCCGACGCACTTCGCCTATCCGACCTATGCCAAGGCCGCCATCCAGCGGCGCGAAAACCTGACCCGCTCGGCCGACGAGCTGCGCGTCCAGCTCGAGGACGCCAAGGCCGCCCTGGGGGAGGCCTTCGAGGAGCTCAAGAAGGTCGAGCTGCTGGACGAGCGCGATCAGGCCCGCGAGCGGGCCGAGGAGAACGCCCGCGAACAGGCCGACATGGACAGTATCGGCCTGATGCGTGCCCGGCTTGGGGCGCTGGCCTGAGCGGGCGACCACCAATCGGCTGACATTTCCGGAACCCGGGCCCCAGGCCCGGGTTCTGCTTTTCTGGCGGGGCTGGCCATCTCGGCTTCAAGATGTGATACGAAAGTTGCTGCTTCGCTGGGCAGAGGACAATAGCCGTGGGTTTCCGGTGGGTTGTGGGGGCATTGCATGCTGACGCCGGCTGAAYTGGTCTGGCTGCTTGCMGCCGTCGCCAARGGCGACGAGGCCGCGTTCGAGCGGCTGTATGGCGCGACCAAAGCGAAACTCTTCGGCGTGGTGCTGCGTATCTTGCGGCGACAGGATCTCGCTGAGGAAGTCGTCCAGGAAGCGTATGTGAAGATCTGGAACGGTGCCGGGCAGTTCAATCCCGGGCTCGCCTCTCCGATTACCTGGATGGTTTCGATTGCTCGCAACCGGGCGATCGACCTGCTGCGCAAGCGCAGCGAGGTTTCGATTGAAGAGGAGCCGGCTGCGATGGAAGTGGCTTCGGATACGCCCGATCCGCTGGACCGCCGCGAGATGACGGAAGAGCTGAAGCGGCTGCTCGGCTGCGTCGGTCGGCTCGAGCCCGATCGGCAGAAGCTGGTGCTGCTGGCGTATTACAACGGCTGGAGCCGCGAACAATTGGCGCAGAGATTTGAAGCGCCGGTGAATACGGTGAAGACGTGGCTTCGCCGCAGCATGCTTGAAATCAGAGAATGCCTCGGACTGGCTTGATGATGATCGGATGAGCTACAGCGAAGACCATATCGTCCTTGCGGCGGAATACGTCCTCGGCACCCTCGACGCCGAGGAGCGGGCGCAGGTCGACACCATGATGTCCGTCGATGCGGACTATCGCGCACTGGTCGAGGGCTGGCAGCACAAGCTCGGCGAGTTGACCGCCATGGTCGGCTCGGTCGAGCCGCCGGCCGAGCTGTGGGAAAAGATCCGCTCCGCCGTCGGGCTCTCGTCGATGCAGCTGCCGCTGGTGCTGCCCGAGCTGCCCGTGCCGCCGCCGGCACCGGTGGTGGTGGCGCCGGACACGACGATCGACAGCGCCAAGGTCATCGAATTCTCAAGCCGCGCCAGGCGCTGGCGCAATCTCGCGACCGCCGCGGCGGCGATCGCAGCGTCTCTGTTCGCCGTTGTCGTCACCCAGGTGGCACGGCCCGAATGGCTGCCGGCGGCGTTGCGCGGCAAGCCGCGCATCGAGACCGTGCAGGTTCAGGTGCCTGCCGCCATCCCGGCACAATTCGTCGCGGTGCTGCAAAAGGGCGCGGACGCGCCGGCCTTCATCCTGACCGTGGATGTCGCGACCAAGGCCTTTACGGTGCGCAAGGTTGCGGCCGAACCGGAGCAGGGCAAGAGCTACGAACTGTGGATCGTGTCGGACAAATTGCAGCAGCCGCGGTCGCTCGGCGTCATCGGCGGCGGTAACTTCACCACCCGTCCCGTGCTGTCGGCTTATGACGCTGACACCATCAACCAGGCCACCTATGCCGTGACCGTCGAGCCCGAAGGCGGCTCACCGACCAGTCTGCCGACCGGACCGGTCGTGTTCAGCGGCAAGCTGGTTGAGACCGTGCCGCCGGCTGCACCCGCGCGCTGATCCGCCTGTCCTGCAAGGAATCCGGCACAGCATCCCAGAACGAAGAAAGCGCCCGTGGGGAGCGGGCGCTTTCTCAATTGTGTCACTTGGGGAAGTGACGGGGTCGTCATGGGGTAGTCACTTGGGGGTAGTGGGTAGTCTACGTATCCACGGGGCGACTTTGGGGGGCTGGTAAAGAGCCTCGTGAATTCCTGAAATTCTAAAATCCTGTGAGCGAGCCTCGATCTCGTTAGCGAACCACTGAGCCATTGCTGGTCAGGACGACCGGTTTGCCGGCCTTCATGACGCGCGCAGTTTGTGTGCCGCCATCATCCGCGCCGAGCCGAGCTGTGATGCCCACCCCTGCGACCACGATGGCAGCGACCAACGCGACGACAACAATTTTCAAGTGGGTCGAACGATCCGCACTGTAAATTGAATGGTTCACGGAAGCCTCCTGCCGTCACGTCTCCTGCTTTCAAGACGTTGGTCGCGTCCTTGGCTTGCAGGGTTCAACGTCACGCACAGAAGAACGTGGTGATCCGGCTTTCAGTTCCAAATAGCCGATCACAAAGCGGTGAACAAACTTGAACGGCCGCGAGCTCGAAATGCCAGATTCAAATATATCGCAATAATATCAATATATTAAATAGATCCGACGGTTTTCAGCCGGGCGCGGGGATGGATCTCCGCCTGCGACAAAACAGTTGTCTGTGACCGAAAACGCTCAACCAAAGACCGGACAAATGGGCGGATCTGGGCGGAGGTAACCAGCACGGGAGCCTCTCCTTCGCGCGCTGCCTGCTCGAATCGCTCGCGCACCACCGTCATAAATTCCGATAGCCGGGAAGGTTGCATGGCCAGGCTGCGATCGTCGCCGGTGCCGATCAGGGATTCGGCAAAGGCCTGTTCCCATCGGGCGGACATGGCGATCAGCGGCATGTAGCCGTTGATGGAGGTATTTTGCGCGCAGATTTGCCGCGCCAGCCGCGCCCGCACGTGCTCCACCACGGTCGCGGGATTGCGCGAGAAGGCGAGGGCGTCGGCGATGCCTTCGAGAATGGTCGACAGATCGCGGATCGAGATGCGCTCGGCGAGCAGCAGCTGCAGCACGCGCTGGATGCCGGAGATGGTGAACTGGCTCGGCACGACATCCTTGAGCAGGTCGCCCTGCTCCTTCGGCAGCTCCTTCAGCAGCTTCTGCACTTCGCCGTAGGACAGCAGGTCCGACATGTTGTTCTTCAAAAGCTCGGTCAGGTGCGTCGACAGCACGGTCGCGGCATCGACCACCGTGTAGCCCTTGAGCGACGCTTCTTCCTTGAGCGAGGCGTCGACCCAGGTGGCCGGCAGGCCGAACGTGGGTTCGGTGGTGTGCGCGCCGGGCAGGCCGACCTGGGCGCCGCTGGGGTCCATGACCATGTAGTTGTTCGGCCAGATCCGACCGGTGCCGGCGTCCACTTCCTTGATCTTGATGATGTAGGTGTTGGCCTCGAGCTGGACGTTGTCGAGGATGCGTACCGCCGGCATCACGAAGCCCATTTCGATGGCAAGCGACTTGCGCAGCGCCTTGATCTGCTCGGTGAGCCGGTCGGTGCCGTCGGGGCCGTTGACCAGCGGCAGCAGGGCGTATCCCAGTTCGATCTTGAGGTCGTCGATCTTCAGCGCCGCCGAGATCGGCTCTTCGGCAGCCGCCGCTGCTGCGGCTGCTGCTGCCGGTGCCGCTGCGGCCTTGGCCTCGGTGGCCGCGATCTGACGATTGCGCTTGCGGGCGATGAACGCCAGCGCGCCGGCGCCGCCGCCGAGCAGCAGGAACGGAAGCGCCGGAATCCCGGGCAGCACCGCCAGCAGGATCATCACCGCGGACGACATCCCGAGCGCCTGCGGATACCCCGAAAACTGCTTCATCAGCGCCTTGTCGGCGGCGCCGCTGACGCCGGCTTTCGACACCAGCAGGCCTGCCGCGGTGGACACGATGAGTGCCGGCACCTGGGTCACGAGACCGTCGCCGACGGTCAACAGCGTATAGGAGCGTGCGGCTTCGGCGAACGGCATGCCCTGCTGGGCGATGCCGATGATCATCCCGCCGATGACGTTGATGAACACCACGAGGAGGCCGGCGACCGCGTCGCCGCGCACGAACTTCGAGGCGCCGTCCATGGCGCCGAAGAAGCCGCTTTCGTCCTCCAGCGCCTTGCGACGCTCCTTGGCGGTCTTCTCGTCGATCAGGCCGGCGGAGAGATCGGCGTCGATCGCCATCTGCTTGCCCGGCATGGCATCGAGGTGAAAGCGGGCGGCGACTTCGGCGATACGGCCCGAACCCTTGGTGATGACCACGAAATTCACGATCACCAGGATCACGAACACGATGATGCCGATGACGAAGTTGCCGCTCATCACGAAGCTGCCGAACGCCTCGATGACGTGGCCGGCGGCCGCGGTGCCTTCGTGACCGTGGGCGAGGATCAACCGCGTCGAGGCGAGGTTGAGCGACAGCCGCAGCATGGTCGAGATCAGGAGCACGGTCGGGAAGGCCGAAAACTCGATCGGCGACTGGATGAACAGCGAGGTCATCAGGATCAGGATCGACAGCGTGATCGAGACGGCCAGGAACAAGTCGAGCACGATCGCCGGCAGTGGCAGGATCAGCACCACCAGGATGGTCAGGATGCCGATCGCCAGCGCGATGTCGCCACGGCGAAGAATTCTGCTGATTTCGGAAAAACTCGGAATTCCGGATACGGCCGCCGCCGCGCCGCCGCTGCCCGCCGTCACATCCACCATTGCCGCCGCTTCCCCACGCCCGTGACGTTCGCGGGCGCCGAGCGTCCGCGCAGCGGCCGGAGGGCCGCCAACCGAGAAGTGATTCACCGCACTGGCGTCCACGGGGGCTCCCCGTCTTGCAGGCCGACGACACTCACTTGCACTGGGCAAAATTTGCCCGGTTTATGGTTAGCAAAGGGTTAAGATCCGAGCGCCGCAGTCCCCTCCAATCGGAGGACAGCATATTTATGCTTGCATAGGGGCCATTCGTAGAATGACTTGACCGCGGAGCTCCAGGCGTCGAAGTTGCGGGGGCACCGGGTTTATCAGTTCAAATGTCTCCTCAATCGAATTTCGTCCCTGACTCGCGCCAGGCGTGGGTCCGGCTGGGGCTTGCCCTTGTCATCGGCTCGCTCGGCAGCGTCGGCATGTGGTCCGTGGTGGTCGCGCTGCCGGTGGTCCAGGCCGAYTTCGSCGCCASCCGCGGCGCGGCCTCGCTYGCCTTTACCTGCACCATGCTCGGCTTCGGCGCCGGCGGCGTGCTGATGGGGCGGCTGACCGACCGGCTCGGCATCGTCGCCGCCATCGCGATCGGCACCGTGGCGCTGGCGCTCGGCTATGTCGGCGCCGGGATGTCGCGTTCGCTCTGGGAGTTCAACGCCATGTCGGTGGCGATCGGGCTCGGCGGGGCGGCGACATTCGGTCCGCTGATGGCGGAGGCCTCGCACTGGTTCGAGCGGCATCGCGGCTTCGCCGTCACCATTGCCGCCAGCGGCAACTACATCGCGGGCACGATCTGGCCGCCGGTGGTCGAGCGCGGGATCGCCCACGTCGGGTGGCGCACGACCCATATTGCGATCGCCATTTTCTGCACGGTCGCGATGGCGATCGTGCTGGCGGTGCTGCGCGTCCGGATCGGGGGCGAAGCACGGCGCAGCCACGCCAACGCGCCGCCGCCGCGCGTCGACCTGCAGCTCGGAACCAACACGCTGACGGTGTTCCTGTGCRTCGCGTCGATTGCCTGCTGCGTGGCGATGGCGATGCCGCAGGTTCACATCGTCGCCTATTGCGGCGACCTCGGGTACGGCGTTGCSCGCGGCGCGGAGATGCTGTCGCTGATGCTGGCGTTCGGCATCATCAGCCGGATCGGCTCCGGCTGGCTCGCCGACCGGATCGGTGGCCTGCGCACCCTCTTGATCGGATCGATCGCGCAGGGTTCGGCTTTGCTGTTCTATCTGTTCTTCGACAGCCTGACCTCGCTCTACATCATCTCGGCGATGTTCGGCCTGTTCCAGGGCGGTATCGTGCCGAGCTACGCCATCATCGTGCGCGAGGCGATGCCGGCGAGCGAGGCCGCCACCCGCGTCGGCATCGTGATTTTCGCCTCGGTGTTCGGCATGTCGTTCGGCGGCTGGGTCTCGGGTGTGATCTTCGACGCCACCGGCTCCTATGCGGCCGCCTTCCTCAATGGCCTGGGATGGAACGCGCTGAACATCACCATCTGCGTTGCGCTCTTGCTGCGCGCCCGCAGCCGTCTGGCGCTGGCCTGAACTGCGGCGATATCGGCGGCGGCAGGCGGCGCGGTGCATGTGTGACTGCCGTGATGGTCGTCGCCGATTTCCCACCGGATCGATTGCAGCCCGGCGGCCTTCATTGTATGGGGAGACCGCACCGTTGGCGCCACGCGCGCGTGGTCCCCGGCGGGCCTGTAGCTCAATGGTTAGAGCCGGCCGCTCATAACGGTCTGGTTGCAGGTTCGAGTCCTGCCGGGCCCACCAATGAAATCCCGCGATGTTTCCGTATCATGATATCGGCGCGTGATGCTCGGGATGACATCTCGGGCGTTACCGCTTACCCTGATGGTCAACGAGGACCGGACGGATCGATCATGGATTCAGAATTGCCATCGGCTGTGTCGCAGCCGGTCGCCACGCGGCTCACGCGGGCGGCAATATTTCTTGTCGTGACGCTCAAATCCGGACCGGAATACGATGCGACCGTGCGCGCCTTGTGCGGCGATCTCTCCGCACTGCTGCGCGCCGTGGGGTTTCGTGACCTCGAAGGCCGGTTGTCATGCGTCATGGGATTGGGCTCGGAGGCCTGGGACCGGCTTTTCGGGGCGCCGAAGCCCAAGGGGCTGCATCCATTCCGTGAAATCCGCGGCCAGCATCACGCGGTCTCGACGCCGGGCGATATTCTCTTCCACATTCGTGCCATGCGGATGGATCTCTGCTTCGAACTGGCGTCACAGATCATGACGCGGCTCGGGAGCACGGTCTCCGCGACCGATGAGGTGCATGGCTTCAACTATTTCGACAATCGCGACCTGATGGGGTTTGTCGACGGGACCGAGAATCCGGTCGATCAGGACGCGATCAAGGCGTCCATCATCGGCGAGGAGGATGTTGCCTTTGCCGGGGGCAGTTACGTGATCGTGCAGAAGTATCTGCACGATCTGAAACGCTGGAACGAGGTTCCTGTTGCCGAACAGGAAAAAATCGTCGGCCGAACCAAGCTTTCCGATATCGAGCTCGACGACGCTGTAAAGCCGTCCTACGCGCACAACGCGCTGACGACCATTGTCGAGGATGGAGAGGAATTGGACATCGTCCGGGACAACATGCCGTTCGGTGATGCCGGCAAGGGGGAATTCGGCACCTATTTCATCGGCTACGCCCGTTCTCCGCACCGGATCGAGCAGATGCTCGAGAACATGTTCGTGGGGCGGCCGCCGGGAAATTATGATCGGCTGCTCGATTTCAGCCGCGCGGTGACCGGAACGCTGTTTTTCGTGCCGTCGGTGACGTTCCTCGACAATGTTGTCGCAGAAGATGCGCCCTCCGCGACAGTCGGACCGATCACAAAAGCGCCTGATGTGGCGGAGACGTCCGCGCCACGATCGCTCGCAGGCGACGGTTCACTCGGTATTGGTTCTCTCAAAAAAGAGGCTGGACAATGAATAATCTTCATCGGGAGCTGGCTCCCATCTCCGACGGTGCCTGGGCGCAAATCGAAGAGGAGGCGTCGCGCACCCTCAAGCGTCACCTGGCGGCGCGTCGCGTGGTGGATGTGCTGGGTCCGAAGGGCGTTGAACTTTCGGCTGTGGGCACCGGTCATCTCAAGCCGATCCCTGGGCCTGCTGAAGGAATTCAGACCGCGCAGCGCGAGGTGAAGGCGCTGGTCGAGCTGCGCGTTCCGTTCGAACTCACGCGTGCGGCGATTGACGATGTCGAACGTGGCGCAACGGATTCAGACTGGTCGCCCGTCAAGGGCGCGGCGCGGACAATCGCTTTTGCCGAGGACCGCTCCGTTTTCGAAGGCTACGCTGCGGCCGGGATCCAGGGGATCCGTCAAGGCAGCAGCAATCCGGTGTTGACCCTGCCTGCCAATGCCAGGGGTTATCCGGATGCGGTGGCGCAGGCGGTGAGCCAGTTGCGTCTCGCCGGCGTCAATGGCCCTTATGCTCTCGTGCTGGGGGCGGAGGCCTACACCCTGGCCAGTGGCGGCAGCGACGACGGGTATCCGCTCCTGCACCATATCGAGCGTGTGGTGGATGGCGGGATCATCTGGGCACCGGCCATTGAAGGCGGGTTCGTACTCACCACCCGCGGTGGTGATTTTGCGCTGGATATCGGCCAGGACATCTCCATCGGTTATGCCAGCCATTCCAGCACCGCCGTCGAACTGTATTTGCAGGAGACCCTGACTTTCCGGGTGCTGACGGCCGAGGCAGCCGTTGTCCTTCTGCCGCCGCAAAAGTGACGAGGCGGCTGGCGCGTTGTCCTGGCGCACCGGTCTCCGCGTCGCTTGAAATGTCTTAGCGCCAGCCAAGTGCTGGCGCGACATGGGTCAAGATCGCCTCGATGACATGCGCGTTGTAGGCAACGCCCAGCTGGTTCGGGACGGTCAGGAGCAGCGTGTCGGCTTCCGCGATGGCTTCATCCGCCTTGAGCTGCTCGACGAGAACGTCGGGCTCGGCGGCATAGCTTCGTCCAAAGATCGCCCGGGTCCGTTCGTCGATGAAGCCGACCTGGTCCTCGTGTTGATCGCCGCGTCCGAAATAGAGGCGATCACGATCGTCGACCAGCGCAAAGATGCTGCGGCTGACCGAGACACGCGGTTCGCGTGAGTGGCCAGCTTCCTTCCAGGCGGCGCGGAAGGCGCGGATCTGCGCGGCCTGCTGGACGTGGAACGGCTCTCCCGTCTCATCGTTCTTGAGGGTCGAGCTTTGCAGGTTCATTCCAAGCTTCGCAGCCCACACCGCAGTGGCGTTGGAGCCGGCGCCCCACCAGATGCGATCGCGCAAGCCCGCGGAATAAGGCTCGAGGCGCAGCAGGCCGGGCGGATTCGGGAACATCGGCCGCGGGTTCGGTTGGGCGAACCCTTTGCCATGCAGCACGTCGAAGAACACTTCGGCGTGGCGGCGGCCCATGTCGGCGTCGCCCTGGCCTTCAGCCGGGCTGTAACCGAAATAACGCCACCCATCGATCACCTGCTCGGGCGAGCCGCGGCTGATCCCGAGTTGCAGCCGTCCACCGGCGATGAGGTCAGCGGCTCCCGCGTCCTCGGCCATGTAGAGCGGATTCTCGTAGCGCATGTCGATGACGGCCGTGCCGATCTCGATGCGGCTGGTCTTTGCGCCCACGGCGGCCAGCAGCGGAAAGGGTGACGCGAGTTGGCGCGCGAAATGATGGACACGGAAATAGGCCCCGTCGGCGCCCAACTCCTCGGCCGCCACCGCCAGGTCGATGGATTGCAGCAGTGCGTCGCCTGCCGATCGCGTCTGCGATTGCGGCGAGGGCGCCCAGTGGCCGAACGAAAGGAAACCGATCTTTTTCATGCGAATGGGGCCTGTCGATATTGCCTGCAGCTCTAAATAGGGGTCCGGGCATCGTGGCGCAGCCCCCGGATGGTGATTTAAGGCAGAGCGCGCTGATAGGCGCTCATATCACATTCCTTGCCCGAAGAGATAACCGAGCCGGCTGTGCCGAATGCCGGTCTGCGTGACGCGCGCCAATTGTTCTGCCGGTGATGACATCCGTGTCATCATGAGTTTGGCTGAATGTCGGCAGGTTCAGCCTGCGGCGGCCTGACGCTTGCACTCATCGCATCCCCTCACCTAACCTCAAGGGCCCGGTTGCTTCTCGGCAGCGAACTTGATCAACGAACAATAATAAGGAGGAGTATTGCAGTGCATAGAACGTGTCGAGCAATTCTGGCGGCGCTCGCGGTTGCGGTCCTGACCGACGGGCCGGCGGTGTCGCAAACCTGGCCGGATCGAACAATCCGGATGATCGTGCCGTATACCGGCGGTGGCTACACCGACGTGACGGCGCGCGCCGTCAGCGCGAAGCTGTCGAATGCTCTTGGTCAGACCATCGTTGTGGAAAACCGGCCCGGTGCGAACAGCGTCATCGGGGCCGATGCCGTCGCCAAGGCCTCGCCGGACGGCTACACGTTCGGCACGGTGATTGCGGGACATGCCGTCAACGCAACGCTCAATCCAAAACTCCCGTTCGACGTGGTCAAGGATTTTTCTTACGTCTCGCTGGTCAATGTGGCGCCGCTCATGCTGGTGGCCCGCAAGGACCTGCCGATCAACAACGTTCAGGAATTGATCGCGTATGCCAAGGCGAATCCGGGCAAGCTCAGCTTCGCCTCGGGCGGCAACGGCTCCTCGGCGCATATGAATTCGGAATATCTCAAGGTGCTGACCGGCATCGAAGCGACGCATGTGCCCTATCGCTGTCTCTTATACACATCTAGATGTGTATAAGAGACAGCCATGGAACTGCTCAAGGCCCGGGTTGGCATCGAGGCTCAGCATGTCCCCTATCGCGGGACACAACCGGCGTTGACCGACCTTCTCGGCGGACGCGTGGACATCATGTTCGATACCGTCAGCGCGTTTGCCGAGCACGTGACGGCCGGCACGGTCAAGCCGCTTGCGGTGACTGCAAAATCCCGCGTGCCCGTCAGCCCCAACGTCCCGACGATGGGCGAGCAGGGGGTGCCGGATTTCGTCGCAGGTACCTGGGCAGGCATCATCGCCCCGGCAAACACGCCGAAACCGATTGTCGACCGCATGGCGGCCGAGACAAAGAAGGCATTGAGCGATCCGACGTTGAAATCGGACTTTGAGAAGCTCGGCTATGAGGTCGTCGGCAGTTCGCCCGAGGATTTCACGGCCTTCCTCAAGGAGGAAGTCGCGCGCTGGGGCAGCGTCGTCAGGACTGCGAACATCAGAATGGAGTGACCGGCGGTTTGGTGTTTGAGCGTCGCGTCATGAAGACGCGACGCTGCAACTGTCCTCCACCGGCAAATCCTCGGCGTTGGGATCGCCCGGTGCCGTCGCCCAGGCCAACTCGACGAGGGTTACGGTCCGCCGGCCGGTCCCGTCGAGCTGGCACACGATCAGCCCCTGTTCTTCGATGTAGGTCAAAAGGCGTCGCGCGCGGCGCAGCGAGTGGGTGCCGTAAGCGCGGGCAAGCGCTGCATCGCCCGGGCAGGGCCAGCCTTCTTTCGCCGCGCGGGCAATCATCATGAAAACGCCCTGCATGTCGTCAGGCAACACGCTGGCGCGTAGCGAAACATCCTGCCATCCATCGTCGTCGGTCATMTCGGCGCCGAGTCCGGCGCGGGCACGCGTGAGCATGCGGCGGAACTCACCGAGGTCCGGTGCGGCMGAACCAAGCCCCTCGATTCGGCAGCGGACCACGAACTCCTGATAAAGCACGCCGATGGCCCGGAATCCCGCATCGGGTTCTGACAGGATGGCGCGCAGGATACGGTCCAGCCGTTCGCGCCGCGCCGCCAGCTCCTCGGCGCTGGGGGGCTGCTCCACCGTTTCGGGAGAGGACTCCAGCGCCGCGGATTTCGCTGCCATCAGCTGGCCCAGAAGATCCGGCGATGGCGGCGGTCGGCGCGGGGAGCGGATGGTCTCGGGGGGCGGAGCTGCCAGGATAATGGCGCGTGCGTCCTCCAGGCTGGCTTCGGGCAGCGGCATCAGTCGCGGAGTCGCATTGCGCGGGCTGGTCTCCGTGGGGCCGATGCGCAGTCCCAGGGGGCGGCGGGAGAGGGCCGGCCCCAGCGCCATGAACTGCCCGCGCTCGAGATCCCGGAAAGCCTCGGCCTGCCGCCGCTCCATGCCCAGGAGATCGGCGGCGCGCGCCATGTCGATATCCAGGAAGGTGCGGCCCATCAGGAAATTGGACGCTTCGGCCGCGACGTTCTTGGCGAGTTTCGCCAGTCGCTGGGTGGCGATGATCCCCGCGAGCCCGCGCTTGCGGCCGCGGCACATCAGGTTGGTCATGGCGCCCAGCGAGAGCTTGCGCGCCTCATCCGAGACTTCGCCGGCGACGGCCGGCGCGAACAGCTGTGCTTCATCCACCACCACGAGCATCGGATACCAGTGGTCGCGTGCGACATCGAAAAGGCCGCCAAGGAAGGCGGCGGCGCGCCGCATCTGATTCTCGGCGTCCAGCCCCTCGAGGTTGAGCACCGTGGAGACGCGATGGACGCGCGCGCGCTCGCCGGCGGCTTGCAGGCCGCGCTCGGTATGCTCTTCGCCATCGATGACGAGATGGCCGAAACGCTCCGCCAGCGTGACGAAGTCGCCTTCGGGATCGATGATGGTCTGCTGCACCCAGGGGGCACTCTGTTCCAGCAGCCGGCGCAGCAGATGGGACTTGCCGGAACCTGAATTGCCCTGGACCAGCAGGCGGGTTGCCAGCAGTTCCTCGAGGTCAAGAGCCGCTGAGCCGCCTGCCGTCGTCTGCCCCATCTCGATCGCAACGGTCATGTCTCGACTCAAAGCCTCCCTGCGAGAGGGGCTTATCAACCTGAGTGGAGCCCGTCGAGCGCCCCCTTGGCAGATCGCCGGGGACGGGTGGATTTGTTGAAATAGCAGTTGATAAGTCTCTGAACCGGAGACCGCTCGTCATCTCATCCCGGGGATGGATTCGGGGATTTGTTTGCCTGGAATCGCAGAGCGAGCCGTTCTTTCGACGTCTCGGCCGCCGCCCGGCCTTGCTGAACGATGGGGTCGATCCTCAGATCAGCGTGTTGTTGTCCAGGTGGATGGAGCCCTTGTCGCAGGTTCTATCCACCGTGACGACCGTCTTGGCTATCCGGCCCCGCGCCGCCGTGTTGGTGCTGATCACGGCATTCCTCGACCGGCCGATGAAGATGGCGCTGTTCGGGTTGACGCCATAGAGCTGGCCCGCGCCAAAGCTGCTGCCGCGGATGAAGGTCTGGCCGATGGCGTTGCGTGTGATCCTGAGGCCGTCGGCGTTGCTGACGAAAATCGCGTAGATGTAGGAATCGTCGATCTGGTTGCCCTCGATCGTCACGTTGCGATTCTGGAAATTGTTCTCAAAGCCCTTGGCGCCGTTCGGGGCGGTCATGCCAACATAGATGGCGCCGAGAGCGCCGCTGCCGTCGGTCATCTCGTTGGCGCCGGTGATGCTGTGGGTGAAGCGATTGTTCCTGAAGATGGTGTTCTCTGCAAATCCGGACTCGGTCCAGAAGCCGATGTCGCTTCCCGCCTGCAGCGCGATCCCCGAGGCGTAGGAGAACTGGCAATCCTCGACCACTGAATTCGGAGACTTGACCATCACACGGCCGCAGGCATGGAAGCTGCAGCGCCGGATGGTGGTGCCGGAGCCGACCCGGCTCAGCGAGGTGACCGCGTCCGCGATCGTCAAGGGCAGATCGTGCTCCAGGACGACGTCATAGACCAGATCCGGCTGGGTGGTCGGGCTTTTGGCCTTCCAGAGCTGGGCGATCTTTGCCTTGAGCTCCGGCGCATGCCGCCTGGTGAGCTGCGTGAYCTTGCTTCGTCCCAGCGAGCGGAATGTCGCGTGATCGCAGGTTTCGATCTCGTCYCCCGCCRTCAGGCCGACATCCCATTTGGGGCTGAGGAGATACTGCCGCGGCCCTGTCTTCTGGATGACGAAAAAGTAGAAGCCGTGCACATTCACGGCATCGTCGGAGGTGTTCGCGAAGGTGCAATCCTCCATGGTCGGACCGCGTTCGACCGTGATGAAGTGCGAGCCGTCTGAATTGGTGGACACCAGCCGATCCGTGGTGGCGCCCTTGGGCCGTGGCCCGGGAACAACAGAGACCTTTTGCAGCGTCATTCCACCCGGACCGGCGTTTTCCAGGATTCCCATGCCCGGCGACGCCAGCAGTTTCAGGTCGGCGAAGCTGGTCGCGGTGCTGTTATCAACCACAATGGCGTGGGCGTAGCCATTGCAGATCGCAATGACATCGCCCACGGCGACGGGCAACTGGCTCGGAAAGGTGTCGTTCGCACTCCACTGCAGATGGACCCTGATCAGTTTCTCCCCGATCCGCTCGATCCGGTTCGGCGCGAGGAAATCCCTGGCGCCTGCCTTCAGCGCCCGGGTGCGGCGGTCCATGACCTTGAAGAATCCGTCGGTGATGGTGGCGAGGAATTTCGGGTCATCGGGATACCCTGGATCGATCTTGACCGTGATCTGCAGGGCCGCATGGTCGAACGCGGCGATGGTTCCCTGGGTGAACGGCAGCGGGTCATAGTCGATGGTGAGGTCRCGGATGGTGACATGGTTCGAACYGGAGATCAGCAGCGTCGATCCCAGTGTCGTATTGATCARCTGGGCGCCGTTTCCATTGAGTTCGAACCCGCTGAGCTGCTTGACGACAAGAGGATGTTTGATCCTGTAAGCGGCGTTCTTGCCGAGATTGAAGACGATATGAGTCGGCTTGCCGGCCTTGCTCGCCTCCGCAGCCGTGTTCGAGATCGCGGCCAGGGCTTTTGCGAAAGCAGTGTCCGGATCAACGCCTGGGCCGCTGAAACTCGCCATCTCGAATACGGTCGTTCCGGACGCGGGTTGCGCCCGGCTTGAGCGGCTGTTGAGGAAGGGGCTTGTCGCGGCAAACAACGAGGCGAGCTTCATCGCCTGCCGGCGGCTCAGGGGCTTCATGCGAAAGGCTCCTCATGACGATAGCCCTCGGTAGTCTGGGCGGCCTTACATGAACCGGAACAGAACGCGGTGCAGCTCGACGAAATGTGATCGTGTTGGGCGGATTGCCGCAGATGTTCTCCCCAACGCCGCAAACGGGCGGCCGCAGCGTCATCGGCATTCCGGTATCTGGTGATCGAACGCGCACGAAAAAGGGCCGCTGCATGGCGAGCAGCGACCCCCTGTCATTCAGCGCGGGTCATTCAGCGCAAGTCATTCAGTACAAGTCATTCAGTACAAGTCATTCAGTGGCTTGGAGGTATCCAGACTTCAAGCCGCCCTGCCTTCACGTCTCAATTTTGGCGGATGGTGAAGCCGCCGCGCTGGTAGGTGCCGGGCCGGTTTGGTGTCACGATGACCGCGTCAGGGCGGCGGCCGGGGCCGCCATAGCCGCCGCGATAGCCACGATCATAACCGCGATATCCGCGATCGTAGTTACGATATCCGCGATCGTAGTTGCGATGTCCGCGATAGCGATGATCATGATAATACTGGACCGTCGTCACGTCCGTCTGCTTGACGACTGCGCTTGGAACCTGTGCCTGGAAGGCGTGCGCGGGCAATGACACCGCGCTCAGTCCCAGCAAACCTACTGCGATAGCGAGAGCTTTCACGAATTTCTCCTTACGTACCAAGAAGCGCATTTTGCGTCGGTCGGAGTGAACCACTTATGAATGATTGAGTTCCGTGCAGATGCGATGCGTGTGCCTTGTATCGCAAAACACCGCGATACAAGGCAAATCAAGACGAATGACGAGATGTGTTCTTGCTGCGCGACCTTTGGTCGCGCCCGCCGTCACGGCATGATGATGACGTCGAGGAAATGACGATTGCGGTCGGGATGTGGCGGGACGGTGCTTTTGTACGATTCGCTGAAGGTGAAAATTCCTTGCGTCGAAAATTCTTTGCATCGTGCTCAGCGAAGCAAACCCTTCCGCCAGACGTTCATGGCCTTCTCGATCTGACCGCTGCCCTGGAAGATGTACTCCTCCACCTTGACGATGATCGCGGGGATATCAGGTTTGACCGCGTCCACGACCTTGTGCACGGCCTCCGCCTCAAGGTCGGTTCGCACTGCAATGAGCTTGTAGTCGTAAAGCTCGGCTTCGCCCAGCAGCTTCAGCGCATTGCAGACATCGACAATTCGGGAAACAGGGACGTGAACCAGATAATTCGCCATAAATCGCCTCCGGCGGTAATTTTGGACGAGTCTCTCCCGCTTGCCAATGTCGAATACGGCCCTTGCGAATCATCGGGTGGGAGAGGCGAGGCGGCATCCGGTCTGCTGCTCACGCGGTGATTGGCGCCAGCGCGAGCTGCCCGGTCGAGATGGAGATGACGAGGGGAGCCCCAGCACCTGCCAGGCAGGGAGGTTCGATCCCAATGGATCGCTGGATCTACCCGGTGCGCTGGCGCGGCCGAGGTGTTCGTCCTGCGCCAAATGATGGAAGCGATCATCGGATCATTGTTCGCCGGTTGATGTGAGACGCCGCGGTGTCCAACCGATTGTCGCCCGCTGGTGTTTTCGCCGGCAAGGTATCATCGGCAGGATTCTGATCAGCCGATCCAGACTCCGCCCGTACCGTCGGATGATCTCCGAGTTGGGAATATGGCGCGACGCACGCTGGCCGGGCGACCAGCGGCGCTGCAAAGAGCGAATGGATTTATCACCGAGGTGAGACTAGGATTGGCGCCGTCGGATAGGGGCGATCTTCATGATGGGCAATATTCGTGGTGGCCGTTCGACGGATCAAGGGGCGATCGCCGGACGATTGTTCGCTGCTCGCATGATCGGCGCCGTTGTCATCCTGGCGGTTTCGATCATCAGCCCGGTCGAAGCTGCGTCACTCCGCCAGGGTCTTTCGGCCTTTGCGCGTCAGGATTATGTCGTGGCTTCTCGAACGTTGATCCCGCTGGCCGAGCAAGGTGATCGAACGGCCCAGGCTTATCTCGGCTTCATGTTCGAAACCGGTCGTGGCGTGCCGCAAAATTATACCGAGGCGGCATTCTGGTATCGCCGCTCCGCCGAACAGGGCTTCAGCGGTGCGCAATACTCGCTTGGCCTTCTTTACGATCGTGGACAAGGTGTCCCAAGGGACATCGTCGAGGCAAACAAGTGGCTCAATCTGGCGGCGGCGGCGGCTTCCAGGGATGGACGCGAGTTCCGAGTGCGTGTTCGCGATGCAGTGACATCGAAGATGACGCGAGGCGAAATCGCCCAGGCGCGGCTGCGCGCGTTGCAATGGGCACCGAGGCCGGAACGCTGACGGTATTGTATCCGAATGCCTGGCGGAGCTGCGGTCCGTTCAGTGAAGCAGGGCTTCGAATAGCCAGCGGGCCCAGATCGCAGATGCAAAGAACAGGCCGACGGGAAGCGTTGCTGTGGCTTTCATCGGCATTTGCGGATGCTAAAGACATAGGCGCCGAGCGCCGTTAATGTTGCGCATTCAATCGCCGCGAAAATCATTGGCCATTCAAGCCACGCGCCGGCAACAGCGGCGAGTTTTACGTCTTCGAAGCCAAAGTGAAGAAGGCCTGACCATACCCCGCGCGTATGTTCGTCTCGTCACCGCGCGATCAGCGCAGACCCTTGGAGTTCAGGACAGGTACGGGCAAGCTGGTGCCCACCAGGCGCCCGTTCATTTTGGTGCGCATCTCCTCGGCGATCTGGTGCGCGTCCAGGGCATCGCGAACGACAGTCGGCCGAATGAACAGGATCAATTCCGTTCGAACTCTCGCGTTGGTTTGGCGGCCGAAGGCGTCACCCAATCCCGGAATCTGATCCAGCCCAGGAATGCCCTGCCGGGCCTTGTTTTCACTTTCGCTGATCAGGCCGGCGAGCAGAACGGTTTGGCCGCTGACGACCGAAATCGAGCTTTTCACTTTTCGCTGTGACACCGTCGGCGTCAGCGTGGTTCCGGTGCCGGGTGTGACTGCGCTGATCTCCTGTTCGATGTCGAGAACGACATTGCCGTTGGCGTTGGAGCGCGGCAGCACGCGCAGGATGATGCCGGTGTTGCGGTAGTCGATGGTGTTGACGATCGTATTGTTCGAGGTCAGTACCGTCGCGCTGCCGGTCGAGACCGGAACCTGGTCGCCGACCTGCAGGGTCGCGGTCTGGTTGTCCAGCACCACAAGCGAGGGATTGGACAGCACCTTGACGTCGGTGACGCCGTGGAGGGCGTCCAGCACCACGCGCGGAGCGGCCTCCGAGCCGACCAGCAGGTTAAAACCGGGAAGCACGCGATTGATCGCCGCCGTCGTTGCCGCGGACGCGAGATTATTGACCAGCGAGCCGGTGTCGGGCTTCAGCCCGAGATTCTGGCTGCTGAGAAAAAACTGAACACCGTAGTTGAGGTTGTCGTTGAGCGTCACCTCCGCGATGGTCGCCTCGATTGCGACCTGACGCTGCGGCCGGTCGATTTGCCGGATCGTCTGTTCGATGATGCGATGCGCTTCCTGGTTGGCATATACCAGGATCGAATTATTGGTGACGTCTGCCGTAATCCTGACGTTGGGCAGGATGCCCGCCGCGCGACCATTGGATCCGCCGGTGCCGCCTGCGGTGGTGGCATCCTGCGGCGATGCAGTGTCCGCAGCCGTGCCCGGGCTATTTGCACCGCGGACGTTCAGATTCAACGTTGCTTGTCCGCCGCCGGTCGATGGCGGAACGCCGCTCAAGGCGACGAGCGGAGCCGGAGGAGAAGAAGCGGAGGAAATTCCCGATCCCGGTGAAATCTGGCTCGATGCGCTGTCCAGGGTCCCGCCGGCCTTTTGTCCGACCAGGATTTCATTGAGCAGCGCCGTGACCTGCCGCGAGTTGCCATAGCGCAGCGGATACACCTTGAGGTTGGTGCCCTCGGTGTCGGACTGGTCGAGCCGCGCAATCCATGTGCCGGCCCGTTTGAGGAATTCGGGCTTTTGGCTGACCACGAGAATCGAATTGAGCCGGGCAATGGGCTGGAACTTGATCATGTTCTGGGACATGCCGCCTTCACCGGAATCCATGATCTTCTCGATCTCGGAGATCACAGCCTCAGGCGCGCTGTTCCGGATCGGAAAAATTCCGACCGATTGTCCGCGCATCCAGTCAGCGTCGAAACTGACGATGGTATCGATCGCCGCACTTCGGTCAGCACCGCTGCCCTGGATGATCAGGGTGTTGCGCGCCACGTCCGGCCGAATGGTGTTGGCCCTGACGCCGAAGGCATCGAGCAGCTTGAATACGTTCTGGGCAGAAACATAACGCAACGGTACGACGCTGATGCCTTGACCCGGCTCTGCTGTCGCCGTTCTGTCGATGCCGCCGGTCCCGCCGGCTTCGTTGGCGGGGATCAGGCGGTATCCGCTGTTGCGCTCCTTGATCAGCGCGACGTTGGACATGCGCAGTGCGTTTTCGAGGACGTACAATGCATCGACCCTCGGAATCGGACGAACCGACGCAAGGGTCACGGTGCCCTGGACCCTTGGATCGATGGTGTATCCGACGCCAAGAATATCGCCGAGAATGACTTTCGCGACTGTTGCCACCGGTGCGTTGTCGAAGTTGAGATCGAAGCCGCCACCCGGCGCCTCGTCGGCCGTCGCGGGCGAATTCGGACTACGCGTGCCATCAGCGAGATAAATCGCCGGCTGCCGTGAAGCGTTCGCGCTGAGGGACGACTCGCCGCTGGCCGTGGGCTGGCGCGGCTCCAAATCCAGCGATTGGATCCTCTCGGTAATGTCCCGGGCGCGAGGATCCTTCGGATTGCTTTCCTGGGCCTGATCCGAGGTGATGCAGGCGGTGAGCAGAAAACCAAGCGCAAACAGGACAAGCGTTCCAGTCAACCCTGAACGCAGGCGTGGAAGCGATTGGGCCACCTGGAACAAAATACGCCTATCAACGGTACGGTGAACTGAAAAGGGACGTCGGACGAATGAACTGGTTTGCACAAAATTGACATTTTCATTATGTTTTTGTTAAAGTTTTATGTCAACAGATAATGAATTTGATCGTTCGTTGGTTAATGCTTTTCAGTGAACAAGGTTAGCGTTGAGACATTCGATGCGTGACCTTTCCTCAGAGGGGTTTCGACAGCACCTTCTCGACAAGTATTCATTGACGCCGCGCGCGCGCGCGCGGGCTGAAAAGCCCGGCGCCACGTCGCTGATGCGGCCTCTGAAGGACTTGTGGGAAGCGACCGATCTCTCTGCGGCCGAATTTGCCGACGAGGTCTCCGATTATTGGAATGTTGCCCGGCTCGATCTTCCGCAACTCCTCGGCGCAATCCCCTGCCTCGAAGGGTTTTCCCGTCGCTTTCTTCGAGAGGCGACGGTCTTCCCCATGCGTGCCTCGGGCGGGTATCGGCTCGCAATAGCGGACCCATCCGATACTGCCGCCATTCGTGCCGCCGAACTCGTCTTTGGTGAACCGGTCGAGGTCGCGGTGGCTTCTTTCGAAGACATCACGACGATCCTGGACCAGCGTCTCGATGCCGACGACGCATCATCCGAGCATGCCGCCAAAGGGGCGATTCAGCAGTCGGACGACGATATCGAGAGCCTGCGCGATCTTGCGAGCGGCGCGCCGGTGGTGCGTGCGCTGAACGACCTGCTCGAGCGCGCGGTAGAACTGCGCGCCAGCGATATTCACATCGAGCCATTCCGAACCGGCCTCGTCGTGCGCATGCGTGTCGACGGGCTGCTGCGCGCCATGCCGGCGCCGGCCGGTATTCCGCCACAAGCCTTGATTTCCCGCATCAAGATTCTCGCCAGCCTGAACATTGCCGAGCGGCGTCTGCCGCAGGACGGCGCGGCGCGGGTTCGGGTCAGCCGGACCGAACTCGACGTCCGCGTCGCAACCATGCCGACGCAGCACAGCGAGAGCGCGGTGATACGATTGTTGCCGCGTGATCGTGGCATGCTTGAAATGGGAAAGCTCGGCCTTGCGGCGCGGGACGAAGCGATCCTGACCAGGCTGCTGGCTCTGCCGCATGGCATGATTGTCGTCACCGGTCCGACCGGCAGCGGCAAGACCACCACGCTTGCGACCATGCTGTCGGTTCTGAACGAGCCGACCCGCAAGATCCTGACCATCGAGGATCCCGTCGAATACGAGATTCCCGGCATCAACCAGTCGCAGGTCAAGCCTGCCATTGGTCTCACGTTCGCTTCCGCGATGCGCTCGTTCGTCCGTCAGGACCCCGATGTGATCATGGTCGGTGAAATCCGCGACGCCGAGACCGCTCATATCGCGATTCATGCCGCGCTGACGGGCCATCTCGTGCTGACGACACTGCATACCGACACTGCCGCCGCGGCAGTGCCGCGCCTGATCGATCTCGGCGTCGAGAGCTTCTTGCTGAAGTCCACGCTTCGCGCCGTCGTTGCCCAGCGCCTGGTTCGGATGCTGTGCGACCGATGCAAGGTTCCACGCCGCCTGACCGCCGAAGATATCAAGAAGGATCCCCGCTTTGCGGTGATTGGCTTCGAGGCCGGCGAGATCTGCCATGCGGCGGGCGGCTGCGAACGCTGTGGCGGCACCGGTTATCGCGGCCGCAACGGCGTCTTCGAAGTCCTCGAAATGTCGGACGAGCTCCGCAAGCTGATCGGACCACAAACGGATTCTCACAGCATCGATGGTGCGGCAATCGATAGCGGCATGACGACGATGCTGTCGGACGCCGTGGCGAAATGCCGGGCGGGATTGACGACGGTACCCGAGGTCTTCCGCGTGACAACGGTCCGGTGATCCTGATGCCGAATTACCGCTATCGGGCGTTGAATAACAGCGGCGAATTGATCAGCGGCGCGATCGCGGCCGCGGCCCCCGGCGACGTCGCTCAACGAATCGAACGTCTCGGTCTGGTGCTGCTCGATACCATCACCGTCGACGAGTCCGGATCGGCGCGTCGTGCGTTCGGCTTCTTCAATCAGCCGAGAGCGGAGGACGTCACGATCTTTACGCGCGATCTCGCGCTGCTGTTGCGCGCGGGCGCCCGAATCAATGACGCTTTGGAACTGCTGGCTGCCGACAGCGACTTCGGACGGTTGCGCCCGGTGGTGGCCGACGTGAGATCGCATGTGATCGCCGGCGAGAGCTTCGCCGAAGCTCTATTGCGGCACGAGGCGTTGTTTCCGGCGATCTATCTGGCGCTGGTCCGCGTTGGCGAGGCCTCCGGATCGCTCGATCAGGTGCTCGAAGTTCTGGCCAGCGAGCGCGCGCGCACGGAAGCACTGAAGCGGCGGCTCGGCGACGCCGCGCGTTATCCGCTGTTTGTATTGGGTGCGGCCGGTTGCGTGCTGCTGTTCTTTCTGACGTTCGTCCTGCCGCAGTTCGGCTCGGTGCTGCAGGATTTCGGCGCCAAAATCGATCCGGTCCTTGTCGGGTTCCTCGGCTTGTCGACCTTCCTGCGAGCCAACTCCGAACTGGTGCTGACGGCAGTCCTCGCAGTGGTGACGATAGGCTTCCTGGTCCTGCGACGGCCGGCGGTTCGCCGCTCGCTGTTCGATCTGCTCGCCCGACTTCCGCTGATCCGGGAAGTGGTGAGCTTTTACCGGACCTCTCTGTTCTGCCGAAACCTCGGCGTTTTGCTGGGAAGCGGCGTCAATCTGACTACGACACTTCGAATCCTCACCGATATGATGTCGGCGATCGGCTCTCCGGCGGTTTGGACGGCGGCCGCGGACCGTGTCCGTCATGGTGCCAAACTGTCGGACGCGCTGGCCGATACGCAGGCGCTTCCGTCAATGGCCATCCGGATGCTGCGGCTCGGCGACGAGACCGGGCAGCTTCCGATGCTGTCTGGACGGATCGCCGAGTTTTATGAGGCGAAGCTGCAGCGCACGCTCGATCGCATAGTTGGGATCGCAGGGCCTGCGGCGATCATTCTCATCAGCGCCGTCGTCGGCGGCCTGATCGTTTCTGTCATGACCGCACTCATGTCCGTCAGCCAGATCGTTGGCTGAAGGCAACCAGGAGACGACTATCGTGGGCCGGGACTTCGCCAAACATCCGTCGCGCCGTCGCCGTCGACGGTCGCAAGCCGGCTTTACGCTCGTGGAAATGCTGGTGGTGATCACGATCATCGGCATGATCATGGCTCTGGTGGGCCCCCGCGTGCTCGGCTATCTCGGCCAGTCGAAGGCCAAGGCGGCGAAAATCCAGATCGAGAGCTTTTCGAGCGCGCTCGACCTCTTTTATCTCGACCTCGGGCGATATCCCACCACCAGCGAAGGGCTCGACGCGCTGACACAGGCCGGCGCGAAGCCGGGATGGAATGGGCCCTATTTGCGGGGAGGCGTCATTCCAAAGGATCCCTGGGGCAACAGTTACGTCTACCGCTCGCCGGGAGAGCGCAATCCCTACGACATCGTCTCGCTAGGATCCGACGGTCAAGAAGGTGGAAGTGGAACAGCAACCGACATTGCGAGCTGGCAACACTGAATATGCGGGAACCGATCGCGGTTTTGCGCTGATCGAGATCATTTGTGTTCTTGCCATTATCGGGTTGCTCGCAGCCATCATTTTCCCCGCGATTCCGCGGGCGACATCGCGTGCGAAGCTGGAAAGTTACGCGGTGGAAATGGCGGCGCTGCTGAAGGCGGACCGCAGCGCCGCACTGCGGCGGCAGATCCAGGTGGCGACGCGGATCGACACCGCGACACGCTCGATCCGTTCGGGCGTCACCGGCCGGGCGGTACGGCTGCCGAGCGATGTGGCTCTGAACACGTTGCTCGCGTCGCGATGCGCCGACCGCCCGGCCGGCGTATCAATCGACTTTTTCCCATCTGGAATGTCGTGTGGGGGCGTTATCGCGTTGACGCGTCCCGGCATGGGCTATGAGGTTCGCGTCAACTGGTTGACGGGGGGAATCGATATTGTTCCGCAAAAGCTGCTCTGACGATCGCGGCTTCACGCTGATTGAAGCACTGATCGCTTTGGCGATCGTTGCGGTGGTGCTGTCATCGATCGGCGCCGTGATTGCAACCACCATCCGCGGGACCGGCAAAATCGACCAGCGCCTCGCACTGGCCGCAACCGCGGAAACGGTGCTTGCCGGATTGCCCGGGCGGCTCTTGCTGAAGTCTGGAACTCAGTCGGGCGAACTGTCCGACCATCGCTGGCGTATCGATGTCACCCCCTTGGGGACAACGCCCGACGATCCACAAACCGGGCGATGGGTGCCGGTTGTCGTCAATATGAGACTGCAGGCGCCTGGTGGATCTCGCACTCAGTTGACCACGGTGCGACTTGTGCCGAGGGCGGGCCAATGAAGCCATTGCTTCGGCGGACGGCGAAGGAGGCCGGCTTCACGCTGATCGAGGTTCTGCTGGCGACGCTGTTGATGACCGTCATCCTCGGCGCGCTTGCAACCTTGACGGCGCAATGGTTGCCGAACTGGAACAGGGGCATGGCTCGCGTCCAGCGCGCAGAACGCCTGGCGCTCGGCCTCAATCGCATCCTCGCCGATCTTTCGGTCGCCGAGATGGTGCCACTCAACGGCGAGTCCAAGGCCCCATTTTTCGAGGGAGGGGAATTGTCGGTCACCTTCGTGCGCACGGCAGTCGGGCCCAATATGCGCCCCGGCCTCGAGATCGTTCGTTTCAGCGAAAAGGCCGACCCGCAGGGTTTGGCCATGGTCCGTGAACGTGCGCGTTTTGTGCCCCTGCAGAATGATGAACGGATCCAGTTCGCCGATCAGGTCGTTCTGATCCGCGCACCGTACCGCGTGACATTTTCCTACGCCGGGCCGGATCAGGTCTGGCAGCGCACATGGAGCAGTCCCGGACGTTTGCCGGACATGATACGCGTTGCGGTTCGTGATGCCGCGACGGCGCAGGTGCTCGCTGTTTCCAGTGTCGCGATTGTCCATGTCAACCTGCCGGCCGAATGCGCGAGATCGAGGAATCCGATCGTGTGCCTGAACGAAATGTCGAAAGTGGCGAAGTCGGAAGGAGGAGCCCCGCTCTGAGGGGCGAAGGATGGGCAAGGGCTTTCACCACCTCCGAAGCGGCAGTCACCCGCGCGCGAACGGCTTCATTGTCGTTGCTGTGCTTTGGATACTTGCCGCGTTGTCGGCGCTGGTGATGATTTATCTGACCTACGTGACGAACACGGCGGTGGTCGTGGCCGGAACCACCGATCGAGCCCAGATCGATGCACTTGCCACGGCAGGTGTCGAACTCACGGCTTATCGGCTGGGAACATTTCAAAAAGAGCTTCGCCCGACCAGTGGCAGATTCCGCACCCGTATCGGATCGGGGGATATCTCAGTCGTATTTCAATCCGAGGCGTCGCGGATCGACCTCAATTCCGCACCTAAGGAGTTGCTGGCAGGATTGATGGCCGGGCTGGGGGCGACGGCGTCGGATGCCGCCGGTTATGCCGACCGGATCGATGCCTGGCGTACCCCCGCCGCAGCCGCCGGGGATGATCCCGAAAGTTCATTCTACCGGACGTCGGGCGTTGCCTATCTCCCTCGTCATGCGCCGTTTCCGCAGACGGAAGAGCTTTGGCTGGTTTATGGAATCCCCATGTTTCTGATCGAGCGGATGCTGCCGTTCGTCACCGTTTTCGGCGGTGGTGCGTCGATCAATGTCCAGGATGCCGCACCCCAGGTGGTTGCAGCTCTCCCGGGAATGACGCCGGACAGATTGCAGGCGGTGCTGTCCCAACGCGATGATCCGCGTGCGGATCCAAAGTCTTTGGCGGGATTGGCGGGAGGTGGGGCGTCGCTGGCGGGCTCAGGCAGCTATCGGATCACAATGGGGCTGGTTCTCGAGGGGGGCCGCAAGACAAGCGTCGAGGTCGTGATTTTGCTTCTCGATGACGGTGACGATCCCTATCGTGTCCTGTCATGGCGCAACGGCTCGGACGGCAGTGCGGCGCCTCAATCCGGGCAGGCAGGTTTGCGATGACACTTCTCCAAACGCCGGGTGCGATCTTCGTGGCCTGGACCAACAGTGTGGCGGCCGCCGTGGTCGGCGGCTTCGACCGTCTCGTATCGCCACGGGTCGTGCGCTTGATCGAAGAGGACGGGGATCAGTTTCGGATCGAATCGGCACATCGACCCGAGGCAGCGCCGTCTCATGTCCGGCTGATCGACGGCGTTCTTTCCGCGCCGGATCTCGCATCGATCTTCAGGGGGAGTCGGGTCGAAATCATTCTCCAGCCGAAACGTTTCCTGTTTCGCTCGCTCGAACTGCCGGCGCGCGCTGCGGATTTCCTCGACGGCATCGTGCGGGCGCAGATCGACCGACTGACGCCCTGGACCATCAACGAGGCGGTGTTCGGTTGCAGCATCCCGACGACAACCGGGACCGACACCATCACCACCGTTGTCGCCGTGACCACCCGCAAGATTGCTGCGATCTATGTTCAGGCCGTCTCCAAGTTCCATCCGGCCGCGGTCGCGATCTGCGCCGATGTCACCGAGCGGGATGCGGGGCGGGTCAAGGTCTTCGAGCAGAAGGCGCGAGGGCATCTCGATGCTGCGCGTCTCGGCCGTGCGCTGCAGGTAGGTCTCGCGGCGACTGCAGCTGCCGCTGTGCTGTCGCTCGCGGCCGCAGTTTACATGGTGAATGATCTCGCCGCGAAGGAGGACGAACTTGCACGCCAGCTTTCGCAGCGCCGCGCCGCCATTCGGGCGATCGGCGCTGGGGATCGCTCGCCGACGGCCGCCCTCGAACTGCGCAAACACGAAACGCCCGCGAGCGTCATCGTCCTCGACGCGCTGACCCAGGTTCTTCCGGATCATACCTATGTGACCGAGCTGCATGTTCAGGGCGGCAAGATCCAGGTCGTCGGTGTCACCCGGGATGCGCCGGCACTGATCTCGCTGATCGAGCAGTCGCCACATTTCACGCGCGCCACCTTCTATGCTCCGACAACGCGCGCGGTTTCCGATCCCGGCGATCGCTTTCATATCGAGGCGCGCATCCAGCCGAACAACACGTTGAGCCCATGATGCTGGAGCAGACCGTAACCCGCCACCTGACGCGCTCACCGTTGATTGCGGCCGTGCTCTATGTCGGCGTCCTGGCAAGCCTGCTGGTGGTGATCGGGCTGGCCGTGTCCGATATTGTGGATCATCGGCAGGCGCTGGCCCAGACCTCGGAGTTGCTGGATCAGATCAGGGGACGCAAGGTCCGTGTGGCCGGAGCGGTCGGTTCCGAGCATCCGGGAACGCCATTCCTGGAGGGGCCGACAGTCACGGTTGCCGGCGCGGCGCTGCTCCAGCGGGTGGCGGCTGCGGTCAGCAACGCGGGTGGCACGATTCAGTCCTCACAGGTCGATGTGCTGGGAACGCCGGCCAGGGACGGTTTTGTCGGGCTTTTGGTCAGTTGCGAAATGGAGCAGCCCGCGCTGCAAAAAGTGCTGTACGATCTGGAGGCCGGGATGCCATTTCTCTTCATCGATCAGCTCGATGTCCAGGTTCCCCAGACCACCGCCGTGAACGAGGGCGGGACGGGCCGGGTGAGGGTTGTGATCGGTGTGTCCGGTCAGTGGCAGCAGGCCGGCAAATAGGTTTTCAGGCTTCGCCGCCGAACGACGGCGCTGAAGTCTGGTAGATTGATAAATCGAAATTTTGATTGAGCCCGTATTGCGTTGCGCGTTCGAGGTCGGATCGGCGAACATGGTCAGAAGTTGCATCAAAATCTGCATCGGCGCCATTTGCGTGATGCTGATCCTCGGTGGTCAGCTACCGCCGTCGCAGGCGGTCACCTCTCGCGATGTGGATGTGTTGCCCGACAACATCATGGTGCAGGCGACGAGTCCGTTCGAGCTGGAGCAGCGCTCGCCGCCGGACTTCAACCGCGATTCGCCCGTTTCGGCGCCACCGGCGAACGCATCCGCAGCCCCAACAGGCAATCCGTTATGGTCAATTCCGCTTTCCAGGCTCTCTGCCACCCGTGATCGCCCGATTTTTTCGGCGTCCCGGCGGCCTCCTCCTCAAGCGGTTGCTGGTCCGGTCGCCGAACCGGTGAGACCGCCGACGCCGGTGTCGCTGCCAGAGCCTCTCAACTTGAAGTTGATCGGCGCCGTCGTTGGCGATAGCGACGCGATTGCAGTTTTCCTCGATCGCGCCACCAAGGGTATCGTCCGCATGCGCAGGGGCGATTTTTATGCGGGCTGGCAGCTCAGTTCGATCGCCGGGCGGGAAGCGACTCTCAAGAACGGCGACCGGACCGAGACGTTGGTGATCTTGAGGACCGAGGCATCGGGGGATGTGCCTCCGTCTCCAGGCGTCGCGTCCGGCACTTCCTTCGCTCCCTTCGTCCCTCGATCGACACCAAAGCACGGGGAACCCGATGGCCTTTGAGTTGGATCAAGCTCCCATTCAGATGAGGGAATTTGGATGACGACGGGGAAGGATGTTAGGAAGTTTAGGCAGGCGTCCGGGGCATTTTGTCGCAACTCGACACTGCCAAAGTCTGAAATTTTTGTGGCCTAAAACTGTCGCTATTGTGGCCGGAGTGATTATTGCGTAAATTGCTTCTCAAATTGTAAGAATTCGCATGATGCGCCGAAGCGCAGCATGCTGTTGCAGACTTTGTTTTTCAAATTCCGATTCTTTGCATGCAGCCAATTTCGATTGTCAATTCTCACCTGGAGGCTATATGAAAAAACCTATACCCATGCTCGCTCTCATCGCGGGCCTCTTCGTAATCCTGTCTTTTTCGGCGCCGGCACACGCGCAAGCAACGCGAACCTGGGTCTCCGGCGTTGGTGATGACGCCAACCCCTGTAGCCGCACCGCACCCTGCAAGACTTTTGCCGGTGCGATCAGCAAGACGGCTGCAGCCGGCGAAATCAACTGCCTTGATCCCGGCGGTTTCGGTGCCCTCACGATCACCAAATCGATCTCCGTCATCTGTCAGTCGGGAACTGCCGGCGTTCTGGTGTCGGGCACCAACGGGATTACGATCAGTGCCGCTGCGACTGACATCGTGTATTTGTCTGGCCTTGATTTCGAAGGGATCAATACCGGTCTGAGCGGGGTTCAGATCAACACCGCGGGCGCCGTCCATATCGTGAACTGCATCATTCGTGGCTTCACGGTCGCGGGGGTGAATGTTGGGAATTCAACTGCTGGACTACACCTTGACGTGATCGATTCTGTTATCGCGGACAATACCGGAACCGGGATCCTGAACAAACCAAGCGGCGCAGTGGGCAATCGCGTCATGGTGGACCGTACAAGGGTGTCGAACAATGGGAGCGACGGGATCATTGCAAACGGTACTCTGACATCCGGTAGTCTGAAGATGACGGTTCGTGACAGTGAGTCTGCCCATAACGCAGGCGACGGCTATGTCGCATTCTCAAGCGGCGCTGTTACGGAAGTCATGATCGATTCAAGCACAGCATATGACAATAATCGGGGAATTAACGCGTCTGGATCCGGTGCGATCGTCCGATTTACGCGATCAAGCATCACTGCGAATGCGGTTGGTGTGAATCAAGTCGCCCCTGGGTCAGCCCTGTCCTACTCGACCAACAGTGTTGCGGGGAACGCCACGGACGGCAGCTTTGGAACAACGCCACAGAACTAGTGCACTCGGCGCAGTGCATTGGCGAAAGTAAATGCGCTGCGCCTTGATTGTTGCCTAACGTCAACTTGGAGCGCTATTTCTGGCTTTAAGCGAAGGGGACGGCTCCAAGGAGGTGCGGTCGGCAATGCGATCTGATTGGCCAATCATCATCGGCGGCTCGCACCGTTCCGGGACGACCCTGCTTCGTCGCCTGCTCAATGGGCACCCAAGAATATTTTGCCCGCCGGAAATCAAATTTCACAAAGACCTGCTGGGGCAATTTCCGGAAGACCCTCTGGCCCATGGACGACTGGGCAGCTCGATTCGTGCTCTGGGACTTCCAACGGAAACATGGCTTGACGCGTTCGGTGGTGCGCTGTGTCGATGCTATGACATCGCTACTCGAAATGCCGGTAAGAAGCGGTGGGCCGATAAGAATCCGGAGAACGCGCTGAACATTGCTCATTGGGATCGGTTGCTAGAAGAGCGATTGGCTTTTGTCCTCGTAGTAAGGCATCCATTGGACGTGATTGCCTCTATGGCGGAGATCGGGATGAACAAGGTAATCCCGCTCGATATTGTTGGCAGAGCCGCTCATGTTCGCGACTATATCAACGCTGGTCTTGCTTTTGCGGACGGCTATCCCAAGCGAAGTATTATCGTTCGCTATGAGCGCCTAGTCCGCGATACGCAGGTTACGCTAAATGAACTTATGCTCTTTCTGGCCGAGGACTATGATGCAGCAATGGTCGGCAGCCTGCATTTAGAAGTTCATGGAGTCGGGCTCGAAGATCCCAAAGCACGCCAGCATATTGGCATTTCTGATGATAATATTGGACGCTGGCGTAGGGATATTTCGACCGAGCAAGTAGATGCTGCAAAGCCTCTCATTGCCGAAATTTCCGAGCGATTTAACTATGAGCTGGACTAGTCCGAATCCGAGGCCTCGCGTTTTTGAGTGAACCGCCTTCTTGAGATGACATCAAAAACTATGAATTGAGCGTAATTGTATCAAAAATCCTTTGCTGAACTGCCCCGTAAAACGCGAGAATCTCTGGCGCGCCATACAATATCTCCGTCTGCGCCAGGAGAGCATGTCGTTTGCGATATCTTAGTTTTGCCCGGGGGCGGCGCTCCCAAACAGATCTCTGCTGTCGCGCCATATCGCTGCGGGGTGTTCCGAAACGACGTGGACCAACCGAGAAACGAACTCATATGACCTGTCGTTCTGCGTGAGATGATGGGTCAGCAAGCCCGTTGGCTCGTCAGGGTCATATGATTTATCTCGTCGCCCGCGCAGGTGATCGATGATGATAGATAGGTGGGTATCGTCATCGCCGTAGGAGGGCGGGACTGTCCACTTGATCGGTGCTGCGTGTGCGTTTATCTCGAGCAGCCCTTCCATTGCGAGCGGTCGAACTCGTGGCCCTTTGCGTGAAAGGCCAGATATTCCGCTTTTTGGTAGCAACGGTAGAAATTGATCGTCAAAGCCGTGCCATGGGGGGACAAAAACGGCGATTGATTGATTGCCAAAAAAAGCCGTAAGGATACGTCGCCCTTCCGCCAACTCTTCCGAGACATCATGCGCCGATCGCGAAGCGGGATATTCACTTTTTCCACTTGCGGAGTGATTGCTGTGACGCCAGCCGTGCTGCATTACCACGGCGGATGGCTCTTCCCGCAAACGATCGGCGAGGTCGGATGTCGCCAGACTAGGAATCACGGCCAAGGCAAGAGGTAGAGACCCAGCGTGCTTAAACAGCAAATCAAGCTGCGGCGTATGCGTCGCAGCATCGTCGTCTCGCCACCAAAAATCAGCTTTGACACCCGCCTCGGACCATCGGTCAAGTTCATCGATCAAGTCTTGCCAAGTGGTCATGCAAGATTCCCCACCAATGTCATAATATGGAAGAAAAACGCCCCATTTTGACAAACCTCTCTTCCAGTGAGGTGGATATCGATACAGGCGCGTCAAAAAGCAGAAAGCTAGAGCCCCTGTCATGATCTATCTGGAACGGAGGCTTCAGGCCCGACCAAGACAGTAGCTCCTCCATTTTTGGCCTGTGTCTCGATTTTCCACCTCTGACCGCGCTCGAATCAGATAGCGGCCTGCCGCAATTTCCGCTTCGAACATTCGTGTGAAGATTGCGCCATTAGCATTTGGATCAGGCGGTTGAAACTGAGAAACGACAACATGCCCGGACGGCCGAAGGTACGAGTAAAAGCGGTCAATCGTTTCAATCGGGTTCGCGAGAGTTGCTAAAGAGTCATTGAATATGACTTGATCGTATTGCTCCCCAGAAGGGGGAATGAATTCCTCCATTGAGCAACTCAACAGATGCATTTTGGGATAGCGTTCGAGGGCTCGCTTAATCGCTGTGGGAGAAATATCAAACCCTGTGTATTCTATCCGGGTGGCATCCAAGTAGTCGATTAGTACACCTTCTCCACATCCGGCATCTAGAATATGACCTTGTCGAACTAACTTGTGAATATATCCAGCGATGGTCGCGTGACGCGGCGTCTGCATTAAGCTGCCAAGTTGGTCCCATTGGTTGTTTCGAAATGTTTCATCCCAATCGGTAACCGGCGAATACTGGCTCTGCCATGCCTCCGGTGTATATCGTTCGCTGCTCAAAAGTCTCTACCTCTGGGGGAGCCGTCGTATGCTGATAACAGACAGTCTATCAGAGCTTGCAAAACGATGCGAGATTATGATTGCTGGAGCGAAAATTCTGGGTCGCAATTATGAAGTGGCGACATGCTCGTGGTTCCAGTTTCGCTCCACCTGCCAGTAATGGATTTGCCACGGGTCATCGCGCTCTAGAGTTCTATCTGCCACTACAGGTAACCTCTTAAGCCTGTTTATCGATGGTAACGCAAACGACTCACGTAAGTGTCCAATTCGGTTTGCGTGCCAGCCCCGATCAATTTCATGGGAGGCAAATCGTCGCGCGGTATACTTTTCGAATGCATGTTCCTGGCTTCGCACGATGTAATGCCGCAGCGCAAAGTGTTCTGGTGCAAGGCGTAGATTGGATCCGGCAAGCAAATGTCCGCCGTGCTCCAGCATCGAAAGGCCGCTTGCCTTTCGCCAGGCTCGCATTAACCTCGGAGAATCGGGTTCAAAAAAATAGTATAGTGACATTTGCTGCCATCCCGGCGCTTCTGGCCGGTAGTTGTTTTCAATTGGCAAGAACACGAATTCGTCGAAGTTGACGGCATTCCACCCTTCCGCATTTAGGCGAGAAAGTGCTGCGCTCAACGATTCGTCTGGCCGATATGAGTGCATGACTTCGTCAGCATCGAGATGAATAACCCAGTCCGCTTTAACTGCGTCGACGGCCTCCAACTTGTGCTGAAGCTGTTCGGTCAGCGAGAATGCTCCCTGGAACGGTACGTGCTTGACATCTACAAGGTGTGCGGCAAATTCGCGCCGTCGGTAAATCTCTGCACTGGCATCGTTAGAGCCGTTGTCGATGATGACAAAGTTGATCTGGTTGTGAACCAGATGATGTAAGCAGTTGGCTAGGTAGGCCTCTTCGTTGCGTATCGCCAGAATGGCGGTGACAATCATGCTAGCGCTCCCGTTCGACTGCGCCTTTATCGTAGATCAAGGTGGGGTGCTAGGCAAAAGCGGATCCTGCGCTCGCGGAAATCGGAGGGAGAGGGGCGTTTTGTGGAGCTATTGGGGTGACTGGTAAGGTGAGATCCTTGCCGACGGTAGTCCAGAACGGGCATCGGCCTGAAAAACGCTTGCCAAGCACGGTGATCCAGCTATTCGCGGGTTTGCAAACGGAACGGTGGAGGGGGAATGGGGCAAGCCCGCGGACCCGGTCTGATACTTGGTACTGTGTTGCCCGCCGTTGGTGTTTCGCACGTTGATGGGGCCAGATGGAGTTGGCAAGGCAGATGACGCCGGTAATAATAACTGCTTTATGAAGCCAATTTATTACGCTTGCGGACTCGGAAACTCATTGAAATGATTCAAACGACTGAGGGGTCTAAATCAGCGGCCGGTGAGCTCGAATCGTCTCAGCGGTGCCAGGCCATTCTTATTCTCGGCATGCACCGGAGCGGGACCTCGGCGCTGGGTGGCGTCATCAACGCCTTGGGCGCCGCGGCTCCTAAGACATTGATGCCTCCACAATCCGACAATCCGCGCGGTTTTTTTGAAAGTGTGGCTCTTGCCGGGGCGCATGACGATCTGCTCGTGTCAGCTGGCTCATCCTGGCATGACTGGCGTCATCTGGATCTGTTGCGCTGCGAGGCGGCTGTAGTTGAGCAACATCGTCTGAGAATCAAGGCCGTCCTGGTTGAAGAGTTTGGTGATGCGCCGTTGATTTTCATCAAGGACCCGCGGATATGTCGATTTGTTCCGCTCACGCTATCGATCCTGAGCGAGTTGAACGTTAGCCCTGTGGGAGTTCTGGCGGTTCGCAATCCTCTCGATGTCGCTCATTCGTTGCAACGGCGAAACGGGTTTGCAATATCGAAGTCGCTTCTGATGTGGCTCAGGCATGTGCTCGAAGCCGAGTTTTACTCACGGCATCTCGTGAGAGATATCGTGCCGTATGAAAAGTTTTTGATCAATTGGCGTTATTATGCGGATCGCGTGTCTGAGAAAACCGGCATCGTTTGGCCTGAGCGATCTGACGGCGGAGATCTCGAAGTCGACAAATTCTTGAGCCTCGATCTGCGACATGAAAAGGCTCCGCCGAACGCAATCGATGATCATCCAGAAGTAACGTCGCTGGTTCGTGAAACGTACGATATTTTAACCAGCATGGCGGAGAGCGGCGAAACCAAATCATCGTTAGACAGTCTGGATTCGGTCCGAGCCAGATTCGACGATGGATGCAACCTTTTCAGATCAATGGTTGCTGTTAAGCAACTGGATGTGGATCGATTATATGCAGAGATCGCTGCTAGATCGGATCGGGTCGCACACTTCGAGCGAATGAACGCGAGGCTTGCTAGTTTGTTGGAGCAGCGATCGGCCGAAGTCGATAGCTTGGCTGCCGAACGCGATTCGCTCGTGGCCGTACAGAAAAGTCTTGCGGCAGATCGTGTTTCGCTTATATCGGCTCATAACAACCTGGTCGGCCAGCATCGTGCCGTACTTGCGTCTCGCAGTTGGCGGTTCACCGCGCCTTTGCGTTTCGTGGGAAGATTGTTCGAACGTTAGGGACGCAGTGCAAGGCTGCTAACCGTCTGATAACAGCCAATTCAACCAAGTAGCGACTTAACGCAAGATTGAGTATCGCAGTTCAGGCCATGCTCCACGCCACTTGATCGTGCGGCATGGTTCACCAATTGGCTGATAGCCCTTTCTACACTCCGGAACATACCGCTTTTCGCGACGCGATGCGCCGTTTCGTCGAGCGCGAGATCGAACCCCGCGCCCACGCCTGGGACGAGGCGGGGGAGTTTCCGCGTGAGTTGTATGTCAAGGCGGCCGGGATTGGTCTGCTGGGTCTCGGCTTTCCCGAAGAATATGGCGGCGTCGCCTGCGATCAGTTCATGCACATCGTTGCCACGCAGGAATTGGCGCGGGCAGGAGCGGGCGGCGTCAGCGCCAGCCTGATGAGCCACACCATCGGCGCACCTCCGATTGCTCGGGCGGCGCGCCCGGGGGTGAAGGCTCGGGTGCTCCCCGAAATTCTGTCGGGCCAGAAGATCTCCGCGCTGGCCATCACGGAGCCGAGCGGCGGCTCGGACGTCGCCAACCTTCGCACCAGGGCACGGCGTGACGGCAATCATTACGTCGTGAACGGCGAGAAGACATTCATCACCTCGGGCATGCGCGCCGATTATATCACGGTCGCGGTGCGCACCGGGGGGGAGGGAGCTGGTGGCGTCAGCCTGCTGCTGATCCCGGGCGATACGCCGGGCTTGTCACGGACGCCGCTGAAAAAAATGGGCTGGTGGTCGTCCGACACCGCGACGCTGCATTTCGACGACTGCCATGTGCCGGCCGAGAACCTGATCGGCGAAGAGGGTGCAGGCTTCAAGATCATCATGCAGAATTTCAACAGCGAGCGGATGGGGTTGGCCGCGGGCTGTGCCGGCTTCGCCCGGGTCTGTCTCGATGAAGCGATTGTCTATGCCAGGGAGCGCCACACCTTCGGCAAGCCGATCGCGCAGCATCAGGTGATCCGCCACAAGATCGTCGACATGGCGCAGAAGGTCGCGGCCACCCAGGCGATGCTCGAGATGCTGGCGTGGCGGCTCGAGCAGGGCGACAATCCGGTGGCCGATATCTGCATGCTGAAGAACCAGGCCACCCAGACCATGGCGTTCTGCGCGTCCGAAGCCGTGCAGATCTTCGGCGGTGCCGGTTTCATGCGCGGTATCAAGGTGGAACGGATCTACCGCGAAGTGAAGGTCAATGCCATCGGCGGCGGCACCGAGGAGATCATGAAGGATCTCGCCAGCCGCCAGATGGGGCTATAGCGTTATCGAGCGAAGTGGGCCCCGGCGTGTGAGGACAATGTGGTCTTCATCGCATGAACCGTCCCCGGAGCTGATCGGAATAGGAACCAGAGGATGCTGTTCACCGCCGAGCACGACGAACCGCGCCGGATCCTGCAGAAATTCATCGCCAACGACATCAATCCGTTCGTGGACGAGTGGGAAAGGGCGGGCATCTTTCCGGCACACGAACTGTTCAAGAAGCTCGGCGCGCTCGGCTTCCTCGGCCTTAACAAACCCGTGGAGTTCGGTGGCCAGGGGCTCGATTACAGCTACGCGCTGATGATGGCGGAAGAGCTCGGCGCGATCCGTTGCGGTGGCGTGCCGATGGCGATCGGCGTGCAGACCGACATGGCAACGCCGGCGCTGGCGCGGTTCGGCTCCGACGAGGTGCGCCGCGAATTCCTCGTGCCCGCCGTGTCCGGCGATGCGGTGGCCTGCATCGGCGTCTCCGAGCCTGGTGCCGGATCGGATGTCTCATCGATCAAAACCAACGCCCGCTCCGATGGTGACGACTATGTCATCGACGGCGGCAAGATGTGGATCACCAACGGCACCCAGGCGGACTGGATCTGCCTCCTGGCCAACACCGGTGATGGTCCCAAGCATCGCAACAAGTCGCTGATCTGCGTGCCAATGACAAGCAAGGGCGTCACCATCCCCCGCAAGCTCGACAAGATGGGCATGCGTTCCTCCGACACGGCGCAGATCTATTTCGACAATGTGCGTGTGCCCAAACGCAACCGGATCGGCGAGGAAGGTCAGGGCTTCACCTACCAGATGATCCAGTTCCAGGAGGAACGGCTGTGGGGGGCTGCGGCCTGCCTCAAGGCTCACGAGACTATCATCGAGGAAACCATCGCCTACACACGGGAGCGCAAGGCGTTCGGCCAGAGTATCCTTGATAATCAGACCGTGCACTTCAAGCTGGCGGAGATGCAGACCGAGGTGGAATTGCTCCGCGCGCTGATCTATCGCGCCGGTGAAGCCCTGATTGCGGGCGAAGACATGACCAGGCTCGCGACCATGGCCAAGTTGAAGGCCGGGCGACTTGGGCGACAACTGACCGATGCCTGCTTGCAATATTGGGGTGGCATGGGTTTCATGAACGAGACGCTGGTCAGCCGCGCCTATCGCGACAGCCGCCTGACATCGATCGGCGGCGGTGCCGATGAGGTGATGCTAACGGTGTTGTGCAAGATGATGGGCACCCTCCCGGGAGCGGTGCAGAAGGGCGACAATACCAAATGATCACGCTTTACCACTGCGCAGCCGCGCGTTCGTTTCGCCCGCTCTGGACGCTGGAAGAGCTCGGGTTGCCCTATGAACTGAAGATGCTGCCGTTCCCGCCGCGGGTCCTGGCAAAAGAGTATCTTGCTCTCAATCCGCTCGGCACCATCCCGCTGATGCTTGATGGCGACACCCGCATGACGGAATCCGCCGGGATCTGCCAATACCTGGTGACGAAATACGGACCAACCCCCCTGGCCATCGCGCCGGATGAGCCGGGCTACGGCGCATTCATCAATTTCCTGCATTTCGGTGAGGCGACGCTGACATTCCCGCAGACCCTGGTGCTGCGTTACACCCAGCTCGAGCCGGAAGAGCGGCGCAATCCGCAGGTCGCGGCCGACTATGCCAAATGGTTTTTTGGGCGGCTGCGGGCGATCGAGGCGATCACCGCCCAGCAGGAGACCCTGTGCGAAGGGCGGTTTACCGCCGCGGACGTGTCGGTGGGATATGCTCTGCTTTTGGCGAGCCGGCTGGGTTTGGCCAAGGACTTCGGCCCGGCGGTGACGGCCTATTGGCAGCGGCTGCAGCAGCGCGACGGATACAAGCGGGCGGTCGCAGCCGAACAGCTGGCCGGCGAACAGCAGAACGTGCCCGCCCGCGCACCTTGAGAGACGGGTGACTGGCTGAAATTGTTCAGCTCTTTTCGAGTTTCGTGATTTCCTGTCCACGCAATCCGGTCTCCCTGCACCCATGACAACCCGTCCGGTTGGTGTATGCTCGCGCCGCCCCGCAGAGGGTCCGTGGCGACACGGCGACTAACCGCAAGGCCCCTCGGGAGGGACGGCGAATGAAGGGCGAGCACCGGGAATCCGGTCCTGATTTGGGCCGGGATTCCAGCCATTTGATGCTGATCAGTCCGGAACGGGTGTTCTATGCCGGGCTGCTGGGGCGTCCGCGGGGACGGACGACCGGCTCGTTCATGATCTATGTCAGCATCGAAGGCGGGATGAAGCTGACGCAGGACGGCCATTGCAGCGAAGGCCTGACCATCGCGATGGTGCGGCCAGACGTCGCTCACACCGTCGAGAGTGATTATCGCTCCATCATCAATGTGACGATTGAGCCGGAGACCATCACGCCGGCCGCGCTCGACGGCTTGGCCCGGCAGGTGACCGAGCAGGGTCCCGTGCTGGTCGAGCGCATCCGCGCCGCCTATCAGCAGTGGAAGCGGGAGAAGCGCCGCGACGGCTTCACCACAGAAGAGTTCGACGGTATCGTTCTCGGCGAGGTGTTGCCGCGGCGACAACTGGATCCGCGCATCGTCGACGCGATCGCGCGACTGGCTGTGTTCTCCGGTCCGGCGGTGATCGCGGCGGATTGCGCCGAAGCCATCAATCTGTCGCAGTCGCGTTTCCTGCATCTGTTCAAGCAGGAGACAGGAATCTCGTTTCGTGCCTACCGGGCCCACAAGCGAGCGCGGCATCTGCTGCATTTCGTCAATGACGATATCAATCTCGCCCATCTGGCCCAGGATATCGGCTATCCGGATTCCTCCCATTTCTGCCATTCGATCCGTCGCTTCTATGGGCTGAAGCCGCGCGCCATCTTCCTGGGGTCGCGCGATCTACGGATTTACCGCAGCGATGCGTCGGATGGCGCGCACCTGGTGACGGCGTAAGCAGCCGCCCGCTGGCGAATAGCCAGTCAGCGCAAGAGTTTCGTCTCCCCGATCCGCATCATGCCCGCGTTGCAGCATGGGGATCAAACGAGCATGGCCGACAAGGCGGTAATCACCTGCGCGCTGAATGGCGTGCTGACCGATCCGAAACAGCATCATGTGCCGGTGACGCCGGAGGAGATGGCGCGTGAGGCAAAAGCGGCGTTCGATGCCGGCGCCAGCGTCATGCACATCCATCTGCGGCAGCAGGCACCGGGCAAGGGCCACCTCGCATCTTGGGAGGTCGCGCTGTCGCGCGAGGTCCAGCAGGCGATCCGCGAAGCTTGTCCGGGCGTCATCATCAATCACACCACCGGCGTGATCGGCGCCGATTATGCAGGCGCGCTCGATTGCGTGCGGGAGACCAAACCGGAGATGGCAGCCTGTAACGCGGGCTCGCTGAACTACCTGAAGGTCAAGGCCGACAATACTTGGGCCTGGCCGCCGCATTTGTTCGACAACCGGGTCGAGAAGATCCAGGACTATCTCGATGTCATGAAGGAAGCGGGTACGTTGCCGGAATTCGAATGTTTCGATGTCGGTATCGTGCGCAGCGTCGGCATGTATCACCAGACCGGCATGTACAGCGGGCCGCTGGAATACAACTTCGTGATGGGAGTAGCGTCCGGCATGCCGGCCGATCCCGATCTCTTGCCGATCCTGCTGAAGCTGAAGGCGGCCGATGCCAACTGGCAGGTTACGGCCATCGGCCGCGCCGAGATCTGGCCGTTGCACCAGCGCTGTGCCGAGCTCGGCGGTCATCTGCGCACTGGCCTGGAAGACACCTTCTATCGGCCCGACGGCAGCAAGGTGACCTCGAACGGGCAATTGATCGAAAGCATTGCGGCCTGCGTCCGCAACGCGGGACGGGAGATCGCGACCCCGGCCGAAGCCAAGGCGATTTTCGGTATTCGTCAATAACCGTCGGCCGTTGCATCATCTGGAGGAGACATGACGGATCTGACAGCCACCGGCGGCGTTCCCGGGCCCGGCCGGATCGGGCGCGTCGCGATCGGCGATCTGCTGCGCCGCGCCGCGCGGCGGTTTCCCGATCGCACCGCGCTGACCGATGGCGCGCGGCGCATCACCTTCACCGAGATCGAGCGCGACGCCAATCGTTTCGCGAATTATCTGGTCGCGCGTGGACTGCAGCCGGGCGACAGGATCTCGACCATATGCAACAACTCGGTCGAGACGGTCAAAGCGCTGTTCGGCATCCATCGTGCCGGCCTCGTCTGGGTCCCGATCAACACCATGCTGGGCCCCGGCGACATGGACTATATCATGGACCATGCCGGCGTTCGGTTTGCCCTGATCGACGACAACCTGCATGCGCAGCCGGACCGGCGCGCCACTCTGGAACGCCGGACTGTCGATCTGATTGCCGTGAATCTCACCGGCAAGGCCGCGGCCGCAGGGCTTGCGAGTTTCAACGACCTGATCCTCGGGCAGTCCGACATCGAGCCTGATATCGACATCGATGATCGTGATCTGGCGATGATCATCTACACCAGCGGCACCACCTCGCGGCCGAAGGGCGCGATGCACTGCCACCTCGCGGTGGTGATGGCCGTCATGAGCAATGCCATCGAGATGGGGCTGGGTCGCAACGACGGTATTACCGGGCAATTCCCGCTGTTTCACTGCGCCGGGCACGTGCTGCTGCTGAGTTATCTCTCGGTCGGCGGCAAGATGGCGCTGATGCGCGGTTTTGATCCGGTGGTAGCGATGGAGGCGATCGCCCGCGACAAGCTCACCGTGTTCGTCGGCCTGTCGCTGATGTACCAGGCGATCCTCGATCATCCGCGCCGTGCGGAGTTCGATCTGTCGTCGCTGCGGGCCTGCATCTACACCATGGCGCCGATGGGCCGTCCGCTGCTGGAGCGGGCCATTGCCGAACTCTGTCCCAACTTCGTGCTGACCAGTGGGCAGACTGAAATGTATCCGGCCACCACCATGTCGCAGCCGGACCGGCAGCTGGAGCGTTTCGGAAATTATTGGGGTGAGTCACTGATCGTCAACGAAACCGCGATCATGGACGACGATGGCAACCTCCTGCCGCCGGGGCAGATCGGCGAACTGGTGCACCGTGGCCCTAACGTCATGCTGGGTTACTACAAGGACCCTGTCGCGACGGAGGCTGCGCGAAAGTTCGGCTGGCATCACACCGGCGATCTCGCTTTAATCGATGCGCATGGTGAAGTGCTGTTCATCGATCGCAAGAAGGACATGATCAAGTCCGGCGGCGAGAATGTCGCGTCCGTCCAGATCGAGGAAACATTGCTGGCGCATCCGGCTGTCGCCAACGCTGCGGTGGTCGGCCTGCCGCACCCGCAGTGGGGCGAGGCTGTCTCCGCATTCGTTAAGCTGAAGCCGGGAACGCAGGCGAGCGAAATCGAAATCGCCAAGCATTGCCGCAAGTCGCTCGGCGGCTTCCAGATGCCGAAGCTGGTGCGGATTCTCGACGAGATGCCGATGACGGCGACAGGCAAGCTGCGCAAGGTCGAATTGCGCAACCAGTACGCCGATCACTTCAACACGACCAAGACCTGATCTCAAGGAATTCGAACCAACCATGGCCCTGATCGAAAACACCATTGCACCGAGCGGCGCGGCCTTCCAGGCCAATCGGGCGGGCATGCTGGCGCTGATCGAGCGCATGCGCTCGCTGGAGGAGCGGGCCCGCACGGCGTCGGCTGCCGCCAAGGAGCGCTTCCACAAGCGCAGCCAGTTGCTGCCGCGCGAACGTGTCGCCCTGCTGCTTGATCCCGATACGCCGTTCATCGAACTGTCGACGCTTGCCGGCTACATGTTCGACGTGCCGGATGCCGACAAGAGCATTCCGGGGTGTGGCCTGATCGCCGGCATCGGTTTCGTTTCGGGCGTACGCTGCATGATCAGCGCCAGCGACTCCGGCATCGATGCCGGGGCGCTGCAGCCGATGGGGCTCGACAAACAATTGCGGGTGCAGGAACTGGCGCTGGAGAACAAGCTGCCGCTGGTGCAATTGGTGGAAAGCGCCGGCGCCAATCTCCTGCGCTACCGGGTCGAGGACTTCGTCCGCGGCGGCAACATCTTTCGCAACCTGGCGCGGCTCTCGGCGGCCGGGCTGCCGGTGGTCACCGTCACCCATGGATCGTCGACCGCGGGCGGTGCGTACCAGACCGGGCTGTCGGATTATATCGTGATGGTGCGGGGCCGGACCCGGGCGTTTCTGGCCGGTCCGCCGCTGCTGAAGGCGGCCACCGGTGAGATTGCCACGGAAGAGGAGCTTGGTGGCGCCGAGATGCACACCAGCATTTCCGGTCTTGGCGATTATCTCGCCGAGGACGACCGGGATGCGCTGCGCATCGCGCGCGATATCATGGCTGGTCTCGCCTGGGATCGCTCCGCCTCCAGGGCGGCAACCGCGGTCGCGCCGCCGCGTTACGATCCCGAGGATTTGCTCGGGGTCATGCCGATGGACCACAAACGCCCCGTCGATATGCGCCAGGCCATCGCGCGCTTCGTCGACGGCTCCGATTTGATCGAATTCGGCGCCGATTATGGCCCGGCCACTGTGTGCGGCCACGCCAAGATCGAGGGCCACCCGGTCGGCATCATCACCAACAATGGGCCGCTCGATCCGGCGGGGGCCAACAAGGCGACGCATTTCATCCAGGCCTGTTGCCAGTCCCGCACGCCGCTGCTCTATCTCAACAACACCACCGGCTACATGGTCGGTCGCGCCTATGAGGAGGCGGGCATGATCAAGCACGGCTCCAAGATGATCCAGGCGGTGACCAGCGCCACCGTGCCGCAGATCACGATCTATTGCGGCGCCTCGTTCGGCGCCGGCAATTACGGCATGTGCGGCCGCGGTTTCCATCCGCGGTTCTGCTTTTCCTGGCCCAATGCCAAAACGGCGGTGATGGGCGGCGAGCAGGCTGCGGAAACCATGGCGATCGTCACCGAGGCCGCGGCGGCGCGCAAAGGCAAGCCGGTGGAGCGCGAGCAGCTTGACAAGATGAAGGCGAAGATCACCGCGGTGTTCGATGGCCAGATGGACGTATTCGCCACCAGCGCCCGAGTGCTCGACGATGGTGTGATCGATCCCCGCGATACCCGCGCGGTGCTGGCGGAAGTGCTGGCGATCTGCCGCGAGGCCGAACAGCGCACCCCGCGGCCGATGCAGTTTTCGGTGGCCCGGCCATGAGCGAGGGCACAACGATGAAGCTGACACCATTCAGCAAGATCCTGGTTGCCAACCGCGGCGAGATCGCTCTGCGAGTGATGCGCACGGCGCGGCGGCTCGGCTATGGTGTGGTCGCAGTCTACTCGTCGGCGGATGCCGATGCGCGCCATGTCCGGGAGGCCGACGAGGCGGTGTTGATCGGCGAGGCGACGCCGGCACAGTCCTATCTGCGGGTCGACGCCATTCTCGCCGCAGCCAGGGCAAGTGGCGCCGATGCCATTCACCCCGGCTACGGCTTTCTGGCCGAGAATGCAGAGTTTGCTGCGGCATGCACGGCTGCCGGGCTCGTTTTCATCGGTCCCTCCGCGGACTCGATCCGGGCCATGGGCAACAAGGCGGCGGCCAAGGAGATCATGCAGAAGGCCGGTGTGCCCTGTGTGCCGGGGTATCAGGGCGCCGACCAGAGCGATGCGGTCCTGGCTGCGGAAGCGCGCCGTATCGGTTTTCCGGTCATGATCAAGGCTGCGGCGGGGGGCGGTGGCCGGGGCATGCGGCTGGTGCCGGAGGAAGCGGCGTTCGCCGATCTCCTGCGCAGCGCCAAGTCGGAAGCCAAGGGCGCCTTCGGCGACGCCACCGTGATCCTCGAACGTGCCATCATCGAGCCCCGTCATATCGAGATCCAGGTGTTTGGCGACCGCTACGGCCACGCCATCCATCTCGGCGAACGTGACTGTTCGGTGCAGCGGCGCCACCAGAAACTGATCGAGGAGGCGCCCTCACCGGCGATCTCACCCGCCCTGCGCGCGCGCATGGGCGAGGTGGCGGTCAACGCTATCAAGGCGATGGGTTATGCGGGGGCCGGCACGCTCGAGTTCCTGCTCGATCCGTCCGGGCATTTCTATTTCATGGAAATGAACACCCGGCTGCAGGTGGARCATCCGGTCACCGAGGCCATCACCGGGCTCGACCTCGTGGAGTTGCAACTGCGGATCGCAGGTGGCGAACCATTGCCGCTGCACCAGGAGGATGTCACGTTCTCTGGCCATGCCATTGAAGTGCGGCTGTGCGCCGAGGATGCGGGACATGATTTCATGCCGCAGTCCGGCCAGTTGCTGCGCTGGGAGATGCCGGCCGAACTGCGCGTCGAGCACGCGCTGGTTTCGGGCGCAAATATTCCGCCGTTCTACGATTCGATGATTGCCAAGATCATCAGCCATGGCGCCACGCGCCAGGAGGCGCGACGTCGATTGTTGTTTGGCCTCGAGCACGCGGTCGCCTTCGGAGTTACGACTAACCAGCAGTTCCTTGCGTCATGCTTGCGCCATGATGAATTCGGCGCGGGGTACGCAACCACGGCTTTTATCGCCCGCCATCACGACGCCTTGCTTGCGGAACCGGATCGCAGTGGTCCGCCGGCGGCCGTGCTGGCCGCGTTGCTGCTGTGTGTGACTGGCCGCAGCGTCGGAGTATGGCGGAAAGGCCGCGCGTTGGCCCCGGCATTTCCGATCCCGATGCGGATCGAAGTCAGCGGTCAGATCCACGATGTCGAAATCTTCCGCCGTCGTGACGGCAGCTATGCCATCGGCCACGACGGGCGGGACACCACCATTGATATCGATACACTGAGCGATGAGACCATTCGGTTTCGCACCGGGGAATTGACGGCGTCGGCCGTCTACGCCCGCGACCGCGACCGGTTGTTCACCCTGGCTGACGGCATCACGGTCGCCGCGCGCGATCTCACCCATGCGGCGCCGGAGCGGGCGGCTGCGGATGGCGGCGACGGCAGGTTGCGGGCCGCGATGAACGGCCGTGTGGTCGCAGTTCTGGTCGAGCCGGGCACGGTTGTCGAGGTCGGCCAGCCAATGGTGACGCTCGAAGCCATGAAGATGGAGCACGTTCATCTCGCGCCGATGGCAGGCATCGTTGCTGCCGTGCACGTGGTCGAAGGTGAACAGGTGACGACCGGCCACATCGTCGCCGAGATCGAAACCAGGCCGGAAACACGAGCAGACCCCAAAACCAAGTCCGAAGCCGCAGAATAGGGTGGTGATGACATGACTGACACTTCATCTGTTCTGCACGACAAGCGCGGACCCGCGTTTTGGATCACCATCAACCGGCCCGAAAAGCGCAATGCCCTCAATGCCGACGTGATCGCCGGGATCAACGCCGGGTATCGTGCCGCCCATGACGATCCGGATGTCCGGGTGATCGTCCTCACCGGTGCCGGCGACAAGGCGTTTTGCGCGGGCGCCGACCTGCAGCCTGGAAAATCCTTCACCTTCGATTTCGCCAAACCCAATGTCGATTATGCCGACATGCTGCGGCTGGCACAGAATGCGACCAAGCCGAGCATCGCCCGGGTCAACGGCGCCTGCATGGCGGGCGGCATGGGGCTGTTGGCGATGACCGATATGGCGGTCGCCGCGGATCATGCCGCGTTCGGCCTGCCGGAGGTCAAGGTCGGCGTTTTTCCCATGCAGGTCATGAGTCTGCTGCAGGCCATCGCGCCGCCGCGCATGATCAACGAATGGAGCCTGACCGGCGAACCATTCGATGCGGACACGGCCAAGGCGGCTGGATTGTTGAATCATGTGGTGCCATCAACCGATCTCGACGCCAAGGTGGATTGGCTGGTCGGTCGGATCGCCGACAAGTCGCCGACCGCGATTCGTCGCGGCAAATACGCGATGCGGGCCATTGCGTCCATGTCCTTCGACGAGGCGATCGCGTTTACCGAAAGCCAGATCGCGTTGCTGGCGCTGACCGAAGACGCCAGGGAGGGGCTGGCCTCGTTCGCAGAAAAGCGCAAGCCGTCGTGGCCGGGCAAATAGGTGGATTGATCGGCACATCTGCTGCGATATCGAGGCCGGCCATGAATCCGGTTATGTTCATGATGGTGGCTGCGCATCCGGGCTATCGGCTGCTTTGCCTCCCGGGGCTGTCTGCGTTATGGCGACGATACGGTACCGTATTGCCCTGGTGCGGGCGGCCTGATACGTTACCGTATCAGATCGACTTCCATGGGAGCGCGGACATGACCGTCTATGAACCTCAGGACCCCCAGTATCGCGAACGTGTCACCGACAGTTTTAATCGCCAGCAGGCGATGCACACGCTGGGGCTGACCATCGCGCGTATGGCGCCGGGCGAAATCGTGCTGAGCATGGCGTATGATGCTGCCTACACCCAGCAGCACGGCTTCGTGCACGGCGGCATCGTCACCGCGGGGCTGGACGGCGCGTGCGGCTATGCCGCCTTCACGCTGATGCCGGCCGACGCCGATATCCTGACCGTCGAATTCAAGACCAACCTGCTGGCGCCGGCCATCGCCGCCCTGATCTCGATACCTGTCTCTTATACACATCTAGATGTGTATAAGAGACAGGACCAGCACCTTGCTGCGCTTTCGCACGCTGCGGATGTTGTGTTTCATCGTTCCGGGAAACTGCAGATAGTCGCCTTCGTTGAGCAACTGGGTCTGGTTGCCGAGCTCGACCTCGAGTGCGCCTTCCAGCACGAAGAAGATCTCCTCGCCGCTGTGATGGGCCTCGGCGGATTTGCGCATTTCGGCATCGGCGGCGAATTCGACCACGAACGAATTGACCATCGGATCGTTGCTGCGGCTCAGGGCCGCGAAGGCATAACCACCGTCGGCGGCGCTCGCTTTGCGAAAGGTCCGCCCGGCCGCCTTTGACAGATGGGATTTTCCAGCAGCCGCGGGTTCTCCCAGTAGCTCCGCTACCGATGAATGCAGCGCGTCCGCGAGGCGCATCAGCATGGCGAGCGAGAGGGACTTCTGGCCGCGCTCGAAGCGCGACAGGTGGCCTTTGCTGACGCCGGTGTGCTCGGCGAGGCTGTCGAGGGTCATGCGCCGGTGCAGTCTCAGCGCTTTGGCGCGGGTGCCCACGCCGTTGGTGTCCTGCTTCGGTTCAGAGCGGGGAGCCTTGCTGACGGCTTTTTTTGCCACGTGTATTCAGACCTTTGTCTCGACTCGCATGACCGGACAATAGAGCGTGCTGACCATCCGCCAAATCGGCTTTTACCGCATCTGCCCAAAAATCTCGCGGCTGCGAGATGAAAATTAGGCTTGCAAACCGCGCGGCTTCGATCGAAGTTGACCATAGGACAACAAAAGTTGTCTAATGGGAGGCGGGCATGGTTGAACTGGCCGATGTGACTGCGGAATCCTTCTCACAGCCTTTTCCTGAAGCGGGGACGGCCGCTCGCGCCAGTCCGATGCTCAAGGTGACCCTCGCGACCATGATCGGCGGCGCGATCGAAGCCTTCGATTTTCTGGCCTACGGCACCGCCGCGGCGCTGGTGTTCAACAAGCTGTTCTTTCCCACCTTCAACCCCACCGTGGCGCAACTGGCGGCCTTTGGTGCATTCGCTGCCGGCTTCTTTGCGCGTCCCATCGGGGGCCTGATCTTCGGTCATTATGGCGATCGGCTCGGCCGCAAGAAGATGCTGATGATCGGCCTGGTGCTGATGGGCCTGGCGACTGTCGCCATCGGGTTGTTGCCGACCTACGCATCGATCGGGATTGCGGCGCCGATCCTGCTCATCATGCTGCGCGTTGCCCAGGGCATTTCGTTCGGTGGCGAGTACGCCGGCGGCATGCTGATGATGGTCGAGCACGCGCCCGCCGCGCGGCGTTCGTTCTTCGGCAGCCTCCCGCAGGCGGCGACGCCGGTCGGCCTGATGCTGTCGACCGGCGCGTTTGCGCTGGCGAGCCTGTTGCCGGAAGACGAGTTCCTGTCCTGGGGCTGGCGGGTGCCCTTCCTGGCCAGTGTGGTGATGTTTGCCGTCGGCGCCTATATCCGGCGCGATGTCGCGGAATCGCCGGTGTTCGTCTCGATGCAGGCTGCGCAGAGAATCGCGCGATTTCCGGCCCGCGATGTTATCAAGGGGCACTGGCGTTCCCTGCTGCTGCTGATCGGCGGCAAGCTCGGTGAAGTGACGCTCTATTTCACGCTGGTGGTGTTCTCGGTCTCCTATGCCATCGGCACCCTGGGATTTTCACGCAGCGAGGTGCTTCGCGCCATTACGGTCGCGGCCGTGTTCCAGATGGCCGGCATCCCGTTCTTTGGCTGGCTGGGCGATAAGGTCGGTGCGCGCCGCCTTTACATCGCCGGAGCATTGCTGCTCGCGATTTCTGCCATTCCGCTGTTGACCGCGATCGGCAGCGGGTCGGCGCTGGCGTTCCAGATCGCCGTCATCGTCGGCCTGTCGATCAACTATGCGGCGATGTTCGGGCCGCAATCACATCTCTACAGCGAGCAGTTTCCGCCGGAACTGCGTTATTCGGGCATGTCGATCGGCATCCAGGTCGCCGGCGCTTTGGGCGGTGGCCTCGCGCCCATCGTGGCGACATCGCTGATTGCGAGCTTCGGCACCATCCAGGCGGTCGGGGTCTATCTCGCGGGCCTCGGGGTCCTCGCCGCGATCTGCGCCTCCTTGATGCGATCGACCTATCAACCCTCATCTTCTGCACAACTCTGATCATCGCCCTCAACAAGGACAAGAAACATGCCGGCAACGCCCCTGAAGACCCACGCGGACAAAAGTCATCATGCGATGCGCGTGGATGCGGATCTCGAAAGCCTGCACCGGAAAAGCAGTTGGAGCGACCAGGAAAAGCTGACATTCACGGCCCACATTCTCGCCGGCGAAGGCCACTTTGGCGGGCTGGCGGGCCAATTGACCGCACGGATCAGCCAGGACCGGTTTCTGACGCTTCCGCTCGGCACGGGCTTCGACGAAGCCAAGCCGTCCGGCTTCATCGTGGTTGACGACGATCTCAATGTGATCGAAGGCAAGGGAATTCCCAATCCGGCGACCCGGTTTCATTTGTGGATCTACAAGCACAAGCCGAATATTCGCTCCATCGTGCACACCCATCCGCCGGCCACCTCGGCGCTGTCCATGATCGGACAGCCGCTGATCGTCGCCCACATGGACATGTGCATGTTCCAGGATCAGTGCGCCTATCTGCCGGATTGGCCCGGGCTTCCGATCGGGGACGAGGAGGGGATCGTCATCTCCGCCGCCCTCGGCGCCAAGAAAACCATTCTGCTCGCCAACCACGGCCTGATCACGACCGGTGAGACGATCGAGGAAGCGACCTATCTGGCGTTCTTCTTTGAACGGGCGGCGGCACTGCAGCTGACCGCAGCGGCGGCCGGCACCATTCATCCGGTCGATCCGGACAAGGCGCGCGAGGCCGGCGCCTTCCTGTTGAAGCCGAAGATCGTCGAGATGACCTTCGAGTATCTGGCCCGCAGAGCACTCAGGCAGAACGGTGCGCAAAGCTCGGCAGGCGCTGTGGAGACGTTCACATGACGACCGGCGAGATCTGTTATCTCGGCATGTCCGAGCTCGCGGCGCTGTACCGGACCAGGCAGTTGTCGCCCGTCGAGGTCACCCGTCGTTTGCTGGCACGAATCGAGGCGATCGATCCAAAACTCAACGCCTATGCGCGGATGACACCCGAGCGGGCGCTGAAGGCGGCGGCCACGGCCGAAGATCGAATCCTGAAAGGAGACACCCGCTCGCCCCTCCTCGGTGTGCCCATCGCGGTGAAGGACAATTTCGATACCGCTGGCGTCGTGACCACCAACGGCATGAATCTTCATCGCGGGCGGATTCCGAAACAGGATGCCACCGCGGTGCGCCGTCTGGAAGACGCCGGTGCGGTGCTGCTCGGCAAGTTGCAGCAGACCGAGGGGGCCTTCGCCGAACATCACAAGACCAATCGGGTTCCACTCAATCCATGGGACGCAGCCTACTGGGCCGGTGCGTCATCAAGCGGGTCCGGCGTTGCTCCGGCGGCCGGGCTGACATTCGCGTCGTTGGGAAGCGACACCGGCGGCTCGGTCAGGTTTCCGTGCGCGGCGAACAATCTCACCGGCATCAAGCCGACCTGGGGGCGGGTGTCGCGCCACGGCGTCTATCCCAACTCGCCATCGATGGATCACGTTGGGCCGATGGCGCGATCGGTGGAGGATGTGGCCATCGTTCTGGAAGCGATGGCCGGCGCGGATCCACTGGATCCGAGCGCAAGCCATCTGGCCGTACCGCGTTATCTCAGAAATCCCCGCAAGAGCATCGATCGTCTGCGCGTCGGCATCGACCCGTCGTTTGCGTTCGACGGCACCGCCGACGAGATCGCTGCCGCTTTGCGCCGAGCGATGGCCGCGCTGGCGGAGATCGGCGTTGAGATTGAAGAGGTCTCGTTTCCGGATCCCGCGCAGGTCACCGAAGACTGGTTTCCGATGTCCGGGGTGGAAATGGCCGCCGCGCACCAGGACCTGTTCGATGACAACCGGGACGACTACGGTGCGGCGCTCACCAACCTGATCGAAACCGGCCGCAAGCAGAGTGCGGCGACCTATCACACCCAGATGATGCGGCGGCTCGCCTTCCGCGGCCAGGTCGACGCGTTTTTCGCGGCCTGCGATATTTTCATCGTGCCGACCCAGCCGATGTTGCCGCCGACGGTCGACGCGATGAACGGCCTCGGCGCCGGCCAGCCGGATCTGGGGGCGCTGATCCGCTTCACCGCGCTGTTCGACATGACCGGCAATCCGACGCTGATCCTGCCCTGTGGTTTTGCCGCCAGCGGAATGCCGCTGTCATTTCAATTGGTGGGGCGGCATTTCGAGGAGGATCTGCTGTTCGATGTGGGCTGGTTGTTCCAGACGGTCACCGATTGGCACACCAGGCATCCGCCGCTGTATTCATAGGGAGCCTCGACAAGCTGGTTCTGGCGCTGCCTACGCGCTGCCTCTAAGCTCGCACGCGAGCCAATCGAGGCAGCATCAGGTCGGAGCGTATCATGACCCTCAGGTCATGCCGTGCGGTTTTCATGCGGGGCGGAACCAGCAAGGCACTTGTGTTCCGGGAGTCGGATCTCCCGGACTCGCATGGCGATCGCGACGCGCTGTTCCTGGCGGCGATGGGATCGCCCGATCCCAATGGCCGGCAACTGGACGGCATGGGCGGTGGGCTGTCATCGCTGTCGAAGGTGTGCATCGTCGCCCCCTCGCGGCGGGCGGACGCCGATGTCGATTTCACCTTCGTCCAGGTCTGGATCGACAAAGCGGAGGTCGATTACTCCGGCACCTGCGGGAACATGTCGTCGGCGATCGGTCCGTTTGCCGTTGATGAGGGCCTGATCGCCGCGCCGGCGGATGGCGAAGCGTCCGTTCGCGTCTTCAACACCAACACGTCGAAGGTGTTTGTCGCTCGCTTTCCGGTGCAGGGCGGCCGCAGCGTCACCGAAGGCGAACTGGTGGTCGATGGGGTGGCCGGCAGCGGCGCCGCCATCCGCCTCGACTTCAACGATCCGGCCGGCTCCAAGACTGGCCGGTTGTTGCCGACAGGACGTCCGATCGACAACATCGAGATTCCCGGGATCGGCCGGTTGGCGATCAGCCTGGTGGATGCCTCCAATCCGAATGCCTTCATAGCAGCCGGCGATGTCGGCCTCACCGGGATTGAGCTGCCATCAGTGATCGAACGCAATGGCGAATTGCTGGCGAAGCTGGAGCTCATTCGCCGGCATGCGGCTGTCACGATGGGGCTGGCGCCGAGCCTGGCGGACGCCGCATCGATGAGCATTCCGCGCCTGGGCATGCTCTCGGTGCCGGTCGATCAGGCGCTGCTGTCGGGGCGGGTCATGAAAGCGGCCGAAGCGGACATCGTGGTGCGGATGATGTCGTCGGGGCAGCCGCATCGCGCGTCGCCCCTGACCAGCGCACTATGCCTGGCTGTGGCGTGCCGGGTGCCCGGCACCATCGCTCATGGATTGACGGGAACGGTCGATGCCGGGGTGCCGCTGCGGATCGGGCATCCGTCCGGCACCATCATGGTGGATGCGGATACGCGGAGCGAGGACGGCGCGACGAGCGTGTCGCGGGTCACCATGTATCGCACGGCCCGCCGGTTGTTTCAGGGGGAGGTGTTGTACTCCCCCCGCGATGCGGTTCGTTAGAGCGTTTTCAAGCGCGGTGGAGACCGGTGCCCTCGCGACAAACGCGAAGCGTTTGCGCGGAGGCCGTCAGGCCGCATAGCCCTTGATCTGCGGCGCCTGCACGGTGCGCAATGCCGGCTTCGGCGCAACCGCGCGAAGCTTTGCGGTCTCGGCCAGATGGCGGTCGACCTCGGCGATGCTCTCGGGCGCGATCTCGCGGGCCGGGTGCTCAGGGCTTGCCACCAGGCGCGAAGTGGCCGCCATCTGCAAGGCGGTTGCGATCTCACCGGCGCTTGTGCCGGTCTTGAGCAGCAACAGGATCAGGAGGGCCTTGACGTCGGAATTGAGGATATCTGCGTCCTGCATTGGTCTTCCCCGTTATCGTTACAGTGGCTTCGGTTGAGGTCCGAACAGTTTCTCGAGGAGCGTTGCCGGCTCCGCCGGCTCTGCGTCCTTCTCGGCGAACTCCTTGGGTGCCGGTGCCCGATCAGCGGCGTGCCTGGTTCGTCCGCGCGTCGAGTGGGCGCGCGGCCGTTGAGCGGGATCCGATGACGCAACGATCGGAATGTCTTCGATGCTGCGGCGAAGTGCGATCAATTCGGTGACGCGTGCGGTGGCCTGATGCAGGTCAGTCAGCGCGACGCGGCAAAGGCTGTCCGGCGCCTGGGTGGTGTCGGGGATCACCTCGGCGACGACGGGTGTGACGGGAGTTGTGGTTGCAACGGGGACTGAAATCGGAATGGCGTTGATTTTTGCGCCCGACAGCAGACTGCCGTAGGCCGCCAGAAAAGGCATAAAAGCAAAACACAAAGCGGATAAGACGGTCACGACGACGGATATGGTGACCCAGCGGACCAGGCGGCCGTCCGAGAGCACAATCGACGGAGGCGCAGACAGTTGCGACAGCAACTCCTCGATTTCTGCGATTTGCGCGTCCGTGTCCATGTCCGGCAGAGTCCGACCGGTATGGTTAATCAAACCTTAATTTGATTCTGTCTTGCGTGTTTGTGCGTAACGGCGCCGTATCGTGGTGAGTCAAATGCAGGCGCACCCGGATTTTTCGGATCGCGAACACCCGGCACGCCACCGTTGGTCGCGTGTGGATATCCGGCAGCCGGTTGCAGGCATGGTATCCGCCGATGCTGTCGGAGTCCTTAAAGGATCGGCAAGCCTTCGAAAGCCTGGCCGGGACAAACTCAGGCGGACCAGCCGGCGGCAGCCCATATCCTGGGCAAAGTTTTCAAATTCCGCATTAAATCGGCGATTTCTTGCAAGGCAGCATCTTGCGTGGACGGCCCGGATTGGGGACAAATGATGCAGTGCAAAAACGAAGTCCGAAGGGGTGGCCATGTCGTCCGAGGTCAAGACATCCGTCGCGGAGGTGCCCTTCTATGACGAAGTCCGGGGGGCCGGCTTCGAGGACACCCAGCTTCGCAATGACATCCGCCAGCTCGGCCGCATCCTAGGCGACACCGTGCGCGACCAGGAGGGGGCGGCGGTGTTCGATCTGGTGGAGCGCATCCGGCAGACCTCGATCCGTTTCCACCGCGACGAGGACCAGGAGGCGCGGCGCGAGCTCGACGAGATCCTGAGCCGGATGTCGACCAGCGACACGGTCCGCATCGTGCGCGCCTTCAGCTACTTTTCCCATCTCGCCAACATCGCCGAAGACCAGAACCACATCCGACAGAACCGCTCCCGCACCCTGGCCGGGCAGTTGCCGGAGGCCTCCACCCTGGCCGGTGCGCTCTCCCGCGCCCGCAAGGCCGGCATCGGCGCCGACCAGCTGCGCCGGTTTTTCGATGAAGCCCTGGTCAGTCCGGTGCTGACGGCCCATCCCACGGAAGTGCGTCGCAAGAGCACCATCGACCGGGAAATGGAGATCGCGGACCTGCTCGATCGCAGCGAGCGCACCAAGATGACGGCGGACGAGCGCCGTGACAGCGAGGAACAGCTGCGCCGCGCGGTGCTGACGTTGTGGCAGACCAACCTGTTGCGCCGGACCAAGCTGACGGTGCTCGACGAGGTGGCGAACGGGTTGTCATTCTACGACTACACGTTCCTGCGCGAGTTGCCGCGGCTGCATGGCGCGCTGGAAGACCGGTTGCAGGCCGAGGAAATGGCCAACCGGGACGTGGCGGAGACCACGAAGCCGCACGATGAACTGGCGTCCTTCCTGCGGATCGGAAGCTGGATCGGCGGCGACCGCGACGGCAATCCTTTTGTGACCGCGGACGTCCTGCGCGATACGGTGCGGATGCAGAGCACCCGGATCCTGCGGTTCTATCTCGACGAACTGCACGAACTCGGCGCCGAACTGTCGCTTGCGGCCCAGCTTGTCGATGTGTCCGAGGAGATGCAGGCGCTGGCGCAACTCTCGCCGGATGCGTCGCCGCACCGCCGCGGCGAGCCGTATCGTTTAGCGATCTCCGGCATCTATGCGCGCCTGGCCGCCACGGTGCTGAAGCTTGACGGCATCGTCTCCGACCGCCGACCGGTCGGCAAGGCGGCGGCCTATGACGGCGTGGCCGATTTCAGGGCCGATCTCGATGTCATCCACCGCTCGCTGCTGGCCAACAATGCCGGGGTGATTGCCCGCGGCCGGCTGCGCCAGTTGCGCCGTGCGGTAGACTGCTTCGGCTTTTATCTGGCCACCCTCGACATCCGGCAGAACTCCGCCGTGCACGAGCGCACTTTGATCGAGCTGTTTGATGCGGCCGCGCCCGAGGTGGGCTATCGCGATCTCACCGAAGACCAGCGCATCGAACTTCTGGCCCGCGAACTGGCGATGGTTCGCCCGCTGGTTTCGCCCTTCGTGAGTTACGGCGAGGAGACCCGCGGCGAACTGGCCCTGTTGCGGGCGGTGGCCGACACCCAGGCCTTGCTCGGCGAGAAAGCCATCAGCCAGTGCATCGTGTCGATGACCGAAGGCGTATCCGATCTGCTGGAGATCGCCGTGCTGCTGAAGGAATCCGGCGTCATCGACCCGTCGGGTAAGAGCCGCATCAATGTTGTGCCGCTGTTCGAAACCATCAAGGACCTGCAGCACTGTGCCGAGATCATGGACCGGCTGCTGTCGCTGCCCGCCTACCGGCGACTGGTCGACAGCCGCGGCGGCGTGCAGGAGGTGATGCTCGGCTATTCCGACAGCAACAAGGATGGCGGCTTCGTCACCTCCGGATGGGAACTCTACAAGGCCGAGATCAGCCTGATCGAGGTGTTCAAGCGCCACGGCGTGCGTCTCCGGCTGTTTCACGGCCGCGGCGGCTCGGTCGGCCGCGGCGGCGGTCCGAGCTACGACGCCATCATYGCSCAGCCGGGCGGCGCSGTGAACGGCCAGATCCGYATCACCGAGCAGGGCGAAATCATCTCCAGCAARTAYTCCAACGCSGAAGTCGGCCGCCGCAAYCTGGAGATTCTGGTCGCGGCCACGCTGGAGGCCAGCCTGATCCAGCCGCAGCAGGCGGCGCCCCGGGAAGACTATCTCGTGGCGATGGAAGAGCTGTCGTCGCTGGCCTTCGCGGCCTATCGCAACCTGGTCTACGAGACCGAAGGCTTCACCGACTATTTCTGGGAATCCACCGTGATCTCGGAAATCTCGGGGCTGAACATCGGCAGCCGGCCGGCGTCGCGCAAGCAGACCCGCCGCATCGAGGACCTGCGCGCGATCCCCTGGGTGTTCAGCTGGGCGCAATGCCGCCTGATGCTGCCGGGCTGGTTCGGCTTCGGCACGGCGGTGGAGACCTGGATCAAGCAGCATCCGGACAAGGGCATCGAACTGTTGCAGGAGCTCTATCGCGAGTGGCCGTTCTTCCGCACGCTGCTCTCCAACATGGACATGGTGCTCTCGAAGAGCAGCATTGCCATCGCCTCGCGTTATGCGGAGCTCGTCACCGACACAAAGCTGCGCGACACCATCTTCCAGCGCATCCGTGCCGAGTGGCAGACCTCGATCCGGCTGCTGCTGCAGATCATGGAGCAGGACCGCCTGCTGCAAGGCAATCCGCTGCTGGAGCGTTCGATCCGCAATCGTTTTCCCTATCTCGATCCGCTGAACCACACTCAGGTGGAGTTGCTGAAAGCCCACCGTGCGGAGAGTGCGGATGAACAAGTGCTGCGCGGTGTGCAGATCACGATCAACGGGATTTCGGCGGGGTTGAGAAACAGCGGGTGATCTCTCCGTTGTACTCGGAGATAACTATCTTCTCCGTCATGGCCGGGACAAGCCCGGCCATGACGAAAAATTGTCGACAGAGGCTTGGATAAGACGACTCAAATCGCTCCCGACCCCGATCCCGTATCCCCCAGCGACGCCTTGAAGCGCTTCAGCGTCTCTTCGCTCGGCGGATAGGTGCCGCGCAGCGGGGCGCCCTTGCGGATCTCGTCGAGCACGAAGCTCTCCAGCTTGTCCTGGTTGAACCCCTCCAGCGCCACCTCGTCGGCAATGCCGCGCGGCAGCACGATCACGCCGTCGCCGTCGCCGACCATGATGTCGTCGGGAAACACCGGCGCCGTGCCGCAGCCGATCGGGACGTTGAGGTCGACGGCATGATGGCGGGTGAGGTTGGTCGGAGCCGAGCGGCTGGCGCAGTAGGTCGGCATGTCCAGTTCGGCAATCTCGTCGGCATCGCGCAGGCCGCCGTCGGTAACAATCCCGGCGCATCCCCGGATCATGGCGCGGGTGGCGAGGATGCCGCCGGCGGAGGCGGCGGAATGGTCGCCCCGGCAATCCATCACCAGCACATGGCCGGCCGGCACGGTCTCGATCGCCTTGCGCTGCGGGTGCTCGGGGTCACGGAAGACGTCGATGGTGTCGATGTCTTCGCGGGCCGGGATATAGCGCAACGTGAAGGCGGGGCCGACCATCCTGAGCGGCTTGCTCGAGAGCCGCGGAACGCCCTGGATGAACTGGCTTCGCAGCCCGCGCTTGAACAGGATGGTGGCGAGTGTCGCGGTCGAAACCGCCATCAGGCGGTCGCGGGTCTCGGAGGAAAGTGGGGTCATGGCAGACGTCCTGTTGCGGGTCGTTGTCGGCTGAAGGATTGGAACACTTTTCTTGATGAATTTTGAGGGAAGAATTCGGCTTTCTTTGGTTGCAAGATGCGCAACCAACGATGTGCGGCGTTCTGACGGTGGTTGCAGCGGCACCTGCGACGTTAGGAGGGAATGGCGCGCGGCCGTTTGGTGTATAATTGGCTTCGATTCAATCTGCAGCTTTGAGGACGGCATGTCGAGTGCGACGGAATTTCACGGCGTCTTTCCCTACCTGGTGTCGCCGATCGACGGCAGCGGCCACATCCGCACCGATGTGCTGGAGCGTCTCTGCGACGATCTGATCAAGGCCGGGGTGCATGGCCTGACACCGCTGGGATCGACCGGCGAATTCGCCTATCTCAATGCGGCGCAGCGCACCGCGGTGGTGAAGACCACGATCGAAGCCACAGGCAAGCGCGTGCCGGTAGTGGCCGGCGTCGCCTCCACCTCGACGGCGGATGCCGTGGCGCAGGCGAAATCCTATCAGCGGCTCGGCGCCGACGGCATCCTGGCGATCCTGGAAGCATATTTTCCGGTGAGCGACACCCAGGTCGAAAGCTATTTCCGCGCCATTGCGGATGCTGTCGACATTCCGGTGGTGATGTACACCAATCCGCAGTTCCAGCGCTCCGACTTGACGCTCGACGTGATTGCACGGCTCGCGAAGCACCCGCGCATCGGCTATATCAAGGATGCGTCCACCAACACCGGCCGGCTGCTCTCGATCCTCAGCCGCTGCGGCGACGATCTCCGGGTGTTCGCCGCATCCGCGCACATCCCCTCGGCAGTGATGCTGATCGGTGGTGTGGGCTGGATGGCGGGGCCGGCCTGCATCGTGCCGCAACAAAGCGTTGCGCTTTACGATCTCTGCAAGGCGGGCCGCTGGGACCAGGCCTTGGCGTTGCAGCGCAAGCTCTGGCGCATCAACGAGGCTTTCGCGCGCTTCAATCTCGCCGCCTGCATCAAGGCCGGCTTGGCCATCCAGGGCTACGATGTCGGCGATCCGGTGCCACCACAGGCGGCGCTGACGGATAGCGACCGCAAGGTGGTGCAGGCGCTGCTGGAAGAGCTGGCGTGAGATGGGTCGAAGAAGCGTCAGGTTTGAGGCGTTTCTCCACCCACAACCGTCATGCCCGGCCTTGTGCCGGGCATCCACGTCTTAACAGCATTCGGTGTGTAGGGCAGGTTAGCGCAGCGTAACCCGCCGTCGCACATAATGGCATATGCCGAATGGCGGATTACGCTAACGCTAATCCGCCCTACGCTTCTGAGGGTGGAGAAGTTCCGCGCTACGACGGCGCCAAATCTGCGTCGCTGCGGACCACGCTGCGAATCCTGGCTACGGAGTCGCGCACCACGAGCTCCGGCTTGAGCACGATGCGATTGGTCTCGATCGTCGTCTCGTTGATCATGGCGATCAGCAGCGCCGCGGCGCGCACGCCAAGCTCGGCCGTCGGCGTATGGATCGTGGTCAGCGCCGGTGCGATCGCGTCCATGAACTGCATGTTGTTCATGCCGACAATCGAGATGTCCGCGGGGCAGCGGATCTTGCTGGCCTGAAGGTGCCGCAGCGCCCCGACTGCAAGCATGTCGTTGGCCGCCGAAATCGCGGTGATGTCGGGGTTGTCACGCAGCAACTGGGCGCATGCAATTTCGCCGTCTTCCACCGTGAACTCGGAGGCGAACACAACCGACGGCGAAACGCCGTCCTTGGCGAGGGCTCGGCAGGCGCGCCGGAAGCCGCGGTAGCGGTAATAGCCGGTCGACACGTTCTGCGGGCCGGCGATGTGGGCAATGCGGCGATGCCCGTAGTCGACAAGGTGCTGGACCACAAGCTCCATCGCCTTGACGTCGTCGACCCGGATGCTGGGGATCAGGTCGGATTCGGCGTCGCGAAACACCGAAACGGTTGGAATGCTGGCTTCGACGCAGACGTCGACATCCGGATCGTTGCGCGCGAATGTCGCGATCGCGAGGCCTTCCACACCCTGGCGGATGAAGCGCTCGATCAGCGCCGCCTGGCGGCCGGGATAGTTGTCGGTGTTGCCGACGATGGTCACATAGCCGATTTCGGCAAAACGGTTCTCGATGGCACGGACGATCGGGGGATGAACCGGGTCTCCGAGATGCGACACGATCACGCCGATGGTGCGCGAGCGTTGCGTGCGCAGCCCCGACGCCAGCGCGTTGGCGCGATAACCCAGCTCCTTCACGCAGGCTTCGACGCGCTCGATCATTTCCGGCGAGATCAGGTGCCGCTTTTCGGGATTGAGCGCCCGCGACACCGTGGACCAGTGCACGCCGGCGCGCTTCGCCACATCGATGATGGTGACGCGCGCGGTGCGCTCGGGCGGAGCGGTCTTCGATGGTGTCTTTCGAACCATTCAGCATCTCGGTGAGTCTCAATACGTGAACTTAGCCGAACTCGCGCGCAATGGCACGCGATGGTTCGGCGGATCGATGATGATGAAACACAAGGTTTCGAAAATCGGGCTTGGAAAGTCGGACGTGCTGTGATCTGCGCGCTCCGCGAAAATCAGCGAAAATCCCCGTTGACAAACGTGTGCATGAAATCTAACAGTGCAGCAGGGAAACATGACGCTGCCGGCCTGCGAGGCTATCTCGCCGTTGCGGTATCGATCACGCGTGAAAAAAGCCTCCATCGTTCGATCGGTGGCGTGCATAATGCAAGCGCAAGCGAGGAGTGGGCGATGGACAGCTTCGTCTATCAAGCGGCACCCATGCGGGTGGTCTTCGGTGTCGGTACGTTGGCGGACCTGCCGGCGGAGCTCGAGCGTCTGTCGATGACGCGAGCTCTGGTGCTGACCACGCCGCCTCAGGAAAAACAGGGACAAGAGATCGCGGCGCTGCTCGGCGCCCGTGCGGTAGGCGTGTTCTCCGGCGCCACCATGCATACGCCGGTCGATGTCACCGAGAAAGCCATGGCGCAGGTGAAGGCGCTCAATGCCGATGGTGTGGTTGCGGTGGGGGGTGGATCCACCACCGGGCTCGGCAAGGCGATCGCGTTGCGCACCGATCTGCCGCAAGTGGTTGTGCCGACGAGTTATGCCGGTTCTGAGATGACGCCGATCCTGGGGGAAACCCGCGACGGCCTGAAGACCACGCAGTCGAGTCCCAAAATCCTGCCCGAGACCGTGGTCTATGATGTGGATCTGACCATGTCGCTGCCGCCGGCCATGACCGCGACCTCCGGCATGAACGCGATTGCGCACGCGGTTGAAGCGCTTTACGCCCGCGACCGCAATCCGATCATTTCGCTGATGGCCGAGGAGGCCATCCGCGTGCTGGCGGCGTCGTTGCCCACCATCATGACCAAACCCGACGACCGCGAGGCGCGCTCCGGCGCGCTGTATGGCGCCTGGCTTGCGGGCACATGCCTCGGCGCGGTCGGCATGGCGCTGCATCACAAGCTTTGTCACACCCTCGGTGGCACGTTCGACCTGCCGCACGCGGAGACCCACGCCATCGTGCTGCCGCATGCCATGGCCTACAACCTGTCTCTTATACACATCTAGATGTGTATAAGAGACAGGGCCTACAACGCGCCCGCGGTACCCGACGTCGCGGCTCGCATCGCGCGGGCGCTGGGCGCCACCGACGCGGCGCAGGGTCTCTATGACCTCGCGCGCAATCTTCACGCCAAACTCGCTCTGAAGGACATCGGAATGCCGGAAGCCGGCATCGAGAAGGCGGCGGAACTCGCCGTCACCAACGCCTACTGGAATCCGCGCCCGCTGGAGCGCGGCGCGATCCGCGATCTGATCGCGCGGGCCTGGGCAGGCGATACGCCCGCCACCGTGCCGTTGGCAGGATGAGGCGACGATGATACGCACCCTGATCCGGTCGGCCACAATCGTCACCATGGACGATGACCTCGGCGATCTCGCCGGCGCCGATCTGCTGGTCGAGGGCAACCGGATCGTTGATCTGCGTCCGAACATCGAGGTCGCCGACGCCGAGATCGTCGACGGCCGTGGCCGCATCGTCATTCCCGGACTGATCAATGCGCACATGCACACCTGGCAGACGGCGCTGCGCGGCTATGCCGCGAACTGGACGCTGCTGGAGTATTTCCGGCGCATGCACGCCGGCCTTGCCACGTTGTTCCAGCCGGACGACATCCATATCGCGACCCTGATGGGGGCGCTGAACCAGATCAATGTCGGGACCACGACATTGGTCGACTGGTGCCACAACAACCCGACGCCGGCCCACACCGATGCCGCGGTGAGCGCCTTGCGCGAAAGCGGCATCCGCGCCGCGTTCTTTCACGGGTCGCCGAAGCCGGAACCGAAGCCGGGCGAGCCGCATTTCTCCGAGGTGCCGCATCCGCGCCATGAGGTCGAACGGCTGCTGTCCGGAGCGTTGTCGGATCGCAGCGGTCTGGTGACCCTGGGCCTTGCGATTCTCGGCCCGCATTATTCGACGCTGGATGTGTCGCTGCAGGATTTTCGCCTGGCGCGCGAGTTCGGCCTCGTTGCCTCCATGCATCAGGGCGGCGGTCCGGCCAAGACCCTCGGCGGCTGGGAGAAGCTGATCGAGGCCGGCCTGGTCGGGCCTGATATCAACATCGTGCACGGCAACGATCTGTCGGATGATCTGCTGCACAGGTTTGTCGATCTCGGCGTGTCTTTTTCGGTCACGCCGGAAAACGAAATGATCCAGGGCCATGGCTTCCCGATCACCGGACGCCTGCTGAAATTCGGCGCTCGTCCGTCGATCGGCATTGATCTCGAATCGGTGCTGGCCGGCGATCTGTTCGGGGTTGCGCGGGTGGCACTGTCGACCCAGCGCGCGCTGGACAATGCGGACGCCCGCCGCACCGGCGGCGGCATTCCCGCCACCACGACGATTCCAGTGCGCGAGGCGCTGCGCTGGATCACCGTCGAGGGGGCGCGCATGCTCGGGCGTGAAGCCGAGATCGGCTCGCTCGCCCCCGGCAAGCTTGCGGACCTTGTGGTGATCGACGCCGACAAATTGAATCTGTGCCCGGTGCACGACCCCGTGTCGACCGTGGTGATGCAGACCAGCCTCGCCAACATCGAGGCCGTGATGATCAACGGGATCTGGAAGAAGAAGCATGGTCGCCTGCTGACTGGCGGCCTCGACGACAAGAAACGCCAACTGACGCTCTCGGGCCAGCGCCTGGTCCGCGAGATCGAACGACAACAAGCGGCATAAAGAATGACACAACCAAAAAACAGCATCGCCTGGATCGGGGTCGGCAAGATGGGGCTGCCGATGGCGGCGCTGATCGTGAAGGCCGGCCACGACGTGACCGCATTCGATCCCAACGGCAGCCGGCTCACGGCCGCGGGCGAACAGGGCATTCGTGCGGCCGCCTCCGCAACCGAAGCAGTCGCCGGCAAGTCCGTGGTCTTCACATCGCTGCCGGATGATGCGGCGCTGCGTGCGACGGTGCTTGCGCCGCAGGGCCTGCTGCAGACCATGGCGGCCGGTGCGGTGCTGATCGAAACCAGCACCGTCAGCGCCGAGATTTCCGCGGAAGTGGCCGCGGCGGCACTGGCGCGTGACATTGCCTATCTGCGCGCTCCCGTGTCCGGCAACGCCAGCATCGCCCACACCGGCGCGCTGACCTGTTTCGTGTCCGGTCCGAAAACCGCGTACGAAGCGGTCAAGCCGCTGTTCGAAACCTTTACCCGGGCACAGACCTATCTCGGCGAGGCCGAGGAAGCCCGTTTTGCCAAGCTCGCCGTCAACCTGATGATCGCGGTGTCGGCCGGCATGATGGCGGAAAGCCTGGCGCTGGCGCGCAAGGGCGGTATCGCCTGGCAGGACATCCTGAAGGTGCTCGACGACAGCGCCATCGCTTCGCCGATGGTCAAGTACAAGACCGCGCCGATGCGCACGCGCGACTTCGACTCGACATTCTCATGCCGGCAGATGGCCAAGGATCTCGATTTGATCCTCTCCGCCGGCCACAGCGTCGGCGTGCCGCTGCAGCTCGCCGCGCAGGTGCGCGAAACCTATGGCTCGCTGGTCGCCCAGGGCGATGGCGAGAGCGACTTCATCGCCACGGTGCGCCATGTCGAGCGCCTGTCGGGGCTTGCCGAACCGAAGCTTTGATTGCCGAAACTCTGATCTCCGGAGGATCCGATGCGCAACTTCAATGAGAATACCATCACCGATGCCGTGCTCGAGCGGATCAAGGATGCCGCCAATCCGCGCATCAAAGAGATCAGCGAAGCGCTGGTGCGGCACCTGCATGCGTTCGTCCGCGAGGTGCGACCCACCCAGAAGGAGTGGGAGCAGGGTATCGATTTCCTGACCCGCACCGGGCACATGTGCGACGACAAGCGCCAGGAGTTCATCCTGCTGTCGGATACCCTCGGGGTTTCGATGCTGGTGGACGCGATCAACCATCCCATGCCGGAAGGTGCGACCGAGACCACGGTGCTCGGCCCGTTCTTCGTGCAGGCCGCGCCGGAAAAGGCGCTGGGCGAGGATATCTCCGGCGGCATGAAGGGAGACCCCCTGATCGTCACTGGCACTGTCGCGGCCCCCGACGGGACGCCGATCGCGGGTGCCACCATCGACGTCTGGCATTCCGACAATGACGGTTACTATGACGTGCAACAGCTCGACGACATCGGCCATCTGGCGATGCGGGCGCGCTTCCACGCCGACGACAACGGCGCCTTCACGTTCTGGTCGATCAAGCCCGCGGCCTACCCGGTGCCCCATGACGGCCCGGTCGGCCAGATGCTGGAGGCCCAGGGGCGCCATCCCTGGCGGCCGGCGCATGTGCACTTCATGATTTCCGCGCCGGGCTACGAGACGCTGGTGACCCATGTGTTCGAAGCCGGCGACAAGTACCTGGATTCCGACGTGGTGTTCGGGGTCAAAGACAGCCTCGTCCGGGAATACAAGGCGAAGGGGCCGGGGCCGGCGGTCGACGGCTGGCAGATGAACGTGCCGTTCTATCACCTGAATTACGATTTCGGTTTGAAGCCGGCCGCGGCAAATCGCGCGGCCTGAACATCGCGCGGCTTGAGCGAAACTTGCGATAACGGACCAACAAGAGTCCGGCATCGCCACCTTTGAGGGGATTACCAGGATGGGACTGCCGATCAACACGGCAATCATTGTCGATCGTCTCGCGCAGATGGTCGGACCGCGGGCAACCACCGCGCGCGGCGTGCTCGACGAGCACGGCCGCAGCGAGGCCTATCATGCCAGCCGGCCGCCGGATGTCGTGGTGTTTCCGGAAACCACCCGGGAAGTCGCCGACATCGTCAAGCTGTGCGCAAGTGTTGGCATGCCGGTGGTGCCGTTCGGCGCGGGGACGTCGCTGGAAGGCAATGCCGCCGCCGTCGACGGCGGGCTGTGTTTCGACTTTTCGCGCATGAACAAGATCCTGGCGGTGCACGACAAGGACATGGATGTGGTGGTGCAGCCGGGCATCACCCGCAAGCAGCTCAATGCACAGCTGCGCGACACCGGGTTGTTTTTTCCGATCGATCCCGGCGCCGATGCTTCAATCGGCGGCATGGCGTCGACCCGCGCGTCGGGCACCATGGCGGTGCGTTACGGCACCATGAAGGACAATGTGATGGCGCTCGAGGTGGTGCTGGCCGACGGGCGGATCATCCGCACCGCCCGCCGTGCAAGAAAGTCCTCCGCCGGTTACGACCTGACCCGGCTGTTCGTCGGCTCCGAGGGCACGCTCGGCGTCATCACCGAGATCACCCTGAAACTGCATCCGTGGCCGCAGGCGATCTCGTCGGCGGTGTGCAGTTTCCCGACCCTCCACGATGCGGTCGAGACCGCGATCGAGATCATCCAGTCCGGCATTCCGGTGGCGCGAGTCGAACTGCTCGACGACGTCATGATGCGCGGCATCAACGGCTACGCCAAACTCGGCTACCGCGAGGCGCCGACGCTGTTCTTCGAGTTTCATGGCACCGATGCCGGTGTGGCCGAGCAGGCGGAGTTCGCGCAGGCGATCGCCGCGGAGCACGGCGGGCTCGGCTTTGAATGGGCACGGGCGGCGGAGGAGCGCACGCGGCTCTGGCATGCCCGCGACAACACGCTTTATGCCGGATTGAGTCTGAAGCCGGGCGCGCGCGCCATGATCACCGACGTCTGCGTGCCGATTTCGCGGCTCGCGGAATGCCTGGTCGAGACCCGGGGGGACGTCGAGGCCAACGGGCTGATCGCGCCGATCGTCGGCCATGTCGGCGACGGCAATTTTCACATGCTGATCCTGATCGATCCCGATAACGCCGACGAGGTGTCACGGGCCAAGGCGCTGCATGCGCGCATGGTGGGGCGGGCGATCGCCATGGAAGGCACCTGCACCGGCGAACACGGCATCGGTTTGGGCAAGATCAACTTCCTCGAAGACGAGCTCGGCGAGGCGGTCGACGTCATGCGCGGCGTCAAGGCGGCGCTCGATCCCAAGGGGCTGATGAACCCCGGCAAGATCTTTCGCGCCCTGCCGGAGGTCCGATCATGAGCGCAGCGCTGCAAGTCGACGTCGCGGAGCGCGAAACGCCGGCCACGGCCCCGCTGTTTGAACTGCGCGGCATCTGCAAGGAGTTTCCGGGCGTCAAGGCGCTGGACGATGTGTCGTTCGCGGTCTGGCCCGGTGAAGTCCACATGCTGCTCGGGGAGAACGGCGCCGGCAAATCGACGCTGATGAAGGTGCTGAGCGGCACCTATCTGCCGACCACCGGCACCACGGAGGTCGGCGGCGTGGAAGTGCGCATGCGCAAGCCCGCCGATGCCCAGAAGCTCGGCATTGCCGTGATCTTCCAGGAATTCTCGCTGGTTCCTTATCTCGACATCGCCCAGAACATCTTTCTCGGCCGCGAGCCGGCGGGGCGTATTCCCGGCAGCATCGACCGCCGCCGCATTCTGAGCGACGCCCAAAAAATCCTGCAGATGATCGGCTTCGACATCGATCCGTCGATCAAGGTGGAAAAGCTCGGCGTGGCGCAGCAGCAGATGGTGGAGATCGCCAAGGCGATCAGCCAGAACGCCCGCATCCTGGTGATGGACGAGCCGACCGCGGCGTTGTCCGACCGCGAGTCGGAATTGCTGTTCGCGCTGATCGCGCGGCTGAAGGCCGATGGCGTCGCCATCATCTACATCTCGCACCGCATGGCCGAGGTGTTCGCCATGGGCGATCGGATCACCGTGCTGCGCGACGGCCGGCGGATCGACGAGGTGCGTCCCGGCGATGCGTCGCCGGATCAACTGGTGCGTATGATGGTCGGCCGCACCGTCGACATGAGCTACCCCCGCAACTTCGCGCAGACCCCCGGCAAGATGGTGCTCGAGGTCAAGGGCTTGTCGGCGGCCAGCGGCATCGAAGACATCAATCTGACGGTGCGAGCCGGCGAGATCGTCGGGTTGTGCGGTCTCGTCGGATCGGGCCGCACCGAGGTGGTGCGGGCGATCTTCGGCGCTGACAAGGCCTCGGCAGGACAGATCGTGTTCGAGGGCCGGGAGAAGTCCGGCGGTCCCGACGAGGCTGCCCGCCTTGGCCTCGCGCTGATCCCGGAAAGCCGCAAGGCGGAGGGCCTGGCGTTGTTGCGCTCGGTCGGCGACAATCTCGTCGTCTCGGCGCTGCGCAAGCTGTTTCCGAGCGGGCTGTTCGATCGGGGACGGGCGCAGCAGGTCGCCGACGGCCTGGTGCAGCAACTGCGCATCGCCACGCCGACCTCGAAACAGACCGTAGGTCTGTTGTCCGGCGGCAACCAGCAGAAAGTCGTGATCGGCAAGTGGCTCGCCGCCGGCGCCAAACTGTTCATCTTCGACGAGCCGACCCGCGGTATCGACGTTGGCGCGAAATCCGAGATCTTCGCGCTGATCGATCGCCTGGTGGCGGAGGGCGCTGCCGCGCTGATGATCTCGTCCGAGCAGGCGGAGATCTGCCATGTCTGCGACCGCGCCTATGTCATGCGCGACGGCCGGATCGCGGGCGAACTGTCACGCTCCGAACTGACCGAGGAAAACATCGTGAGACTGGGGATGCACCATGCGTGAGGATGTTTTTGCCGTATCCAGCAATCCGCTGCAGCGGATTCCTGGTGTCGCCATCATGCTGGTGCTGCTGGTCGCGATGTTCGGCGCCATCGCGCCGGGCTTCCTGTCGATGCCCAACATCTCCAACGTGCTGGTGCAGTCGACCATCCTGCTGCTGCTGGCGCTGCCGATGACACTGATCATCATGACCGAGGGGCTGGACCTCTCGATGGGGGCGGTGCTGACCCTGACCTCGCTGGTCGTTGCCATCGTCGCGGTGGCCACCAAGTCGATGCTGCTGGGGCTGGGCGCGGGCATTCTGGTGGGCCTTGTGTTCGGTGTGACCAATGGCTGGCTGGTCGCCATTGTCGGCATTCCGCCGTTCGTGGCGACACTGGGCACGCTTGGCATGGCGCAGGGGTTGTCGCTGATCGTCAGTGACGGCCAGAGCGTGGTGGGCATTCCCGCCAGTGTCCGCGGCATCTATTCGGGTGTTGTTGCCGGTGTGCCGGTGCCGATCGTCGTGGCGCTGATTGCCTATCTCGCGTTCCACGGGCTGCTCTATCACACCCGTTTCGGCACTTATATTTTCGCCCTCGGCGGCAATCGCGAGGCGCTGCGTTATGCCGGCCGCTCGCCCAATCGGCTGCTGATCATGGTGTACGCGATCGGCGGCGCCATGGCGGGCATCGCCGGCCTGCTGATGACCGCGCGGATGAACTCCGGGCATCCGACCGCCGGGCTCGGTCTCGAATTCGATGCCATTGCGGCGGTGGCGGTCGGCGGCACGTCGTTCGAGCGCGGCAATGGCTGGCTGCTCGGCACGGCGCTTGGTGTCATCACCGTCGGCGTGCTGCGCAACGGCCTCAATTTGATGGCGCTGCCATCCTCGGTCCAGGTCGCCAGTGTCGGCATCCTGGTTATCGTTGCCCTGTTCTTCGACGGATTGCGGAGCCGGTCATGACCGACGTGTCAAAGCCAGACGTGACAAAGCAGGGCTTTGCGCCGCCGCGCACCTTCCTGTCCGACGACGTGATCCAGGTGTTCTATCGGCTGCTTGCGGCGTTTCTGATCTGCGTCGCGCTATCGCTGCTGAGCGACTCGTTCCTCAGCCTCAACAACATCCTCAATGTGCTGCGGCAGGCGAGCCTGATGTTCTTCATCGCCTCCGGCCTGACCCTGGTGGTGCTGACCGCCGGGCTCGACCTCTCCGTGGGCGCCAATGTGGGGCTGTCCGCCTGTCTGGCCGGCACCGTGATCCACCAGACCGGATCTCCGGCTCTGGGCGCGCTTGCGGGTCTCGCGGCCGGCGGCATCATCGGGCTCCTGAACGGGGTGATGGTGACGGCGTTGCGGATCCCCTCTTTCATCGCGACCTACGGCATGCTGTGGGTGCTGAACGGCCTGACCTACTGGTATATGGCCGGTGAAACCGTTCATGGGTTTCCGCCCGGCTTCCGCCAGATCGGCAGCGGCTACTTTCTGGGTCTGCCGATCCCGGTCTATCTGCTGCTGATCTTCCTGGCGATCGGCACCGTGTTCGCGCAGCGTACCACCTGGGGCCAGGAGATTTATGCCATCGGCGCCAATCCGGTGGCCGCACGGCTGTCGGGCATTCCGGTCTCGCGCCGGCTGATCCTGGTCTATGTGATGTCGGGCCTGATGGCGGGGCTCGCCTCGATCATCTTTTTGGCCCGCCTGAATTCGGCGGAGGCCGATATCGGCGAAAGCCTGACCTTGCCGGCGATCGCCGCGGTGCTGATCGGCGGCACCTCGCTGTTCGGCGGCATCGGCACGGTGTTCGGTACCTTCGTCGGCGCACTCATTCTGACACTGGTGCTCAACGGCATGAACCTGCTGCAGGTCAGCGCCAGCTGGCAGCCGCTGGTCACCGGCGTCATCGTCATCCTTGCGGTGTGGCTCGACATGAAAACCCGACGCTGCGCGCAATGATCTTCACCACATCATCAAACAAATCCAGAAGAGGGGACGCAGACATGACGATATCGACTTCCATCAGGGCCGCGGGTTTCGGGGTGAGCCTGCTGGCCTCAGCGGCGTTCGCCACCGGCGCGTTCGCCGACGGCGAAACCATCGCGGTGTTCACCAAGAACCAGACCAATCCCTATTTCCAGACCGTGCGGGTCGGGGCGGATGCGGCTGCGAAGTCGCTGGGCGCGAAGACCCTGCACTACATTCCGACCAAGCCGGACAGCATTCCCGAGCAGCTCAGCCAGATCGAAGACGTCATCGTGAAGAAGCCGAGCGCCATCGTCTTCATTCCGGTCGACTACAAGGCGATGGTGCCGGGCGTCGAGGAGATCAACAAGGCGAAGATCCCGGTCGTCAATGTCACCGACCGCTCGGAAGGCGGCAAGTTCGTCTCCTTCGTCGGCGCCGACGACTACAGCCTCGGGCTGGAAACCGCGCGCACCCTGCTGAAGACGCTCGGTGGCAAGGGCAACATCGTCATCATCGAAGGCGTCAAGGGCTCGCTCACCAACGTCGACCGGGTCCGCGGCTTCTATGACGCGCTGAAGGAAAACCCGAATGCGAAACTGCTCGCCGCGCAGCCCGCCAATTATCAGCGGCTGCAGGCGCTTCAAGTGATGGAAAACCTGATGCAGTCCAATTCCCAGATCGACGGCGTGCTGGCGGCCAATGACGCTATGGCGATCGGTGCGATCGAGGCGCTCGACGGCGCCAACCGCAAGGCGCAGGTGATCGGTGTCAACGGCACCAAGGAGGCCGTCGATGCGATCAAGAGCGGCAAGCTGCTCGCCAGCGGCGACTATAACGGCTTCGTGCAGGGCTGCGTCGGCACCATGATCGCGATCCGCTCGCTGCGCAACGAGCCGGTGGTGACCGAAATCGTGCTGAAGCCGACGGTGATCACGAAGGACAACTACCAGCCCTACGACGTGCCGCTGGATACGCGCAAGTGCCCGACCTGGGACGAAGCCGCCAAGCTCGGGGTGAAGTGATCGTGCCTCGATGATCGGCACGTCTTTCTTTCGTGCCGATGCCGATATCGTGACATCAACATCCGGTACGGCCGCTGCAGACTGCAGCGGCCGTTTCGATCTCACCGGAAATCATCGGAGACTATGATGCTGTTTGTTATCCATGCCCTCGACCGCGCCGGCGCCCTGCCGGTCCGGCAGGCGAACTATGACGCCCACAAGACATTCCTGTCCGATACGACGCCCTATGACGTCAAGATCGTGATGTCCGGCCCACTGACGGCGGACGACGGCCAGACCATGATCGGCAGCCTGTTCCTGGTGGAGGCGCCAAGCCGCGCCGATGTCGAAAAATTCCATCATGCAGATCCGTTTTTTGCCGCCGGCATTTGGGAGAAAGTCTCGATCACGGCTTTCCTGCGTCGCCAGGGCTGAAACACGAAAGACTGAGACCACGATCCGGTCGCTGAGATGAAAGCGGTTGTTTGCGAGGGCGCTTGAGGTAACAATCCGCGCCGGCACGCGTAATGGTCTCGCGTTCCCTCCCGCCCAACGACAAGAGGCCCGACATGCTCAAGTTCTATTTCAACGGCTCGCCGAACCCGACCAAAGTTGCGCTGTTTCTTGAAGAAGCGGGTTTGCCCTATGAGGCGATCCCGGTGGACACCCGCAAGGGCGAGCAGTTCAAGCCGGACTATCTCAAGGTCAATCCGAATTCCAAGGTTCCCGCGATCGTCGACGGCGACGCGGTGATTTTCGACAGCAACGCCATCCTGCTGTACCTTGCGGAGAAGACCGGAAAATTCCTGCCGCCGAACACGCCGGTGATGCGTGGCGAGTTCCTGTCCTGGCTGATGTTCGCCGCGACCGGCGTCGGTCCTTATTCAGGGCAGGCGGTGCACTTCCGGCATTTCGCGCCGGAGAAGCTCGCCTATGCGATGAACCGCTATATGTTCGAAGCACAGCGGCATTTCGAGGTGCTGAACCAGCGACTGGCCGGCCGGAATTATATGGTCGGCGATACCTACACCATCGTCGACATGGACGTGTGGGGGTGGGCGCGGATGGTGCCGTTCGTGATCGGCGAGGAGCACTGGGGCAACTATCCCAATCTCAAGCGGCTGGTCGACGAGATCAGCGCCCGCCCTGCGGCGGCGCGGGCCATTGCCGTGAAGGACAAGCACACCTTCAAGGCCGAGATGGACGACGAAGCGCGCAGCCACATGTTCCGCCACTTGGCGCAGAAGGCCGGCTGATCCCCTGGTGTTTGCTGCGTTGCGGCAGGCCCAACCGCGAGACGATCCAAAGACCGGCGATTTCCGCCGGTCTTTTTGTCTGTTTTAAAACTTGTCAGCTTGTACGATGACTTCTCGACAATGCGTCTCCGCCGACGCAATATGCCGCCCTGCAACGGCGAACAAGTTGCGGATCAAGCAAGGTGCGGGAGCATGTCATGGTTTTTTCAGGAGGGCGGTCTGTTGTTCTGCCGATTATTTTGATGGCCGCCGCAGTATCCAGCGAGCCGGTGTCGGCGAAGACGTTCGCCTATGTCGGCAATGCCGGCAGCAACGAAATCTACGTGTTCTCGATCGATCCCAAGAAGGGCGAGCTGACGTTGATCGACAAGACGGCGTTTCCGGGCATCGAGAAGCCGGGCGCGTCGACACCGATGGCGGTCAGCCCCGATCACCGCTTTCTGTTCGCCGGCGTGCGATCGGAACCGTTCACGGCGGTGACGTTCGCGATCGATGGCAAGACCGGCAAGCTGAAGCATGTCGGCAATGGTCCGCTGGCGGACAGCATGGCCTATATCTCCACCGATCGGACCGGCAGGTTCCTGCTCAGCGCGTCCTATGGCGGCAACAAGGTTGCGGTGAATCCGATCGGCGCCGACGGCGTGGTCAAGCCGCCGCAGCAGGTGGTGCCGACCGGCCCGAATGCGCACGCGATCCTGGTCGATCCGTCAAATCATTATGCGTTCGCGAGCAATCTCGGCTCCGACACCGTGCTTGATTTTCGGTTCGATGGGGCAACGGGACAGTTGACGCCGAACGATCCGCCCTCGATCAAGGTCGGCGAGAAATCCGGGCCGCGCCACTTCATCTTCCATCCCAACCGGAAATACGTCTACCTGATCCACGAACTCGACGGATCGGTGCGGGTGTTTGATTTCGACAGCGCTACCGGTGCACTGAAACAGAAGCAGACCGTGAGCTCGCTGCCCGAGGGCTTCAAGGACAAGCCGTGGGCCGCCGACATCCACATCACCCCCAATGGCCGCTTCCTCTACACAAGCGAGCGAACCTCGAGCACGATCAAGGCTTTCAAAGTGGACCCGAAGGACGGCACGCTGACCGAGGGCGGCAGTGTTCCGACCGAGACGCAGCCGCGCGGTTTCGCCATCGATCCCACCGGGCACTACCTTGCCGCCACCGGCGAAAAGTCCGATGGCGTCACCGTCTATGCCATCGATCAGTCGAGCGGGGCACTGACCAACCTGAAATCCTACAAGGTCGGCAAAAGCCCGAATTGGGTGGAGTTCGTCTCGTTCCGGTAACAAAGATGAACTGATTAAGGCAACATCAACCGGCGCGTCACCACCATGGTGGCGCGCCGTTTTGTCTCGCGAAAGCGGTAAGAGCGTGGCGTGAAATCCGCTATGCTCGCGGCATGTCGAATCAATTCAAGCTCGATCTCAAACTGCTCTGCATGACAATTGGTGCATGCGGAGGCATCGTGACGCTTGCCGCCGCGGCGCAGGCGCTTCCCTTCGGCGCTTCACCTGATCATGCGCAGCCACAACTGGCGCAGCTGTTCACGTCGCCCGCAATGGCGGAGTACAAGCGCAGGCTGGAAGACTACAAGCAGGCCCGCGCCGCGTTTGAAGAAGATGCCTCCGCTTATTGGAGTGCGGTGAGTGAAAAGCGCAAGATCCGCAATGCCAAGCGCCGCGACCGCGTCGAGATTGCGGCCGATGACTATGTGCTGGAGCAGCCGCCGGTCTACACCGGGCCGAAGCGGCCGGTGAACCCGGAACCCGAACCGGAGCCGGACAAGGGGACGCGACCGCCGAAATACATTCCGGTGGCTGCGGATTTCATCAAGGCGGCTGCGCAGCACTTCCAGTTCACGCCGCAGCGCCCGGCCGCTGAAATCGAGTTCAAGCGCGCCTATGTGCGCACAGCGACTGCGGAGGGGCTGACCAGAGACCAGATCATTCGCGTCTATGCATTCGAGACCGGCGGCAACGGCAATTATGATATGCAATCCGGCTTCGCCTCCGGACGTCCCGGCGGCCGGGCAATCTCGACAGCGATCGGCTACAATCAGTTGCTCACCACCAATACGGTGGAGTTGCTGGCCGAGCGCGGCGATCACTTTATCAAGGTGCTGAGTGAACGGGCGAAGACGCTGTCGGGGCCGCCGCGCAAGGCGATGGACCACAAGCTGGCGGTGTTGAAGCGGATGGTGGCGTTCTGCCAGACCGTGCCGGACGAGTGGAACCAGCACGAGAAGCTGGCGAACACCGAGCAGGGCTGGGGCGTCCACGCCATGGTGCTGGATATGGATGTCGGTCCGCTGCTGCAGACCCACAAGCTTCTGACCTCGGTGATCTTCGCGCGCAACAAGGGCACGACGCGTCCTCTCGCTGCGGCCGAACTGGAGATGATGAATCTCACCGGCGACGGCACCGGCCTCGACATGGTGACGATGCCGGCAAGCCTGCGCGAACAGGTGCCGACCTCGAACTTCTTCCAGCGCGGTGGTTACGAGCGCAATCCGGTGGCGGTACGTCACAACACGGTGGCCAAGCTGTTCGCGGTGATGAATGCGCGGATGGACAGTGCCCAGGGTGCGCAGGGATCCAAGGACTTCGCCGGTCTGTTTTGAGGTTCTGGGGAAGGATGCCATGCTGAAGGTCTGGGGGCGTCGCAACTCCTTCAATGTGCAGAAGGTGATGTGGCTCGTGGGCGAGCTTGGTCTGGCCCATCAGCATATCCCGGCCGGCGGCAGCTTCGGTGGACTGGATCAGCCGGATTTTCTGGCGCTGAACCCGCACGGTCGCGTGCCGGTGATCGCAGATGATGGTGTCGTCGTCTGGGAGTCGCATGCGATTTTGCGATACCTCGCCGCGCGATACGGCGGCGCTACGTTCTGGCCCGATGACGCCGGCATCCGCTCACTGTCGGACCGCTGGATGGATTGGTCACAGACGACGCTGCAGCCCGATTTTTTGATGGGTGTGTTTTGGGGCTTCTACCGAACGCCCGATCATCTGCGGAATTGGCCGGCTATCCGCGCCAGCGTGACGCGTTGCACCCGGCATTTTCAGCTTCTCGACGCTGTGCTCGCGGATCGTGATTTCCTCGCCGGTGCTGAGCTGACGTTGGCCGATATCACTGCCGGCACGACGCTTTATCGGTACTTCGAACTGGAGATCGACCGCCCTCCCGTTCCCCGTGTCGAGGCATGGTACGGGCGTCTGCAGGATCGTCCAGCCTATCGGGAGCACGTGATGATCCCGTTCACGGACCTGCAGGGTCGCCTCGACTACTGATGTCCGAAGCCGGATCATGCTAAAGCAAGCACTGGATGTTTGAAATCCAGGGGAGTTCTGACGGTATGTCCAGTGTTTATGAATTCACGGCCAATGCGCTGAGCGGCGAGGAGTTGCCGCTGACGCGCTTCCAGGGACAGGTGCTGCTGATCGTCAACACCGCCAGCAAATGCGGCTTCACCCCGCAGTACGAAGGCCTCGAAGCGCTGCACAAGGCGCACGCGGCGGAGGGATTTTCAGTGCTGGGATTTCCGTGCAATCAGTTCGGCAATCAGGAGCCGGGTTCGGCCGACGAGATCGCCGGTTTCTGCACGACGAAATACGACGTGACCTTTCCTATGTTCGCCAAGATCGACGTCAATGGCGAGCACGCCCATCCGCTCTACGACTACTTGAAGAAGCAGCGGCCCGGGCTGCTGGGATCGACTGCGGTCAAATGGAATTTCACCAAGTTCCTGGTCGACCGGCAGGGCCGGGTTGTCGCGCGGCATGCGCCGACCACGGCGCCGCAGGCGCTGGCATCGGAGATCGCGACGCTCTTGAAACAACCCAGCGCGCGGTAGCTTTTGCAACCGCGCTCCAGTTTTTTTGATTGAGCATGATCTCCGCGCAAACGCTTCACGTTTGCGCGAGGGAAAACCGGTATCCACTTTTTCGGATCATGCTCTAAAAGCTGACAAGCCGCAGGGAGAGACCCATGAAGATCGACGACCTGTTCTCGGTGCGCGGCAAGATCGCGCTGGTGACCGGCGGCAGCCGCGGCCTCGGCGAGATGATCGCGCGCGCCTATGTGGAGAACGGTGCCAAGGTGTACATCACCGCGCGCAAGGCCGAGGCCTGCGATGCGCTGGCAAAGGAATTGTCGGCCCATGGCGAGTGCATCTCGATCCCGGCTGACCTGTCGAAGATGGAGGAGATCGAACGGCTGGCGTCGGAATTGGAGAAGCGTGAAAAACGCCTCGACATTCTCGTCAACAACGCCGGCGCAAGCTGGGGGGCGAGCTTCGCCGAATTTCCTGAATCCGGCTGGGACAAGGTGATGGACCTCAACGTGAAGTCCGTGTTTTTCCTGACCCAGCGGCTGTTGTCGTTGCTGGAGGCTGCGGGGTCGCCGGAGTTCTATGCCCGCGTCATCAACATCGGCTCGATCGAAGGCATCCGCACCTCGCATCTGGAGACGTATTCCTACGCCGCCTCCAAGGCCGGCGTGAATCACCTGACGCGGATGATGGCGAAGTTCCTGGCGCCCAAACACATCGCGGTGAACGGCATTGCGCCCGGCTACTTTCCCTCGAAGATGACTGCCGGCATCAGCGAGGAGGGCAACCGCGAAACGCTGGCCGGCACGCCGCTGAAGCGCATGGGCGAGCCCGACGACATGGCGGGCATTGCGCTCTATCTGGCATCACGCGCCAGCGCCTTCGTCTGCGGTGCGGTGATCCCGGTCGATGGCGGGCTGGCCACAACAGCCTGACCAACGACGACTTGACGCGCTGTCACATTGACGCAGTTGTCATAAATCTCCCCATTCTAGTGCTGGTGTCACACATTGTTCTCTGGCACAGTCGGCCTTTGTGACAGGTTTTTGACAACCTGCGCTTTGAGCGGCGTGTGCGGCAGGGGTCGCGGGGGCGCGCGACCACAACGGCAACAGAGAACAGGTCCCGGTTCTGGTGGGAACCGGCGAGACCGGATTGTGACAAGAACAATGGCATTCGCTTCGGTAAACGCTTCAGTAAATTTGGCATTCGCGTCAGTGAATGATCTCGAACTGGCCTATGACGATCGCGGCCCGAAGTCGGGGCCCGCGATCCTTTTGATCATGGGTCTCGGCACCCAGATGATCGCGTGGCCGGAAAGCTTCTGCAATCAGCTGGCCTCCGCCGGCTTCCGCGTGATCCGGTTCGACAATCGTGACATCGGCCTTTCGACCAAGCTCGAGGATGCGCCGAAAATCCGGCTCGCCGGCCTGCTGTTCAACGCCCTGCTGGGCCGCAAGGTCAAAGCGCCTTACTCGCTCGAAGACATGGCGTCGGATGCGGTCGGGCTGCTCGATGCGCTCGACATCGACAAGGCGCATATTGTCGGTGCATCGATGGGCGGCATGATCGCCCAGATCGTCGCCGCGCAATATCCCGAACGCACCCTGAGCCTGACATCGATCATGTCGTCGAGCGGCGATCCGAAGCTGCCGCGATCCAAGCCGAAGGTGAATGCGGTGATGTTCGGACGGCGGCCGAAGCCGGACGATCGCGAGCAACTGGTTCGCTTCGGCATGAAGATGTTCCGCACCATCGGCAGCCCTGGCTATCCGACACCACCGGAGGTGCTGCGCCAGAAAGTCGAGGCCTCGATCGCGCGCTCTTATTATCCTGCCGGCACGGTGCGCCAGTTCGCCGCCATCATCGCCAACGGCAGCCGGGTCGACATGCTCAAGACCATCAAGGCGCCGACGCTGGTGGTGCATGGCTCGGACGATCCGCTGGTGCCGGTCGAGGCGGGGATTGATACCGCGGCGCATATCGCCGGCTCCCGGCTTGAACTCATTCCCGGCATGGGGCACGATTTCCCGGCTGAGCTGACGCCGAAACTCGCTGCGGATATCATCACGCACTGCCGCGCCGCCAGGGAGGTCATCCATGAACGGACGCGAGGACACTATCCGGGCGCCATCGCGCCTGAAGCTCGCGCTGGAGGGGCGGGGGCTCTTTGAGCTTCCGGCCCTGTTCGCCGCCGCGCCGTTCCTGAGCACGGCGCCGCGCGGCGAGCGTCACCCCGTGCTGGTGCTGCCGGGATTAGGCGCCAACGATCGCTCGACCTTTGCCCTGCGCGGCTTCCTCTCGTCGCTGGGCTATGACGTTCACGGCTGGGGCCGTGGCCGCAACATCCGGCTGCCGCAACTGGAAATCCCGGCGATCGCGCGGACCGTCACCGAACTTTACGAAAGCTCCGGCCAGCGGGTCAGCGTGATCGGCTGGAGTCTCGGCGGCATCCTGGCGCGTGAAGTTGCGCGTGAAACGCCGTCGCGGGTGCGGCTGGTCGTGACATTGGGCAGTCCGTTCGCGGCCCCCAGCGCCAATAATGTCCGCACCATCTGGCGGCTGTTGACTGGGCAGCCGGAGGTGACCGCGACCTCCGCACGTATCGCCGAACTGGCGCGTCCGTTGGATGTTCCGGCCACGGCAATCTACACCCGCTCGGACGGCATCGTGGCGTGGCAGGCCTGCCTGGAGCAGGAAGGGCCGCAGCGCGAAAATATCGAGGTGCGCACCACGCATCTGGGCCTCGGCTTCCATGCTCCGGCGCTGTGGGCGATCGCTGACCGGCTGGCACAGCCGGAGGGGGCGTGGGCACCGTTCCAGCCCGGGGCGCTGGTCGCGCCGTTTTTCCCGAAACGCCGTTAAAGGCGCAATTAACTCAATCGCGTTGCCCCGTCCGACAATTCCGGTTGGCCGGTTTGCAATTGCCGATACGATGCCGGACAATACCGGCAACCAGAGCGTCACAAGGCGCCCCAAAAAGACGTCTTTAGGAGGAATTCAATGAGCGGCATCGGCAAGAAGCTGTCTTCTCTCGACGCGTCGTTTCTCTATCTCGAAACCCCGGAAATGCCCATGCACGTCGGGAGCATGGCGATCTTCAAGCTCAAGGACGGCTACGAGGGCAACTTCTTCGAGGACTTCAAGGCGATGATCGCCGAGCGCCTGCACATCGCGCCGATCCTGAAGTCGCGCCTGGCGAAAACGCCGCTCGACATCGATCATCCGAGCTGGGTCGAGGACGACCAGTTCGATATCGACCGCCACATCTTCCGCGGCAGCCTTCCGGCGCCGCATGATCGGGCCACGCTGGAGCGCATTGTCGGCTGGATGCACGCCAAGCTGCTGAACCGGGCCCGTCCGCTGTGGGAGTTCTACGTGTTCGAGGGCATGGCCAACAACGAGATCGGTCTCTATTCCAAGATGCACCACTCCGCGATCGACGGCGGCGCCGGCGCGGCGCTCACCGCCATCATCTATGATACGAGCCCGGTGCCGCGGAAGATTCCGCAGGCGCCGCCGCAGGCGAAGCCCGAGCGCGAGGCGCGCGACATCGCGGCCGACTTCATCGATTCCTACCAGCAGATCTGGCGGCAGCCGTTCGACATGTCGGCCGGCATCAAGTCGCTCGACCTGCCGCGCACCGGAAAGAGCGATCTCGGCTCGATCCTGTTCGACAATGCGATGATGCAGATCGAGAACGCGGTGAAGTTCGCCGGCAGCATTCCGGCCGTGCTCAAGAGCGTCTCGGAAATGGCGTCGAAGGTCGCGGACCCGAAATCGCGCGAGAGCATCTCCAGCATGATCTCGCCGTCGACCGTCCTCAACAAGTCAATCTCCTCGGAGCGCAGCTTTGCCGCGGTATCGGTGTCGCTGCCCGACGCCAAGGCGGTGGCGAAGGCGGCCGGCGGCAAGCTGAACGACGTGGTGCTGGCGCTGTCCAGCGGCGTGTTGCGCCGCTACCTCAGTGAACGCGGCGCGTTGCCGACCCGTTCGATGACCGCGGGCGTGCCGATCTCGCTGCGCGAGGAGGGCAATACCGACGCCAACAACCAGGTGTTCGGCATGGTGTGCTCGATCGCCACCAATGTTGCGGACCCCAAGGAGCGGCTGCAGACCATCATCGGGGAATCGACCAAGTCCAAGGAAATGTCGCACCCGCTGCGGGCGCTGGTGCCGCAGATGTCCAACGTCTCGATGCTGGGTGCGCCGATCCTGGTGCAGGTGCTGGCGCTGCTCTACAGCTGTCTCTTATACACATCTAGATGTGTATAAGAGACAGGGCATGGTGTGCTCGATCGCCACCAATGTTGCGGACCCCAAGGAGCGGCTGCAGACCATCATCGGGGAATCGACCAAGTCCAAGGAAATGTCGCACCCGCTGCGGGCGCTGGTGCCGCAGATGTCCAACGTCTCGATGCTGGGTGCGCCGATCCTGGTGCAGGTGCTGGCGCTGCTCTACAGCCGCTCCAACCTCTCCGATGTGCTGCCGCCGACCGCCAATGTCACGATTTCCAACGTGCCGGGGCCTCGGCAGACGCTCTACGCCGTCGGGGCGGAGCTGCTGAACATCTTTCCGGTGTCGATCTCGACCCACGGCCTGGCGCTGAACATCACCGTGCAGAGCTACAGGGATCAGCTCGATTTCGGCTTCATCGCCGGCGCCAATATCATTCCCCACGTCCAGGAGCTCGCCGACATGCTGCCGCGTGAACTCGATCTGCTGGTCAAGGCCTATGCTCAGCCGGCCCCGGCGCAGAGCGCTGCGAACTGACACAGGCCGGGATATGGTTCGATCAACGCCATCCGCCATGATGAGTTCAGTTCGAATCGTTCCGGCAGTTCACGGCGCGCTCCCTCGCCCCGCTTGCGGCTGTCGAATTCACACATCTCGCCCCGGCAAAGACTCGTTCCCTCCCCCCTTGTGGGGGAGGGTTAGGGAGGGGGGTAGCGGCAAACCCGCAGCAGCAGAGATCGGATGTCGTTACATCACGACGTCAGAATGCTGGATACCCCCCTCCCCAGCCCTCCCCCACAAGGGGGGAGGGAGCCGAAAATCATCACCTCGGCGTCAAGCCGCACTGATCGCGATGTGTGAATCCGACAGGCGCCAGCGGGGCGAGGTGAACTGTGGGCGCGGCGGCTCATGCAATCAGACTTTCTCTTTTAATTCACACAGGTTCACATCATGCCCGCGATGACCGAGATGCCGCCGCTGCAGTTCGCTGACACCAATGGCATCCGGATGGGGTACTACGACGCCGGGCCGAAGAGCGATCCGATTCCCATGATCCTCTGCCATGGCTGGCCGGAGATCGCATTTTCCTGGCGGCATCAGATTAAAGCGCTGAGCGAGGCCGGTATCCGCGTGATCGCACCGGACCAGCGCGGCTATGGCGCAACGGATCGTCCGGCCGAGGTGGAGGCCTATGATCTCGAACACCTCACCGGTGACCTTGTGGGCCTGCTGGATCATCTGAAGATCGACAAGGCGATCTTCGTCGGCCACGACTGGGGTGGCTTCGTTGTCTGGCAGATGCCGCTGCGGCATCCTGCGCGCGTGGCCGGGGTGGTCGGCGTCAACACACCGCATCTGCCGCGCGCGCCGGCGGACCCGATCGAACTGTTTCGCAAGCGGTTTGGCGATCAGATGTACATCGTCCAGTTCCAGGACCCCGCGCGCGAGCCGGACAGGATCTTCGGCAGCAAGGTGGAGGCCGCATTCGATTTTTTCATGCGCAAGCCGCCGCCGTCGCGCACCGCGTCGACCGCGGAAGCGCCGACCGCCGGTGTCGGCGCGTCGAGCAAGGTCAATCTGGCCTTCCCGCAGATGGTCGCCGGCTACGACGGCGCGAAGGATCCGCGGACCAGGATTCTGGCCCCGGAGGAGATGAAGGTGTTCGTCGATACCTTCACCAAAAGCGGTTTCACCGGCGGGATCAACTGGTATCGCAACATGAGCCGGAACTGGGAGCGCACGGCCGGTCTCGATCATACGGTTCGTGTGCCGTCCCTGATGATCATGGCGGAGAACGATGCGGTGCTGCCGCCATCCGCCTGTGACGGCATGGAAAAGCTTATTCCCGATCTGGAAAAATACCTCGTGCGCAACAGCGGGCACTGGACCCAGCAGGAGCAGCCCGAGGAGGTCAGCGCCAAGCTGATCGAGTGGCGCCGCCGGCTCTTTGCTTAACCGAACGCTCGCTCGATTATATTTGACGGCGGGCGCGCGACGCAGAACAATGCCTGAAAACCCCCGGGTACAACCGGGATTGGATGAAGGGGGAGGCATATGAGCGCAATCTGGCTTTCGAGTTATCCCGCGGGCGTGCCCGGAACAATCGACACCAGCGGTTATCCGTCGCTGGTGGCGCTGTTCGAGGAGAGTTTCCAGAAGTACCGGGATCGCGATGCCTATGCGTGCCTGGGCAAGCGCCATACCTATGGCCAGATCGATCGGTTCTCGCGGGACCTCGCGGCTTGGCTGCAGGGCTGCGGGCTGAAGCAGGGCGACCGGGTCGCTATCATGATGCCGAACCTGCCGCAGTATCCGGTGGCCGCCGCCGCCGTGCTCCGGGGTGGCTTTATCGCCGTGAACGTCAACCCGCTGTACACGCCGCGCGAGCTCGAGCACCAGCTCAAGGATTCCGGTGCGCAGGCCATTATCATCCTGGAGAATTTCGCAACCACGCTGGCGGACGTGATCGCGCGGACCCCGATCAAGCACGTGGTGGTGGCCAAGACCGGTGATCTGTTCGGGTTTCCCAAGCGCAGCCTGGTCAACTATGTCGCCGGCAAGAATACGCCGACGTACTCGCTGCCGGGTTCGATCTGGTTTCGCCGGGCGCTGGCGGAAGGCGCGCGCATGCCGTTCGTCAAGCCGACGGTCGGCCGGGACGATGTCGCTGTCCTGCAATACACCGGCGGCACCACCGGCCTGTCAAAGGGCGCGACGCTTACCCATGGCGCGCTGCTGTCGGCGGTGCTGGCGTCGGAAGCCTGGGTGCAGCCGGCGCTGAAGCGCCGCAAGATGACGGGGCAGGCGACATTCGTCTGCGCGCTGCCGCTCTATCACGTGTTCGCCTTCATCTCCTGCGCACTCCTGGCGATGCGGATCGGCGGCCTCAATGTGCTGGTTCCCAACCCGCGCGACATGGCCGGCATGATCAAGGATCTCGCGAAGTACAAGATTCACTTTTTTCCGGCCGTCAACACGCTGTTCAACGGCCTTGCCAACCATGCGGACATCGGCAAGCTGAACTTCTCCGAGCTGATGGTGTCCAACGGTGGCGGCACCGCCGTGCAGGAGGCGGTGGCGCGGCAATGGCTCAAAGCCACCGGCTGTCCGATCGTGGAGGGGTATGGGCTGTCCGAGACCTGCTCGGGTGTGACCTGCAATCCCACGGATTCCGATGCCTTCACCGGCACCATCGGGCTGCCGTTGCCGAATGTCGAGATCAAGATCCTCGACGACGAGGGCAAGGAGCTTGCGATCGGCGAAGCCGGCGAAATCGCCATCCGCGCGCCGCAGGTGATGGCCGGCTACTGGGGGCGCCCGGACGAGACGGCCAGCGTGATGACGGCGGACGGGTTCTTCAAGTCCGGCGATATCGGCATCATGGACCAGCGCGGCTACATCAAGATCGTCGACCGGAAGAAGGACATGATCCTGGTGTCCGGCTTCAACGTCTATCCCAACGAGGTCGAGGCGGTCGCCTTTGAGCACCCCGGCGTGCTGGAATGTGCGGCGATCGGCGTGCCGGATCCGAAGTCCGGCGAGGCCGTCATGCTGTTTGTGGTGCGCAAGGATCCCAACCTGAAAAGCGACGAGGTGGTGTCGTTCTGCAAGGCCCAGCTTGCCGGATACAAGATGCCACGCGTGGTCGAATTCCGCGATGCCTTGCCCAAGACCAATGTTGGCAAGATCCTGCGGCGCGAGCTCCGCGACGAAGTGATGCGGGCCAAGGCGGCGGCCAAGGTTGCATCCTGATCGCCACCGCCTGGTGAATTGATTTATAGAATTGGCCCCTCGATGGGCAGGAGAGACAAGAGAATGGCGTCCCAGAACAAGCTCGGTCCGATCCCGCATCCGCCGAAGAAGCCGGTGGTCGGCAACATGCTGTCGGTCGATGCGACCGCGCCGGTGCAGGATCTCGTCAGGCTGTCCAAGGAGCTCGGGCCGATCTTCTGGCTCGACATGATGGGCACGCCGATGGTGATCGTTTCGGGGGCGGCGCTGGTCGACGAACTCAGTGACGAGAAACGTTTCGACAAGGCGGTGCGCGGCCCGCTGCGCCGCATCCGGGCGATCGCCGGCGACGGCCTTTTCACGGCCGATACCAAGGAGCCGAACTGGAGCAAGGCGCACAACATCCTGATGACACCGTTCGGCAACCGGGCGATGCAGTCGTACCATCCGATGATGGTCGATATTGCCGAGCAGCTGGCCAAGAAATGGGAGCGGCTGAACGCCGACGAGGAGATCGACGTCGTTCACGACATGACCGCGCTGACGCTGGACACCATCGGCCTGTGTGGCTTCGACTACCGCTTCAATTCGTTCTATCGCCGGGATTATCACCCCTATGTCGCGGCGCTGGTGCGGTCGCTGGAGACGGTGATGGCGATCCGCGGCATTCCGCTCGAAGGGCTGTTGCTGCGCGGGCGCAAGAGCCAGATGGGCGACGACATCGCCTTCATGAACGGCATGGTCGACGAGATCGTCGCGGAGCGCCGCAAGAACGCGGAGGCGGCGGCCGGCAAGAAGGACATGCTGGCCTCGATGGTCAGCGGCGTCGATCGCTCGACCGGCGAGCATCTCGACGACGTCAACATCCGCTACCAGATCAATACCTTCCTGATCGCCGGCCACGAGACCACCAGCGGCATGCTGTCCTGTGCCATCTATGCGATGCTGAAGCATCCGGAGGTGCTGCGCAAAGCCTATGAGGAAGTCGACCGGGTGCTCGGGCCCGACATCAACATCAAGCCGACCTACCAGCAGGTCACCCAGCTCACCTACATCACCCAGATCCTGAAGGAGGCGCTGCGGCTGTGGCCGCCGGCGCCGGCGTTCGGGCTGATGCCGCTGCAGGACGAAACCATCGGCGGCCAGTACCGCCTCAAGAAGGGCACGTTCGTCACCGTGCTGGCGCTCGCCCTGCACCGCGATCCGTCGGTGTGGGGGCCGACCCCGGATGCGTTCGATCCCGAGAATTTCAGCCGCGAGGCGGAGGCGAAGCGCCCGGTCAATGCCTGGAAACCGTTCGGCAACGGCCAACGTGCCTGCATCGGCCGCGGCTTCGCCATGCATGAAGCCGCGCTCTGCCTCGGCATGATCCTGCAGCGTTTCAAGCTGGTCGACCACACTGGTTACCAGATGCTGCTCAAGGAAACCCTGACCATCAAGCCCGACGGCTTCAAGATCAAGGTGCGGCCGCGCACGGACGAAGACCGCACGCATACGAGCGTTCCCCGGGCCGCAGGCCCTGCGTCGACGCCATCCGCGCCGGTTGCAACCGTGCGGCCGCGCCCCGGCCACAACACGCCGCTTGCGGTGCTCTATGGCTCCAATCTCGGCACCGCGGAGGACATCGCGCACCGCATTGCCGACCTCGCCGAGGTCAACGGCTTCGCCACCACGCTGGCGCCGCTCGACGACATGGTCGGCAAGCTGCCGGACAGCGGCGGGGTGATCATCGTCTGCGCGTCCTACAACGGGGCGCCGCCGGACAATGCGACGCAGTTCATCAAGTGGCTCGGCAGCGACCTGCCGAAGGATGCCTTTGCGAAAGTGCGCTATGCGGTGTTTGGCTGCGGCAACAGCGACTGGCTTGCGACCTACCAGTCGATCCCACGGCTGATCGACGAGCAGCTGGCCGCCCATGGCGCGACCAGCGCCTGCGCCCGCGGCGAGGGCGATGCGCGCGACGACCTCGACGGCCAGTTCGAGACCTGGTTCAAGCAGCTGCGGGCGCTTGCGGTAAAGGAATTCGGTGTCGATACGGGCTTCCAGCGCGAAGCCAACGATGCGCCGCTGTATCAGGTGGAGCCGGTCGCGACCTCCATCCCCAACACCATCGCGGGCCTCGGTGGCGCGGCGCCGATCAAGATCGTGGTCAATGAAGAGCTGCAGAGTGGCAGCGGCGGCCGTTCGACGCGGCATATCGAGGTGCTGTTGCCGGAGAATATGACTTATCGGGTCGGCGACCATCTCAGCGTGGTGCCGCGCAACGATCCCGAATTGGTCGATCGTGTCGCGCGACGTTTCGGCTTCCTGTCGACCGACCAGATCCGGCTGGGCGTCGCCGAGGGACGCCGGGCGCAATTGCCGGTGGGCCAGCCAGTGTCGGTCGGCCGGCTGCTCGCGGAGTTCGTCGAGCTGCAGCAGGTGGCGACCCGCAAGCAGATCCAGATCATGTCCGAGCACACCCGCTGCCCGGTGACAAAGCCCAAGCTCGAGGCCTTTGCGGGCGACGATGCCGCGTCGAATGAGCGATACCGCGCCGAGGTGCTGGCCAAGCGCAAGTCGGTGTTCAATCTGCTGGAGGAATATCCAGCCTGCGAGTTGCCGTTCAACACCTACCTCGAAATGCTGTCGCTGCTCTCGCCGCGTTACTATTCGATTTCATCCTCGCCGCAGGCGGCCGGCGGCTCTCGCTGCAGCATCACCACCGCGGTGGTGGAGGCGCCGGCAATCTCCGGGATCGGCACCTACAAGGGGATCTGCTCGAATTATCTCGCCGGCCGCCGGGTCGGCGAGACCATCCATGCCACCATCAAGGAAACCAAGGCCGGCTTCCGTCTTCCCGATGATTCGTCCGTGCCGGTGATCATGGTCGGCCCCGGCACTGGCCTTGCCCCGTTCCGCGGCTTCCTGCAGGAGCGCGCCGCGCGCAAGGTGCAGGGACAAACGCTTGGGCCCGCCATGTTGTTTTTCGGCTGCCGCCATCCCGAGCAGGATTTCCTCTATGAGAAGGAATTGCAGCAGTTCGCCGCCGACGGTGTTTGCGAGCTGCATGTCGGGTTTTCGCGCGGCGACGGCCCCAAGACCTACGTGCAGCATCTCATCGCCGCGCAAAAAGATCGGGTCTGGAGCCTGATCGGGCAGGGCGCGATCATTTATGTCTGCGGCGACGGCGGCAAGATGGAGCCGGACGTCAAGGCGGCGCTGACCGCGATCCATCGCGAGCGCAAGGGCGCGAGCGAAGAGGAGGGCCTGCGCTGGATCGACGACATGGGCACGCAGAACCGCTACGTGCTCGACGTCTGGGCGGGGAGTTAAAGCATCCGATCGTCGCAGGGGCCGGCGGTTGCGCCGGCTGCGGTCGTGCATGCGCTCCGCGCAGTACCGCCGGAGCCCGATCCAAGGTAAGGGAGAGCAGTGCGCCGCCGGCCTGCGGCCTTCCCTTGGAAACGTCACGACCGCATTCATGCAGCCCGATATCTGGTTCTATGCGGTCGGCGCCATCGCCGTTTTCATTCTCGGATTGTCGAAAGGCGGGTTCGCGGGCGTCGGCATGATCAGCACGCCGCTGCTGGCAGTCGTGACCGGGCCGGTCACCGCGGCGGGGCTGATTTTTCCCCTTCTGATCATCCAGGATGTGGTGGCTGTCGCCATCTATCGCCGGACCTACAGCGGGCGGATCCTGGCGACCATGATTCCGGGCGCCGCACTCGGCATTGCGCTCGCCTACATCTTCGCGTCCAGCGTTCCGGGGTGGGCCGTCGAACTGGTGCTCGGCGCCGTCTCCATCGTGTTCTCGGTTCAGCAGATCGTGCGGCAGCTCGGCGTGCCGTCCGCGTCACAACCCGTGCATGGGCAGGCGACACAGGGGAAGATCTCCTGGCTCGGCGTTCTCAGCGGCATGGGCTCGGGATTCACCAGCATGATCGCGCACGCGGGATCGCCGCCGTTCCAGTTCTACGTCATGCCGAAACGGCTGGATCGCGACATGTATGTCGGCACCAGCGTGCTCTTTTTTGCTGCGACCAATGTGATGAAGGCCCCGGCCTTTTTCGCGCTGGGCCAGCTCTCGATCAGCCAGCTCAAGACAACGCTCATCTTTGTTCCGCTGGCCATGGCGTCGAGCTGGCTGGGCGTCCGCCTGGTGCGCTCCATCGACGTCCGCAAATTCAATGTCGTCATCACCATCATCTTGATCGCAGTAAGCCTGCTGTTGATTGCTCAGGGGATTGCAGGCTTCATGGCTGCGCGGGCGATGGCGTCCGGGACGTGACCGGGCGCCTTTCTCTCCGGATGACGATTTAAGTTGTTGTCGCCGCCTTCGCATGCGCCGTGATCGCGCCGATGATCTCCGGCCAGGTCGGAATCGGGATCGCGTGCCCCATGTTCGGGATCATCAGCAGTTTCGCGCCGGGCACGGTGGCGGCGACATCCTTGCCGCAGTCCGGTGGCACCAGCGGATCGATCGAACCATGGATCACCAGGGTCGGCAGCTTCACCGCAGCAAGCTTCGGCTTGCGGCTGCCGGAGGCGATGATGGCGTGCAGCTGCCGCGCGACGCCCGCCGGGCTCAGCCCGCGGTCATAGGAGCGTTCCGCGCGCTGGCGATCCCGGGCCTCGTCGGCCGGAAAATTCGGGCCGCGCAGCACTTTCCAGTTGCGCTGGAAGTTCGCGATGTACTCGTCGCGTGACTTCGGCGCCGGCGTCATCAGCACGGCCATGGCTTCGGCCGTCGGCGGCGGCAGGTTCGGATCACCCGATGTCGCCATGATCGAGGTCAGCGAGCGCACGCGCTGCGGAGTGTTGATCGCGAGCTCCTGGGCGATGGCGCCGCCCATCGAGGCGCCGACGATATGCGCCGAGGCGATGCCAAGCGTGTCCATCAGCCCGATCACGTCATCGGCCATGTCCCGCAGCAGGTAGGGCGGAGGCACCGGCTTGCCGGTGAGCTGGCCCTGGATCACGGCCTGCACGCTGACCGGCTCGAAGCCGGAGATCTTGGTCGATTGGCCGATGTCGCGATTGTCGAACCGGATCACGCGAAACCCGCGCTCCGCCAGTTGCTGGCAGAAGTCGTCGTCCCAATGGGTCATCTGGGCGGCGAGCCCCATGATCAGGATCAGCGGCTCGGCATCATCGGCGCCAAACACCTCGCAGCACAGATCGAGGCCGTTGGCCTTGATGAATTGTGGCCCCTGTCCGGCTGTGGATGTCATGTCCGTTTCCCCGATGCTTTTGAAAGTTGTCTCATCCAGCATTAACCAATGTCCGGCGCGTTCACCAGACGCTATTGCAGTGCGATTGGACGAGGCCCCGGAGCGCGGGGCGAGCCAACAGGCTGCTTGACCCTGATGCCCGTGATGCGAGAGACTGACACAAACAACAATGGACGGGGCCTGCCGCGCCATCGATCCGGACCTTGGAGGGATGCCAGATGGTGAACCAGAGCAACGATCCGGCCGAAATCTGGCGAACCCTGCTCGCCGAGATGGAGAAGGGCTACAACGCCTTCGCCAACCAGGCGATGGGCTCGCAGGAATTCAGCCGCGTCATGAACCAGGCCGGCAATGCGTCGTTCGGTATGCAGAAGACGCTGGGCGACCTGATGGAGAAATATCTCACCAGCATGAATTTGCCGAGCCGCGCGCAAATGGTGAGCATGGGCGAGCGGCTGCAGAACATTGAGAATCAGCTGAACGAGATCAAGGCATTGCTGTACCGCACCCACGGCGACACCAACGCGGGGCCGGCCGGCATCGCATCGCTGCCGAAGCCGCCGCGGACCAAGCTGCCGCCGTCGGCGGCGGAGAAAGGATCCGCATGAACGCCACGGTCCAGCCATCGCTGTCGGACATCCCCGATCGCATCCAGTCGGAAATCCAGCGCGCCATCCAGCGCAGCATCAAGGGCGTCGAATATTTCGGCTCGTCCGCGCCTGTGCTCGGCTCCACGCCCAAGGATGTGCTGGCCTCGCGCGGCACCATGAACCTCTATCACTATCGGCCGCTGGCCGATGAAATCTACCGGGTGCCGATCCTGATCGTGATGGCGACCACCAATCGCGGCTATATCCTCGACATGGTGCCGGGGCAGAGCTTCATCGAATTCCTGCTCAAGCGCGGCTTCGACGTCTACATGCTGGACTGGACCGCGCCGCGCCCGGACGAGAAGCATCTGCGGATGGAAGACTATGTGCTGGATTTCATCCCGGATTGCGTGCGGCGCGTGCAGGAGGATTCCGGCGAGACCGATGTCAACATCGTCGGTTATTGTTTCGGCGGCGTGCTGTCGCTGCTCTATGCCTCGATCTTCGCGGATGGGCCGCTGAAGAACCTGGTGTGCTTCACCACGCCGATCGACTTCCGCGAAATGAAGCTGTTCCAGAATTTTTCCGATCAGCGTTATTTCAATGTCGACCAGCTCGTCGATGGCGTCGGCAACGTGCCGCCGGAACTGATCCTGTCGTCGTTCGAGATGCTGCGGCCGGCGTCGCGCATGGTCAGCCAGGTGCAGCTGTGGGAAAACATCTGGAACGACGAGTACGTCAAATCCTTTCGGATGTTCGATCGCTGGGCGACCGACACGCTGCCGCTGGCGGGCGAATATTTTCGCCAGACCACCAAGGATCTGATGTGGGCCAACAAGCTCTATAACGGCACCATGACCGTCGGCGGCCATGCCGCCGATATTTCCAAGATCAAGGTGCCGATCCTTCATGCCGTGGCCGAGCACGACCACATCGTGCCCTACGAGGCGGCCAAACACCTGATCGCCAAGGTCGGCTCGTCGGACAAGGAAGAGGTCATGCTGAAGGGTGGTCACGTCAGTCTTGTCGCCGGTCCCAATGCCATCAAGCGGCTGTGGCCCAAACTCGATTCCTGGTTGAGCGAGCGATCCGTATGAACAGCACCGAGACGCGATCCTATCCACGCCATGTCAAGACCGACGGCGGCGACATCGAATTTCGCCTGATGGGGCAGTCCGACGAGGCGGCGGTGCTCGCCTTCGCCAAGGGGTTGCCGGTCCATGACCTGCTGTTCCTGCCGCGCAATATCAGCCAGCCGAAAGTGCTGTCCGCCTGGGTCAAGGAAATCGAGCGCGGCTCGATCGTCAGCGTGCTGGCGGTCAAGGATGGTCTCGTGGTCGGGTGCGGCACCATCGTGCGTGATCCCTTGTCCTGGTCGCCCCATGTCGGCGAGATCCGCATGGTGATCTCGACCGATGTGCGCGGGCTCGGCGTCGGGCGCGCGCTGTCCAACGAAACCTTCGCGCTGGCGCTCTCGATCGGGCTGGAAAAACTGGTGGTGCAGATGACGGTGGACCAGACCGGCGCCATCGCGATTTTCGAAGGCCTTGGTTTCCGCGCCGAGGCACTGCTGCGCGACCATGTGAAGGATCTCGCCGGCAAGACCCACGACATCGTCGTGCTCGGGCACAATGTGGCGCAGGTCAGGGCGCAGTTGGAGGCCTACGGAGTCCCCGGGGCTGTCGAGTAACTTAATACCTCTCCAATCATCACGGGTTTGTGATATCGCAGTGCAATATAATATTGCATTGCACCATGGGCTGTGCCATAAAGCTCTCACCCCGGGCCAAACGGACGGGGTGAGCCATAGCTCAAACCCCGAGGATGGAGAAAACGTCATGACCACCGAAACCAACACTTCCGTGCTGAACACCTTCAAGGATGCTTTCGCTCCCGTGACCGACGCGCTCAAGAACTTCCAGAACATGGAAGTGCCGGAAGCCGCTCGTGATTTCGTGAAGCGTGGCGCCAACACCGCCAAGGAGCGCGCTGCCGCGATCCACACCGGTKCCGAGAAGGTSACCGCCGCSATCGAGACCGCYGYYGCCGGTTCGGTCAGCGARACCGCCAAGATCAGCCGCAGCATCCAGCAGGCCATKTATGACGACGCCGAAGCGTTCTTCGCCGGCATCGAGAAGCTGGCCTCGGCCAAGTCGCTCAACGAAGCCGTTCAGATCCAGTCGGACCTGATCCGCACCCGCGGTGAAGTTGCCGTGGCCCGCGCCAAGTCGGCGTCCGAGTACGTCAGCAAGCTGTTCAGCGACGGTGCCAAGACCGCGCAGGACAACCTCTCGAAGGTCGTCGCCTTCAACAAGGTTGCGTAAGCSYKMCCAAGATACGATCTCTGATCTGTGAAGGCCCGCTCACGCGGGCCTTCGTTTTGACGGGGTTCTCATATGACGGCGACGGACAACCGGTTGCTCGCGATCGATGCCGGCGACGCCGCGCGAGCGGCGGACCTGCGCCGCATCAAGGCCGTCGCGGCCGCGGTGCTGGCGGGCTGCCTGCTGCTGCTGGTCGTGGCCAAGGTGCTGGGTGAGCGTCATCCCGCCTTCGGCTTCATCGCGGCGTTCGCCGAAGCCGCCACCATCGGCGGCCTTGCCGACTGGTATGCGGTGGTGGCGCTGTTCCGCCGGCCGCTCGGTTTGCCGATCCCCCACACCGCGATCATCCAGCACAACCAGCACCGCATCGCCGACAAGCTCGGCGAATTCATCGAGGTGCATTTCCTCAGCACCGGCGCCGTCGACGCCAAGCTGAAGCAGATCGAYTTCGCSASCTTCGTGGCCGACTGGCTYAACGACCGCAAGCGCAGCTCCGATCTCGCGCGCTTYGTCCTGCATCTGCTGCCCGAGGCGCTCTCGGCCGTCGAAAGCTCGGGACTGAAGACGTTCTTCACCCGCCGCATCGTCAGCCAGATCGAGCGGCTCGACCTGGCGCCGCTCGCCGCCGGCACCTTGCGCGCCTTCATGAAGGATGGCCGGCACCAGGCGCTGCTGAACGATCTTCTGATCGCCGTCCACGGCGCGCTGCATAATCCGGAGACGCTGGCGGCGATTCGCGACAAGATCCGTTCGGAGCTGCCGACACTGCTGAAACTCTACCGCGCCGACAAATACGTGCTGAACAAGATCGTGGCCTCCGCGACCTCGTTCTTCGACGACGTGCGCAATGATCCGCAGCATCCGTTCCGCGGCGAGTTCGACCGCATGGTCCGCGCGTTCGTGGACAAGCTCGACGGCGAATCCACCTACGCGGACCGCATCGAGCAGCTCAAGCGCGACGTGCTGGCGCGGCCGGAGCTCGGCGACCTGGCGCAGCATCTGTGGTCCAGTGTCATCGCGATGATCGGCGACAGCACCGGCAGCGGCGCTGTCCTGCAGCAGCATCTCTCCACCATGTTCATGGAAGCGGGCCGCCAGCTCGCGGCAGACGCCGAGATGCGCGCGGAGATCAACCAGGGCATCGTGGTGGTGCTGCGCAGCTTCATCGCCGACCAGAAGAGCGGTGTCTCCAGCTTCATCGCCGATCAGGTCAAGTCCTGGGACATGGCGCAACTGATCGGCCTGATCGAGGTCAATATCGGCCGGGATCTGCAGTACATCCGCTTCAACGGCACGCTGATCGGCGGCCTCGCGGGTCTTGCGCTTTATACGGCGGAGGTTCTGATCCGGATGGTGTGAGGAGACTCTTGCTGCACCTCGCCCCGCTTGCGGAGAGCTGATTCACACATGGCAATCAGACATCCCATACGCAGGCGATGATTTGCGCGGCTCCCTCCCCCCTTGTGGGGGAGGGCTGGGGAGGGGGGTATGCTCTAGATTTTGACTCGGTGATGTAACCGCATCCGATCTTTCACGCTGCGGATTTGCCAACACCCCCCTCCCTAACCCTCCCCCACAAGGGGGGAGGGAACGAGGCTTTGCCGAGTGGCTTCTATGCCACCGACAACCCCGGCCGCCCGATGTCACACGCCAGCGCCTGCTCCACCCACTTGGCAATGCGCAGCGTCTTGAAATCCTCGCGATACGCGCCCACCACCTGCACGCCCAGCGGCAGTCCATTTTTCCCGAGGCCCGCGGGCAGCGACAGCGCCGGCGCGCCCAGCAATGTCCAGGGCGCGCAATAGTCGGCGTCGCCGGTGTAGCTCAGCCCCAACGGCGCTTCGCCGAATGCCGGCAGGGTCAGCACGGCATCGTACTCCGGCATCTGCGCCGCGAAGTCGGCGCGCAAGATCTCCTGCTGCTTTTTCGCTATCAGATAATCATAGGCACTGCGCGTCAATCCGGTGGTGACGAATTCCTTCAGGCGATCACTGGTGCGATCGGGATAACGTTCCACCAGTTCGGCATAGATGGCGGTCGCCTCGCAGAGCATGATGGTGTTGATCGTCTCCCAGGCGGTTCGGTCGAGCTTGCTGAAGTCGGCGTCATGCACGATCGCGCCGGCGTCGCGCAGCTTGTCGACCGTCGCATCGAACACCTGCTGTTGTTCGGGCTCCGCGCGCGACCATTTTTCGAAACGCACGACGGCGAGGCGGGGCGCCTGCAGTGGATCGAGCCCGGTCTCCGGCGCAACATGAAACGCCGGCACCGGCTGGCCATGGCGATCCGCGTCGCTCGTGCCGCCGAGCAGCGACAGCGCGAAGGCCACGTCATCAACGCGGCGGGCAAAAAAGCCGACATGATCGAGCGACGGGCTCAAGGGGTGAACGCCGACGCGGGGTATCGCGCCGTAGCTGGGCTTGAAACCGACCACGCCATTGAAAGCCGCCGGCCGGATCACCGAGCCCAGCGTCTGCGACCCCAGCGCCAATGGCACGATGCCCGCGGCCACTGCGGCCGCCGATCCCGATGACGAACCGCCGGGCGTGTGCGCGGGATTCCAGGGATTGACCGTCGGGCCCGGGTGGCGCCAGGCGAACTCGGTCGTCACGGTCTTGCCGAAAATGGTCGCGCCGAGATTGCGCAGCCGCTCCACGATCCAGGCGTCGGCCGCGGGAACGTGATCGCGATAGATCGCCGAGCCGTTGGTGGTCGGCATGTCGGATGTCGCGATGATGTCCTTCACCGCCACCGGAATGCCCGAGAGCGGGCCGGGGCGGCGCGGGGCCAGTCGCGCGGGAAGATATTCGAACGCCTTGAGGCTGGGCTCGATGATCCCGGCGCGGTCGCGCAGATCATTCGCAAAACGATCCGCGGCCGCATCATCATGCGCGAACGCGCGCAGCAGATCGAGAACGCCGGCGCCGGAAGCAAGCGCGGATCGGGAACCGTGATCATTCATGGGGGTTTGCTCGACAGGAGGAGTGAGCCGCGAGATTACCCCGCGTGATCCCGCTGTCCATCACAACTTTCCGCGCGTGGTTTGTGATCTCACCCGCAGCTTGTAGGGTGGGTTAGCGCAGCGTAACCCACCATCACAGTCTCTGAACCCGTAAGCGGTGGGTTACGCTACGCTAACCCACCCTACGCGTTTGTGCTTCATATGACCGAATACCGCATCCGCCCGTGGTCGCTCTCCGCCTCCAGGCATCCGAGGCCGACCAGGCTATCGCGCACCGCCACATCCAGCGGCGTCGCCGGCAACGCATCTCCGAGAAACGCCGCAAGCTTGCGGCCGTCCAGCGCGATCGACGTGCGCCAGAGATAACGCATCTCGGCGAGTTCGCGGAACAGCCGCACGAACGGCTGTAGTGCAAGGATCAACAGCCAGGGAAACGGCCAGACCCGCAGGCGCGGATTGCCGGTCGCCGTCTTGATCGCCTGCGCCATCTCGCCGGTTGCGAGGTAATGGCCGGCGAAATGAAACGCTTCGAAATTGCCGAGCTTGTCGGCGCGGTCCAGCACGCGGGCGATGGCTTCAGCGAGATCGGGCAGATACGCCCAGGCGTGGCCGATGCCGGTATCCGCGACCTCGAGGATCCGTTTGACGGGGCCGCCCTGCTGGATCATGGCGGAGGAGAAATTGCTGTTGCCGGTCATGCGTGGGCCGAAGAAATCGCCGGCGCGCATGATCAAGACAGGTGCGCCACTGTCCGCCGCGACCTTGAGCCGCTTCTCCATCTCCACCCGGATCGCGCCCTTGCGTGTTTGCGGATGCTGCGGCGAGGTCTCGCCCAGCAGCGGAAATGCGTCGGGACCAAAATTGTAGATGGTGCCGGGCAGAACGATGCGGGCGCCGACCGCCTTGGCGGCCGCGATGGTGTTGTCGATCATCGGCAGCACCAGTCTGTCCCAGTCGCGATAGCCGGGCGGGTTGGCGGCATGAACGATCAGCTGCACGCCTTGCGCCGCGCGCAGCACGTCGTCGGCGTTCATGGCGTCGCCGGGAATCCAGTCGATCTGCGGATGGGCCGGCTGCGGCCGGCGGGTGAGGCCGCGCACGGTCCAGCCATGGCGCGACAGTGCGGCGGCGGTCTCGCCGCCGATGCCGCCGGCGGCGCCGATGACGAGGGCAATCCGGGTGGGGTGGGGCATCTGGTCTCTCCTGGGGTTGATCCGGTGTTGGAGCCGACCATGCCTCGTTCGCTAATATTCGTGAATTGCCTAATATGATTGCTTTGATATACATAAATGTATGACTGAGCCGAACTGGAGCCACTACCGGTCTTTCCTCGCGGTGCTGCGTGAAGGCAGCCTGTCGGGGGCGGCGCGGGTGCTGGGCATGACGCAGCCGACGCTGGGGCGGCAGATCGCCGAACTCGAGCAGGATCTCGGCACGGCGCTGTTCATCCGCTCGCAGCGCGGCCTGCTGCCGACCGATGCGGCGGCGGATATCGCGCCTCATGCCGAGGCGATGGCGGCGGCCTCCGGCGCCATGATGCGCGCGGCCTCCGGCGGCACCGACGCTGTCGCTGGCGTCGTGCGCATTACCGCGAGTGACATCGTCGGCGCCGAAGTGCTGCCGTCATTGCTGGCCTCATTCCGCCGCGCCAATCCCGCCGTGACGATCGAACTGTCGCTGTCCAATCGGGTAGAGGACCTGCTGCGGGGCGAGGCTGATATTGCCGTGCGCATGGTGCTTCCGGGTCAGCAGGCGCTGGTGGCGCGCCACATCGGCGAGCTGAGCCTCGGGCTCTACGCCCATCGGCTTTATCTTGAATCAAAGCCCGTGCCGACGTCGCTGGACGCGTTGCTCGACGGCCATGCGCTGATCGGTTTCGACCAGGCGACGCCGTTTCTGCGCGATCTGCAGTCGCGGCTGCCAATCGCGCGCGCGAACTTTGCATTGCGGACCGACAATGATCTCGCGCAACTGGCGGCGATCCGCGCCGGCTTCGGCGTCGGCTTCATCCAGCATGGCATCGCGCGGCGCGATCCCGATCTCATTGCGATCCTGCCGCACGAGGTCAGCTTCACACTCGAGATATGGCTGGTCCTGCACGAGGACTTGCGTGCGAGCCGGCGGCTGCGGCTGATGATGGATCATCTCGCTGCGGGCCTGGCGGACTATGTCGCGGGCTCGCAGCCCGAACCGCCGCGAAAACGGATGGGAGTAAAACCGCGCGGCCGGTAGGTACGGCACTGTCAAATTTCTCCTGTACATTTCAGCATAGCGTGTTCGGCATGAATCGTGCTTCGTTCAAAGTGCGCTCGCGTCTGCGCCGGACGAAGTTGATCTGATATCAGGTACGGGAGGCGCTTCATGACCATGTTGCTATCGCGTGGATTTTCGATCGCGCTGGGCTGCGCGCTCGGTATTGCAGTTTCGCCGTTGTCGGCCGAGCCGGTGGCATTGCCTGGTTATAACGCCGCGATCGGCGAGAGCTCGATCTCCGGCATCTCGTCCGGGGCCTTCATGGCGGTTCAGTTCGGCACCGCCTGGTCGTCGGTGATCAAGGGTGTCGGTGTTGTGGCCGGTGGGCCGTTCTGGTGCGCCAAGGCGGATGCGGACGATTTCATGAACGGCTACACGCTGCCGATCATGCACGCCACAGGCTCCTGCATGGTGGGACCACCGCAGGACATGGACGATTATCTCGCCAAAGCCCACGCCAAGGCGGCGTCTGGCGATATCGATCCGCTGAAGAATCTGGCCAGGCAGAAGATCTATCTCTTCCACGGCACCAACGACGCCGTGGTGGCGAAGTCCGTCACCGATGCGGCGGCGGAGTTCTATCGCCACTATCTGGGCAGCACGAACAGCGGCAACCTGTATTACCAGACGGCCATCGGCGCCGGACATTCGCTGGTGGTGCTGTCAACGCCAGGCGGCGAAAGTCTCAACCGCTGCATGGCGAATGCATCGCCATACATCGACCAGTGCGGTTACGACCAGGCCGGAATCATCCTTCAGCACATCTACGGCGTCTTGAAGCCGCCCAATCGCGGGCCGCTCGGGGGTACGATCAAGAGCTTCGATCAGTCTCTCTACACCAGGCCGCGGGAGGCGAGTGCGCTGAGTCTCGGCGATGCCGGTTATGTTTTCGTGCCCAAAGATTGCGAGAGTGGGGCGGCATGCCGTGTCCATATCGCGCTGCATGGATGCAAGCAGGACGCCGGCGATATCGGCCGGCGTTTTGTCGACGATACCGGCTACAATGCCTGGGCCGACACCAACCATCTGATCGTGCTTTATCCCCAGACCAGATCCAGTTCCTACCAGCCGTTCAATCCGCAAGCCTGCTGGGATTGGTGGAGTTATGTGGATCACCAGGACAGCTACGTCACCAAATCCGGCGCGCAGATCGTTGCCATCAAGGCGATGCTGGACGCGTTGACGGCAAAGGCAAAGACCGTGGYSCCGGYARCGCCGSGCAGCGAAGCACCCGYGGCGCTGACGGTGATCGACACCTCGGATACGCGCGCCGCTCTCGCCTGGACCGCCCAGGGCGGCGCGGTCACCTACCGCGTCTCACGGGCCGAAGCCGGTGGCCAGTTCACCGCCGTCGGCGATGTCGCCGGCGCCAGTTTCGGCGACATCGGGCTCTCGCCGCAGTCGACCTACCGCTGGCGTGTCTCCGCCGTTGTCGGTGGCGTCGAAGGGCCGCCGTCCGCCGAGGTCGCGGCGATCACGCGCGCCACGCCGGCGCCGTGCGACAACCCCGGCAGTTGCCCGATCGGAAAGTGATGAGCGGATGGCGGGATGAGTCTGGATTGACTCGACTCCGTCATCCTGAGGTGCGAGCCTTGCGACGCAATTGCGTCGCTGGGCGAGCCTCGAAGGATGCGCGGCCCGGGCCGTCGCCCTTCGAGGGCCGTGCTGCGCATCGCAAGTCGGGTTTACCCGACTTGCGTCTTTAAGTAAGAACGCAACCGGCATAGCCGGCTGCTGCGCACCTCAGGATGACGGATTACTTTGAGCGAGGCATGTTTCACCATGCTCCAGCCCTCACGCCGCCAGCGTGCTTTCCACCAGCTTGATCCAGTACGAGGTGCCGAACACGATGGCTTCGTCGTTGAAATTGTAGGCCGGGTGATGCAGTGGCGCGCTGTCGCCGTTGCCGACATTGATGAAGGCGCCGGGGCGTTCTTGCAGCATGAAGGCGAAGTCTTCGCCGCCCATCACCGGCGGCACGCCGACCAGCACGTTCTGCTCGCCGACGATCTCGGCTGCCACCCGCGCCGCGATGTCGACCTGCGCATCGTGATTGACCAGCACCGGCGTCTCGCGCTGATACTTCAAGTCGATCCGCGCGCCGGTCATCTTCGCGACGCCATCGACCACCTCGTGCATGCGCTGTTCCACGAGGTCGCGGATCTCGGCCTTCAGCGTGCGCACCGTTCCGCTCAGCTGCACCTTCTGCGGAATCACATTATGGGCGTTGCCGGCGTGGAATTCGCAGATCGACACCACGGCGGATTCCAGCGGATCGACGCTGCGCGAGACGATCGATTGCAACTGGCCCACCAGTTGCGTGCCCACCAGCAGGCTGTCGATCGCCGCGTGGGGCCGCGCGGCGTGGCCGCCCTTGCCTTCGATCTCGATGTTGATGCGGTCGGTCGAGGCCATCGACGGGCCGCTGCGGATCGAGAACTGCCCGAGCGGCAGCCCGGGCCGGTTGTGCATGCCGTAGACCTGCTGGATTCCGAAACGCTCGATCAGGCCGTGGCGGATCATCCTCTCGGCGCCGTTGCCGCCTTCTTCCGCCGGCTGGAAGATCACGATGGCGGTGCCGGCGAAGTTGCGGGTTTCGGCGAGGTAGCGCGCGGCGCCCAGCAGCATCGCGGTGTGGCCGTCATGGCCGCAGGCATGCATCTTTCCCGGGATGGTCGAYTGGTAGGGCAGGCCGGTGTCTTCCTCGATCGGCAGCGCATCCATGTCGGCGCGCAGGCCGATCACCTTCATGGCGCCGGTCGCGGGCAATCGCCCATGAATGACACCGACCACGCCGGTGTCGCCGAGCCCGGTGACCACCTCGTCGCAACCGAATGCGCGCAGCTTCTCCTCGACCACGGACGCCGTGCGAAACACATCGTAGAGCAGCTCCGGATGGGCATGGATGTCCTGCCGCCATGCGGCGATGTCGGCATGCAGATCGGAGACGCGGTTGACGATGGGCATGGGTTATCCTTGTTAGTGCGCGGGGACGGCGAGATCCGGGGTCCGTCCTTCTTCCACGGCGTGGCAGGCGACGCCACCGATCAACTCTGGCATCTCGGTCCGGCAGCGGTCAAATGCATAGGGGCAGCGCGGGTTGAAGGCGCAGCCCGGCGGCGGATCGATTGGGTTGGGAATCTCGCCCTTGACCGGAATTCGCGGCCGTCCGGACAGCGCCAGATCCGGCACCGCGCCCAGCAGCATGCGCGTATACGGCATCTGCGGCGATGCGAACAACTGGCGGGCCGGCGCGATCTCGACCACGCGCCCCAGATACATCACGCCGATCCGGCTCGCCATGTGGCGGACGACGGCCAGGTTGTGGCTGATGAACAGATAGGTGAGRCCGAACTTGTCCTGCAGRTCRCGCATCAGATTGAGGATCTGCGCCTGCACCGACACRTCCAGCGCCGAGGTCGGYTCGTCGCAGACGATGAACTCGGCCTCCGACGCCAGYGCGCGCGCAATCGCAATGCGCTGGCGYTGGCCGCCTGAAAATTCGTGCGGGAATTTTGCGGCGTCGTCCGGATGCAGCCCCACCAGTGTCAGCAGGTCGCCGACGCGWSYGGCRATRTCRCGCTCGCCGTCGATCAGCGCAAAGGCGCGGATCGGTTCGGACACGATGGCGCCGACCCGCAGCCGCGGGTTGAGGCTGGCATAGGGATCCTGGAAGATCATCTGGATGCGGCGGCGCAGTTTCTGCCGGGCCTGGGCCTGGCGCGGATCGCTCATGGAGACGCCGTCGATSACSACRTCGCCCGAGGAGGGCGGCAGCAGGCCGACCACCATGCGCGCGATGGTGCTTTTCCCYGAGCCGGATTCGCCGACCAGGGCAAASGTCTCGCCCCTGACGATGTCGAAGGAGACGCCGCTGACGGCCTTGAGGAAYTCGCGATGRCCGCCCTCGATCACCCGGTTGAGCCACGGYTTCGAGACGTCGAACTCGCGGCGCAGGTTCCTCAGGCTGGCGAACACGGGCGCGCTCATGCCGCRGTGTCCTTCGCGGGCGCGTCRTAGAGATGACAGGCGACGTGATGCCCCTGATGCGGCATCGGCTCCGGCCGCTCGCTGCGGCAGCGATCGAAYGCRGAYGGACAGCGGGGATTGAAGGCGCAGCCSKKGGGGATGGCCGACAGCCGCGGCATGGTGCCGGGAATYTGCGCCAGGCGCACGGCGTGGCTGTCGAGGGTGGGGATCGCGCCCATCAGRCCGCGGGCATAGGGGTGCAGCGGATAACGCACCACGTCGCGCACCGGGCCGATCTCGGCGATGCGSCCGGAATACATCACCGCGACGCGGTCGGCGATCTCCGCRATCACACCCATGTCGTGGGTGACCAGCATCACCGCGGTGCCGTGTTCRCTCGCCAGTTTCTTCAGCAATGTRATGATCTGGGCCTGCACCGAGACATCGAGCGCSGTGGTCGGCTCGTCGGCGATGATCAGCTCCGGCTCGGCGCACAGCGCCAGCGCAATCACCACGCGCTGGCGCATGCCGCCGGAGAACTCGTGCGGRTAGCCRTCGATGCGTTTGTCGGGCGCGGGGATTCCGACCTCGGCCAGCAGCTCGATSGCGCGTTTGCGCGCSGCGGCGGCCGACAAATTGGTGTGGGTCTGGATGGTYTCGATCAAYTGRTCGCCGATCCTGTACAGCGGATCGAGGCTGGTCAGCGGATCCTGGAAGATCATGCCGATCTGCCGTCCCCGCAGCYTGCGCAKGGCGYCGGGATCGAGATGGTCGATSCGGTTGCCGGCGAGRYGGATYTCGCCGCCGCTGATGCGGCCGGGCGGATCGATCAGGCCGATCACCGCAAGCCCGGTGACGGACTTTCCCGCGCCGGATTCCCCGACCACGCCGAGGATCTCGCCGCGGGCGATATCGAACGAGAGATCGTTGATGGCATGCAGGGTGCCGCGCCGGGTGACGAAGTCCACCTTGAGATTGCGCACCGAGAGAACGGGAGCTGTCATGCCGGCGGTTGTGCTCATCGAAGTTTCGGGTTGAGGGCGTCACGCAGCCAGTCTCCGACCAGGTTGATCGCGAGAATGAGCGTGGCCAGTGTCAGGCCGGGAAAGGCGACAATCCACCATTCGCCGGAAAACAGATAATTGTTGCCGATGCGGATCAGGGTGCCCAGCGATGGCATGGTGTCCGGCATGCCGGAGCCGAGGAACGACAGCGTCGCCTCGGTGATGATGGCCAGCGCGAGGTTGATGGTGGCGATCACCAGCGTCGGGCCGGTGGTGTTGGGCAGCACATGGCGCAGCATGATCACCCGCGCCGGCAACCCGATCAGGCGGGCGGCGGCGACATAGTCCTTGTTCTTCTCCACCATGACGCAGCCGCGCACCGTGCGGGCATACTGCACCCAGAAGCTGAGGCCGATGGCGACCACCAGGATGGCCAGCGTCTGCATCGCATCGAGGTGATTGCCGAGCAGCGACTTGGCGACGCCGTCGATCAGGAGCGCGATCAGGATTGCGGGAAACGTCAACTGGACGTCGGCGACGCGCATGATCAGGCTGTCCACCGCGCCGCCAAAATACCCCGCGATCAATCCAAGTCCGATGCCGAGCACGCCCGCGAACAGCACGCCGAGCACGCCGACGGTCAGCGAGATGCGCAGTCCATAGAGGATCGCCGAGAGCACGTCGCGGCCCTGTTCGTCGGTGCCGAGCAGGAACGGCGCCTGGCCCTCGCTGCTCCACAGCGGCGGGATCCGCGAGTTCAGCAGTTCGAGTTGCGCCGGATCGAACGGGTTCTGCACCGCGAGCAGGGGGGCGAAAATCGCCACCGCGAACAGCAGCACGGCCAGCGCGGCCGCCACCATGGTCAGTTTCGACCGGCGGAACGAATAGAACAGGTCGCTGTCGGCGATCCGGCGGAGCAGCCCGGGCCCCGGCACCGGAGGCCGAACCGTAGCTTGTTTTTCAGTCAGCAGGGAGTCAGTCATAGTATCGCTCTAAGCGGCGAGGCCTTAAGACCGTCATCCTTAGGTGCCCGCGTAGCGGGCCTCGAAGGATGCACGGCCCGGGCTCGTCGTCCTTCGAGGCTCGCCTTCGGCGCGCACCTCAGGATGACGGATCGAAGTATTGTGGCGCAGGATGTGTGCATATCGTGGCCTCATGCCGGCCCGCTGATGGTGGCGCGCAGCCGCGGATCGACGACGGTGTAGAGGATGTCGACCACCAGGTTGATGGTGACGAAGATCAGCGACACCAGCAGCAGGTAGGCGGTCATGATCGGGATGTCGACATTCTGGATCGCCTGCACGAACAAGAGCCCCATGCCCGGCCACTGGAACACGGTCTCGGTGATGATGGCGAACGCGATCACCGAGCCGAACTGAAGTCCGGCAACGGTGATGACCGGCACCAGCGTGTTGCGCAGCGCGTGGCCGAAATGGATGGCGCGAGTGGTCAATCCACGGGCTCGGGCGAAGCGGATATAGTCGGTGCGCAGCACCTCCAGCATCTCCGCGCGCACCAGCCGCATGATCAGCGTCATCTGGAACAAGCCCAGCGTAATCGACGGCATGATCAGCGCCTTCAGCCCCGAGATGGTGAGCAGCCCGGTGGTCCAGTATCCGATCCGCACGGTGTCGCCGCGCCCGTAGGACGGCAGCCAGCCCAGCGTCACCGAAAACAGATAGATCAGCAGGATGCCGATCAGGAACGTCGGCAGCGAAATGCCGATCAGCGACACCGCCTGGAACAGTTTTGCGATCACGGAATCGCGCCGCAGCGCCGAATAGACCCCGAGCAGGATGCCGAACACCATGGCGAGCACGGTGGCGCAGGTGGCGAGCTCCAGCGTCGCAGGCATCCGCTCGATCAGGAGGTTCGCGACCGGTTGGCGGAATTGATAGGACACGCCGAACTTGAACTGCACTGCGTTGCCGACATAACGCAGGAATTGCACGATCACGGGGTCGTCGAGGCCCAGAGACTGGCGGATCTCCGCGCGCTGCGCGGCGGAGGTGTCCAGCGACACCATCTGGCTCACCGGATCGCCGGCAAAGCGGAACATCGCGAACGCAATGATGCCGACGGCGAACAACACCCCCACGGCCTGCAGTGCGCGGCGAAGCGTGAATGCGAGCATCTGGTTTTTTCACCGTCTCCGTGATGGCTGTCTATTTATCGGCTCTAAGGTACTTTGCTTGATGGACTTGGTGTGAAGCAACTCCGTCATCCTGAGGTGCACCGCTGGGCGAGCCTCGAAGGATGCGCGGCCGATTCTACTGAGTCATTGGCCGTCGTCCTTCGAGGGCCACGCTGCACGTGGCCACCTCAGGATGACGGATAACGTTGACCGAACCATATCTTTTCGTGCTCTCGACGACGGCCGGGACGGTGATGCTTTCAACGCTAGTCCTTGGCGTCTTTGGTCGCCCAGTACAGCAGTACCTGATTGTCGGCGCGTTGGTTGATCTTGACTTGTTTCGACACACCCCATGCCAGCGCCTGCTGGTGCAGCGGAATGTAGCCGTAGTCGTCGATCACCAGCTGGAACGCCTGCTTGATCATCTGATCGCGCTTGGTCTGGTCGGATTCGGACTGGATCTGGTCGGTCAGCGCGTCGACCTTCTTGTTGCAGTAGCCGCCGAGATTGGTCTCGCCGCGCGGGCTCTTGAGGTCGTCGCGGCAGCCGATGATRTCGTAGAGCACGTTGTGCGAATCGAGCGTGTTCGGGGTCCAGCCCAGCATGTAGAACGAGGTCTGGTAGCCGCCCGGCTTGAGGATCTTGGCGAAATACAGCGCCTTCGGCTGCGCCAGCAGATTCACCTTGATGCCGACGCGCGCCAGCATGCCGACCACCGCCTGGCAGATCGCCTCATCGTTGACATAACGATCGTTCGGGCAATCCATCCCGACCTCGAAGCCGTCGGGGTAGCCAGCCTCGGTCAATAGCTTCTTGGACAGCGCCGGGTCGAATGCCGGGCGGGTGAAGTCCTTCGACAGCTTGAACAGCTCGGGTGCGATCATCAAGGCAGAGGGCGTCGACAGGTTGCGCATCACCCGGGTCTTGATCAGGTTGATGTCGATCGCCTTGTAGAACGCTTCGCGGACGCGGATGTCCTTGAAGGGGTTCTTGCCCTTGATGTTGGAGTACAGCAGTTCGTCGCGGGTCTGGTCCATGCCGAGGAAGATGGTGCGGACCTCCGGTCCGGTCATCACCGTGGCGTTGGCGCTGGCCTTGACACGATCGATGTCCTGGATCGGCACCGGCTCGACCAGGTCCACCTCGCCCGAGAGCAAGGCCGCGACCCGGGTCGCATCGGACTTGATGGGGGTGAACACGATYTCCTTGAGATTGTGCTCCGGCTTGCGCCACCAGTTCGGATTCGCCTTGAACACCGTTTTGACGCCGGGCTCGTGGCTTTCGATCATGAAGGCGCCAGTGCCGTTGGCGTGCAGCGAGGCATAGCTCGGCGTGGTCGCGGCCACCGGTGTCGGGGCGACGGCGTTGTTCGCCTCCGCCCACTTCTTGTCCATGATGTACCAACTGTCCCACTGCGAGGTGAGGATCGGATTGGGCGCGGTCAGGATGAAGTCGACGGTGTAGTCGTCGATCTTGATCACCTTGGTGCCGGGAGGAACCCGGGTCTGGAAATTCGATCCGGTGGCTCGCACGCGATCGGCGGAGAACACCACGTCGTCGGCGGTGAAGTCGTCGCCATTGTGGAACTTGACGCCCTTGCGCAGATGGAAGCGCCAGCGGGTCGGCTCCGGTGTTTCCCAGCTTTCCGCCAGTCCCGGAATGATCTGCAGGTTCCTGTCGCGCGCCACCAGCCCTTCATAGACGTTGCCGTGATGGGCGATGGTGGTGGATTCCTGCAGCGTGTAGGGATCGAGTGACTTCAGGTCGCCCTGGTTTGCATAACGCAGCGTTTGTGCAGACGCGGTGGTAAATTGCGCGGGAGCCAGTTGCAGGACAGTGACAGCGGCGACAGCGAACGCGACGGTACGAAACTGCATGAGTCATCATCTCCGCTGAACACACCACGACTGAACACACCAACGCGACAAGCCATCGCTGCCAGGCTCGGAACCCGGCGCGTGTGGCATACCACCCATGTTGCCAGAGTTTGTGAGGCAAGCAAGCCGGATTTGGCGGCGGCTGTTGATTGCGGCTTGTGCAGCGCACGCAGCGGATGCCCGCCGATATGGATGTCGCTGTTGTCATGCGACGTCATGCATGAAAGAGCGACGGTCGATGACGACCCGATCGAAGCTAATTCGGCCCTCCGGTCGGAAGTCTCAACGTCGCCCGCAGCCCTCCCGACGGCGCCTCACCCAGATCGATGCCGCCGCCATAGAGCTCTGCCAATTCGCTGACAATCGACAGTCCAAACCCGAATCCGGGCGCGGCTTCGTCCAACCGCTCGCCCGGCCGCAAGACCTGGGCGCGCTGCGCGAGCGGCAGGCCCGGCCCATCATCGTCGACCAGAATGTGCACCATTCCATCGCCGAGCGACACGCTGACGGTCACGCGTGTTCGTGCCCAGATAAACGCGTTGTCGAGCAGGTTGCCCGCCATCTCGTCGAAATCCTGTTGCTCACAGCCGGCCGTCAGGTTGGCCGGGATGTCCATGGTGAATCCGATGGATCGGTCGGGGTGGATCTTGCCGAGCACGTCGCCGAGATCCCGCAGTCGCGGCGCGATCTGCGTCTGCAGCCGCGCCGGCCCGGTGAGGGCGGCCATGCGCGCGCGTCCCAGATGATGCCGGATCCGCCGCTCCATCTGTGCGACAAGTTGCTGCGCCATCAGCGGATCGCGTGGGCTGTCGGTGGAGGTCGCGATGGCGAGCGTCGCCAGGGGCGTCTTCAGCCCGTGGGCGAGATTGGCGACGTGGCGGCGCGCGCGCTCGAGGTTCGCGGCATTCTGATCGAGCAGCGCGTTGAGCTCATCGACGACCGGCCGGATCTCTTGCGGCTGCCGCGAGGGGACACGCTCGCTGCTGCCGGAGCGTACATCCGCCAGCGCCCGGCGCAGCCGTTCGAGCGGTCGCAGCCCGAGCCTGATCTGAAACACCATGGCCAGCACAAGCGCCAGGCCCAGCAAGGCCAGGGAGATTGCGAGAGTGGTCATGGCCTCGCGCAACGGCCCAAGCACCGCCCCACGGGGCGCCGACGCAATCATCATGACGTCAGTGGTTCCGACTTTCATCGCCTTGAGCCGGTAATGCAAATGATCGTCGTCCGGGCCGATCCCGTCCGCGGGCCGCGGCCGGTCCTCCTGCGGATCACGGTCCTTTCGCGGTGGTGGTGGCCGCCGCCGGTCGATGTCCCTCAACGCGGGAGTGTCGAGATCGGCGCCGTCCAGCGAGGCGGAGCGCAACGTGTTGTTTGGCCCGGTCACTTGCCAATACCAGCCGTGCCGCAGCCGTTCGAACGGCGGTCCGTCGGCGTTGCCGGTGAGGCTGATCCTCCCATTGCCGTCGACGCGCAGCATCGAGGCGAGAAATACGATCTGGGTGTCGAGCCGCTGGTCGATCTGGCCCTGCACGAAACGATGCAGCACGAAGCCGATCAGGACGGCGGCGATGATCATCGCCACCGCGATGAACCCGCCGGCCGCCGTCAGCAGGCGCCGGCTGAGCGAGGCGTCCCGCCACGTCATGACTGGCCCGCCGTCAACCGGTACCCGCGACCGCGCACGGTCTCGATCATGTCATGGCCGATCTTGCGGCGCAGCCGGGCGATGATCACTTCCAGCGAGTTGGAATCGGTTCCGGCATCGCCTTCGTAGACCTTCTCCATCAGTTCGATACGGTCGAAGATGACCTCCTTGCGCATGATCAGCGATTGCAGCACCCGCCATTCCAGCGCCGTCAGCTTCAGCGGCAGTCCATTGCATTCGAACACGCCGGTCTGCGCATCGAAGGCCAGGGGGCCGCAGGCGACTTCCGGGGCGGCATGTCCGGCGGAGCGTCGGACCAGCGCGCGCAGCCGCATGATCAATTCCTCGACGCGAAACGGCTTGGTCAGATAGTCGTCGGCGCCGGCCTTGAATCCGTCCACCTTCTCGGTCCAGCCGTCACGCGCCGTCAGGATCAGCACCGGCAACTGCCGGCCGTTCTTGCGCCAGGCGCGCAAGACGGTCGCGCCCGGCATCCTGGGAAGGCCAAGGTCGAGCACGGCGGCATCGTAGGCCTCGGTGTCGCCGAGATGATGCCCTTCCTCACCGTCCGCCGCGATGTCGACGGCAAAATTCTCTCGCCGCAAGGCGGCGGCAATCTCGCTGGCGAGCAGGGTGTCGTCCTCGACCAGCAGTATTTTCATGGAAGTCTCCCGAACACGCGTCTGGAGCTATGCGCCCTGGCTTAACTCAACCTGAACGGTTCGGTTCAGGGTGGATTGGGCAACATTCCGTAAGGTCCGTGCATCGACAACGATGACAAGGACGCTTGACCATGACCGACACTGGACATTCCTCCGAACCGAAGGCCCTGCCTCCGCCGCGACGCCGTATTCGGCTGTCAGGCGGAGCCGCTGCTGCAACCGCTGTCGCCGTCGCGCTGATCGCCGGCGCTGCGCTTGGCGCGAGCGGGACGAGACTGGCCCAGAACTGGCAGCCGCGGAGCGTGGTGCTGCTGCAGCCTGCCCCGATCGACAAGATGGCGGAGCGCAGTCCGGTCGCGATCAAGGGCGACGTCGCCGAGGTCTTCGGCAACAAGTTCGTGGTGCAGGACGGCAGCGGCCGCGCGCTGGTCGATACGGGACCGCGCGGCGAGGACCGCACGGTGGTCGCCAAGGGCGAGACCGTCACCGTGCAGGGGCTGTTCGATCGTGGCGTGGTGCATGCCGATGTGCTCGCCCACGCTGACGGACGTAACGAGGTTTTTGGGGGCCCCGACCATGGCCCGGGAGGACCCAAGGGTCCAAAAGGGCCGAAGGGTCCGAAGGACGGTCCAGGTGCTCGCGCCGACCGCGGCCCGCCGCCACCGGATCGCGATGCGCCTGACGGCGATGGACCGCCGCCTCCGCCGCGCTGATCCGGCGAACGCAATCTCGAGCCTCGTCGACCAGGCTTACTTTCTCGATCCGTCTGACAATCAAGGATTCAACATGCCCGACCATCGAACCATCTCCATCACCGGCAAGATCACCCACGTTTTCGGTCATCGTTTCGTGATCGAGACAAGCGAGGGAGCCGTGCTTGCCGATCTCACGCCCAAGGGCGCCGAACAACATGCCGCGCGTGTCGGCGAAGTCGTCAGCCTGTCGGGTGAGATGAAGCCTTCGGAGTTGAAGGTGTCGCGTCTGACAGCCGGCAAGACCACGATCACGATCGATCATGAGAAGAAGCCGCACCATCACCATCCGCATGCCGAACCGAAGGACGCGATGAAGGCGGCCCGGGACGCCGGCTTCGAACCGCTGGGGCAGCCACGACGGAAGCCGAAGCATTTCGAGGTGCTGGGACGGCGTGATCGCCGGTTGACGGAACTTCATGTCGAACTGAACGGACACATCCGCAAAATGAAGCCGGTCGACGATACCGATCCGAAATGGAGTGAGGCGCTTCAACAATCCGCGTGAGCGAGGCCAAAAGAGCGAGGCGATTGGGGTCCCGGTGCGAATGTTTCGCGCCGGGATCCCGAACGGGGGCGCTCCGAAGACATGTCCTGACATACGCGCAACGTCTGAATATCGGCTTGCCGACATAGTGGTGAGCGTGCGTGCGTGGTGATAGTCTGGATGTCATGAGCGACACACCGAATGCCCTCATCATCGATCTTCTGGAGTGGCTGGCTTCCGGCCCGAAACCCTACGCCGACGTCATGGACGCATGGCGCACCAGTTGTCCGCGGCTCACCATCTGGGAAGATGCSGTCGAGCAGGGCYTGGTCCAGCGCCGGCGCAATGAGGATCRGGACTTGCTGGTCGCGTTGACRGAGGCYGGTTGGACGACGCTTCGCCRGGCACGTCCCGTCGGCGCGATCGATGGCCGTCACGACGSGACGCACGTTTCACGATCTCGCGCATGAAGATCACCATCCTCGACGACTGGTTCGATACGCTGCGGACACTGCCGTGTTACGGCAAGCTCGCCGGCCACGATGTGACGATCTGGAACGATCACACCGACGATGTGGATGTTCTCGCCGACCGCCTCCGGTTCACCGAGGCCCTGGTCCTGATCCGCGAACGTACGGCAATCCGCGACGCACTGCTGCAGCGTCTGCCGGATCTGCGCCTGATCAGCCAGCGCAGCGTCTACCCGCACATCGACATCGATTCCTGCACACGGCTCGGCATCATCGTCTCCTCCAGCCAGCACGAAGGCACGCCGTCCTATGCGGCCGCGGAACTGACATGGGCGTTGATGCTGGCCGCGATGCGCGACCTGCCGCGACAGATGGCCGCGCTCAAGGCGGGGCAGTGGCAGATCGGGGTCGGCCACACCGTGCGCGGCAAGACGCTGGGCATTTATGGCTACGGCCGTATCGGCCGCGCTGTTGCCGGCTACGGCCGGGCGTTCGGCATGAATGTCCTGGTCTGGGCGAGCGAGGCATCGCGGGCGCGGGCAAGTGCCGACGGTTATGCCGTGGCTGCGAGCAAGGACGCGTTTTTGCGGACATGCGACGTGATCTCGCTGCACATGCGCCTGTTTCCCGCGACCCGCGGCATCGTCACCGGCGAGGATCTYGCGCAGATGAAGCCSACSGCGCTGCTGGTCAACACCAGCCGKGCSGGCCTGATCGYGCCGGGCGCGCTGGTCGCGGCCYTGCGGGCCGGRCGCCCGGGCCTGGCGGCGGTSGATGTCTTCGAYAAGGAGCCGYTGCGCGATCCCGCCGATCCGYTGCTCACCATGCCCAACGTGGTCTGCACGCCGCACATCGGTTAYGTGACSCACGAGGAATACGAGACCCAGTTCACSGATATCTTCGACCAGATCGTCGCCTATGCGGCGGGGACGCCGACSAATGTGGTGAACCCCGACGYGYTKGCGCATGCGAGGCCRCGCAMGAGCTGATTGCGYGGCCTGCATTGACARGTTCAGCCGGCACCCTGAGGGCTCGCGAGCGCGCTGCCTCGGCGCGACARCGGSCGGCGGAAYAGCTGCGCGCAGGCGACACCCAGCAGCGTGATGCCGCCRCCGATCAGGTGATAGGCGCGCACCGGTTCGCCCAGCATCACGATGGCGCCGAGCGCGGTCAGGACCGGCAGCAGGTTCATGAAGATGGCGCAGCGGCTCGGCCCCAGACGCTCGATGCCGCGGATCCAGAAGAACGGCAGCACCACCGAAGCGAGGCCGCCGGCATAGGCGATCAGCGGCAGGGTTCGTGCATCGAGCTGGCGCAGCGGCGCCGGCGTGGCGAGGAATGCGGGAAACATGATCATCAGCGCACAGATCGCCTGCATATAGGTTGACTGCCAGCCCGGCAGCGGCAAGCTCCAGCGCTTGAGCAGCACGCCATAGAGCGCGTACACCAGCGCGGCGACCAGCATCAGCGCATCGCCCAGGTGCACGCCCTGCGCCGCCAGGTCGGCCGGATGTCCGCCGCTGACCAGGTAGATCAGTCCGGCAAACGACAAGATTCCGCCGCCGATCATGCCCGTTGTCGGCGGCTCGCCGAGCAGGCCGATGCTCAGCGTGACGGTGAGCAGGGGTGTCAGCGCGGTGAACACCGCCATGTTGGTGGCGGTGGTGGTTTCGGCCGCCAGATACGACAGGCTTTGAAACAGGCACATCGCGAGAAAGCCGAGGATGCCGAGCTTGCCGAGCAGCGGCCAGATCGCGGCGCGGTTTCGCCAGGCCGGGACCAGCACGAAGCAGCTCATCAGTGCAACGGCGAGAACAAGCCGGTCAAACGTCATGGCCTGTGGTCCGATCACATGGGCCGAGAGCCGCGAGGCGATGACATTGCCGGCCCAGAGAACGATGGCCAGCAGCGGATAGAGCAGGGAGAGGGCAGACATGACGGTGCAATCCTGGTGAGCGTGATGCCGCCTTGCGTAGCGGTGGCCCCTGTGGTTTGTCTCACGCTAAACAAACAGTAATTGTCGAGTTTGGGACATGGGCCGGTCAGTCGACGATGTCGCCGTCGTCACCAAGCACCTCGGGTATCACGCCACCCCGCGGCCGCTGGCCGCGATGGAGGTGGATTATCGCCATGGCATGACCACGGGGCGGCATTCGCATCCGCGGGCGCAACTGCTGTACGCCATCGAAGGCGTGATGATCGTGCAGTCGTCGGAAGGCGCGTCCCAGGGTTTCTGGGTGGTGCCGCCGAACCGCGCGGTGTGGCTCGTCGCCGATGCCGAACACGAGGTTCGGATGTGCGGGCAGGTGAAGATCCGCACGCTGTTCGTCGATCCCGCCGTATCACTGGGCCTGCCGACGGCCAATTGCGTGATCGGAGTGTCGCCGCTGCTCAGGGAATTGCTGGTCGCCGCCGTGCAGATTCCCGTCGATTACGCGATCGGCTCCCGCGACGAGCGGCTGCTGTTGCTGCTGCTGGACGAACTCAAGGTGCGGGATGTGCTTCCGCTTTATTTGCCGATGCCGGCGCACGCGCAGTTGCGCACGGTGTGCCAGTCGCTCATCGACAACCCCGACGATGCGTCCACCGCCGAACAATGGGCGGCGCGTCTTGGTGTGACGGCCAAGACCGTGCACCGGTTGTTCCAGCGCGAAACCGGATTGTCGTTTGCGCTGTGGCGCCGCCAGGCCCGGCTGCTGTTCGCGCTCGAACGTCTGGCGGCCGGCGCGCGCATCGTCGATGTCGCCTTCGACAGCGGCTACACCAGCCAGAGCGCCTTCACCGCGATGTTCCGCAAGCACTTCGGCATTCCGCCGAGCGTGTTTTATGCGGGACATTGAAATCGCGGCGGTGAGATTTGCCTCTATGATATATCACAAATACTTGGAGTATTGTCTGCAGCAAGCAGAGCCGATTCTCAAACACGGAAGACCGGGACAATGGTGCGGGGACGAAAGAGCGCATCCGAGCGTCGGGCGCTGATGGGTTTGCCGCAGCCCGCACCCGCTGCATCGGCAGACAAGGAAAGCCGCGCGGCCAAAGTCGCGCCTGCCAAAGCCGGGTCACGGCCGCATGCCGACATGGCGGATGACGCGCGTCTGCGTCTCGAGGAAATGATCGTGACCCTCGAATTGAAGCCGGGGACCATCTGGTCGGAGAGCGAACTCGCCGATCGCCTGAACCTGGGGCGCACGCCGGTGCGGGAGGCGCTCAAGCGGCTGGAGGTCGAACATCTCGTTGAGATCGTTCCGCGCAACGGCGCGAAGATCACCCAGATCGACGTCATGCAGCAGCTTCTGATGCTGGAAATGCGCCGGGAATTGGAGCGGCTGATCGCGACGTCGGCTTGCCGCCGCGCCAGCGCGGACGAGCGCAACAAGTGCATCGAGATCGCGCGGCATTTCGAGGGGATGTCGGACATCGGCGTGATGGATTTTCTTCGTTATCATTACAACGCCAAACGATTCCTGACCGAGTGCGCGCGCAATCCCTTCGTGGCCAGCGCCATCGTGCCCTGCCACGCGATGTCGCGCCGGTTCTATTATCTGCACCACCGCGTCATGCATGACGTGCCCGTGGCCGCTGGGCTTCATGCCGGCATTTTCGAAGCGGTTGCGCTTGGGGATGAGAAGCGCGCGGCCGATGCCTCCGACAGATTGATGGACTACGCCGAGGAACTGACCCGGCGCACCGTGCTGATCCGCTCCTGAGGGAGACCGGGAGCGGTCCGCGGCGGCTTGACCGCGTCGTTTTTTGTGACATATTATAAAAACATTACAAATACGAAGCCCTGGCCGGCGCCCGAGCCTGCCGGAACGCGGGGAATGAGGAGCCCGGACATGGCGGGGTTGGCGCATCACGAATTGGACACGGGCGATGTGCGGATTCACTACGTCACGGCCGGCAGTGGGCGGCCGCTGGTGCTGCTGCATGGCTGGCCGCAAACCTGGTTCGCCTGGCGCCACGTGATCCGCGAACTGGCGTCGGATTATCGCCTCATCGCTCCCGACCTGCGTGGCCTCGGCGATTCATCGCGCCCGGTTGCCGGCTACGACAAACGAACCGTGGCGCAGGATGTCTGGCACGTCGTCAGGCGGGAGATCGGCGAACAGCCGTTCGATCTGGTCGGTCATGACTGGGGCGGGCCGGTGGCCTACGCACTTGCGGTGGCGCATCCGGACGCCGTGCGGCGGCTGGCCATTCTCGACGTGACGATTCCCGGAGACGGCACGGCGAGTTTCAGCCAGGGCGGTCGACGCTGGCATCATCGTTTCCATCAGACCCGCGAACTGCCGGAAGCGCTGATCGCCAGTCGGGAAGACATCTATCTCACATGGTTCTTCCGCAATTTCGGCGCGACGCCGACGGCGGTCTCCGATGACGATATCGCCGAGTATCTGCGAACCTATCGGCTGCCGGGCGCCCTGCGCGCAGGCTTCGACTACTACCGCGCGCTGGAGCAGGACATCGCGCACAACACGGATCAGCCCAAGCTCCGCATGCCGGTGCTGGCGCTCGGCGGCGGCTGCTCCTGGGGGCGCGGTTTCGAAGTCCTTGAATCGCTCAAGCGTGTGGCGTGCCGCGTCGAGGGCGGCATCGTCGAGAACGCCGGCCACTGGATTCCCGAAGAGCAGCCGCGTGAACTGGCATCGCGGTTTCGCGCCTTCTTCGGGGAGGGCTAGCGCGTGATGAATTGCATCAGCTGCGTCATCCTGAGGTGCGAGCCTTGCGGTGCACTTGCACCGCTGGGCGAGCCTCGAAGGATGCACGGCCGATTCTACTGAGTCATCGGCCGTCGTCCTTCGAGGGCCGCGCTGCGCACGGCCACCTCAGGATGACGGATCACATCGAGTGAACCCATTTCATCACGCACCAATAGCCGCAAGCACGAAACCATCACAAAAAACACAGGGGGAATTCACATGCCGCAGTCCACATTCACGCGCAGAACCATCGTCCGCTCACTGGCATCGGCCTCGGTCTTCACGCCGATGATCCTCTCGCGTCCAGCGCGCGCTGCCGAATTCACCATCAAGTTCGGTCACGACCTGACGGCTGACCATCCGCTGAACGTTCGCGCACTCGAGGCCGCAAAGCGAATTCAAGAGCGCAGCGCGGGCCGTGTCGAGCTTGCGGTCTTCCCGAGCAACCAGCTCGGTGGCCAGACCGACATGATCTCGCAGGTGCGCAGCGGTGCGACCGAGTTCGTCGCAATGTCCTGCGTGATTCTCGGTGCCTTCGTCCCGGTTGCGGCGATCAGCGGCGTCGGATTCGCGTTTGCGGATTATGCGCAGGTCTGGAAGGCGATGGACGGTCCGCTGGGCGGGCACATCAGGACGGCGATCGAAACGTCCGGCCTGATCGCCTTCGACCGGGTCTGGGACAACGGCTTTCGCCAGACCACGGCTGGCAGCAGGCCGATCCGGACGCCCGATGACTTCAGGGGATTCAAGATCCGCGTTCCCGTTGCCAAGCTCTGGACATCGCTGTTCGCCGCACTCGGGGCCGCGCCGGCAAGCATCAATTTCAACGAAACCTACGGCGCGCTCCAGACCAGGATCGTCGACGGCATGGAAAATGCGCTGGCGACCCTGTTCACCTCGCGCATCTTCGAGGTTCAGAAATTCTGTTCGATGACCAACCACATGTGGGACGGCTTCTGGATGATCGGAAACCGGCGCGCGTGGTCGGCGCTGCCGGGCCCGCTTCAGGCCATCGTGCATGACGAAATCACGCGGGCGATCCTTGACGAGAGGGCCGACACCGAGCGGTTGAACCAGAATTTGCGGAACGATCTCGAAGCCAAGGGAATGATCTTCAATTCGACCGATCCCGTGGCGTTTCGCGACGCTTTGACAAAAGCGGGCTTCTACTCCGGCTGGAAATCGAATTTCGGCAACGAGGCCTGGGACACCCTTGAACAATTGGTCGGTCGGTTGGCCTGACAGGCAGGTTCGATGGCCAATATTGTCATGGTCGCGGGCGGCTGGCATGGCGGATGGGCGCTGGCCCCGATGGCGCGCGAGCTTCGTTCGTTGGGGCATGACGTGTTCACTCCGACCCTGACCGGACTGGGGGAGCGCCGGCATCTGCTCAACGCCGGTGTGAACCTGGAAACCCACATCGAGGACATCGCGAACGTCCTGCGTTTCGAAGACCTGACCGATGTTATTCTGTGCGGCCACAGCTACGCCGGCATGGTGATCACCGGCGTTGCGGACCGGCTGCCGGAGCGCATTGCCACGCTGGTCTATGTCGACGCTTTCGTGCCGCAGGATGGCGACTCCTGGTGGGCTCTGGCGAACGACCACTATCGCAAGATCGCGCTGGCAAATTCATCGATGGACGGCTTCGGTGTGACGGCGCCGGCGCACCTGAATCCGCGCTGCGTCGCCCATCCGATGGCGTCGTTTCTTCAGGCCATTCGTCTGAGCGGCCGCTGGACCACGGTGCGCGAAAAGGTTTTCATCTATGCCACGGGATGGGAGAACACACCCTTCACCGCGCTCTATCGACGCTTGCGTGACAACCCGGCCTGGGTCGTGAAGGAAGTGCCGTCAGCTCACGATGTCATCGTCAAGGCGCCGCGGGAGTTCATTGGCATCATCGCGGGTTTGAAGGCCATCGCCGCGTCTTCGCGGTGATACGGCGAAGTGGGAAGCGTCTCCACACTCTCAGCGTCATCGTCCGGCTTGACCGGACGATCCAGTAGGCGGCAACGCGCGTGAATAGAGCGATAACGTCAAAAACGGCGGGGTGGCCCAGATTCGTTCGCTCATCGATTATGCCAGCGGGTGCTGAGGGTACTGGATCCCCCGGTCAAGCCGGGGGATGACGGCAGAGAGTGGCGATGTGCCTCGGCACCCATACGAAAAACCATTCAGCGCTAGGTTTTGGTTCTCGCCTTCTTCCTCGCCGGCCCACCGCCCGCCTTCGCCTTCAACAGCCTGCTCTCCACCTCCCTCGCTTCCGCAAGCAACAGTGGCACCAGTTCGCGCTGGCGCTGTTTGGTCATGCGATGTTCGATCGCCGCGATGGAGAGCGCGCCGACGGGGCGGCGGCCGGCGTCGCGGATTGCCACGCCGATCGCCCATGAGCCGGCGAGCATCAGGCGATCGTTCATGACGAAATCACCCATGCGATCCTCGGTCCGACAAGTGCACAATAGGCGACATACGACTTTTGGTTTAAAAGATGAAAGGCCGTCGAGAGTGGCTACCTTTTAACTGACAGGCGGGTGACAAGGATGCTCAGAGAGTTACTCCGTTGAATGGCAAACAGAAGTACTGTCGTGTTGTTGCGCACTTGGCCTTTGGTCTCGTCTCTCTGATGGCTGTAGCCGCGCCTGCCGTAGCGCAAGTCAAGATCAAGCCAGGAATCGAGAATTGGCACCCCAAAGATGGCCTCTATGCGAATCCCGGGAAGGATTTCGACAGCATATGCGGGGAGTACGGCGACATCATCCTCGGGCTAGCTGAAAAATCAGTCAGCGGCCACGAGTGGGATTGTAAAGTCACCAAGCGCACTGACACGGCCCCTGACGGCATTAAGTTGAACATGACTTGCAGCGACTACAACCTTGCTGCCACACTTTTTCCCAAAGATCCGAAAAGCGAAGAAAAGCAATTCAAGGAAGTCCTGATACTGAAAAAGATAAATGAAAAATCGATGTTTGTTCGTAGAACGCTGAATGGGAAATTTACGGGAGCAGCTTGGCAAGCTGACTATTGCCCCGAAAATTGGCAGCGCTCGTACATCGAGTCGAGAGCGAGAACGAAAACGGAAACCGAGCAAAAGGCCAATAAGGCGAAATAACCGACCAATTTGGCCGCACGGTTGCGTGTTGACCGGCCACGCTCAGCGTTTAGCAATGTCCGGCGTATAGCGTCTCGATATGGCAAGCTCGCGGTCAACTATCTGGCCTTCAGGAGCCGTGAAGGCATTTTCGACATTTCGACTGGAATCGAGGGTTTTCATGTCTTGAGCCCGTTCGCGAGCCGGCAAAATGGCAAACGGCAAAATCTATTGTCGCCGCGGCGCGTAGACCGCGTTAATGATCCGCGATCGAAGAGCCCCGATAAGCCGTCCCGCGAACAACCTAACGCCATAGCGCAGCCCATGGCCGCAGCATTTCCCAATGCGTGATCGGCGTCAGAACATGGATTCCGAGCTCGCGTTGGATGTGAGTCGCGTTGCACGGCAAGCGCCGTTCCACGGTTAAAAATGCTTCGCAACGAAGAATGGTCGCTTGGCGCAGGAGTAGCTTGTCCTTCTCGCTGAGGTACCCGAACTTTGCTTCGTCGAACCGGGCGGCGCGCACTTTGCTCTCCGCCGTCGGGCTATCGTTTTCCAAGCAGGTTTCAGAATGATCGGCGATATCAAACAGCCATTGCATGTGGCCTAGATCGTACTTCTCGTGGGCTTCCTGCATGCTGCCGGCCGACACGATCCATTCAAACTGTGCGCGTTCATTGATTATGAATATCGCACGCAGTGCCTCTATGTTGGCAATGCCATCCGTGACGCGATGGATGCGGTCGGACTCCGGGATGGGCTCGCCCTCATAGATATAGCCGCCGTAATTCCGGAGTATCTGCGCTGTGCAGGAATCAAGAAAAATTCGACGCGGCAATGCTTCAAAGGAATGCATCATCAGCTTCCATTTGGCATATTCGCAAGTCAGCTTCTGTGCGGCCTCTGACTTGGATCCTAAGTATTGTCTTATAGCGATCGCGCGACCCTAAGCACCGCATCAACCAGCCTAGTCGCCTGAACCGCGGCGGCGCCCTCAACTAATAGTCCGGTTTCAAGCGATAATCCCTCGCTGGAATTGAGCAGATTGGCTGATCCAACATAGGCAAGAGTATCGTCTGCGACGATAAGCTTGGCATGGAATGTCTCAATCGGCAAAGCCCGCACGCCCGTAGTCGCATGCGAGAGATGATAGTCGCGAACTGAGACGCGCAGCGCACGCAGCCAATTAGCATGCTGTACGCCGAGTTCGACCGTATATTTGTCAGTGTCACGGAGAACGACGATTCTTTCGCAGTCTGCGCACGTTGCCTCAAATACCCGGCGTAACCATCGAAAGCCGCCAGCATCGATGAATGGTGTCATCACAACTAACCGACGCGATGCCGCCTGCGCGAGCCGCGCGAACGCCGCTGTGGTCGTGAGGAAGCCTCCCGGACGTCCCAGCGTCGCCGCCAATTCCTTTTCGAGGTAGCTTGGAATGAGCGGCATGGTGACTGCCAGCTCAACTGCCGCAGGATTTAGGCGCATACGGCGGAAGTGGTCAGCGCCACTTAGAACCTGCGCTAGACGCCGCAGCTCGGCGGGTGCGTATTCGCAAAGCCATGAATCATCCGCAGTGGTGGTGCACAAGCCCGTGCCGGCCAGCCCGGCTAGAATCTGCGAAGCGTGGCCGGCGTCGGTGCCAGACGCGGATGCCTGGCAGATTGTCTCCACCGGCCACGTACCAGGACCGAGTGCGGCCAGCCCTTCCAAAAGACGCGCGGCGGTCCCAGGCCACGGGGCCGTGCATCGAACGATGTCTGCGTCGGAAGCCATTACCCAGGCGCGGGCGCCGCGCCCGCGTTGCGTACGTCCTGCACAACTTGGAAGAAACCTTGCAACGGCGTTTGGTTTGTATCCCATAGCGGCGCGCGACCACCGACAAGCGCCGCACGCGACAGCAACTGATTCCCCGCAATGCACGATGTTTCTGGAATCATGATGCATGCGGGGCAAGCACCCCCACGATGGTCGCAAAGCGTTCCTGAGCCGCAGCGCAATTCCCGGCGTGCGACAAGATAGCGAAGAAACGAGCTGTTCTGATCGCGCCACATGGACGAAATGTTACCGAGGTCTTCCGTCATGCCGCGTCGATGCACAACAAATGCGAGGTCGGCTGGAAAAATAACTTCGCTTAAGGAGCCCAGGTCCAACCCGGAAAATCGTGCAATGCCATGCATCACATGGTGGGCCATGGAATGGACCAACAAGTAGGTCATCGACGCGATATCGCGCGCCCTGACGCGTGAAATTTCGTCACGCACGGAAAAGTCCTTCAAGAACAATCCGAAATCCTGATAGGACTCGATGAGGCTTCCACCGATCGTGCGCGGCGGTGTCGGTGGCTGAGGGAGCACGCCGTTTCTCCGCAGAAACTCAGCCACCATTGCGTCATTGAGTTGAATATAGATCGCCTCGTTTTGCTGCTCGATGACATAAATAGGCCGCTTGTTACTCGGCAGCGGCGGGAACCCCATGAGCCGAACCGGCATGCGCCGGTCTTTCTGCGTCGTCTCCGGTGTTGCCGACACGCGCGAAAAGCCGAATGAAAACTCGACCATGTCGAGGTTTCGGATTAGGCGAGCTTCCTCAATGCCCGCTCGCGCTAGATCGTCGGCCACTCGCCGCTCATAGGCACGTTGAAGCTCGACGGTTTCAAACTCCGCGCAGAGGTCAGCCTGTGCGATCTTAAGGTTGGCGGCCTCACCCGCCAGATTGACTTTCCGACGTCGCAGCGCGTCGTGCTCTACGGTGCTGCGTATTGGATCGTAGCGCCGAGCGTAGTTAGCACGCGCACGCACCTGCGTCTGCAAGGCAGGGCTGGCGCTCACCTCCCGCGAGACTAATCCGGCCTGGTACCAGCCGTTAAGTGTACTCCGCGCCGCATCAGCCCATATGTCTACACTCGCGGCGTCGCCGGCCGCGCGCGCCGTCGCTTCGCGGACGCGGAACATTTCATAGGTAGCGAAAATGGAACCTTGAGCGTTCCTCTCAAGTTGCTCTTTGATGCGCTCGTCGCTGGGATCGGTACCTGCAAACCCGTGCAGCATGGCGACGCGTGACGCCAAATCGTCTTCGCGTGCCGGCACCATCAGCGTAATAACCTCGGGGTCGGTGTCGAAAACAATAAATCGCGCCGTTTGCACGTAAAAGACCGGCGACGCGCGATAGGAGACCGGAATCATGTTGATCTCGCTCCACTGGTGGGGCGTGCCAGCGTCGATCAACGGCTTCAAAAGGTTGAGGCTGAACGGATCAGTTTGATAGACCTCCCTTTGTGAGCTGCAGCCTGTGCACACAAACCTCCACCGAGAAAATTGATTACCTTGTTTTATCAGGCGAAAATTTTCCACGCCGCACTGGCAGCGCGGAATTTTCTGCACTGAGCCACCCCGGTCCATCGTATAGCGGTATGGCGAAAGCCCCTCGATACCACCAGACCAATGTGCATAAACAACGTCCAGTTGGCGCCAGCGCGAGTCATGGGCAGGTTGGTCGCCATCGCTTACGCAGGTGATGGGAAGCGGCTCGGCGACTTGATGTGCTGGAGAGACATATTCACGAACGAGCGCGCAAGTATCGCATCGATAAACCAGCGGTCCCGGCAGGTAGCCCATACGTTCGGGCCGCAGGAATTCGAACCGGTCGAGCGCAATATCAACCGAAGCCTGCCCTTGCCGCATCGGATTGTGAAAGCATCCATCCAAGAGCTGTTGTTCGTAAATCGCCGCATCGCGAACGATTGCCATTCCGCGCACCAACCAGTTCTGGCAAAATTCCTGCAGACTTTCCATGATCTGGTCGCGCCGGGTCTGGCGTGCGGAAAAGTCGATGGCAGCTCCATCGATGGGAACGGACAGGCACGCGCCCCTTCCGCCTTCCCACGTGAAGATTGAGCCCGGTGCATACACGGTCGCAAGCTGAGGCTGCGAACGGGTCATTCGTGGCGGAAACATTCGCGCGCTTTGGGTTCCGCCCGTCGCCGTGCCGTCGCGCTGGTCCTGAGCCATACTTAATCCTCCACGTCAATCGGCGGGGGATCGGCATCAACGTCCGTACGTATCGCCATGCGCTGGCCTCGAATAATGCGCATGACTTGGCGCGTCGCCTCAGGGTGAACATTCTTGCCGCGCCACGGGTCGCGTGGTGCGCCGAGTATGACGCCACCAGCGTCCACATCGCGTAAAGACGTCATCGGCTTTCGCATGTCACGTGTTTGTTTGCTCTCCCAGAAGTTTGACAATTTGCTGCTGTCGGACCGTTGCGTAAAAAGGCTTAGAATCTCTCGCACCCGATCCTCAACAAACTTACGATAGTGTTCGGCATGTGTGGTGGCTCCTGTCTGCCGCTGACCACGCCCCGCGACGCCAATCGCTTCAAGCGCGAATTCCGTTGCTGCACCGATAGCTCTAGGGTTGCCGCCCACATGACGGTCTGCCCACGTCTTAATGGCCGACGCCGTACTAAAGGTTCGGGCCGTGGTCTTGTCAGTACCCGAGGAGGCAAAGATTTCTTGCTCGACTACGCCGCAAAGATAAGCCTGCATAATGCTCGGCATCGCGCGGCGAATGGCGCGTTCGGCCCAGCGCTGAACGGCTGGGGGCGGAATCATCCGCTCCAGGAAGCGGTGAAATTGGTCATGCGTCTCAATGACGTATCGATCGCGTCGGCTGTGAGGCGTCGGTACTAATAGGCTAAAGCCGACATGGGTGCGTCCGACCCGGCTTGACGCTTGAATGTATTCCGCGATGTCGGAGGGAAGTCCGGCGAAGAACATGGCATTGAACTTGTCCACGTCGACGCCATGGCTGATGGCGGAAGTGGCGACGATGTTCCTGAGACTGTCGCCGAGTGGCGGAAAGGCCTGTCCGGGCGCAACGCTTGCCTCTGCCTGACGCATCACATCCTGGATTTCGGCGATCGTAACGCCTCCGGAAATCAGCTCAGTCGCGAAAGGCAAATCGCCAATGCCCTCACCGCGTTGGTCCCGTTCAACCTGTGTCTGCAGCGTTTCGATGATTTGATCGCCACCCTTTTTGTTGGTGACGTAAGTTAGGGAGATGCGCTGTAAGTCAAGAAGGGTGGCAAGAACGCCGGGACCATCAGCGTTGCCTGGTGCAATCAAGGCCTCCAGACCGAGCCGCCGTAAAGGGGTGAGGGGGTCGTCGGGATTGAGGGCGCCAACCATTTCGTTGACTGCATCCTGGGCTCGTCTCTCTTCGACGATCGCTCGCCAAAGCCGCGTAATCGTGACGTGGTAAGCTGATACGACGGCCGACGTCGTCATGGTGTGCGAACGGCCGTTCGTCATAATCGAGACGTAGCTGCGCATGCGCGGCGTGAACTGTTCGGTGCGTAGATGCGCCGGCACCTGCGCTGCCAAACGGAGCCGCTCAGCGTTCAACGGGGTACGCGGCATGGCGTAGAAGGATTCGTAAATCCCCGGACCGGGACAGGGGAATCGTAGAGGCTCTCGCTGGTAGAGAACTCGAAGTTGTCGGTCAGGATCGGAAATCGTCGCCGTCGCTGCAATCACCTTTGCCAACCGAGGCTTTCGCGCATCCGATTGTGGGTCGGGACGCCAACTGGCGACGTAGTTTTTCAATATGCCGTTGCCGAGCCTCGTAAGAATGCCTTCGAAGACCGTCTCAAACAGACCTGAGAATGTCCCGAGACTTTCTTCCAGAAGATGTCCTTCGTCTTGGATAATGAGACTTGGGAAGGGGTCGTGAAACATGACCGCCCCGTCGGCATAGGCCGGCTTCAGCCGCGTCCAGCCGTCATCTTGCGCGCGTGTGAGCGAACGTGCTCCGCGCGGCATGTGGAAATGCCGGTTGTCGGGGTCCATGAAGCGCGCAACGCCTAGCATCCCGACGATCGCGTTGATGGTTCTGTCGTGTTGGCCGATCAAGGCGAGCTTATCGATGGTTCCTAGGACCACCGCAGGGGCTCGCTGGTAGATCGTATCATCCGTCAAAAGAAACGGTAGCGGGACGCGATGCGGCAACGGTGGATTTTCTCGATTCCAAGCACATGCATCGTTGAAGCAAACGATACCGATGCGGCCGGCTTGGGAGGGATAGCGACGCATGCCCGTGGTGCTCCCGCAACAGGGGCAGACGCGCAATTTATCGTACGATTCGAGGGTCTCTTTATAACGGTCTGAGCGCCGTCGAGCGGTACGGGCCGCGTCGGTGTCGCCTTGCGGCGGGTTTAGAAGTTCGGTGTCGTTTGCATAGCCGGCGAGTGTGACGACGGGCACGCCGCCAAATCCTTGGGCAGTCCGATTAGGGGTATTACCGGAGCCGACCCAAAATCCAATCTCAAGGGGCGCACCCGGAACGCGCCGACGAATCCTTACCAGTTCCGCTTTTGTCAGGATACGCATGAGACGGCGCGCTTGCTGCAAGGTCAGCAGACGCAAGGGGTAACGGACCAGTGCGGTCACCCCACGATGCTTTCCACGCAAGCGATCAAGAAAAACATTGAACACCAGCAGACCGAAGAAGGCCTCGGACTTACCGCCGCCTGTGGCGAAATAAAGTAGGCTCGCCGTCAGTTCGTCGCGATCAGGATCAAACCGGTCCGCAAACTCGGGCATGCGGGAGGCGAAAGTCGGCACGTGCGCGAGAATGAAGGCAAGTTGAAACAACCGCCAGTCCGTAAAACGCTCACCACCATAGAGGGAAAAAGCTTCGTTGGTGAGAAGCCACGCCTCCCACGGGGCCGCGCGCGCATCCAGCGTCGACCATGACCCGAGAGGCGCTCGCGAAGCCAAGGTCTGCGCGATGACGCGAGAGTCGAGCAGCAACTGAATGCCTGCGCGGATGTAACTACTTTCGCGCCGATAGGATTCGAGGTCTCGCGCATGTGCCTGCCGCTCTCTGTCCGCGATATCGGCAGGTAACCCTAACCCGGCATCGACGAGGGATTGCGTTGCAATCCAGGTGTCGTAGCTGTCGGGGAGCAACAACAGCCGTGCGGCGTCGCAAGTTGAATCGGCAAGCTCGTTGTATCGCGTCGGCAAGCCTTCGATCATTGTTGGGTCAATTCGAGGCTGGATATAGCGCGGCGCCCACGTCGTCCCGATACGAACGGTGCCTTCCGTCGTCGGTAACAATTGTACACCGCAATTTAAACCCATGGCGAGATAGGTCAGCCAATCCTTGAACCGATAGGACGGCTGCACGCGGTCGAGCCGGAGCGGTTGATGCAAGTTCGAAGGCAACGAAAGCTGGAGAGCAACCTGAAACAGGCTCGGCTCAAAGTCCGCAAACGTCTGCCGCGAGGGAACCTGCGCACCATTTTCGATGGCCGCCCGCAAATTGACGCGTGACGGATCAACAAAATCCGGCGCCGCATCGAGTACGAGCGCGACGCCCGTAAGGTCGGGCAGAACGTCGGCGAGAACCGCTGGCCGACGCTGGCGCAAAGCGTCAAGGTAGCGTTCCCAGCCGGCCCTGCTTGTAAAGTTACTTGGGAGAATTCGTTCGTTTGGACGATACGCGTCGCGTTGTCCTTCCGGGGAGGCGATCCACGCCCCTAGGACCTCCCGCGTTCGCTCCAGTACACGGGTGGCGAAGGCTCCAGTCGTGGCATCACGCGACGCAGCGTCGTGGCAGTCAAAGCGGAATTCACCGAGATCCAATCGAAACCGATGCCACTTCATCGGGATGGGCTGACGTTCGGCGAAGCGATCTTCGAGTACGCCGGCGTCTGGCCGAACTGCGATGTCTGCGCCTGCGGCCACCTCCGCCGGAGTGCCTCCGGCTGCAGCACCCGTATTCGTGTCTTGGAGAGGTAAGTTCGAGGCCGCTGGGGAACCGGCTTGCGACTCCTCGCTTCCGAGTTCAATCGCGAGATCGTCGGCCGTGACCGCGCGCTCGTTCGTGGTTCCCGTTCCTGTTTCGCGCAAGCGAACACCAAGTTCCTCAAAAGCGCGATTGAAAGCCCCCCGCCGAATTGCTGCCACCGCTGCGTTTCTTTGTCGCCGAAGAGCGAGTCGATCCTGGGCGCTTCTGCGGCGAGCCGTAGCCACGACCTCGGCGCGCTCCGCTGCCGCCTGTGCGGCCCTATTCTGGCCGCGCGCATCCGCGTCTGGCTGGTCGTCTTCCGCGATGCGCTGTTCCGTTTGGTCCGCAGCATCCCGCGCCCGTTGTGCCTCGGCCACAGCGTCGCCAGGACGTTCGTCTGGCTCATCCGCGTCTTCGATCGGCGGTAATGCCGCTATTGCCTGGTTTATAATTTCGCGCGCGCGATCTTCGACAGCTTGCCGCGTTTCGCGCGACAGCTCCGACCTTGGTAGCATATCGTGCCTTGGGTCGGACAAATCCTCCCATGTCGGGAGCATTCGCACATAGATCGCAATATCTGGGACAATGACGATCTCGCCGGAGTGCTCGGACGCGACCTGCAGATCGATTCCCATCGTCGCGATATGAATATCGGAGGTTTCGTCGCCGATGCCGGTTGCGTCGAATCGCGGCAGCAAGAAGCCGCTTACCAACTTTGCCGACGGCTTAACACCAAAAATGAAATCACCTGCGCCGCCTTCGCCCGTACATCTTTGCACCGCAAGGCGCAGGAGGGCTTCAACAACGGCCTCCTTCGCCTCGGTCAAATCCGTGCCGGTTGCGGTTCGCATTCCGCGTTCGACGGCATCCAAATTAACGCCGCGTGGAGCAGTTGGTGGCTGCGATGAGGATGGCGGGGCTACGTTGGTCATCCGTGAATGTCCCCACAATGGTTTTGCTGCCTAACAGCGAGCACTCCATCGAGATGCTCCATCGCCTGTCGTCGTAGCCGCGCAATTCCTTCTTTTACGTCGGTTGGCATGTTTCCCGGTCCACCGTGAGGGTCTACCAGTACGGAGACGAAGGCTTGCGCCATACGTGCGCCCGCCCGACGCCGATCGATGCGCAGCGGTTCGATGCCCTCCCGCCAGACGGTCTCTGCAAGCGCTGGTGGGATGTTCGCCACCTCCATGAACGCCGAAAACTCGCGCCAATGCTGCGGTGCATGGGGTCGCATCCGCTCTGCTGGAACCAATTTATGTTCTGCGACATTAAGCCAATCCAACACGGTTGCTTCAACGACCGCACGCGCTCCAGCGCTGCGAAGCCGCGTCATGACGTGGCGCGCCTTGGCCGCACGTGTCTCTCCAGGTATGCTTGGCAGTGCAGCCTCAACAGCGGCGTGATAAACTTGCACCCTGGTCTGCGCCAAAATCCTGACCGGTAGGACTGAGCGAGCTTCCTGCACGAAGGCTTGGTTGGGTACAACAATGGTGTTGCCGCGAGTGACCTCGCGTGCCGTTGTACGCTGGAAAGGATTAACATCGGCGAAGCGGTCATGGCGGATTACCAAGCCGCCTGGTCGGACGCGCATCGTGCGCCCGCTTTCGAGCGCAAATTCAACGACCACACATTCATCATCATCGTCGTCGTCGCCGGCCGTCAAATCGATTACCGTTTCGCCCGTCAAGGTGGGGCCGCGAACGTCCATATCAAGATCAATCGGCGCAACATCGCGCGCACGCGCTTCGGCCTTCGCTGCGACGGCAGCCTTGGCAAGCCGGCTGCCGATCCGTCCGATGCCGGCTAGATCAGGATGCGAAGCTAGCGCCGCATACGTCACACCGAGGCGATCGACGAATTCACGATCGGCGATGACGATAATTTCTTCGGGAAGCCACCTTCGCCCGAGAAGAATGGCAAACTGGTCGCGAGGTGGCGCAACAACGACGAGACGCTTCCAAGAATTGCGGCTGCGACCGCTTTCAATGCTTGCGAGCTCCATGTCGAGCGCCTGCAGGGTCGCGAGACGGATAAAGCCACTCGCGATCCGCTTCTTGATCTGCTCGCCTTGCTCGTCGTCAGTGCAAATTCTGCGCTTGCCCAAAAGCAATTCATAGTCGCTCGGAAAGGCGATTACGCTCTGGCTCGACTTGCGTGACATCACTCCTGCGATTACGGCAAGCATGGAGCCAATAGGCGTGTCACTCTCGAATTCATTGAACGCCGCGTCCACTGCGCTTTCTGCGTCGGTCAATCTTTGATGTTCGGCACTATCGGCGCTGAGCTCGATCTGCTTTTTGATCACCGAAAGCACCGTCCCTGCGGAGCGTCTCTCCAAAAACGCTTCGGAGCCTGCGTCGACCTCACCCAGCACTTCGTGCGCAGCAGCGAGGCCGCAAGGCAAACTCATGGCACGCCGCACGTTTCCCATTGAGTGCCGGAGAAGGCCTGCTGTGCTCGCGTCGATACTCCCGCGCGCCGCGTCCGAAAGCGCGCGAAGAGCGGCAGCGCCTTGCCCGCCCGCCGAGTGAAATTGAAATCCGGCCTCCGTGACTTCACCAATGTCCGCATCAACTGCGAAACAATCGTCTGAAGAACGAACAACGACGCGTGACGGCGCCAGCCCGCCGGTGGATGGGTGCTCCGTCAGGCCAACCTTGGTTAGCAGAGCAGCGACGCGGCGGTGCACATAGATGTCCTGAGTGACTGCGAACACAGGCGTTTCGGGATGATGCGCAACAAGCATCTCAAGGAATTCTTCAATGGCGTCTTCCCAAGCCGGACCAAGGCGGGCGAGGCCCGGTGGGCCGAGGTCAAGAATGCACACATCCGCGGCGCGCGCCCCCGAGAGTGTCGGGTGCTGCAAAGCTCTCTTTACATTTGTGCGGGGACAAATGCCGAAGAAGGCAAAAGGCGCGGTCGCGGGTTTGCAAATCTCCGCGCGGTGGTCTTGAAGCTGGTCAAGCGCCGCACCGTGGCGCACACGATCAAACAGCTCGTAGAGGGCGTTACGAAAGGGGAGCGGTGCGTCGTCACCACCCAAAGCGCCAAACGTCGGATAAAGCTCGCCCAGCGTGGGATGGGCCAAATGCGGCTTCGTCGCGTCCCGTAGTTTGAGGCGGTTAAGATGGCCCAAGATAATGTGGAGCTTGCCCAGCTCGGGAGAGAGTTCGGCTTCACTCACTGCCTTTCGGGTGAGATGCAGCGCATTGCGCTTCGTAATTTCGTCGCGGTTGACCAAAACTCGGCGTTGGGTGACGCCGGTGCCGCACCCGCGCCACGGATAATAGAGCGTTCGGAAATCGGCTACGGCGGCACACCATCTGTACTCGCCGCTGACGCGCTCCGATGATGAGCTGAGCATCGCCAGCATAGCCAAGGGATGCAGGACCGACATATCGCGCGATCCACGCGGCCATTGTAGGGCCGCGACTGAGGTTCGCTCGCGCACAACCTTTAAGAACAATTCGAGCATGGCGAGGGTCGGCCGGTTCAATGGCGCGGGCGGCCGGGCTCCCTCCGCCTCCAGGTCCACAAATATCAACCGCCGCGCTGCAGCCAGCGCGTCCGCGATGTTAAGTGCAGCAAAGCGGTTCCGCTTTGCTGCAAGGGCAGCTTCGCGCGCGTGGCGCTCGAGGTCCACGGCACTTTGATGTTCCTTGAACCGCCCGAGCGTCCGCTGCCGCTCGGCCTCGGCCTTCTCACGCGCTTCGCGTACATCATTGATGCCTTGCGATCGTCTGTCCTTAAAGTCTTGCGGCCGTCGGCTCATGTACGCCTCCGACGTTTCCGCGGCTTGGTGATCTTCTTCCGCAATAACGGTTGTACAGTCGATGAAGCGTACGCGGCATCAGCCGCATCGTCATCGCTTCGCTCACCCGCCTTGAAGAACCGTCGCACGTCCGCTGGGGCTGGAAGCGGAAGATCGCGTAACGCTTTGGTGGAGACGCTTACAGAGCCGGACATTCTTCGGAAACGGGCATCGACCGCCATGGTATTCAGAAGACGGCACACCGTGCGAAGGGGAAGCTGCTGCCGTTTGGCAGGATCGGGAACAATGATGATGGTATGATTTTCTGTAATGTAGCCGCGGCCCCCGACCACGTCGGCTTGGCGTATAATTGCGCCGATTAGCCGGCGCTTTTGCCGCCGATTGCTAGTACGCTGCAGGATGATGGCATCGGATCGAACGATAGCGGCGCTGCTCTTGGGGATTTTGGCGAAGCCGATGTCTCCCGGCTCGCCATCCTGGGGGCGACACTTTTCATTGGCGCGCACGTTGTGGGCCCAAAACAACGGAACCTCGGTTGAGCGCGGCTTTCTGCCGATGCGGTAGCGATGTTGCTCGCGATTCCAAACGAAGTAGCCTGTCTTGGCCAAATAGCCGTAGTCGCCGAGCGTCGCCAGTCCCGGCTGAAAAAGCGCAGAGCCATCCCCATCATCCGGCAGTGCCCAAACATGGTTGTTCGGCCGCGCGGGAAGCTCCAATGTGCCGAGGTCGCGATTGGGCTCGTCAATCAGAAGAAGCGACGTCTTTGCGAGGGTTGGACGCACTGAACCGTCATCGCGGCGAAGCACAATCACGCAGAGGTCGTAGAGCACGTCGAGAAAAACATCGCTGCGCTTGTCAATGAGGTCGAGGCGGAGCACAGATGCCTTTTCAAGGATGCGTTTTCTCAGCGCCGCGAAGTAAGGTCCGCCGACAAACGACATTGGGATGATAAGACAGATGATGCCACCGGGACGAACCCACTGCAGGGCCTGCTCCACGAACAGCGCGTAAAGATTCACATAGCCGTCGGAAATGACCGAGCTATAGCGCTTCCGCAGTAAAGCGGATGGCTGCAGGATTCGTCCATAGGGCGGATTTCCGATGACGGCATCATAGAGAGTTTCGGGACGTTCTAGCGCCAGCGTGTTGGCACGGTCGACTAATCCGTCGAGTTGAACGCCGGATGTTTCGATTTCGGTATCGAGCAAATCTGCCAGCAGCGCCTGCGAAAGCTTGGCGAGGCCTGCATCGATTTCCACGCCATGTAGCGTATCATTGATGGATTGAAGGATGGTCTTTGCACGTGCGCCGCGCTGACGTCCTTGCGCGGCTATGTGTGCTGCTAACGGAACCAGGAAGGCTGCGCCGCCAGAAGCTGGATCAAGAATGCGATGGTGCCCCGGTTTTATTCCGGCTTTGATTAGGACGTCGATCGCGTAATGCGCGAGGTGAGGTGGCGTGAAATAAGCTGCGAGCTGCCGGCGGCGAGCTTTCGGCATTAGCAGCGCATAAAGACTTGCAATCCAATAGTGCCTTTCGTCGTCCGGCAGACCCGCGAAAAATGCCCGGGCTTCGCGGTCGACAAGCCGCTCTTCGATGATCGCCTCGCAAACTTGCAGCGGCGTCATAGGTGAACGCTTCAGGCGGGATGCGATATGACGAAGATCGAGCAAACGCCGGTTCAGCGTCGGTGTTTGCTTTTTCTCAAACGTTTTGCTCTCGACGCGCATTCCGTTGCTGGGCCCCCACCCAAGCGAAACAAGTCATCAGCCGTCTTTATCTTTGCGGCCTTAAACGGCAAATGATATCGTCGGAGTTCCCGCTAAGGTCCCCGTCAGCAGTCCCCTAAATCCGGCACATGCGGCCTGCGCGACGTGGTGTCGGCAGTTCTGACGCGGAGCGGTCCAGGAACTCCACAATAGCGCGATGTCTGCCACACGCCAAGGACGTCGATGAAGTTCTTTGCGCGCCCTGCGTGTGGGGCTTTCGAGTTGGGTTATGGCTGTATTCCGGCAGGATAGCACAAGCACAAGAATCCCGCGCTGATGCGATCGGATTTACCTGGGGCCGTTTGATCATTCAGTCTGTCAAAACGCGCTAAGATCGTCTGGGACGTCGCCGAACTTCCTGATTACCTTTGCGTCGCTGAAATCGCCCGTTGCCGGATCGCCGGTGTGGGAAAACGCGACCGCGCCGACTTGTGCCCGTCCTTGCGCGAAAGCACCTCGGCGCGCATCACGACGGCGGTTGGATTGAAGCATTTGGTCGGCTCGCCGGCTGCCATGCCGTCGTCACTGGCGACGAATAGCAACGTGACGTAATAGGTCACCTCGGCCATGGTCCCCGCTCCCAATCCATCGAGTGTCAGCTGTTATTGATTTTCAATCTTCGACGGGCTGATGCCTAAGCCCTCCGAAGCGCAAGCGAAGGAGGGATGCGGGCATCCAGTGCACCCCTGTGTGCGGGAGGAATCGCGGTGCTCATCACCAGCGTCGGGACGCCGAAATTGGTTCAACGCAAAATCATTCTGCGCTGGGTCTGACCGTCTTTCTCCCCACCGGCCCACCCCCAGCCTTCGCCTTCAACAGCCTGCTCTCCACCTCCCTCGCTTCCGCGAGCAGCAGTGGCACCAGTTCGCGCTGGCGTTGTTTGGTCATGCGGTGTTCGATCGCCGCGATGGAGAGCGCGCCGACGGGGCGGCGGCCGGCGCCGCGGATCGCCACGCCGATGGCCCATGATCCCGTCAGCATCATGCCGGGGTTGAGGGCGAAGCCGGTGGCGCGGGTCTCCCGCACCAGTTCCTTCAAGCGTGCCGCGGAATATTTCGGATGCTTTTCCAGCAGGCCATCGGCGATGTTGGCCGAGATAATGGTGTCGACTTCCGCATCGGTCATCGCCGCGAGCAAGGCGAGGCTGCCGGCCCCCACGCCGAGCGGATGGCGGTCACCGGCCTCCAGCGCCTGCACCCGGATCGGATAAGAGCCGTCCTCGCGGTGCAGGCAGATCGAATAGACGTCGCGCGGCACCGACAGGAATGCGGTGTCGCCGGAGTGTTCGCTTAGCCGCACCAGCGAGCGCAATGCGGCGCCATGAATGCCGAAGCGGGTGCTGGCCAGGGTGCCGAGCGCATAGATCTCCGGGCCGATGTGATAGGCGCGGGTGTCCTGGTCCTGGTCGAGCAGGCCGGAGCGCACCAGGGCCAGCAGCATCCGGCGCACGGTCGGTTTCGACAGTTCCGATTGCGCGACCAGATCGGCCAGGCGCGCGCCGGCGCTGCCGGCGCGGCCGACCAGCAGCAGCAGCGTGGCGGCGCGGTCGATGCTCTGCGCGCCACCCTCGGAGGCTCGCTGCGAAGCCTGGACCACTTTCTTGGCCGCGATCAGGCGCTGATGATCCACCATATGGACCTCCTTGGTCCGCGAGCCGCCGGTTTTGCCTGCATTTAAGGCTATTTCGCACGGCCTGTTGACGGATATCGATCGCTTCGCTCAATGCAAAGCGTCGAACAACAAAACAAGGTCCATCATATGGACCACTCATCCGGGAACGCAACGTCAAATCGCTGGGAGGCCATCATGACACTATCACGCCGCACATTCCTGTCCGCAGTCCCCACCGCCGTTGCCGCGGGGACCATCGGCGCGCCTTGGGTGGCGCGGGCCCAGCAGGCGGAGTTCGCCTACAAGTATGCCAACAACCTGCCGGACACGCACCCGATGAACATCCGCGCCCGCGAGATGGCGGTCGCGATCAAGGCGGAGACCGGCGGCCGCTTCGACCTGCAGGTGTTTCCCAACAATCAGCTGGGATCGGACACCGACACACTGAGCCAGTTGCGCTCCGGCGGGGTCGAGTTCTTCACGCTGTCGGGATTGATCCTCTCCACGCTGGTGCCGGCGGCGGCGATCAACGGCGTCGGCTTCGCCTTCCCGGATGCCGACACGGTGTGGAAGGCGATGGACGGTCCGCTCGGCGCCTTCGTGCGCGAGGAGATTGCCAAGGCGAATCTCGTGGCCATGGAGAAGATCTGGGACAACGGCTTCCGCCAGATCACGTCGTCGTCGAAGCCGATCGTTGGGCCGGATGATCTCAGGGGCTTCAAGATCCGCGTGCCGGTGTCGCCGCTGTGGACCTCGATGTTCAGGGCGTTCGATGCCGCACCGGCCTCGATCAATTTCAACGAGGTGTATTCGTCGCTGCAGACCAAGGTGGTGGAAGGCCAGGAGAATCCGCTGGCGCTGATTTCCACGGCGAAGCTTTATGAAGTGCAGGTCTACTGCTCGCTGACCAACCACATGTGGGACGGCTTCTGGTTCCTGGCCAATCGCCGCGCCTGGGAACGGCTGCCGCAGGACATGCGCACCATCGTGGCGAAGCACATCAACGCCGCCGCCGTGAACGAGCGTGCGGACGTGGCCGCGCTCAACGCCGGTGTCGAAAAGGAGCTGGCATCGCGCGGGCTGAAGTTCAACCAGCCGGATCCCGCACCGTTCCGCGACAAGCTGCGCAAGGCCGGCTTTTATAGCGAGTGGAAAGGCAAGTTCGGCGAGAAGGGCTGGTCGACCCTCGAGGCTGCGGTGGGGCAGCTCTCGTGAGCGCCATGGCCGACCTCCCGCGTTACAGCGACGAGGCCGCCGATGGACGCGCGACCAGTGCGGCCGCGTCGTCCTCCTGGTGGGGCCTGCTTGAAGATCGCCTCGGACGGGTGGTGGAGATCGCCGCTGCGGTGCTGGTGCTGGCCGAAGTGGTCATCCTGCTGGCGGGCGTCATCGCCCGTTATGGCGTGCAGCGGCCGCTGATCTGGTCGGATGAGCTGGCCTCGATGCTGTTTCTCTGGCTGGCGATGCTGGGCTCGGTAATTGCGTTCCGCCGCAACGCCCATATGCGGATGACGGCCCTGGTCGCCAAGCTGTCGCCGCAGCGCCGCGCCTTCCTCGATGTGTTCGCGACCGGTGCCGCGCTCGCCTTCCTGCTGATGGTGGTGTGGCCGGCCTATGAATACGCCCAGGAAGAGGCCTTCATCACCACCCCGGCGCTGGAGATCTCCAATTCCTGGCGCGCCGCGGCGCTGCCGTTCGGCATCAGCCTGATGGCGGTGTTCGCGCTGTTGCGGCTGTTGCGGGAGGCGCCGTTGCGGACCGTGCTGGCGGCGCTGGCAACCCTTGCGGTGGTTCTTGCCGCTTTCTGGTTTGCCGGGCCGCTGTTTCGCCAGCTCGGCAATCTCAATCTGGTGATCTTTTTTGTCGGCGTCGTCGCGGTGTCGGTGTTCGCCGGCGTGCCGATCGCGTTCGCCTTCGGTCTTGCGGTGTTCGGTTATCTCGCTTTGACCACGCAGACGCCGCTGATGGTGCTGGTCGGCCGCATGGATGAAGGCCTGTCTCTTATACACATCTAGATGTGTATAAGAGACAGGTGTTCGCCGGCGTGCCGATCGCGTTCGCCTTCGGTCTTGCGGTGTTCGGTTATCTCGCTTTGACCACGCAGACGCCGCTGATGGTGCTGGTCGGCCGCATGGATGAAGGCATGTCGCATCTCATCCTGCTGGCGGTGCCGCTGTTCGTGTTTCTCGGGCTCCTGATCGAGATGACCGGCATGGCGCGGGCGATGGTGGCGTTTCTCGCCAGCCTGCTCGGCCATGTGCGCGGCGGGCTGCACTATGTGCTGATCGGCGCCATGTATCTGGTGTCCGGAATTTCCGGCTCGAAGGCCGCCGACATGGCGGCGGTGGCGCCGGTGCTGTTTCCGGAAATGATCCGGCGCGGCGCCAAGCCGGGCGACCTGGTGGCGCTATTGTCGACCACCGGCGCGCAGACCGAAACCGTTCCGCCGAGTCTGGTGCTGATCACCATCGGCTCGGTCACCGGGGTGTCGATCGCCGCTCTGTTTACCGGCGGCCTGCTGCCCGGGGTGGTGCTGGCGGTGGCGCTCGGTTTTGTCGTTCGGTTTCGGTACCGGCGCGAGGATCTCAGCAGCGTCGAGCGGGCGGGCTGGTCGCAGATCGGCCGCAGCCTCCTGGTCGCGCTGCCGGCGCTGGCGCTGCCGTTCGTGATTCGGGCTGCGGTGGTGGAGGGCGTTGCCACCGCCACCGAAGTCTCGACCATCGGCAT